>ONZS01000001.1_pt1 | contig 580314 bp, 618 predicted proteins | sample 1670921 | NCBI WGS metagenome assembly ONZS01 (sample SAMN06348104, study PRJEB24527) | human gut metagenome | biome: human gut; feature: ankylosing spondylitis patient; material: feces | host: Homo sapiens | place: China | collected 2015-10 | reverse complement strand
CTCACAGACCTGCGACACACCATTGGGACGGGCGATTTATTTCATAAACAAACCAGCATTTGTCGGGCAACTATGATAGCAGTATTGTACAATATTATCCAACCATAATGCAAGAAAAACGAATAAAAATCAAATATAATATTTACATCAGCTGAAAAAGAAAACAGAATTATGCAAAAAATATAAAAAAGAATATTGAAATAAAATGTGTCAGGAGGAAAAAAATGAAAAGAAAATGGTGGCATGACAAAGTAGCATATCAGATCTATCCAAAGAGTTTTCTGGATACAAACGGAGACGGCATTGGTGATCTGAGAGGAATTATCTCAAAACTGGATTATTTAAAAGAACTTGGCATTGATATCATCTGGCTCTCTCCAATCTACAAATCGCCGTTTGTTGATCAGGGGTATGACATATCTGATTACTATAAAATCGCCGAAGAGTTCGGAACCATGGAAGAGTTTGATGAGCTGCTTGCCGAGGCGAAAAAGCGCGATATGTATATTGTGATGGATCTCGTGGTAAATCACTGTTCCAGTGAACATGAATACTTTAAGGCAGCGCTGGCCGACCCGGACGGGCCATATGCCGATTATTTTTATTTTGTAAAAGGAATAGATGGAAAAGAGCCGAGCAACTACCGTTCTTATTTTGGCGGAAAAGCGTGGGAGCCGGTGCCGGGATCAGATAAATATTATCTGCACATGTTTGCAAAAGAACAGCCGGACTGGAACTGGGAGAATAAAGAAGTCCGCGACAAGATCTATAAAATGATCAACTGGTGGTTAGATAAGGGACTTGGCGGATTCCGCATCGATGCAATCATTAATATCAAGAAAGATACGAGTTTCCCGTCCTATGAACCCGATGGGGATGATGGTCTGGTATCCTGTGTAAAAATGGTTGAGGAGACGGACGGCGTCGGAGAATTTTTAGAGGAGATGAAACATGAGACCTTCGAGAAATATGATGCTTTTACCGTCGGCGAAGTCTTTAATATGAAAGAGGACGAACTGCGGGAGTTTGTCGGAGATGATGGACATTTCTCAAGTATGTTTGATTTCTCCGCGCTTGAGCTGACTTACGGGGAACATGGCTGGTATGACAGCAAACCGGTGGATTTTAAGCGGTGGAGAGAGATTCTGTTTGCGTCCCAGAAGGAGATGGAGGGGATTGGATTCAAGGCAAATATCATTGAAAATCATGATGAGCCGAGAGGTGCAAGCCGTTATCTTCCGGAATATGCGCAGAATGAAATGGGCAAAAAAATGCTTGCTACGACTTCGATTCTGCTGCGTGGAATTCCGTTTATCTATCAGGGACAGGAAATCGGCATGACAAACTGTCATAGAAATGATATTTCAGAATATGATGATATCAGTACAAAAGATCAGTATCAGGTTGCGATCGACGCGGGCTGCACAAAAGAAGAAGCGTTGGCATGCTGCTATGAAAACAGCAGGGATAATGCGCGCACACCGATGCAGTGGAGTGCAGATGAAAATGGAGGTTTTAGCGCACATGCTCCGTGGCTTGCAGTGAATCCGAATTATAAAGAGATCAATGTCAGTGAGCAGGAGGGAAGGGCGGACTCTGTACTTTCCTATTATAAAGAACTGATTACACTGCGCAAATCACCGGAATACGAAGAAACATTTGTCTATGGAAATGTAGAGCCGGTTTACGAAGATACGGATACAGTGTTTGGATTTATGCGTATGGGTAAAGAAAACAGACAGAAAATACTCGTGGCAGCAAATTACGGAAAAGAGGCAGTAAGTCTGCCACTGCCTGGAACTGCCAAAAAACTTTTGCTGTCAAATGCCGGAAGGAGAAAACTGGCAGATGCAGATCATATTACATTAGAGAGCCTTGAAACAGCAGTCGTTCTGCTGAAGGCATAACATTCTATTGTTTACACAAAATTGACAAAAACTTCATAAAAACAATACAGGAAGCGTTAAGAATCCGATATCCCGGTTGACGGTAAAATATACGTCTGATATGTTGAGTGAGTATGTGGCAAAGCGGCAGTAAAGCGCCCGCAGGGACAGCAGAAAAATGCCGTAATAACGAAAAAAAGAGGGATAAAATGGGAGCAAAAGAATTTGCATCATTGTTAGGAGGCTTGGCGCTTTTTCTGTATGGAATGAATATGATGAGCCAGGGGATGGAGGCTGCTGCCGGGAACAAAATGAAACAGATCTTAGAACGCCTGACTACAAACCGGTATCTGGGTGTTTTAGTCGGAGCAGTGATCACTGCGATCATACAGTCATCCTCCGCGACAACAGTCATGGTTGTAGGTTTTGTTAATTCCGGAATGATGACACTGCGTCAGGCGGTGGGAGTGATCATGGGTGCCAATATCGGCACGACGATCACGGGACAGCTGATCGCACTTGATGCCGGAGCAATCGCACCGTTTATAGCATTTTTGGGTGTTGTGATGGTTGTTTTTCTAAAACAGCCGAAGGTAAGAAACATAGGAGGTATTTTAGCTGGTCTTGGTGTTCTTTTTATCGGAATGGAAATGATGAGCACCGCAATGATGCCGCTGCGGGATTCCAAAGCATTTATTGATATGATGACGAAGTTTTCAAATCCACTGCTTGGAATTTTGGCAGGTGCCATTTTCACAGCACTGATCCAGTCTTCATCGGCATCGGTCGGAATCCTTCAGGCACTTGCAACAAGTGGGGCAATTTCTTTTTCCGGGGCGGTGTATGTACTGTTTGGACAAAATATCGGTACCTGTATCACGGCAGTGTTAGCGTCCATTGGTACAGGGCGGAACGCAAAGCGGACGACAATCATCCATCTTTCGTTTAATATCATAGGAACTGCAGTTTTTACCATACTCTGTATGCTGACACCGCTGACATCCTGGGTTGGGGGATTTACACCGGCAAATCCGGCTGCACAGATCGCCAACATGCATACGCTGTTTAATATCGTAACAACGATATTGCTGTTACCGGCAGGAAATCTATTGGCAAAACTGGCAGAAAAAATTCTGCCGGACGTGGACGAGCCTGAGGAAGGGATGTATTTAAAATATTTAAAAAATACAAAACCGGTGACAGAGGGAAAAATTGGTGTATCAGCGATCAATTTTGAACTGACACACAAAGAGATTGCAAGAATGCTTGAGATTGCAAAGAAAAATGTCGCAGACAGTTTTACGGCATTTTTAAACTGTGATGACGGGTTTATTCCAAAAGTGGAAGAAAAAGAAGAGTATGTGGACTTTTTAAACCGGGAGATCTCTAAGTACATATCCACAAATATGGCGCGTGAGTCCAATACACAGGGGAGCAGGATTTTAAGTGCCTATTTTAAAGTGACCAGTAACGTAGAAAGAATCAGCGACCATGCAATGAATATCTGTGGATATTCAGAGTGGCTGAAAGAAAAAGATGTCAGGTTTTCACAGGAAGTACGGGAAGAAATCCTGCAGATGCAGCAGACCTGCGAAGAACTTCTGACTTTGCTTTTAAATGAAAATATGGAGGCCCTCGACGAATTAAGCCGTGTCTCAGCACTCGAACAAAAGATGGATGACATGACAGAGGATTATAGAAATCGTATGATGCACCGGATACAGGAAGGAACGGCATCGGGTGAAGGGAGTGTTCTCTACACGGAAATGCTCACGGATTTTGAAAGAATCGGAGATCATGCATTAAACATTGCACAAGAGATGACAGAAGTAAGATTGGCAGAATAACAGGATTTGGAGGATGGATATGTCATTTTTAAAAGAGGTGCTGCGCGGAATTGCAATTGGTGTTGCCAATATCATTCCGGGTGTCAGCGGAGGAACCATGATGGTTTCTATGGGGATTTATGGGGATGTGATCGGGGCGGTAACGGGAATGCCAAAACATTTCTGGAAGAGCGTAAAGTTTTTGCTTCCCTATGCGATTGGCGTGCTGATTGGAATCGGCGGACTGTCATTTGCAATCGGATATTTCTTTTTGGAATTTCCATTTGAGACGGCAATGCTGTTTATTGGACTGATCTTTGGCGGAGTACCGCTATTGCTGCCCAAAATCATGGGAAAGCGGATCACATTTTCAGAGACGCTGCTGTTTGTTTTGTTTTTTGGTCTGGTCGTCTGGATGCAGTTCTGGAAACAGGGAACAGATGTTGCCTTAGAGCCGGGAATAAAAAACAGTATCTCGCTGTTTGTGGTTGGAACGGTAGCTGCGGCAACGATGGTGATTCCCGGGGTCAGTGGTTCAATGCTGTTGATGTCTCTGGGATATTATACGCCGATCATAAACAGAATCAGCGGTTTTTTGGCAGCATTACCGGCTCTTAAGTGGGAGGAGCTGTTCGCCTGTGCAGCAGTGCTCATCCCATTTGGTATCGGTGTGGTGCTTGGAATATTTCTTGTATCAAAACTTGTGGAATATTTATTGGAGAAACAGGAGAGGAAAACGTATTTTGCAATTATGGGGCTGGTCACTTCATCGCCGATTGCAGTGTTATCCGGGATGAATATCGTTTCTATCGGTTTTGGACAGCTGCTGCTTGGAATATTACTCTTTATTGGCGGTTTTTTTATTGCAAACATACTTGGAAAATAAAATAGTACAATAGAAATAAAAATAATCAGACAATAATAAAAAAAGTGCGAAAAAATTAATCAATTTTTTTGCGCTTTTTTATTTGAAAAATAGAAAAATGTGTTACAATAGATAGGTACTAACGATTACCTTGGGGGTATTGTATGCAGGATAAAGATTCAGAAGTACTGAATTACCAGAGAAAGCGGAGAAAGCGGATCACGAAAATCCGATACAGTATCATACTGATTGTGGCAGGATGGATCGTTCTGTCCATGATATTGGTTGTGGTGCTATTTGTGAAGATGACGTCGCTGGAACATAAGCTGGATCAGCTGGTGACAAGCAGCAGTGAGCAGAACACGGATCAGATTAATGCCGGAGCGGCAGCAGATCTGAATGGTGGTGTGATAGCAGAGGAGACAGAGACAACAGAAGAGATGCAGACGGAGATGACATGGGATAAAGTAACACCTCCTGCATCCGGGATTTCCGATGAGGACAATCTGGCATCGGAGGGAGATATACATAAAGTATACTTAACGTTTGATAATGTGCCGTCGGAACACACATCTGAGATTCTGGATGTGCTGCAGGCATATGGCGTAAAAGCTACTTTTTTTGTAAATGGAAACCAGGATGAAGAAATGCTTTCTGTCTATCAACGTATTGTGGATGAGGGACATACACTTGGCATGAATTCGTATTCCAACCAGTATAGTGTGATCTACCAGTCGGAAGATGCGTTCGAACAGGATTATATGACATTGAAGAATTTTTTGAAACAGACCACAGGAGTGGATAGTCTTTACTATCGTTTTCCGGGAGGAAGCAGCAATCTCATCAGTAACGTACCGATGGATTACTTTATTCATTATCTTAATACACAGGGAATTATTTATTATGACTGGAATGTATCGGCAGGAGATGGCGCCTCGACCGCATATACTTCTGAGGAAATAGTTGAAAATGTGACAGATGATGTAGTAAAATATAAAACGTCGGTGGTTTTACTGCATGACGGAACGGATAAGTCAGCAACGGTAGAAGCTTTAGGACCTTTGATTGAAGCTTTAGAGGGAATGGGCGCACAAATATTACCGATTGATGAAGATACACAGGTTATTCAGTATGTGAAAGCAGACACAGTGGAATAACTGAGAATAAATGGAGGAATGAACATGGGATTTTTCAAGGATTTTAAAGATGACTTCTCACAGGCAGTCAATGAACTGATGCCTGCAGATGACAACCTGGAAACCAGCACGAACGAAGATGACGTTGAGGTTAATACGTTAGAAGGCGAAGTGGATGTTGAGACAGAACTTTCCAAGCTGGATGGTCTGTTGGAACAGGTGACAAAGCAGGAAGCTGAGAAAGTTGCTGCAGCAAGAAGCGCCGCAGAGATGGCAGCAAGGAATGCAAGTGCCCCGACAGAAAGAGCAGCAGTACCTGTGCCTGCATCTGTACCTGAACCAGAAAGAAATGAAACAGTTTCAAATATTACAAAAGCAACCCAGGAGGAAAGAAAAATGGCTGACAATACAACAGCACCTGTAACTAATAACCAGAGCGCACCGGTATCTGATGAGGTATCCGTAATCACAGAGGGAACGATCATCAAAGGTGATATTGTATCAAACGGTTCCTTGGATGTAAGAGGACAGGTAGAAGGAAATGTGGGATGCAACGGCAAATTAGTTGTAACCGGCGTTGTAAATGGAAACAGCAGTGCATCTGAATTTTTTGCAGACGCTGCAAAGATTGAGGGAGAGGTTGTCAGTACAGGAACCATTAAGATCGGTCTTGGTTCTGTGATCATCGGTAATGTGACCTCTACTTCTGCAGTGATTGCCGGAGCCATCAAAGGTGATATTGATGTACAGGGACCGGTTGTTGTGGATACATCCGCAGTTGTTATGGGTAACATCAAATCACGTTCTGTACAGATCAACAATGGTGCGGTAATCGAAGGATTCTGCTCACAGTGCTATTCTGACGTGGATGTACAGAGCCTGTTCAATGGTAATGCTCAGAAAGGAAACGAGTAATCGAATATGAAGAGAGTATTCTTAAAATTAAGCGGTGAAGCTTTAGCCGGTGAAAAACATACCGGATTTGATGAACCGACTGTCACAGAAGTGGCAAGACAGGTAAAACAGATTACAGATCAGGGCATCCAGGTCGGCATCGTGATCGGCGGAGGTAATTTCTGGAGAGGAAGAACCAGTGAAACCATCGACCGTACAAAGGCAGACCAGATAGGAATGCTTGCAACAGTTATGAACTGTATCTATGTTTCTGAAATTTTCCGTTCCGTTGGAATGAAAACACAGATCCTGACACCATTTGAGTGTGGAAGCATGACAAAACTGTTTTCAAAGGATCGTGCAAATAAGTATTTTGAAAAAGGAATGGTCGTATTTTTTGCAGGAGGAACCGGACATCCGTATTTCTCCACAGATACAGGCATTGTGCTCCGTGCGATTGAGATGGAGGCAGAGGGCATCTATCTTGCAAAAGCAATCGATGGTGTCTACGACAGTGATCCAAAGATCAATCCTTCTGCTGTAAAATACAGCGAAGTATCCATACAGGAAGTGATCGATCGTAAACTTGCAGTGGTTGACCTGACTGCGTCGATCATGTGTATGGAAAATAAAATGCCGATGTTCGTTTTTGGACTGAACGAGGAAAACAGCATTGTAAAAGCCATGACTGGCGATTTTAACGGTACAAAAGTAACCGTGTAACAAAGAACCGTGAAAGGTATGGAGTAAAAATATGGATGAGAGATTAGTTCAGTTTGATGAAAAAATGCAGAAAACAATGAATAACCTGTCAGAGGAGTTCGGAAGCATCCGTGCAGGACGTGCCAATCCGCATGTCCTTGATAAGTTAAAAGTTGATTATTATGGAACACCGACTGCAATTCAGCAGGTGGCAAACGTCAATGTTCCGGAACCGAGAATGATTCAGATCCAGCCATGGGAAGCTTCTATGGTAAAAGAAATCGAGAAAGCGATCTTAACGTCAGATCTTGGAATCAATCCGACAAATGATGGAAAAGTGATTCGTCTTCTTTTCCCGGAACTCACTGAGGAAAGACGTAAAGAACTGGCAAAGGATGTTAAGAAAAAAGGCGAGAATGCAAAAGTAGCAATCCGTAATATCCGTCGTGATGCCAATGATTCTTTCAAGAAATTAAGCAAGTCTGCCGATGTGTCCGAGGACGAAGTGAAAGAGTTAGAGGACGGCGCACAGAAAATGACAGATAAATATATCACTGAGATCGACAAGGCTGTTGAGGCAAAAACAAAAGAGATCCTGACAGTTTAGGGATTTTTGTATAGAACATAGAGGTGAGGACATGACAATGGCGTGTCCTCATTTTCACTTTATGAATGAATGCAGGCACAAAGTATGCAGGTTATGGAAAGGCGTGGTGATTACAATGAAAATTCCGCAGCATGTAGCAATTATCCTTGACGGGAACGGAAGATGGGCAAAAAGTAAGGGAATGCCCAGAAACTATGGTCATACGGTTGGGGCAAAAAATGTGGAAACAGTCTGCAAAGCAGCACATGATATGGGAATTAAATATCTGACTATGTATGCTTTTTCGACAGAAAACTGGAACAGACCGGAGGGAGAGGTGGCAGCACTCATGAAGCTGCTGGAAAGTTATCTGAAGAACTGTATTAAAACAGCAGATAAAAATAATATGCGTGTACGCGTGATCGGGGATTCCACACGTTTGAGTGCCCGGTTCCAGAAACAGATCGTGGAGCTGGAAGCAGCTTCTGCAAAAAATGATGGTCTGAACCTGCAGATCGCCATCAATTATGGAAGCAGGGATGAAATGATCCGCGCAATGAAAAAAATGTGTCAGGATATGGAGAATGGTACAAGGCAGGTTTCGGAATTAAATGAAGATCTGTTTGCCTCATATCTGGATACTGCAGGAATTCCGGATCCGGATCTTTTGATACGTACAAGCGGGGAGCAGCGTCTTTCGAACTATCTGTTATGGCAGCTTGCGTACAGTGAATTTTATTTTACCGATGTGCCATGGCCGGATTTTGGAAAAGAGGAATTAGAAAAAGCTGTGGAAGCGTATAATAAGAGAGACAGACGATTTGGCGGACTGGCAGAGGAAGCGAAATAGACCGAAAGAAGAAAGGGCAGGTTTTCATATATGTTTAAGACAAGACTGTTGAGCGGCATCGTGTTGGTGGCAGCCGCGTTAGTACTTATTATCACGGGGGGAGATGTGTTACTCTTTTCGACGTTACTTATTTCCTATATAGGAATGTTTGAGTTATACCGCATTTTTCATGTGGAAAAAGAACTGCCGGGAATCGTGGGGTATCTTGCGGCGACCGTATTTTACTGTAATCTGAAATGGGCATTTCTGCCGGATCTTATGGTAGTCGTTTTAGGATTCCTGATGGCATTGATGTTTGTCTATGTATTTACTTATCCGAAATATAAGACGGAGCAGATGTTAGCTGTATTTTTCGGTGTGTTTTATGTGGCTGTGATGCTTTCTTATGTATATCAGACGAGAATGCTCACCGCGGGTGCCTATATCGTATGGCTGATCTTTTTGTGCTCCTGGGGATGTGATACCTGTGCGTACTGTGTTGGTATGCTGATTGGAAAACATAAAATGTCTCCGAAGTTAAGTCCGAAAAAATCTGTGGAAGGAGCAATCGGTGGAGTGGTCGGTGCTGCACTTTTAACTGTGATCTATGGCATGATCTTTAAAAATGCGATGGGTGTTACCACACAGCATGTATGGATCATGGCGGCGATCAGTGCGGTTGGAGCGTTGATCTCCATGGTAGGTGATCTGACTGCGTCTGCGATCAAGAGAAACTATGAGATCAAGGATTATGGAAAACTGATCCCAGGACACGGCGGTATTCTGGACCGCTTTGACAGTGTGATTTTTACGGCGCCGATGATTTATTTTCTTGCAGCAAATTTTATTGTATTGTAAACAGAGGATATTAGTATGAAAAATAAGCCTGATAGCTTATTTTTCGCACGGCTATTTGTTTCTGAGCAAAACAAATAGCTTTGATGGCAAGGCATAAAAAACATGCCTCCGAGAATTTGAGATTCTCGTCGCCTCTTCGCAACAAGTTGCTTAGAAAAGAGGATTTGTATGAAAAAAATAGCAATCTTAGGCTCGACAGGTTCAATCGGAACACAGACACTTGATATCGTAAGAGAACAGAAAGATATCGAGGTCGTTGCACTTGCGGCAGGAAGTAATATTACATTATTAGAGCAGCAGATCAGGGAGTTTTCCCCGAAACTGGTATGTGTTTTCAAAGAGGAAGCCGCAGAAGCATTAAAGATTAAAATTGCGGATACGGACACAAAAGTGGTTTCAAAGATGGAAGGACTGATTGAAGTCGCAGTTCATCCGGAGAGTGAGATCTTAGTTACCGCGATCGTTGGCATGATGGGGATCCGTCCGACAGTTGCAGCAATCAAAGCTGGCAAAAAAATTGCACTTGCAAATAAAGAGACACTAGTGACGGCAGGACACATCATCATTCCGCTGGCAAAAGAATATCATGTGCCGATCCTTCCGGTGGACAGTGAACACAGCGCGATTTTCCAGTCACTGCAGGGCAATGAGAGCAACCGTATTGAAAAAATCCTTCTGACGGCATCCGGCGGACCATTTCGCGGAAAAAACGCGGAGGATCTTGCAGAGATGAAAGTGGAGGACGCCTTAAAACATCCGAACTGGTCGATGGGAAGAAAAATAACAATTGATTCCTCGACACTGGTCAACAAGGGACTTGAGGTCATGGAGGCAAAATGGCTTTTTGGTGTGGAATTAGATCAGATCGAAGTGGTCGTTCATCCGCAGAGTGTGATCCATTCTGCGGTGCAGTATGAGGATGGAGCAGTGATTGCCCAGCTTGGAACACCGGATATGCGTCTGCCGATCCAGTATGCACTCTATTATCCGGAGCGCAGAAAAATGTCAGGAAAGAGACTGGATCTTTTTGAACTGGGAAGTCTGACGTTTGAACGGCCGGATACAAAGACCTTCCGGGGACTGGCGTTAGCATACGATGCAATGAGAAAGGGTGGCAGTCAGCCAACCGTATTTAATGCGGCGAACGAGCGTGCAGTGGCAATGTTTTTAGACCGTAGGATCAGCTATCCGCAGATCACGGAGATCATTGAGGACTGCATGGAGCATGTGGCATATATCAGCGATCCAACTTTAGATCAGGTATTAGAAACAGAGCAGGCAGTATACGAATATATCGGGCAGAAATGGGCTTAGAGGCAGAATGGAAAGGAATTAAAAACGGATGAAAATTATTATCGCATTATTGATCTTCAGTATCATTATTATATTTCATGAACTTGGACATTTTTCACTGGCAAAGGCAAATGGGATCCGTGTCAATGAGTTCTGTCTCGGACTTGGACCGACGATTTTGGGCGTGACGAAGGGAGAAACGAAATATTCCTTAAAACTGCTTCCGTTTGGAGGTGCCTGTATGATGGAGGGAGAAGACGGCGAGAGTACAGATGACCGGGCATTTGGCAAAAAGTCTGTCTGGGCAAGGATCAGTGTGGTTGCCGCCGGACCGGTGTTTAACTTTATCATGGCATTTGTCTTTTCTTTTATCCTTCTTTCCTGCAATGGATATGATGTCCCTAAGATCACAGAGGTCAGCGAGGGCTTTGCAGCGGAACAGGCAGGTATGCAGGCGGGGGATGTCATTGTAAAAATGAACGGAAAACATATTCATTTTTACCGGGAAGTCAGTTCTTACTCCATGTTCCATGCGGGGGAGACCGTGGAAGTGACTTATGAGCGTGACGGAAAAAGATATACGGCAGAGCTGACACCGCTGTATGATGAAGAACTTGGCAGATACCGCTATGGTTTTGTCGGCGGTGAAGTGGAGAAAGGAAATGTGTTTAAGAATCTTCTGTACAGTGGATATGAGGTAAAATACTGGATCGATACGACGTTTGGAAGCTTAAAAATGCTTGCCACAGGCGGTGTTACCTTAAATGATATGAGTGGTCCGGTCGGGCTTGTCGATGCGATCGGTGACAGCTATGAGGAGAGTGTTTCCTACGGTTATTATGCGGCATTTTTACAAATGCTCTATATCTGTATTCTGATCTCGGCAAACCTTGGTGTTATGAACCTGCTGCCGCTTCCGGCATTGGACGGTGGACGACTGGTGTTTCTGATCGTTGAGGCGATCCGGGGGAAAAAGGTTGATCCGGACAAAGAGGGCATGGTGCATTTTATAGGACTTATGCTTTTAATGCTTTTGATGGTGGTTGTAATGTTTAACGATATTCGAAAAATTTTCATGTAGAGGTGAAAGTACAGTGAAAACAAAAACAGTAAAAATCGGTTCGAAAGTGATCGGGGGCGGTAATCCGATCCTGATTCAGTCAATGACAAATACAAAGACAGAGGACATCGCTGCGACAGTGGCACAAATCAATAAACTTGCGGCAGCAGGCTGTGATATCATAAGATGTGCAGTGCCGACAATGGAAGCTGCCGAAGCATTGACAGAGATCAAAAAACAGGTGGAGATCCCGGTCGTGGCAGATATTCATTTTGATTACCGTCTGGCGATCGCAGCAATCGAGCACGGTGCAGATAAGATCCGTATCAATCCGGGAAACATCGGAAGCAGAGAGCGCGTACAGGCGGTCGTGGATGCGGCAAAAGAGCGGCAGATCCCGATTCGTGTCGGTGTCAACAGTGGTTCTTTAGAAAAAGATCTGGTAGAAAAATACCATGGCGTGACGGCAGAAGGAATCGTTGAGAGTGCGCTGGATAAAGTAAAAATGATTGAGGATATGGGATACGATAACCTTGTTATCAGCATCAAATCCTCGGACGTTATGATGTGTGTGAAAGCACATGAGCTGATCGCAGAAAAAACTGATCACCCGCTGCATGTAGGCATCACCGAAGCCGGAACGATCATCAGTGGAAATATCAAATCCGCAATCGGACTTGGACTGATTTTACATCAGGGCATCGGTGATACGATCCGCGTTTCACTGACCGGAGATCCGTTAGAGGAAATCAAATCCGCAAAGCTGATCTTAAAGACATTAGGACTGCGCAAGGGCGGTATTGAGGTCGTATCCTGTCCGACCTGTGGAAGAACCAGGATCGATCTGATCGGACTTGCAAACCAGGTCGAAAATATGGTTGCCGATATCCCGTTAGACATCAAAGTTGCCGTTATGGGCTGTGTGGTCAACGGACCGGGTGAGGCAAAAGAGGCGGATATCGGAATTGCCGGAGGTATCGGGGAAGGACTGATCATCAAACATGGAGAGGTCTACAAGAAAGTGCCGGAATCCGAACTGTTAGAGAGCCTTCGCTATGAACTGCTGCACTGGAATGAAAATTAGGTGTTACTGGTCACACGGAATGTGTGAACAAGCAACAATTAAGTAAGTTGGAGTTGGGTAAAACATGACAAAAATGTTTTTTGATGTATTTCCGACACTGGAAGTGAATGGAGATATGAAAAAACTGTTATCAGAGACGGAAGTTACCAAGGTCGGAATGAATCATGAGAAAGATCATATCCGTATCTATTTAAATGGAACACGTCTTATCCATAAAAAGAATATCTATCAGCTGGAAAAAAACATACATGATCAGATTTTTAAAAACCGGCATATGGACGTTAAAGTCATTGAAAAATATCAGTTGTCAGAGCAGTATACTGCAGAAAAACTGATGGATCTGTATAAGGACAGTATTTTAGAGGAATTAAAAAATTACAGTCTGATGGAATATAATCTGCTGCGCTCCGCCAAAATGGAGTTTACAGGAGATTCCCATCTGCTCCTGACTCTTGAAAACACAATCATTGCACAGACCAGATCACATGAGATCGTTGAATTTTTAGAGAAAGTGGTGTGTGAACGCTGTGGACTTGACCTTTCCGTAGAACTTGCTTTTGAGGAACCGAAAGAGAGCAAACACAAGAAAAACAGTGATTTACAGATCCAGTTTGAAATCAAAAATATTTTAAAACGTGTACAGCTTCATGAGGAGAGTGCACCGGCAAAGGCGGAAGAAGTACAGACGGCTGATACATCCATGAAAACTGCCACAAAGGAACAAAATCATTCAAAAGAATCTGCTGCAGGAAATAATGCAGGAAACGCGAACGGAAAGGGAGAAAATTCGTTTGGTAAAAAAGAATTCCGCAAAAAATATGATGGCGGATCCTACGGTGGATATAAAAAATCAGATAACCCGGATGTGCTCTACGGAAAAGATTTTGAAGATGAGACGATCCCAATCGAGAAGATTGTCGGGGAGATGGGAGAGGTTACGATACGCTGTCAGGTCATGACACTTGAGACGAGAGAGATCCGTAATGAAAAAACGATCGTGATCATGTCAGTCACGGATTTCACGGACTCCATTGTTTTAAAGATTTTTACCAGAAATGACCAGCTTCCGGAATTGCTTGAGGGGGTGAAAAAAGGTGCTTTCCTAAAGATCAAAGGCGTCACGACCATCGACAAATTTGACAGTGAGCTTACGATAGGTTCGATCGTCGGCATCAAAAAAATCCCGGATTTTACCTCAGTCCGTATGGATACGAGCCCGGAGAAACGCGTAGAGCTTCACTGTCATACCAAGATGAGCGATATGGATGGTGTCTCTGAGGTAAAAGATATCGTAAAGCGTGCGATGAAATGGGGACATAAGGCGATTGCTATCACCGACCATGGGGATGTACAGGCGTTCCCGGATGCAAACCATGCGATCTCACCGGATGATGACTTCAAGGTGATCTATGGTGTGGAGGCATATTTGGTGGATGATTTAAAGGATATCATCACCAACTCAAAAAACCAGAATCTCGATGATACCTATGTGGTGTTTGACCTTGAGACGACCGGATTTTCGCCGGATAAAAATAAGATCATAGAGATCGGTGCAGTGAAAGTGGTGCACGGCGAGATCACAGAACGTTTTTCTACGTTCGTCAACCCGGAAGTGCCGATCCCGTACCGGATCGAGGAACTGACTTCCATCCGAGACGATATGGTGATCGATGCACCGAAGATAGAGACGATCCTGCCACAGTTTATGGAGTTCTGTGGGGATGCAATCATGGTCGCACACAATGCAGATTTTGATATGAGTTTTATCATCAAAAACTGTGAGAGACAGGGAATCGAGAAAGAGTTTACGATCATTGATACGGTTGCTTTAGCACGAATTTTGCTGCCACAGTTAAACCGTTTTAAACTCGATACTGTAGCAAAAGCGCTGGGAGTTTCTCTGGAGAATCACCACCGTGCCGTGGATGATGCGGGATGTACGGCGGAGATCTTTGTAAAATTTGTAAAGATGCTTCACGACCGTGGCATGGAAACCTTAGATCAGGTCAACCAGATGGGACAGGCTTCGCCGGAGACCATCATGAAAATGAACACTTATCATGCGATCATTCTTGCGACAAACGATATCGGGCGCATCAATCTGTACCGTCTGATTTCTCTGTCACATCTGACCTACTATAACAAGAGACCACGTATTCCAAAGAGTGAGTTTGTAAAATACCGTGAAGGATTGCTGCTTGGATCAGCATGTGAGGCGGGAGAACTCTACCGTGCAATCGTGGGTGGACGGCCGGAGGAGGAAATCATAAGACTGGTAAAATTTTATGATTATTTAGAAATCCAGCCGCTTGGCAATAATGAGTTTATGTTAAAAAGCGACAAGGAATCCGTCAGCACGATCGAGGAACTGCAGGATATCAACCGCCGTATTGTAAAACTGGGAGAAACATTTGGAAAACTGGTTGTTGCGACCTGTGACGTGCATTTCCTTGACCCGGAGGATGAGATTTACCGCCGTATCATCATGGCGGGAAAAGGATTTAAGGATGCGGATGACCAGGCGCCGCTTTACCTTCGGACGACAGAGGAGATGCTAAAGGAATTTGAATATCTTGGCTCGGCAAAAGCGGAGGAAGTCGTCATTACTAACCCGAACAAGATCGCGGATATGTGTGAGAAGATCGCACCTGTGCGCCCGGATAAATGTCCGCCGGTCATCGAAAATTCTGACCAGATGCTGCGTGATATCTGTTATACCAAGGCACACAGTATGTATGGCGAAGAGCTTCCTGCAATCGTAAAGGAGCGTCTGGATCGTGAGTTGAACTCTATTATTTCCAACGGATATGCGGTTATGTACATCATTGCACAGAAACTGGTATGGAAGTCAAACGAGGATGGATATCTGGTAGGATCGCGTGGTTCAGTAGGTTCGTCCTTTGCGGCGACAATGTCCGGTATCACGGAGGTCAATCCGCTCCAGGCACATTATCGCTGCCCAAATTGTAAATACAGTGATTTTGATTCGCCGGAGGTCAAGGCATTTTCCGGCAGGAGCGGCTGTGATATGCCGGATAAGATTTGTCCGGTCTGCGGCGAAAAACTAGTCAAGGACGGATTTGATATCCCGTTTGAGACATTCCTTGGATTCAAGGGAAATAAGGAGCCGGATATCGACTTGAACTTCTCCGGTGAGTACCAGAGTAAAGCGCATGCGTACTGTGAGGTTATTTTCGGTTACGGACAGACCTTCCGTGCCGGTACGATCGGTACACTTGCCGATAAAACGGCATTTGGTTATATCAAGAATTATTACGAGGAGCGCGGCATCCACAAGAGAAACTGTGAGATCGACCGTATCGTACAGGGATGTGTCGGCGTCCGCAGAACGACCGGACAGCATCCGGGAGGTATCGTTGTACTTCCGGTGGGAGAGGAGATCAATACTTTTACCCCGGTACAGCATCCGGCAAACGATATGACGACTGCGACAGTCACCACACATTTTGATTACCACTCGATCGACCACAACCTGTTGAAACTCGATATTCTCGGGCACGATGATCCGACCATGATCCGTATGTTGCAGGACTTAACGGGAATCGATCCGGTTACGATCCCGCTTGATGATGAGGCGGTCATGTCTTTGTTTAAAAATACGTCAGCGCTTGGTGTTACGCCGGAGGATATCGGCGGGATCCCGCTTGGATGTCTCGGTATTCCGGAGTTTGGTACAGAGTTCGCCATGCAGATGGTTATCGATGCCAAGCCGCAGGAGTTTTCGGATCTGATCCGTATCTCCGGTCTGTCCCACGGTACAGACGTTTGGCTCGGCAATGCGCAGACTTTAATCGAACAGGGACTGGCAACGATTTCCACTGCGATCTGTACGCGAGATGATATCATGATCTATCTGATCCAGATGGGACTTGACAGTGAGCAGTCCTTTACGATCATGGAGTCGGTTCGAAAAGGAAAAGGACTAAAGGAAGAGTGGAAAGAAGAGATGCGTGCACATGACGTGCCGGAGTGGTACATTGATTCCTGTTTAAAGATTAAATACATGTTCCCGAAAGCACATGCGGCGGCTTACGTTATGATGGCATGGCGTATCGCATACTGTAAAGTATATTATCCGCTTGCCTATTATGCGGCATATTTTTCAATCCGTGCGACCGGATTCAACTATGAGATCATGTGTCAGGGAAGAGAGCGCCTTACCTATTTCCAGAAAGATTATGAGCGCAGAAAAGATTCGCTTTCCAAGAAGGAACAGGATGTATACCGTGACATGAAGATTGTACAGGAAATGTATGCGCGGGGATTTGATTTCACACCGATCGATATTTACCGTGCAAAACCGGACCGTTTCCAGATCATTGACGGAAAACTGATGCCGGCATTAAATACGATCGACGGTATGGGAGATAATGCTGCGATCGCTGTGGCGGAAGCGGCAAAAGATGGAAAATTCTTATCCAGAGACGATTTCAGACAGAGAACAAAGGCAACTAAGACGGTCATTGATCTGATGGGAGATTTAGGACTGCTCGGTGATATGCCGGAGTCCAATCAGCTCTCACTGTTTGATTTTGCATAGAAAAAACACAGGGGATAACGGAAGTCCCCTGTGTTTTTTTGAACATAAAACGAAACTGTGGATCCGGTGCAGGATCATTTGTCAGAAGAACCAGTTCCCGGATTAAAGATCTCAACATCAGACGGATCAGCAATCGGTGTCTTATACATAACGCCGGAAGCAAAATCCCTGAAATAGACATCTGTTTCCGTCGCATTGATGTTGGTATAATTGCCTTCTGCAATCACGGTGTAATCACTGCCGTCGGTTTTCATCCGGCAGAGTGCAGGAGTGCTTGTACTGTTGCGCTGGAAATAAATATAGTTCCCTGTAATGTTATAACAGTCAATGCGGTCGTCGCTGAGTGTTGTGATGGCCGAACTGCCGGAGAGATCTGTGCTTGCAAGTGTATAATTGTTTTCATTGTCCAAGAAAAAGATCGTATCACCGATTACGGCTGGCATGTAATAATTGCCTTTCAGAACGAGCTCCGAGGTGTCAGTAACAGTGTCAAAACGCCAGATATTGTGATCGTTTGATACGCCATTGAAATAAATGTACTGTCCGACGACGGAGCATGGACGGTACGGTGTCTTGTCTACCTGATGACTGTCTGCCCCGTCGATGCCGACTTCATAGAAAGTGGTAAAGTCTTTGTCGTCATAGTGAAGGTAATAAATTTTATTTCCGACTAAAGAGGCGTAAAGACTCGCGGAAGAATCAAGGAGAATGCTCTTTTTATGTTTGCTGCGGTCAAGCCGGCAGAGACTGTCTGTATTGATCGTCAAAAATGAAAACGGTTCGGTAAAAACCGGATTGTTGCGCACATAGTAAATATAATTGTCATCTGCATTGATAAAGGTGGCAACATCATCAGAAATCTTTGTAAGGTCTGAACCGTCGCTGTTCATTGAGTATAGTTTGCTGCTGTCGGAAGGGTTTGCAAAATAAATCGTACCATCAGCTGCCGTGCAGAAGATGCCGGCATTGTAGAGATTGCCAGCCGTGTTGCCGTTTATGTAATCGTCATTGAATTTTGTCTCGTTTGATTTGTGGTGGTAGACACCAAAACCGACACCGGCGGCGAGTACGAGGATAATTAAGAGAATCGTGATAACTTTTTTCATAAGGCCTCCATTCTGAGAGCATTTTATGCTGACGTGACAATGTGTTTGATTTGCTTCTCATCTGTGTTTATTATAGCATTTTCAGAGCACGAATACTATATTTTTCATATGGAATATGACTTTTTCTGCCCTTGATTTTGCTACGTTAATGTAATATAGTAGAAGTAATACTAAAAATAAAGGTGGAATCCATGAAAGATTTAAAAGAATTAAGAGACCAGATTGATGTCATTGACAGACAGATCGTAGATTTATATCAGGAGAGAATGGAGATTGCTGCGGGTGTTGCAGAATATAAGATCAATACCGGCAAAAAAGTATTTGATAAAGAACGCGAAGATTCAAAACTTGCAACGCTGACAGCACTTGGCAAAACAGATTTTAATAAACACGGGATCCGTGAATTGTTTGAGCAGATTATGTCGATGAGCAGAAAACGCCAGTATCAGCTTTTGACAGCGCATGGAATGTATGAAAAACCGGATTTTACAGAAGTGGAAAGTTTAGATTATCACAATGCGCGTATTGTGTTTCAGGGGACAGAGGGTGCGTACAGCCAGCTTGCATTGAGAGAGTACTTTGGAGAGCAGACGGACAGTTATCATGTGGAAACCTGGCGTGATGCCATGGAGGCGATCAAAAACGGAGAGGCAGATTATGCGGTGCTTCCGATTGAGAATTCTTCAGCGGGCATCGTATCTGAAAATTATGACCTGATGGTAGAATACGATAACTGCATCGTCGGGGAGCAGATTATCCAGATCAATCATGCACTGCTTGGACTTCCGGATGCAGAACTTTCCGATATCACGGATGTCTATTCCCACCCGCAGGCACTGATGCAGTGCGGCAGATATCTTGAGAGCCACCGGGAATGGGAAAAACATAGTCTGAAAAATACTGCCATGGCGGCAAAAAAAGTAAAAGAGGACGGCAAAAAACATAAGGCGGCGATCGCAAGCAGCCTGACTGCTGATATCTATGGACTGAAAGTGCTGGATGAATGTATTCAGGATAATAAGATGAATGCAACCCGTTTTATTATCGTATCCGGCAAACGCGTTTTCACTTCAAAGGCGGAAAAGATCAGTATCTGCTTTGAAGGTATGCATGAGAGTGGTTCCCTTTACCATATGCTGTCCCATTTTATTTACAATGGCATCAACATGAACCACATTGAATCAAGACCGGTACAGGGGAAAAACTGGGAGTACCGTTTCTTTGTCGACTTTGAGGGTAATTTAAATGATGCAGCAGTGCAGAATGCCTTAAGAGGTCTGGCAGAGGAAACGCTTGGACTTAAGATTCTTGGAAATTATTAGAACGAAAGAAATGTGTGGAAATAAGATTTGCACACGAAGAAATGGAGCAAAACATGAAAAGTACAAAAAACCTGATCTTATATAAAAACTTTGAAAATGGAAAATTATTTTATAACATGGCATGGATCATGGAAAACTATGAGAATGAATATTATAACAGAGAGGATATCGAGGCACTGCTTTACGAATGTTTTAACCAGTTGTCCGAACTTGCAGTAAGTCATGGATTTAAAGGAAATCTCTGGCATAATTTTATTGCATTTATTCTGGTCAATAACGAGAACGCATACAGCCGTGGATGTGAGATCCGGGGTGGTATGGAAGGCTCCGTCAATCAGATTGCACTGCATGATTTTAAGATCATGAAAGATTTATTTGATTTTGATTTTACAGAGCTGGCAAAAGATTATGAGATCGACTGCATGGATGCACTGCTTCATTATGAGAGTGCAGGCGACAGCGGAAAGCTTTTTAATAAAAGAATCCGTGACCGTATCTGTGAACTGACAGTAAAATTAGAGCAGGCGGCAGATGCAGGTGATTTTAAGGATGCTGTTACAGAGTTCTACGGAGAATTTGGTGTTGGAAAATTAGGCTTACATAAAGCATTTCGTGTGCTGCATAAAGAGGATGGAGCACAGATCGTACCGATCACAAACATTGCACATGTAAAATTAGATGATCTGGTCGGATATGAGATCGCAAAACAGAAACTGATCGACAATACAGAGAGCTTTGTCCGCGGAAAGGAGGCAAATAACTGCCTGCTTTACGGAGATGCAGGAACAGGAAAGTCCACCAGTATTAAGGCAATCGCCAATCAGTATTATGACAGGGGACTGCGTCTGATCGAGGTGTACAAGCATCAGTTCTGCGACTTAAATGATGTGATCGCACAGATCAAAAACCGCAATTACAAATTTATCATTTATATGGATGATCTGTCATTTGAGGAATTTGAGATCGAGTATAAATACTTAAAAGCAGTGATCGAGGGAGGACTTGAGAAGAAACCGGACAATGTTTTGATCTATGCGACCTCAAACAGACGTCATCTGATCCGCGAGACATTCTCCGACAAAGAGGAAGTGAGAGAGGACATGCATACTTCCGATACCGTACAGGAAAAGTTGTCTCTGTATGCAAGATTTGGCGTTTCCATTTATTTTGGTGCACCGAGCAAAAAAGAATTCCAGCATATCGTGGTATCCCTTGCAGAGAAAAACGGTATCACCATGGATGAGGAGACACTTCTTGCCGAGGCAAATAAATGGGAACTTGCCCACGGCGGACTCTCCGGAAGAACAGCACAGCAGTTTATTAATTATCTGCTTGGAAAACAGGAATAACATGTACGCATGAAGCAGGAGGATAAAATATGGCAATTCATACATTTGCAGCGATTTATATCGGCTCTTATGAGGTGAGCCTGAAAATTTTTGAGATCTCTGCCAGAAAAAACATCCGCAAAATTGATTATATCAGAAGCAGGATCGAGCTTGGGCGGGATGCGTATTCACGCGGTGTGATCGGATATGAGCTGGTGGAAGCACTCTGTGACACGTTAGAGCAGTTCACGAAGATCATGAAAGAGTATCAGGTGGATGGCTACGAGGCATATGCGGCTGCAGCACTCCGCGATGTGAGCAATGAATTGTTCATCTTAGACCAGATCCGCATCCGTACCGGACTGACGGTACATGTCTTAAGCAACTCGGAACACCGCTTTATCAGCTACAAATCGGTTGCGATGCGAAGTGAGTTTGAAGAAATGATCAAAACGGGGGCAGCAGTCGTGGATGTCGGTGGTGGCGGCATGCAGATTACTATCTTTTCAAAGGGCAAAGTCATTACGACACAGCATCTTGGACTTGGCACCATACGCATGCAGGAACAGCTTGCAAAAAAAAGCTGCAGCTTAGAGCAGTATGAGCTGCAGATTGAAGAATTGGTAGAAAAAGAGTTAAATGTGTTTATGGCAATGTTCACAGAACAGGTGAAAGTGAAGAATCTGATCATAATCGGAGATTATATCATGGAGGTTGCCGGAAAAGTCACCGGGAAGAAACATGAAAATCTGATGGAAACCAATGATTTTCTGGCATTTCTGGATGATCTTGACAAAAAGACTGTGGAACAGATTTCGGAAGAATTAAATTTATCAAATGAAAATGATTCCCTGATCATTCCGTACATGATCATTTTTAAATGCATGGCGCGCAAAATGAAAGCCGAAAAAATCTGGGCACCGGGTGTCATTGTGAGCGATGGTATTGCATATGATTATGCACAGAAGCATAAGCTATGCAAACCGGTCCATGATTTTGATGCAGATGTCATCTCGGCTGCAAGGAATCTGTCCGCCCGCTATATGAGCTACTCACCGCATATTGATGCACTGACACAGATGGCAACGCTGATTTTTGACACAATGAAAAAAATCCATGGACTGGGAAAGAGAGAGCGGCTTTTACTTCAGGTGGCAGCAATCCTGCATGACTGCGGAAAGTATATCAGTCTTGCAAACGGACCGCTGTGTTCCTATGACATTATTATGGCGTCGGAAATCATCGGTCTTACACATATGGAACGTGAGATCGTGGCGTATACGGTTTTATACAATACCTATCCGCTGCCGGCCTATGAAGATTTTGAGAGTGATATCAGCCGTGAGAGTTATGTTGTCATTGCAAAACTTTCTGCAATTTTACGCGTATCCAATGCGATGGACCGCAGCCATAAGCAGAAATTCAAAAATGTGCGTGCAGCAGTAAAAGGAAAAGAACTGGTGATCACAATCGAGACAGATGATGATATCGCACTGGAAAAAGCACTGTTTGATGCGAAGGTTTCTTACTTTGAAAACATATTCAGCATAAAACCGGTGGTAAAGGAGAAACGTGTGTATTAAATGGAGGACACTATGGAAAAAGAAAAAGATTTTAAAAATCCACAGTATTACGAAAACAGAGAATTAAGCTGGTTAAAATTTGATAACCGCGTATTAAATGAAGCACGCGATAAGAGTATCCCGCTTTTGGAACGCCTGAAATTTGTCAGTATCACTTCCTCAAATCTGGATGAATTTTACATGGTGCGTGTTGCTTCCTTAAAAGATATGGTACATGCTAACTATAAGAAGAAAGACATTGCCGGAATGACGGCTTCAGAACAGCTTGCTGCCATCAACGAAAAAACAAGGGAGATGGTAGATCTGCAGTACAACACTTATAACAGGTCGCTGCTTCCGTTACTTAAGAAAGAACAGATCCATATTATAGATGCGTTTGAAGATCTGACTGAGGAACAGAAAAAGTTTGTGGACCGTTATTTTGAGGAAAATGTCTATCCGGTACTGACACCGATGGCGGTAGATGCATCGCGTCCGTTTCCGCTGATCCGCAATAAGACGTTAAATATTGCGGCACTTCTTTCTAAAAAGAATACAAAGAGCGAAAAACAGGAACTGGATTTTGCAACGGTACAGGTTCCGGGGGTCCTTCCGAGACTGGTACAGATCCCGTCAGAGGAAGAAAATGCAAAATGTTTTATTCTGTTAGAGCAGATCATCGAGAAAAATATTGACAAACTGTTTTTAAATTATGAAGTGCTCTGTGCTTATCCGTACCGTATCATGCGGAATGCCGATCTGACGATCGATGAGGACGAGGCGGAGGATCTGTTAAAAGAGATACAGAAACAGTTAAAAATGAGACAGTGGGGAGAAGTGATCCGTCTTGAGGTGGAGAGTGGAATTGACAAACGCCTGCTGCGTTTCTTAAAGGATGAACTGAAAGTTGCAGAAGAAGATATCTTCTGTATCCAGGGGCCGATCGATCTGACATTTCTGATGAAAATGTATGGACTTCCCGGCTGTGATCATCTGCGCTATAAACCGTATACGCCGCAGAAAAATCCAAAGATCGAACCGGGAGAAAATATCTTTGAATTGATCCGGAAGGGCGATATCTTCTTACATCATCCTTATCAGACCTTTGATCCGGTCGTTGATTTTATCCGTCAGGCGGCATCAGACCCGGATGTCCTTGCAATCAAACAGACACTTTACCGTGTCAGCGGCAATTCGCCGATCATTGCATCTTTGGCACAGGCAGCGGAAAATGGTAAACAGGTATCGGTTTTAGTGGAGTTAAAAGCACGTTTTGATGAGGAGAATAACATCGTCTGGGCAAAAAAACTTGAGCAGGCAGGCTGCCATGTTATCTATGGACTGGTGGGTCTGAAAACGCACAGTAAGATTGCGCTTGTTGTCCGCAGGGAGGAGGACGGTATCCGCAGATACGTTCATCTTGGAACCGGAAACTATAACGATTCGACGGCAAAATTATATACTGACTGTGGAATTTTTACCTGTAACGAGGCGATCGGCGAAGATGCGACAGCGGTATTTAACATGCTGTCCGGTTATTCCGAGCCGCTTTCCTGGAATGAACTTTCCCTGGCACCGATCTGGCTTCGTAATAAATTTATGAAACTGATCGGCAGAGAGACAGCACATGCGAAATGCGGACAGCCGGCACGCATTGTCGCGAAAATGAATTCGCTCTGTGACCCGGGGATCATTGCGGCACTTTATGAGGCATCGGCAGCAGGGGTAAAAATTCAGCTGATCGTGCGTGGTATCTGTTGCTTAAAGGTTGGCATCAAGGGTGTGAGTGAAAATATAGAAGTGCGCTCGATTGTCGGAAATTTTTTAGAGCACAGCAGAATTTTCTGGTTTGAGAATAACGGGGCAGACGAGGTGTATATGGGAAGTGCGGACTGGATGCCGCGTAACTTGGACCGCCGTGTTGAAATATTGTTCCCTGTTCTGGATGATGAGGCAAAAAAATCTGCAAAACACATTCTCGAAGTTGAATTATCTGATAATACAAAGGCTCATCTCTTGAAATCAGATGGAAATTATGAGAAAATTGATAAAAGAGGAAAAGTTTTAGTCAATTCACAGATGCAGTTCTGTGAGGAAGCGGTTGCAGCAGTTCCGAAACAGGATCATGTGTACCGGGAACGGGTATTTATTCCGGCGGAACCTGCAGAATAGCAGTATTTTACCGATAAGAAGGGGAGAGGTTTATGAATCACAAAATTTTATGTGTGGATCTGGATGCCACATTATTGTGTGATGATAAAAGCATCACGCAAAAAAACCGTGAGGCTATCCACAGAATGTTAGAGGCGGGGCATTACATAGCACTTGCAACCGGAAGACCGGTTGAAACAGCAAGAGAAGTTGCAAGAGAACTGGGGTTAAACACACCGGGCTGCTATATGATCGCATTTAATGGCGCAGTACTTTATGACTGCGCAGCAGACCGTGTACTGTTAAAGCGTTCGCTGCCGATTGAGATTGTGCAGGAACTTTTTGATAAGGCAAAACGTGCGGGCCTGTATGTGCAGACATATAACAGCACGGATCTTATTACCACAAAGCATACGAAAGAACTGGATTACTATGTGAAACAGGCGCGTATTTCTTATAAGATATCACCAAATATCCTGGATGCTTTAGAGGAAGAACCACAGAAGGTTATGCTGATCTCATTAGATCAGAGAGACAAGTTAGAACGTTTTCAAAAGAAAAATCTGAACTGGGAAAAGGGAAAATGTAACAGCTTTTTTTCCAGCAGTCAGTATTTAGAGTACAGTCCGAAAAATACAAGCAAGGCAACTGGTATTTTAGAACTGACAAAGATCCTTAATATGCCGATGGATGCGACGGTTGCAGTCGGGGATGAGGATAATGATGTGCCGATGATAAAGACGGCCTGTATCGGGGTCGCAGTGAAGAATGCCACCGAAAAAGCAAAGGCGGCAGCGGATTATGTCACAGTAAATGACAATAATCATGACGCCATTGCCGAGGTGATCGAGAAATTTATTTTATAGGACAGACATTTTTTGCAATCCGTGAAATGGTGTTACTTCCCGGCGCGCGCTTTGATATCGGTCAGGACAGAATATGGAATATAAAGATGCCCACGTCCGGTTCCAAGCTTTATGGCAGGTTTGTTTTCACCATGGAAATCAGAACCGCCGCTGATGAGCAGTTTGTTTTCTTTTGCAATGCGTTTGACAAGCTGTTCTTCCCCGGTGGTATAGGTAGAGTAGATTGCCTCGATGCCATCAAGTCCCACAGCTTTTAAGTCGTCAATCAGCAACTGCAGCTGTTCTACACCCAGATGATAAAGCAGCGGGTGTGCAAGGATGGCAATCCCTCCGGTTCTTTTGATAAGGGAAACGGCTTCCATGGGAGATACTTTAAAACGTCCGACATAGCAGCGGCAGCCATCGCCGATGTATTTGTCGAAGGCTTCGGAAACGGATTTGATCCATCCATGTTCATAAAGGAAACGTGCGATGTTTGCACGCGTAATGACACTGTCCGTATTCTCTGCCAGAAGGGCTTCCATCGTAATTGGAAATCCTTCTTCCTGCAGGGCAGCGATCATTTTTTCATTGCGTTTATCCCGGCATTCGCGGAATTCAGCAGTCATTTTTAAGAGTTCCGGGTCATCCGGGTTAATGTAGAGACCGACGATGTGGATTTCCTTTTCCTGTTTTTTTCCCGGAAACGTGTAAGCAGTGGAAAGCTCAATGCCCGGGATCAGCTCGATACCGGCTTCCTTTGCGGCACCCATAGCTTTTCTTATACCTGTGGCGGTATCATGGTCAGTCAGGGCGATAGCGGAAAGACCGGCTTTTTTGGCTTCTGCGATCACCTCAGTGGGGGTAAAGGTTCCATCTGATTCTGTGGAATGTACATGCAGGTCAACAATTCTATTATCCATAGTCTGTAAGTCCTTTCATATTATTAATAGGTGACTGTAAAAACAGTCAGCAGATGGTGTTATCGTAGCATGAATGAAATATATTTGTCAAAAAATTAAAAAAAGTATAAAAAAATAGTTTACATATTTTACTAAAATGGTACAATAATCACAAGATGGCTTTTTAGAGGCAAAAATACAGCAAAGAAGGTGAGAGAATGCAATTACTGACGTTTATGCTCAATAATGTCCGTTTTGGAATACCAGTGGATGATGTCGAGTCGATTGAAACCAGAATGAGTGTGGTAGGTGTTCCAAATGCACCTGCGCATATCGAAGGAATCGTGAATCTGCATGGTGATATCGTTCCGATATGTAATCTTGCTGACTATTTCGGATATCCAAAACAGGATATAAAAAATGTTATTGTGGCAAGTATGAATGGCATGAAGATTGGTCTTGAAGTAGAGAGTGTCCGTGAGATCATTGATGTAAATGAAAAACAGGTGATTCCGATGCCGACGATCATGAATGCCAATCAGAGCTGCTTTAATGATGTGGCATCCTATGATAAGCAGCTGATCGTGATGTTTGAGGTTTCAAAGCTGATGCCACAGTCCGAGCAGCAGGGGATAAAGCAGCTTATCGATGACAATACCTGACAGACATAGTAAATAAAGCGCACAAACAGGAGGAAAAGGTTATGTATAAGAATCTAAAAATTCAGGAACGGCTGAAAAAATGTTTCACAGTCGTTACACTGCTTGCATCCATTGCAGGTGTTATTGGAGCAATTATGATGCTTATTATATCTACGCAGTATAAACATGCACTTACTAATTATGGTTTTTCGCAGGGTGATATCGGAAAGGCAATGATCGTTTTTGCAGATGCGAGATCAGCAGCGCGCGGTGTGATTGGTTACAATGATACTGATATGATCGCAACCATGAAACAGATACATGATGAAAAGAAACAGAAGTTTGATGATTACTGGGTTATAGTTGCGAACACCTGTGTGACAGGCACTGAGAAAGATCTCTATGAGCAGGTGAACACACTTGTTCAGCAGTACTGGGATGCAGAAGCCCAAGCGATGGAGATCGGCGCTTCCACGGACAATGAAGACAGCATCAAAGCCCAGCAAATGATGAACGATACCGTAGATCCATTGTATGAGCAGGTTTACAGCCTTACAGCTGACTTGCTGAATGCAAACGTAAACGAGGGAAACTCCCTTGAGGCAAAGCTTTCTGCCATGAGTATTATTTTCCTTATTGTGATTGTTGCAATGATTGTATTTGCATTTGCACAGGCAATGAGAATGGGAAGTTCCATTGCAAAGGGTATCGCAGTACCACTTGGTGAGTTGAGTGACAGATTTACAACATTTGCAAAAGGTAACCTTACCGATCCGTTCCCGGTAGTAGATACCCAGGATGAGGTTGCAGATATGATCAATACAGCGAATGAGATGAAAGAAACATTAAAGCTTGTTATTGCTGACTGTGGCAAACATCTTGCAGATATGGCAAGTGGTAACTTCGATATCAGAACAGACTGTCCGGAAGTATATCAGGGTGAATTTGAGAAGCTGCTTCTCGCTATGCGTGATATGAAGGATCAGATGATCGTAACATTACGTTCTATTGAAGATGCGTCCAGTCAGGTATCCGCAGGATCTACAAACCTTGCAGAGGCATCCCAGAGTCTTGCAGAGGGTGCTACTGAGCAGGCAGGTGCAGTAGAAGAGTTACAGGCTACGATCACAAGCATCACAGAGAATATTGAAAAATCTGCAGATCAGGCACATGAGTCCTATGTACAGGCAAAACAGTATGCAGACGAAGCTGACAACAGCCGTGTGCAGATGACAGCAATGGTAGATGCAATGACACGCATCAACGAGACATCCAAAAATATCGAGAATATCATTTCTGAGATTGAGGATATCGCATCCCAGACAAACCTGCTTTCCTTAAATGCTTCCATTGAGGCGGCAAGAGCAGGAGAGGCAGGAAGAGGATTTGCGGTTGTTGCTGACCAGATCCGTCAGTTAGCAGAGCAGAGTACAAAATCTGCAGTAGATACCAGAAAACTGATTGAAGGATCCTTAGAGGAGATCGCAGAAGGAAACAAGGCGGCAGACAAAGCTGCAGCATCCATTGAAACAGTTGTAGAAGGAATCGGCAAAATTGCCGAGTCTGCCAGAAATGTCAGACAGGTATCCAGAGATCAGGCAACTGCCATGGAACAGGCAGAGCAGGGTGTCAACCAGATTTCGGAGGTTGTTCAGGCAAACTCCGCAACCGCACAGGAGTCCTCTGCTACCAGCGAGGAGCTTTCTGCTCAGGCAGTATCCTTAGATGAACTGATTAGTAAATATGTTCTTCCACAGGAATAATTAATAAGAAAACACTTGACAGAGATATTTTGAAGTGGTATAGTTAAATAGTTGTTGAAAACAAAGTAGAGTATCCACTCTCACCGGAGCACCAGCATTCGTGTGACTCATGGTTTTATATTCAAGGCATCGGGAATATTCCTGTTGTTTGAAGTACCGCACCTTGCGAGTATTGAGTATTAAAAGTGGATAGTCTGCCTATCCACTTTTTTTGATGCAAGTAAAGAATAATATTTTGGAGGTGCAATACCATTAGCGAGTTAATGATTAATGAACAGATCAGAGACAGAGAAGTTCGTCTGATCGGAGAAAACGGAGAACAGCTTGGCATTATGTCAGCAAGAGAAGCAATGAAGCTGGCTGAGGAAGCAGAGCTTGATTTGGTCAAGATTGCTCCGACCGCAAAGCCGCCGGTATGTAAGATTATCGATTACGGTAAATATCGTTATGAGATGGCTAGAAAAGAGAAAGAAGCCAGAAAAAAACAGAAAGTGGTCGAGTTAAAAGAGATTCGTCTGTCACCGAATATTGATTCAAATGATTTGAACACCAAAATGAATGCTGCAAAAAAATTCTTGAGCAAAGGTGATAAAGTAAAGATTACTTTAAGATTCCGCGGACGTGAGATGGCACATATGAATGCCAGCAAACACATTCTGGATGATTTTGCTGAGAGTCTTGCAGAGGTTGCAGTAGTGGAAAAAGCACCAAAGGTTGAAGGCAGAAGCATCAGCATGGTGTTGGCAGAAAAAAAATCATAATTTTAAGGAGGAATATATCATGCCAAAAATGAAAACAAGCAGAGCAGCTGCAAAACGTTTCAAAGTAACAGGAACAGGAAAATTAAAGAGAAATAAAGCTTACAAGAGACATATCTTAACAAAGAAAACAACAAAGAATAAGAGAAATCTTAGAAAACCGGCTATCGTAGATGCTACAAACGTTAAGAATATGAAGAAGATTTTACCATACATGTAAGAAAGTTGTTAAGGAGGAATAGATCATGGCAAGAGTTAAAGGCGGTTTAGGCGCTAAAAAAAGACATAATAGAACATTAAAATTAGCAAAAGGTTACAGAGGAGCTCGTTCTAAACAGTACCGTGTTGCAAAACAGTCTGTTATGAGAGCCTTAACAAGTTCTTATGCAGGTAGAAAAGAAAGAAAGAGACAGTTCCGTCAGTTATGGATCGCTCGTATCAATGCAGCAGCAAGAATGAACGGAATCTCTTACAGCCAGATGATGCACGGCTTAAAAGTAGCTGGTGTTGATATCAACCGTAAAATGTTAGCAGAGATGGCTGTAAATGATGCAGCAGGATTTGCAGCATTAGCAGAAATTGCTAAGAAAGCAGTTGCTTAATTATAGGACAAGACTTAAGAGAACTTATTCCGGTGGGACAACCTGCCGGGGTAGGTTCTTTTTCTATGGAAGACAAAGTGGAGGTTTTTCATGCAGATAAACGGATATTTATATGACACCCATGTACACACGTCAGAGGGTAGTGCATGCGGACAGAATACAGGGGCAGAGATGGCGGGAGCGTATCAGAAAGCGGGATATGCCGGCATCGTTGTAACAGACCATTTCTTCTATGGAAATACGGCAGCAGACCGGAGTCTTCCGTGGAAAGGCTGGGTGGAACAATTCTGCAAGGGATATGAACATGCAAAAGAAGAAGGCGATAAGATTGGATTGCAGGTATTCTTTGGATGGGAGTCAGGATATCAGGGAACAGAATTTTTAATATATGGGTTAAGTAAGGAATGGCTGTTAGAACATCCCGAGATTAAAGATGCAGACGTAAAAGAGCAATATGAACTGGTGCATGCCGGTGGAGGCATTGTCAGTCAGGCTCATCCGTTCCGTGAGGAGGACTATATTCCGGAAATCCGTCTTTTCCCGGACTGTGTGGATGCGGTAGAGGGAATCAATGCCACACATGAGAGTCCGGCAAGCACGGCGCATAAAAACATTTTATATAATGAGAAAGCCATTGCCTATGCAAGAAAACATGAACTTCCTATTACGGCAGGCTCTGACCAGCACACCACAAAGATGATTGGTGGTGGTATGCTGTTTGACAGAAAACTTGCTGATGAAAAAGATTTTTGTAAGGCGGTGCTTGCGGGAGAAGCAAAAGCATACTGGAATGGCAGTGAGTTCTATGCGAAAACCAGTGATATGTAAAAACGATATTGAAAAAGGAAATCATGTATGTTAAATGCTGTATTATGACTGGGGAGTACGCGAATGTGCCCGGTATTCTTTTGGGGACATTTGCTTTTGCTTGTGAAATGTTTTGGAAAAATATAAGCTGTTGTCAAAACCAAGTGAGTTCGCAATTGCAGTGATGGACAGATTGGAGTGTTCTAAAAGATAACATGCCTGTTTCATGCGAAAATCCGTCAGATATTCCTTTGGTGACTGACCGAGCACTGACTCAAAAGAGCGGAACAGGTGGCTGCGGCTGACCCCGACATAGTCTGCAATATCTTCCACGGTAATTGCATAAGAATAATTGGAAGAGATATATTCGATGCCTTTTTGCACATAACTGTTGGCAGAAATTTGTTCTGTTGTGTGGGAGGCGTCGTGTAAAAACATGGCGAGCATTGTATAGAGCCGTCCGGTCATTTCCACGGCATGCTGAAATTCGTTGCCTCTTGCATCATATATATGAAGTATCTGCCGGTGAATGTCATCTCCGTGAGGTGTAGAGCGGATAATCGGTTTTTCAGGCGAAAAATCAGTTGCTTTTAAGATCATGGAAGCGTCACTGCCTGTAAAACCTACCCATGCATATTCCCACGGATCCGCTTCGGCAGCGTAATAAACAACCTCTGTGTTTGGATAGACTAAAAATGAGTCTCCCGCCTGTAATTCATAAGTGCGTTTTCCAATCTTATAGAATCCCTTTCCTGAAATAATATAATGGATCAGATAATGATCCCGGATTCCCGGTCCCCACTGATACAGGGAATCACATCGTTGAAATCCTACATTGTACACAGAAAGAGAAACCAGTTCCTTTTCCGTTACTTTGTAGGAATTTTTATATTTTTCATACATAGAAATCCTCCATTATTTACTGGTAATTAACTGCCAGTGTATTTTATAAATATAAGTATACTGGCTGCCATACTAATATGCAACATTTTTACATATTATTTGTACATTTTTGGCTATACATTTTCATCAGAATGGGGTAAGATGTACCCATAACGTTGAAGGTAAATAAAAAGACTTGTTATGGAAAGGTGGAAGAAAACTATGGCAATTTTAGTTACCGGCGGTGCCGGATTTATTGGAAGTCACACATGTGTAGAATTATTAAATGCAGGTTATGAGGTTGTTGTTCTTGACAATCTGGTAAATGCATCTGAGAAATCATTAGAGCGTGTAAAAGCAATCACAGGAAAAGATGTAACTTTCTATAAAGGAGATATTTTAGACCGTGAGATCTTAAATGAGATCTTTAAGAAAGAGAAAATTGACAGCTGTATTCATTTTGCAGGATTAAAGGCTGTTGGTGAGTCTGTACAGAAACCTTGGGAATATTACAACAACAATATTTCAGGAACATTAACTCTGGTAGATGTAATGCGCCAGCATAACTGCAAGAACATTATTTTCTCATCTTCAGCAACGGTATATGGTGATCCGGCTGAAATCCCGATCACAGAGAACTGCCCGAAAGGTCAGTGTACCAATCCTTATGGCTGGACAAAATCCATGTTAGAGCAGGTACTGATGGATATCCAGAAAGCTGATCCGGAGTGGAATGTTATTTTACTTCGTTACTTTAACCCGATCGGTGCCCATAAGAGCGGAACAATGGGAGAAAACCCGAATGGTATCCCGAACAATCTGATGCCGTATATCACACAGGTGGCAGTTGGAAAATTAAAAGAACTTGGTGTATTTGGCAATGATTATGATACACCGGATGGAACTGGTGTCAGAGATTATATTCATGTCGTTGATCTTGCACTTGGTCATGTAAAGGCATTGAAGAAGATTGATGAGAACTGTGGTCTTGCAATCTATAACCTTGGAACTGGTCATGGTTACAGCGTACTTGATATTGTGAAAAACTTCGAAGCCGCAACCGGCGTAAAGATTCCATACGCAATCAAACCAAGACGTGCAGGAGATATCGCAACATGCTATTGCGATCCTTCAAAAGCGGAGCGTGAGCTTGGCTGGAAGGCACAGTATGGTATCAAGGAAATGTGTGAAGATTCCTGGAGATGGCAGAAGAATAATCCGAATGGATATGACGAATAATCTGTAAGACAGACTATATAACAGAAGATGGAAAATACCCTGTAATGCCGATGCGGCAGAGCAGGGTATTTTTCTTTATAAATAATATGGTTGTCATTGACATGATATATATTAAATGCTACTATAATACGTAGTAATAAAAACTATATATAATAGAGAGGGATATTATGAAACCAATTTTTTCAATGAACAGTTTTGAGGGATGGAATCTGAGCCTGCCGCTGATACAGGGAGGCATGGGAGTTGGTGTGAGTTTAAGCGGTCTGGCAGGTGCAGTTGCGGCGGAGGGAGGTATGGGAGTGATCTCCACAGCACAGATCGGATTTGAAGAACCTGATTTTGTGGGAAATGAAGAAGAATGTAATCTGCGCGGTATCCGGAAACATATTGCCAGGGCAAAAGAATTGTCTGCTGGAAGAGGAATGGTGGCAGTGAATGTCATGGTTGCATTACAGCAGTACAGAGAACATGTAAAAGAAGCAGTGCGTGCGGGGGCAGATGCTGTGATCTGTGGAGCAGGGCTTCCAATAGACCTGCCGGAACTGGTAGAAGCGGGGAAGGCAAAGATCGCACCCATTGTATCATCAAGGCGTGCTGCGTCCCTGATCTTAAAAACCTGGGATAAGAAATACGGCAGAACAGCAGATTTTATTGTTGCTGAGGGACCAGAAGCAGGCGGCCATCTGGGATTTTCAAGAGAACAACTTGAGGACATTCCCAAAATCCGTTTTGCGGAAGAACTGACTGCGATCATGGAAGAAAAGAAACAGTATGAGGAGAAATACCATAAACAGATCCCTGTTTTTGCGGCAGGTGGGATCTGGGATGCAGCCGACGCAAAACGAATCGCAGAAATCGGGGCAGATGGTATTCAGGCAGCAACAAGATTTGTTGCAACAAAAGAATGTGATGCGTCTTTAGAATACAAGAATGCTTATGTGACAGCAGAAGAGTCGGACGTAAAAATTATCAAAAGTCCGGTCGGCATGCCGGGACGTGCATTGAATAATGCGTTTGTCCAGAAAACAGAAAATACGGCACAGCAGGTGGAACGCTGTTATCATTGTATTAAAAACTGCAAACCTGCGCAGATTCCATACTGCATTACACAGGCATTGATCCATGCCGTACATGGAGATATCGAAAACGGGCTTGTATTTTGCGGTTCAAATGTTGGAAAAATAGAACGGATTTCGACAGTTAAGGAAGTAATAGAGGATTTAATGTATGAAAAGGTATAAATGTGCTATGAAAACAGGAAAAAATATGACACAGAATTGTGTAAATTGTTCATATTTTTAAAAAAATAAAAAAAGTTCAAAAAAAGACTTGCAAATAAAAAAAAGCATGCTATAATAAGTATCAGTTCGGCTCGTTGGTCAAGCGGTTAAGACGCCGCCCTCTCACGGCGGAAACAGGGGTTCGATTCCCCTACGAGCTACTCTGTTTTATAACAGGGATGAACAAATACTTATGGCCCGTTGGTCAAGCGGTTAAGACGCCGCCCTCTCACGGCGGAAACAGGGGTTCGATTCCCCTACGAGCTACTCACTGTTATTTCGAAAGAGATAAACAGCCCAACCCGGAAGTTGTCAGTATACCAGATGGTGTATTGGCAATTTTTTTATGTAATAGGAAATTTCATTGAAATCCCGCAAAAGGCTTGCATTTTAGAAAGGAAAGTGTTACAGTAATAAGTGATAACACGATGACTTGATTGAGAGAGGACGAAAGCCCTCTCTCAATTCACGTTTAGGAGCCATGTATTCTGATGAGTGAAAGAATCTGGCAAAAGGAAAACTGAATATGGAAGAAAGAAGGTGTACACATGTCAAAACGTGAAACATACGAAACGCGCACCGAAGAACTGATTACTCCGATTTTGGACCGAATGAATTTTGAACTGGTCGATGTGGAGTATGTAAAGGAAGGCGGTACCTGGTACTTGAGAGCCTATATCGATAAGGAAGGCGGCATTACCGTAAATGACTGTGAGGCAGTGGCGCGGGAGATGAACGAGATTTTAGATAAAGAAGATTTCGTTGAAGATTCCTATGTTTTTGAGGTCAGCTCTCCGGGACTTGGAAGACCGTTAAAAAAAGAAAAGGATTATGTCCGCAGCATGGGAAAAGAAGTAGAGATACGAACATACCGTGCGATTAACCGTGAAAAGGAATTTTATGGTATTTTATCTGCATATGATGAAAATACCGTGACAATAAAGACAGAGGATGAGACGGAAATGACGTTTGAAAAAAGCGATATTGCGCTGATCCGTCTGGCATTTGATTTTTAAAGATTCAATAAAACTAAAGGAGGAAAATCCTCTGCTCCTGCAGAGGCAGTCGCATTTTGCTCCGCAAAACAAGGAGGATTTTAAAATGAGTAATAATGAGTTGTTAGAAGCGTTAAATATATTGGAACAGGAGAAGAATATCAGCAAGGATACATTGCTTGAAGCGATTGAAAATTCTCTTGTTACAGCATGCAAGAATCATTTCGGTACATCTGATAATGTAAAGGTATCGATTGATCCGGAAACCTGTGAGTTCCATGTGTTTCAGGAAAAAACAGTTGTTGAAAATGTAGAAGATCCGGTAGAGCAGATCAGTCTGGTCAATGCTAAAATGATCAATTCCAAATACGAGATCGGCGATGTTGTCAATATTGAGGTGCAGTCTAAAGAATTTGGCCGTATTGCAACACAGAATGCAAAGAATGTGATCTTACAGAAAATCCGTGAGGAAGAGCGTAAGGTTTTATATGATCAGTATTACAGCATGGAAAAAGATGTTGTGACCGGTGTGGTACAGCGCTACATTGGAAGAAATGTCAGCATTAATTTAGGAAGAGTTGATGCGATCTTAACAGAGAATGAACAGGTAAAAGGCGAAGTGTTCCAGCCGACAGAGCGTATCAAGGTATATATCTTAGAGGTTAAGGCTACTTCTAAAGGACCGAAAGTGTTAGTTTCCAGAACACATCCGGAACTTGTAAAACGCCTGTTTGAGTCTGAGGTGGCTGAGGTCCGCGAGGGCATCGTAGAGATCAAGGCGATCGCGCGTGAAGCAGGAAGCAGAACAAAGATCGCAGTATGGTCAAACGATCCGGATGTCGATCCGGTTGGTGCATGTGTTGGTATGAATGGTGCCAGAGTCAATGCAATCGTTGGTGAACTGCGTGGTGAGAAGATTGATATCATCACCTGGAATGAGAATCCGGCAATGATGATCGAAAATGCATTAAGTCCGGCAAAAGTTATTTCTGTTATCGCAGATGCAGAAGAAAAATCTGCAAAAGTGGTTGTTCCGGATTATCAGCTTTCCCTTGCAATCGGAAAAGAGGGACAGAATGCAAGACTTGCAGCACGTCTGACAGGATTCAAGATCGATATCAAGAGCGAGACACAGGCGAGAGAGTCTGGCGATTTCTTAGATTACGAGAATGATTACGAGGAAGATGAGTATTACGATGAGGACGGCGGGTCCTATGAGGAGTACGAGGACGGCAGTGCACCGGCAGAGGAAAGCTATGAGACTGACGGAGCAGAAGAAAACAATGCCGAAGCTGATGGTGAGGACAGAGAATAAGAGGTATTAAGAAGAATGTCAAATAAAAAGATTCCGATGAGGCAGTGTGTCGGCTGTCATGAGATGAAAGCCAAAAGAGATATGATCCGTGTGATCAAAACAGCGCCGACGGAAGAAGGGGAAACGGAGATCATTTTAGATGCAACTGGAAGAAAGAACGGAAGAGGTGCTTATATCTGCCCAAACCGTGAATGTCTTGCAATGGCGATAAAAAATAAAGGGTTAGAACGATCATTTAAAATGCCGATCCCGAAAGATGTATATGAAACGCTGACAAAGGAGATGGAACAGCTTGAAACCAGATAGAGTGTTATCTATGCTAGGAATTGCCGCAAAAGCCGGCAGTGTGGCGAGTGGAGAATTTTCTACGGAAAAGGCGGTAAAAGAGGGCAGGGCATATCTTGTCATCGTTGCACAGGATGCGTCAGACAATACGAAGAAAATGTTTCGAAATATGACAGATTTTTATCAGGTGCCAATGTATGAATATTCGGACAAAGAAATGCTCGGGCATTTCATCGGAAAAGAATTTCGTGCATCGCTTGCAGTCACAAACGAGGGACTGTCGCACTCGATCGAAGAGAGACTGAAACAGCAATCACAACTGAATAATGGGAGGAATTAAGATAAATGGCAAAAATGAGAGTATATGACCTTGCAAAAGAATTAGGAATAGAGAGTAAACAGATTATAGAAACATTAAATACGACGGAATATGCAGTGAAAGCAGCTTCCAGCAATATCGATGATCCGGCACAGAATATCGTGAGAAAGAAATTTGGAAAGTCTGCAGCAGCGGAGAATACTGCAAAGGCACAGAATAAAGAAAATGTGTCAGAGAGCAAACCTGCAGAGAACAAGACAGCAGCACCGGAAAATAAACCTGCACAGAAGCCACAGGCAAACGAGCAGAATAAACCGGCTGAGGGTGCAAAAACTGAGAACGCAGAGCAGCGCCCGAAGAAAAAATCAAGCATTACTGCTGTGTTCAATGCACAGTACAGCAAACAGGGCGGCGGCAATAACAACAGACGTTCTGGAAATGGTGACAGACGCCAGGGGAATGGCGACCGCCGTCCACAGGGACAGAATCCAAACCGCGGCAATGCGCAGGCAAGACCGACATCCGGTTATGATGTAAGAAAAGCATTTGAACGCGCAATTAACCCGGAGGCAGCAAAAGCAGCGGAAGAGGCAGAGCATCTTGCAGCGGCAAAAGCAGCAGAGCTGAAGGCACAGAGAGAGGCAAAACCAGCAGCGGAAGAGCCGAAGAAAACGGTTGAAAAAGTACAGGTACAGACTCCGAGAGAAAATGTCTATGCACAGAATCCGGAGTACCGTCCGCAGAATAATGACCGCCGTCAGGGGAATAATAATGACAGACGCGACCGTAACAATAATGGTCAGCGCCGTCCGCAGGGAGATGGAAGAAACCAGAGAAACAATGGTGACAGACCACAGCGCCCGTACGGTGACAGAAACGGAAGAAACGATGGACAGCGTCCATACCAGAACAATGGCAGACCGGGACAGGGTCAGGGCGACAGAAATAACAACAGAAACAATGGCTTCCGTGGTGGAAATAATGGTGGCGGCAGACTTGACCGTGAGATCGACCGCTTCAATAAAGAGGCAGCTGCAGCAGCACCGGAGGAGTTAAGAGGAAAAGAATCCAGAGAGCGCGATAAGGACAGAAACAAAAACGCAAGACAGCGCAACGATTACGATGCACTTGGCGGAAAGAAACAGGAGCGCTTTATCAATCTTGAGAAGAACGGTGGCAAGAAGAAACCTCAGCAGCAGCCAAAACAGCAGCCGGAAGAGGATGTGATCCGCACACTGGTATTACCGGAGAAACTTACGATCAGAGAGTTAGCTGACAAGATGAAAGTACAGCCATCCGTTATCGTAAAGAAACTGTTCTTAAAAGGAACGATGGTTACGGTAAACCAGGAAGTAGATTACGAGCAGGCAGAAGAAATCGCATTAGAGTTTAACTGCATCTGTGAGCCGGAAGAAAAAGTCGACGTGATCGCCGAACTCTTAAAAGAGGAAGAAGATCCGGAAGATACTTTAGTAGCACGTCCCCCGGTTGTCTGTGTTATGGGCCACGTTGACCATGGTAAAACATCCTTGCTGGATGCAATCCGTTCTACCCGTGTGACAGACAGAGAGGCAGGCGGTATTACACAGCACATCGGTGCATCCGTGGTATCCATCAATGGTCAGAATATCACATTCTTAGATACACCGGGACATGAGGCATTTACTGCAATGCGTATGCGTGGTGCAAATTCCACCGATATTGCGATCTTAGTCGTTGCAGCAGACGATGGTGTAATGCCACAGACCGTAGAGGCAATCAACCATGCAAAAGCAGCAGGTGTTGAGATCATCGTTGCGATCAACAAGATCGATAAGCCGAGTGCAAATATCGAGCGTGTAAAACAGGAGTTATCCGAGTATGAACTTATCCCGGAAGACTGGGGTGGAAGCACGATCTTCTGTCCGGTATCCGCACATACAAAAGAGGGTATCGACAACCTGCTTGAGATGATCCTTTTAACAGCAGAAGTACTTGAGTTAAAAGCAAATCCGAAACGTAATGCAAGAGGTCTTGTCATTGAGGCACAGCTTGATAAGGGCCGCGGTGCCGTTGCCACTGTTTTGGTACAGAAAGGTACTTTAAAAGTTGGCCAGCCGGTAGCATGCGGAAGCTGCTATGGTAAAGTCCGTGCAATGATCGATGATCAGGGAAGACGTGTCAAAGAAGCTGGTCCTTCCATGCCGGTAGAGATCTTAGGTTTATCCTCTGTACCGGAAGCGGGCGAGACATTCGTTGCCATGGATACAGAAAAAGAGGCGAGAGCATTTGCTGAGACCTATATTTCCGAGGGCAAGAACCGTCTGATCGAAGATACAAAAGCGAAGATGTCCTTAGACGATCTGTTTTCACAGATCCAGTCCGGAAATGTCAAAGAACTCGATATCATCGTAAAAGCCGATGTACAGGGTTCCGTGGAGGCAGTAAAACAGAGTCTTGTAAAACTGTCGAACGAAGAAGTTGTTGTAAAAGTCATCCATGGTGGTGTTGGTGCGATCAACGAGTCTGATGTCAGCCTTGCATCTGCATCAAATGCGATCATCATCGGATTTAACGTCCGTCCGGATCCGACTGCAAAACTTACTGCTGATAAAGAAAACGTAGATATCCGTCTCTACAAAGTCATCTACAATGCAATTGAGGATGTAGAGGCAGCCATGAAGGGAATGTTAGACCCGGTATACGAAGAGAAAGTATTAGGCCATGCAGAGATCCGTCAGATCTTCAAGGCTTCCGGCGTCGGCAATATCGCAGGTTCTTATGTGCTTGACGGTATGTTCCAGAGAGGATGTAAAGTTCGTATTTCCCGCGAGGGCGAACAGATCTTTGAGGGTGATTTAGCTTCCTTAAAGAGATTTAAAGATGATGTCAAAGAAGTAAAAGCAGGATTTGAGTGCGGTCTTGTATTTGAAGGTTTCGGTGATTTCCAGGAATTAGATATCGTAGAAGCGTATACAATGGTTGAGGTACCGCGCTAAGAGGTTATAAAATGAGAAAAAACAGTATTAAAAATACCAGGATCAATGGAGAGGTGCAGCGCGAACTTTCCAATATCATCCGCGGGGAGATCAAAGACCCGCGGATCAACCCGCTGACAAGCGTTGTGGCAGTGGAGGTTGCACCGGATTTAAAAACATGTAAAGCATATATCAGTGTTTTAGGAGATGAAGAATCCCAGGCAAAAACACTTGCAGGGTTAAAGAGCGCGGAGGGATTTATCCGCAGCAAACTTGCGAAAACAGTAAATCTGCGCAATACACCGGAGATCCGTTTCGTGTTAGACCAGTCGATTGAATATGGTGTAAAGATGTCTAAAATGATCGACGAGGTCACAAAAGATATCAAAAGCGAAGATGACGCAGAGGAATAAGACAAACGAAAAGCGTATATTTTGGGATGGAGGAGAACATGAAAAGTCTCGATGAACTTTTCGCGGGAGTAAAAACAGCTGCCATTGCAGGTCATATCAGACCGGATGGGGACTGCGTAGGCTCCTGCCTTGCAACCTATAACTATATTACGACATATTACCCGCAGATCGAAGTCAGCCTGTATCTGCAGCCGATACCCAATATTTTCAAATTTATGAAAAATGCGGATAAGATCATAAGCGACTGCACTGCAGATAAAGAGTTTGATCTGTTTATCGCACAGGACTGCGGGGATCTGGGCAGACTTGGAGACGCGGCAAAATATTTTGAGCATGCAAAAAAAACAGCGTGTATCGATCATCATATCAGTAACCAGAGTTTTGCGGATGAAAACTATATTTTCCCGCAGGCGAGTTCTGCGTCGGAACTGGTATTTGAACTGATCCCGAGAGAACGTCTGACCAAAGAGATCGCAGAATGCATTTATACCGGAATCATCCATGATACCGGTGTGTTCCAGTATTCCTGCACATCGGAAAAAACGATGGAGGCAGCAGGTGTTCTGATGGGAATGGGCATTGATTTCCCGAAGATCGTGGATCAGACGTTTTTTACAAAAACCTATGAGCAGAACCGTATCATGGGACTTGCGCTGGTAAAAAGTAAGCTGCATCTGGATGGAAAATGCATCTCGAGTATCATAACTGCAGAGGAAATGAGAGAATACAATGTTCTTCCGAAACATTTAGACGGGATCGTCAGCCAGCTTCGCGTGACAAAGGACGTGGAAGCAGCAGTCTTTTTATACCAGACAGATGAAGAAAATTATAAAGTCAGCACCCGTTCTGCAAGTTATGTGGATGTTGCAAAGATCGCAGCAAAATATGGCGGTGGCGGACATGTCAGGGCAGCAGGTTTTTCCGTGGCGGGAGATCCGGAAAAACGGCTGAATGAAATTATTGAAGATATCAGAGAACAGATCACAGATTAACGATACAGGCAGCCTGAAATTTTCAGATTGCAGAAAATGACGGCTGTACATGAGACGGGAAAATTTATGATTAACGGAATTATCAATGTATACAAAGAAAAAGGATATACATCCTTTGATGTGGTCGCAAAACTAAGAGGTATTTTAAAAACAAAGAAAATCGGACACACAGGGACACTCGATCCGGATGCGGAGGGAGTGCTTCCTGTGTGTCTTGGTAAAGCGACAAAAGTCTGCGACCTTTTGACGGACAAAAACAAAGAATACGTTGCGGTGATGCTGCTTGGAAAGGTGACAGACACGCAGGATACCACGGGAACTGTTTTAGAGGAACATCCGGTAGAAGTAACGGAAGAGCAGGTAAAAGAGGCAGTCCTTTCTTTTACAGGGGAATACATGCAGGTTCCGCCGATGTATTCTGCATTAAAAGTGAACGGAAAGAAACTGTGCGATCTCGCAAGGGCCGGTGTGACGGTGGAACGTCAGGCAAGACCGGTTCAGATCTATTCCATTGAGATTATTAAAATGGAACTGCCCCGGGTCTGTATGCGTGTGCGCTGCTCAAAGGGAACTTATATCCGTACATTATGTCAGGATATCGGTGAGAAACTTTCCTGTGGAGCATGTATGGAATCCTTGCTGCGCACAAAGGTATCTGAATTTTGTGTACAGGATGCGCTTCGCCTCTCCGAGATCGAAGAACGTGTACAAAAAGCGGCAGGACAGACACAGTCAGAACAGTGGAACGCAGAGATGTTTGATTTTATTTATGCGGTTGATTCCGTATTTTTACAGTATAAAAAAGCGGTGATCTGCAAAGAATGGAACAAACTGTTATATAATGGAAACCGGATGAAAAAAGACATGTTTGTTTCTTATCAGAAAGACTGGGAACAGCAGAAGGTCCGTATTTATGATGAAGAAGGGCGTTTTATCGGGATATATGAGTACTCCGAGATACACGGAGATTATAAACCGGTAAAATTGTTTATGGAAGCATGAAATATCTGAAAAACACAACCGAATTTTATATTGAAGAGCCAACCGTACTTTCACTTGGAAAATTTGACGGGATACACAGAGGCCATGAACTCCTGATGGAACATCTGGCATCCAAAAAGGAAGCGGGACTTGCAGCGGTCATATTCACATTTAATATTCCACCACGGAAAAGTGTGGAACAGGTTGAGGCGAAAGTTTTAACAACCAATGAAGAAAAAATGCATATCTTTGAGCAGATTGGGATCGACTATCTGGTCGAGTGTCCGTTTACAAGAGAGATCATGTGCATGGAACCGGAAGATTTCATTGCCAAGATCGTGCATCAGCTTCATGTAAAGTGTTTTGTGGTTGGTTCTGATTTCCACTTTGGGCACAATCGCAGGGGCGATTATCACATGTTGAAAGATTTATCGGACAAGTATGGCTATGAAGTGCTTGTGATCGATAAAATGCAGGAAGATAAGAGAGATATCAGCAGCACATTTGTCCGGGAAGAGATTGCAAAGGGCAATATTGAGAAGGCAAATCATCTGTTAGGGTATCACTATTTTGTGACAGGGGAGATCCTTCACGGAAGACATTTAGGCAGCACGAAACTTGGAATCCCGACGATCAACCAGATTCCGCCGGAGGAAAAACTGCTTCCGGAGAGTGGTGTCTATGTGACAGAAGTGCGGCTTGGCGACCGGAGCTGCCGTGGCGTTACAAACGTTGGGGTGAAACCGACGATTGAAGGAAAAAATCCGGTCGGTGTTGAGACACATCTTCTGGATTTTGCCGGGGATCTTTACGGCAAAGTAGTGACGGTCGAGTTCTTGACAAGAATCCGGGAGGAACGGAAATTTTCATCCATCGAGGCTTTAAAAGAGGAAATGCAGAATAATATTGCATATGCGAGGGCATGGTTCGAGAAAAATGAATCCTAGATATTACGGAAATGTTACATAAATATGTTGACATTGTAAAAAATGACTGCTATACTTGAGCGGTATTGATAAACGAAGTATTCAGGATTCTTTGGAAAGGTACGGATATGAAAGCAAAATGGGTTAAGGCAGCCGGACTTCTTGCAGCCGGTTCTCTTGTATTTTCAGCAGCTTATATTGATGGAAAGCCGGGTGTGAAAGACACACAGGAAGTAATGGCAGAGAGCACAGATTCCCAGATACATGAAGTGTCTGCGGGGGTGTCTTCCACATTGGCAGAACAGATGGAAAATTATACAAAACAGGGTACGGATCTTGCATCCGGTGTTACTGATGTGATGTCGGATTACCTTTCTGTTACCGCAGCAGATATGGTCAGTGTTTCAGAATCCGACCGTGATATGACTGCATCCGGTCAGGAAGATGAGACACAAACAGAGGAAGAAAAACAGGCACAGGCGCTTGCAGAGGCAGCCAGTGCATTTGGATACACAAATCTGGGAATCGCACAGGCAGATGGCAATATCAATGTCCGTGAAGTTCCGGGAACAGAGGCAGAGATTGTTGGAAAGCTGCCAAACAATGCAGGATGTGAGATTATCGGAACAGATGGTGACTGGACACAGATCGAGTCCGGAAAAGTAAAAGGATATGTAAAATCAGAATATCTTATGACCGGTGAAGCAGCGATCGCAAAGGCACAGGAAGTAAAGCAGACAGTTGCAACCGTAACGACGACCACGCTTTATGTTCGTGACGAGGCAAACACAGACAGCCATGTCATCACCATGATGCCGGAGGGTGAGGAACTTGAGGTTCTTGAAGTCCTTGACGGCTGGGTAAAGATCAATGTCGACAGTGATGAGGGATATGTCTCTTCAGACTATGTCAGCATTGCAACCGAACTTCCGAAGGCACAGACTATGACAGAAGTCCGTTATGGACAGGGTATATCGGATGTCCGTGTATCCCTTGTTTCCTATGCAACACAGTTTGTCGGAAACCCGTATGTATGGGGTGGAACCAGTCTGACAAGAGGGGCGGACTGTTCTGGATTTGTCATGAGCGTATTTGCCAACTATGGCATTTCACTTCCACATTCTTCAAGAGCACAGGCAAACTGCGGTACAAAGATTTCCGCATCGGATGCACAGCCGGGAGATCTTTTCTTCTACGGCAACGGAAGCAGTATCAATCATGTGGCTATTTATATTGGAGGCGGCCGTGTGGTACATGCAAGTTCACCGAAGTCCGGTATCAAGATCTCAGGAGCATACTATAGAACACCGGTCAAAGTAGTCCGTGTGATCAATAATTAAATTTAGGCATTTACAACAGAAACAACCCATGCTATAATAGCGGAGTATGAGTTTAGCCCATATTCGGTAGATGGACACTCCGACCTTTTACTGAGTATCATATCCCGGCACAGCCGGAACGGGCGTTTAATAAGAAAAGGAGGATCATAACATGATCGCAAAGGAAAAGAAACAGGCAATTATCGCAGAGTATGGCAGAACACCGGGAGATACAGGTTCACCGGAAGTTCAGATCGCTATCTTAACAGCACGTATCGAGGAGTTAAATGCTCATCTTGCTGAGAACAAAAACGACTATCATTCAAGACGTGGTCTTTTAAAGATGGTTGGTCAGAGACGTGGTTTACTGGCATACTTAAAGAAAGTTGATATCGAAAGATATCGTTCCTTAATTGAGCGCTTAGGTCTTAGAAAATAAGATCTTCTCCATACAGAGCCGCTTCCGCATGGAGGCTGGCATGTATGGATACCGTATGGAATCTGTTTTCATACGGTTTTATCGAGTGGAGACTTACTCCACTCGATTTTCAGTTAAAATAAGAAAGAATCCTGTGAAAACAGGTTCTTTGCCAAAGGCAGAAGTATATTTCCGAGACCACTGAAAAATGTATGAGAGGTCGTGGATTTTTCAGTAGTTTCGGTGCTTCTGTCTCCACAGAGAAAAGGAGAAAACGCATGTATAAAAGTTTTTCAATGGAACTTGCAGGCAGAACACTGACCGTAGATATCGGCAGAGTATGTGCCCAGGCAAACGGAGCCGCATTATTAAAATACGGTGAGACAACAGTTTTATCTACTGCTACCGCATCGGACAAGCCGAGAGACGGAGTCGATTTCTTCCCGCTCAGCGTTGAGTACGAAGAGAAAATGTATGCAGTCGGAAAAATCCCTGGTGGATTTAACAAGAGAGAAGGTAAGGCATCCGAGAATGCAATCCTTACTTCCCGTGTTATCGACCGCCCGATGCGTCCGTTATTCCCGAAGGATTACCGTAACGACGTTACCATCAACAACATGGTTATGTCTGTTGACCCGGAGTGCCGTCCGGAAGTTGTTGCAATGATCGGTTCCGCACTTGCAGTTACCATTTCTGATATCCCGTTTGCAGGTCCTTGTGCCATGACACAGATGGGTATGGTAGATGGCGAGTTTATTATCAATCCTTCCCAGAAAGTATGGGATACCGGTGATTTACAGCTTACCGTTGCATCTACCGCTGAGAAAGTCATCATGATCGAAGCTGGTGCAAATGAGATTCCGGAAGAGAAGATGATCGAGGCAATCTATAAATGTCATGATGTGAACCAGACAATCATCGCTTTCATCAACCATATCGTAGAAGAGGTTGGTAAGCCAAAACATGAGTATACAAGCTGTGCAATCCCGGAAGAGATGTTTGCTGCAATCAAAGAGATCGTAACACCGGAGCAGATGGAAGAAGCTGTATTTACCGATGAGAAACAGAAACGTGAAGAGAACATCCGTGAGATCACAGATAAACTTGCTGAGGCATTCGCAGATAACGAAGAGTGGTTGGCAGTGCTTGGCGAGGCTGTTTACCAGTATCAGAAAAAGACTGTCCGCAAGATGATCTTAAAAGACCACAAACGTCCGGATGGCCGTGCAATCAACCAGATCCGTCCGCTTGCAGCTGAGGTTGACCTGATTCCTAGAGTGCATGGTTCTGCAATGTTTACCCGTGGACAGACACAGATCTGTGATGTTGTCACATTAGCTCCGCTTTCTGAGGTACAGAAGATCGACGGATTAGATGAGAACATCACAACAAAGAGATATATCCATCAGTACAACTTCCCTGCATATTCTGTAGGTGAGACAAAAGTTTCCCGTGGACCGGGACGCCGTGAGATCGGTCACGGTGCACTGGCTGAGAAAGCACTTATGGCAGTACTTCCTTCTGAGGAGGAGTTCCCATATGCGATCCGTGCCGTATCCGAGACATTTGAGTCAAATGGATCTACTTCCATGGCTTCCACCTGTGCATCCTGTATGTCTTTAATGGCAGCAGGTGTTCCGTTAAAAGCAATGGTTGCAGGTATTTCCTGTGGTCTTGTTACCGGTGACACAGATGATGATTACCTTGTTCTTACGGATATCCAGGGTCTTGAGGATTTCTTCGGAGATATGGACTTTAAGGTAACCGGTACACACAAAGGTATCACAGCAATCCAGATGGATATCAAGATCCATGGTCTTACAAGACCGATCGTTGAGGAAGCAATCGGACGTGCGAGAGAGGCAAGAATCTACATCATGGATGAGGTTATGTCAAAAGCAATCGAGGAGCCGAGAAAAGAAGTCAGCACATTCGCACCGAAGATCGTTCAGATCCAGATCAATCCGGACAAGATCGGTGATGTAGTCGGACAGAGAGGAAAGACGATCAACGAGATCATTGACCGCACAGGCGTTAAGATCGACATTACCGATGACGGTGCTGTATCTGTATGTGGCACAGACGCAGAGATGATGAACAAAGCAATCGAAATGATCAAGATTATCACCACTGACTTTGCAGAGGGACAGATCTTTACTGGTACTGTTGTAAGCATCAAAGAATTTGGCGCATTTGTTGAATTTGCTCCGGGTAAAGAGGGAATGGTTCATATTTCCAAGATTTCCAAAGAGCGTATCAATCGTGTGGAGGATGTCCTGACATTAGGAGATAAAGTAAAAGTTGTCTGCCTTGGAAAAGACAAGATGGGACGCATCAGCTTCTCTATGAAGGATGTTCCGGCAGAGGCATAAGAAAAAACAAATAGTTTAAAAATTATAAATAATCTATATACAAGATATATGGATTTGAAAAAAGAACTGTATGTTAATGATAGTTATTAACGTGCAGTTCTTTTTTGTAATACCTGACAATAGAATGGCCTCATCGACATTACAATCCCATAATTCCGTCCACTGGCAGGGAAAAGGCAACACCATGGGCAGGAGAGTCCATTCCATGAGCAGAGCTGATCGCCTGCATGATCTCTGTTTTTTTATCTTTTGGTACAACGATTGCGACGATTTCCTGTTCTTCCTGGATCGTGATGCCGAAGATGACAGCCGATTTTCCGGGACTGCAGCGCAGACCTTTTAAGATCGTGCCTCCGGTTGCACCGGCAGCGCGCGCGGTGTTCATGACAGCGTCACTGTATCCCTGATTGATTGTTACAAGTATCATAGCATGTGTAATTGGTTCACTCATCTTTTTCACTTCCTTTTCAACTTCTTCGCCGTCTGATTCTGCGGTGTGCTCGTTTAAAAGTTTATATAGAAATCCCTGCATACCGTTCATGGGAATACTGACGGCAATACCGGTTCCTTTTTTATGAAGGCTCAATGCCTGATTCATTTCAGCGAGCAGAATTTTTTTGCGTCCGTTTGGAATAAAACAGAGTGTGATACTTTTCTGGATACTTCCAAGACCGCATAATTCTAACCATTCTGAACTGGCTGTGCCGATCCCATGCATCTGATAGTAGACCGGTATATGGGAATCTGCTAAAAATTCGCATAATTGCTCTCTGATATGGGAGTCTGTGATAATTACAAGGCAGCGGTAAGCTTCTCGTTTTTTCTGTTCCTGCATCGTTAAAAATCCTCCTCAAAATCCAGAATTTCATTGTCGTCAATGCCAATGATGGCGGCGGCAGGGGTACTTGCTTTCTTTAATTTCATATTATAGGAGACCCCCATGACCTGAACTGCAATAAGTGGTGCCATGGCAACCATCGCAACAACTCCGAAAGCATCTGTGACTACATTTCCTCCGATCGCGGTACATGCACCCATGGCAAGCGGGAGCAGAAAAGTGGAAGTCATAGGACCACTCGCAACACCGCCGGAGTCGAAGGCAATGCCGACAAATACTTTTGGTACAAATCTTGTCAGAATCAGTGCAATCAGGTATCCCGGGATTAAAAGCCAGTAAATGTTTAAACCGGTAAGAACACGAAGCAATGCAAGTGCAACGGAGGCAGATACACCGATCGACAGGCTTAAATTCATGGTATCTCTGGAAATAGAGCCGTTTGTGACGTCCTCAACCTGACGGTTTAATACCTGGACCGCAGGCTCTGCTTTTACGATATAGTAACCGATCAAGGCACCGATCGGGATTAAAATCCATTTCCACGGCTGGCCGGCAAGACTGCTTCCAAGAAGACTTCCAACAGGAGCAAATCCGACGTTTACACCGGTTAAGAAAAGGATCAGACCGATGATCGTGTAGAGTAAACCGATGATCATTTTGATCACCTGTGGCTTGTGATAACGTCTGGAAATAAGCTGGAAGATCAGAAATACGAAAATTACCGGAAGGATGGACAGCAGAACCTCTTTTGCATAATCCGGTATCATATGTACAAATTCGCGGATCACGTCCTGCATCGTGATTACGTCCGGGATTGTTGTCTCATTGTATGCGGCACCAGTTGGATGATAAAAAATGCCAAGCAGAAGGACCATTAAAACAGGACCTACACTGCAAAAAGAAATCAGACCAAAACTGTCACTCGAACCGTTTTTATCGTTTCTGGTTGCGGAGAGACCAACACCGATCGCCATAATAAAGGGAACTGTCATGGGACCTGTCGTCACGCCGCCGGAGTCAAATGCGACTGCAATAAAATCAGCAGGAGCCGCGAAAGAAAGAAAAAACAGTGCAATATAAAAAATGCACAAAAGAACTGGAAGACTGATCCGAAAGAGAATACGGAGTACGGCGATCACTAAGAATACGCCGACACCAAGTGCAACCGTAAAGATCAGGGTATTGTTCGGAATAGAAGGAACCTGATTTGCAAGAACCTGAAGATCGGGTTCTGCGAGGGTTATGATAATACCCATCAGAAAGCATACGCCGATTAAAACAGGAAGCTTTCTTGTTTTCATAATGGAAGAACCAACGCCTTCGCCGAGAGGTGTCATGGCAGTTTCTGCACCGAGCTGGAAAAAAGCCATGCCGATGATCAGCATAAATGCACCGACTAAGAACAGGGCGATCGTTCCGGTTTCCATGGGAACAACAAAAATGGAAAGCAGGAGCACGATCACCGTGATCGGCAGGACTGCATTTACGGATTCGTCAAATTTTTCTTTGAGTTTTTTGTTCAAGATGGCATCACACTACTTTCTTTTTTGATTTTAAAGCGAACCAAAATAGTTCACTAATTAACTATTATTTATTATAAGGAAAATCATGCCAAGTGTCAAACATTCTTCTGAATATTCAGAAAAATTTAACATTTTTTTATCATTTTTAGCAGAAAATAAATTTCTTCATATAATAATATGGAAGTTCTTTGACAGAATGGGAGAGACTATGGATCGGGTGAAGAAGATGATTCACACGGATTATGCATACAGATCAGGACTTAGCGGACAGAATGTTACCGTTGCAGTGATGGATACCGGTATTGTTGCACATCCGGATTTTGAGGACAGAATCATATATTTTCATGATTTTTGTTATGGGAGAAAGGAAATGTATGATGATAATGGTCACGGCACCCATGTTTCGGGGATTATTGCGGGAAACGGAAAAATGTCTGAGCAGTATCTGAAAGATACTGCACATAAGGTTCGGATATACAGTGGAGTTGCACCAAAATGCAGGATTATCATGTTAAAGGTTTTAGATGAAAATGGAAATGGAAATACGAAAAAAGTACTTGATGCAGTGATGTGGGTCAAAGAGAACAGGGAACGTTATCATATTAAGATATTAAATATATCGGTAGGAATGTTACCGGGCGCAGGTGTGGAGGAGCAGAGAAAGCTTTTATATGCGATCGATGAATTGTGGGATGCAGGGATCATGGTCGTTGCCGCTGCAGGAAATAACGGACCAAAAGAAAATACGGTGACGATTCCGGGTATTTCAAGAAAAGTACTGACGGTCGGAAGCAGTGATGATGATACCTATGACCGTGGGAGAAAAGTTTTAAAAACCGGATACAGCGGCAGGGGGCCGACTGCATGCTGCATCGTAAAGCCGGAAATCCTCGCACCCGGAACCGGTATTACAAGCTGCAGCAAGGATAAAAGCGGATATCAGGTAAAAAGCGGAACTTCCATGGCAGCACCGGTTGTCTCAGGGGCGCTTGCCCTTGCATTTGAGAAGTATCCATCATTTACTCCGGCAGAAATGAAGCTGCGCCTTTATGAGAGAGCATATCCGAGAAGTGCGCAGCTTGGCAGGATCGGATGGGGGATGATACATGTGGATCATCTCGTGCGTTGACTTTTGAGAGGAAAATTATTACAATAAGCACATGTTTGTACTGTGGCACAAACTTGTGATGCAGATGAAAACGTTGCTTTCATTGAAAAGCGTGCAGGGAGAATGGAGATTTGTATGAAGAAAATATTACATCTCATATTTGGAAGATTTTTTGTGGTTGCCATGGCAATCATTTTACAGGTGTTATGGCTGTGTGTCGTATTGTGGCAGCTCAGTTACAAGTTTACGTATGTCAATTTGCTTGTGCGTGTGATAGCAATCATTGTTGTGCTTGTAATCGTCAATAAATGGACAAATCCGGCGAATAAACTCTCGTGGACGTTTTTAATCTTATTGTCGCCGATTTTTGGACTTATGGTATATTTCTTATTTGGAAGATCCGGTCTGACCAAACATACAAGAGAGAGAATGGATGCTGTCAACCGTCAGGTGGAAGCATTGTTTCAGAGAGATAGCGCAGTGGAGAAAGGCTTAGAAAAAGAAAGCCGGTCAGCATATCTGCAGTCATCTTATATTGATAAATGGGCGGGATTTCCATTATATCAGAACACGCAGACAAAATATTACAGCTGCGGGGAAGAAATGTTCCCGGATATGTTAGAGGCACTGCGCGGTGCAAAACATTTTATATTCCTCGAGTATTTTATCATTGAAGAAGGATATATGTTCAATACGATCCTTGATATTCTTGAGGAAAAGGCAAAGGCCGGAGTGGATGTGCGCTTTATCTATGATGATGTCGGCAGCATCAATTCTATTTCTTTTGGATATTATAAAAAGCTGCAGGAGAGAGGAATTCCCTGTGTGACATTCAATCCGTTTAAACCACTGATCTCTGTGGTGATGAACAACCGCGATCACCGTAAAATTTTTGTGGTGGATGGGTATATTGGATTTACAGGCGGTATCAATCTTGCCGATGAATATATCAATAAAGTCAAAAGGTTTGGATACTGGAAGGATACCGGAGTGCGGATTGAGGGAGAGGCAGTCTGGAGCCTTACGGCAATGTTTCTGGAAATGTGGAATTATATCAACCGTTCCACGGAAGATTACAGCAGATTCCTGCCGTCTGTTTACAGGGAGAAAGAATTTACCTCCGATGGCTTTGTACAGCCGTATGGTGACAGTCCGCTCGATAATGAAAACGTCGGAGAAAATATTTATCTGAATATCATAAACCGTGCGAAAAACTATGTGTATATTTTTACACCATATCTGATCATCGATCACGAAATGCTGATCTGTCTCTCAAATGCAGCAAAGAGCGGTGTGGATGTAAGGATCGTGACACCGGGTGTGCCGGATAAAAAGGCAGTATATCTTTTAACACAGTCTTATTATGAACCGCTTTTAAAGAATGGTGTGAAGATTTTTCAGTATACACCGGGATTTATCCATGCAAAATGTTTTGTCTGTGACGATGAGATCGCGACGGTCGGCAGTGTAAACCTTGACTACCGGAGTCTGTTTTTACACTTTGAATGTGGTGTATTTATGTACCGGTCTAAGGCAGTCATGCAGGTAAAGGAAGACTGCCTCAGGACATTTGAAGAGTCGGAGGAGATGGATGTTTCATTCTGCCACAGACGAAGACTTCCGGTACGTATGGTTCAGAGCCTGATGCGTCTGTTTGCACCGTTGTTATAATATGAGAACAAATGTTCCGCACCATCAGATCAGTGATATGTAATAACAGAATGTTTCATGACATCAAATCAGTGATACACCGGACTCTGTATTTTTAAGGAACAAAATATAACAGGGTGCGGCAAAAATAATCTTTATAATCTGCAGCATCGACTGTATCCGCATATACAATATTGACACTGCCGATCGGCGTTCCATTTAGAGAATAGACCGCCTTCCCGGCAGTGTTTCCTTTTTTTACTGGTGCTGTCACATTTTCCGGCAGTTCGATGCTTTTGGTAATGCCGGTAAGATCACTTCCGTCTGTTGTCATGTATTGAAAAGGTCTTTGGTAAATGATGCCTACAGAATCCGCAAGGCCTTTTTCAACCGGGAGATCGTCTAACTTATCTTCGTGGCTGTCACAGTAAATCCTGCATTTCCCAAACCCATAATTCAAAAGAGTCGTGGCATCCGCAGAGCGTGACTTGATATCAGGAGCCCCCATGATGACGGCGATCAGTTCCATATCATCTTTTTTGGCGGTTGCGGAAATACAGTACATGGCAGTGTTGGTAAATCCTGTTTTTAAGCCGGTGGCATACTGGTAATGTTTGATCAGCTTATTGGTGTTCGTCAGACCGAACTCCGAGGAACCTTTTGCGGTAGTGTGGGTGATATTTTCCATCCAGATTGTGCAGTAATCATGGATTTTCGGGTATTTTGTGATCAGTTCGCGCGACATCAGTGCAATGTCATTGGCGCTGGTCATATGTCCGTCGGCATCTAAACCACAGCAGTTGACGAAATTGGTGTCATTCATACCGAGTCCTTTTGCGCGTTCGTTCATCATGCGGACAAATTCTGATTCGGAACCGGCAACATGTTCTGCCATGGCAACACAGGCGTCATTGGCGCTCGCAACACTGATACATTTGATCATCGTTTCGACTGTCTGGGTTTCACCCGGTTCTAAAAACACCTGAGAACCGCCCATGCTTGCTGCATATTCGGAGACGGTCACCGTGTCATCTAAGGAAATCTGTTTGGATGAGAGTGCATCAAAAATCAGAAGCAGCGTCATAATCTTGGTGACACTTGCCGGATGCCTTGCCTCGTGGGAATTTTTTTCGTAGACGACTGCACCGGTGAAAGCCTCCATCAAAATGGCGCTTGGTGCGGAGATATTTAAGTCTGCAGCAGGTGCAGTATCTGTCTGGGCAGCAGGAGACAGGGGGATGGTTACATTCGGAATGAAACAGGAAGATGCAGGAAGTACCGTGCCCTGCACAAGGAGATTGAGACCGAGCAGAATGGAAACCATGAATTTCAAGAATATGCCCTCCGTAGGGTTCTGTTATAATTTATTTTAGATGCGAAGGATGTACATTATGCATAAAAATCTTGAATTTTGCGGGAATCCACGGTAAAATCAATATTTGTGGAATGAGAGGGTATGACATAGATGGAATTAACTGTAAAACTTCAGGTGTTTGAGGGACCGTTAGATCTGCTTTTACATCTGTTAGAAAAAAATAAAGTCAATATATATGATATTCCAATCGTGGAGATCACAAACCAGTATATGGAATATATTGCCGAAATGCGCAGACAGGACTTAAATGTGATGAGCGAATTTCTCGTGATGGCGGCGACACTGCTTGATATCAAATCAAAAATGCTGCTCCCTGCAAAAGAAAGCGAGGATGAGGAAGAAGAAGATCCGAGAGCGGAACTTGTGCAGCAGCTGTTGGAATATAAAATGTATAAATGTATGGCATATGAACTCAGGGACCGTCAGATTGATGCGGAAAAAGTATGGTTTAAAGCACCGACAATCCCGCCCGAAGTTCTTGCATATGAAGAACCGGTTGATGTGAATGAACTGATGTCCGGGGTAACACTTGCGAGGCTGAATGATATTTTTCAGTCCATCATAAAGAAACAGGCGGATAAGATCGATCCGGTCCGTTCGAAGTTTGGAAGAATCGAGAAAGAGGAAGTGTCACTTTCTGATAAGATGACATATGTGGAAGAATACAGTCTGCATCACGGACATTTTTCGTTTCGGAGTCTTTTAGAAGCACAGTCCGGGAAAATGGAAGTGGTTGTGACATTTCTGGCAATATTAGAGCTGATGAAGATGGGAAAGATCGTTGTTTCCCAGGAATACACGTTTGATGATATAAAAATTGAATCAAAAATTGCGGCCTAGCTGTGTGACAGCAGAAATGAAATGGGATCTGTGTGGAATTTTTACACACCGGAATAGAGGGTTGGTATGGAAGAAAAAAAATATGAGGCAATCGTTGAGGCGATCCTGTTTACAATGGGAGAGTCTGTGGAATTAGAGCGTATAGCAAAAACACTGGAACTTGATACAGAACGGACAAAAAAGATCATAGAACATCTGATGCAGCGCTATGAGGATGATGGCGTCGGCGTTAAGATCATGGAACTGGACGGTTCTTATCAGATGTGTACGAAGGGCGAAATGTATGAATATCTGGTGAAAATCGCAAAGCAGCCGAAAAAGCATGTGCTTACCGACGTTTTGCTTGAAACCCTTTCGATCATTGCCTACAAGCAGCCGATTACAAAGGCGGAAATTGAAAAGATCAGAGGTGTTTCCTGCGATCATGCGGTAAACAAGCTGGTGGAGTACAATCTGGTATGTGAACTTGGAAGGCTGGATGCGCCGGGACGCCCGCTGCTTTTTGGCACAACGGAGGAATTCTTAAGGAGTTTTGGCGTTCAGTCAATCGATGAACTTCCCGTGTTAAGTCCGGTCCAGGTAGAAGAATTCAAACAGGAAGCGGAAGCGGAAATGCATATGAAACTGGATATCTGATCTGGTTTCGTATGCTTTTTTTTCACAAAAAATGAGCATTTTTTGCGTATTATATACATAAGGATTGATGAAATGCTTTTTTGGAGTCTGGTGTATGTGGAAAAAACTGCTGGCATGGATCCTTGTCACTGTGATCTTAACAGGATATGGGATACAGATCGTGGAGGCTTTTGATCAAAAAGAAAATGTGCGGATGGAGGAAGTGACAGAAAAGCCGGATCAAAATTCCCTGTATGCAAAAGCAGCTGTGCTTATGGATGCGGATTCCGGGCGTATCCTGTATGAAAAAAACGGGCACCAGGCGATGGCGAATGCCAGTACGACCAAAATACTGACATGTATCATTGCACTGGAAAACTGCGACCTGGACAGCGAAGTGACCGTGAGTACGCTTGCAGCGTCACAGCCGAAAGTTCATCTGGGTATGCGGGAGGGGCAGAAGTTTTATCTGAAAGATCTGCTGTACGGACTGATGTTGGAATCTTATAATGACTGCGCTGTGGCGATTGCAGAACACATTGCAGGCACGACGGGTGATTTTGCAAAACTTATGAACGATAAAGCAGAGGAGATCGGCTGTGAGGACAGTTATTTTATCACACCGAACGGACTGGATGCCAAAAATGAAAATGGCTTTCATCACACAACAGCGGCAGATCTTTCTTTGATCATGCGGTACTGCATCAAAACATCAGAAATGGCAGAGCAATTTCTTACAATCACAAGGGAAGGACAGTATCAGTTTTCTGATATAGATGGTAAAAACAGTTACACCTGCTGTAATCATAATGCATTTTTGCAGATGATGGACGGGGCATTGTCAGGCAAGACCGGTTTTACCGGTAATGCGGGATATTGTTATGTCGGGGCATTAAAACGTGATGACAGAACTTTTATCGTTGCACTGCTTGCCTGCGGGTGGCCGAATAATAAAACATATAAGTGGGCAGATACAAAAAAACTTATGCAGTATGGAATTTCCCGGTTCCGGAAAATAAGTCTGGATGAGATTGAACTGGACGCAGGGGAATATGCTCCGGTACAGGTGGTGGACGGACAGGGCACAAAGATCGGCGAAGAGGTAACGACAGAACTTGAAGTTGCGCCGGTGAAAGAAAATGTGGAACTATTGATCGAAAAAGACCAGGAAGTACACATAGAGTATCAATTATCCAGGAAACTTTATGCACCGGTAACGGAAGGAGATTTTATCGGTGAGATAACATACTTTCTGGGAGATGAGGTTCTGGCAAAACGTGTGGTCACAGTGAAGAATACGGTAAAAAGAATCGATTTTTGCTGGTGTGTAAAAAAAACAGCAGAATTATTTCCAATGTAAAAGCCCTAAATTCCTTGTATGCAAAAAAAAACTGTCAAAAAATTAACAATTCTCTTGAAAATTTGTCACTGACCATCTATAATTTATCCTAGCGGAATTTGTTATATTTTTACATTATTCACTATGTACCATGTCAAAAGATGTGGTAACAAACTTTATAGATGGAGGGCAAAAAGGATGAATAGTAGTAATGATAGCTTGGCAATGCAGCGTATTACCAAGTTAGTCGATGAGAACAGTTTCATGGAAATCGGTTCTCTCGTAACCGCAAGAAATACAGACTTTAATCTTGCAGACACAGATACACCGTCCGATGGTGTAATTACCGGACATGGTCTGGTGGATGGCAATCTGGTATTTGTATACAGCCAGAATGCAGCTGTATTAAACGGTACTATCGGAGAGATGCATGCAAAGAAGATTGCAGCCGTATATGACATGGCAATGAAAATGGGAGCACCGGTGATCGGATTTATCGATTGCGCCGGAATGCGTTTACAGGAATCTGTGGATGCGTTAAACGGATTTGGTGAGATCTACGCAAAGGAGGTTGCAGCATCCGGCGTTGTTCCGCAGATTTCCGCTATTTTCGGAAGCTGTGGCGGTGGACTTGCAGTAGTTCCTGCATTATCTGATTTCGCATTTATGGAGAGCAAAGGAAAAATGTTCATCAATTCCCCGAATGCGATCGAGGGTAACCGTATTGAAAAATGCGATACTTCTTCCGCAGAGTTCCAGAGTGAGAAAAACGGTTGTATCGATGCTGTTGGAACAGAGGATGAGATCATTGCAGAGATCCGCGAGTTAGTAAGCGTCCTTCCTTTAAATAATGAAGGAGATGTATACACATCTGAGTGTCAGGATGATTTAAACCGTGCATGTGAGAACATGGCAGCCATGAAAGGCGATCCAAGATATTTATTAAGTGAGATCTCAGACGGACATGTATTCTTTGAAACAAAGAAAAACTATGCAAAAGATATGGTAACCGGATTTATCCAGTTAAACGGAATGACAGTCGGCGCTGTTGCAAACTGCTCAGAAGTTTACGATGAAGAGGGCAAAAAAGCAGAGGAGTTCTCCGGAGCTCTGACAGCAAGAGGATGCAACAAGGCAGCAGAGTTCGTTAATTTCTGTGATGCGTTCGAGATCCCGGTATTGTCTTTAACAAACGTAAAAGGTTATGCAGCTACTGTCTGTGCAGAAAAAGGACTTGCAAAAGCACTTGCACGCATGACAATGGCATTCGCTGATGCAACCTGCCCGAAAGTAAACCTGATCACCGGAAATGCAATCGGAAGCGCTTATGTGACAATGAACTCCAAAGCAATCGGAGCAGACTTTACATATGCATGGGAAGATGCAAAGATCGGTATGATGGATGGCGAGCTTGCAGCAAAGATCATGTACGCAGATGCATCTGCAGATGAACTCGCAGCAAAAGCAAAAGAATATGATGCATTACAGTCAAGTGTTATGACTGCAGCAAGACGTGGTTATGTAGATCTTATTTTAGATCCGGCAGACACCAGAAAATACCTTGTAGATGCATTTGAATTATTATACACAAAATGTGCAGGTGTACCGGACAAGAAACATGGAACAAAATAGAAAGGTGAAGTTATGAAGAAAAAATTATCTCTTATGCTTTGTCTTTGCTTTATGGTTCTGGCAATGACAGCATGTGGAACGGATCCTAAGAGCGTTGATTATTTTGGTATGAGTTATTCTGATATCCAGGATAACATGGAGCAGACAGTATCTGCGCTTGTTTCGTTTTCAGATGAAGATATACAGAGTGGTGCAGAATATTATGACTCAAACGGAATGGATGCATTTGCCCACTTACTGACATCCTGGGGTGAAACAGTTTCAGATCTGGGTTCCTATCAGGGACTTGGAGATCTTACTGTGACAAAAGCACAGAAGACTGTGACTGCAGACCAGGTTTTACATTTCTCAGACAGAGATGTAGTTGTTTCTTATGTATATGAATACAATTACGAGACAGAAGCACCGGAACTTACAGATGCAAGTGCAGATCTTGTGTATTCACTTGGCGAGAAAATGGGAAAAGCCGGTATGAATACATTGATGGGAATGGGAACCGTATTTGTAGTTCTTATCCTGATCAGTCTGATCATCAGCTGCTTTAAAGTGATTCCGTATTTACAGAACAAAAAAGCAAATGCTGGTGCGAAGAAAGATGTGGCAGATCCGGTTGTAGAACAGATCGAGCAGCGTGAGGAGACATCCCAGCTTACTGATGATTTAGAACTGGTTGCAGTTATTTCTGCAGCAATCGCAGCGGCAGAAGGAACATCAGCAGATGGATTCGTAGTACGTTCTATCCATAGAAGATAGGCGAAGCAGACAAGTTATAATAAATATATGTCGTAAAAAAGTAATGATCACAGGAGGATGATTCAATGAAAAGCTATACAATTACCGTAAATGGAAATGTTTATGATGTTACTGTAGAAGAGAATGGTGCTGTAAGTGCACCGGCAGCAGCACCGAGACGTGCAGCAGCTCCGGCTCCGGCAGCAGCTCCGAAGGCAGCAGCACCGGCAGGTGGCGCAGGTAACGTAAAGATCGAAGCAGGTGCAGCAGGAAAAGTATTTAAGATCGAGTCTTCTGTTGGCGCATCTGTAAAGAAAGGTGACACAATCTTAGTTCTTGAAATCATGAAAATGGAGACACCGGTTGTTGCTACCGAAGATGGTACAGTAGCAAGCATCAACGTAAGTGTTGGTGACATGGTAGAAGCAGGTGCATTACTGGCAACTTTAAACAACTAATTTTAGGAGGATAACAATGAGTTATTTTACTGAGACAATGGGCAACCTCCTTCATCAGACTGCCTTTTTTAACCTGACATGGGGAAATTTCGTAATGATCTTAGTTGCATGTATTTTCCTGTATCTGGCGATTGCAAAAGGGTTTGAACCGTTGTTACTCGTTCCGATCGCATTTGGTATGCTTCTGGTAAACATTTATCCGGATATCTTTGCAGCTCCGGAGCAGATGAGTAACGGTGTCGGTGGTTTATTCCATTATTTTTATACCTTAGATGAATGGTCAATCCTGCCATCCCTTATTTTCCTTGGCGTTGGTGCGATGACCGATTTTGGACCTCTGATCGCAAACCCGATCAGCTTCCTTTTAGGAGCAGCAGCACAGTTTGGTATTTTCGGCGCATATTTCCTTGCAATCCTGATGGGATTCAATGATAAAGCAGCAGCAGCCGTTTCTATCATCGGTGGTGCAGATGGTCCTACTTCCATTTTCCTTGCTGGAAAACTTGGACAGTCCGGCCTTATGGGACCGATCGCTGTAGCAGCATATTCTTACATGGCACTGGTGCCGATCATTCAGCCGCCAATTATGAAGTTATTTACAACGAAAAAAGAACGTGCGATCAAGATGCAGAACTTACGTCCGGTATCCAAACTTGAGAAAATCTTATTCCCAATCGTGGTAACCGTTGTTGTATGTCTGATCCTTCCGACAACAGCCCCGCTCGTTGGTATGTTAATGCTCGGTAACCTGTTCCGTGAGTGTGGTGTGGTTCGTCAGTTATCTGAGACAGCATCTAATGCATTGATGTATATCGTAGTTATCTTACTTGGTACATCCGTTGGTGCATCCACAAGTGCAGAGGCTTTCTTAAATGCAACAACTTTAAAGATCGTTGCACTTGGACTGATTGCATTTATGTTTGGTACAGCAGCCGGAGTATTGTTCGGTAAATTACTTTGCTTCATTACAAAAGGCAAGATCAACCCACTCATCGGTTCTGCCGGTGTATCCGCAGTTCCTATGGCTGCGCGTGTATCACAGAAAGTTGGTGCAGAGGAAGATCCTACGAACTTTTTACTTATGCATGCAATGGGACCAAACGTTGCCGGTGTTATCGGTACAGCAGTAGCAGCCGGTGTATTCATGGCAATCTTTGGAATTTAATCAGACGGCAGAACAAAAACAGGTTCGCTGTATAAGGAGGAAAAAATGGCTGAAGTTGTTAAAAAACCTTTAAAAATAACAGAGACAGTACTGCGTGATGCACATCAGTCTCTGATCGCAACAAGAATGACAACAGAGCAGATGCTTCCAATCGTAGATAAGATGGACAAGGTTGGATACTATGCTGTTGAGTGCTGGGGAGGCGCTACTTTCGATGCATCCCTTCGTTTCTTAAAAGAGGATCCATGGGATCGTCTTCGTAAATTAAGAGATGGTTTTAAAAATACGAAATTACAGATGTTATTCCGTGGACAGAATATCTTAGGATACCGTCCATATGCTGATGATGTAGTAGAGTATTTCGTACAGAAATCCATCGCAAACGGAATTGATATCATCCGTATTTTTGACTGTCTGAATGATCTTCGCAATCTTCAGACAGCAGTAAGCGCATGTAACAAAGAAAAAGGACATGCACAGGTGGCTTTATCTTATACACTCGGTGATGCTTATACCTTAGATTACTGGACAGATATGGCAAAAAGAGTAGAGGATATGGGAGCTGACTCTGTATGTATCAAAGATATGGCAGGACTTTTAGTTCCACAGAAAGCAGACGAGCTGGTACGTGCGATCAAAGAAGTGATCGATATCCCGTTAGAGTTACATACACACTATACATCAGGTGTTGCTTCCATGACATACATGAAAGCAGTAGAGGCAGGATGTGATATCATCGATACTGCAATGTCTCCATTTGCACTTGGAACATCCCAGCCGGCTACTGAGGTTATGGTAGAGGCATTCAAGGGAACCGAGTTTGATACAGGTTTAGACCAGAACAAACTTGCTGAGATCGCTGATTACTTCCGTCCGATGAGAGAGGAAGCATTAGAGAGCGGTCTGATGAACCCGAAAGTATTAGGTGTAAACATCAAGACTTTATTATATCAGGTACCGGGTGGTATGTTATCCAACCTGATCTCCCAGTTAAAAGAGCAGGGGAAAGAGGACAAATACGAGGAAGTACTTGCAGAAGTACCGCGTGTTCGTAAAGATCTTGGTGAGCCGCCGCTTGTTACACCTTCCTCACAGATCGTTGGTACACAGGCTGTATTCAACGTATTAATGGGTGAGCGTTACAAAGTAGCGACCAAAGAGACGAAAGATGTTCTCCTTGGAAAATACGGTCAGACTGTAAAACCGTTCAATCCGGAAGTTGTTGACAAAGTATTAGGCGATGAGAAGAAGAATGCAATTACCTGTCGTCCGGCAGATCTGTTAGAGCCAGAGCTTGACAAGATTGAAGCTGAGATGAAACAGTGGAAACAGCAGGATGAAGATGTATTATCTTACGCATTGTTCCCACAGGTTGCAACTGAGTTCTTCAAATACCGTGAAGCACAGCAGAAAAAAGTAGATGCAACAATTGCAGATACAAAGAATGGTGCATATCCGGTATAATTAGAATATGATTGATGAAATGCCACGGCAGTATTTTAGGATGCTGCTGTGGCATTTTTTGTTTTGCTGAAATATTGCTTTTTACAAAGAAAAGAATTAGAATCATCCTATAAATGATAAAGGATATAAGAAAATGGAAAATTTTGAACGGAAAACGTCGCCGAAAAATGGCATAGATACAGAAAACTGGTTTATAGAAAGTTATCGCAGATATAAAGGTCATCCGATACGGATTCTGATAGCACTGTACAAAGGAAATTATCATAAATTTGTTATGGCAGTTATCTGTTTTTTTATAAAGCATGCATGTGTGTGGGTACTTCCAATCATAACTGCAAATATCATCAATGATGTGACACAGAAGAATCCTGATACCGTGAGAAATATCTGGATCAGTGCAGCCCTTGAGATTGGTTTGATCGCACTTAATATACCAATGAATTATCTGTATACATCATATAAAAGCCTTGCAACACGTTACGCAGAAACAGGACTTCGTAAGGCATTGATCCGGAAACTTCAGCAGTTGTCGATCGCCTACCATGTGGAGACACAGTCTGGAAGGCTGCAGTCTAAGATTATGCGTGATGTGGAGGCGGTGGAGACACTTTCCACACAGATGTTCTTAAGCATTTTAAATATTGCACTGAATATCGGGGTTGCGCTGGTGGTCACAGCATCAAAAAGTAAGATCGTTTTTGTATTTTTTCTGTTGACAACTCCGGTTGCGGCAATCACGATGGTTTCGTTCCGCTCGGTCATGAAAAAAAGAAATACGGAATTTCGAAAAGAAATGGAAGAAACATCTGCGCGTGTGATGGAAATGGTGGAACTTGTCCCGGTGACAAGGGCACACGCATTGGAGGACGAAGAAGTACATAAGATGAGCGGACAGCTTTTTACAGTGGCGGAAAAGGGATATAAACTGGATCTGGTACAGGCATTATTTGGTTCAGTCGGATGGGCGGTATTCCAGGTGTTTCAGGTCGTCTGTCTGGCATTTACCGGCTATCTTGCGTTGCGTGGACGCATTATGGCGGGAGATATCACACTTTACCAGAGTTATTTTGCAACGGTGGTCAATCAGGTGTCTGCAATCGTTACATTGCTTCCGACAATCGCGAAAGGCATTGAATCTGTCAATTCCATTGGTGAGGTGCTCCTCTCAGAGGATGTGGAGCAGAATGAGGGGAAAAAGCAGTTAGAGGACGTAACTGGCATATTTGATTTTGAAGATGTTTCCTTTCATTATAAAAACAGTGACAAACCGGTGTTAAATCACCTGAACCTGCATGTAAAACAGGGGGAGACGATCGCATTAGTCGGGGAGTCAGGTGCAGGAAAATCGACTGTGTTAAATCTTGTGATCGGCTTTCATTTGGCGGACGGAGGGAAGGTCCTTTTAGATGGTAATGATATGAGGAAAATAGATCTGCGTACATACAGAAAACATCTTGCCGTTGTACCACAGACATCCATATTATTTTCAGGGACTATACGTGAAAACATTACTTACGGAAACGAACATGTTTCGGACGAAGAATTAGAACGTGTCATAAAGGCGGCAAATCTTACGGATCTGATGGAGAGCCTTCCAAATGGGGTTGATACCATGGTAGGAGAACATGGAGGAAAACTTTCCGGTGGACAAAGACAGCGCATTGCGATTGCGCGAGCACTGATCCGTGATCCGGAGGTGATCGTACTCGATGAGGCTACGTCTGCTTTAGACAGTATTTCTGAAAAACTGATACAGGAAGCTTTGGAAAATCTGACGAAGGGGAGGACGACATTTATTGTGGCACACCGGCTGTCAACAATTCGTGATGCAGATAAGATTGCCGTTCTTGCGGACGGACATTGTGTGGAATATGGTACGTTTGAGGAACTGATGGCACGAAAAGGTGAATTTTACAGAATGAAAATGATTCAAAGCTGACAAAAAGGAAAAGTTTTGATATAATAGAAATGTTGGTGTGCAAAGGCACATCATAAATTGCAGACGGTGTCATAAAATGACAGGAACGAGGGGTTATGGGCAGTAAGAATGATTTGAGTAATCGGATCAACGAGTCATACAGTAAATTGAGCAAGGGACAGAAACTGCTTGCCACCTATATCACAGATAACTATGATAAGGCAGTATTTTTGACGGCGGCAAAATTAGGTGAGGTGGTCGGAGTCAGCGAATCCACGGTTGTGCGCTTTGCCATGCATCTTGGATACCGGGGATATCCTGAATTTCAGAGTGCCTTAGAAGAACTGGTACGCAACAAATTAAACTCCATTCAGCGTATGGAAGTTACTTATGGCAGGATCAGCCAGTCAAAAATTTTAGAATCTGTTTTAAAGTCAGATGCGGAAAAAATCAACAGCACATTGGAAAAAATAGATCAGGCAGCATTTGAGATGGCAGTAGATACCATTTTGAATGCGAAACATATTTATATTATTGGAATCAGAAGCTGTGCGCCGCTTGCGTCGTTTATGGCATTTTATTTTACTTTGATGTTTGAAAATGTACGTCTGATACAGACGAGCAGTTCCAGTGAAATTTTTGAACAAATGGTTCGTATTGGTAAGGAAGATGTAATTATCGGAATCAGTTTTCCGAGATATTCCATGCGGACGTTAAAGGCTATGGAGTTTGCCAACAACCGCAGTGCAAAAGTGATTACATTAACAGACAGTGTGCATTCACCGATGAATTTGTATTCGTCCTGTAATCTGATCGCAGACAGTGATATGGCGTCTATTGTGGATTCACTGGTTGCACCACTCAGCGTGATCAATGCCCTGATCGTGGCACTCTGTATGAAAAAACAGAGAGATGTTGCGAAGACATTAGAAATGTTAGAAGGAATCTGGGATGAGTATCAGGTCTATGAAAATGATGAGATCAATGCGATTGACGATTCCATAAAAATGCGTTATGCAAAAATAGGAGACAGCGATTTTCATGAATAAAATCATTGTAATAGGCGGGGGACCGGCTGGAATGTTTGCTGCGATCGCCGCAGCGGAAACCGGCAGTCAGGTTATTCTGCTTGAAAAGAATGAAAAACTTGGGAAAAAACTTTTCATTACCGGAAAGGGACGATGCAATATTACCAATGCGGGAGATATGGATAATCTCTTTGCAAATGTTATGACCAATGCAAAGTTCTTATATAGCGCCTTTTATTCGTATGACAATCAAAGAGTCATTGATTTTTTTGAGAGAAACGGACTGAGGACAAAAACAGAGCGTGGCAACCGGGTATTTCCTGTTTCGGATCATTCCTCGGATGTGATCGCAACATTGCAGAAAGTGCTGAAAGAGAAAAAAGTAAAAGTAATGCTGCATACACAGGTACAAAGTCTGCTTATGGAATCATCCGGAGAAGATGCACCGGAAAACATTGTCACAGGCGTAAAGCTGACAGATGGAACCACAATGCCGGCAGATGCAGTGATCATTGCGACAGGCGGATTTTCCTATCAGACGACCGGCTCTACAGGGGATGGTTACCGTTTTGCAAAAGAAGCAGGACATACCGTCACGGACATCCGGCCGTCACTGGTACCGTTTCTCGCAAAAGAAGACTATGTCCGGCAGATGCAGGGACTTTCATTAAAAAATGTGGAAGTACGCATTTTAAATGAAAAAAAACTGCTGTATCAGGAGTTTGGCGAGATGCTGTTTACACACTTTGGTGTCAGCGGGCCGCTGCTTTTATCGGCGAGTGCAGCTATCAAACCGTCTCTTACGGCCGGAGAACTTTCTATGTTTATAGATTTAAAGCCGGCACTTACGGAAGAACAGTTAGATCACCGTCTGTTAAGAGAGTTTGATGAGGCGAAGAACAAGCAGTTCAAAAACTCCATTGGTGGGCTTTTCCCGGCTAAAATGATTCCGGTCATGCTGGATCTTAGCGGAATCGATCTGGAGAAAAAGGTCAATGAGATCACCAAAGAGGAACGCAGACATTTTATCGGACTGATCAAGGCATTCCCGGTCACACTGTGTGGACTCCGTGATTTTAACGAAGCGATCATCACGAAGGGCGGCGTGAAAGTAAAAGAAGTCAATCCGTCTACGATGGAATCAAAACTGGTGCCGCATTTATATTTTTGCGGAGAGGTGTTAGACCTGGATGCGATGACTGGTGGTTATAATTTACAGATTGCATGGTCCACTGGTTATCTTGCGGGAATCTCAGCGGCGCAGCCGGATGAAAGATAACAGAGGATAAAGCTTTATAAATCTATGGATTGTTATGGACAAAAGAATAGGAAATAAAAAACACAGCAAAATGTAAAAGGAGAATAAAACATGAGTATGAATATTGCAATTGACGGACCGGCAGGAGCAGGAAAGAGCACGATCGCAAAGCGGCTGGCGAAAAAACTTGGATTTATCTATGTGGACACGGGAGCAATGTACCGTGCGATGGCATATTATTTTTTACAGCATAACATTGATGCAAAAGATGAAAATGCGATCGCGGCAGCATGCCCGGACGTGGATGTCACGATCACTTATGAAAACGGAGAACAGCAGGTACTTTTAAATGGAGAGAATGTAAATGGTGTGATCCGCAATGAGGAAGTTGGAAATATGGCATCTTCCACAAGCGTCTATCCGGTGGTCCGCAAAAAGCTAGTGGAACTCCAGCGTCAGCTTGCAAAGTCTGCAGATGTCATCATGGATGGAAGAGATATTGGAACGTGTGTTCTTCCGGACGCACAGGTCAAAATCTATCTGACAGCAAGTTCTGCGACACGGGCAAAGAGAAGATACGATGAGCTGACGGAAAAAGGAGTAAGCTGTGATCTTGCAGAGATCGAAAAAGATATTATTGACCGTGATTACCGTGACATGCATCGTGAAACATCACCGCTTCGTCAGGCAGAGGATGCTGTTTTGGTTGACAGTTCGGAAATGAATATTGATGAAGTGGTAGATGCCATTTATCAGGTTTATTCAGAGGCAAGATAAGGAAACATAAAATATGAAGATAACATTGGCAAAAAGTGCAGGTTTCTGCTTTGGCGTAAAGCGCGCGGTCGATACCGTGTATGAGCAGCTGGAAATGAGTGCCGCAGAGAGACAGCCAATCTATACATTCGGTCCGATCATCCACAATGAAGAGGTGGTGCGTGATCTGGAAGAAAAAGGAGTGACTGTTTTAGAGAGCGTAGAAGAACTCGAAGAGAGGGCGGCGCATGGCGGAACGGTCATCATCCGTGCACACGGAGTGGAAAAGGGCATATCTGAAAAAATAAAAGAACTTGGCTATACATTGGTGGACGCAACCTGCCCGTTTGTGTTAAAGATACACCGCCTTGTGGAAAAACACAGTGCCGAAGGGGCGCAGATCGTAATTATCGGGAATGAAAAGCATCCGGAAGTAAAAGGAATCAAAAGCTGGTCGCTTGATCCGCATACGGCTGTGATCGCAACCCCGGAAGAGGCAGAAAAATATCAGGCAGAATCTGGGAAAAAGGTATGTATTGTAGCACAAACGACATTTAATTACAATAAATTTCAAGAATTAGTTGAAATTATAAATAAAAAAGGTTATGATATAATTGTTTTAAATACAATCTGCAATGCCACCGAGGAAAGACAGACTGAGGCAGCAAAGATTGCCCGTGATGTGGACGCCATGATTGTCATAGGGGGCAGAAATAGTTCCAATACGCAGAAGTTGTTTGAAATATGTAAAAACGAATGCAACAATACTTACTATATACAAACTGTAAAAGATTTGGATATCACATGTTTTGAGTCCATCGATAGCGTAGGTATTACCGCAGGGGCTTCTACCCCAAACAAAATTATTGAGGAGGTTCAAAAGAATGTCAGAAATGAGCTTTGAACAAATGCTGGAGGAATCATTTAAAACAATAAGAAATGGAGAGGTAGTTGAAGGTACCGTTATCGATGTAAAACCTGATGAGATCGTATTGAATATCGGCTACAAATCAGACGGAATCATTACTCGTAATGAATATACGAACGAAGCTAACGTTGATTTAACAACACTGGTATCTGTCGGCGACACCATGGAAGCAAAGGTTCTTAAGGTAAATGACGGTGAGGGACAGGTATTACTCACATACAAACGTCTCGCAGCAGAAAAAGGCAGCAAGAGATTAGAAGAGGCATTTGAAAACAAAGAAGTATTAACAGCAAAAGTAGCACAGGTATTAGACGGCGGTCTCTGCGTGATCGTGGATGAAACAAGAGTATTTATCCCGGCAAGCCTTGTATCTGATAGCTATGAGAAAGATTTATCCAAGTACAAAGATCAGGATATCGAGTTCGTGATCAGCGAGTTCAATCCAAAACGCAGAAGAATCATCGGCGACAGAAAACAGCTTTTAGTTGCTAAGAAATTAGAGCAGCAGAAAGAGCTGTTTGCAAAGATCAAAGTTGGTGATGTTATGGAAGGAACTGTTAAAAATGTAACAGACTTCGGTGCATTCATTGACCTTGGCGGAGCTGACGGACTGCTTCACATCTCTGAGATGTCATGGGGCAGAGTAGAGAGTCCGAAAAAAGTATTTAATGTTGGTGATCATGTGCGTGTATTCATCAAAGATATCAACGATACAAAAATTGCACTCAGCATGAAATTCCCGGCAGAGAATCCATGGAATGGTGCTGCAGAGAAATATGCGGTTGGAAACGTTGTAAAAGGAAAAGTGGCAAGAATGACAGATTTCGGTGCATTCGTAGAGCTTGCTCCGGGTGTTGACGCATTACTGCATGTTTCCCAGATTGCAAAAGAGCATATTGAGAAACCATCTGATGTATTAAAAGTAGGTCAGGAGATCGAAGCTAAGATCGTTGATTTCAACGAGGACGAGAAGAAGATCAGTCTTTCCATCAAAGCATTACTTGCTCCGGAGACAAATGAGTCAGAAGATGCTGATGTTGCAGATGTCGATATCGATGCAGTTGCAGCAGAAGAGAACTAAATTCCGTATACAGTAATATGGATAAAAATAGGCTTTCACGGAATGTGTAAAGCCTATTTTTGATATGGCATGAAAGTAAATCTGGTTTTACAGAACTTTTGTGCAAAAGGAAACAGGAGGAAAGTAGATTATGCTGGAAACCGATAATTATGAAAAATTTAAAAAGGACATTTTGCAGCTTGCCGGAATTGATCTGAATTCTTACAAGGAAAAACAGATGCGTCGTCGTATTAATACGCTGATCACGAAGAACAACGTTAAGACGTACAATGACTATGTAGCACTGATTAAGAAAGATAAAGAAAAATTTGATCAGTTCATCAATTTCCTGACAATCAATGTTTCTGAATTCTATCGTAATCCGGATCAGTGGAAGATATTAGAGGGACAGGTATTCCCGGAACTGATCAAAAAGTTTGGCAAGAACCTGAAAATCTGGAGTGCGGCATGTTCAACAGGAGATGAACCGTATTCCCTTGTCATGGCACTTTCAAGACAGGTTCCGCTTGCAAATATTAAGATCATTGCAACGGATATCGACAATCAGGTGCTTGATACGGCGAGAATGGGACTGTACAATGAAAAGAGTATTGCCTCTGTGCCGGATGATCTGAAAAAGAAGTATTTTACAAAAGTTGGTTCTTCCTATCAGATTTCAGATGAGATCAAAAAAAGGGTGGAATTTAAAAAGCATGACCTGTTAAAAGATCCCTATCCGAGTGGCTGCAATCTGATCGTCTGCCGTAATGTGGTTATTTATTTCACGGAAGAAGCAAAAGATGTGATCTATCAGAAGTTCCATAAAGCGCTTCAGCCGGGTGGTGTACTTTTCATTGGAAGTACAGAACAGATCATGAATTACAGAGAACTTGGATTTGACAGACATACATCCTTCTTCTTTGAGAAAAAGTAACAGTACATAATTAAAAACAGCTTATCAGGAAATGATAGGCTGTTTTATTATTTGGAGGTTGAAAATGAAAAAAATATATAAAAGAATATTGTCGCTTGGACTGGCTGTGGGTGTGATATTTAGCTTACAGGAAAGCGTACACATTTGTGCGCAGGAAAATACACAGACCACGGAGAGCATTTTTGCAGATTACGGTGATGAGAACGGTGGAGAAACGGATACTGCGGAGCAGATAACCGGGACGGGTGCAGAAGAAAACACGGAACAGACAACTGAGGAGACAGAAACCGGGAAAAATACGGAGCAGACAACCGAGGAGACGGAAACCGGGAAAAATACGGAGCAGACAACTGAGACAGAGACCGGGGAAATCATGGATGCTGATGATACAGAAGAAGCGGAAGAAAGTGTCTGGATGATGTACGATGGGACAGAAGAGCCAGAGGAACCGGACGAACCGGAACTGGATGAAGGATTTCATCAGGATGGCAGTGTAGCGATCAATGAAATGAATTTTCCGGATGATGAATTTCGCAAAAAAATCAAGAAATATGACACCAATAAAGATGGTCTCTTGGCAGATTCCGAAAACAGGAAGATTACAAAGCTGGAATTTGAGGAAAAAATACAAACGGAGGGAATAGAATATTTACGGTACCTGAAAAAAATTGTTTTGACAGATGGTATCTGCAGTATTATGAACAGCAGTTCGTTGGAAGAGATAGAGATATCGGATGCTTATAAAGTCGATCATTTGAGAGTTGCGTCGTTTTCTGGATGTACCGCATTAAAAAGCCTTTCTATAGATGCGGGTATAGATTTGGATGCAGGAATTGATTTTACAGGATGCCAAAAATTAGAAACACTGACAATAAAAGAATATATGGGAGCTGCATTAGATCTGAGTCCTTGTATTGCACTGAAAAAGCTTGACATTGAAAATCTGTACGGAAAGGATAGAAGTTCAATTGCTAAACTGGATTTGAACAGCCAACAGAAGATTTTGGAACTTTCGTTGAAAGCGGTAAAACTGAGTGAAGATTTTGTACTTCCAAAATCAGTTCAAAAAGTTCATGTTGATGGGGTATCGTCAAAAAAACTGGATTTAAGTAATTATAAAAATTTAAAAGAGTTTTCGGTAGAAGGCTCCACGGAAAATTTACAATTAAACGGATGTGCGAATCTTGAAAAACTGGATATTGAAGATTATTATTTGAAAACCCTGAATTTGTCAGGATGTTCCGAACTGACTGAGTTTGATACTTTAGATCAGGATAATCTGAAAAATATAGATTTTACCGGCTGTAAAAGTCTGAAAAAGCTTCGTATCAGTTCTGGAGGTTTAAAAAAGCTAAATTTACAGGAGTGTAGTAAACTGAAAGAGTTAGAAGTGAATGCCGGTAAACTGACGGACTTGAAATTACCGGAAAAGATACAAAAAATAACTTTTGAAAATTTACTGCTGACTAGTCTCGATTTAAGTAAATATAACAAACTTGAGGAAGTGTATTTTGAGGGAGAGGCACCGAAACTAGAAAAAATAAAATGTGTGAATACATCGTTGAAAATTTTTGACGTGGATCGATTTGAAAAACTTGAGAAACTAAGAGAATTGGATCTGAGCAATAATAAGTATTTAAAAGAGGCTGAATTTGCCGCATATGGCTATGGAACATATGTTGATCCTGTAATTCCTAATATTGAAAGAATCAATCTCAGCGGCTGTAAAAGTCTTAAAACGTTTGCATGTCATAAGGCACCAAAATTAAAAACGGTCAACCTGACGGGATGTGTGAATATCACAGAACTGGATGTTGCATATACAGGGGTTGGAAGTGTAGACATTTCTAAATATAAAAAACTGGTTACCTATCGTTGTGCAGGAAATAACCTTACGAAACTTGATGTGACAAAAAATAAAAAGTTGCGTACATTAGACTGCCAGAAAAACAGACTGAAATATTTGGATTTGAGAAAATCTACAAATCTGACTAATATAGAGCTGAACGATAATGAACTTACCAGTTTTGATATTAGTAATATATCAGGGCTGGGATGGTATAAATTTGATAATCAGTATTATACCATTGCAAAGGGAAAAAAGATTGATCTGGCAAAATTGCCGGGATTTGATATGTCAAAGATTGGAAAAGTAACAGGAGGAACCAGAAGTGATGGAGGATATGGTTCTGTTGTTACACTGACGGATAAAAAAACAAACACGGTTTCTTATGAATATGATGTTCAGAATGGCTGGTATCAGACATTTCATATAAAATTTGAAAATCCGGATAATTTAGCCAGCATAAAAAAAGTAAAATGTACACTCAATAAAAATACTTATACATACGATGGCAAAGCGAAGAAGCCGGCTGTGACTGTTACATTGAAAGGGAAAAAATTAAAGCAAGGCACTGATTATACCGTGAAGTATAAAAATAATAAAAAAAGCGGCATTGCAACAGTGATCGTCAGTGGAAAAGGTGCATATATTGGAACAGTCACAAAAACATTTAAAATATTACCGAAAAAAACATCTTTTACGAAAAGTGTCAGCGTAAACGCCGGGGAGATAGAGCTATCCTGGGAAAAAGCAGATAGTGCCACCGGATATGAGATACGTTATAGTACTGATTCAAAGATGAAGAAAAATGTGCAGAAAAAAGTGATCACCAAAAATAAAAACACCACATTAAAAATAAAGAAACTGAAAAATAATGCGGTGTATTATGTACAGATACGAACATATAAGCTGGCAGATGGCAAAAAGGTTTATAGTGCATGGAGTAAGGTTGACCAGATCAAATTATAAATAAAAGGAATGACAGTTCACAATTTTTTCTTCCAGATAAACTGCAGTACATGCATACAATATTCTTTCTGCATTTCACTGGAAGCAACAAAATCTTCTGACAGTTCAAAATAACTTTTTTTATCTTTAAACATAAGATGGAATGCCGGTTTTTGTATTTCCTGATACTGGGGAACAAAAATGGCATTCTTTTTTTTATAGCAGGTTCCTGCGGTAGCTTTTTTTCTTCGTTCTTTTGGAATCGAGGCAGCAAGGCTTGAGGGAATGGCGAGATCTTCCTCAGGCAGATACCAGTAATTTTTATAATCAGAAAGAAAATATTTGAGTTCCCCTGTATATAAACGGACACAGAGTGTTGTCTGGTCTGTATCGACAACCAGATGGAAATCCTCATAATGACAGGAAACACGTTTAGGAACCGGAAAAATGTTTTGCATGGAAAAGAGAATCTCCCTGCAGGGTTTGCCGTCATAGGAGACAGATTCATTGGCACAGATGGATGTCACATTAAATGCGCCCTCAAACAGCTTTACATAGGACAGTACGGAGAGAAGCTTTGGCATATCGATAACATCCTCATAATTGTGCTGCTTTAAAAGAGAGATAAGTTTTTTATCTGGATTTTTCTGACATGCCTTGTATACATCTATCAGTTCACCACCGTTATATGCGTCCTCGCGTTCTAAACCAATGAATTGCTCTACCGTTTTCTGCTTTAAATTTGGAAGGGCAAAAAGAAAACGAAAGCCTGAGATCATTTTATAGATGTCAACATATTCATAAGCGGAAAATGGTTCTGGTATTTTGTACTTCTGACATTTGTTTGTCAGGTACGGAATATCAAAACCGATTCCGTTAAACGTGATGATCGTATCAAAATTTTGCAGATAATCCAAAAATGCATGCAGTACATCCGATTCATCTGCCGGAGTTTCTGCAAAAAACTGATCGACAATAAGCAGATTTTCTTTCCGCGCAGCGCATCCGATCAGATAGAGTGATGTGCGTGCAGCTGAAAATCCGGTTGTTTCTATATCAAAAAAAAGAGAATTCTCTGTAAATATCAGTTCTGCCAGTGAATTATCTGCTGTAAAAGGCATTTCTTCGTGCCAGTGTTTCATATAAATCCTCCCTGATTTCCTTCATAATAAACTATTTTATCACATATAAAAAGAAAAAGAAAATGCCATTAATTGATGGAATTATCTCAATAATTGTGAAAACTTTGTCAAAAGGTTCTAAAAAAAATACAAGGAATAGATGGAATATGTATCATTTTGTGGTATAATCAATAGGATAAATGTTCTATGAGACATATCATAGAATAGAATACAATTAAGAGAAAGTGGGGCACGAAAAATGGGTTTAAAGACATTTAAAGGTGGCGTCCATCCTTACGAAGGCAAGGAATTAGCAAAGGATGCGCCGATTGTGGAAGTTTTACCCAAGGGCGACCTGGTGTATCCGTTATCACAGCATATCGGAGCACCTGCAAGTCCGATAGTGGCGAAAGGCGACAGAGTATTAAAGGGACAGAAAATCGCAGAAGCGGGCGGTTTTGTATCATCTCCAATTTATGCATCTGCTTCCGGTACTGTAAAAGCTATTGAACCGCGTCGTGTGGCAGTTGGCGATATGGTCAATTCCATCGTGATCGAAAACGACGGAGCGTTCGAAGAGGTTTCTTATACGCCATGTGAAGATGTGACAACTTTATCAAAAGAAGAGATCATTGGTAAAGTAAAAGAGGCCGGTGTTGTCGGCATGGGAGGTGCGGGTTTCCCGACTCATGTGAAGTTATCACCAAAAGAACCGGAAAAAATTGAGTATATCATTGCAAACTGTGCAGAGTGTGAACCATATCTGACCGCAGATTATCGGAGAATGTTAGAAAATCCGGAAGAGCTGATCGGAGGTATGAAGATCATTCTTCAGATTTTTGACAAGGCAAAGGGTGTATTCGGTATTGAGAATAACAAACCGGACTGTATTGAAAAACTGCAGGAACTTGTAAAGGATGAACCGCGTATTGAAGTATGTCCATTAGAAACAAAGTATCCGCAGGGTGGTGAGCGTCAGTTGATTTATGCTGTGACAGGACGTTCCATCAATTCCAAAATGCTTCCGGCAGATGCAGGATGCATCGTTGACAACGTTGAGACGATCATTGCCATCTACAATGCAGTTAAACTTGGCAAGCCGGTAACAAACCGTATTTCTACGATCACAGGTGATGCGGTAGAGCATCCAGGTAACTTTTTATATAATATTGGTACGAGTTATCAGGAACTTGTCGATGCGGCAGGTGGATTTAAAGTACAGCCTGAGAAGATTATTTCCGGTGGTCCGATGATGGGATTTGCCATGTTTGGATTAGACGTTCCGACCACAAAGACATCATCCTCCCTGTTATGTATGTCACAGGATGAGGTTGCTGCTGCAGAAAAGTTACAGACAGCATGTATCAACTGTGGACGCTGTGTAGAAGCATGTCCGGAGCAGTTGATTCCGTCGAGACTTGCGAAGTTCTCAGATAAGGGACTTTCCGAAGAATTTGAAAAATGGCATGGCTTAGAGTGTGTTGAGTGCGGAAGCTGCAGTTTTGCATGCCCGGCTAAGAGACAGCTTGCACAGTCTATCAAGACCATGAAAAAACAGGTTCTTGCAGCAAAACGCAAAAAATAATGGAAATATGAAAAATAAATTTTTAAAACTGAAGAAAGAGGTGGATTCCTGTGAGTGATTTATATCATGTTTCATCATCACCACATGTGCGTTCTAAAGATACGACGGAAAGAATCATGCTTTATGTAATTATTGCATTGCTTCCGACAACCTTATTTGGTATTTATAACTTTGGATACAGAGCACTGATTTTAATTTTAGTAACAATCGCATCCTGTGTTGCATCAGAGTGGATCTTCAATAAGATCGTACATAAAAAACAGACGATCAATGATTTAAGTGCTGTTGTAACCGGTCTGCTTTTAGCATTAAACCTTCCGGCTACACTTCCATGGTGGGAAGCAGTACTCGGCGGTGTATTTGCAATCGTGGTTGTAAAATGTATGTTCGGCGGATTAGGACAGAACTTCATGAACCCTGCTCTGGGTGCAAGATGTTTTCTTCTGATTGCATTTGCAGCTAACATGACGAACTTTACGATCGATTCCTATACCGGAGCAACGCCGCTTGCAGCAATGAGAAATGGTGATCCGGTCAATACGATGGATATGCTGATCGGACGTACAGCCGGAACAATCGGTGAGACTTCCGCGATCGCGATTCTGATTGGTGCAATTTTCCTGATTTTAATGGGTGTTATCGATCTTAGAATCCCGGCAAGCTATATTATCACATTTATTGTTTTCATGCTTCTTTTCAGCGGACATGGTGCTGACTGGACTTATATTACAGCACAGCTCTGCGGTGGTGGTCTCATGCTTGGTGCATTCTTTATGGCTACTGATTATGTTACTTCACCGATCACACCAATGGGACAGATCATCTTTGGTATCTGCTGTGGTATCTTTACCGGACTGTTCCGTTGCTTTGGTGCAAATGCAGAAGGTGTTTCTTTTGCAATCATCTTAAGCAATATCTTAGTTCCGATGATCGAGAAATATACAGTTCCGAGAGCATTTGGTATGGTAAAAGAAGCCAAAAAGCAGGAAGGAGGCAAATAAGATGAATAAGAAGATCGTTCATGACGCATTAATTTTATTTGCTTTTACAATCGTACTTGGACTTTTACTTGGAGTTGTGTACGGTGTCACAAAACCTTCAATTGACAAGGTAAATGAAGAAAAAACACAGAATGCCTACAAACAGGTATTTACAGATGCAGATCATTTTACAGATTATGCAGATTTTGATGCAGACGCAGCACAGGCTCTGTTAGATGAAAACGGATATTCCGATGAGATCGAGACAGTAGTTGCAGCACAGGATGCATCCGAAAATACACTTGGTTATGTATTTACGGTAACCGCAAAGGACGGAAGCCAGGGATCTATCACATTCTCCGTAGGTATCCAGAATGATGGAACTGTAAATGGTTATTCCATCACATCTATTTCTGAGACACCTGGTCTTGGTATGAAGGCGCAGGAAGAAGATTTCTACGGTCAGTTTGAAAACAAAAAAGTAGATTCCTTTACCGTTGTTAAGTCAGCTCCGTCAGCCGACAACGAGATCGAAGCAATTTCAGGTTCTACCATTACATCAAAAGCTATGGCTAACGGTGTAAATGCCTGCCTGACATACTTCCAGAATGTTTTAGCGGGAGGTACAAATTAATGAACAAAAATGTAGAACGTTTATATAACGGTATTATCAAGGAGAATCCTACCTTCGTTCTGATGCTTGGTATGTGTCCGACATTGGCGGTTACTTCCTCAGCAATCAATGGACTTGGTATGGGACTTTCCACAACAGTGGTACTTATTTTATCCAATATGCTGATTTCAGCATTCCGTAAAGTGATCCCGGATGGTGTCCGTATGCCGGCATTCATCGTAATCGTTGCATCACTTGTTACCATGGTTCAGTTTATCATGCAGGCATATACACCAAGCCTTTCCGAGTCTTTAGGTGTATATATTCCTCTTATCGTAGTAAACTGTATCATCCTTGGACGTGCAGAAAGTTATGCTTCTAAGAACCCGGTAATCCCGTCTATGTTTGATGGTATTGGTATGGGACTTGGATTTACATTTGGTCTTACCTGCATCGGTTTGATCCGTGAACTTTTAGGAGCAGGTCAGATCTTCGGATTCCAGATCTTATCCTTAAAATGGTTTACACCGATCACAATTTTCGTTATGGCTCCTGGTGCATTCTTAGTATTGTCCTGTCTGGTTGCTATTATGAACATTGTAAGAGCGAAGATGGAAGCAAAAGGAAAACCGTTAGCAGAGCCTGCAGGATGCTTGAGCGGCGACTGCTCCGGCTGCAGCCAGGCTGCACACTGCAGCGGTAAAGCAACTGTAAAAGCAGATGCTGCCGGAAAAGAAGAGTAGGAGGATAGGTACAGATGAAAGAATTACTTTTGATTGCAATCGGTTCTGCGATTGTAAATAACGTTGTATTAAGTCAGTTCCTTGGTATCTGTCCGTTCTTAGGAGTTTCCAAGAAAACAGAGACAGCAGCCGGAATGGGCGGTGCAGTTGTGTTCGTTATCACGATTTCCTCGTTTGTAACAGCACTGATCTATAAATTTATTCTTGCAAACAGCTATCTGATGAGCAAGGGGATCGATCTTACTTATTTACAGACGATCGTATTTATTCTTGTTATCGCAGCATTAGTACAGTTTGTTGAGATGTTCTTAAAGAAATCAATGCCGGCATTGTATCAGAGTTTAGGTGTATACCTTCCTCTTATCACTACAAACTGTGCCGTATTAGGTGTTGCATTAACAAACGTTACAAAAGAATATGGAATCTTAGAGAGTGTTGTAAATGGTTTTGCAACTGCATTCGGATTCCTGATCGCGATCGTTCTGATGGCAGGTCTGCGTGAAAAAATTGAATACAATGATATTCCAAAACCATTTCAGGGTACTGCGATCGTTCTGATCACAGCAGCTTTGATGTCTATCGCGTTTATGGGATTCTCAGGAATGATTTAGGAGGAAAAATAAGATGAACGTTACAGCAATATTAGTTGCAGCCCTTGTTGTGGGCGGCGTAGGTATCTTGATTGGATTTTTCCTTGGTATTTCCGGAGAAAAATTCAAAGTAGAAGTTGATGAGAAGGAAGTTGCCATCTTAGGCGAACTTCCAGGAAATAACTGTGGTGGTTGTGGTTATGCCGGATGTTCCGGACTTGCTGCAGCGATCGCAAAAGGTGAAGCACCAGTCAACCAGTGTCCGGTCGGCGGAGCTCCAGTTGCAGCTAAGATCGGTGCAATCATGGGTGTAGATGCAGGTGCAGGTGAGAAAAAAGTTGCTTTCGTAAAATGTGCAGGAACCTGTGACAAGACACAGAAAGATTACGAGTATACTGGTAATGAGGATTGTGCATCTATGATGTTCGTTCCAAACGGTGGACCAAAGGCATGTAACTATGGATGTTTAGGTTTTGGCTCCTGCGTAAAGGCATGTCCGTTTGATGCAATCCATATCGTAGATGGTATAGCGCTGGTTGATAAAGAAGTATGTAAGGCATGTGGTAAATGTGTGGCTGCCTGCCCGAAACACTTAATCGAGCTGGTTCCTTACTCAGCAAAACATATTGTTCAGTGTAGTTCTAAGGATGTCGGCAAGAATGTAATGAAGGCATGTTCCGTTGGATGTATCGGATGTCATCTCTGTGAGAAGAACTGTCCGAAGGATGCCGTACATGTCATTGACAATGTAGCATATATTGATCAGGAAAAATGTGTCGGATGTGGTATCTGTGCACAGAAATGTCCGAAGAAGATTATTCTGTAATCTGATTCAGTTATGAATTAAAAATAGAAAAAGAGCAGACTGTTTTGATGAGCAGCCTGTTCTTTTTTTATTTTTATAAAATAATGATAAAAAATTGCAGATAATAGTATTATATGATAAAATATTATCAAGTCATAATATATTTTTGTTAAAATTATACAAAGTGGGTGGGCAAAATGGAACTTATTTACGCAAATGATAATTGTACCGGATGCAACAAATGTGTAAGAGATTGTCCGGTGCTGATCGCCAATGTTGCAACAGATGCAGGAAAGGTAACGGTCGATCCTGAAAAATGTATTGCATGTGGGGCATGTTTTGATGCATGTGAGCATAATGCCAGAGAATATCAGGATGACACAAAATCATTTTTTACAGCATTAGAAGCAGGAAAAAAGATTTCTGTTATTTTAGCTCCTGCATTTTTGGCAAATTATCCGCATGAGTATAAAAAGGTACTTGGATATCTGAAGGAAAAAGGTGTAAATCATATTTACAGTGTTTCTTTCGGTGCAGATATCACGACATGGGGATATTTAAAATATATTACAGAACATCAGTTTCTGGGTGGCATTTCCCAGCCATGTCCGGCAGTTGTCAATTATGTGGAAAAATATATTCCGGAATTACTGCCGAAAATGATGCCGATTCATAGTCCGATGATGTGTATGGCAATTTACATAAAAAAATATTTAAAATGTGATGATGAACTTGCATTTATCAGTCCTTGTATCGCAAAGAAGACAGAGATTACAGATCCAAATTGCTATGGCTATGTAAAATATAATGTGACATTTAAAAAGCTTTTTGAAACGATTGGAAATAAATATCAGGGCTGTAAGGAATATGAGGACGAACTGGAATATGGCATGGGTGCTCTTTATCCGATGCCGGGTGGTTTAAGAGAAAACGTAGAACATTTCCTTGGAAAAGAACAGGTGGTAAGACAGGTAGAAGGCGAAAAGGAAGCCTATCGCTATCTGCATGAGTATTTAGAACGTATCAAAAAGAATAAGAGACAGCCGTTTATGGTCGATATTTTAAACTGCTCTAAGGGATGCATCTATGGAACAGCTACTGAGTTAGAGCGCAATACGGATGATGTTATGCTCACACTCAGTGATATGAGAAACAAAACGGCAAATGCAGGAGCAGACGCGAAAAGAGGATTGTTTGGCAAGAAGACAAAGAATGGTTCACCATGGGACGAATCCGTACCGGAGAAGGATCGTTTGGTAAATCTGATGAAAGCATTTGAAGATTTAGATATCAATGATTTTGTACGCAAATATACAAACAAAAGTGTTGAGATTAAAGAGCCTGCGGAGCATGAAATGCAGGAGATTTTTGCTTCCATGAATAAGACGGATGCTGCCAGCCAGAAAATGAATTGTGAGTCCTGTGGTTATTCTTCCTGCCGTAATATGGCAAGGGCAATTTATAATGGTGTAAATGTCAAGGAAAACTGTGTACATTATGTCAAGAGTGTTGCGGAGAATGAAAAAGAAAAGATCCAGAATCTGATGGAAGAGGAACAGAAGAAACAAGAAATTCATAATCAGAAACTTGCCGATATTACAGAACAGTTTGTATCTTTGAGTGAAAATATTGATCAGCTGGGTGACGCGAATGAAACTTCGGCAAATGAGGCGACCACGCTTGCACAGCATATTCAGGAGATCTCCAATTTCTGTCAGGAGTTAAACAGTTCATTGGCAACGATGTCTGATTTTATCAATATTTATAAAGCAAGCAATGAGGATATTTCTTCCATAGCAGGGCAGACAAATCTTCTTTCCCTGAATGCTTCCATAGAGGCGGCAAGGGCTGGAGAGGCTGGACGTGGATTTGCAGTAGTTGCAAGTGAGATACGTGAATTGTCCGATTCGACGAAAAAACTGATTGTAGAGAACAATGCAAAAGCAGAAGAAATCATTCCTAAGATTAATGCAAGCATTGATTCTATCAAAGATCTGATTGAAAATATCAATGAAATGAATGAGAAGGTGGCAACGATTGCAGCAACATCGGAGGAAATTTCGTCACAGACATCCTGTGTACAGAGTATGGCAGATGAACTGCGTGATGCGGTAGAAAATATTTAAGCAAATAGAATTGGTTTGCATAAAAAGCAGTAAAAAGGTGACATTACGTTTCCTGCCAATATTATATGACATAAAAAACATCCGGCAACTAAAAAAGGTCTGCCGGATGTTTTTTGATCAAATAGATTTAAAACTGATTTTGTGTAAATATTACAAGCTCCTGCATCTTTGAGGCAATAGTATCAAGGATATCTGTATTTTTATTTTCGGCTTCTAATGTTTCGTGTGCATGAGCAGTAAGCTCTTCTGAGATGGCAGAGAGTGTCTGGACGGAATCAGAAATGACCTGGTTTGCATCTTTTAACTCTGAGGTACTTACGGTCAGGTTCTGGATACCACTCTGAATGGAGAGCGTGTTTTCTTGAATCGAGGAGAAACTGTTTGCCGTGTTTTTAGCACTTTCTTTTTCCTGATTGATTCCATCGATCATTTGCTGGATGACTGTGACAACTTCGTTGATAGCTGAAGTAACATTCTGGATCAGTTCCGTGATCTTTACAGTTGCTTCTTTTGTCTGGGAAGCCATTCCGGTAATCTCTGATGCAACCACTGCAAATCCCTTCCCGGCATCTCCGGCTCTTGCAGCTTCAATACTTGCGTTTAATGCAAGCAGACTGGTCTGGGAAGTGATACCGCCGATCAGTTCCACGATAGAATGCATTTCTTCCATGTAATGGTTCAGAGTTTCTAACTTTGATGCGGCATCCACGCTGTTTTGGACAGAGGTATCTACCTGGCTGGCGAGAAGCTGCATGGAACTACTGCCTTCTGTCACGATATCTAAAGTGTGTTTCATGTTTGCATCGATCTGCTGTGTTACATCATTGACGATCACAATCTTATCCTGAATTTCCTGTGTCTGGGAACCCTGTTCCATTACGGCATTCGTTGCTTCGGCAGCACCGCTTGATACTTCCTGCATTGCATGCTGTGTGGTCTGAGCTGCAGTGCTCAATTTATCAAGCTCCTGATGGATGCTGTTGATCTTCTGATTGACGTGGTCTGATAATTCAGAGAGGTTTGCCAGCAGTTTTTCGGACTGTGACTGTGATTCCTCTGCATGCTGTATTTTCTGTGCCATATTGATATTTAATGTCTGTGATGTAAAATAAGAATAAATACCGACCATGATCATGATGACAACCTGGATCACGGCATTGTCCTGTCCGGAGTAGCCAAACTTTCCGGTCTGAGCCCCCATAATTGTAATGATGAGACTTTCGATGACTGTTCCGGTATTGATTATGAGAGAGTATTTGGCATCATTATAAACTGAGATGATTAAGATCATCGGGATAACAAATAAAAATACGAGACCGTTGGTTGCAGTGAAGATTGCAAAACTGTAAAAAACAGCGAAACCGATGGCAACAAGATGCTGGATCGCGGGTGTTTCATGTGACTTATTCCAAAAGAAAAACTCTGCAATAACCGGTCCAAAACCCAAAACTGCGAAGATAATGATATATCCCCAGGTTTGAAGTCCGGAAAGCGCCTGCAGGATACAGAAAAGTGTCATGATACTTGAATCAATCAGATGTGCATACATACAGGTTTTATTATTTCGTTCAAGATCGCTGAAAGTGGTTTGCTTCATAAATAAAGTCTCCTCTTATATATAGTTATTCAGTAGGAATGGTGAAAAAACTTTGGTTCTATTGTACTACTTTTAAGTGGAAGATACAAGAAACTTACGCTGGGCTATTTGAAAATTCTTCTAAATAGGAAAGATAACGTTCAGACAGCTTTACTTTCGTATAAACTTCTGCATATTCCTTTGGCGGGAGTGTATCAACATAATTTTCGGGAAAATCCTTTTTGATTCCGGCAGCCTTTGCGAGATCTACGGCTTTGTTATATGCCACGGCAGCCTTTTCCTCACTGGAATAAGTGCCGACAAGATAATTGCCATTGATGTGGATCATTGTGCGATATTTTGTGATCCCTTTCACGATATGACGCAAGACACCGTGAAAACGATTGATCACAAGAATATTGGCATAGCGATAGTCGTAAGAATCTCCATTTACAAACTGATAATCTCTTCCGGCAACCGCGTATGGACGGATCCCATAACGTGAAAGAATGGAATACTGCATTCCGTAATCACTGACAAAAAGATGTCCCTGCCGCTTCTGGATCTTATGGCTGGAATAATAAAAAAGATCATCAATATCAAATTTTAATTCCTCATGTTCGGAAAGAAAATAGCTGAAATATCCTTTGCGCAGATAGATCGGATTTTTAAAATAAAGTCCATTGTCCCGGAAATTAAGCAGAATGATGATTTTTTCATGAGGGAGAATATTTTTGTGTGAATAGACATTGTCAATGGTTATGACGGCGTCAGAAAGAGTCTGGGATGCTTCCTTATAAGCCAGATGCGCCATTTCTTCTGAAGCAAAACTTCCAAGGCTGATGTGTTTGCCGGAATAATTGATGCTTGTACGATAGTAGATGGTTCCATCTTTTTTTGTGGCAGGAAAAACGCCTTTTAACATAAGAATTCTCCATTTCAAAAAATGTTATGGTGCATTAGTGAGTTGTATTCAGCATATCACGTTTCGAAGCAGGATGCAACCGGCTGCAATTTTGGTAAAATAATATTTTCATACGTTAAAGCATTGACATGAAGCAATCGTTTCCTATATAATGTTTAGAAAGTATTGGGAATCATACGAAAACGTATTGATATAATACCGAACAGTATTAGAACCCCGAAATTTGATTACGATGAATAAAAAGATAAGAGGACGAAGAAAATGGAATTAATGTATGCAAGCACAAGAGACGCAAATGAAAAAGTGACAGCATCACAGGCAATTTTAAAAGGACTGGCAAATGATGGCGGTTTATATGTACCGACTGAGATTCCGTCTTTGGATGTAAGCATGGAAGAACTTTCTAAGATGACTTATCAGGAGACTGCCTATGAAGTGCTCAAACTGTTTCTGACAGATTATACAGAGGAGGAACTGAAAAACTGTATTAATGCTGCCTATGATAGTAAGTTTGATACAGAAGAGATTGCACCGTTGGTGGATGCGGATGGTGCATATTATCTTGAATTGTTCCATGGTCCGACGATAGCTTTTAAAGATATGGCATTATCCATTCTGCCACATCTTCTGATCACTGCTGCAAGAAAGAACAATGTCAAAAATGATATTGTGATCCTGACTGCTACTTCCGGCGATACCGGAAAAGCAGCACTGGCAGGATTTGCAGATGTAAAGGGAACGAAGATCATTGTATTTTATCCAAAGAATGGTGTCAGTCCGGTACAGGAAAAACAGATGGTAACACAGAAAGGTGATAATACCTTTGTTGTCGGTATCCACGGTAACTTTGATCAGGCACAGACCGGCGTTAAGAAAATGTTTTCAGATACAGAACTTGCAAAGGAGATGGATGCTGCAGGATATCAGTTTTCTTCTGCAAACTCGATCAATATTGGACGTCTGGTTCCGCAGATCGCATATTATGTCTATGCATATGCAAAATTATATGCAAACGGTGTGATCGCAAAAGATGAGAAGATTAATATTGTGGTTCCTACCGGTAACTTTGGAAATATCCTGGCTGCATTTTATGCAAAAAATATGGGAATCCCGGTTGCAAAACTGATCTGTGCTTCAAATGAGAACAAAGTCCTTTATGATTTCTTCTCCACAGGCACATATGATAAGAACCGTGAATTTATGCTGACAAGTTCTCCTTCTATGGATATTCTGATCTCCAGTAATTTAGAGCGTCTGATCTACCGTATTGCCGGAGAGGATGCAGCTAAGAATGCGGCATTGATGAAAGAGCTTAATACAACTGGTAAATACGAGATTACATCAGAGATGAAAGAGAAACTTGCTGACTTTTACGGCAATTATGCGAGTGAGAAAGAAACTGCGGATACCATCCGCGATCTGTATGAGAAAACCGGTTATGTGATTGATACACACACAGCAGTTGCTGCATCCGTATATCACAAGTACAAAAAAGACACAAATGATGCGGAAACAAAGACTGTGATCGCTTCCACAGCCAGCCCATTTAAATTCAGCAGAAGTGTTATGGATGCCATTGATCCAAAATATGATTCTTTATCAGAGTTTGAATTAGTGGATGAATTAAGCAAGATCGGTAACATAAAAATCCCGCAGGCAATTGAGGAGATCCGTAGTGCTGAGGTACGTCATAAGACGGTATGCGAAGTAGAAGAGATGCCAAAGGTTGTAAAACAGTTCCTCGGAATGTAAAAAGAATAGAAAACGGCTGTGCCCAAAGGCACAGCCGTTTTTACTGTTCATAATAACAGTCACTCTATTGTTTATGATGTACCTGTTTACAGTTCATTATGAATCAACTCAAATATAAAATGTATTGTTCCGAATGAATAAACAATCGGTAACATATATGCCTCGTGTTCAAATGTGACCAGTTCATCTGTGACAACATTTGGAACATCAAGCTGCAGTTCAAGCCCCTGTTCGTTTGACATATTAACGTTGAACAGACCATTATGGAGATTTAAGAAATCTTCGAGAGAAGACTGTACATATTCGTCAAAACTGTGAAAATCTTCATTGACATAACGGGATGCAAATGCAATGCAGGTGCTTTCCGGCATATCGATATAAGTACGAATGGAAAATTTACCATTGATCTGCTGCCTGATACAATAGTTTGTCGGATATTCTTTACAAAGTTCAGGGCGAACCGGTGAAAAATCATCCCCGATAAAACGAACGAGATCGTTAAATAAGAGATGCAGGAAAGAAAGCTCTCCAGGTGAAAGCGGACGCTCAGCAATAACAAAGAAATTTTCTACAAGGTGATCTACAATATCCTTCGTTTCAGCGGACATATCTGCATCGTAAAGTTCATTCTCAGACTGATAACCGATGATGAGAGACTGGAGCTGCTCATTATTAATAACACCATCATTTAATAATGCCTGACCAAGAAGTAAGAAATTAGGATTCTGTGTCTGCAGCAGCTCCGTAACCTGAGCTTCTGTCAGATAACCTTCCCGGATGGCAAGTTCACCGAAACGTTTGTCTTCATGTGTCTGCATGATAATTACGCGGTCCACTTCACTGGCTGACATATAGCCTGCATGCATGGCAAGGGTTCCTAATTTTGGATGTTCGTTATTTGCTTCCTGCATGGCATGCATCAGCTGTTCTTTTGTGATCCCGTGTGATAATAAATAGTTTCCGAAAAATTGAGCGTACATGTCTATCTCCCTTCAAATCTTGAAGTAATAATATGTTCGATCTGATCCGCATTGATCGGTTTCTGGATAAAATCACTGGCACCTGCCTCAATGGCTTCGCGGAGCTGGGACTGCGTACCAACAGAAGAGACAATAATGATAGTAGCATCTGGATCAAAATCAGTAATCTCATGTATGACAGCATTGCCATCTTTGATCGGCATAACGATGTCAAGAAATACAAGCGAAGGGGATTCCTTTTTGTAAATATCAATAGCATCCTGTCCGTTTGCAGCCTCTAAAAATGTTGGTGTGCCAAACTGGGAGAGGATATCCTTTAACTGTTTTCTTGCTAAAATAGAATCGTCACTGATGAGAATTTTTGTGTCATCAAATTTCATGGTTTTTTGCCCCCATCTATAAGTATGTTATTTTTATTTTACACTAATCGGCGCAAGAGTTCAATGTTTCTTGACCGAAAATATGGGATTTTATGTAAAAAAACAAAACAAAATGTTCAGTTGCACCAATTTTATATTGTGTTTATAATAAAAATATGGGACAAAAAGAATGTCAAAATAAGAATTTTTATGCTGGAGGTTTAAAATGAAAGTAATGCTTGTATTTGACGCAGTGATTCTGCTTTTTGGGATTTATATGGTGATATCGTCACTTCAGATGAAAAAAAGCGGCAGGATCAATGCTATGGTGATCGCTGAGGAAGAGATGAAAAAATGTAAGGATACGGCGGGATTTATTGCATTTATTTACTGGAGAGAGGCGGTGTTTGGAGGAATCGTGGCACTGGTGGGACTGATTGGTATCATCAACGAACTCACAAATTTCTTAGGAAAACTGACGCTGCTGGAACTTGTGATTTTCCTTGGATCTTTTTTGTGGTTTCAGAACAGTTTAAAGACTGCCAGGGAAAAATTCCTGCATATTTAAGATGTTGATCAGATGGCAGTCACACAGCCATCACATAAGCCGGTTATAGTAATGAATAGAAAAAATGTCAATTTGTGGGAGAAAATGGGACGTTATGGAACGTATTTTAGTTGTAGACGATGAGGACAAGATCCGTGCGATCATTCGAAAATATGGGGAATTTGAAGGATATGAGATCGCGGAGGCACATGACGGAATGGAAGCAGTTGAAATCTGCCGGAAAGAAGATTTTGATCTGATCATACTGGATGTGATGATGCCGGAACTGGATGGCTTTTCCACCTGCCGGGAAATCCGCAAGTTCAAAGAGATCCCTGTCATTATGCTCTCGGCACGCGGCGAGGAGTATGACAAGATCCATGGATTTGAACTCGGAATCGACGATTATGTGGTAAAACCGTTTTCGCCACGTGAGCTTATGATGCGCGTAAAAGTTGTAATCAGCAGAAACAATAAAAAAGACGTACGGGACGGACATGAGATCTTTCAGGCAGAAGGTCTGGTTGTTGATTTTACCGGACGAACTGTGACTGTGGATGGCAAGCGTGTGGAAATGTCGCCAAAAGAATACGAACTTTTGTTTTATTTAGTAAGAAACCGCAATATTGCACTTGACCGTGAAAAACTGATCACAGAGGTATGGGGGTATGATTATTATGGTGATGACAGGACCTTAGATACCCATATCAAACTTTTACGGAGCAGTCTGGGTGAATACCGCAAATTTTTAGTGACATTAAGAGGGGTGGGATACCGGTTTGAAGCATGAAAAAATCAGTATTAAATGGAGAGTATTTACCTATCTGCTTGTCTTTACCGGAATACTTCTTGTCGTGTTATGGCTGATCCAGATCTGTTATCTGGATTCGTTCTACACCATGATCAAAAGCAGGGAAGCAGAGCAGGTCACGTCGGCGGTTGCAAATATACTGACCTCGGATGAGGATGATAAAGACACTCTGATCCATGACATTGCAGCGAAAAATAATATGGCAGTCTATGTGACAAATACGGATGGAAATGAGATTTGCAGCGCAGAGTATATTGTAAATTCCAGACTTGCGGATATGCCGTCGGAACAGGTACAGTATTATTATGAACAGGCAAAAGAACATGGCGGGATTTTTAAAATCGAATATGAGGGCGGGATCAATCCGGAATTCTGGAGTGAAGATATGCCGGAACCAGAAGATGTGGCAGATGGACCCGGATTCCACGGTTTTTTGCAGAAACGCGGACATGAACACATCAAAAGTGTGATCTATGTAAAAATTGTAGAGTGTGACGGTCAGGAAGAGATTCTGATGGTCAATACGCAGCTTACTCCGGTGGATGCAACTGTTAATACACTGCGGATCGAACTGATATGGATCACTGTGATCATGATCCTGCTTTCACTGGGGATCGCTCTTTTAATATCCAGACAGATTTCCAAGTCACTGATCCGGATCAATGAGTCGGCGAAAGCACTTGCCAAGGGAGATTTTGATGTGCGTTTTGAGGGGAAAGATTACCGTGAGGTGGCGGAACTGTCCGACACGCTCAATGCAACGGCGAAAGAACTTGGCAAAAATGAGTCCCTGCGGCGGGAACTGATCGCAAATGTATCGCACGATCTGCGGACACCGCTTACGATGATCATTGCCTATGCAGAGGTCATGCGGGATCTTCCGGGAGAAAATACACCGGAAAATGTCCAGGTAGTGATCGATGAGGCCGGGCGCCTGACAAATCTCGTGAATGATATGCTTGATATGTCAAAACTTCAGGCTGGTGTTATGGAAAAAAATGACACAGTATACAATCTGACAGAGAGCATCGAATCTGTTTTAGAGCGCTACAATAAATTAAAAGAGCAGGATGGCTACTGTATTCATTTCGAATATGACGGAAAAGTACAGGTAAAAGCAGATGAATACAAGATTTATCAGGTAATCTACAACCTGATCAACAATGCGATCAATTATACCGGGAAAGATAAAACGGTGTGGGTACGTCAGAAAATTTCAGGGGATAAGGTGCGGATCGAAGTGACAGACAGTGGGGATGGTATTGCAAAAGAGGCACTTCCTTATGTGTGGGACCGCTATTATAAGGTGGACAAGACACATAAACGTGCTGTGATGGGAACCGGTCTGGGACTTTCCATTGTAAAAAATATACTGGAACTTCATCATGCCGGATATGGTGTGGTAAGCGAACCGGGATGCGGTTCGACGTTCTGGTTTGAACTTAAGATAGAACGATAGCGGATAAAAAACGCTGACCGGCGGGTCAGCGTTTTTCCATTGGAATATATTCTTTGTGTTCTCCGATGTTTTTGTAAGCAGGCCGCATAATCTTACCGTTGATGGCAACCTCTTCAAGACGGTGGGCACTCCATCCGGCGATTCTGGCGATTGCAAAGATCGGTGTGTAAAGTTCCACCGGAAGTCCTAACATGCGGTAAGCAAAGCCGCTGTAAAAATCGACGTTTGGGCTGACACCTTTATAAATCTGACGCTCATCTGCGATGATTTTTGGTGCTAAGCGTGATACGGCATCATACAGAGCAAACTCTTTTTCATAGCCTTTTTCGGCAGACAATTTTTCTACAAAAGAACGGAAAATGCGGGCACGGGGATCTGAAAGGGAATATACAGCATGCCCCATGCCATAGATCAGACCGGCGTGATCAAAGGCTTCTTTATGTAATAAGGCTCTTAAATAACGACTGATTTCTTCCTCATCGCTCCAGTCGGAGAGATTCTCTTTCATATCCTCAAACATACGGACAACCTTGATGTTGGCACCGCCGTGTTTCGGACCTTTTAGGGAACCTAAGGAAGCAGCGATCACAGAATAGGTGTCCGTTCCGGATGACGATACCAGATGCGTGGTAAATGTGGAGTTATTTCCACCACCATGTTCCATGTGAAGGATCAGTGCGGTATCTAAAAGCTTTGCTTCTAAAGGAGTAAACTGGCTGTCTGGACGCAGAATATGCAGAATGTTTTCTGCGGTGGAATACTCAGCTTTTGGCGGATGGATAAAAAGGCTTGCACCGTCATGGTAATGTTTGTAAGCCTGATAACCGTATACCGAAAGAAGCGGGAACAGACTTATAAGCTGTAAACACTGTCTGAGTACATTCGGAAGCGAAATGTCATCCGCAAGGTCATCATAGGAATAAAGTGTGAGAACACTCCTTGCGAGTGTGTTCATCATATCTTTGCTTGGGGCTTTCATAATAATATCACGGACAAAACTGGTAGGAAGGGTACGATATTCACTGAGCATTTTCGTAAATTCCGTTAATTCCGTCCGGGCAGGAAGTTTCCCGAAAAGAAGCAGATAAGTGCATTCCTCAAAGCCAAAATGACTGTTTTCCGATGTGCCGTCGATAATATCTTTGACATTATAACCGCGGTAATAAAGCTCGCCGTCTGCCGGACGCAGCTTGCCGTCAATCATCTTTGTGGAGCATACATCAGAAATTTCTGTAAGACCGACTAAAACACCTTTACCGTTAATATCGCGGAGACCGCGTTTGACATCGTATTTTGCATAGAGAGCAGGATCAATTCTGGCACACTGCTCACTGAGCTTTGACAGATGCTGTAATTCGTGGGTGATTTCGCAGAAACGATTGGTAGTCATAAATAACCCTCCATGTTTTTTAATTCATTACTTTATAGTGATAAAGCATTTTAATCATCATATCATAAGTATTTCTTATGGCACAAGAGTTTTCTAAAAAAACTTTTCATGAAAGCCGTTTTCGGGTAAAATGAGAACAAATCATTGAATGTTATACATAAATCAGGAGGAAAAAACAGATGGATATAAAGAAACTGGCACAGGAATCGATTGCTGCAAAAGAATTTGCCTATACGCCGTATTCACATTTCAGGGTAGGAGCTGCACTTCTTACAAAGGATGGCGGGATATACCGGGGATGCAATATCGAAAATGCCGCATATACACCGACAAACTGTGCGGAGAGGACCGCTTTTTTTAAGGCTGTATCGGAAGGAAAAAAAGAATTTACTGCGATTGCGATCAATGGGGATGCCAATGACTATCTTTATCCGTGTGGAGTGTGCCGCCAGGTTATGGCAGAATTCTGTGATCCGGAAACATTTCAGGTAATCCTGGTAAATACGCCGGATGATTTTAAAATATTTACATTAGAAGAATTATTGCCGGGGGCATTCACAAAGCAGGATATTACAAAAGCCACCGGGAAAGAATTGTAAAATATATCAGGAAAACTTGACAGATGCTACGGAAAATAGGATAATTTTTGCGGATATGTTTGAAATCTGAAACAAAAGAGATAAAGGAGAAACAGACGGATGCAGGAGAGTTATGGAACAAGTCCCAGTGGAAATTTAAAAGAAGCTGTACGGGGCATCAGTAATCCGGCATTTTTGATTCTGATGTCGAACGCAGAACAGTTTGAAACACATGTAGCTGAACTTGAAGAATTATATCCGGGCGTACCAAGCATCGGATGCATTGGAATGAGTTACCAGACCAGTGTGACGGAAAAAGGTGTCAGTGTGACAGCATTTGAGGGTGTAGAGGCTGTGACGGATGTACTAGAGCAGGCATCCATTATGCCGGTGAAATATATAAGCAGGGTGGAAAAGGCGCTGCAGAAGATAAATGCATCATCTGAGAATACTGTATGTATCGATTTTTGTACAGGAAACGATGCAGCAGTTCTTACGACCATGTACAGTATCCTTGAAAAAAAGAAAATATCACTGACCGGCGGAACCGGGGATGGTGGAAAGGTTTCCGTAAATGGCACAGTATATACAGATGCGGATGTGTTTGCATTTGTAAAAAATAATGGCGGCAAAGTCAGGGTTTACAAGGAAAATATTTATTATCCGAACCCACAGTACCGTTTTATTGCATCAAAGACAGACCGCAGCAAATACACAGTCGGCGAATTGAACGGAAAGCCGGCAAGACAGGCGTATCAGGATACGCTGGGAATCAGAGAACAGGATATTGTCAACCAGACATTTAAAAATCCGCTGGGCAAAAAGAACGGAAAGGATATCTGTATTATCTCTATCAAGGAAGTAGCAGGAAATGGTCTGTGCTGTTATCGCCAGGTCAATGATTCCGATGTACTTTATCTGCTTGAGACAAATGATTATCCTTCTATTGTCGAAGAAACAGTGCGACAGATCAAAGGAGATTTCGGAAGAATTTCCGGTATTTTTTCCATAAACTGTATTTTCCGCTATCTGTTCTTCTCCCAGGAACGTTATATGGATCAGTATTTAAAAACAATGGGAACACTTGGCATGCATGCAGGTCTGGTTGGCTTTGGAGAACACTACAACAGCCAGTTTGTAAACCAGACCATGTCCTGTGTGGTATTTGAGTAGGGGGGGAAGTGCAGATGTTTCAATTCAAAAAACAGGTAAAAGAGACCAAAGAACAGGTGCTGCAGACGGAAGAAAAATTAAATCTGCATCCGTTGATACATGTATCGGACAGCCTGCTTGACTACCATAAAAAGTTATCATTGACGGAAGTAAATTCGCTGGACGAATTACAGGAGATTCAGAATACATTTCAGACCGTTTTAGAGGAAAACAAACAGCTGAAAGAGAAGCTTGGTTCTTTTCATAAGACGTTTGAGACAGTTGGTGAGACATCCGGACAGTTTGCCGGTGTAAGGGAAGATATCACAAAAGCGGTGGAAGAGGCACAACAGAAAGTTGGCAGCTTAAAGGAGAGTTCCGGGGAAGTGCAGGAACATTTTGACGAGATCCAGCGCACATTTGAAGATTTTCAGGCTTCTGTACAGAAAATCAAGCAATGTATGGGACAGATCATTTCAATTGCCAATCAGACCAATATGCTCGCACTGAATGCGTCAATTGAGGCGGCGCGTGCAGGAGAGCAGGGAAAAGGTTTTGCTGTTGTCGCAGAGGAAGTAAAAAATCTGGCAAGTGAGATCAAAAGTCTTGTCAGTTCCGTAGATGGAAGTATTGTCGAAGTGGAACAGGATACGGAAAATTTGAATCACAGTATCACAACATCGAAAGAATCGCTCGGGAAGAGTTTAGAGAGTGCAGATGAAACCTATGAAGTGTTTGACCGCATCACAACAGCAGCCGGCGGAGCAGATCAGGTGCAGCAGGAAATCACAAAGGTGCTTGATGATTCAAGAGAAAAATTAGCCGATGTGAACGGTTCACTTGAGCGTGAAAAAGCAGAGTATGATACGGTGTGCTTACACATAGAACGTGCAAATGATCTTGGAACCCAAAAGAGTACCATGTTTGAAAATATGGAGAATTTACTGGTGCAGATCGCTCCGATTGTAAAAGAGTTGGAACGGAAGAATTGATGACATTATTTTACAAAAACTGATTGACAAAAAAATAACATTGTGTATATTTATATTAGCGGAATTTTTTAAAAAATACCCTGATTATTTTAAAGGAAAGAGGTTAAAGAGCAATGGCAAATATTGATTTAAGCAAGTATGGCATTACCGGAGTAACAGAGATCGTTCACAATCCTTCTTACGAGATGTTATTCGAGGAAGAGACCAAAGCAGGTCTTGAGGGTTATGAGGTTGGTAAGGAAACAGAACTTGGTACAGTTAACGTTATGACTGGTATCTATACAGGACGTTCCCCGAAAGATAAATATATCGTTATGGACGAGAATTCAAAAGACACTGTATGGTGGAATTCACAGGAATATCCAAACGATAACCATCCTATGTCAGAGGAAACATGGGCAGCAGTGAAAGATCTTGCAAAGAAAGAACTTTCAAACAAGAGACTGTTCGTAGTAGATGCTTTCTGTGGAGCAAATAAAGATACACGTATGGCAGTTCGTTTCATCGTTGAGGTTGCATGGCAGGCTCATTTCGTAACAAACATGTTCATCAAGCCAACAGCAGAAGAATTTGAGAACTTTGAGCCGGACTTTATCGTATACAATGCTTCAAAAGCAAAAGTTGAGAACTACAAAGAGTTAGGTCTTAACTCAGAGACATGTGTTGCATTCAACATTACATCAAAAGAGCAGGTTATCGTCAATACATGGTACGGTGGAGAGATGAAGAAAGGTATGTTCTCTATGATGAACTACTATCTCCCACTTAAAGGCATCGCTTCCATGCACTGTTCAGCAAACGCTGATATGAACGGCGAGAATACAGCAATCTTCTTCGGACTTTCCGGAACAGGAAAGACAACACTTTCTACAGATCCGAAACGTCTCTTAATCGGTGATGATGAGCACGGCTGGGATGACAACGGTGTATTCAACTTCGAGGGTGGATGCTATGCAAAGGTTATCGGTCTTGACAAAGAGTCTGAGCCGGATATCTACAATGCAATCAAACGTAACGCACTGTTAGAGAACGTTACTGTTGATGCAAACGGAAAGATCGATTTTGATGACAAGAGCGTTACAGAGAACACTCGTGTATCTTACCCAATCAACCACATTACAAATATTGTAAAACCTGTATCTTCTGCACCGGCTGCAAAGAACGTAATCTTCTTATCAGCAGATGCATTTGGAGTACTTCCTCCAGTATCTATCCTGACACCAGAGCAGACACAGTACTACTTCCTGTCTGGATTCACAGCAAAACTTGCTGGTACAGAGCGTGGAATCACAGAGCCGACACCTACATTCTCAGCTTGCTTCGGACAGGCATTCTTAGAGCTGCATCCTACAAAATATGCAGAAGAGCTTGTTAAGAAGATGGAGAAGAGCGGCGCTAAAGCATACCTTGTAAATACAGGATGGAATGGAACAGGAAAGAGAATCACAATCAAGGATACAAGAGGAATCATCGACGCTATCCTTTCTGGTGATATTCTTAAAGCTCCAACAAAGAAAATCCCAATGTTCAACTTCGAGGTTCCTACAGAGCTTCCAGGTGTAGATTCAGGTATTCTTGACCCACGTGACACATATGCAGATGCATCTGAGTGGGAGACAAAAGCAAAAGATCTTGCTGACAGATTCATCAAGAACTTTGCTAAATATGAAGGAAACGACGCTGGTAAAGCATTAGTTTCTGCAGGTCCTCAGAAATAAATCATATTGATGTGGATTTTGATCGGGTGTGACTGGTTCACACCCGATTTTTTAATTCATAGGAAATTACGTCCTATGAATTAAAAAGCCCTCCGGGCGGGATGCGCATCTCGCGGAGTAGAAGTTAGCTGTAAACAGCACCGCCAGGGCGCGAAAGAGCCGCAAGCGACTCTTTGTTACTTTTTGTTTTAATGATGGGGTAAGTGTTAAAATAAATGACAGGAATTTTATGGAAAAGGGGGAATGATTGTTATGCTGACATATGGAATTGACTGGGATGACGTGATCTCGGATCTGAACACCCATGCGATACAGCTTGCCAATGGGGAACATGGTTTAGATCTGAAACTGGAGGATATCAATTCATGGGAAAATGTTGGCAAGGCATCGGTTATCAAGCAGTATTATCAGGACGAACGCATTTATCGAATGCAGACTGTGACCGATGAAGCCAGAAATTTCATACATGAATTGCAGAAAAAGGGGAAAGTATATATTATCACAGCAATCGCTCCACAGTTTATGAGTCTGCGGGCAAAACAGATATTGACGGCATTTCCGGATTTCCCGGAACAGAATATTATTATGGGTTTTCAGAAGTCACTGGTTCATTTTGATGTTACCCTGGATGACGGCCCGCATAATATTTTAAAGAGTTGTGCAAAATATCCGGTTTTAATGCGGCGCCCATGGAATGAATCACTCAGTGGGATTCTTTCCGTAAACCATTATGGAGAGTTTTTACAGCTGATCGATCAGATCAAAGAATCGATGCTGTTAGATAAAAAGCCGGTTTCTTTACCGTCTGTGATAGCTTTAGTCGGTCCATCCGGTTCTGGAAAAAATGAACTTGCAAAAAGACTTGAGAGGGCAGGAACAGGCAGGATTGTTCATTCTTATACGACGGGAACAGCAGATGGAATCCATCAGAGACTTTCCGCAGAAGAATTTAAAAATAAAAAAAATGATTTTGTGACAGTAACTGTGTATGCTGGCAATAAATATGGAATATCAGCATCAGATATTGCCAGAATGATAAAGGATGGGGTAAGTCCGATCGTACCGCTTGATATTGGAGGCGCGATATCCATGAAACGGCTGTTTGCGACCTCGATCTTATTTTGCAGAAGCAGCCGCGAAAAGATGATTTCAAGTATTTTAGAAAAAGATATCAGTAATCAGGAAAAGATGTACCGCTTATTATCGTTGGAAAATGAAATTGACAATGAGGAACTCTGTGACTTTTCCATACGGACAGATGATATGGAGGAAGCTGTTGAACAGGTAAAGCAGCTTTTGTCAATAGAGAAAATAGATAGAAAGTAAAACAAAATTTGGCACTAATTTATAGTTGCGAAATAGGGCATATTAAAGTATAATAAGACTATCAAAAACGGCCTGGGATGTGCGACACCCTACATTTTTGAACCTACATTTACTTTTATGGGATTCTTATATTCGAAGGCAGATGTCAAGCCATCAGTACTTCGGTACGTGAGCAGTGGAAGACAGAAACCAGCGTGCGGTTACCCACCTAGCGGTCGCTAGGAGTCAAAAACGTAGGAAACGGCATTTTGGGTTTATACAAAAGATCATATGGTACAGAAGATTTTTAAAGTACAGAAGAAGTAAAGAGTACAAAAGAAAGTTTACTGTACAGAAGAATATTCGGTATACAGATGAAAAATCATTGATATACAAAGGAATATTTAAAAATACGAAGAGAAGCTGCTTTGAAATATAAGCAGCTTCTTTTATGTAATAAAATGACGGAAATCAAAGGTATTTGATACAGAAACGGAGATTAGCGTGAAAAAAAGAAATATGCCAAAAATTTCGGCAGTAATATTGGCGGTTTTAATTTGTGTGTTTGCTGGAATACTGATAGGAAAACTGAAGGAAAATTATGATCCGGAAATTTTTTCGGAAAATTATATCAGCGTTGATGAAGTAAAGCAGGAACTGATTTTTACCGTATATTCACAGGAAGAGTGGGACGAATGGTTTGAGGGCGGAAAAAAAGATTATCTGACAGGGGCAGTGCTGGATGAGCTGTTAAAAAGACTTGGAGTTTCGGAACAGATTGATTTTTCGGAAAAAAGAAAAAATGCTGCCGTTTCGCGTACAGAATGGAACCAGGTATATGCGCAGATCCGTGCGTTTCTTGATATGGAACAAAGCGTAAAAAAAGAAACACTGCTTGTGCTAAACCGTATGGAAATGGAAGATCAGACGGTTCTGGTCACGAATCAGGGAGATTTTTATACGAAACTGCAGAATACATATTTTACGGACTGGATGTCCTATGATGTTTATATAAAAGAGGATCAGTGCATTGGAATTGCACAGGTGTCAGAGCAGGAACAAACGATTGAAAATGCATATCTGAAATCCTGTCAGGATGAAAAAATCAGTTTTTTATTTGCAGGTGCCGTCTATGAAAAAGAGTTACAGGAGAGATGGATATCCTGTGAACCGGGAGTATGTGATCTGGTATTTCGGGATGGAGCGCTTACTGCAATCAAAACAAAACAGGATATCATACAGGGACAGATGTTATCCTATGATGATTCTGAGATCGAGATTGAAGATTATGGAAGAATCCACCACAATGGGAAGCTTCCGGTTTACCAGACCTATGGAGATGTGTCTGAAAAATCCATATCGGATGTCGTTTTGGGCAATATGAATGTGGCTTATGTGACTGCGGGAAAGGAAGTCTGCGCAATTCTTATTTTACAGCCGGCTGATATCAAAAATATCCGTGTTCTTCTGCTATCGGATGACGGAACAAATACCCGGAGCGATGTTTATCTGAAATGTTCGACAAACGCAGATATAACTTGTGGTGATGAAACGAAAAGCGTCGGATCTGAGGAACTCCTTCATCCGGCAGATACACTGACGATGGCACCGGGAAAAACCTTTATCGTAAAACCGGAGTCGGAAGACGGTAAGATCTATCTGTGCAATGGAAATGGAACGGCTGTATCAAATGGTTATGCGGGGACGATTGAGGTGCGCAGCACAGAGAATGGATATACGGTTGTCAATGAACTGCCGTTAGAGGAATATCTGCATGCGGTCGTGCCGAGTGAGATGCCATCAAGCTTTTCTCCGGAAGCGCTTAAGACACAGGCGGTGTGTGCGCGCAGTTATGCCTATATGCAGCTGATGCGGGCGGATCTGGCGGCTTACGGTGCACATATCAATGACAGCACCTCCTACCAGGTTTATAACAAAGTAGAAAAGACAAAGGAATCTGTCGCCGCTGTGGATGCGACATGCGGGCAGGTGCTGACCTGGAACGGAAAAGTTGTGGAGGCATATTATTTTTCGACTTCCATGGGTTACACAGACACCGCGGAGATCTGGAATGTGGATGATCCGTCGTCCTATGGCTATCTGAAAAAAGCATGCTTAAACCAGGCGGATGCTGACATAGATTTGTCGGATGAAACTGCATTTTCCAAGTACATCAAGAGCAGTGCGGATGGATATGACAGCGATATCCGTTATTACAGGTGGTTTGCAACGGCAGATTTATCGGATAAGACAGAAACGGTGAATGAGATCTTAGCGGCAAGACATTCCATTTCACCAAAAAATGTGTTATATTATGAATCTGACGGTACGACGGAGATGGATGTCGCCGCTGCCGGGGAGAAAATGGGAGCCATTACCGGAATGTCAGTGGAAGCAAGAAGCAGTTCCGGTTCGATTCTTACATTAGATCTTACTTATGAATGCGGCATTGTGAAAATAAAAACAGAGTACAACATCCGCAAGATTTTAGGCTGTATGGTGAAAAAAATTGTCTACGCAGATGCAACGGAATCAGAGAATATTACGATGCTGCCAAGTGCATTTTCAACCGTCGAGAAACAGGAAGACGGGACATATCTGCTGTCCGGCGGTGGTTATGGGCACGGACTCGGAATGAGCCAGAATGGGGCAAACGGAATGGCAAAAGCCGGTATGGGCTATCAGGATATCTTAAATTATTTTTATCAGGATATTACCGTGGAAACAATCGGAGAGATGGAAGGAAAAGAGACATTATGATCTGGAAGATTATAGGAAATGTGATGTCGTTTATGGGAAAATGTAAACGGGATAAGATCAATGCATATTCTGCGCAGTCTGCGTTTTTTATTATATTATCACTGATCCCGTTTCTTATGGTTTTCTCATCCCTGTTACAGTATACTTCCGTGACAGAGGGGACGCTTTTAAAAATCATTGAGAGAGTTATGCCGGAATACATAGCACCATTTCTTATTTCACTGATTGATGAGGTATACAACAGATCAGCAGGCATTATTTCCATTACGGCGATCGTTGCAATCTGGTCAGCAGCAAAAGGTGTGCAGTACATGACGGATGGACTCAATTCGGTCAATGACCTGGAGGAAACAAGAAATTGGCTTGTACTGCGGATGTGGGCAGTTGTGTATACGGTGATTTTTCTGGTAGCTATTGTGTTTACACTGTTAGTCATTGTTTTTGGTAATTCTCTCCAAAAACTGGCATCGCAGTATATCCCGTTACTGCGGCATGCGGTAGATCTTTTGGCACATTTTCGGGGACTTATCATGCTGGTCATGTTAATTGTTTTCTTTGATGTGATATTTACAGCATTGCCGAATAAAAAGCTGACTTTTAAAAGTCAGATCCCAGGGGCTGCGATCTGCGGTGTGGCGTGGTATATTTTTTCTATCGGTGTTTCCATCTATGTGGATTATTTTAACGGTTTTTCCATGTATGGAAGCCTGACGACGATCGCCCTCATCATGCTGTGGCTTTATTTCTGTATGTATATCATGATGATGTCGGCGGAAGTAAATGTCATTTTCAATGACAGTATCCGCAAGTGGCTGATCAAAGAGAAAGAGAAGAAAAAGAGAAAAAACTCTTGAACTAATAAATTGCCTGTGCTAAAATGCAATACAGAGTGAAAATAAAAGAAAAGGCATTGAACGTGATTAGTAGTGCACTATAATTCTTTCAGAGAGAGTGGGTCACCGGCTGAAAACCCATTTAAGACAAGGTAGGAAGCGAAGTTCGCACGGGAGCTGCATTTGTGAAATGACAGTAGCAGATGACGTCCATGCACGTTACGCATGTTAAGAGCTTTTTGTCAATATTCGTGGCAGAAAGAATCAGGGTGGTATCGCGGAATCATTCGTCCCTGGACGAATGACTCCGCGTTTTTTGTTGCTGAAACAAATCCACCACAGGAAATTGTGTCACAAAAATAATTTGTGAGACAAATATCTGAAAGAAATAATGCAGAATGGAGATTATCATGAAAGAAAAATTGCAGAAAATCAGAGAAGATGCGATCCGTCAGATCGAAGAATCCGGCGATCTGTCGAAATTGAATGATGTGCGTGTTGCGGTTCTTGGAAAAAAAGGAGAACTGACCGCCGTATTGAAGAGTATGAAGGATGTCAGCCCGGAGGAGCGCCCGTTAGTCGGACAGCTTGTCAATGAGACGAGAGAGAGCATCGAGAAGATTTTAGATGAGACAAAGAAAAAATTAGAGGCAGCGGAGTTAGATGCAAAACTACGCAGAGAAGTCATTGATGTGACACTTCCGGCAAAGAAGAATAATGTCGGACACCGTCATCCGAACACGATTGCCTTAGAAGAGGTAGAGCGCATCTTTACCGGAATGGGTTACGAAGTGGTAGAGGGACCGGAAGTAGAGTATGATTATTATAACTTTGAGGCTCTTAATATCCCGGCAAACCATCCGGCAAAGGACGAGCAGGATACGTTCTATATCAATGACAAGATCGTGCTCCGTACACAGACATCTCCGGTACAGGTCCGTGAGATGGAAAAAGGGCATCTCCCGATCCGTATGATCGCACCGGGCCGTGTATTCCGTGCCGATGAGGTAGATGCGACACATTCTCCGTCTTTCCATCAGATCGAGGGACTTGTCGTTGATAAAAACATTACGTTTTCTGATTTAAAGGGAACACTTGCAGAATTCGCAAGACAGTTATTCGGACAGGATACCAAAGTAAAATTCCGTCCGCATCACTTCCCATTCACAGAGCCGTCTGCCGAGATGGACGTGACCTGTTTTAAATGCGGCGGGAAAGGATGCCGTTTCTGTAAGGGAGAGGGCTGGATCGAGATCTTAGGCTGTGGTATGGTACATCCGCGTGTACTGCGCATGAGCGGCATTGATCCGGAAGAATACTCAGGATTTGCGTTCGGTATCGGATTAGAGCGTATTGCACTGCTCAAATATGAGATCGATGATATGCGTCTGCTCTATGAAAATGATCAGAGATTTTTAAATCAGTTCTAGGAAAAAGATAGGAGAATATAGCATTATGAATACTTCATTAAAGTGGATCAAAGACTTAGTTCCAGGTCTTGACTGTACACCACAGGAATATATGGATGCCATGACATTATCCGGTTCTAAGGTAGAAGGATATGAGAACATGGATGAGGATCTTGATAAAATTGTGATCGGACAGGTAAAAAGCATTGAGAAACATCCGGATGCGGACAAACTTGTGATCTGCCAGGTAGATATCGGAACGGAGACAATACAGATTGTGACAGGTGCTCCGAATGTGACTGAAGGGTGCAAAGTACCGGTTGTATTAGACGGTGGAAAAGTTGCCGGAGGTCATGACGGCAGCAAGACCGAGGGCGGTATTAAGATCAAAAAAGGAAAACTGCGCGGTGTGGAGTCAAACGGTATGATGTGCTCCATCGAGGAACTTGGTTCAAACAGAGATATGTTCCCACTTGCACCGGAAAACGGTTTATATATCCTGCCGGAAGATGCTCCGGTCGGAGAGAGCGCTATCAGTTATCTTGGATTAGATGACACGGTTGTGGAATATGAGATCACTTCAAACCGTGTAGACTGTTTCTCTATTTTAGGTATTGCGAGAGAGGCGGCAGCTACGTTTGGAAAAGAGTTTGTTCCTCCGGTTGTGACAGAAACAGGTAATAATGAAGATGTTAACGATTACATCAAAGTATCTGTAAAAGATGATAAGCTCTGTTCCCGTTACACCGCAAGGGTGGTAAAAAATATCAGGATCGCACCGTCGCCGGAATGGATGCAGTGCAGACTGCGTGCGCAGGGAATCCGCCCGATCAATAACATTGTAGATATCACAAACTATGTGATGGAAGAGTATGGACAGCCGATGCATGCCTATGACCTTGACACGATCGAGGACAAAGAGATCGTAGTAAGACGCGCTGCAAAGGGTGAGCAGTTTGTGACTTTAGACGGTCAGGAACGCACCTTAGATGACTCTGTATTAATGATCTGTGATGGAAAGAAAGCCATCGGTATTGCAGGTATCATGGGTGGAGAAAACTCCATGATCACGGACAATGTTAAAACAATGCTGTTTGAAGCTGCATGCTTCGATGGAACAAATATCCGTCTGTCAGGAAGAAAGATTGGTCTGCGTACAGATGCTTCCGCAAAATTTGAAAAAGGCTTAGATCCAAACACAGCGATCGAGGCAATGAACCGTGCATGCCAGCTTATAGAGGAACTTGGTGCCGGAGAAGTTGTCGGCGGCGTTGTGGATGTTTACCCGAATGTCAAAGGGGATAAACGTATTCCATTCGAGCCGGAGAAATACAACAAACTACTTGGAACGGACATTGCAAAAGAGACAATGCTGGCTTATTTCTCAAAGATCGACCTCGGCTATGATCCGGCTTCGAACGAAGTGATCGTTCCATCCTGGAGACAGGACTTAGAGTGTGACGCCGACCTTGCAGAGGAAGTGGCAAGATTCTTCGGTTATGATAAGATTCCGACCACACTGCCAAGCGGTGAGGCTACCACAGGAAAACTTACCTTCAAACTCCGCATCGAGGCAGTAGCAAGAGAGATCGCAGAGTTCTGCGGATTTTCACAGGGCATGACGTATTCCTTTGAGAGCCCGAAAGTATACGATAAATTATTACTGCCACAGGATTCACCGCTCCGCAAAGCGGTTGTGATCAGCAATCCGCTCGGAGAGGATTTCTCTATCATGAGAACGATTTCCTTAAATGGTATGCTGACATCACTTTCCACAAACTTTAACCGCAGAAATAAAAACGTGCGTCTGTATGAACTTGGAAATATTTACCTGCCAAAACAGGTACCGGTAACAGAGCTGCCGGAAGAGCGCATGCAGTTTACACTTGGTATGTACGGAGAGGGTGACTTCTTTACCATGAAGGGTGTGATCGAGGAGTTCCTTTACAAAGCAGGAATGAAGCTGAAACCGGAATATGATCCGGAAGCCGGAAAACCATTCTTACATCCGGGACGTCAGGCAAATGTTGTTTATGATGGCACTGTGATCGGTTATCTCGGTGAGGTTCATCCGACGGTTGCAGCAAATTATGCGATCAAAGAGCGCGTTTATGTTGCAGTACTTGATATGCCAGAGATCGTATCCCGCGCATCTTTCGACCACAAATATGAGGGAATCGCTAAATTCCCGGCTGCAGCCAGAGATATCTCCATGGTTGTTCCGAAGAAAGTGCTTGCCGGCGATATCGAGAAGATCTTCGATGAAAAGGGCGGTCAGTTCTTAGAGAAATACGATCTGTTTGATATCTATGAGGGAGCACAGATCAAACCGGGATATAAATCAATCGCATACTCCTTGTCTTTCCGTGCAAAGGACAGAAACTTAGAGGATGCCGATATTACCGGTGCAATGGATAGGATTGTAAATGCACTTGAGCGTGTCGGTGCTGAATTAAGAAAATAAAACAAAAAGCATATGCATGTAAGTAGTGCCTGATCCGGTTTTCTGCCGGATCAGGTATTTGTAGTATATTGAATGAGGATTATCATGGATGTAAAAGATTTTTATTATGACCTGCCACAGGAGCTGATCGCACAGGACCCGTTAGAGGACCGTTCCAGTTCGCGGCTGATGGTATTGGATAAAAATACCGGTGAAGTGACACATCGTGTTTTTAAGGATATTACAGATTATTTAAGACCGGGAGACTGCCTTGTCATTAACAATACGAAAGTAATTCCTGCAAGACTGTACGGAGTAAAAGAGGGCACAGAGGCAAAGATCGAGATCCTTCTGTTGAAACGTAAGGAAAATGATATCTGGGAAACCCTTGTAAAACCGGGCAAAAAATGTAAAGTCGGAACAAAGATCAGTTTTGGCGATGGACTTCTGACCGGTGAGGTCATTGATATCGTGGAAGAGGGGAACCGTCTGATCCAGTTCCACTATGATGGAATTTTTGAGGAGATTTTAGACCAGCTTGGACAGATGCCGCTGCCGCCTTATATCACACATCAGCTTCAGGATAAAAACCGTTACCAGACGGTATATGCAAAGTATGATGGCTCTGCCGCTGCACCGACAGCGGGACTCCATTTTACACCGGAATTATTAAAAAAAGTAAAGGAAATGGGTGTGGAGATCGCAGAGGTGACACTTCATGTAGGGCTTGGTACATTCCGCCCGGTCAAGGAGACGGATGTATTAAAACACCATATGCATTCGGAATTTTACCGGATCGAACAGTCCGAGGCAGATAAGATCAACCATGCAAAAGAGACCGGACATCGTGTCATTGCGGTAGGAACGACCAGCACGCGTACTTTAGAGGCGGCATCGGACGAGAACGGTTTCCTGCGCGAGACAAGCGGATGGACAGAGATCTTTATTTATCCGGGTTACAGGTTTAAAGTCATTGATTCCCTGATTACCAATTTCCATTTGCCGGAATCCACACTGGTAATGTTAGTTTCAGCACTGGCAGGACGGGAACATGTGTTAAACGCATATGAAATTGCCGTGCAGGAGAAATATCGTTTCTTTAGCTTTGGGGATGCAATGCTGATAACGGATACAACAGTTTAAATGATCTGAAAAGATGCAACAGACAGCATGATTTACGGGCAAAATGATTGCTTGAAAAAATCACGAAAGAGAAGGAAAATTACGGAATGGAAGAGAAAAGACATCATAAGCGTTTAAAACTCGACGTTTCCATCCAGTTAGAACGTCTGACAGAAGATGGAACGACGACATATGATTACACGCAGGTTGTAATTACGGATGTTTCGCGTGGCGGAATCGGCTTCCAGTCCGACGAACCTTTGGAAGTGGGGGGATATTATAATACCAGAATCCAGATATGGACGAAAGAGGTGATCGATGCAGTCATCGAGATCGTGCGTAAGCAGAAAATGGAAGATGGAACCGACAAATATGGGGCAACTTTTATTGGAATGTCGGATACAGATGCAATAAAAATAGATATTTATCAGGTGTTTCGTGAAGCATAAAAGTATAAGAGATGAAGTATGCTTTTGATGACAGGATAAATGCAAAAAATCGAAGAGAGCCAGATAGGTCACATCCTAAAATAAAGATGATCTGTCTGGCTCTTTTTATGTCTGTCATTCTTCGTCCATAAGCTATCATTTATGAAAGCATAGGTATACGAATAAATTATTTGTAAGTCATAAAATTAATTATGCTTCATAAGAACTTACGGTAATTGTATAATCGCTTGTACCTTCCACATAAGTGGTTCCATCAGAGCCTTTGACGGTAACGGTGTTGCCATCCTCATCTGTAATGGTTCCCTTGCAGGTTAAAGAGGAGAGAGTGCTGTCCCCATCAACGATCCAGGTAGAACTGCTGTCAATGGTCAGATTTGCATAACCGTCTCCGCCATTTCCGGCATTGCTTTCATCCTGGATAAAACTTCCGGTCCAGGTACTTTTATTTTCAAGGGAAACGTCAAGCTGGCTGATGCTGTCCCAGATGATCTCCGTAAAAACTGGACGAATCGCCATCGGTACTGTCGGAGGAAGTGCGGTCTAATGTGATATCTTTTAAAGTAACGTTTGCGCCATTTGAAACAAGAACCGCATTTTCATCGGATCCGGTGGAAGAGAAAGTCTCATCGGAAACTTCGGTATCTTCCGTATATTCGGTTACGGCATTGTAAGATTCCGGCTGGGAGGAAGTGCTGCCTCCCGGAGCGCCTCCGCCTGGAGTGTTACCTCCCGGCTGACCGCCGGCGTTGTCAGAGATCGTTACAGTTGCAGCGTTACTATCATCATCTAAGGTGATCGTTACCATAGTACCTTCTGATAAAGCGGAAAGTGTTGTTTCTTTTCCATTTTTGTCATAATAGATGGTAGAGTCGGTCAGATTGATCGTCTCAGTTGTCATATTACTCATATCCGGGGCACCGCCGTTGTCGGAAGGGGAAGAATTGTTGTCTCCACTAGGCGGATTGCCAGGGGTTTCGGTGGAATCTGCGCCATCAGAGTCAGGTTTGCCAGGTGCCTCTGTTGAATCGTTGTTGTCAGAGTTCCCGTTGCCTGCTGGGGCACCACCGTTGTTATCGCTCGGTGGATTGCCCGGTGCTTCGCCCTGACCGCCGCCCGGCATGGCTGCAACTGTGATCGTGCTGTCGGTAATTTCGGAAATCATTCCGGTTACCGTGTTTTCATCTGATTTTGCATCAGTGTCCTCCGTAGATGTTTCCACTGTGCTTTCTACAGAAGAAGAGGTATTTGTGTTATTACCTGTACTATTGTTTGTGCTGCCGCATCCGGAAAAAATCAGTGTTCCTGCCAATGTGATACATAATAATGCTTTTTGATATTTCATAATGTTTGTCACTCCTTTTTTGTTGATAGCTGTATTCTATCGGGGGAATGTGACGGTTAGATGAAGCCGGGTTGGAAGTTGCGTGAATTTACAGAGAAGATTGTGTGGAATGAAAATAGAGGTGAAAATCCTTTTTTGAAAAAAATTTTAAATTTTATGAAATTTACTATTGTAGATTTTATAAAAGTGTGCTAAACTATGTTTGTATCCATGAACTAGTTTATAATGTAAACAGTTCAACTCAAGAGGCTGTATTCCTGATTAACGTCGGGATACAGCTTTTTGATTGTCTGGAGTATGGGCTTTTGCTGTTTTACAAAGAGCAGAAAAACGCCGTACGGTCATTCTGAATCTGACCATACGGCGTTTTTTCTATCTTTCATAAATCGTATAATGATGTTTCTTAAGCAGTGCAACCGCCAGCGCTAATGATTCCCCGTCATACATTTCAAGTCTCAAAACACCGCCTTCAAACTCACGGTTGTGAATGATCCCGATATTTTTGATACTTAAATTATTGCTCGCAAGGATCGTTGCGACGGTGGCGATCCCACCGGTCTCATCGATCAGGTCTAAATACAGTTCGTAAACATTCTTCAAAGCACCTTTTGCCGTGATCGTGATGGAATCACGGTAATCTTTGGCTGCAGTAAAGGCATCTAACAGTGCAGGGGAATCTGCATCTGCAATGTTCGTGCGCATTACCTCTAATGTATGGATATAGTTGTCCAATAATTTTAAAATCTGTTCCTGATTGGATAAACAGATATTTTCCCACATGACAGGGGATGAGGATGCGATACGTGTGATATCTTTAAAACCTCCAGCCGCGATAGTTTTCATAATTTCATTCTCATCATCCGATTCCCGCACCAGGTTGACAAGGCTGTATGCGATCACATGCGGCAGATGACTGATCGCTGCGGTCGCATAATCGTGCTGCTCATAACCTAAAACCAGAGGAATTGCGCCGAGAGAGCGCACCAGCCCGGTCAGTTCTTCCACAGCAGGGGAAGGACTCTTTGTGGTCGGTGTGATAATATAGTAAGCATTTTCCAAAAGCGTCTCTGAAGCATTAGAAAGACCGGTCTTCTCAGAACCCGCCATCGGATGACCGCCGATAAAATTGGCTTCAAGGCCGAGTCTTATCACTTCTCTGTGGATCTCCGATTTCACACTGCCGACATCCGTGATGATACAGTCTGGAGAGATCACATCCTTTAACTGTTGCAGGTATTCAATATTTTTCTTGGTCGGTGTACACAGAAAAATATAATCACAGTCCGCAAAATCTTTCAATTCACATGGTGTATTGTTTATAATTAAATGTTCTTTAAAAGCTTCGGCAACCGTCTCGGCATGATGTGCAGTTGCAATCATTGTAAGTTCCGGATGAAGTGCATGCAGTTTTTTTGCAATGGAACCGCCGATGAGTCCGAGTCCGATAAAGCCTATTTTCTGAAGTGACATATATGGAAATCCCCCTGTTAGATGTTAAAGTTCTGTTCTCATAATTCTTTACCTATCATAGACATAAATCACAAGAAAGTCAACACGTTAAAGTATAAAAGTGCAGATTGCATGAAAAAATAATCAAAGTATGGATGAAATGTGAACACTATGTAAACATTCCATGCAAATGGTTATAAAATATTTAAAATGCATACATAATATATAAACAAATTTCAGGTAATATAAAAATAGTTAGTAAATATGAATAAATAAGTTGTAATAAACGTGTAAATTTAGTAAAATATAACCATACAACGAGTGCCGTTTAGAGGTATCGACTAAAAAATATGTATTGGAGGATTTACTATGAACGTTTACACAACTGACAAGATTCGTAATGTGGTTCTGCTTGGACATGGTGGATGTGGTAAAACAAGTCTCGCCGAGGCGATGGCTTATCTTGCGGGGATGACAACACGCATGGGAAAAGTTACCGATGGTAACACGATCAGCGATTATGACAAAGAAGAAATCAAACGTCATTTTTCCATCAACACAACTGTGATACCGATAGTCTGGGGTGATACCAAGATCAATATCCTTGATACACCTGGTTATTTTGATTTTGTAGGGGAGGTAGAAGAAGCAGTCAGTGCTGCGGATGCAGCAATTATCGTAGTATCCGGTAAGGCTGGCATTGAAGTCGGCACAAAGAAGGCATGGGAGTTATGTGAGACATACAAACTGCCGCGTATGGTATTTGTTACAGATATGGATATCGATGAGGCAAGTTACCGGCAGGTCGTAGAAGATTTACAGCAGCTATACGGCAAGCGGATCGCACCTTTCCATCTTCCGATCCGTGAAAACGGACAGTTCGTCGGTTATGTCAATGTATTACAGCAGCGGGCAAAACGCTGGAAAGATAACGGCGAAGTGGAAAAGGTAGAAGTGCCGGAGTATTCCAAAGAGAATCTTGGTATCTGCCGGGAAGCATTGATGGAGGCTGTTGCGGAGACGAGTGAAGAATTTATGGATCGTTATTTTGGAGGGGAAGAGTTCTCCGAGGATGAGATCCGCCAGGCACTCCGTGTCAATGTATCCGATGGAAGCATCGTTCCGGTGCTGATGGGTTCGAATGTTCTTGCACGCGGCATGTATACACTGATGGTCGACATTGTAAAATATCTTCCGAGTCCGGAAAAACGTTCCTGCACCGGAATCAATGCAAAGTCCAACGAGGTATACAATGCAGACTATGATTTTGCAAAACCAAAATCAGCTTATATTTTCAAAACGATTGCAGACCCGTTTATTGGGAAATATTCATTGATCAAAGTTAATTCGGGAGTTATCAAAACAGATGATCTTCTTTACAACCAGCATAAAGATACAGAGGAAAAAATCGGAAAGATCTATGTACTCTGTGGCAATAAGCCGGAGGAAGTAAAGGAACTGCATGCGGGAGATATCGGAGCGTTAGCGAAGCTGACTAAAGCAGCTACCACAGATTCCCTCTCTACCAAAGCGAACCCGATCCTGTATATAAGAACACAGATCTCCACACCATATACTTATAAACGTTATAAGGCAGTCAACAAAGGAGATGAAGATAAGATCTCGCAGGCATTGCAAAAGCTGATGCTCGAAGATCTTACATTAAAAACAGTCAATGACAGTGAAAATGGCCAGACATTACTTTACGGTATGGGAGACCAGCACCTTGATGTTGTGGCAAGCAAACTGTTAGAGAGATACAAAGTTCAGATTGAACTGAAAAAACCAAAAGTAGCATTCCGGGAGACCATTCGTAAGAAAGCGGATGTGGAATACAAGTACAAAAAACAGTCCGGCGGTCATGGACAGTACGGTCACGTTAAGATGACCTTTGAACCTTCCGGGGATCTTGAAACACCATATGTATTTGAACAATGCGTTGTCGGCGGAGCAGTTCCAAAAAACTTCTTCCCGGCGGTGGAAAAAGGAATCCAGGAAGGAGTTGTGAAAGGACCGATGGCAGCTTATCCTGTGGTAGGAGTAAAGGCAGTATTATATGATGGATCCTATCATCCGGTAGACTCTTCTGAGATGGCATTTAAGGTTGCGGCTCTTCAGGCATTCAAAAAAGGCATTATGGAAGCATCACCGATTCTGTTAGAGCCGATCGCATCCTTAAAAGTTGTTGTACCTGACAAATACACAGGTGACATTATGGGAGACTTAAACAAACGCCGTGGACGTGTACTTGGAATGAATCCGACGGAACACGGTTATCAGGAGATCGTAGCTGATATTCCTTACATGGAATTATATGGATACAACACAGATTTACGATCCATGACCGGTGGAAGCGGAACATTTTCCTATGAGTTTGCAAGATATGAGCAGACACCTTCTGATATCCAGGAAAAGGAGATCGCAGAGAGGGCAGGCAAACTTGATAATACGGATAATTCATAAAACAGTTTCTGAAAGAAACAGTTCTTCCCGAAAGCAGGATAAAAACACAGACTGGATGTAACATTTTCCGGTGTGTGTAATTAAAAAGAAAACAGGGAGGAATGGATATGCGGTATGGCAGAAAAATTTGCAAAGAACTATTTGTAATTTTATATGTATTTATTTTTCTTGTAAGCGATCCGAAACTGGTTCGTGCCTGCAGTATGATCATTCTCCCTGATACTTCAAAGGAAACCATTACCAGTGATGATGTTACATTTGATTTTTTTGATACACAGGATCCGTCAGAGTATCACATTGTATATGAGGTAAATGGCGGTATTAACAGCAGCAATAATCAAAAAACAATCCAAAAAGAAGAACTTCCTTTTACACTGGACGTGCCGGTTAAAATGGGTTACAATTTTGCTGGCTGGTATGCAGACTGCAGCTATTCCAGAAAAGTTACGAAAATAGATGAAGACAGTCCGGCGAATATGGTACTTTTTGCAAAATGGACAAAAAATATTGACAATCATTATAATGTGGAAATGTATTCTTATCAGACAGGCACGATTCGTGACAACAGTCAGAAAGAGTTAAAGGAATGTTCCTATACTTTTTTGGATGATCTTTCTATTCCGGGAATGCCTTCTACCAGGGAAAAAGACTATAAGGATAATCTGATCAGCAGTTCCAGCCAGTGTATGCAGGGACTTTGTTTCACACCGGATTATATTCTTATTACTGCATATTCGGAAGATCGCAAAAATCTTGGATCACTGATGGTGTTTGATCGTGAGAGCGGCGAATATCTGGTAACACTTGGCATGAAAAAAGAAAGTCATCTTGGCGGTATTGCTTTTGATGGCGAGAATGTCTGGATCTGCCATTCAAATTCCAATACCTTAGAGCGTATTTCCTATGAATATATTACAAAAATCGCACAGGATGCGCCGGAATATTGCATTGATGCATCGGCATTGTCAGACGAATACCGCCTGAAAAATACACCATCCTGCATTACCTGCTACGGTGGCAGACTCTGGGTTGCTACACACACCAGATTTTTTGATTCCGAGATGTATTCATACAGCTATGATAAAAAAGAAGATAAGCTGACGGCAGTCAGCAACTATAATCTTCCGAGTAAAGTGCAGGGAGTGGCATTCGATGATAACGGATCAATTTATTTAAGCACTTCCTATGGAAGAAATAATTCTTCTTATTTAAAAGTTTATTCTTCTCTTCTTTCATTGGACAAAAAACCAAATGAACCGAAGGTAAAAGTGGAGATGCCACCTTGTTCGGAAGAAGTTGCTATTGCAGATGGTACGGTGTTTGTTTTATTTGAATCGGCAAGTGCAAAATATTTTGAGGGTACAGATGGTATGGGAAAGAGTCCGGCGCCGATCGATAAATTATTAGAGGTAAGTGTAGCTTCCATCTGGTAGACTTGAGAAAATGTTAAGAAATCATAAATAAATATGCAGATACAAAAGGGGTGGAGTGTTCCATCCCTTTTATTAGTTAATTTTGCTTCCGGTCTTTCATGAGCCGGATAATTTTATCGGCCTTCTCAGATTCCTCTTTTGACATGTTTTGTTTTAGCAGGGTGACAAGCAGCTCTGTTTCGGGGTCTGTGAACTGGATATTATTTGTTTTTGCTGCATTCATGGTGCCAAGAAGAAACGGCATCATATCTTTAATGTTTGTTGGTTTTTCTTTTGATGCAAAATTCATTAAAAACTGCAGTTTTTCCGGGGACATATTTTTTAACCCCGGATTATTCCAGAAATCATTTTCCATCACTATTTATTCCTTTCAAAAATGTAATGCTTTGTTTTGGCAGTTTTCTTACAATATACTATGCAAAAATAGTCTCATAGGTTTCCATCATAGAGACCATATTTGTGATCATATCAAGTGTTTCAAGCTCTTTGTCTGTACAGAATTTCCGAAGGTCATTTAACATGGCAAGAGTAGAATTTTCATCCTCACTGACAGAGCACATGGACATGACTTTATCCTCCTGGTTGAATACCTGGATCGTATTCTGTAATTCCATATATTTGATCAGAATAGCAAATTGCTTTTTCTGGTCACCTTTCATATAGGGAATCGCAGTTTTTAACATTTGCAGTTCACGGGTCTGTGTCATATTATCAAAGGGCGTAAATGAATTTGGTTCCATAAAGATGCCTTTTTTCTTTTAGTTTATGAACCCGGAAAATAGATTATGCCAGATATCACATGGATGAGGGGGCAGTTTTAGTGACGGTATCAGGCAGTCGGCATAAAATAAAACGGGAGGAGGAATCAAATATGCTGATTATTGATGGAAACAGTGTTTATGAGATAGATGAGGAATGTGTCAGAAAAAAGAAAGTGCCAAAGGAATGTGGAATCTACGAGAAGATGATGCAGCAGCAGAATCGGGAAAAAGACCGTGAGTATGCTGCACGGGATCAGAACACAAAGCGTCCGTAAATTCGGCTGACATACAAAAACGTCTCTTCCATAACAGGCAGAGACGTTTTTCTTTATAAATCTTATAGGGCGGCCGGAATATCCGACCGCCATTTCAGAACAGATGATCTGACTAGCAGAAACCACATCCATTGTTTCCGCCGCATCCGCCACAGCAGAAGAGAAGCAGGATGATCCAAAGACAATCATTGTTGCCTCCACATCCATTGTTTCCACCGCAGAAACCACCATTGCCGCCACAGCAGCATAATAAGATGATGATCCAGAGAATGGAATTGCATCCTCCCTCGTTACAGGAACATCCACCACCACAGTTTGTTGCAGCTAAATCACTCATATAAAACCTCCAGGTTTTTTCTTACACTGTATCTTATGTGAGCGCAGAATAAGTGTTACAGATTTGAATAAATTTTTTTGAATATATGATTATGTATACTTATAATTTCAGGTTATAGAAAATATAAAATTTTATGCCTTGACAAATAAGAGAAGAAATGTATAGAATATAGAAAAAGTATAATTGTATACAATTATGCATGAAAAAATATTCACTCTAAAAGTAAAAATATGCATTCATGGCATAGGTGTCAATGGCACAAGTGCCATGACAGAAAGAAGGATTTACGTTATGAGAGAAGTTGTAATGAATAAGAAAACGAATCTGCTGCAGCTTGAAGAGCATTTTTATCAGTTGGCAGATGTAAAGGAACCAAATGTATTCCACAATCTGTTTCCGTATGATGAGATCCCGAAGATCGCATTCAACGATCGAATTGTTCCGCATAATATGCCGGAAAATATCTGGATCACAGATACGACATTTCGTGACGGTCAGCAGTCAAGGGCACCGTATACCACAGAGCAGATCGTGACGATCTACGATTATCTGCACCGCCTGGGCGGGCCAAAAGGTCTGATCCGCCAGAGTGAATTCTTTTTATATAGTAAAAAAGACAGAGATGCTGTTTACAAATGCCTGGAACGTGGTTATAAATTTCCGGAAGTTACCAGCTGGATCCGTGCAAGCAAACAGGATTTCCAGTTAGTAAAAGATATCGGTCTGCGTGAAACAGGTATTCTGGTAAGCTGCTCTGACTACCATATTTTCTATAAGATGAAAATGACAAGAAGAGAGGTTATGAATCTTTACTTAAGTGTCATCCGTGAGTGCTTAGAGACAGGTATCAGTCCACGTTGCCACTTGGAAGATATCACAAGATCTGATATTTACGGCTTTGTCATCCCGTTCTGTGTAGAACTTATGAAACTGATGGATGAATATAAGATTCCGATCAAGATCCGTGCCTGCGATACTATGGGTTATGGCGTTAACTTCCCGGGTGCCGTGATTCCGCGAAGCGTGCCGGGTATCATCTACGGTCTGACCACACATGCAGGTGTGCCTTCTGAACTGATCGAGTGGCATGGCCACAACGATTTCTACAAGGCAGTTAACAACTCCACGACCGCATGGCTTTACGGTGCAAGCGGAGTCAACTGTTCCCTGTTTGGAATCGGAGAGCGTACCGGTAACACACCGCTTGAGGCAATGGTATTTGAATATGCACAGTTGAAGGGAACACTCGATGGCATGGACACTACCGTGATCACAGAACTGGCAGAGTATTTTGAGAAAGAATTAGGCTATGTACAGCCGAGCCGTACCCCGTTTGTCGGCAGCAACTTCAATGTCACAAGAGCCGGGATCCATGCGGACGGACTTCTCAAAAATGAGGAGATTTACAATATTTTTGATACCGGAAAATTTTTAAACAGACCACCATTAGTATCTGTTTCCAACACATCCGGTCTTGCCGGAATCGCTCTCTGGATCAACTCTTATTACCATCTTCCGAAAGATAAGAGCGTAGACAAAAACTCAGAGCTTGTGAAAAAAGTAAAAGTATGGGTAGATAAACAGTACGAGGATGGACGTGTTACGGTATTGACCGATAAAGAATTAGTGGAAGAAATTGAAAAATGCTGCAAGGAATTAAATGTAACAATAGGAGCATGAGGTGTCATATATGGGAGAGGATAATTATTCCTTAAGTTCCCGTGTGTTTCATACGATCCGTGAAAATATTTTGTCCGGAAAATATGCGACAGACGAGGAGTTAAAGGAAAAAAATATTGGTGAGGAGTTAGGTGTCAGCCGCACTCCGGTGCGTGAGGCACTCCGCCAGCTTGAACTTGAGGGACTGGTTACCATTATCCCGAATAAAGGTGCTTATGTCGTAGGTATTTCCAAAAAAGATATTCAGGATATCTACGAGATACGGTCGCGTCTGGAGGGACTCTGTGCAAAGTGGGCAGCGGATAAGATCACCAAAGAACAGTTAGATGAACTGGATGAAAATATATATCTGTCGGATTTTCATGCTGCAAAAGGAAATTCGGAACAGGTTGTGGAACTTGACAACCGTTTCCATGAAATTTTATACAATGCTTCCGACAGCAAAGAATTAAAACATGTGCTGCTTGATTTTCATCATTATGTACAACGCGTGCGAAAAATCACACTTGCAGATCCGAAGCGTTCCGTACAGTCAAATCAGGAACACAGACAGATCGTGGAGGCATTAAAGAAGCATGATGCCGGTCTGGCAGAGAAACTGGCGAATGAGCACATGATGAACACCATTCACAATATGGATAATTACGGATGGGACAATTTATTTCAATAGAAAAGGAGAACACAATGGAAAAAATCAAAATGACAACCCCACTGGTAGAGATGGACGGAGATGAGATGACAAGAATCCTCTGGAAAATGATCAAAGATGAGTTACTTCTTCCGTTTATTGATTTAAAGACAGAGTATTATGATCTTGGATTAGAGCATCGCAATGAAACAAATGACCAGGTAACCGTTGATTCTGCCAATGCCACAAAAAAATACGGTGTTGCTGTAAAATGTGCAACGATTACACCAAATGCAGCGCGTATGACTGAATACAACCTAAAAGAAATGTGGAAGAGTCCGAATGGTACGATCCGTGCCATGTTAGACGGTACGGTATTCCGTGCACCGATCGTTGTAAAAGGCATTGAGCCATGTGTCAAAAACTGGAAAAAGCCCATCACGATTGCACGTCATGCCTATGGTGATGTATACAAAGCATCCGAGATGAAGATTCCGGGAGCAGGTAAATGTGAGCTGGTTTATACTGCAGAGGACGGCACAGAAACAAGAGAACTGATTCATAACTTTACCGGAGCAGGTGTCGTTCAGGGACAGCACAACCTTTGCAATTCGATTGAGAGTTTTGCAAAGAGCTGTTTTAACTATGCACTTGATACAAAACAGGATCTGTGGTTTGCAACAAAAGATACGATTTCCAAAAAATACGATCACACATTTAAAGATATTTTCCAGGAGATCTTTGATGCAGAATACAAAGAAAAATTCGAAAAAGCAGGCATTACTTATTTCTATACTTTAATTGATGATGCGGTTGCCCGTGTGATGAAATCTGAAGGCGGTTATATCTGGGCATGTAAAAACTATGACGGAGATGTCATGAGTGATATGGTTTCCAGTGCATTTGGTTCGCTTGCCATGATGACTTCCGTGCTGGTTTCTCCGGATGGCTATTATGAGTATGAGGCTGCACACGGAACGGTACAGCGTCATTATTACAAACACTTAAAAGGTGAGGAGACATCCACGAACTCTGTTGCAACCATTTTTGCATGGACGGGAGCACTTAAGAAACGCGGAGAGCTTGATTCGAATGCTGCATTGTCCGATTTTGCAGAAAAACTCGAAAAGGCTTGTATTAAGACCATTGAAGATGGTAAAATGACAAAAGACCTTGCGCTGATTACTACGAATCCGAATCCGGTCGTATTAAACAGCGAAGATTTTATCAAGGCAATCAGAACGACGTTAGAGGAAAGTTTAAAATGATTTTGTCATGTCAGAGTATCTCAAAGTCTTTTGGAACAGATGAGATATTAAAAGATGTAAGTTTTCATATTGAAGCAAATGAAAAAGCAGCGATTGTCGGCATCAATGGTGCCGGCAAGTCTACGCTGCTTAAAATTATTATGGGCGAAGAAACGTCCGATGCCGGTGAAGTGATTCTTGCAAAGGATAAGACAATCGGCTACTTAGCACAGTATCAGGATGTATCCGGTCACAGAACCATCTATGATGAGGTTCTTTATGCAAGAACCGATATTCTGGAAATGGAACAGAAACTTCGTGATATGGAGTCTGAGATGAACAGCCGTACCGGTGAAGAATTAGAAAAGCTGATGGATATTTATCACCGCCAGAGCCATGAATTTGAACTGCAGGGCGGATATGCATACCGCAGTGAAGTGACCGGTATTTTAAAAGGACTTGGTTTTTCAGATGAAGATTTGAGCAAACAGATGAGCGAGTTATCCGGAGGACAGAAAACAAGAGTTTCCCTTGGCAAACTTTTAGTCACAAAGCCGGATGTACTGCTTTTAGATGAGCCGACGAACCATCTGGATATGGAGTCGATCCGCTGGCTTGAGAATTTTCTGCGGGCTTACAAAGGGGCTGTTGTGATCGTAGCACATGACCGTTATTTTCTGGATCGTGTTGTCACAAAAGTTGTAGAGATTTTCCAGCATAAAGCGTATGTATATCAGGGAAATTATTCGGATTTTGCAAAGAAAAAAGCAAAAGTTCGTGAAGATCTGTTAAAACAGTATTACAACCAGCAGCGTGAGATCAGACACCAGGAAGAAGTTATTACAAAATTAAAATCATTCAACCGCGAAAAATCTATCAAGCGTGCGGAAAGCCGTGAGAAAATGTTAGATAAGATTGAACGCATTGAAAAGCCGGTTGAGGATAATACGGATATTAAGATCGTGTTAGAGCCAAATATGGTCAGCGGAAATGACGTCCTTACCGTGTCAAATCTTGCAAAATCCTATCCGCCGGTCACATTGTTTTCGGATATTTCATTTGAGATCAAACGTGGGGAACGGGTGGCGCTGATCGGTAACAATGGAACTGGTAAAACGACCATACTAAAGATCATCAATAATCTGATTCCGGCAGATAGCGGTACCGTGACACTTGGTTCGAATGTGCATATCGGATATTACGATCAGGAACATCAGCTTTTACATATGGAAAAGACGATCTTTGAGGAAATCTCAGATGCCTATCCGGGGCTGAATAATACGAAGATCCGCAATGTGTTAGCAGCATTTTTGTTTACAAATGATGATGTGTTTAAGCGCATTTCAGATTTGAGCGGTGGAGAGAGAGGACGTGTTTCCTTAGCAAAATTAATGCTTTCCGATGCGAATTTTCTGATTCTTGATGAGCCGACGAACCATTTGGATATTACATCCAAAGAAATTTTGGAATCTGCGTTAAACCAGTATACCGGAACCGTATTTTTCGTTTCCCATGACCGCTATTTTATCAATCAGACGGCGACGAGGATCCTTGAGCTGACAGGTGAGACGGTTGTAAATTATATTGGAAACTATGATTATTATCTGGAAAAACACGATATCATGACGCAACTGTATGTAAAACCACAGGAAATATCGGATATTCAGGCAGGAAAACAGGATGATGCGGTCAATAAACTTGACTGGCAGGCGCAGAAGGCAGAACAGGCAAGGATCCGTAAGATTGAAAACAGTCTGAAAAAAATAGAAGATGAGATTGCAGCATTAGAAGAAGAGATAAGCGCGATCGATGAAGAATGTGCGAAGCCGGAAAATGCAGTCAATTCCGCAAAGTTAAATGAACTTGCTGCACGACAGCAGGAGTGCAGGGAACGCCTTGAAACCTGCTATGAAACGTGGGAAGATCTGTCAATGCAGCTGGATGGAGCTAAAGATAGTTAAAAATTTCACACATTGACAGACACAGGGGAAATCACTATAATAAACGAGAGAACGTAAGAAAGGTGGAACCTTTTGTGCAGGAAAAAGAGATATCACAGGCAGTGATCCGAAGGATGCCGCGTTATTACCGTTACCTCGGAGAACTATTAGACGCCGGTGTGGAGCGTATATCATCCAATGATCTGAGCAAACGGATGAATGTGACCGCATCCCAGATCAGACAGGATCTGAATAATTTTGGCGGGTTCGGTCAGCAGGGCTACGGCTATAATGTAAAATATTTATATGAAGAGATCGGTAAGATCTTAGGTTTGAATGAGAGACACAATATTATTGTAATGGGTGCCGGTAACCTTGGTCAGGCACTTACCAATTATGTAAAATTTGAGAAACTTGGCTTTGTTATCATAGGACTTTTTGATGTAAATCCGGCGCTTGACGGAGTGACTGTACGCGGGATCAAAATCCGTATGTTAGATGAATTAGAGAGTTTCTGTGAAGAAAATCAGGTAGATATCGCAGCGCTGACCATGCCGAAGGAAAAGGCAGATGCGATTGCAAACAGGCTGGTCGGACTTGGAATCCGTGCAATCTGGAATTTTGCCCATGTAGATCTTGAATTGATCGACAAAAATGTTGTCGTGGAGAATGTACATCTTTCCGACAGTCTGATGCAGTTGTCTTACAACATTGTCAGAAACAAAAAAGCAGAAGAAAACGGCAACTGAAAAGGTGCTGTAAATGTAGAGAGCAAATAGCTGCCGCACAGATTTATGTGCGGCGTTTTTTGCCTTATAAAACAAGGAGAAAAATCCTGCACAGCTTGCTGGGCATTGCTCCTGCATAGGCGCATGCTATGCAAAAGCGGCATAGCAGGCATTTTGCTCCGCAAAACAAGGAGGATTTCATGAAATATCTTGTAGACAGCCGGGAAATGCAAAAATATGATGCAAATACCATTTCACATTTTAAGGTGCCGGGACTTCTCTTGATGGAGCGCGCTGCAATAGCATTTGTGGAAGAGCTGCATAGACAAAATGTGGATCTTACGGAAGTACTCATTGTGTGTGGCAGTGGAAATAACGGTGGAGATGGTCTTGCGATCGCACGCCTTTTATTTTTGGAAGGACATGCTGTCACGGTCGTTTATGCCGGAAATAAAGAGCACTGTTCGGAGTCAAACAGGGTACAGCAGGATATTTTAAATGCATACGGTATTTCTATATACATGGATATCCCGGAAAAGATCAGACCTACTCTTGTAATAGACGCAATATTTGGTGTGGGACTCTCAAGAGATGTGACCGGTGAATATGCAGATATGCTGTGCCGGATGAATGAACTTTCCGGGGAAAAAGCGGCGGTAGACATTGCATCCGGGATCTCTGCGGACACGGGAGCCATTCTTGGCACAGCGTTTCGTGCAGATCTTACGATCACATTTGCATTTGAAAAATTAGGCAGTATCCTCTGGCCGGGAAATGAGTATGCCGGCAGGATCATTGTATGTGATATTGGCATCACGAAAGAAAGCTGGCTGGGTGAACCGCCGGCCGTGATGGCACTTGAAAAAAAAGATTTTTCGATACTGCCAAAAAGAAAAAGCCATTCTAATAAGGGCAGTTATGGAAAACTCTTGCTGATCGCCGGAAGTGTCAATATGGCAGGGGCGGCAGTTTTGTCTGCGAAAGCAGCTTATGCCACAGGGTGTGGTCTGGTGCGTGTGCTGACTCCGGGGGAAAACAGAACTATTTTACAGTGCAGTGTTCCGGAGGCGGTTCTTACTACTTACGATAAAACTTTAGTACCGGAAGAACCGGTTCTGAGGGAGATCCTTGACTGGTCAGATGCCATTGTGATCGGTCCCGGACTAGGAAAAGAAAAAACTTCTGCACAGATATTAAATTTTGTGTTAGAATATGGAACGTCACATGAGAATAAAGCATTTCTTTTTGATGCTGATGCATTAAATCTGGTGGCAGAGCAGAAAAACACCGGAGTGCAGGGGGCAGATAGATGGAAAAATTTTAAGAATACTGCCGTGATTACACCGCATCTTGGAGAGATGAGCAGGCTTACCGGAAAAACAGTTGGAGAAATCCAGAAGAATCTGCTGCAGACAGCTGCAGATTTTGCAGATGAAAATCAGGTTATTTGCGTCCTGAAAGATGAACATACAGTGACCGCACTGCCGGATCATAAAAGGTATCTGAATCTTTCCGGTAATCCGGGAATGGCAACTGCAGGAAGCGGGGATGTACTAAGCGGTTTGATCGGTGCACTTATGGCACAGAAACTGACATCATATCAGGCGGCACCTCTTGGAGTATACCTTCACGGTTTGGCAGGTGATATCATGGTACAGACGACAGGTTTACAGGGCCTTACAGCCTCGGATCTGATCACCGGGATCAAAAAGGTACTAAATATTTACACATAACAGTAAAAGCGCGTATAGATTTTGTGTTGAACAAAAAAGTAATGAAAAAAATAGATTGGAGAACAACATGAACAGATACAGCAGAGTGCATGCGGAGATCGATCTGGATGCAATTCTTCACAACATGGATGCAATGCGTGGGAACATTGCAAAAGATACAAAAATTATGGCGGTCATCAAGGCTGACGGCTATGGACATGGTGCCGTAGAGATTGCAGAGACGATTGAAAAACTTGATTATCTATACGGTTATGCGGTTGCCACGGTGGAAGAGGGACTGATCCTTCGAAATCACGGGATCCAGAAACCAATCCTGATCTTAGGATATGTGTTCCCGGATCAGTATGTGGATATGATCAAAGCGGGCATCCGTCCGACCGTATTTACCAGAGAGATGGCAGAAAAGCTTTCCGTTGCGGCTGCAAGTATCGGCAGGGACTGCAAGATTCATTTTGCAATTGATACCGGAATGAGCCGGATCGGTTATCAGGTTACGGAAGAAGCTGCGGATGAGATGGCACAGCTTTCAAAACTACCGCATATTATAGTGGAGGGTATTTTTACCCATTTTGCAAAAGCAGATGAAAAAGATAAGGAGCCGACATACCAGCAGATAAAACTTTTCCGTAAAATGATCGACATGTTAGAAGAACGCGGGGTAAGTATCCCGATTCACCACTGCTCAAACAGTGCAGGAATTGTCGATATCCCGGAGGCAAACATGGATATGGTGCGTGCAGGGATTACGCTTTATGGAATGTGGCCGTCTGAGGACGTGGATAAGACGGCAATCAGCTTAAAACCTGCATTATCGCTTGTGACACATGTTGCATATGTAAAAGAGCTTCCGGCTGGCAGGGCAATCAGTTATGGCGGAACTTATGTCACAAAAGAACCGCGTATGATTGCAACGATCCCGGTCGGTTATGCAGACGGCTACGCGAGAGGACTTTCAAACAAAGGAGCTGTTCTGATCCACGGAAGGCGTGCGCCGATTCTTGGCCGTGTCTGTATGGATCAGTTTATGGTAGATGTCACAGATATTCCGGATGTTAAAAATGAGGATGAAGTGATACTGATCGGCAGGGATGGTGATGAGTGCATTACCATGGAAGAGGTCGGCGGGTTATCCGGACGTTTTAATTATGAATTCGCCTGTGATCTTGGAAAACGTATACCACGTGTTTATATCCATGGTGGACGGATCATCGGTACGAGAGATCATTTTTCGGAATAATAGAAAGGAATGGAATACACCAGTAAAAATTGGCAATACTATCCGTAAAGCAAGAAAATGGAGTGGAAGTATATGGTAATTAGACGTGGTGATATTTTTTATGCAGATTTAAGACCGGTCATCGGCTCAGAACAGGGCGGTGTAAGACCGGTGCTCATAATACAGAATGATGTTGGCAACAGGCACAGTCCAACCGTGATCTGTGCAGCAATCACATCCCAGATGAATAAAGCGAAGCTTCCAACACACGTAGAACTTGACAGCAGAAAATATGATCTGGTCAAAGATTCTGTGGTGCTCTTAGAGCAGCTTCGCACAATCGATAAAAAACGTTTGAAAGACAAGGTATGTCATTTAGATTCCCAGATTCTGGTGAAAATAGATAAGGCGCTTGAGGTAAGCTTAGAGCTGTATACATAAATAGGCTTGCCAGAAAACGGAAATAGTGATAAAATAAAATGTATTTTCGAAGCAATAAACAAGTGAGAAAAGAGGAAGTATTTATGTCAGGACATTCCAAATTTGCGAATATTAAGCACAAAAAAGAAAAAAATGATGCAGCAAAAGGAAAGATTTTTACAATTATCGGACGTGAGATTGCCGTTGCAGTAAAAGATGGCGGCCCGGATCCTGCAAACAACTTTAAACTGGCTCAGGTCATTGCCAAAGCGAAAGCAAGTAACATGCCAAACGATACGATTGAGCGTGGTATCAAAAAGGCATCCGGTGAAGGAAACTCTGTCAATTACGAGTACTGTACCTATGAGGGATATGGTCCGAGCGGAACAGCTATCATCGTAAAATGTCTGACCGACAATAAGAACCGCACAGCTGCCAATGTCCGTAACGCATTTACAAAGGGACACGGAAGCATCGGTACACAGGGATGCGTTTCCTATATGTTCGATGAAAAGGGACAGATCATTATCGCAAAAGAAGACTGTGAGATGGATGCGGATGATCTGATGATGATCGCACTTGATGCAGGCGCAGAGGATTTTTCTGAGGAAGATGACAGCTACGAGATCATCACAAATCCAAATGATTTTGAGGCAGTACACGCTGCACTTGAAGCAGAGAAGATCCCTATGGCAGAAGCAGAGGTTACAATGATTCCACAGAATTATGTAGAGCTGACAGCAGAGGAAGATTTAACAAATATCAACCGTATTCTTGATCTGCTGGATGATGATGATGATGTTCAGGAAGTATATCACAACTGGGATGAATAAATTTTAAGGTACATAAGATAAACGGCATGGATGAAAAGTCTGTGTCGTTTTTTATATGAAAATAAAAGTTTTTTTACATTGTATTAAATTTTTCTGCTTTGCAGTAAAAAAATATGGTATTCTTTTCGGAAATGTTATATGATAATAGTAATTAAGATTTGAAGAATAAACACAGGAATGGAGATTGCTATGAAGAAAATACTTTTTGCAGCATCGGAGTGTGTTCCGTTTATTAAAACCGGGGGTTTGGCAGATGTATGTGGAGCATTGCCGAAGGAATTTGACAAAAACGAGTGGGATGTCCGGGTTGTAATACCGAATTACAGCTGCATACCGGACAAGTTTCGCAGCAAGTTTGAATATGTTGCTCATTTTTATATGAGTGCCGGCAGTTATATTACGAATAAGTATGTCGGTATTTTAAAATATGTCATGGATGGCATTACATATTATTTTATTGATAATCAGGAATATTTTAACTGTGCAGTACCGTACGGTGATGTCCGTTATGATATTGAAAAATTCTGTTTCTTTGACAAGGCTGTTTTGTCCATGTTAAAACAGATCGACTTCTGTCCGGATATCATTCACTGTCATGACTGGCAGACGGGTCTGATTCCGGTATATCTAAAAAATGAATTTCAGGCTGATTCCTTTTACTGGGGCATGAAGAGTATTATGACGATCCACAACTTAAAGTTCCAGGGAGTATGGGATATCAAGACCATGCAGGGACTGACCGGATTTTCAGCTTCCCTGTTTACACCGGATAAGCTGGAATTTAAAAAAGATGCCAACATGTTAAAGGGTGGTCTTGTCTATGCCGATTATATCACTACAGTCAGTGATTCCTATGCACAGGAGATTCAGACCGAGTATTATGGAGAAGGTTTAAATGGTCTGTTGTCTGCACGGCATTTTGATATGCAGGGTATTGTAAACGGTATTGATTATCAGGTATATGATCCGGCAGCGGATACAAAGATTTATACCAACTATAAGCCGTCTGATTTCCGTAAGAAAAAATACATGAATAAGGTAAAATTGCAGGCAGAATTAGGACTTGCCGTTGACAAGAAAAAGTACATGATCGGTCTGATCTCAAGACTGACTGACCAGAAAGGTTTAGATCTTGTAAATTATGCAATCGACCGGATCGTGGACGACTATACACAGCTGGTTGTTATCGGTACCGGAGATCCGCAGTATGAAAACATGTTCCGCCATTATGCATGGAAATATGGCGATCGTGTTTCTGCAAATATCTGTTATTCCGATGAACTTGCACACAAACTGTACGCAGCAGCAGATGCATTCCTGATGCCGTCCCGCTTCGAACCGTGTGGCCTGACACAGCTTATTTCATTCCGCTACGGTACAGTTCCGATCGTTCGTGAAACAGGTGGACTGAGAGATACGGTAAAACCATTTAACGAATATGAAAATACGGGAGACGGTTTTTCCTTTGCAAATTATAATGGAGATGAAATGCTTTCTGTGATCAATTATTCCAAACATATTTTCTTCGACCGCAGGAAACAGTGGAACCAGATGATTGACCGCGGCATGGCAAATGATTATTCCTGGAACAATTCCAAAGGAAAATACGAGGGATTATATAATTATCTGCTCGGATGTTAGTAATGCTTTTTTAAAATAAAGATATATAAAAGAAACGTAAAATTGATTTTCTGTATGATTATTTTACAGACGGATATACTAAATGAGAATATCGTATAAAAAACAGGATGTTTCAAACATCCTGTTTTTTATATCATGGAAAAAGAGTATAGTGTGAAAAATAAGATTTTTCACACGCAAGATTTGTGCTTGCGCACAAACTTGAGATGCGCAAAAAACAGCGCAGGAATGGAGAATATCATGGCAGAAAATCAGGAAAAGAAAAATGAGGAGATCAGAGAGTTTGGACAGATCCAGATGAAAAATAAAATTTCATTGCTGACGATCATCGGGGAGATTGAGGGACATGACTGTCTTCCGGCAACCACAAAAACGACGAAATATGAGCATGTTCTTCCAAAACTGGCAGAGCTGGAAGATAACCCGGATACAGAAGGGCTGCTGCTGCTTTTAAATACGGTTGGAGGTGATGTGGAAAGCGGTCTTGCAATCGCCGAAATGATCGCATCGATCCGCAAACCAACGGTTTCATTAGTCCTTGGCGGCAGTCATTCCATCGGTGTGCCTTTAGCGGTATCGACCGATTATTCGTTTATTGTGCCATCCGGAACCATGGTGATCCATCCGGTGCGCATGAGTGGAACCGTGATTGGTGCAAAACCGACGTACGACTATTTTAAACAGATGCAGGACCGGATCGTTCACTTTATCAGCACCCATTCGAAAGCAAGTGAAAAACGTCTGGAGGAGCTGATGATGAATACAGGAATCCTCACAAAAGATCTTGGTACAATCCTGGTCGGGAAAGAAGCGGTGGAGGAAGGACTGATCAATGAAGTCGGTGGTATTTCCGATGCATTTTCCCGACTGCATCAGATGATAGAAAAAAAATAACCAGTTAATGACAATCTGCCTCAAATATGGTAAGATAAAATATGTATGTAAAAAGTTACCGCAAAAGAACGATTTATTACGAAGATACAAAGAGGAGGCAGATATGTCATTATTACAGGCAATACTAATGGGGATCATACAGGGTTTAACAGAATTTTTGCCAGTGAGCAGTTCCGGACATCTGGCGATTTTTAAGATATTATTTGGTGTGGATACAGACACAGGACTTCTGTTTGATGTCCTTTTACATATCGGAACATTAGTAGCAATCTGCATTGTTTACTATAAAGATGTTTTAAAAATGATCGTGGAGGGAATCGGAATAATCAGAGACTGTTTTATTAACCTTATCCGGTTTATCGGAAATAAAACCGGTAAGACAGACGAACCTTACCTCCGGATCGTAAACAGCAGTTACCGTAAATTAGTCGTTTTGATCATTGTATCTACCATTCCAACCGGAATCATCGGTGTGGTTGGAAAAGATGTTGTCGAGATGGCATCGGAGATATTGCTGATACCGGGTATCTGCCTGATCCTTACCGCTGTCCTGCTTTTTATTGCAGATCATACCAGAGATGGAGAAAAATTGCCAAAGAGCGTTACATATACAAATGCATTTGGAGTCGGAATAGCACAGGGAATCGCAACACTTCCGGGATTGTCACGTTCCGGAACAACGATCACGGCATGTCTGCTCAGCGGCTTTAACCGCAATTTTGCCGTAAAATACTCATTTTTAATGTCAATACCGGCAATTCTTGGAGCACTGGTACTGGAATTAAAAGACTGCACGGCAGTTGCACTTTCCGGTGCAGAGATTGCATATTATGTAGTTGGTATGATCGTAGCCGCAGTGGTGGGATATGTCTGCATTAAGACAATGCTTATCGTTGTACGCAGAAAAAAATTTACAGGTTTTACCATTTACTGTCTGATCGTGGGTGTGATCTCGATTGGCGGATATATCTATATGGCATAAATAAATGCAATATATCTGTGCATTTACAGAAATTGAGTTGGAGGTAATATTTTGGCAACAGGGAATAGGAAGCGTTCTGCTACCGGAAAAAAATCATCATCCGGCAGGAAAACAAATTCTGGACATAAGAGAAATACAAAAAAACAGCAGGAGCGTGAAGCTGAATTTACGCGTGAGGTGATTTTATGGATCGTGGTTGCTGTTTCACTTTTGCTGTTTATCAGTAACTTTGGATTTGGCGGTACGATCGGCGGTACAGTCAGCCGCTTCTTTTTTGGTTTATTTGGAATTATTTCATATATATTTCCAATCGTATTACTGGTGGGGACTTTTTTTGCCGTTTCGAACCAGGGAAACCGGGTGGCAGCCGTAAAATTAGTGGCGGTCATTTTGTTTGTGGCATTTTTATGTATGTTTTTTGAACTCATTTCCGATGGAACTGATGCAAAAAGTGCAATGGATGCTTATCGGTACAGTTTTGATGCGAAAAGTGGAGGCGGGCTGATCGGAGGCGGACTTTCCCATATGTTATGCTCCGGATTTGGAGTGATCGGGGCATATGTGATCGATGTGATCGTACTCATTATCTCGCTTGTACTCATCACGGAGCGATCTGCATTTCGTGGCATGCAAAAAGGTGGGCGCAGGGTGTATGAGTCTGCCAAAATCAGCAATGAACGTCACAGAGAACGTGTTGAAATGCGAAGAGAAGAGCGTGAGCAGCGGGAACAGCAGCGCAGAATGGACAGAAAGGTTGAGGGCGTTGCCATTGATACAAAGCTGATTCCGGATACGCCGCAGAAACGTTCCCAGGATATCAGTGAGATTCTGCCGGAAGATATGATCGATTTGCCGGAGATCAAAGAGGAAAAACATGTCACACTGACTGCAGGAAGTACGATATCAAATACAACACCATCTGCATTTTCAGATGAGGCATTAGATGCAATGGGACAGGCGCTGACAGCAAAAACAGAGTTGTTTGCGGCAGAGGAGGAGCAGGTATCGTTCCCAATCCAGATGGAAGAACCGAAAGCTTCACGGACAGTTGCAGAGGAAGCACCGTTTGTTATACCTGGACGCCCTGATCCGGCGATGGCATTTGGAATGGAGCAGGGGGCAGAGGAGATTCCATATGAGGAAGAAACGGATACTATATCGTTATTTGGGGCAGATTTAGAATCTGAGCCGTTGCCGGAAGAAACTGCTGAAGATGTGCTGCCGGTGCAGCATGAAACAGTAGTACAGACGAAAGATATGGATAATATTCCGGAAGAGATGGATGTTGAAATCGTACCGCCGGAGAAAGAATATGTCTTCCCGCCGGTTACGCTGTTAAAACAGGCAGAAAACAAGCAGGGAGATACCAGAAAACAGTTGCAGGAAACTGCCATGAAACTGCAGCAGACATTAAAAAATTTTGGTGTCAATGTCACAATCACGAATATCAGCTGTGGACCGGCAGTAACCAGATATGAACTGCAGCCGGAAATGGGTGTAAAGGTAAGTAAAATCGTCAATTTGGCAGACGATATCAAGTTAAACCTCGCTGCAGCGGATATCCGTATCGAAGCTCCGATTCCTGGAAAAGCAGCAATCGGCATCGAAGTGCCGAACAAAGAAAATGTCATGGTATCGTTCCGTGAACTGGTGGAATCAGAGGAGTTTCAGAACCATCCTTCAAAGATCTCTTTTTGTGTCGGAAAAGATATCGGCGGTAAAGTATCTGTGGCTGATATCGAAAAGATGCCGCATCTTCTGATTGCCGGTGCGACGGGGTCCGGTAAATCCGTCTGCATCAATACGATTATTATGAGTATTTTGTATAAGGCAGACCCAAAGGATGTCAAACTGCTCATGGTTGACCCGAAAGTTGTGGAGTTAAGCGTTTATAATGGTATTCCACATCTTCTGATCCCGGTTGTCACAGATCCGAAAAAAGCGGCAGGTGCGCTGAACTGGGCTGTGGCAGAGATGACTGACCGTTATAATAAGTTTGCGGAGGCGCACGTCCGTAACTTAAAGGGATACAATGCCAAGATCGACAGCCTTCCGGATGTGGAAGGAGAACCAAAACCGGAAAAAATGCCGCAGATCGTCATTATCGTAGATGAGTTAGCGGATTTGATGATGGTTGCGTCGAATGATGTTGAAGGCGCAATATGCCGGCTGGCACAGCTCGCGCGTGCTGCAGGCATTCATCTGATCATTGCAACACAGCGTCCTTCCGTCAATGTCATCACCGGACTGATCAAGGCAAATATGCCGAGCCGTATTGCATTCGCGGTAACATCCGGTATTGATTCGCGAACGATTCTTGATATGAACGGTGCGGAAAAACTGCTTGGAAAGGGAGATATGCTTTTCTATCCGCAGGGAATTCCAAAACCGGTGCGTGTACAGGGTGCGTTTGTTTCAGATAAGGAAGTATCGGATGTTGTCAATTACATCAAAGAAGAAAATGGACAGGTTTCCTACAATGCGGCAGTGGAAGAACATATGAACAACGCAGAGTCAGAAAATATGACAGTAAGCATTGATTCAAATTCAGGAACCGGAGATGGAAGGGATGCATATTTTGCAGATGCCGCAAAGCTTTTGATCGAGAAAGAAAAAGGCTCGATCGGAATGCTGCAGCGTTATTTTAAAGTTGGATTTAACCGGGCAGCAAGAATTATGGATCAGCTCGAGGAGGCCGGCATTGTCGGCCCGGAAGAAGGTACAAAACCGCGCCGCGTTTTAATGACGCAGGAGCAGTTTGAACAATATGAAGAAGAGTATTTATAAGACACGAGGAGGATCATTATGAAAACAGACATTGAGATCGCACAGGAAGCAAAAATGCTGCACATCCGTGAGGTTGCGGAAAAACTTGGCATTGCAGAGGATGAATTAGAGCTTTACGGTAAATATAAGGCAAAACTCTCAGATGAACTGATTGAGCGTGTAAAAGATGAGCCGGACGGAAAGTTAATCCTTGTAACGGCAATCAATCCGACTCCGGCAGGAGAGGGAAAGACCACGATCAGTGTCGGACTTGGTGAGGCATTTGGACAGCTTGGGAAAAAAGCAGTAATTGCACTTCGTGAGCCGTCCCTTGGACCGTGTTTTGGAATTAAAGGCGGCGCTGCAGGAGGCGGTTATGCACAGGTTGTTCCGATGGAGGATTTGAACCTTCATTTTACCGGAGATTTCCACGCAATTACTTCTGCAAACAATTTACTTGCCGCTTTACTTGATAATCACATCCAGCAGGGAAATGAACTTGGCATTGATCCAAGACAGGTTGTCTGGAAACGTTGTCTGGATATGAATGACCGTGTCCTCCGAAATATTGTGGTTGGACTTGGCAGAAAAATGGATGGAATGGTCAGGGAAGATCATTTTGTAATTACTGTTGCATCAGAGATCATGGCTGTTTTATGTCTTGCAGACGATATGCATGATTTAAAACGCAGACTTGGAAAGATCATTGTTGCATATACTTATGATGGAAAGCCTGTTACCGCTGATGATATCAAAGCAACCGGTGCGATGGCTGCATTGTTAAAAGATGCTTTGAAACCAAATCTCATTCAGACTTTAGAACATACACCGGCAATCGTTCACGGCGGACCATTTGCAAATATTGCACATGGCTGCAACAGTGTCCGTGCTACAAAGACAGCCTTAAAACTTGCTGATTATGTGATCACAGAGGCTGGTTTTGGCGCCGACTTAGGTGCTGAGAAGTTTTTCGATATCAAATCCCGTATGGCAGGACTTCACCCGGATGCCGTTGTTTTAGTTGCAACTGTCCGTGCATTAAAATATAATGGTGGTGTTGCAAAAGCCGATCTTGGAGAGGAAAATTTAGAGGCTTTAAAGAAAGGTATCGTAAACCTTGAAAAGCATATTGAAAACCTGCAGAAATATGGTGTTCCGGTTGTTGTAACATTAAATTCATTTGTAACCGATACCAAGGCAGAAACCGATTATATCGAACAGTTCTGCCGTGAGAGAGACTGTGAATTTGCACTTGCGAAAGTGTGGGAGAACGGTGGAAAAGGTGGAGTGGAACTTGCCGAAAAAGTATTAAAGACTTTAGAAACAAAAGAGAGTCACTTTAAGCCATTATATGCAGATGATCTGTCACTGGAGGAAAAAATCGAGACGATTGCAAAAGAAATCTATGGGGCTGACGGTGTGACATATGCATCTGCCGCAGCAAAGGAATTAAAACGTATCGCAGACATGGGAATGTCAGATTTCCCGGTATGTATGGCGAAAACACAGTATTCCCTGTCTGACGACCAGACAAAACTTGGCCGTCCGAGTGGATTTACCATTAATGTGAGAGAAGTTTATGTTTCAGCCGGAGCCGGATTTGTTGTTGCCATTACCGGTGCAATCATGACAATGCCGGGACTTCCGAAAAACCCTGCTGCATATGGAATTGATGTTGACGATAACGGTGTGATTACCGGATTATTCTAATAAGTCGAAAGCGAGGATATCCCATGAAATGTGCGAAGTGTGGGGCAGAGTTAAAAAAAGGCTGCCTTTACTGTTCTGTCTGTGGCCACGAAGCACAGATAGTTTCGGATTACAACGTACTTGAGGATGATTATCTGCGTTCACTTCTAAAAGACGGAGAAGGTGAAAAAAATCCGCAGGAGAAGGAACCGGAGCCAAAAAAAACAAAAAAGAAGAAAAAAAGTCATTTGGCACTTATTGTCTGCTGCTGTCTTATCATAACCGGTGCGGCTGTTGGCATTGCTGTAAAACTTTATATCGATAATAAGAATGCAAATTCCTATGATTATCAGATTGAAATGGCAGAAAAAGAGCTGGTGGATCGTAATTATGAAAATGCACTGCGATATTATAAGACGGCACTGGCATTGCAGCCGGATGATATCAAAGTTCGTGAGGCAATGGCAGAGATCTATACCAGCCAGAAAGAATATGATTCAGCACTCGTTTTATATATGGAAATCCTTCAACTTGACAAAACGAATAAAGAGGCTTATCAGCATCTGATCTCCATTTATGATGAAATGGGGGATTATGACAGCATTCTTTCTTTAAAAGAAGATGTTACGGATGAGAATATACTTGCATTATTCGATGATTATGAGGTTGGTGAACCGATCATATCTCCGCTTAGTGGGCAATATGATGATTATATTACAGTCGTGATCTACTCAATTGCCGGAAATGACATTTATTATACGACGGATGGCACTGTTCCGGATAAAGAAAATGGGATTCCATATCCACAGGGAGGTATTCCGTTAAATCATACTGGAAATTTTGAAATCAATGCTGTATGTTGTAATGAAAAAGGCATCTACAGTGATATCGTAACAGAAGAATACCAGATTCAGTTTAAAAAACCGGATCTGCCATCTGTCTCACCAGATGGAGGAGTTTTCTCTGAGGAGACCACTGTAACAATCACACAGCAGAAAGATTGCACGATTTATTATACATGGGATTCTACAGATCCAACAACAGAATCGGCTGTTTATACAGAACCGATTGTTGTTCCGGAAGGGGATTATGTATTATCTGTCATGGCAGTAAATAACAAGACAGGTTTAGTCAGTGATATCTATCGTGTAAATTTGGGATATCATCCGTAAGGAAACAGCTAAGAAAACATTGCATGAAAAAAGTCAGCCACAAACATGTGACTGACTTTTTTCATGCTTTTAATGTACACCAAAGGCATATATTTATTCTTCTTCAGGAATAAATTCGATCAGATCTTTTCCAAGTTTACTGATGCGGGCGAGAGAGTATACATCAATGCCCTGTTCCATTAATTTTCCGCGTCCCGGCTGGAATGATTTTTCAATCAGGATACCGACTCCGGCGATCGTTGCATGTGCTTTGCGCAACAGGCGGATTGCTCCTGTTGCAGCTTCGCCGTTTGCAAGAAAATCATCCACGATCAATACATGGTCATTTTCATTGATAAACTGCTGGGATAATGTCAGCTCATAGCTTGTCCCTTTGGTAAAAGAAGTGATTACTGTCTGGTACAGATTATCATTTAACACCTTTGAAGGCTGTTTCTTTAAAATGATCATTGGAACATTCAGCGCTAACGCTGTCATAAGAGCAGGAGCGATACCGGAACTCTCGATCGTTACGACCTTCGTTACTCCACAATCTTTATAGTGTGCGGCAAATGCTTCACCGATCTGATGCATTAAAACAGGATCAACCTGATGGTTTACAAAACTGTCTACCTTTAAAATATCTTCATTGACTGCAATTCCTTCCGAAAGAATCTTCTCTTCAAGTATTTTCACAATAGCCACCTCATAAATTCAAATATTTTACCTATTATATCACATATATCTGACAGAAAAAAGTATTAAGCCAAAAATATTTTATCATAAATCGTTTCGATAATGTGATCTAAGAGGGAGGCATCTGTCTTCGGATATTTTTCAAGGAGCAGACTGCGCATGACCTCATAGCGCAGAAAATAATTCTGCTCGTCAGAATCGTCTGAAATGCCGGCATCAGCATTGATTGTTTCTGCTGTGTAGGTATCTAAAAACCAGTGGCAGATCTCTTCAAACTGCTTTTCTTCACGATCAGCTGCATTTGAAAGCGTTTTTAATTCCATAAAGGATTTTATGCCGACGAAAAAGAAGATGGCAAACATAACTCCCATGACGATAAGAATCAGTGTTTTCGTGTATGAAGCACTGTGAAAAGGAAGCAGATCCAGTCCAAACAAGATCAGAAGAATAAAACCGGCAACGCTTACGATTGTGAATGTGTAGGCGGTAGATGTGACGTCTTCTATTTTTGTTTTCTTCGATACATACGCGTGAGACGGTGCGAAATCGCTCTCGGCTGTACTGCTAAAATCAAATGGTTCCTGTGACATGGTTTTCCTCATTTCCAGATGTATGAACATCTATTGTTTTTCAAGTAATTTTAGTATAAATTATAATGTAGATGCATGCAAGCGGATTTGCTAGAATGACTATTAACAGTTCGCTGCATAATTCCGGAAACAATATAATTTTTATTTAAAATGTGAGGAACTATGAAAATTACAATTTTATGTGTCGGGAAGATCAAAGAAAAGTTTTACAGGGATGCGATCGCAGAGTACAGCAAACGTTTAAGCCGTTACTGTAAATTAGATATTATAGAGGTTGCCGACGAAAAGACGCCCGAAAATGCAAGTGATACCGTAGAAAATCAGATCAGGGAAAAAGAAGCCGAGCGCATTCTGATGCGTCTGGATAAGAAGGCAAAAGAGGGCGCATATGTATTTGCCCTTGCAATCGACGGCAGGGAATTTGATTCGGTGGAGTTATCAAAAAAGATTGAAAATCTTGGGACTTCCGGAATCAGTCAGATCATGTTTCTGATCGGCGGATCACTGGGAATGTCGGAAAACCTGTTAAAACGTGCTGACTGTAAACTCAGTTTTTCGAAAATGACATTTCCGCATCAGCTCATGCGTGTGATCCTGTTAGAACAGGTTTACCGCAGTTACCGGATTATGAATGGCGAACCGTATCATAAATAATGCAGTTCGGCAGACAGAAATTTGAATCAAACAGTCTGTTGAGGAATGCTGCAGAAGGAGAAGAGCGACATGAGAGTACAAAATCCAGTTGTCCGCGGTTTTTATCCGGATCCAAGTATCTGCAGTGCAAACGGCAAATATTATCTTGCCTGCAGTTCATTTGAATATTTCCCGGGGGTTCCATTATTTGAAAGCGAAGATCTGCTGAACTGGAAACCGATCGGACATTGTCTTACAAGGAAAAGCCAGGTGAATCTGTATCAGGTTCCTGGATCAGGCGGAGTATTTGCACCGACGATCCGCTTCCATAACGGACGGTTCTATATGGTTACCAACAACAATACCTATCAGAAAAATTTTTATGTCTATACGGACGATATCTATGGAGAATGGTCAGACCCTGTTTTTGTGGATCAGGGAGGCATTGATCCATCTTTATATTTTGAGGGAGATAAAGTTTATTTTATCAGCAATGGAACTGACGAATCAGATGGAAGAGGCTGTATTTTCCAGTGTGAGATCGATATCGCAACCGGAAAACGATTGACGGAAAGCAGACCGATCTGGAAGGGCAGCGGCGGACGATACATCGAATCCCCGCACATGTATCATTTCGGTGATTGGTATTATCTGATGGTTGCAGAAGGTGGTACGGAATACGGACATATGGTGACTTATGCAAGATCGAAAGATCCTTACGGACCATTTGAGGCGTATGCGGAGAATCCGGTACTTACAAACCGAAATTTAGGCGGCAATGAAAATCATATACAGGGGATCGGTCATGGTGATCTTATCACCACACCTTATGGGGAAACCTTTATGGTATGTCTGGGATTCCGGATCCAGAGCGACTGGATGCCGTTCCATCATTTAGGACGTGAGGTATTTTTAGTTCCGGTTACCTGGGATAACGATGGATGGTTCACTGCAGGTGTAAATGGAACCGTGGAATCTGTGATGGATATGCCGTTAAATGCCACGGCACAAGAAATAAACGGACGTTATGATGTTTCTTTTGAGACATTAAAAAATGAGCCGCAGCGTTTTTGCCATCTGCGTGAGTACCACAAGGAATGTTATGCATTTGCCAAAAACAGTGTGACACTTTTGGGCAATCGTTTTACCTTAAATGATGCAGAAACACCAACATTTTTAGGCGTCCGCCAGTCGGAGTTTGACACAGAACTTACCGTCGGACTTTCCGGGAATTCGCCGGAAGCGGGTATCACATTTTATCTGTCCGAGGAACATCATTATGATCTGGCTGTTTTATGTGATGAGAAGAAGCGCACATTGATCTTACGTCTGCGCATCGGGGATGCGATTATGGTGGTAAAAGAAATAGAACTGCCGGATGATGCAAAGGTTACCTTAAAAGTGGTATCCGATCCGGCGCAGTATCATTTTTATGGAGTGTTGGACGGAAAAGAAATTCTGCTTGGAAGCACACGTACAAAATACTTATCTTCTGAAGTTGCAGGGGGTTTTACCGGTGTTGTGATGGGAATGTATGCGGTAAACCCGGAGGAAGCTGAAGATTGTAAGGCCCTGTTTATGAATTTATGCTGGAAACAGGGGAAAAACAGAGGTTAAAGTGTAAATCTTAGTGTTTTATCATGAAAAAATCAGGGATTACATGTTATTATAGTATGTAATCCCCGTTTTTTAGATGTATTCGATCGAAATAAAATAAATCTTTTTTAAAATCTGTTATACACTCTCAAACTCATCAACGATCTCCTGTGAAGGTGGTGCAGTCAAAAGACTGACAACAACGATCGCAGCTGCAGAACATAAAAATGCCGGAAGCAGTTCATAAATTCCAAACAGGCCTCCAAGTGGGGCAATCAGATATTTCCATATAAATACCATAACGCCACCGACAATCATTCCGGCAAGTGCACCATTTCGATTGGTACGTTTCCAGAATAATGAAAACAGCATGACAGCACCGAAAGTCGCACCAAATCCTGCCCAGGCGAAAGATACGATGCGGAATACAGAACTGTTTGGGTTTCTGGCAAGGAAAACACCGATAATGGCGATCACAACAACTGTAAGTCTTGCCATAAGCATGGAAGATTTTTTGGAAAGCTTTAATCCCATGCAATCACAGAACAGGTTTTGTGAAACACATGAGGATGCAGCCAAAAGCTGTGAATCCGAAGTTGACATGGTACTTGCAAGGATTCCGGCAAGAATAAGTCCAGCCATGATAACGGATAAAACACCGTGATTACTTAAAAGGACAGCTGTTCTGACAATCAGTGTCTCAGACTGAGCCGAATTCTCAAATAACGCAAGGGCACCGGCTTTGGTCATTGCAGAACCGATAATACCGATAAAAATGGCAACAAACATGGAAATAACAACCCATACGGATGCAATCCTTCTGGAGGTTTTTAATTTGTTCTCATCCTCGATTCCCATAAAACGAAGCAGGATATGCGGCATGCCAAAATATCCGAGTCCCCATGCAAGTGTGGATGCAATGGTAAGACTTTTGTATGGAACGGATGCGCCGGCTGCAGGGTCATAGGAAGAAAAAAGACTTAAATATCCGTTCATGGATTTTGCGTTCGCAATAATGGCATCAAATCCTCCGGCAGTGTGGATACCGAAAATTACAACGATAAAGAGTGCAATTGTCATGATGATACTCTGAATCAGATCCGTCATGCTTGCGGCAAGGAATCCACCAAGAGTGGTGTACAAAACAATGACGATCGCGCTGATAATCATTGCCGGAAGATAGGAAACACCAAACAGTGTAGAAAACAATTTACCACATGCAGCAAAACCGGAAGCGGTATACGGCACAAAGAAAATCACGATCATAATTGCAGAAATTGCCATCAGTGCATGGCTTTTATCACGGTATCTGTTTTCGAAAAAAGCCGGCAGCGTGATGGAATTGTTTGCTTTGTGGGTATAACGGCGCAGGCGTTTTGCAATGATCAGCCAGTTGAGATAGGTACCGATTGCAAGCCCGATCGCAGTCCAGCCGGCCTCAGCACAACCGGAAAGATACGCAACACCGGGCAGTCCCATCAAAAGCCAGCTGCTCATGTCAGATGCTTCCGCACTCATTGCAGTTACAATCGGCCCGAGTTTACGGCCACCCAGATAAAAATCAGAAACATCATTGTTCTTTTTGGAATAGAGTACACCAATGCCAACCATCAGGATCAGATAAATGATCATGACGAGAAGCAGTCCTATTGTCTGTCCTGTCATAACAAAACTCTCCTTTGTCTGTTCATATAAATTTTTGCAAGTATATCATGAATGAAACATTACTGCAATACTGTATCACAATAAAGTTGTAATGTAAAATATTTTTTATTGACATAGCGCGAAAGATATGATATTTTACAGAAAAAAAGTATGAAACGGGAATGAGGTTCTCCCACGATTAATTCGAAACCGCTAAATTTAGCTGATGACTTCTGTGTAGACTGCACGGGGGTATCAGCTTTTTTTGTGATTTCGAAAAATAATCAGATAAAGAAAGGATGTTTGTGCAAAAAAATTGCACAGCGAAGGATTAAACGGATGGAAAACAAATCACAAACGATTGTTTTATCTCTGAAATATGTATTGCTTGCCATTTTAACCGGTGTACTGGTTGGAATCATTGATACAGTATTTGGCAGAGGACTACTGACAATTTCTGATTTTCGGACAGGCCATTATTTGTATCTGATACCGTTTCTGCCGTTTGCTGGTCTTTTGATCACATGGCTGTATTATCATTTCAGCGAGACAAGCTTAAAGGGGATGACATTAGTATTTGAGACGGGACAGAAAAAAAGAGAGGATATTCCGTTGTTGTTAATTCCTCTGGTCATGTCTGGAACCTGGATCACGCATTTATTCGGAGGAAGTGCCGGCCGCGAAGGCGTCGCCGTGCAGATCGGTGCAGTGTTATCACATGTACTTGGGCGCAGATTTCATCTTCCAAAAGACAGCCGCGTTATGCTGATTACCGGTATGGCGGCGGGGTTCGGTGGTTTGTTTCAGACGCCGCTTACAGCCGTATTTTTTTCCATGGAAGTGATCGTTGCAGGAAAAATACAGTATGAAGCACTGCTGCCGGCACTGATTGCTTCATATACAGCTGCTTATACTTCCCATACACTGGGGCTGGAAAAATTATATGTGCCGCTTAAGGATACACTTGAGATATCAGATGCTGGTATGGCTGTCCGGCTCATTGTGCTTGGAATCATTTTTGGACTGACCGGACGGCTGTTTTCGTTTCTGCTTGCAAAATCAAAAAAGTTTTTCGGAGAAAAAATCAAAAATCCATATTTCAGGATAGGTGTTATTTCCATCCCGTTAGCACTGATTTTGTTTCTGCTTTACAACGGAAGATACAGCGGACTTGGAACCAATCTGATCTCGGCAGCATTTTCTGGCAGAATGATTTATTCTTATGACTGGATCTTAAAACTGCTGCTGACAATTTTAACTCTTGCAATCGGATATCAGGGTGGGGAGGTTACACCGTTATTTTCCATTGGTGCATCGCTTGGAATTGTTTTAGGGGGAATTCTTTCCATTTCGCCGGTTCACTGTGCGGCACTCGGATACGCAGCTGTATTTGCAGGTGCAACGAACACACTGCTTGCGCCGGTGTTGATCGGACTTGAAGTATTTGGAGCAAATGATATGGTGCCGTTTCTGATCGTATGCATTTTTGCTTATCTGGTGAACGGGGATAAATCTATTTATGGAGCGCAGGAAGTGAGAAAGTAATTTTGGCCAGTATTGCTTTCATTGTTTCAGGTAAGGTTTTATGATAGAATATCAGGTATCACAAGCTTGGTGCCTGCGCTAAAACTTGTGATACCTGAAAACAGACAAGAATAACGCTTAAAATAAATGTGTTTAAGGGAATATATTTTGTAATAAGACAATAAGGAAGTGAGGCTAACCATGAGAAAGAAAGAACTTGCCAAAGAAGTGATCGAGCGTCTGAAAAAAGAATACCCGGATGCCGGATGCAGTCTCGAATATGACCAGGCGTGGAAACTTCTGGTCAGTGTCCGCTTGGCGGCACAGTGTACCGATGCAAGGGTAAATATCGTTGTAGAAAAATTATATGAAAAATTTCCGGATGTGAAAGCACTTGCCGAAGCACCGGTGGAAGAAATTGAAGAAATTGTAAGACCGTGCGGACTTGGAAAAAGCAAGGCACGGGATATCAGTGCATGTATGAAGATTTTATGGGAGCAGTACGGTGGAAATGTGCCGGAAGATTTTGACTCCCTTTTAAAACTTCCGGGTGTGGGAAGAAAGAGTGCGAACCTGATCATGGGAGATGTCTTTGGAAAACCTGCAATCGTAACTGACACACACTGTATCCGCCTTGCAAACCGTATTGGTCTTGTCGATGGAATCAAAGAACCCAAAAAAGTAGAGATGGCACTCTGGAAGATCATTCCGCCGGAGGAAGGGAATGATCTGTGTCACCGTTTTGTGTATCATGGACGTGAAGTATGTACGGCGCGGACAAAACCGTATTGTGACCGCTGTTGTCTGAACGATGTCTGTAAAAAGATGGGAGTGGAGTAAAAAATACCGGAAATTCCAGATTTTACCGGTTGGATGGCAGTATAAATTATGATATTCTTCTGCTTGTAACAATTATGTAATATATTTGAAATGGATAAGAAATATTTAAACTGTTACATAATGCAAAATTACAAATGGAGGAATATCATGAAGAAACAGACAATACTAGCATTTACAACGGCACTTGGAATTGCGATGAGCGTATCTGCACCGGTAGAGGCAGCGTCCGCTAACCGTGTGAACATCTCAGTTTATGAGAAGGACTGCACAACAAATCAGTGGAACTCTGTTGAGACAGGTTCTATCAATGATGTATTGAAAAAAATATGTGATCGTTTTCCGGCAATCGTTTTACCGGAAGACTGCATACCGGAAATTCCAGAAGACGACAAAGAAGAGCAGACACCGGATACATCAGAAAAACCTGATACGTCAGAGAAACCAGACACATCGGAAAAGCCGGGTACATCAGAAAGGCCGGAAGAAAGTCAGCCGGGCGGTACTGAATCAGGTGGGAACAGTACTACAGACAGTGAACAGCCGAAAGATGATGTAACGGAAAATTTCTATGCAAAACAGGTTTTAAAACTGGTCAACACAGAGCGGAAAAAGGCCGGCTTAACGGAACTTACATGGGATGATACAGTTGCGACTGCCGCAATGACACGTTCAAAAGAAATTGAAAAATCATTTTCCCATACCAGACCGGATGGAAGAAATTTTGGAACGGCGATCACAGATCTTGGTATCACTTATCGCGGAGCCGGGGAAAATATCGCATGGGGTCAGAAAACACCGGAAGCGGTTATGAATGCATGGATGAACAGTGAAGGGCACCGTGCGAATATCTTAAACCCGAACTTTAAGAAGCTTGGTGTCGGTTACCGTACAGATAGTCAGAGAACGCCGTACTGGACGCAGTTGTTTACTTATTAGAAAAGAATAAGAGTTATTTAGAGAATGGGCATATTGCAAATGAGAGTTTGCGTAATATGCCCATTTTTTGCGGGAAACCACAGTTTTCCAGAAAAAGTCCTTGGTTTTCCGGGAAAAGTCCTTGGTTTTCCGGGAAAAGTCCTTGTTTTTCCCTTATTCCCGTTTGACGGCAGTACTTCTGTACAGTATAATATAAATAGCACCCTTTTATGCGTACACACAGGAGGAATCAATGTTAACGATCAATGAATACCGCAAGGTAGAAAGTTTAGAAGAAGCGTATGAGCTGAATCAGAAAAAGAATAATAAGATCATCGCAGGCGGTGTCTGGATGAAGATCGGTGACCGGAGAATTGCGACGGCAATCGATCTGTCAGGGCTTGGGCTGGATCAGATCACCGAGACGGATACAGAGTTTGTCATCGGTGCCATGACAACACTGCGTGAGATAGAAAAACATGCGGGACTTGCCGCATATACAGACGGAGCCATCCGTGAAAGTGTCCGCCATATTGTCGGTGTACAGTTCCGCAACTGTGCAACCGTAGGTGGAAGTATTTTCGGACGTTTTGGTTTTTCCGATGTACTGACCGTATTTCTGGCAATGGATACCCAGGTAGAACTGTATCATGCAGGTATGGTTTCCTTAAAAGAATTTATTGATATGCCATATGATAATGATATTTTAGTAGCTCTGCATGTGGCAAAAAAGCCGATCCGCATTGCCTATTTAAGCCAGCGCAACACGGCTACCGATTTTCCGGTGGTTGCCTGTGCAGTGTCTGAATATGATGGCAGTCTGCATGTGAGTATCGGAGCAAGACCGGTTCATGCCAGATTGGTAGAGCTGCCGCTCGGTTCCGGTGAACCGGATGGTTTTGGAAAGCAGCTTCCGGAAGGATTTGAAAAAGATGAGGCACTGGTAAAGGAACTTGCAACCTGGTGCGCAGATCAGTTTACTTATGGCAGCAACCGCAGAGCTGGAGCTGATTACCGAAAACATGTTGCTGGCGTGCTGATCCGCAGAGAAATCTGTTCTTTGGAAAAATAAAAGACAGGCATTGGTGTAAAAAGGTATGAAAGTCTTTGCTTATAAAAAGACAATATCAGAAATGGAGAACGAACAATAAGATGAAAATACATGTATGGCTGAATGAGCGTGAAATTACACGCGAGATAGCAGCAGATCTGCCGCTGTTAGAATTTGTCCGGTCAGAGGGCTGTTACAGTGTAAAAAGAGGATGTGAGACCTCAAACTGCGGTCTCTGTACCGTGTGGATCGACCACAAACCGGTGCTTTCCTGTTCCGTGTTAGCGGCAAGGGCAGACGGTACACATATCACAACCTTAGAGGGAGTGGAAGATCGTGCAAAAGAATTTGGCACTTATCTCGCAAAACAGGGCGGCGAGCAGTGCGGCTTCTGCAATCCGGGATTTATCATGAATGTACTTGCGATGGAGGATGAGTTGGAAAACCCGACGGAGGAGGATATGAAGGAATATCTTGCCGGAAATCTCTGCAGATGCAGCGGATATGAGAGCCAGCTTCGTGCAGTCAAAGAATACCTGAAGTTTAAAATGGAGGGAAAAGCATGAACAGCAGTACGAACTTAAGAAAACCGGGAAAATTTGTCAACGCTCCCGTAATGAAAAAAGATGCGATGGCGCTTGTGACCGGAAAACCGGTTTATATGGATGATGTGGCGCCAAAGGACTGTCTGGTCGTAAAAGTTCTGAGAAGTCCGCATGCGCATGCACTGATCAAGGAGATCCGCACAGACCTTGCAGAAAAAGTAGACGGTATTGTCTGTGTACTGACCTACAAAGATGTTCCAAAACGCCGCTTTACCATGGCAGGACAGACTTATCCGGAGCCGAGTCCGTATGACCGTTATATATTAGAAGATCGTGTCCGCTTTGTCGGCGATCCGGTTGCGATCATTGCCGGAGAGACCGAAAAAGCAGTCGATATGGCATTAAAACGGATCAAAGTGACTTATGAGGTTTTAGATGCTGTATTAGATTTCCACACAGCAATGGATAATCCGGTTTTAGTACATCCGGAGGATGACTGGAAGTCACTCTGCCCGGTGGGTGCGGACAACAAAAGGAACCTCTGTGCGTCCGGTGTGGACGGAGAGGGTGATGTGGATGCCGTGATTGCGGACTGTGATATCGTATTAGACGAAACTTACCATGTCAAAGCCATGCAGCAGAGCATGATGGAAACTTTCCGTACCTGTACCTATCTGGATACCTATGGCCGTCTGATCGTGCTCAGTTCCACGCAGATCCCGTTCCATGTGCGGAGAATCGTTGCAAATGCACTCGATATTTCCAAGGCAAAAGTGCGTGTCATCAAACCGCGTATCGGTGGAGGTTTCGGTGCAAAACAGACGGTTGTGACGGAAGTATATCCGGCGATCGTAACATGGAAGACCGGAAAACCTGCAAAAATGATCTACACCAGGGAGGAATCCATGATCGCATCCTCACCGCGCCACGAGATGGAAGTCCGTGTACGTCTTGGCGCAATGTCGGATGGAACGATCCGTGCCATCGACCTGCACACACTTTCAAATACAGGGGCGTTTGGTGAACATGGTCCGACTACGGTGGGATTAAGCGGCCACAAATCCATCCCGATGTACCACACGGAGGCATTCCGTTTTCAGTATGAGGTAGTCTATACAAACCGGATGTCCGCAGGCGCTTACCGCGGTTACGGTGCCACACAGGGTATTTTTGCGGTGGAGTCCACAGTCAATAAATTGGCAGACAGACTTTCCATGGATCCGATCGTGCTTCGCCAGAAGAATATGATCCATGAGGGCGATGTGATGCCAGCTTATTATGGCGAGACTGCGAATAGCTGCCGCTTAGAGGAATGTCTGCTAAAGGCTTCTGATATGATCGGATGGAAAGAAAAAGGCATGCGCACTGTCATGCCGGATGGAAAGATCCGTGCACGCGGCGTTGCCATGGCAATGCAGGGATCTTCCATTTCCAACTGTGACGTCGGTTCTGTCACGGTAAAATTAAGTGATGAGGGAACTTATCATATCACGGTCGGCTGTACCGATATGGGAACAGGGTGCGATACGATCATTGCCCAGTTTGCGGCGGATGTGTTAGAGACACCGATCGATAATATTTCCGTGTACGGTGTTGATACAGATATTTCCCCATATGATTCCGGTTCTTATGCGTCCAGTACGACCTATCTGACCGGAATGGCAGCAGTGAAGGCGTGTGAACAGCTGCGTGAACGCATCATCGCGCTTGCAGCAGTACGCATGAACAAAGATGCCTCGGCACTCACTTTTGACGGAGAAAATGTCATCGATGAGTCGGACGGCGCAAAAATGAGTCTGTTTGATATTGCAACTGCATCCATGTGCAACAATGAGATCTCACTGGAAGTAACATACTCACACAGCTCTCCGGTATCACCGCCACCATTTATGGCGGCGTGTGCGGAGATCGAAGCAGACCCGGAAACAGGTGCTATCGAGTTATTGGATTACACCGCCTGTGTGGATTGTGGAACGGTTGTAAACACCAACCTTGCAAGGGTACAGACTGAGGGTGGTCTTTTACAGGGAATCGGTATGACACTGTATGAAGATATCTGGTACGATGAGAGAGGAAAGAATCTTTCTAACTCCTTCATGCAGTATAAAGTGCCAAGCCGTTTAGATACCGACCGCATCCGTGTGGAATTTGACAGCAGCTATGAGCCGACCGGTCCTTTCGGTGCAAAATCGATCGGTGAGATCGTCATCAACACGCCGGCTCCGGCAATCGCAGATGCAGTTTACAATGCGACCGGTGTCTGGATCAATGAACTGCCGATCACACCTGAGAAAATCCTGAAAGGAATGAAGGTGATCTGATACGATACAGATAAATCTGATCTATCTTGCTGCCGGATACGCAAGGCGGTTCGGCAGCAATAAACTGCTTACGGAATTTCATGGAAAACCGTTGTTCCTGCATGGTCTGACAGAATTAGTGCGCCTGCAGAATATGAGCAGTTATCCGTGTAAGATCATTGTTGTGACTGCATACGATGAAATTGAGCAGTTGTGTAAAGAATTGTCTGCAATCGACTGCATCGTCGTGCGCAATCAAGGTACGCAAAACGACGGAATTGCCTCAAGCATTCGAAAAGGCATAGAGACATCTGTCACTTATCCCGTGACAGCAACGGGTGGTTCTGTTTCCTATGATATGTTTTTTCAGGCAGACCAGCCGTATGTAAAAGCAGAATTACTCCTTGACTTTCTGGATGCATTTTTTCACAGCAAAAAAGGGATCGGAGCTTTAGCGTGTGACGGCAGTCTGCGCAGCCCCAATCTTTTTTCGGAAACTTATCGCGGGGAACTGCTTGCACTGACCGGGGAGTGCGGCGGTAAAATAGTGATCCGTTCCCACCCGGATGATGTTTTCTCTTATCCGGTTTTAATGCCGGAATTTTTTGTTGATATCGATACAAGGGAGGATTATGCACATGAGAATGTATGACCTGATTGAAAAGAAAAAACTTGGCATGGAACTGACCACAGATGAGATCCGTTTTATGATCGATGGTTTTACGGACGGTACGATTCCGGATTATCAGATGTCTGCCATGACGATGGCGATCTGTTTTCAGGGAATGAGTAAACGGGAAACGGTCGACCTGACACTTGCCATGCGTGACAGCGGGGATGTGCTCGATCTCTCTTCCATTCCGGGTGTGAAAGTAGATAAACACAGTACCGGCGGTGTGGGAGATAAGACATCGTTAGCGCTGACACCGATCATTGCTTCTCTTGGAGTTCCGGTTGCAAAGATGTCTGGAAGAGGACTTGGCCATACCGGAGGAACCATTGACAAACTTGAGAGTTTTCCGGGATTTACGACTGCGCTTCCGGAGGAAATCTTTTTTAAAAATGTCCGTGAGATCGGTATTGCACTGGCAGGGCAGACGGCCAATCTTGCCCCGGCGGATAAAAAGCTGTACGCACTGCGTGATGTCACGGCTACCGTCGATCAGATGTCACTGATTGCCAGCTCGATTATGAGCAAAAAATTAGCTTCCGGCAGTGATGCAATCGTGCTCGACGTCAAGACCGGAAACGGCGCATTTATGAAAAAATATGAGGACTCTGTCGCACTTGCAAAAGAGATGGTGTCGATCGGAACGATGGCAGGCAAAAAGACGGCGGCAGTCATCACGGATATGGACCAGCCGCTTGGAAATGCCGTTGGAAATGCCATCGAAGTGATCGAGGCGGTCGACACCTTAAAAGGAGAAGGCCCTTCGGATTTTAAAGAGGTAGTCTTTGCACTGGGGGCCCAGATGTTACTCTTTGCAGGACGTGCAGATTCATGCGAAGAGGCGGTAAAACTCATGCAGGATTCCATAGACAGTGGAGCTGCGCTTGATAAAATGGCTGAGTTTGTGAGAGCGCAGGGTGGGGATGCATCTTATGTATATGACACTTCAAAGTTCCCAAAAACAAAATATTCGGTCGAAGTAAAAGCAGCGTGCGGCGGATTCGTGCATCGCATTCTGGCGGAAAATATTGGCATTGCCTGTATGACACTTGGCGGTGGACGTGAAACGAAGGACAGTGTGATCGATCTTTCTGTTGGCATTTATTTAAAGAAGAAAAATGGAGATGCTGTAGATACCGGTAACACACTGGCAGTCATTTATGCAAATGATCGTGAAAAAATGGATGCGGCTGCCGAAAAAGTACTGCATGCTTATGAAATTGCTGCCGTGCCGAAAGAAATGCTGCCGGTCGTAAGAGAATATATTTACGAATAAAGAATAAGATCTTTTTTTTCTTCATACAATCATATATGAAGAAAAATCAGAAAGAAAAAATAATAAACAGCTTAGAACTGCCGAAGGATCTGATGCTCGGCGCAGCGATCGTGACTGCAACCGGAAGGCATGAGGTTCTGATTTCTAATTATAAAGGAATCCTGGAATATGAGGATTCCTTTATCAAAATACAGACAAAAAACTGCAGGATCCTGATTTCCGGCTCACATCTTGCAATCGACTATTACACGAATGAGGAAATGAAAATTACCGGGTTTTTAGACACGATCCAGTACGAAAATTAACAGATGCTGCTCTCGGTAATTAAGTATTTTAAAGGATACGTGTATGTCCGTTTAAGCGGTTATGCGCCGGAACGTTTCCTGAATTTATGCGGAAGCCATGATATTCTGATCTGGAATTTGAAATCCACGAAAGATGGATACGAATTCTGCATCAGTGTAGCAGGTTTTAAGCAGTTACGTCCGATCTTAAAAAAAACAAGAACACATATCCACATCCAAAAAAGATATGGCATGCCGTTTGAATTGTACCATTACCGCAAACGGAAAATGTTTGCCATGGGCATGCTGTTATTTGCAGGGCTGATCTATTACCTTTCCGGTTTTATCTGGAATATTGAAGTCAACGGCAATTCCTATCTGTCGGAGGAAGTCGTACTCTGCTTTCTTTCGAAAGAACATGCCTCTTTTGGCACAAAGAAAAAAAATATTGACTGTGCGGCTTTAGAGGAAACGTTAAGAAGCCGTTATCCCGAAGTGATCTGGACTTCCATCAAAATCTACGGCACCAAAATGACGGTTGATATCCAGGAAAATCTGCTCCCGGAAGAAAATTATGAGGAAAAGAAAGAGGAGACAGCGCACGATATCGTTGCTGCCGATGATGGCTTGATCACAGAAATGATCACAAGAAGTGGTACACCGGTAGTGACTGTAGGAACCCCGGTGAAAAAGGGAGATGTGTTAGTCAATGGATATGTTGAGATTCTAAATGATGACGGAGAGACGGCACAATATCTTTACCGCACTGCAGATGCGGATATCATTGCAAAAGTTACATATTCCTACCATGACGAGATACCGATGGAATATGTAAAAAAAGTGCCGACCGGCGCAGAAAAAATAACTTATCAGGTCAGAATTCTGGATTATCTGATCGAAAATCCTTTTTTTTCACCGGTGGAAGAACCATATGAAGTTGTGTCGGATGTGTCACAATTTCACTTTACAGATAATTTTTATCTTCCGGTTTATCTGGTCAGACAGACCTGTGTGGGCTATAAAAATGAGCAAAAGACGTACACAGAAAAGGAGGCAAAACGACTGGCTTCTGAGAATCTTAAGAAATATCTTGACGATTTGGAAGAAAAAGGTATTCAAATTACAGAAAAAAATGTTATTATAGAGAGAACGAAGAAAAAATATGTGGTGAAAGGAACGATTGGCACTTTAAAATCCATTGTTTCCTATCAGCCGACAAAAATCATCGAACAATCGAGCGAAGAGAGGCAACCGACGGATGAGTCTGACTGAACTATCATTAAATATACCGACTGATCATGTGGCCAATGTATTTGGTCAGTTTGATGCGTATATCAAAAAAATTGAACGCACCTTAAACGTCACTGTGGTTTTACGCGGTGAGAGTATGAAGCTCCTTGGAGAGGAACATAATTTAAAAAAAGCGGAACAGGTATTTTTACAGCTGATCGAATTATCAAAAAGAGGCAATATCATTACTGAGCAGAATGTCAATTATGCACTGGCACTTTCGGAGGAGGAAAAAGAATCCGCAATCGTGGAGATCGATAAGGACTGTATCTGCCATACGATCAACGGCAAGCCGGTCAAACCAAAGACACTTGGACAGAAAGCATATGTGGATGCGATACGCCAGAAAATGATCGTGTTTGGCATGGGTCCTGCAGGAACCGGTAAAACTTATCTTGCAATGGCAATGGCGATCACGGCGTTTAAGAATGAAGAAGTGGGAAGGATCATCCTGACACGTCCGGCAATCGAAGCCGGCGAGAAATTAGGATTTTTGCCGGGGGATTTACAGAGTAAGGTCGACCCGTATTTAAGACCGCTTTATGATGCATTATATCAGATCATGGGAGCAGAAAGCTTCCAGAAAAATATGGAAAAGGGGCTGATCGAGGTTGCACCGCTTGCATACATGCGCGGACGTACACTTGACAACGCGTTTATCATATTAGATGAGGCGCAGAACACTACACCGGCGCAGATGAAAATGTTCCTTACCCGTATCGGTTTTGGATCTAAGGCGGTGATTACCGGTGATGCAACCCAGAAGGATTTAGCACCTGGCACAGCATCCGGTCTTGATGTTGCCTTAAAAGTATTAAAAAAAGTGGATGAGATCGGCATCTGTGAACTGACCAGCAAAGATGTGGTCCGTCATCCGGTTGTACAGAAGATCGTGAAGGCTTATGAAGATTATGAAAACCGCAGTAAGAGCGCATCAAAAAGAAAACAGGAGACTCGCCAGCGATGAATGACCGCTTTGTAATCAAAAGAGGATGGAATCAGGTCTGCATGTTTATCGTTACCATTGCAGCCATACTTTTACTGTGTGCAAAACAACAGATTTTACTGGATCAGATTTTAGGGATTGTCTGTGTTGCCATGATATGGTTTGTATTGTTTCTTTTCTTTATAGAACACGATCGTGCGGAAGGACTGATCAGCCATAACCGTGAAACAGATTTCAAAAAAGTATTATATAGTTATACGGCAGCAGCGGTGGTGGTTGTGTTTGCATCATACTTTCCTGGATTTGTAAAACCGCTGGTATTTGTACCGCTCATTATTGCAGCCTTTGTTTCCGAACGTCTTGCGCTTATTACCGGTATTTTCTGGGATTCCATGATATGTCTGGTTATGGGACTGCATTCACAGGAACTGATATTGTACTGTCTGTTGACAATCTTTGGTGTGATCCTTGCCGGGACGGCGGAGGAAGCCGCAAAACAGGGGAAAAAACTTATCTGGTATGAAGTGCTGTTGTTCTGCCTCTCCGTTTTACTTCCAGTCACCTTTTATTATCTGACCTATCAGGAGGTACATTTTGTGCTTTTATTATGGGGAATTGGAGAGGGTGCCATCAGTGTTTTGTGGCTGCAGTTTGGCTATCCGCATTTCTCACATTTGAGGGAACAGGAAGTAAATGATATCCTGACGGATATTATAGATGATACTTATCCTCTTGTCCGTGAACTGTCAAATTTTTCGAAACAGGAATATCAGCATGCACGCAGAGTTTCAAGACTTGCAGCAAGCTGTGCGAGAGTTGCCGGGGCAGATGAAAAGACCTGCGCGGCGGCAGGATTTTATTACCGGATCGGGATCATGGAAGGTGAACCGCTCACAGAGAGCGGAATCCGCATTGCACAGGAACACTGTTTCCCGGAAGATGTCATCCGTATCATCAGTGAATATGATGGCGAAACAGCACCGCCTTCATCCATCGAGTCCGCGATCGTACATATGGTAAATGGCCTGGTCAAAAAGATAGAAGTTTTTGACAGTTATACAATGGCAAGCGAATGGAATCAGGATATGGTCATCTACCAGACACTAAACGAATATTCTGCAAGCGGAATTTATGATCAGTCCGGGCTCGGCATGAATATGTTTTTAAAGATCAGGGAATATCTTGTAAATGAAGAAACCTTCTTCTTTTAAAAAACGTATAAAATACAAAAGATATAAAAACTGCCTGTAAGGCACAGAAATGAGGAAATTTATGAGTCTTTTTATAGAAAAAGAAACAGATACTGATTTTTCATTTGATGAGGAGGCACTTGCAAAAGAAGTGACAGACTATGCAATCGAGCATGAGGGATTTCCGTTTGAAGCTGAAATCAATCTGACGCTCACGGACAATGATGGAATCCACGCCATCAATAAAGAATACCGTGACATTGATGCGCCGACGGACGTTTTGTCATTTCCGATGCTTTCTTATGAGAGCGCAGGAGATTTTTCGAAATTAGAAGATGATTACGATGACAATTTCAACCCGGACACAGGCGAAATAATGCTCGGAGATATCATTATCTCTGTTGACAAAGTAAAGGAACAGGCAAAAAGTTATGGGCACAGTGAAAAACGTGAATATGCATTTTTAATCCTTCACAGTATGCTTCATTTATTTGGATATGACCATATGACACCGGAGGAAGCTGCTATTATGGAGGGAAAACAAACTGAGATCTTAAACGAGATGAACATTTTAAGATAACGAGGATTAAGTCATATGGGCAAACAAAATAAAAAAAGCAGTACAAGTTTTCTTGTGCAGGGTTCTATTCTTGCTATCGCATCCATCGTCAGCCGTATTATCGGTCTGATCTACCGTATCCCGCTGACAAATATTATCGGGGATACCGGAAATGACTACTATGGAACTGCTTTCCAGATTTATAATATATTATTGATCATTTCATCCTACAGTCTGCCGCTCGCAGTATCAAAACTTGTATCTGCAAATTATTCACAGGGCAGAAGACACAATGTATACCGCATTTTAAAATGTGCATTGATCTTCGGTGTATGTACCGGTACGGTCGCCGCACTGATCCTTTTGTTTGGTGCTGAGTTTATCACAGGCACGCTGATGAAAACACCGATGAGCGTCTTCGCTGTGCGTGTACTGATCCCTGTACTTCTGATTGTTGCAGTACTTGGTGTTATGAGAGGATTTTTTCAGGGACTTGGAACAATGATGCCGAGTGCAACTTCCCAGATCTTAGAGCAGATTGCAAATGCAATCGTCAGTGTATGGGCAGCGTATGTATTGGCTGATTATGGTGCAAAGGCTGGAGCACTGCTTGGTGATGCTGATAATTATTCCGCAGCATACGGAGCAGCAGGAGGAACGCTTGGTACTGCGATCGGAGCACTGGTTGCATTATTATTCTGTACCTTTGTACTGGTTGTATATCTGTGTGCGTTCAAACGCAGTCTGCACAGAGAGCGGAAAAGAAACGTTGATTCCTATGGCTCGATATTTCATCTGCTTATCATAACGATCATCCCGGTTTTACTGAGCAGTACGATCTACAACTGCAATACCGTCATAGATCAGGCTGTATATAAACACATTGCTGCATATCAGGGATATACCGCGAACCAGTATGGTTCCTGGAATGGTATTTATACTGGAAAATATACGGTTCTGATCAATGTTCCGATCTCCATTGCATCAGCGATGGCGGCATCCTCTGTTCCTGCACTGACTGCTGCCTATGCAGCCGGGAAAAAAGGCGAAGCAAAACGACAGATCGGGATTGCAACACGTTTTATCATGGTGATTGCTTTTCCATGTGCAGTTGGCATGGGCATACTTGCATCACCGATCTTACAGCTTTTGTTCCGTGATTCATCGGAGACTGCTGCACATATGTTACAGGTAGGAGCTGTTACGATTTTGTTTTTTTCACTGTCAACGCTTTCAAACGGTCTTTTACAGGGAATCGGCCGCATGAAAGAACCGATCAAAAATGCGATCATTGCACTGGTACTGCATTTAGGACTGCTGGCAGCACTTATGTTCTTGTTTGACTTAAACATTTTTGCAGTCGTTATCGCAAATGCAGCATTCGGTCTTATCATGTGTATTTTAAATGAAGGATCAATCCGCCGTTACAGTGGATATCATCAGGAAATTCGAAAAACATTTTTTGTCCCTGCAATCGCCGCTGCCGGTATGGGTGTTGTTGTATGGCTCGTCTATCATGGCATTCTGTACGTGCTGCGTGTTAATGCTGTAGCAACGCTTTTGTCGATCGTAATTGGAGCGGCGGTATATGCAGTGTTACTGTTGCTGTTAAAAGGATTAAATGAGCAGGAAATCTTGCGTTTTCCGAAAGGCCGCATGCTGGCAGATGTCGCAAAAAAAATGCACTTATTAAAATAGCTGACGGCATGTGTTTAGACATTCTATGACCATGAAAAAATATTTCTGACAAGTGAATAAAAAGTAAAATTTGGCAAATACTTATCGTAAAACCGGAATATGGAGTGATGGGATGAAAAAAACGACGAGTATTTGCCTTTTTACCGGAATGATCTTTCTTTTATTGGTCATGGTTGTTTATTTACTGTTTACACAACAGGATACGGGGGAAAAAGAACAGGATCTTGCTGCGGCAACCGAAGAAATGCCGGCAGAAACGGATACAGAAAAAGAACTTAAGACAACAGAGAGTCTTGCTGTTTATGAATCATATGCATATGTTATAAAACAGAAGGACGGGATATTGGTCGTATACCAGAGTGATGGGATCACAGAATTTTTTGAGACAAATATCCGCATCCGTGATCTGAATGAAGATATGGTAAAAAAATTGGAAAATGGGATCCGGTTTTCGGACGATCAGGAATTGTACGCCTTTTTGGAGAGCTATTCCAGTTAGATTACTGCAGCCTTTCTGATATTGATGAATTACCAGCAATAACTATGGGTTTCACGGATTGAATGTTTGTTTTTTGTATGTTAAAATAATCAATAGTTTATCCTGTTACGGACAAATAAACTATATAAATATCGAAAAAGGTTTTTAATATGACAGAAACAGAAGTTGCAGTCATTGGCGGCGGAGCATCCGGGCTGATGGCTTCTATTGCGTCTGCTTTAGCAGGTGCAGATACAATCATCTTAGAACATATGGACCGTGTAGGTAAGAAAATACTTGCCACGGGGAATGGAAAATGTAATTATACAAACGAGGTGCAAGGATTATCGTGTTACAGAGGCGAAAATCCTGCTTTTGCTGTACCGGTATTCAGACAGTTCGATCAGAAAAAAACAGTGGCGTTTTTTCGTGAGATCGGTATCGAACCAAAAATAAAAAACGGCTATTATTACCCGGCAAGTGAACAGGCTGCTTCTGTTCTGGATGTCCTTCGCATGGAAGCCGCATATACCGGTGTAAAGGAGATTGTCTCCTGTGAGATCAAAGCAATAAAAAGACAGGGGGATTTCTTTCTGATCCGGACAGGCACAGGAGATTTTCGCGCAAAATCAATCATTTTTGCAACCGGTCTTTTTGCTTCGCCGAAGAGTGGGAGTGACGGCAGTGCGCTTCCATATATTGAACACTTTGGGCACCATATCATAGATATTGTACCGGCGTTGGTGCCGTTGCAGTGCAGGCAGTCATTCTTTAAAATGCTTGCAGGAATCCGTGCAGAAGTTTCGATAAGACTGTACATAAACGGAGCAGAAACGACCAGAGAACGTGGTGAATTACAGCTGACGGATTATGGAATATCGGGAATTCCGGTTTTTCAGATCAGCCGATATGCAACCAGAGCTTTAAAACAGAAAAAACAGGTATATGCACAGATCGATTTTATGCCGGACCGGTCTTTTGGGGAAGTGAATGATCTGCTGAAACTGCGTTTTTGCATGAATGCTCACGGAAAAGATGCCTCTCAGGCGATGATCGGTCTCTGCAATAAAAAGCTTGCAGAGGTACTCTTAAAAGAAGCCGGGATTGATCTTCATATTCCGTCAAAAAAAGTACCGGAAAAACAATTGACACGTCTGACAAAACTGCTGAAAGACCTGCGTGTCGACATCACAGGAAGCAAAGATATCGCGCAGGCACAGGTCTGTGCGGGCGGTGTGGACACACGCGAGATCGATGCAGCCAGCATGATGTCAAAATTAATTCCGGGACTGTTTTTCGCAGGAGAAGTCGTTGATATTGATGGTATCTGCGGTGGATATAATCTGCAATGGGCTTGGTCCAGCGGATATGTGGCAGGAAGCCACGCAGGAGAATATGCACATCCGGGGAAAAAAGCGCACAGGAAGAAACGAGGAAATTATGATTCGAATTAATCAGATCAAGCTGCCAGTAACACATGATACGGTGCAGTTAGAGCAAAAGATCAAAAAAGCGTTGAAATTAAAGGCAGACACGCCTTTTCAATACCAGATCGTCAAAAAATCCATTGACGCAAGGAAGAAGCCGGATCTGTTTTATGTGTACTCCGTAGATGTAGAGACGGCAGACGACCAGAAAATTTTAAAAAAGGTTAACAATAATAATGTTATGTCAATCAAAGTGAAAAAATACCTCCTTCCGGAAGTCATAAATCCTTCACGCACACCTGTGATCGCGGGGGCAGGCCCTGCCGGACTGTTCTGTGCCTATGCATTAATGTCAGAGGGTTTTCATCCGATCGTGGCAGAGCGTGGTAAAAAGGTCGAAGAACGGACTGCGGATGTGCAGAAGTTCTGGGAGACCGGTGTCTTAGACACCGCCTCGAACGTCCAGTTCGGAGAGGGCGGTGCAGGAACCTTTTCCGATGGAAAATTAAATACATTGGTCAAAGATCCCATTGGAAGGAACCGTTTTGTTCTTGAAACATTCGTAAAATTTGGGGCACCGGAACATATTTTATATGAAAACAAACCACATATCGGCACAGACATTCTTGCAGATGTGATAAAACGGATGCGGGAATTTATGACAGAAAATGGCGTAGAGTTTTTATTTGAGACCTGTGTTACTGGATTTTCCACCGGCAAAAACGGGAACTTAAAATCTATCGAATTAAATCACGACAGACAGATCGATACCGACTGCCTGATCCTTGCCATCGGTCACAGTGCAAGGGATACGTTTTCGCTGTTACAGGAAAAGGGCTTAAATATGCAGGCAAAATCCTTTGCGGTCGGATTCCGTGTGGAGCATCCGCAGAGCGAGGTCAATCTGACACAGTACGGAGATTTATATGCAGACAAACTTCCTGCGGCACCTTATAAAGTGACGGCAAATCTTCCCTCCGGCAGAGGGGTATACTCCTTTTGCATGTGTCCGGGCGGTTATGTCGTAAACGCTTCCTCCGAAGAACACCGCCTTGCAGTCAACGGCATGAGTTACTCGGACCGTGGCGGCAGCAACGCAAACAGTGCGATCATCGTCTCCGTCACACCGGAAGATTTTAAGGCGGATGCGATCCGTCATGGTGTTTTAAAAGATGCCGATGGGAAAGAAGATGTACTGTCCGGCGTCCGTTTTCAGGAACGTCTGGAGGAGCGGGCATGGAAACTTGGAAATGGAAAGATCCCACAGCAGTTGTTTGGTGATTACTGTAAAAATCGTCCTTCCGTTTCCTACGGTGCATTTGAGAGTACAACAAAGGGTGATTCCGTACTTTGTAATTTGAGAGGACTTCTGCCGGAAGAATTAGAGGAATCATTCATAGAAGGAATGCATCATTTTTCCCGTGCGATTCCGGAATTTGACCGTGAGGATGCGATCCTTTCCGGTGTCGAAAGCCGTACATCTTCCCCGGTGCGTATCGTGCGTGATGAATCATTCCAGTCGAATATCCGCGGCATTTACCCATGCGGGGAAGGCGCCGGATATGCAGGTGGTATCATGTCTGCGGCAATGGACGGCTTAAAGGTTGCCGAGGCAATCGGTAGATATGCCATAGAGAGTAAATGATAGATTACAATTATGAAAAAAATAGATGATCCATTTGACGGACGCTATTATGATGAATAGAAAAAGAACAGGGGTTAAAGACGTGGCAGAATATACACCTATGATGCAGCAATATTTAAAAACAAAAGAGGAATATAAAGATTGCATTTTGTTTTACAGACTCGGTGATTTTTATGAGATGTTTTTTGATGATGCGATCGTTGTCTCAAAAGAACTTGAACTGACGCTGACCGGCAAAAGCTGTGGTGCAGAGGAACGCGCGCCGATGTGCGGTGTTCCTTATCATGCAGTGGAAGGATACTTAAATAAACTGGTTGCAAACGGTCATAAAGTTGCGATCTGTGAGCAGGTGGAGGATCCAAAACTTGCAAAAGGTCTTGTAAAGCGTGAGGTGATCCGCATCGTCACACCGGGAACAAACACAGACATGCAGGCTCTCGACGAATCCAAAAATAATTACATTATGTGTATCGTATATCTTGCAGATAAATACGGTATTTCATTAGCGGACATCTCGACCGGAGACTATTTTGTTACAGAGGTCGATACGGAGCGGAAACTGATTGACGAGATCAACAAATTTGCACCATCCGAGATCATCTGCAATGAGAGCTTTTATATGAGCGGTGTCGATCTCTCTGATATGAAAAATCGCCTTGGTATTGCAGTGTACTCTTTAGAGGCATGGTATTTCAGTGACGAGACGGCAGAAAATACGTTAAAAGAACATTTTAAGGTGCAGAGTCTTGAGGGGCTTGGATTATCTGATTATGCGTGCGGCACGATCGCTGCGGGGGCATTGCTCCGCTATCTGTATGAAACACAGAAAAATGATCTTGGCAATCTTTCTGCGATTCATCCATACTCAACCGGGAAATATATGATCATAGACAGTTCGACCAGACGTAATTTAGAGCTGGTGGAGACACTGCGTGAAAAGCAAAAACGCGGTTCACTGCTATGGGTGTTAGATAAAACCAAAACAGCGATGGGAGCAAGGACACTTCGTGCTTATGTGGAACAGCCATTGATCGATAAAACCGAGATTGAACTGCGCCAGGAAGCCATTGGTGAGTTAAACGATCATGTGATCACAAGGGAGGAATTGCGCGAGTATTTAAATCCGATTTATGACCTTGAGCGTCTGATCACCCGTGTGACTTACCGGACAGCCAATCCGCGTGATCTGATCGCATTTAAGAATTCTATCAGCATGCTGCCTCCGATCAAATCCCTGCTCGATGAGTTTGACGGTGCACTGCTAAAAAATATCCAGAACGACATTGATGCCATGGAAGAACTCTGCTCCCTGGTAGATCGTTCGATCATGGAAGAACCGCCGATCTCTGTGCGCGAGGGCGGACTGATCAAGGAAGGTTATAATGAGGATGTCGATAAATACCGCAATGCCAAAACAGAGGGTAAGACCTGGCTTGCAGAGTTAGAGGCAAAAGAGCGCGAAAAGACCGGAATTAAAAATTTAAAGATCAAATACAACAAAGTGTTCGGTTATTATCTGGAAGTGACCAATTCCTACAAGGATCTGGTGCCGGATTATTTTACCAGAAAACAGACACTTGCCAATGCGGAGCGTTACATCACACCGGAATTAAAAGAATTAGAAGATATGATCTTAGGCGCGGAGGACAAGCTCGTCAGCTTAGAGTATGATCTGTTCTGTGAAGTACGGAATAAAATTGCAGAAGAAGTTGTCCGTATCCAGCGGACAGCGAAAGCAATCGCAAACTTAGACGTTTTTGTATCACTTGCAGTCGTTGCAGACCAGAATAATTACTGCAGACCAAAGATGACCAACAGTGGAGTGATCGATATCAAGGGCGGCAGACATCCGGTTGTCGAAAAAATGATCACAAACGATATGTTCATCGATAACGATACATATTTAGATAACGGAAATAACCGTATTGCAATCATAACCGGACCGAACATGGCAGGCAAATCCACTTACATGAGACAGGCTGCATTGATCGTTCTGATGGCACAGATCGGAAGTTTTGTTCCAGCGACATCGGCAAAGATCGGCATCGTGGATCGTATTTTTACCCGTGTCGGGGCATCGGATGATCTTGCAAGCGGTCAGAGTACCTTTATGGTGGAGATGAACGAGGTCGCAAATATCCTGCGCAATGCCACATCCAATTCGCTTTTAGTACTCGATGAGATCGGACGCGGAACAAGTACCTTTGACGGTTTAAGTATCGCATGGGCGGTAGTTGAACATATCAGCAACCCGCGTCTGCTCGGTGCAAAGACACTGTTTGCGACACATTATCACGAGCTGACTGAGCTGGAAGGAAAGTTAAACAACGTCCACAATTACTGTATTGCGGTCAAAGAAAAAGGCGACGACATTGTATTTCTGCGCAAGATCGTGCAGGGCGGTGCGGATAAGAGCTACGGTATCCAGGTTGCAAAACTTGCCGGTGTTCCGGATTCCGTGATTGAACGCGCCAAAGAAATCGTGGAAGAGCTGAGCGCAAATGATATCACGTCTGTCACGAAAAACATCACGCCTGCAACGGCAGGAACGAAAAAGAAAAAAGAACGTTTGGATGAAGTTGATTTGACACAGATGTCTTTATTTGATACCGTAAAGGACGATGATATTTTAGAAGAGTTAAAAACGATTGATGTCGGAAATCTGACACCAATCGAGGCATTAAACAAACTTTATGAATTACAGAATAAAATAAAAAACCGCTGGTAGAAATGGAGAATAAAATTTATGGGCACAATTACAATTTTGCCGGAGACAACTAAAAACCCGATCACGCTGATGGGACAGCGCGCCGGTGTCTGCTGGGGAGGAAATGTAGAAGATCCGGAGAAAAATTATAAACGGGGCATGGACTGTATCATTTCCGGACATGGAAGAGTCATGGAATATGTAAATGTAGAGATGATCATTGCCGGCTATTCCGCGAGAGTAGAGCGCGAGTGGTATACACATATTGGCGGCTCACCGACACGTTTACAGTCAAGTACACGCTATATCAATTATGCCGGACGCGGATTTGATTACATCATCCCGCCGTCGATCCAGAACAACAAAGAAGCATTGGAAAAATATCAGGCATTAATGGCGCATATCAATGAAGAATGCCGCGCTTTGCAGGAAGACTACGGGATTCCAAAGGAAGATGTTGCAAACGGACTGCCGCTTGGCATGACGGCGTCGATCGTGGATAAAAGAAATCTGCGCAGTTTAACGGAGATGAGCCATCAGAGAATGTGTAACCGCGCATATTGGGAATACCGCCAGTTATTTGGTGACATCCGAAAAGCACTTTCGGAATATTCGGAAGAATGGCGCTGGATCGCAGATAATCTGTTTATGCCAAAATGTGATTACTTCGGATACTGCTCCGAGACAAGACCTTGCGGGAAACCGGTGTCCGGCGTTCCTAAGATGCCAAGACCATAACAGAATAATGCTGCAGGAAATGCAGCAGAAACGATTGAAACAAAGAGGTGAATCTGTATGCCTGAAATTACACTGCTCAGTCAGGAGACAATTGACAAGATTGCAGCCGGGGAAGTTGTGGAACGCCCCTCTTCCGTGGTAAAAGAACTGGTGGAAAATGCCATCGATGCAAAGGCAACTGCCGTCACAGTTGAGATCAAAGAGGGCGGTATTTCATTTATCCGTATCACGGACAATGGCTGCGGCATCGAGAGGGCGCAGGTTCCGCTTGCCTTTTTGCGCCATTCGACCAGCAAGATCAAAAGCGTGGAAGATCTGATGAGCATTACCTCTTTGGGATTCCGCGGTGAGGCGCTCTCAAGTATCGCTGCAGTTTCACAGGTCGAGCTGATCACAAAAACATACGGGGAGCTGACCGGTACCCGCTATGTTATTGAGGGTTCGAAAGAAAAGGAAAATGAGGAGATCGGTGCGCCGGAGGGAACCACTTTTATCGTCCGCAATCTTTTTTACAATACACCGGCGAGGCGCAAATTTTTAAAGACCGCGCAGACGGAGGGCAATTATATCAATGACCTGATGGAGCGTCTTGCCCTGTCACATCCGGGGGTTTCCTTTAAATTTATCAATAACGGTCAGACGAAAATGCATACCTCCGGCAATTCCAGGGAAAAAGATATGATCTATCATATCTACGGCAGGGATATCACCTCCGGGCTTTTAGAGATCGACCATAAAAATGAGTATTTTCATGTCAAGGGTTTTATCGGAAAACCGTTAATTTCCCGCGGAAACCGTAATTTTGAGAATTACTTTATCAACGGACGTTATATCAAGAGCGCGCTGCTCTCAAAGTCGATTGAGGAAGCGTACAAAGGCTTTCTGATGCAGCACCAGTATCCGTTCTGCGTTCTGTACTTTTCCATGGATACCGATCTTTTAGATGTCAACGTGCATCCGACGAAGATGGAACTTCGTTTTTCAAACAATGAGGCGATCTATAAGACATTGTTTGAAATTATCCGGGGCGCGCTGACGCACAAAGATTTTATCCCTGAAGTACCGGTGCAGGAAGAAAAGATACGGAAACGTGAAAACATCAAGGCACCGCTCCCGGAACCGTTTGAGCGCCGGGGTGTTGAAACGGTGCGGAGTGGAGGAAGGTTTCAGCCGCAGGACATACAGCAGGGAACAGACGGACAGTCCGGTTTCGCTGCGTCAAAAGAAAATGAAGACGTGCAGACAACAATTCCGATGCAGAGCGCAGCACCGCAGAAGGAATCAGCACCGCCGGAAAACCTTTCTGTCTTTAACTCGCTTCTTCCAAAGAAAGAAACTGCTGTCACAGAACAGTCCGCGGACCGGGTATCGGAAAGCAATACATACACCGTTTCCAAACCCGTACCGCAGCCAATACAGGCGGATAAAACAACGGCAAGCCTGCCAGAAGAGACAGCGGCAGCTTTACCGGAGTCAAAAGTCACTTACGAGCAACAGGAACTTGCGGCAGTCTCCGAAGGTTTTCTGACAAAAGATGCCAAGAAGAAACACAAGATCATCGGACAGCTGTTCGATACTTACTGGATGGTAGAGTATGAGGACAAGCTGTTCATCATCGACCAGCATGCAGCGCATGAAAAAGTACTTTATGAGAAAACGATGAAAAAAGTGCGTGAAAAAACATTTTCATCACAGACGCTCAGTCCGCCGATCATCCTGACACTCAGCATTGAAGAGATCGAGATGCTTGAAAAATACAGGGAGCAGATCGATGCGTTCGGCTATGAAATCGAACCGTTCGGCGGAAAGGAATATGCAGTGACTGCTATTCCGGCTGATTTTACCGGGATTGACACAAAAACAATGTTTCTTGAAATGTTAGATGATTTTGCAAATATAAATGAAAATGATTCACCAAATGCCATTATGGAAAAAGTTGCGTCGATGTCCTGTAAGGCAGCTATCAAGGGAAACCAGCACATCAGCAGGCCGGAGGCAGAACGGCTGATCGATGAACTGTTGGAGCTTGAAAATCCGTACAACTGCCCGCACGGACGCCCGACGATCATTTCCATGACCAAATATGAAATAGAAAAGAAATTTAAAAGGATTGTCTGATATGCAGCAAAAACCAATGATTATTCTGACCGGTCCGACCGCGGTGGGGAAAAGTGCCCTCTCGGTGGAACTGGCAAAAAAAATAAATGGAGCGGTGATCTCTGCGGATTCTATGCAGGTCTACCGCCATATGGATATCGGTTCTGCCAAGATCACACCGGAGGAGATGCAGGGTGTTACGCATTATATGATCGATGAGCTAGAGCCGGACGAAGAATTTCACGTTGTGCGTTTTGTCACGATGGCAAAAGAATATTTAAAAGAAATCTATGCGGATGGAAAAATCCCGATCATAGCCGGGGGCACCGGATTTTACATTCAGGCACTTTTGTATGATATTGATTTTACAGAGCAGCAGTGTGATGAGACTTACCGCAGGCAGTTAGAAGATCTTGCCAGAGAACATGGCGCAGAATATCTGCACGGAATACTGCGCGAAGTGGATCCAGCTTCCGCCGAAGCGATCCATGCCAATAATATCAAACGTGTGATAAGGGCGTTAGAATTTTATCATTTGTCCGGCAAAAAAATATCTGAGCACAACGAAACGGAACGACAAAAACAGTCTCCATACAATTTTGCCTATTTTGTACTCACGGATGAGCGTGCAAAATTGTACGAACGCATTGACAGACGTGTGAACGCAATGATAGAAGCCGGACTCGTGGAGGAAGTAAAAAAATTAAAATCCATGGGCTGCAGCCGGGAGATGGTTTCCATGCAGGGGCTCGGCTACAAGGAGATCCTTGCATATTTAGACGGCGGGTGTACCTTAGAGGAAGCTGTCTATATCATCAAGCGTGAGACGCGCCACTTTGCAAAACGCCAGTTGACATGGTTTAAGAGAGAGCGGGATGTGATCTGGCTCGACAAGCAGGCATTTGGCTATGATGATGCAGCGATTTTAAAAGATATGATATCAATTTTAGAAGAAAAGGAAATAATCAGTCATGAATAAGTGGATGGAAGAACAATACGAAGCCCTTGGTATTTCAAGAGAAGTATATGAATTTGGAGAAAAAATCGAAGATTCCTTAAAAGAACGTTTTGCAGCGATCGATGCTACGGCAGAATACAACCAGTTAAAAGTCATCAAAGCGATGCAGGACAACCGTGTGAGTGCAGAGTGCTTTAATATGTCATCAGGATACGGCTACAACGACCTCGGACGTGACACATTAGAAAAAGTATATGCATCCTGCTTTAAAGGAGAAGATGCTTTAGTACGTCCGCAGATTACCTGCGGCACACACGCTTTAGCACTTGCTTTAATGTCAAACCTTCGTCCGGGAGATGAACTTTTATCCCCGGTCGGAAAACCATATGACACCTTAGAGGAAGTGATCGGCATCCGTCCGTCAAAGGGATCTCTGGCAGAATATGGCGTGTCTTACCGTCAGGTGGATCTTCTGCCGGACGGAAGTTTTGATTTTGAACATATCAAAGAGGCGATCAATGAGCGGACAAAACTCGTGACGATCCAGCGCTCCAAAGGGTATGCAACCAGACCAACCCTGTCCGTGGCACGTATTGGAGAACTGATCTCCTACATCAAAGGCATCAAACCGGATGTCATCTGTATGGTAGATAACTGTTACGGTGAATTTGTCGAAGAGCAGGAACCGCTTGAAGTCGGAGCGGACATGATCGTTGGTTCTCTGATTAAAAACCCGGGTGGCGGACTTGCGCCGATTGGCGGATATATCGTCGGGAAAAAAGAATGTGTCGAAAATGCAGCTTACCGTCTGACCTCTCCGGGACTCGGAAAAGAAGTCGGTGCATCCTTAGGTGTCATCCAGTCTTTTTATCAGGGATTTTTCCTTGCACCGACCGTGGTGAGCGGCGCATTAAAGGGTGCGATCTTCGCAGCAAATATTTACGAAAAACTTGGATTTGAGGTTGTTCCGAACGGAAGTGAGAGCCGTCACGATATCATTCAGGCGGTTGCATTCCACAATCCGGATGCACTGATTGCATTCTGTGAGGGAATTCAGGCGGCGGCACCGGTCGACAGCTATGTAACGCCGGAACCGTGGGCAATGCCGGGCTATGACAGCGATGTCATCATGGCGGCAGGTGCTTTTGTACAGGGATCGTCCATTGAGCTGAGTGCAGACGGTCCGATCAAGCCTCCATATGCCGTTTATTTCCAGGGCGGACTGACCTGGTATCACGCAAAACTGGGCATTCTCAAATCTTTACAAAAACTTAAGGAACGAAAACTTGTCGACCTTGACTTGTTATGATAGAATATAATGTGATTTATGTATGCTTCCCGGGAGAGCAGAGAGGAAGCATTTATGAACAAAATTACTACGGTAAAAGAATTGCCGGATTCGGAAAAGCCATATGAAAAGTTTCTTACATATGGCCCGGAATACTTAAGTGATGCAGAGCTGTTAGCAGTGATTATCCGTTCAGGGACAAGCGGTCTGAAGTCTGTGGAAGTTGCGCAGAATCTGTTAAATGACGGTCATCGCAATTTGTTAAACCTCTATGACATTCCGTTTGAAAAGATGCAGAAAATACGTGGAATTGGTCCCATAAAGGCAATCCAGTTAAAATGTATTGCGGAATTATCAAAGCGGATTGCACAGACAAAATCAGCACCAAACGTATGCATGACTAATCCGAGAACCATCGCAGATTACTATATGGAGCATCTGCGCCACGAGAACAAAGAACATCTGATCGTCTGTATGTTCGACAACAAATGCCACATGAAAGGTGATAAACTGCTTTCTGTCGGCAGTGCAAACGAGACGATTGTTTCGCCGCGTGAGGTTTTTGAAACAGCAATCAACTGTCATGCAGCACATCTTATCTTAGTCCATAATCATCCGAGCGGTATACCGGAACCATCCCATGCAGATGATGTCGTTACAAAACGGATTTTAAACTGCGGACAGTTGATGGGCATTCCGCTTTCCGACCATGTTATTATCGGAGATCATTCTTACTTTAGTTACAGAGAAAATAACAGGATCGTGGTTTAAACCGCGTTCCAAAGGGAGAGAACAATGACAAACAACGTATACGGTATTGATCTTGGAACATGCAATATGAAAATTTACTGCAAGTCTTCCAACAAAATCTTAAATGAGAAAAACACGATCGCATTAAAAAATAAAGATGAGATCTACGCTTATGGTAACTCGGCATACGCAATGTATGAAAAGGCCCCGGAGTCTATCCATGTGACATTCCCTGTTACAACAGGTGTCATCGCAGATTTCAATAATCTTCAGTCCATGATACAGCTTTTCTTAGAAACACATGTCAAGGGAAGCTTAAAGGGGGCAGAATTTATTGTGGCAGTACCGACAAGTATCACAGAAGTAGAGAAAAAAGCGTTTTTTGACATGTTCTATAAGAGCAAGATGAAACCAAAGAGTGTTCTTTTATGTGAAAAACCAATCGCAGATGCTGTGGGATTGGGATTAGACGTCAATGAACCGACCGGTATCATGGTTGTAGATATCGGTGCAGATACGACCGAGATTTCTGTTATTTCACTTGGAGGACTTGTCCTTAGTGATCTTCTCCATTTTGGCGGCAATAAGATTGATGAATCCATCATTACTTATGTAAAACGAAATTATAATCTGGTGATCGGGCAGAAAACAGCACAGAGTATGAAAGAACGTTTGGGTTCCGGTATCCCGGGCAATGAAGATACAATGATCGTTGTCGGCAGAGATGTTGTAAGCGGACTTCCGATCGAAATGGAAATGTCAGGCGGAGTTGTCTATGAAGCAATCAAAGATAATCTCGAAAGTATCTGCAATTCCATCAAAATGATCTTAGAGAAAACACCACCGGAACTTGCAAAAGATATTATCCATTCCGGAATCTATATCACAGGCGGAAGTTCCCAGATTCATGATCTGGATAAATTGTTTGCAGATATCACAGGAATTGATATCAATACCTGTGAAGAACCGGAAGAGTGCGTTGTGCGTGGTCTTGTAAAAATTGTTTCCGACAGCAAATACAAACATCTTGCCTTCAGCATGAAAAGTAAGATCTTGATTTAGGGGAAAGTATGAAACGAAAACCAAAATTTGTTCTTCCCACAAAATATATATTGCTTATCTTAAGCGGTGTATGTATTGTGGTAATATTACTCAGTTTTACACTCGGCATATCCGGCGGACCATTAAATACTGTCGCCGGATATGTATTTATCCCAATGCAGCGCGGCATTAATTCTGTTGGCAGCTGGATTGGTGAAAAAGCAGACAATCTAAAAAAATTAAATGATGTTATGGCAGAAAATGAAGACCTGAAACGTCAGGTGGATGATCTGACCACGGAATTAAATACCATTAAATTAGAGCAGTACGAGCTTGACAATTTAAGAGAACTTTTAAAACTGGATCAGAAATATCCAAGTTACGATAAAGTTGCAGCAAATGTTATCGGAAAAGACGGCGGCAACTGGTTTACGAATTTTACGATTGACAAGGGATCTAACGATGGAATCGAAGTGGACATGAACGTGATCGCGGGAAGTGGTCTTGTAGGAATTGTCACAGACGTAGGACCAAACTATGCAAAAGTTTCTGCTATCATAAATGATACCATAAAAGTCAGTGGTATGGTTACAACCACATCGGATAACCTGATCGTAAATGGCAGTTTACAGAATATGAATGAAAATATGGTCATTGAATTTTCAAATCTCAATGATAAGGACAATAAAGTTGCCATCGGTGATCCCGTCGTTACTTCTTATGTATCAAACCGCTATCAGCAGGGAATTCTGATCGGTTATATCAGTACACTTACCATGGATTCTAATAATCTTACAAAGTCGGGTACCATTACACCGGCGGTCGATTTTGAGCATATCGAAGAAGTTCTTGTCATTTTAAATAAGAAACAGACAGCAGAATCTTAGAAATAGAGGTTATTTATGAGAAGAAAGATTACCGTATTTATTATTATTGGCGTCTGCTATCTGTTGCAAACGACATTTTTTGACACACTTTCCTTTGCATCCATATCACCAAACCTTCTGATTATCGTAACATCGTCCTTTGGTTTTATGCGTGGACGCAAAGAAGGGCTTTTTATCGGTTTTTTCTGCGGACTGCTCTTAGATATTTTCGGTGGAGGTGTTCTTGGATTTTACAGCCTTTTATATATGTATATCGGTTATATCAATGGAATGTTCCGTAAACTTTTTTATCCGGAAGATATTAAACTGCCGCTTGTCCTGATTGCAGGCAGTGATTTAAGCTGCAACCTTCTGATTTATTTTATTATGTTTCTTTTTCGAAACAGATACGACTTTAACTACTATTTTTTACAATTAATGATACCAGAGTTGGTTTATACCATGGTTATAACAATTTTTTTGTATTTCATAATTTTAAAGATAAACCAGAAACTGGAAGCAATCGAGAAAAGGAGTGCAAGCAAATTTGTTTGATAATATAAAAGAAGCATGCCGTATGTTTTTTAAATCGCGGCTGGTTGTAGCAACAGTTGTGATGATTCTGCTGTTTTCCATTCTTCTGTGGCGTATTTTTTCTCTTCAGATTGTAAATGGAAAAGAATATCAGGACAATTATACGTTCAAAATCGTCAAGGAACGCACCTTAAACAGTACACGCGGAAATATTTATGACCGCAATGGCAACCTGCTCGCCTACAATGAACTGGCATATTCCATTACGATCGAGGATAATGGTACTTACAGTTCTACGAAAGCAAAAAATGCAGCGATCAATGCAGAAATTGCACAGGTCGTAACCGCACTTGAAGAAAATGGAGACTCCATTGTCAACGATTTTAAAATATTGCTGGATGACAATGGCAATTACAGTTATAATATAGAAGAATCCGGCGCAACCTGGAAACGTTTTCTGGCAGATGTGTTTGGAGAGGCTTCATTTGAAAGTATGCAGGAAGATGAATCTGACATCATTTCCCGCAACAAACTTGATTTTAAACCGACGGAAGCAACCGCTGCACAGGTTATGCAATATCTGGCGGGCAGCAACCGTTATGCCATTGGAACCGAATATGATGATGCAATGGCATATAAGATTATTGTTGTACGTTTTTCCATGGCACAAAATGCCTATCAGAAATATATTGCAACAACGATCGCAACGAACGTTTCCGAGGAATCGGTTGCCTATATCAGCGAACACGCTGCAGAATTGCAGGGGGTTGAAGTATTAGAGGATACCATACGAAAGTACAACGATAGTGAATATTTTTCTTCCATTATCGGTTACACCGGAAAAATATCCACCGACGAATACAATAAACTTTCAGAGACAGATGATTCCTATACTTTAAATGACGTAGTCGGTAAACTTGGTATTGAACAGTATATGGACAGCGATTTAAAAGGTGAGAAAGGTCATGAAAAGCTCTATGTGGATTATCTTGGAAAAGCGGTAAAAGTCATTGAACACGAAGAACCGCAGGCAGGAAATGATGTCTATCTGTCTATCGACAAAGATCTTCAGATTGCAGTATATAAGCTTTTAGAGCAGGAGATTGCCGGAATCGTATACTCCAATATTGATAATCCTGGATCAGATATCAATATTCCGATCACAGATGTCTATTTTGCACTGATTAACAATAATGTGATTGATTTTTCACATTTTTCAGAAGAAAATGCATCCCCCACGGAACGGGAAGTACAGCAGATCTTTGCCAGCAGACAAAATGCTGTAATTGAACAGATACGCACCGAACTGACCGGAAGTGCACCGACACCATTTGCATCGATGACAGAGGAATATCAGGATTATTTTACCTATATCATAAAAAATATGCTTCATGATAACAATATCCTGTTAAAGAAAAATATTGATACGTCCGATGAGGTTTACCTTCAATGGCAGAATGGGGCGATTGGCCCGCAGGAGTATTTAAACCATGCAATTGCCAAAGGGTGGATCGACATTACAAAGTTTTCCGTAAGTGAAAAATATTCAGATTCTACTGAAATATATGATGCATTGTGTGATTATATTCTAAATGATATCAGTACAGATTCAGATTTTACAAAAATTATATATGAATATTTAATCCAGACCGATGCAATTACCGGAAGACAGCTTTGTCTGATCTTATTTGATCAGAATATTCTGGCATTTGACGAGGATGATATTGCAGGATTATCAGGCGGCACAATTGCACCGGCTTCCTTTATCAAGGAAAAGATCCAGAATCTTGAAATTACACCGGCACAGCTTGCCTTAGATCCATGTGCGGGCTCCTGTGTGATCACAGATACAAAGACAGGGGAAGTTCTCGCTTTGGTAAGTTATCCTGGATACGACGGTAACAGGCTTGCAAACACCGTCGATTCCGATTACTTCAACAGCCTGCAGCAAAATAATGCAAGACCTCTGTACAATTATGCAACCCAGCAGCGGACGGCACCTGGTTCTACATTTAAAATGGTATCAGCGACGGCAGGTCTTGCAGAACATGTGATCAGTACGACGGAGCAGATCCAGGATCTTGGAGTGTACAAAAACGTAAGCAATGAACCGAGATGCTGGATTTATCGTTCTTTCCACGGATCACATGGTCTTATTAATGTGTCTGAAGCACTTAGAGATTCCTGTAACTACTTCTTCTATGAAGTTGGTTACCGTCTCAGTACCAATAATTATGCAATGAGCTACAATAATGATGCCGCAGAAAACGGTATTGAAAAAATTCAGAAATATGCTTCACTTTATGGCCTGAATGAAACAACCGGCATAGAAATTGAAGAGAGCAAACCGCAGGTCGCAGATAGTTTCCCTGTCATGGCTGCCATTGGTCAGAGTAATAATAACTACTCCACGATACAGCTCGCCAGATATGTTACTGCCGTTGCAAACAGTGGTACCGTATATAATTACACACTTTTAAACAAAGTAACGGATTCTGACGGAAACACATTAAAACAATACGAACCGGAGATACGCAATACCGTGGATGTCTTAAGTGACAGTGACTGGGATGCCATTCATACCGGTATACGCATGGTGGTTGAAAATACAAAAGAATTCGATGGATTTCCAATCGAGGCAGCCGGCAAGACAGGTACGGCACAGGAGGATCTGAAACGGCCAAACCACGCTTTGTTTGTCGGTTATGCTCCGTACGATAATCCTGAAATATCAATTGCAACGCGTATTGCAAATGGATATACTTCCCACAATGCGGCAGAAGTTTCAAAGAAGATCCTTGCATACTATTTCAAAGTTGAAGATGCTGATTCTCTGTTAAACGGACAGGCTGAGAATATTAATGCTACATCAAATGGTGTAAATGATTAACATTTGAATAATTCCCGTTTTTTTGCGGGTTTTATTAATAAATCAAAACAGGAGGTTCCCTCATGGGTGAAGTGATTACTTTTACCTCAGGAAAAGGCGGCGTTGGCAAAACGACAACCACAGCTAACGTTGGCGCAGGACTTTCACTGTTAGATAAAAAAGTCGTATTGGTAGATACTGATATCGGCTTACGAAATCTTGATGTTGTCATGGGACTGGAAAACCGGATCCTCTATAATCTGGTGGATGTGCTAAGCGGCAGATGCAGGGCGAAACAGGCAATCATCCGGGACAAACGATTCCCGAATCTCTCTGTGATACCGTCATCCTGTACAAAAGAAAAAATTCTGCTTGATTCTGATCAGATGAAACATCTGCTTGATGATCTAAGACAGGAATTTGATTATATATTAGTTGACAGTCCCGCAGGTATCGATCAGGGATTTTTACTTGCCATTACGGGAGCCGACCGCATTGTAGTGGTCACAACACCTCAGATTGCAGCCATTCATGATGCTGATTGTGTACTTCAGATATTAAAAACACATTATACGGTAAAAACAGAACTTCTGATCAATGGTTTTCGCAAGCACATGGTAAAAGACGGAGATATGCTAAATATCGATGATATCTGTGAACTTTTAGATGTGCCATTACTTGGTGTCGTGCCGGAAGATGAACAGATCATCATTGCCCAGAACCATGGCGAACCGTTGCTGCATCTGGATGGAAATAAAAAGAATGCATTACTTTCTGAGCTCTGCTACAACAATATTGCACGGCGAATCACAGGTGAGGAAGTGCCTCTGTTAAATTACATAAAACAGGGCAGTATTTTTTCGAAGATATTTTTTAAAAAGAAACCTGTGAAAGGAGCGCTGCATGTTTAAAACCCATTCCGGAAATGTTGCAAAAGAGCGCTTAAAGCTGATGATGAATGCAGACCATCAAAAACTGGATGATGCCACTATGGAACTGATCCGTCAGGAGATAGGCTGTGTTATCACGAAATATGTGGTTATAGAGCCGGAGAACATTGAGATTAAAGTAATGTTAAAGGATTACAAGAAAAGAGAGTAGGATAATGTCTAAACTTTATAAACTAAAGAATTACAAATTCATACTGGTCATATATGTTCTGATATTAAATACCCTGGGGGTCTTTCTGGTTGGGAGCGCAAGCCCCGGGGATCAGAAAAAACAGATCATCGGTATGGTGAGCGGTATTGTCATCATGGTGATTTTATCTTTGATCGATTACAGTTTTATCCTCCGTTTTTCCTGGATCATATATCTGCTGGCAGTCGGTCTCTTAGCACTGGTACTTGTCGCGGGTGATTCTTCAAAAGGAGCACAGCGCTGGTTTGAGATTGGCGGTATCCGCTTTCAGCCATCCGAACTTGTAAAAATACTTTTGATTTTATTTTTCGCGTATTATTTCATGAAATATGAGGAGAAGATCAATACGGTAAGAGTGATTGTTTCTTCGTTTGTGTTACTTGCGATTCCGCTGTTTTTAATCTATAAACAGCCAAATCTGTCGACAATGATTGTAATTACCTTAGTTTTTTGCGCATTATTATTTATGGCAGGCTTAAATTACAAACTGGTCGTCGGTGTGCTGATCGTATGTATTCCGGTCGGACTGATTGGAATGACACTGATCATACAGGATAAAATCCCATTCATCCACGCTTATCAGCTGGGGCGTATCATGGCATGGCTTTATCCGGATGATTATCCGGATCTTGCCTACCAGCAGCAGAATTCGATCATGGCGATCGGTTCCGGACTATTATGGGGAAAAGGACTTAACAATACGGATCCGACTTCGGTCAAAAACGGAAACTTTATTTTGGAACCTCAAAATGACTTTATTTTCGCGGTTGCAGGTGAAGAACTTGGATTTGTGGGCAGTGCAGTGATCATAATTCTCTTGCTTTTCATCACGATTGAGTGTATATTTATTGCTAGAAAAGCAAAAGACACAGCAGGCAGACTGATCTGTTGTGGTGTAGGTGCGCTGATTGGTTTTCAGACTTTTGTCAATATCGGTGTGGCGAGCGGGCTTCTGCCAAATACAGGTGTAACACTTCCGTTTGTCAGCTACGGACTTACATCATTATGGTCTTTGTATATAGGTATCGGGCTTGTCTTAAATGTCGGGCTTCAGCCGAAAAAATATTAACAACAGGGGGTCCTACAACATGAACATTGGATTAATAGCACACGATTCAAAAAAGAAACTGATGCAGAATTTCTGCATTGCCTATCGGGGTATACTTTGCAAAAATGAGCTTTATGCAACTGGAACGACCGGAAGACTGATCGAAGAGGTTACAAATTTAAACGTTCATAAATATCTGGCAGGACATTTAGGCGGGGCTCAGCAGTTAGGGGCTCAGATCGAGCACAACGAGATCGATCTTGTCATTTTTCTTCGTGATCCGTTGACACCAAAATCACACGAACCGGATGTCAACAATGTCGTAAAAATCTGTGATACACACAACATACCGCTTGCAACAAATCTTGCTACCGCAGAACTTCTGATCAAATCTTTAGACAGAGGCGATTTAGAGTGGCGTGAAATGTACAAATAACAGAAACGAATAATAGAATACACACTTTGTGAACATTCTATTATTAAGAATAAAATATATACGCAGGATATACCTTTATCTGGTGTATCCTGCGTATTTTATGAAAGGAATTTTAACATGAAACGATTGCTATCTGTTCTGTGTATTACAGCACTTTTACTTGGCAGCATTACCGGTTGTGGCAAAGAGGAGGTTACACTGGAACAGCCTTATGATATTTATGAAACGACCGGAAGTCTTGGTCTTGGAACAACTGTTTCTGCCGGTGCACAGGAATATTTTTCAAAAGACCTGTGTGTAGCCGATGACGTTTCACTTGGTACAGATACAACGGATTCACAGGTTGCAGAAGGCGCCGGTACTTTTAATCTGGCAACAAATGAGATTGTCTATGCAAAAAATATATATGAGAGACTATATCCGGCAAGTACAACAAAAATTCTGACCGCATATATTGCATTAAAGTATTGCACAGATTTAAGCCAGACGGTCACGATCAGTGAAAACGCTGCAAATCAGGCCTCCGATTCCTCTGTCTGCGGTCTTCATGCCGGAGATGTGATCCGCATGGATGACCTTTTATATGGTATGATGCTGCGAAGCGGTAATGATGCTGCGATTGCAATCGCAGAGTCGATTTCAGGGAGTGTGGAAGAATTTGCGGCACTGATGAACAAAGAAGCAGCCGCACTGGGGGCGACACAGTCTCATTTTGTCAACCCAAACGGACTTCCGGATGAAAATCATTATACCTCTGTATATGATCTGTATCTGATTTTCCGTGCGGCATTACAGAATGAAACATTTGTCCAGATCATAAGCACGACTTCCTATGATGTAACCTATCAGGCAGGAGATGGTACAATAGAAGAACATACCTGGGAAAATACAAACCAGTATCTGAGCGGTCACGCAAAATCTCCGGACGGTTTTACCGTAATTGGCGGTAAAACGGGTACAACCGGTGATGCAGGATACTGTCTGGTGCTTTATTCCATGAATGAACAGTCACAGCCAATTATTTCTATTGTTCTGAAAGCAGACGGAAAATCAAACCTTTATCTGTTAATGAATGAAATGTTATCCGGTTTTGCAAATTAATTGAAAATATTATTGTTTTTTTTGTGTTAATATACTATAATTAATTTATAAAACGAACCGTTTTTATTCATTTTCACGAATATGGACGTTACATCGAAGGATCAGGAGGGAAATGACCATGATAGAGATTATTTCAGGCGAAAAGGGAAAAGGAAAGACAAAGGAACTGCTTAACAAGGTCAATACATCGATCACATCTGCAACTGGCAATATCGTATATCTGGATAAGAGCCAGAAACATATGTATGAGTTAAATAATAAGATTCGATTGATCAATGTAAACGATTTTCTGATTGATAACTGTGATGAATTTCTCGGTTTCATCTGTGGCGTGATATCACAGGATCACGATCTTGAAGAAATGTACCTTGACAGTTTTCTTACCATTGCATCGATAGATTCCGATGAACTTTTAAATCATGCGATTCAAAAACTCGATGTGATCAGTGAAAAATACAATGTAAAATTCATTTTAAGCGTATCAAAAGATGAATCAAAACTGACAGATATTGCAAAAGCAAAAATCGTCATTTCCCTATAAAAATGAATATGTAAACAATCAGATAACACACACCATGTGAATATATCTTTTGTTATGAATTATGCGGTATGGAAAGATCTCTTATCCATACCGCATAATTCATGATAACAGAATGTTTGCGAAACATGCATTCTGTTATTAAGATTCTCCTACAGAACGGATTCTTCCGAACAGGCTGAGCAGATATAATCCCCCAATTCCCACAAGTGCATAAATAATTCTTGTAAGCCATGACATATCCCCGAAAAGAAATGCCACCAGATCAAATCTGAAAAAGCCAATCAGTCCCCAGTTAATCGCACCAATGATAACCAATGTAAGCAATGTGTAATCAAGCCAGTTTGTATTCATTTTTTTAGCCTCCTTTTGCAGATAGTATGCACGCAAAAAAAAATTTTTATTCGTATAAAACTTTTTTATCCTCGTTGTTTTCTATTGAATAAAATGTTAGAATAGGAATGTTGAAAAATTTAAGAGGTGAGTAAATTTTTGAATGAACATAAAAAAGTAGTAAAATATCGTAAACCGTTCAACATAAATATTGGTGTAATCATTTTTATTATTATTTTCATATATCTTGTATTCAATGTTTTCACTTACATTACAACAACACATACTTCTGTTTATGAAGTGGAGCAGGGAACCATGGCAGAAAATAATGTTTACCGCGGTCTGATCCTTCGGGATGAAACAATTGTCACATCGCAATACGCTGGATCACTGAACTATTATGTACGCGAATCATCGAGAGTCGGATACGGAGATCTGATCTGTTCCGTCGATGAAAGCGGAAGCGTTTCCCAAAAGATTAATGATGTAAGTGCAGACGCCTCTAATCTGGATGCCGAAGGACTTTTAGAAATTGAAAATGATATTTCCGACTATGAAAATTCCTATCAGGCGCAGACATTTTATAATATTTATTCATTTAAAGAAAATATTGATTCTGCATTAAATGAAGCCTTAAGTCTGGAAGCTTTAAACGGATTATCGGATTATACATCCGCTGCCGGAAATGGTTCTTCCTTTCATACGATCACAACCGATACACCTGGGATCCTTGTTTATTACACGGATGGATTTGAAAATACGACCACGGACAATTTTTCAAAAGAACAGTTTGATGAAGCGTCCTATCAGCGCAATAATTTAAAACAGAATGTATCCGTTTCTAACGGGGATGCGGTTTATAAACTGATCAGCAACGAAGAATGGCATATTGTCGTTCCTATTACAAATACACTCGCAGATGAACTTGCAGATGACAATACTTTAAAACTCCGTTTTAATAAGGATGGTAAAACGGCATACGCTACATATGTGGTTACAGAAAAGAGCGGCGAAAAATACCTGATTTTAACACTTCGCAATTCGCTGGTACGTTACGCAAAAGATCGTTTTATAGAGATTGAGCTGCTGCTTACCGAACAGACCGGACTGAAAATTCCAAATTCGGCAATTACAGAAAAAGAATTTTTTACCATACCGGTCAGCTACTTTATGAAAGGCGGGGATTCTGATGCCGATGGACTGCTTGTTTCGTCCACAAACAAAAACGGAAAGACAACAACAGAGTTTGTTTCGCCAACGATTTATTACACAACTGACGATTATTACTATATCGACAGTGAGAATGTTACTGCCGGAGACATTCTGGTAAAACCTGATTCGAATGAAACTTACCGGGTTGGCTCAGACACTGCAACCTTAAAAGGTGTCTATAACGTCAATAAAGGTTATGCTGTTTTCAAACAGATCGATATCCTTTATCAGAGCAAGGAGTATACCATCGTAAAAACCGGAACTTCCTATGGAATTTCCTTATATGACCACATCGCTTTAGATGGAGCGAAGATCAATGAAGATGATTTGTTAAAATAATGGAGGGAAAATGATATGTTAAAAGAAAATCTTGCCAATGTCGAAAAAAATATTGAACAGGCTTGTAAAAATGCCGGACGCAGCCGCGATGAAGTAACCCTGATTGCGGTAAGCAAAACGAAACCCGTTGAAATGTTACAGGAAATTTACGACGAAAACATCCGTGATTTCGGTGAAAATAAAGTACAGGAACTCTGCAGCAAGATGGAGCAGCTTCCATCAGATATCCGCTGGCATATGATCGGACATCTTCAGCGCAATAAAGTAAAGTATATTGTGGGAAAAGTTGAGTTGATCCATTCCGTGGATACATACCGCCTTGCAGAAGAGATTAACATTCAGGCAAAAAAACAGAATGTGATCGTTCCAATTCTTGTCGAAGTCAATATTGCACATGAAGAGTCTAAATTTGGTATTTCCGCAGAAGATGCAATCCTACTTGTGGAAGAGATTTCCAAACTTGAAAATATCCGTATCAAAGGACTTATGACAATTGCGCCTTATGTTGAAAATCCGGAAGATAATCGTCTGTATTTCCGAAAAATAAAGCAATTATCTGTTGACATAACTAATAAAAACATAGATAATGTATTTATGGAAATTCTGTCTATGGGAATGACAGGAGATTATATGGTTGCAATCGAAGAGGGCGCTACCATGGTGCGTGTAGGAACCGGAATTTTCGGTGAAAGAAATTATAAACAGGAGTGAGAACATGGGAGTTCTTGATAAATTTTTAAATGTTATGCGTCTGAATCCTGAGGATGACGACGATTTTTACAATGAAGATTACGATTACGATGATGATTATACAGAGGACGAGCCAAAGCAGACATTCCGTCGCGAGAAGAAACGTGAAACAGTAGAAAAAGATTATGATTCAGATCGTCCGAAGGAGACTCCGGTAAAATCCTCATCCAAGGTAACGCCGATCCGTCCATCGAAAAAACAGACTGGTCCCGGCGGTATGCAGGTATGTGTGATCAAACCTACTTCTGTTGAAGATGCGAGAGAAATTACAGAGACTTTACTGGAGAACCGTACTGTTGTCCTCAATGTTGAGGGTCTTGACGTTGAGATTGCGCAGCGTATCATTGATTTTACATCCGGTTCATGCTTTGCAATCAGTGGTAATCTGCAGAAGATTTCAAATTACATCTTCATTATCACACCGGCATCTGTGGATATTTCCGGAGATTTTTTAAGTTTAATGGATTCATTTGAGACAAGGGGTATTCAGACCGATTTTTAATTATGAATGAGCAGGAACTTTGTAAAAAACGTCTGTTGGATCTTTCCAGACAGGCTGACCGAAAGGGAATCGTTTTATTCAGCGATTTCCTTAATTTAAATGAACTGAATATTTACCACCAGTGTGAATCCGAATTTGCCACAAAGACGGAGAGTTTTGGCGGGGTTTCCTATGCAGAGCGTCAGATAATTGCTTTTATTCCTGATGCTCTTTATTATGAATGGACATACCCGATTGCGGCATTAAAGGTGGAACCCGCTTATCCGAAGTTTGCAGAAAAATTAGGTCACCGTGATCTGCTTGGATCTGTCATGACACTCGGTATAGACCGCTCAAAGATCGGTGATATTCTGATGGGAGACGGCTGTTATTATATCCTGTGTGAGGAAAATGTGGCTCCATACTTTATGGAACAGCTCACAAAAGTTCGTCATACACTGGTGCGCTTAAGTGTTGTAAGTACAGACGAAATCAGTTCGCATCAGGAGATGATCGATAAAGATGGCATCATTACCTCAAACAGACTTGATTCTGTCATTGCCTGTGTATACCGTTTATCCAGAAGCCAGTCTTTAGAACTGATCCGCGCAGACCGTGTATTTGTAAATGGAAAAAATATTCAGACACCAACCTATATCTGCAAGCCGGATGATATTATATCCGTGCGTGGTCATGGGCGTTTTCATTTTATTTCCATCTCAGGAGAAACCAATAAAGGACGTCTGAAAATCAAATATCAGCTATACAAAAGTTAACAGAACACTCATATGCAAAAATGCAGAAACGGAGGAGTATTATGTCAAAAAGTATACCGGTTACAGATGGAACAAATGTGATCTATACGATTGAATTAAAAAAAGATTTTGGGGATCTTTGTAAAGAACTGACCAGACTTAAAATCAGTCCTGACCAGAAACTTTGTATTGTCACAGATTCCAATGTAGCACCCTTATACGCAAAGGAAGTACAGGATCAGCTTTCTGCGGTATTTTCAAATGTATTTTTACATATTTTTCCTGCAGGTGAAGCAAGCAAAAACACGGATACCGTAGGTGCGTTATATCAGTTTCTGATAGAAAATCACTTCGACAGAAGGGACATCCTCTTAGCACTTGGTGGAGGTGTAGTCGGTGATCTGACCGGTTTTACGGCAGCAACTTACTTACGGGGCATTGATTTCATACAGATTCCAACTACACTGCTTTCACAGGTGGACAGCAGTATTGGCGGCAAAACGGGTATTGATTTTATGCAGTATAAAAATATGGTCGGTGCATTTTATCAGCCTAAATTAGTTTATATGAACCTGTCAGTGCTTCATTCTCTTCCAGGAAAACAGATTGTTTCCGGAATGGGAGAGATTATCAAGCATGGCTTGATCAAGGATGCTTCTTATTTTGAATGGCTCATCGCTCATGAAAAAGAGATCTGGGCATTAGATCCTGAAATTTTAGAAGAAATGATCTACATAAGCTGTAATATCAAGCGTGATGTGGTCGAACGTGATCCCAAAGAGCAGGGAGAGCGTGCACTCCTTAATTTTGGACACACGATTGGTCATGCCATTGAAAAGCTTTCTGATTTTTCGCTTTACCACGGAGAATGTGTAGGACTTGGTATTGTTGCGGCATCTTATCTGTCCATGCAGCTTGGTCATATTTCAAAAGAAGATTTTGAGAAAATACAAAATGCTTTATCGCTTTTTGAACTTCCAACACAGATGGATGGATTTAACGCAGAAAAAGTTCTTTCCGCAACAAAATCCGATAAAAAAATGGTTGGAAACCAGGTTAAGTTTATTCTGTTAAAAGAGATTGGAAATGCTTATATCTACCGCGAACTGACAGATGAACAGATTCTTGACGGTATCCGTTATGTCTGCCATTCCTAAAATGATTTCCAAAGAAATGAGGGCTCAATGAAACAACAATCTAAAACCATTCAAAAAAAAGCTTTTATCGGTATTTTATGCTCAGTCATTCTGATTTTTTTAGACCAGTTTACAAAATATCTTGCAGTACAGCATTTGAAAGATCAGATGCCTGTTGTTTTGTGGAAAAACGTTTTGGAACTCAGTTATTTAGAGAACCGTGGTGCAGCGTTTGGTATTTTTCAGGGAAAACAGTGGCCGCTTATTATTTTTACCGTGATTGTTCTGATCCTTATCATATATTTTTATCTGATGCGCATTCCTGCGGAAAAACATTTTGGCTTACTCAATGGAATCGCCATTCTGTTTTTTGCAGGTGCGATCGGTAACTTTATTGACCGGGTTACGCAGAGATATGTGGTTGATTTCTTTTATTTCAGACTGATCAATTTCCCGGTGTTCAACGTCGCAGACATTTATGTGACCGTTGCTGCCGTACTTTTGATCTTATGTCTGCTGTTTTATAAGGAAGAAGACTTTGAACGTATTCTTCCCACAAAAAAGAAATCATGATTTTTGTATACCATTGAATATACATACCAGAATGGAGATTTTATGAAACAGGAAACTTTCGAAATAGAGGCAGAATATGAGGGAGAACGCTTAGATAAATATCTAAGCGTTATTTTTGAGCAGTCAAAAACCTCTTCAAATGCACCTTCACGTTCTTTTTTTCAGAAACTGATCAGGGACGGCCATGTAAAAGTAAATGATTCTATAGCAAAAGCAAATTACCGTCTGCGTATGGATGACCTTGTATGTGTGGAAATTCCAGACGCCGTGGAAACACCGATTCTCCCGGAAGATATCCCGCTTGATATTTTATATGAGGACGATGACCTTCTCGTTGTCAATAAACCGAAAGGAATGGTTGTACATCCATCAGCAGGGCATTATTCAGGCACCTTAGTTAATGCGATTATGTTTCACTGCAAAGACAGTCTTTCTGGCATTAATGGCGAAATACGGCCAGGAATCGTGCACCGGATCGATATGGACACAACCGGTTCGCTCATTGTATGTAAAAATGATGAGAGCCATATTAAAATTGCAGAGCAGATCAAAGAGCACAGTGTCAATCGCAGATACCGCGGTATTGTATATGGCGTTGTAAAAGACGATGAAGGAACGATCAATGCTCCGATCGGCAGACATCCGACCAACCGGAAAAAGATGGCGATCAACGAGAAAAATGGAAAGCCGGCGATCACACATTATAAAGTACTGGAACGTTTTTCGAATTATACCTATATGGAATTTAAATTAGAGACGGGCAGAACACATCAGATCCGCGTTCATATGGCAAGTATCGGTCACCCGTTACTTGGCGATACCGTATATTCCAGTGGAAAAAGTCCGTTTAAAACGCAGGGGCAGACACTTCATGCCATGACGATCGGTTTTATTCATCCGCATACTAATGAATATATGGAAATATCGTCACCACTCCCAGAATATTTTTTGAAAATACTAAAAAGTTTACATTAAATTCCGAAAAATTGTTTTAATTTTTGAAAAAATGTAGTATAATTATACAAAAGAAACAGATATCATCATATGAAAACGAGGCGTTTTGCATGTATTGCACAAATATTTCGTAATATGTAAGATATTCTGCTGCAAAAGAAAGTGGGGGATTCCTATGTCAAATAAGATATATACCATTGGTCGTGAATTTGGAAGCGGAGGTAAAGCAGTTGGTGAGGCACTTGCCAACAGACTTGGCATCAAATTATACGACAAAGAATTATTACAGCAGGCAGCGAAAGACAGTGGCTTTTGCGAAGAGATTTTTGAAAATCACGATGAAAAACCAACCAGCAGCTTTTTATACTCACTGGTCATGGATACATACTCCGTTGGAAGCTACAATTCTTCACCGTTTCTTGATATGCCGTTGAACCATAAAGTATTCCTTGCACAATTTGAAACGATCAAAAAGATTGCAGATCGTGAATCCTGTGTCATTGTTGGCAGATGTGCAGATTACGCATTGGCAGATTATCCGGACTGCATCAATATTTTTATACATTCAGATATGGAAAACCGCGTCAAAGCTGTCAGCAAACGCCTGAATATCACAGAGAATAAGGCAAAAGACCTGATCCAGAAAAAGGATAAACAGCGCGCCAGCTATTATAATTATTATTCCAGCAAGCGCTGGGGTGATTCTACCAGCTATCATCTGACACTGGATGCCGGAAAGCTTGGTATTGACGGATGTGTCGACATGATCTTAAAATTCCGTGAAATTATGGATGCACAGAAATAAAATAGAAATATCCCGGAAAAAAGTCCCTGTTAAGGTGTATAGCCTTAATGGGGATTTTTTTGTAAAAATGATAATTGCAAATTGATTAGTTTTGTTGCCGACACAGCGTATATTGAGTTAATAAGCTACAGACTATTTGCTTCCGAATACAACTATTCGTTAAACTTGTGTTTTGCGAATAGAAGAAAAGACAATCAAACAACTCAAATACACTCTGCTACATATAAATTTATACAAACTTTATCATCAATGCATCCATACGAAAATCCCGTGTTAAGATAAATATCTGGTTAACACGGGATTTTTCTGATTGACAGCCTGCAAATAAATCTATATTATTTACATTTTACTTTTTTTACTACTGAATATGCGCCATATATTTTTTTACCTTTCACAGTTTTATATGCGCGTACCTTATAATAATACATTTTTTTGGAAGAAACTTTTTTATCAAGGAAAGTTGTTTTTTTCGCGTTTTTAACGGTAGAAACTTTTGTAAATTTTCCTTTATTTGAAACAGCAGTAAGCGCATTCCAGCTTAAGGTAACACTATCTACTTTTACAGAATTCACCTTTACATTTTTCGGTGCCGTTTTATCTACGGACTTTACTGTTACTGTCACCGTTGCCTTTGCTGAGTCATCTGCTTTCGCAGTAATAATGGCTGTTCCTGTTCCTTTGATTGTTAAATTGCCACTGGAAGCATCTATTGTCGCCACCGCATTATTAGAACTGCTCCAGTTTACATTTGCTTTTACTCTGGTCGGTGTAGTTGTTGCTGTCAGCTGATAACTCTTATTTTTATTTGTGTCATAATCATAAGTCAGATTTGCTCTTCCATCACAGATCTGAACACCTGTTATTTCTGATTCTAATGTCGGTAACAACAATAAGTACTGGTTATCTCCCGTACAAACTTCATCTTCTGTTGTAACTTTAACAATATAAAGTTTGTCTTTTCCCGGAGTAACATTCATTTTACTTCTGTCAAGTTCAAATGGAACAACAACAGAATCTGCATTCGTGACATCTTTGATCGTTCTCTGGAAAACAATATCTCCATCTAACGAATCTTCGTATACTTTCAGTTCCACATCTGCATTTCGTGCTGTCAGATTAGAAATCTGTGCATACACATCAATGATATTATCATGATAATATTCCGTTGTTTTTAGCGAAACATCTGCATATCCGAGTTTAATTTCCTGTTCATTATTTTTTGTATTGCGATCTTCATCTTGATTGATCACAAACCTGTATGTTTGCACTTCTTTCGATACGGATTTTGAAAATGTAATTTCAATCTCTTTTTCTTCTCCTGAAGCAATACTTTCATTACATCCACGGTATCGATCCAGTCATCATCCTCATATACATCAACAGTAAATCCTGATGCATCTTTCACCCCTTCATTTCCAACGGAAATTGTCGCTGTCTGCCTGCCGTTTGCATAATTTTGTTCGCTGGCGCTCACATTTTCCAATACAAGGTCATTTGCTTCAACAGTTTCCTGGTAAGCAAGGATAAACTCATCCGCATCATTGAGATCATAATACCCGAATACAATATGGTAAATTCCATCGGACGTTTTATAAATTGCTGGTTGGTAAATGTATTGTTGGTAGTGTCAAATACTGCAAATGCAAGTTCAATTCTTCCGGCAAGATCTTTAATCTGCTCTGTCGTGTTCAAATTAACAGACTTCTTGTGTCTGTCTTTTGATTCTTCCGTTTCAGTCTCTTCAATTTCAGTTTCTTCTATTTCGACTTCTTCGGTTTCAATCTCCTCAGTTTCAATTTCCCCGGTTTCGGTTTCTTCGGTTTCAGTTTCTGCTTCTTCCGTCTGAATCTCTTCTATTTCTTCCGTCTCGGTTTCAACTTTCTCAGTTACTGCTTCTTCCGTTTCGACTGTTTTCTCAGAAGCCATTTCATCCGTTTCCTGAGGTTCTTCTTTGCTGTTCCGCCAATGACTGGAACATCTCCCGGTACGGTATAACCAACTCCATTTCCAAATTTGAAATTTTCGCTGACTTTTGTATCAGTACCAATGAATCTGGATGCTTTCGACTTTATAAAAATGTTGGTCTTAACAGCCTCTGATTTTACATTGTTTCCACATGCAACCTGTAAGTAAAAGAACTTTCCGGGCGGATCAGCCCGTTCCCCGCACTGACATTTATACCATATAAAAATTATACTAAAATAATTCCAATCAAAATAAACCGTATACCACCCAGCATAAATCCTGTTATGCCAAATAGCATTCCAAAATCATCTTCCTCCTTTCCTTTTTCCTTTCAAAAAAATCAACCATTCTTACGATTTTCATCGTATGAGTTCATCAGAATCAAGAATGATCGTAAAAGGTCCGTCATTCACAAGGGATATTTTCATATCTGCTCCGAAAACCCCCTGTTCTACAACTGCAATCTGATTTTTGCAGCTCTCAATAATATAGTGATAAAGTTCTTTTGCCATGTCCGGTTTACCGGCATCTGTAAAAGATGGCCTGTTTCCCTTCCGGCAATCTGCATATAAGGTAAACTGTGATATTAATAACAGACTTCCATTCACATCCTTCAATGATAAATTTGTCTTTCCTTCAGAATCTTCAAAAATACGAAGTCCGATCAGTTTTTTTATCATTTTATCCGCAATCTCTTTCGTATCAGAATCGGATATGCCAATCAGTACCATAAAACCTTTTTGAATACTGCCCGTTACCTCATCATCTACGCGACATGCGGCTGAACATACGCGTTGTACTATAAATTTCATGATCCATATCTACTCCTTTTTTCATAATTTTAAATCCATTTTTTTTACCAAATTTCATAACCATAAATCCTACTATAAATTTAACATATTTTTAACAATTTGCATATACTTTCCCACATTAAACAAAAAAAGTAATAATTTTATCCTGCATCATCCGGATTAAAAATTAATATACCTTTGCCTTAAAATATTGTATAATAAAGAAAGTTCAGGAGGCCTGCATATGAAATTACAGCAATTATACAGCTACACGCGAAAAGCAATTGATCATTATCAGTTGATTGAGTCCGGCGATAAGATCGCCATTGGTATTTCCGGAGGCAAAGATTCTCTTACACTTTTATATGCACTGAGTGGTCTGCGCCGCTTTTATCCCCAAAAATTCGATCTGGTAGCTGTGACCGTAGATCTTGGCTATGAAAATTTTGATCTTACAGCTGTTTCAAAACTCTGTCATGATCTTGACGTCCCATACCATATCGTAAATACAGAAATAGCAAAGATTCTCTTTGAAGAACGAAATGAAAAACCCACCTGTTCCTTATGTGCAAAAATGCGCAAAGGTGCCTTGAATCAGGCGATAAAAGAACTCGGATGTAATAAAGTGGCATATGCACATCATATGGATGATGTGATTGAAACAGCATTTTTATCCATGATCTTTGAGGGACGCTTTTATGTATTTCCCCCAAAAACCTACATGGAAGATTCTGATCTTACCATAATCCGTCCTCTGATTTATGTATCTGAGGCAGAAGTAAAAGGATTCCGGAATAAGTATCAGCTTCCTGTTGTAAAAAATCCATGTCCGATGGACGGTAATACCAAACGCGAATATGTAAAGAAACTGATACAGCAGTTAAATATAGACAATCCGGGGGTTAAGACGAAACTTTTTCATGCAATCCAGAACGGAAATATACAAGGATGGCTGTCCGGTACCAATAATGCAATTTAAGCCTTATGTTACTTTTTTAAAATCCCCCACAAACTGGAGATCACAATGAAAGAAAAAGCATATTATGAAACAATAAACGTAAAGAATGAAGTAAAGTTAAGAAAACTATTAGAAACACTGCCACCCTTTTGTAAACAGTTTTTTATTGGCATTGAAGCAACAAGCTCTTCCAGGACAAAAATTGCATACGCATATGATATCGGGTGTTTCTTCGATTACCTGCATGCTACCAATCCGGTCTGTGCTAAAATGGATATTACAGATTTTCCAATCTCTATTTTAAATGAAATTACACCAATGGATATTGAGGAATATCTTTCTTATTTAAAATACTACGAAAAAGACGGAACGGAACACACCAATGACGAAGGTGGTTTGAAGCGTAAACTTTCTGCCCTGCGCTCCTTTTATCATTATTATTACAAAAATGGTTTGATTGAAGATGATCCAACTGTTAAAGTAGACATGCCTAAAATACATGAAAAGAATATTATCCGTCTGGATGTCGATGAGGTGGCAAAGCTCCTTGACGAAGTGGAATCTGGCGAGAATCTTACTGCGAGACAGCAACAGTATCATGAGAAGACAAAAATCCGGGATCTGGCAATGATGACACTTCTTTTAGGAACCGGTATCCGTGTTTCTGAATGTGTCGGCCTCGATATGGAAGATGTTGACTTTAAAAATAACGGCATTAAAATCCACCGCAAAGGTGGCGCAGAAGTTGTCGTATATTTTGGAGAGGAAGTCCGCAGAGCTCTCATGGATTATATGGTGGAACGCCAGAAAATCACTGCAGCCGACGGAAGTATCAATGCGCTCTTCCTATCACTTCAAAACAAGCGCATAAGTGTCAGATCCGTGGAAAATATGGTAAAAAAATATTCCAAGCTTGTAACAACCTTAAAACATATTACGCCGCATAAACTTCGGAGTACCTACGGTACATCCCTCTACCGCGAAACCGGCGATATCTATCTGGTTGCCGATGTTCTTGGACATAAAGATGTCAATACTACCCGTAAGCACTATGCTGCACTTGAAGATGAAAGACGCCGGAGTGCTGCGAAATATGTCAAATTACGTGAGATCTGATTTCTGTGTATTATTAAAAAAGTGCTATATGACATTTTATATCATATAACACTTTTTCTAATTCATAACAATAGAATGTTCATGGAAGATGCATTCTATTGTTTCATATATTATGTCTCCGGTAACAATATACTGTCAATTTTTTCCTGAATCCTGCGCTGTACCAGTTCTGCAATCTCATGTGTTTTCAATGAACCATATTCATCAAATAAAATAGGTTTCAGATAGTGTACCTGTGTTGTCACAGGTCCCAGATTAAAACTGTTAAAAACCTTATAGGAATCGATCAGGGCAACCGGTATAATCGGTGCCTTTGTCTTTAAAGCAATTTTAAAACTACCGGCCTTGAAATTGCATACATTATTACGATTATTGAAATCGTACCCGCCTTCCGGAAAAAGGATATAACGTTTCCCCTTTTTAACGTCTTCTGAAACTTCATTAATGATTGTAAGCGCCTGCCTTACATCCTTCTTATCCAGACGTTTTCCCTGCAGCAGATCGATAAATTCCCGAACGAGGATCGTATTGGATTTTGCACGATCCATGACGATAGAGCACGGTTTTTTATGGGTATAAATAATACCAAGTGCGTCATACTTTCCCTGATGGTTTGGATACATCATATAGCCGCCCTCTGACGGGAGATTTTCCAGACCATATGCTTTCGTCTTAATTCCACCAGTCGTTTTCATAAGGCGAATCACATGGCGCGCAAGCTCATATCGCTCTTCTTCTGAATATTTTTCAGGATGATCCGCTTCCTTATGCATCTTTGGAATCATATATGGTGCTCTGAAAAGGTTCATAAGAATTACATAAATAAACTTTAACATATCTTCAACGCTATCCTCCGTACCTGGCATATACCCTGAATATCACCACTTCCATCGGGATATTTTTATGCCGAATATAATTATTATAGCTTATTTTGAAGAAAAATACAACATCCCCACAGACTACTGTTTTGTTCCTACTGTTTTGTTGCTGTTTTGTTGCTGTTTTACGCTGCTATTTGGGCACCTATTTTAAATATTCTGCTGAATAATATGGCACTGTCAGATATTCGCCCTCATGAATATCATCCGGAAAGATATGATTGATCATACATACCTCTTCTATATAAGCTGAGGTATCTTTATAATCATCGGTCATATAAATCCCTGCAATGTCATTTAACGTCTGTCCCGGGGTAATCTGTATGCTGGTATAATATTTATAGGCACTGGTTTCATCAGCCGCCTGTGCCCGGATCGTACCAAAACATGCGGAACACATTATTATAAATAGTACCATTGATAATGCGATCAAAAAAACTGAATTCTGCTTTTTCCCGCTTTTTCTTCTGCTTCTCATAAACACCCTCCATCACATGCGAACATTTGTTACGAACAGCTGTTTGTATATCTGTATCATAATACACGAACATTTGTTTGTCAAGTGAAAAATCGAACAAATTTTCGGAATATATGTTTGCATTTTCATTTGTTTTATGATAAAATAAATACAGGGCAGAATCATCCCTTTACAAGATTGATAAAATACATTTTATCGTATAATAGGAGGCACTTTATGGCATATGGCAAAATCAGCAGTAAGCAGCGAGAAATTTTAGAATATATCAAACAGGAAATTTTAAACAAAGGTTATCCGCCTGCAGTTCGTGAGATCTGCGAAGCAGTTCATTTAAAGTCAACTTCTTCTGTTCATTCACACCTTGAGACTCTTGAAAAGAATGGTTATATCCGAAGAGATCCTACAAAACCACGTGCCATCGAGATCATTGATGACAATTTCAACTTAACAAGACGTGAAGTCGTAAATGTCCCTATCATTGGTCAGGTAGCTGCCGGTCAGCCGCTGCTTGCCGTTGAGAATATCGAAAATTACTTTCCGATTCCTACTGAGTTTATGCCAAATGCAGAAACGTTTATGTTAAAGGTAAAAGGGGACAGTATGATTAATGCCGGAATATTTAACGGTGATAAGATTCTTGTACAGAAACAATCAGATGCACAGAATGGAGATATTGTCGTTGCGCTTGTAGATGATTCCGCAACCGTAAAAACTTTTTACAAAGAAGACGGTCACTTTCGCCTGCAGCCGGAAAATGATACCATGGATCCGATCATTGTGAATGAATGTTCGATTCTTGGTAAAGTATTCGGTATTATGCGATTTTTAAATTAAGGAAAAGGCAGCTGATTTTCATGTTAACAATCAGCTGCCTTTGCCGTTTATGTTCATAAAACTATTTACAAAACATATCACTATTTTTTACAGTTCATCCACACTGATCTCTTTCCCATCTTTCCAGATACGCTCAAGATCATAAAAAAGTCTGTCCTCTTTCGAGAAAATATGGATAATGATATCATTATAGTCCATCAGAATCCATGTAGAAGACTGATTGCCTTCCACCTGCCGTACTTTAAGATCTGCCTTATATAAAGCTTCATCTACCGCATCACGCATTGCCTGAATCTGATTCTGGTTCATTCCATCTGCAATGATAAAAAAATCTGCGATCGGTGAAATTTCACGGATATCAATTACTTTCACATCCTCTGCCTTCTTGTCTTCCAGTGCCTTCACTGCTATTTTACAATATTCTGCTGAAGTCATAAATCTACACTCTCCTATTATTTTTGTTTATTTTCCCGGCAATGGCTTCATACACCACACCAGAAAGGCATGTTTAAACTTGAAACATCAATCATGTTTTTTCCTGTATTGACGGTAAAAATCATAGGTCATCTTTGTTGTTGCATCGATACTTCCACCACGGCTGGATAGATAAGCCAGCGTATCATGCAGGATTTCCGCCATACAGACATCCAGATCTTCAAAAGCGATCTTCCTTATATAGGGAAGGTTTTCTGCCTTATCCCGCCCAGGCTCAATATAATCCGCAATATAAATGATTTTGTCTAAGAGGCTCATATCCGGTTCACCGGTCGTATGCACTTTGATTGCATGTAAAATCTGTGGATCCGATACTTCATATACCGTTTCCGCCAAAAATGCCCCTAATTTTGCATGCAGCAGATACGGACTTTTATATTCTACCGGATTGATCAGAATGTGATTTTTTTCACACATTTCTATTTTCTGATCATTTGGGATACACTTTGCACAGTCATGAAGTAATCCTGCAAGCATTGCCTTTTCCATGGAATACTCATGTGCCATGGCAAGACAGCCCGCAGTGTACATAACACCTTTCGTGTGCTCATAACGCCCCTTATCCAGTTCTTTTTTTAACTTTTTTCGAATTTCATTTAATTCCATGATAATCTCCATTTCAGACCAGCTTATTGCGAAGAGATGCTGCCGTCAGATTTGCGCAGACATAATTGCATGTCTTATCATCTAATCCTCCTCATACAAATGATGTTCCTGAATATATGCCAGTACTTTAGGCGGAATCAGCGAAATATCTGTTTTTCCGCGTCTTAAAGCCGCACGGATCTCACTGGATGAAATATCTGTTTTTCCACCCTCGATTGGATAGATTTCAGCAGGAAATAGCTGTTTTAAGGCAGAAATCTTTTTCTCAACCTCCGACAAATCCATATCATCACGTACTGCAGCCAAAATAACTGCCTTCTCACAGATAATTTCAGGATGATACCATTTTTCTAAATAATCAAGGGAGTCAGCCCCCATAATAAAGAAAAAATCAATATCCGGACAAGCCTCTTTTAATTTTGTGAGTGTCAGATAAGTATAACTTGTCCCCTCTGCATCGATTTCCATTCGTGAAAGTTTAAAATATGGAATATCATAGATAGCCAGAGCTGTCATTTCCGCCCGGATATCTGCCGCTGTCATTTTTTTCTCGTCTTTATTCGGAGAATGTCCGGCGGGAATAAACCATACTTCATCCAATGCAAATTCTTCATACGCACTCTGCGCAATATTTAAATGTCCCTTATGAATCGGATCAAAAGAACCGCCTAAAATGCCTACCCTCTTTAAATGCTTTTGTCCGATCCTGCACTCTGCATCTTCCATATCAGCCCGGCAGTTCGTACTTGGTATTTTTCTTCGCCTGACGGAATAAAACGATCTTCTTTCCAATTACCTTCACAACCTCAGAACGTGTCCGCTCTGCAGTCACTGCAGCAATCTCTCTCGGATCATCAATACAGTTTTTTAATACAGCCACCTTGATCAGCTCTCTCTTTTCTAATGCTTCGTCTAACGCTGTAATGATCTCCGGTGTAAGGCTTGCTTTTCCAATATGAAAGATCGGATCCATCGTGCTTGCACATCCGCCAAGGTATGCACGCTGTTTACTTGTTAATGCCATAACATTCCTCATTTCCGCACCGTTTCCCAGTGCCATTAATATCACATCAGTTTCTTATTATTTATAATAATCAAATTCAAATCCATACATACGCACAGTATCGCCATCTTCGATTCCCTGGGCTTCTAATTCTTTTAAAATACCCTGTTCCTTCATAAACTTCTGGAAGAATAAAAATCCTTTTTCAGAATCGATATTGGTATAACCAAGCATTTTTTCGATCTTTGGTCCCTCAATCTCAAATGCTCCATCTACCGCCTGTGAAATCGTATAAGGCTCATCCTTAAAGAATCGCAGTGCCGGATCAAATTCAGGCTCATAGATCACCGGCTCGCTGTCGCAGTGATCGAGCAGCTCCTGAACATGATACAGCAACTCCTTTAATCCCTTTCCGCTGACTGCAGAAATCGGGAATACACGGATTCCGTCTTTTTCGAACTCCTGTCTTAAAGACTGGACGATCTCATTCTCATCACCGTACACCGCATCCATCTTGTTTGCTGCAATCACCTGCGGCTTTTCTAAAAGTTTCGGATCATATGCCTCTAATTCCTTCATGATAGCACGGATATCTGCGATTGGATCACGTCCTTCGGTTCCGGCTGCATCGACCACATGGATCATGACTTTTGTACGCTCAATATGACGCAAAAACTCAAGTCCGAGTCCGACACCTTCAGATGCCCCCTCAATGAGTCCCGGAATGTCGGCAATGACAAATCCCTTCGCACCATCTAAGTCTACGACACCAAGGTTTGGCTGTAAGGTTGTAAAATGGTAATTGGCGATCTTTGGCTGTGCATTGGTTACCCTTGACAATAACGTTGACTTTCCAACATTCGGAAAACCGACCAGACCGACGTCCGCGATCACCTTTAATTCCAATTTTACTTCCAGTTCAATGGCATCTCCACCCGGCTGTGCATATTTCGGCGCCTGCATGGTAGATGTTGCAAAATGCTGGTTTCCAAGACCGCCGCGGCCGCCTTTTAAGATCACCTGTCTGCGGTTGTCACCGGACATATCAGCAATTACTTTTCCGGACTCTGCATCTTTGATCACAGTTCCTGCCGGAACTTTTAAGATCAGATCCTCGCCGTTCTTTCCATGACAGTTGCGTTTTCCGCCTTCTTCTCCCGGCTGTGCGGCAAACTTTCTTCTGTGACGATAGTCGGTAAGTGTATTTAAACCGTCATCGACCACGAATACGATATCACCCCCGCGGCCGCCGTCTCCGCCATCCGGACCGCCGTCCGGCACATATTTTTCCCTGCGGAAACTGACATGACCATCCCCGCCTTTTCCTGATTTTATAATAATTGTTGCTCTGTCTGCAAACATATTTTTCTACCTCAAATTTAACAAAAACACGTACATAAAGCAGGGTTCAACCTGACTTTGAATACATGTGAATTACCTGTCACATTCTTAATACAAATAGAACCCGGCTATCACATCCATCTGCGATGGATGTGCCATCTGTGATGGGTGTTCATAGTCGGGTCCACAGTACATCTTATTCAGCTACTGGATAAACGGAAGCCTGTTTCTTATCTCTTCCTTTTCTTTCGAATCTTAAGATACCATCTGTTAAAGCAAATAATGTATCATCTCCACCGATACCTACATTAACGCCCGGATGAATCTTTGTTCCACGCTGTCTGTATAAAATGTTTCCAGCTTTTACAAACTGTCCGTCTGCTCTTTTTGCTCCTAATCTTTTAGATTCGGAATCACGACCGTTCTTTGTAGAACCAACTCCCTTTTTATGAGCAAAAAACTGAAGGTTCATATTTAACATGTCTTACACCTCCCTGAATTTTAGAATGATATAATCATTTCCATAAGTGTTTTGTATTCCCTGCAAACCTAAAACCAATGACTTCATAAGTAGATCGGCATCATGTCCTGCCGGGGAAGAAAACGATAAGCTTATCTTTCCTGTCTCCTCATCCGAATCAGTGGAAAAGGCATCTTTCGTATATAAGCCGAGACTGTTTACCGTATTGATGACCAATGCGGAAATCCCTGCACATACAATATCTTCGCCTTCCTCTGCATATCCGGCATGTCCAAGACATTCAAAGCCTAAAAACTCGTTGTCACGGTTTCTGAAAATCGTTATCTTTGTCATAACAACTTTCCCTGTCGATTACGCGTTGATCTTTTCAATCTTAACCTGTGTAAACGCCTGTCTGTGACCGTTTTTCTTGTGATAGCCAGTCTTTCTCTTGTACTTGTAAACGATAACTTTTTTACCTCTGCCCTCTTTTACGACAGAAGCCTCTACAGAAGCGTTTGCTACATCAGAACCAACTTTGATACCGTTGTCAGATACAGCTAAAACCTGATCAAAAGTTACTTTCTCACCAGCTTCTTTTCCGAGCTTTTCAATGGTAATGATATCGCCTTCGGATACTTTGTACTGTTTACCACCTGTTGCTATAATTGCGTACATATGGCACCTCCTATTATCATTACTCGCCAGTTATGGTGCCTTCTATCTGTGATTGATACAGTATAGACGGACTTTCAGACCTCACTGTGCGGCATACTTCGTTACTTTAGCATATATTTTTTGTTACGTCAACCATTTTTTACAAATTTATAAAATATTTTTATCTGAAAGCAAAATAAACCAGCACCAGCGCTCCAAGCACGATACGGTACCATCCAAATACCTTAAAGTCATGTTTCCGTATATAGGACATCAAAAAGCGGATGACAACAATGGAGACAAGAAACGCAACCACTGTTCCAACTCCCAGGATCACAAGCTCTGCCCAGGTAAATGCGAATCCAAATTTCAAGAGTTTTAAGAGGCTCATGCCGAGCATAACCGGAACTGCAAGGTAGAACGTGAACTCCGCAACAGCTACACGGGAGACACCTATGATCAGTCCACCTATGATCGTTGCACCGGAACGTGAAGTTCCAGGAATGATGGAAAGAACCTGAAACAATCCGATCATAAATGCAGTCTGGTAGGAAATATCCGCAAGTGTTTTGATCTTTGGCTCTCTTGTCTTATTCCAGTTTTCAATCAGAATAAAGGCAACACCATAAAAGATCAGAGCGATCGCAATCACAACCGGTGTGTGAAGATGTGCTTCGATATAATCGTCAAATAATATTGTGACAGCCGCTCCCGGAATACATGCTACCACTACTTTAAACCATAAAGAAAAAATATCTTTTCTTATCACAGGCTTCGCCTTATCCTTAAACTGGAACGGAAACATCCGGTTCCAGTAGAGGACTACAACCGCAAGGATCGCACCAAGCTGAATGATAATAAAAAACATTTCCTTAAAGGAATCACTTGCGTTTAGCTGTAAAAATTCGTCCACTAAAAGCATGTGTCCGGTGCTGCTGATCGGGAGCCATTCCGTGATTCCCTCCACGATTCCAAGAAAAATTACTTTTAAAATCTCAATAAAACTTAAATTCATTTTTATTCTCTCTATACTTTCTTAATTTTGATGATACTCAAATGTCCGTAAAATGTTCCAGATTGTGTCAGGACAAACTCTCCCGCAGTGATTTTTTGATTTTCTTCCGCGTGACCTCAACAAGACCGAGTTTTGTCATCTCAACGATCTGCGTTGGTACCGGATCTTTTTTCAGTGCCGCTCCAAAAACATTTAAAAGTTCACTCTCTGCCGACTTTGCTTCCAGATTGATAAAATCAACAATGACAATCCCTGAAATATTGCGCAGCCTTAACTGTCTTGCAATTTCTTCTGCAGCTTCGATATTTACTTTAAGGAAGTTTTCCTGCATTTCCTTTTTGGCAATGTTTTTTCCGGTATTTACATCAATTACCGTCAGAGCTTCCGTCGGCTGGATAATAAGGTATGCACCTGACTTTAACCATACTCTCTCCCTCAATGCATCGTGAAGCTGTGATGTGATCCCGCTAAGTGCAGATAATGAAACCATTTCATCTTCATAATAGCGGATTTTAAGACCATGTCCGGTGAGTATTTCATCTACCCTGGATCTCACACTGCCCCCGGTTACAAGCTGTTTTGCACCGACACCATACATGTTACAGATTGTCTCAAAGATTTCTCTGTCATCCGTCACCACTTCCCCCAGTTCTGTTTCATAAAGTCCGTTTAACATCTTCTGCCACGGCTGTTCCTCTTTATGTACCAGAGAATAGCGGATCAAATATTTTGCGCCTGAGATGATTTTTTGAACTTCTGCCTCAAGCTGTGCCAATTCCAAAAGCAGTTCCTCTTTTGATGCCTGCGCAGCATTGGTACGGACGATCACACCATATGGAATCTGTTCTTTGCCTGAAAGAAAATCTTCTACGATCTTTAACAGTTTTTCTCTTTTCTCTTTTGGCAGCTTGGAAGATGCACCGATTTTTCGTTTTCCAGTCGTAAGGATCACATATTTTCCGGTAAACGTAAGGTTCGTACTTACGGAAGGATCCTTCGTCTTTAATGCTTCTTTTACCACCTGAACTAAAAGTTCATCCCCTGCACAAATTGCTTTTTTTTCTGATTGTTTTTTGGTAAAAATAGGATTTTTCAGTTCCTGCAGCGGCAGGTAACAGTTCTGTCCCGGTGCGATGCAGACAAAGGCAGCATTCAGATTTTTTACAACATTTTCTACCCTGCCTATATAAATATTTCCAAGCACAGATGTCCCGGTCATGGATTCCGTGGTCACTTCGATCAGTTTTTGTCTGGCATCACAGAGTGCCGCAATGCGGTATTCTTTTTTTTCGATTTCTGTTGTTGTAATAATAAAACGGTTCATATTACCCGATCACTTCCCCCATTTTCCCAAGGGAAATAAATCCATCTCCTGCCGGATCCATGGCATAGACATCCCTGCGGTGAATCTGGATCGTATTCTGGTCATAAGTATATCCCATTGCCTGAAACATTGCTTCTAGTACAAGTTCCGGCTTTAGGTTATCCGTACTTCCTGTGGATACTTTTAAATAAAATACCGGTCTGCCGTCTCTTTCTGACACATCAAATGCATATACAAGCTGCTTTAAATCCATGACTTTTTCGCTTTTTTTCGTCTGTTTTGTGATCAGAAATTCTTCTTTTTCCGTAAAATACTGACGGATGCCATCTGCAAAAGTTCTAACGTCTGCAGCCGGTTCATACCCTTCTTTAAAGAAAAGGTCATAGTCCGCCGCTGCAACCATGGACATTGCTGTTTTTGCATTGTCCGGCAGCTTTACATACTCTGTGACTTCCACACCTTCCACCATGGTATCATTCAGTGCCTTAATAGACGCTTCGCTTGATCTGGTAGAATTTACTTCAATATCAAGATACTCTCCATCACTGGTGATTCCGACACCAAGCGGTGCCGCAAAAGACATGATCTGGTGCGGGGAAAAGCCTTCCGAGTAGCAGATATCAATTTCTGCCCTGCGCATTGCCTTCTGAAAATAACGCATAATATCCAGATGTCCGATAAAACGCATCACACCGTATTTACGGAATTTAATCCTTATCTTTATCATAATGTCAACCTTACATTAACCCTTTCTTCTTTCACATTAAGTATCTCATGTAAAACGTTAAATATCTTTTTTAACGCTCTGCCATACATACCCCTGTTTTAAACTGGGCGGCACCACATCCGGAGCAGCGCATCCTGCAGTTTGGAGTCACATTCTCTTCCATGGCATTTTGCCATTCGCGTTTTAAGAATTCTTTCGTCACGCCGGTATCAATGAAATCCCATGGAAATACTTCATCAAGTGAGCGCTCTCTTTTGGTGTAAAAATCCATATCCACGCCACATTCCGCAAATGCATCCAACCATCTCTGGTAATCAAAATATTCGGACCACGCATCAAATATGCCGCCACGCTCATAAACCGTGCGGATCACATTTCCGACCTTGCGGTCACCGCGTGCTAATACACCCTCTAACACCGTCACATCAGCTTCATGCCAGTTGTATTTGATGCTTTTACGGTTTAACTGCTCTTTTACCGTATCATTGACAACTTTCGCACGCGCAATATAGTCCTCCGGGTCATGCATGGATGCCCACTGGAACGGTGTAAAAGGCTTTGGCACAAAAAACGATGTTGAAATTGTGATCTGGCATTTCCCATTCCGCTGATCTTTTGGAATCTCATAATAACGTACCGCAATATCGTTTGCCAGTTCCGGGATCGCCTTCATATCCTCTTCTGTCTCGGTCGGAAGCCCTAACATAAAGTAAAGCTTTACCTTATTCCAGCCACCTTCAAATGCCATTCCGGCACCTTCTAAGATAACCTCTTTTGTAAGACCTTTATTGATAACATCCCTGAGACGCTGGGAACCAGCCTCCGGTGCAAAGGTCAGACTGCTTTTCTTGATATCCTGCACTTTTCCCATAACATCTAAGGAAAATGCATCGATACGCAGAGATGGAAGAGAAATATTGACACCTTTTCCCTTAAATTCCTCAATTAAAAATGTCACAAGTTCCTGTAACTGTGAGTAATCGGAAGAACTTAAAGAGCTTAAAGAGATCTCTTCATGTCCGGTTGACTTTAACATCTGGTACGCAAGTTTTTTTAAACGTTCCACATCTTTTTCACGTGTCGGACGGTAGACCATACCCGCCTGGCAGAAACGGCAGCCACGGATACAACCTCGCTGGATCTCAAGAACCACGCGGTCCTGTGTCGCCTTGATAAATGGTACAATCGGTTTTTCCGGATAAACTGCCTGCGTCATATCTGTAACAATCTGTTTTGTGACCGTGCGTGGCACATCCTCATACACCGGTTCAAATCCGGCGATCGTTCCATCCTCTTTATAGCTTACTTCATATAAAGATGGTACATAAATACCAGGAATCTTTGCGGCCTCATGTAAAAAATCCTTGCGCGAAGCTCCTTCCTGCTTCATTTTTTTGTACAGATCCAGCAGTGCATCATAGGAAATTTCGCCTTCTCCCATATAAAACAGATCAAAAAATTCCGCAATCGGTTCCGGGTTATAGGTACATGGACCTCCGCCAATTAAGATCGGATCATTTTCCGTCCTGTCTGCTGCCTCGATTGGAATCTGGCTTAGATCTAAGATCTGTAAGATATTGGTATAACACATCTCGTACTGTATCGTAATTCCCAAGAAATCCGCATCCTTTACCGGCTGTTGCGACTCTAAAGAAAATAACGAGATATTCTCTTCTTTTAAAATTGCATGCAGATCCGGCCATGGGGAATAGACGCGCTCACACCAGACGTCCTCTCTTTTATTTAACATATCGTATAAAATCTGGATACCAAGATGTGACATTCCAATCTCATAAACATCCGGGAAACACATCACAAATCGGATATCAACCGTATCTTTCTCTTTTACCACGCTGTTTAACTCGTTACCGATATAGCGCGCCGGTTTATCAATCTTCATCAGTATCTCATCGGATAAAGCTAATTTTGTCATTTAAAAAAATCCTTTCCATTTCTTCTTTCGCGCTCAAATTTCGCCGTTCGTCAATCATACATGTATGTTGACTCACTTGCGCTCAATGTATCATAACATAATTTTTCAGATTTGTATAATAATGATTATCACAGATCATTTCTGTGATCGTCTGCGTGCTGTAACCACACAAATCCGTATGGGTATACATGCAGCCTAAAAAAGCTGCAAATATACATACAGATAAAAAAATGCGCAGTTTCAGTGCTGCCGCAAGCCCCATTTCCGGTGCAGAATCATCCACCTCTCTGGTCTCTCTCTTCTGCATCCCGTTTTCCTCATAAAAAGAATTGCGGATATTCTGCACATATTCCCTGCGCCGTTCGACTGTCTGTCTGTCCATAGAACACTCCATTTCTGTGCCAGTCCATCTGCATAAAATTATATGACTGATTTCATACAGCAGTTCTGTGTCCTGACACTGGTTTACCATAAAAATATTATGTATACCAGCGACCATTTTTAAGTAAACATCGTTTTTTTATTCTGATTTTTGATATCATTTTATGAATCTATGGACAAATTCATACCTTGTATTTTTATTTCTGTCTCTGCTTTTTTGTAAAAGGTTTCTGGAGCCATTTCAGCAGCGTATTGTCAAGGATCATTGCACCGATTGCTGAGATAAAAAGAGTCAGTACCATCATCACAATACAGCCGCCGACAATGCCACCGCCGAGCACATTGACATGCAGTTCCTGTTTGACCGCAAAATGAAGTACGCCCCAGTGGATCAGCAGAATAGAATAACTGTACCGGCTGATCCACTGCACAAAGAAACTGCTTTTTGTTTTTTGGGACGCAAGGCGCTTTACCAACAAAAAGATAGCTGCCGTAAAACACATCATTGTTGGCGAATTCTGATAAATATAATTGACATAATCATTTCCGTTCCAGATCCACATACAGGTTTCAATAAATGATAGAAATCCTGTAAACATGAAAAAATTTTCTACCTTTCTGCTGCATTTTTCAGAAAGAAAATATCCAAGTAAAAAAGTGCCCGCATAAGAATCCACCACAATGCCAAACACAGAGTTGATTCCGTAAAGTGGTAGATAGGTGTCCAATGCACAAATTGCAAATACGACCCCTATCACACCCGACAATACGGTATCGGGAATATTATGTACAATATACCGCATAAACGGCGTCAGTACATACAGCCAGATGATCACATAGACCAGCCAGAAATGAGGTGCCTCCATTGGAGCCCCCGTTAAAATACGCCTCAACATCAGAATCCAGTGGTCCGGTCTCAGCCAGACAAGCCCTTCCTTTGCCACGATATACAGAATGTAATAGACAACCAGCGGAATTGCAACTTTTGTGAAACGTTTCCGGAAAAAATTGCCGATCGATTCATTTTTTACTGGGAGCAATAATGCTCCGCTTAACATGACAAAAAGCAGGTTGCAGGACAAAAATATAAAATTAAAGATGGTAAGCACCCGGAATGGGATGCTTCCGTATTCTGTCATCGTGGCAGCCAGTGAGACTGTATGCACCCCGATCACAAATACGGTCGCTATGACGCGCAGATCATCGATGTAGACCTGCCTGCCGCCTTTTGACAGATTACCAGTCATAAGTTGTTTTATTTTTTCAAACATGGAGTCTCCAATTTTCATTTTCAGGATTTTATCTGATATACCAAAATTATTTTTTCATATAAACTTTATCTTTCGTTTTGCCTTTGCTGATCAGAACTTCTACTTTTTCAGCTTTTGACAACAGCCGGCTTGCGGTCTTTTTCTCTACATCCAGTAATTCAGCCGCTTTTGCACTGTTAATGGTATCATGAACAGTCAGATATTGTAATATTACCTGTATTCTGGCAATTTCTAATTCGGACATTGATTCGGACATTGATTTGGACATTGATTCGGACATAATCTCTTTTTTATCAAATCCATCGCGGATATGAATAATTGTATTCAAATATGTTCTGTCATCATCCATATCAAATTCCGGTCCAGGAGAACCATTTTTCTTAAGTTCACGTAATATTTTGGGAATACCTGTGCCTTTTTTCTCTGACAAATCAATTTCTTTAAATAATTCTCCAATCCGTCTGTTCCTGTATTTTCTGCCTTTGATCCTGCCTTCGGCAAATCGCTCAAGATTAATCCATTTTGCCAATCCCGGATAATTGAGTATCTGGATACTGTCGACGTAAATCCGGATTTCAACAGGTTCCTGTTCACGATATGATTTATGAAAAAATCGTTCTGATTCCGCCTGCCCCTGAAGTTTTACAACTTTTTCTTCAATAACATTTGTGTTAATGTAATCTAATGCATCCTGAACCTGTTTCCAGATAGGACCTGTAAAGGTTTTTTCAATAAAATCATCGGATGCCTCTGCTTCTTTTGAATTAAACCGGATTAACTCAATGTATGATCCTGGGATAAATTTTTCCGGATGTTCTGCAAACATTAAAACCCCGATATTTCTAATATCCAATTCTGTATCTGTCTCATCGGCGACTTCTTCGGCAAGGAGTAATTCTTCGAGCGTACTGTTATTGATTTCTTCGATCAGGCTGCTATTGCTTTTCTTAATAAAATCTTCCAGATATCCCCGTCTGATATTATCAATTTCCAGATAAACAGTTTTAGGCGCCTGATATGGACCACTGTCACCAGCAGAACACCAAAGATAAATCAAAAAAATTCCGGAATTCTGATAATCAATGATTTCCATTCTCGGAATATATCTTGGAACGATCTGATTGCAATACTGAAAAATTTCCTGTTGGATGGAATCCAGATCCTCTTTTGGTACCCCTTCTAAAGGAAATACCGGCATCCCATTTTCTTCTTTTACACCGATCACAATATATCCACCGTTTGTATTGTCATAATCATTTGCAAAAGCACAAATAGAATGAATGATATCATTTGGGTTCCATCCTGTTTTATATTCTACCCGATCATGTTCAACCACGCGGCCTTTTAACAGTGTTTCTATTTTTAATGGTATCATTGTAATCTCTCTTTCATAAATATTTGTTATTCATGATGAACCTGCAAAAGGACATTTACAAGTAATTTCTGCCTGTAAATGTCCTTCGTATATTACCTCTGTGAAAGCTCCTGTGTGATCTCCTCCCACGTAACTCCCTTTTCCGCCATCAGCACCATCATATGATACATGAAATCGGATATCTCATATTTGATATCTTCCGGATCCGGATTTTTGGCTGCGATGATGATTTCTGATGCCTCTTCTCCCATCTTCTTTAAGATCTTATCGAGTCCTTTGTCAAACAGATAGTTCGTGTATGACCCCTCTTTCGGGTTTGCCTTGCGGTCTAAAATAATCGCATAGACATCCTCTAATACTTTCAGCGGATTTTTCTCCATATACTCCTTCTTGACGATCTCATTAAAGAAACAGGAGACATTTCCGGTGTGGCAGGCTGCACCGATCTGTGATACTTTCGCTAAGATCGTATCATAATCACAGTCTGCGGTCAGTGACTTTACATACTGGATATGTCCGGATGTCATACCTTTGATCCATAACTCCTGGCGGCTTCTGCTGTAATAGGTCATCTTTCCGATATTGATCGTCGTTTCAAAAGCCTCTTCGTTCATGTAGGCAAGCATCAAAACCTCATCCGTGCGGTAATCCTGCACAATAACCGGAACCATGCCATCCGAATTTTTCTTTAAATCTGCCCATTTTAATGCCGGTTCGAAATTATCCATCTTGATCCCGCCTGCAGAGAGCTGTGCTTTCATTTCCATGATATCTGTCTCAGGATCATTGATAAAAGATCCGGCAATTCCGCGTACATTTTCGCGTTTTAAGGTCTCAATAATTTTCTCGTAATCGCATTCCTCAAAATATACGACATACGGAACGTCTGTAATATTTTCGATTGCCGTCAAAACGCTGGTGTTTAAAACCAGAAGTTCGTGAAAATGCTCCTGCATCTCCTCCTGATGTTTGAATACAAAATCAACATTTGCCACGGAAACAAGGATGCGCTCTTTTCCAAAACGGTCGCTCGCCTCTCTTGCAATATCCATGCTGTTTGATTTTGCACCGTTTACAATAACCTGCAGGCATCCGGCATAAATAAATTTCTTGACATCCTCAAAGCGGCTGATGTTTCCACCTGCGCAGACTTTGATCTCGACATTGCGGTTGATATTTTTGATGGTATGGATATTCTTCTCGTGTTCTTCGTCATCGTCTGAGAGATCAAAAATGATGATTTTATCGATACCGCTGTCATTATAAAGACGTGCCAGACTGATCACGTCCCAGCCCATTGGTTCAAAATTATCCATGCCTTTTACTGCCTGTCCATTTTTTAAGTAAATGGTGGCAACAATATTTTTGTGTTCCATATTTAAAAACTCTCCATTCCTGCATTTTCTTAACAAGCCATACACGTTTTTCTTTTGTGATATATACCTAAGACAGATTTCTGCAGGAATCGCAAGTTTTCCTACAGGCTGCCTTTTGTGGACAACACATCCGTGATACGCGGATCATAGCCGGTTGCTTCATCTAACGCCCTCGCAAATGCCTTGAACATTGCTTCGATCATATGATGGTTATTGCCGCCGGACAATACACGGATATGCAGATTCATACCCGCTGCATAAGAAACGGCATAGAAAAATTCTTTAACCATCTCCGTGTCCATATACCCTACCCGCTCCACAGTAAATTCGCCATCAAAAACAAGATAAGGTCTGCCGGAGAGATCCACGGCGCAGAGCACCAGTGTCTCATCCATCGGCAAAATACAGCTTCCAAAACGCTTGATGCCCTTTTTATTTTTTAACGCTTTGCGGATCGCATTACCAAGCACGATTCCGGTGTCTTCGATCGTGTGATGGCAGTCCACGGCAAGATCCCCTTCCACTTTGACATCCAGATCAAAAAAACCATGTCTGGCAAATCCTTCTAACATATGATCAAAAAAGCCGATCCCAGTGTCAATCTCCGCTTTACCAGTTCCGTCTATATTCAGATTAATCTTAATATCCGTTTCTTTTGTTTTTCGTATGTACTCCGCCGTTCTTTCCATTTTACCACATTCCTCTCTAGTCTTCAAATCGTACACGGATTGAATTTGCATGCGCCGTTAACTGTTCACATTCTGCAAACTGTACGATATCTTTATAAATCGGCTCTAATGCCTCTCTTGAATAAGAGATAATGCTTGACTTTTTGATAAAATCATCCACGCTAAGCGGTGAGAAAAATTTTGCAGTTCCGTTCGTCGGCAGCACATGGTTTGGACCGGCGAAATAATCACCCAATGGTTCACTGGAATATTCCCCGACAAAAATTGCTCCCGCGTTGCGGATCTTTGTCATCGTCTCAAATGGATTCTTTGTGACAAGTTCAAGATGTTCGGATGCAATCTCGTTCACTGTCGCGATCGCCTCGTCCATACTTTCTGCCACTAAGATATAACCATAATTATCCAAAGACTTCTGAATGATTTCTTTTCTGGATAACTGTGCCACAAAACCTTCCACTTCTTTTGATACCTGCTCCGCTAAATCCCTGCTCGTTGTAACAAGGATCGCAGATGCCATCTCGTCATGTTCTGCCTGCGAGAGAAGGTCTGCTGCAACAAAACGCGGGTTTGCAGTTTCATCTGCTAACACCATGATCTCACTAGGGCCTGCAATGGAGTCAATGCTTACAAAACCAAATACGGCTTTCTTTGCCAGGGCAACATAGATATTACCAGGACCTACAATTTTGTCTACCTTTGGAACGCTTTCCGTACCAAATGCCAGCGCTGCGATCGCCTGTGCACCGCCGACTTTATAGATTGCATCCACACCTGCCTCTTTTGCCGCAACTAAGGTCGCCGGATTGACTTTTCCGTCTTTTCCGGGAGGTGTTGTCATAACGATAGTTTTTACACCCGCAACCTTTGCCGGAACGATGTTCATAAGCACGGAGGACGGATAAACTGCCTTTCCGCCCGGTACATAAACGCCGACTTTTTCCAGGGCAGTCACTTTCTGTCCTAAAATAATGCCGGACTCCTCGGAATCAAACCAGGAATACTGGCGCTGTTTTTCATGATATTTGCGGATATTTACCAGCGCCTTGCGGATCACCGTAAGCAGTTTTTCATCCACTTTTTCGTAGGCCTCTTTAATCTCATCCTCCGTCACAAGGATATTCTCTGCGTTGATGTCAGCTCCATCAAAACGCTTTGTGTAATCAAAGATCGCTGCATCGCGGTTTGCCCTTACATTTTCTATGATCTCATTTACTCTGCCTTCAAATTCACCATAGGAATTCGGGCTTCTTTTTAAAAGATTTTCCAGTATATTTGTTCTTGCCTCTTCTGTCAGTTCTATAATTCGCATACTTCTCCTCCATTTCAAAACATCTGTTCCGTCTGTATTCAAAACATTGCTGTGGCAAACGGTTTTTGTTATCTTATATGACGGTCTTTAAATCGGAAATCAGTTTTGTAATGCGCTCATTTTCCATCTTCATGCTCACCTGATTGACTACCATGCGGGCAGAAAGCGGACAAACTTCCTCTAACACCGACAAACCGTTCTCACGCAGGGTGGAGCCGGTTTCTACGATATCGCAGATAACTTCAGATAAGCCGACGATCGGCGCCAACTCGATTGATCCGTTCAGCTTGATGATCTCCACAGTCTGATGTTTCTTATTATAGAAATAATCTTTTGCAATCCGCGGATACTTGGTTGCAACGCGGATCAGTTCATGATGGTTTAACAGCTCTTTTGCATTTTCCGGTCCACAGATGCACATGCGGCATTTTCCAAATCCAAGATCAAGTACCTCGTAAATATTTCTGCCTTCCTCTAAGATCGTATCTTTTCCAACGATACCAATATCTGCTGCACCATATTCAACATATGTCGGCACATCCGGTCCCTTCGCAAGGAAAAAACGGAGTTTTAATTCTTCATTTACAAAGATCAGTTTTCTGGTGTCTTTGTCCTTCATCTCCTCGCAGGTTATGCCGATCTGTTCAAACATCTCTAAAGTTTTCTTCGCCAGTCTTCCCTTCCCAAGGGCAAAGGTTAAATATCTCATCTCTTCCATCGTATCCGTCTCCTTACATAAATGTCACATTCACAAAGTGATTCTGCTTTGCATAGGTGCGATAATCTTCCTCGGTCTTTGAGATATCTCTTGCCATCAGCTCCACATTTCTGCCGTCAGTACGCAGCTCCATCGCCTTTTTGATCGCCTCACTGCGCATTTTCGAATCATAAATAATAAGTTCGTTCTGATATTGTACCGGAATTTCGATCTTCTGTCTGGAAAGTGCTGCCATCAGCTGGTCAATAACGATCGCAAAACCGATGGATGCTGACTCCTTTCCAAAGTAAGTCAGAAGTTCATCATAACGGCCGCCCTTTACGATCGGCTCACCGCTTCCAAACGTGTATCCCGCAAAAATGATGCCGGTATAGTACTGATAATTGCTGACAATTCCAAGCTCCACGGAGACATATTTATCAATGCCATAGATCTTTAAAACCTGATGTAACTCCTCAAGGCGCTCGATCGCGGCTAAGATACGCGGATATTCAGATGCATATTTCTTTGCCGTCTGCAATTCGTCAGATCCGGTATACAGATTGCCGAGCATTCCAAACAGAGCCTTTAAGTTATCGTTTAAGCTCAGCGTCTCAGCAAACTCCGTTACACCAAAATAATTTTTGTTAGAAATAAGGTCATGAAGTTCTTCTTCCTGTTCTTCCTTTAACCCTGCCGCATCTGTCAAACCGCGGAAAAATTCTGCATGACCGACGGAAAGCTGAAACTCTTTTAATCCTGCTTTTTTCAGGCAGTCGATCACCATGGCAATGATCTCCGCGTCTGCATCTACCGTGGAATCGCCTAAAAGCTCTGCGCCAAGCTGTGTGCTCTCTTTTAATCTTCCCTGATAGCTGCTGTTGTTTAAAAATGTATTTCCCATATAGCAGAGACGGATCGGCATCTTCTCCTCACCAAAATACATTGCGGCACATCGCGCAATGGAAGGTGTAATATCCGGTCGAAGTACCAACGTATTTCCCTCCCGGTCAAAAAACTTATACAGATCCTTCGAAGGTGTGGTTCCGATCTCTCTGCCAAAGGTATCAAAAAATTCAAATGTTGGTGTCTGGATTGGGTGATAACCGTACTGTTTCTGTACTTTTAATAATTCATCCTGCAAAATCAGCTTTTTCTCGCATTCGTCATTGTAAATATCCCTGACACCTTCAGGTGTATGTAATAACTGTCTTTTCATCAAATCTCCATTCCGGGACGTTATGTGATAAGTGATTTTTCTGCCGTCCCTGCACACATTTTTCTCTTGCACTTTAGTGTGCTACCTTGCTACCACACAAAACTGCTGTTTATTATATTGGAAAACAAAGGGAATGTCAATCCCTTGCCAGCAAATCTTTTTGCAGCGTATCCAAGTAAGGAACCAGTACCGCTTTTCCTTTCGGAAGGAAATAATCGGATTCTAATTCCTCATAACGGAAACTTTTTCTTCCACCTTCTTTTGCGCGGTTCCAAAATTCCAACAGCTTTGCAAGGCGCAGATAATAAAATTCGTTCCTTGCGGTAAAACTGATCAGAAAAAATGAAATTCCCCCCTGCTTTTCAAAGTTTTCCATGAATGTTACCTGATGTTCATGGATATTCTGAAGCGGAAAGGTGTCTGTCGCACATTCCTTTGCGTCAAAACACACCGGGATTCCCTGGACGGCGCCAATATAGTCGACGGTACTTTTCTGTTCAAAATATGCCAGCGTAATATGCCTTGTTGCCTTGTCTATATTGATGGGTGTGATCGGCGTTGGAACTTTCTGAATCAGTGCAAGGCCATTTGTCAGATAAGTTTCATTGGTGCGGTTGATGAACTCCTCTAAGGTTGAACCCCTGAGTCCTCTTGAGTTCCAGGTTGCCATGATGGTACTCCTTTATAAAAATAAATTATTCCAAATTTTTTCGAACACTATAGTCTGAAAACATGCACATGACAGAATGTACATTCATCGGTTTATAAATTTTCGATCACATTCCATGCCCGCTCAAATTCAGCACCACATGGAGCCGTAATCTCCCTGCCGTCCTCAAATACAAAGCGGCTTGCATGAAGAAGCTGTGACGTTATCCTTGCATTTTTCTTAAAATATACATTAACTCCAGAATCTCCATATTTATAGTCTCCTATGATCGGATGTCCGATAGACGCAAGATGCGCACGGATCTGATGGGATCGCCCGGTCATCAGATGAACTTCAAACTCCGTGTAACCGCCCATACAGCGAATCGGTTTATATTCCGTCTCGATCGGGAGCCATTCTCCCTCAGAAGGTTTTGTCCTGCGGATCAAAACCTGATTGGACGATTCATCTTTCTGCAGATAACCTTTCAGATAAGAAGCTTCTTTTACCGTCCCCTTTACGATACAGCGGTAATATTTCTGAACCGAACGTTCCTTTAAGGCTTTTGCCATCTCCTGAAGTCCCTTTAAGGTTTTTCCGGCAGCTAACAGACCGGATGTATTGCGGTCAAGCCGGTTGCAGATCGATGGGCGGAAGGTACGGAAAGAACTTTCCGTCAGTTCCCCTTTCGCGATCAGATATGCAAGAATATATTCGTTTGCGGAAATATCTTCCGGTTTTGCCTTCTGGGAAAGCATGCCGGTCGGCTTATTGATAAAAATCACATCTTTATCTTCATAAACAACCGGAAGTTTCCGTTTTCCTGATGTAAACTCCCTCGAAAGTACTTTAAGTGCCTCGAATTCAGAATCCGGTGTGCCGCTTCCACTGAACTTCTCAAAGGTTTCATTGGAAAAAAACAGTTTTATATCGTCGCCCTGATTCAATTTTTCGGTTCCGTCTGCCTTTTTTCCATTTAAAGTAATATTTTTTTTTCGGAGCATTTTGTATATAAAGCTGCCCGGCGCATTGCCAAGCAGCTTTTTTAAATATTTATCAAAGCGTTGTCCCGCTTCGTTTTCATTGATTTTAAATTCACGCATAAAATTTTCTTTCTATTTCTTTTTATGGATATTGCGGATCGTCTTTTTTTTCTTGGCGCCAGTATTCTGCTGGTTATTTCCAGACGCTGTAATCTTTTTACGGCTGCCGGATGTGACCGTCCGTCTGTCATTTTTCACGCTGTTTTTGCTGTGGAAATTGTCCCTGTCATTTTTTGAACTGCTTCTGTGGGAATTGTTTCCTCTGTCATTTTTCGTGTCATTCCGATCAAAAGGATGTTCCCTTCTCGGACGGATCAGGCAGTGTTTGTCAAATCCGATCAGGTCTGTTCTGCCAGCCTTTGTGAGTGCTTCCACCACCAGATCATAATTTTTCGGGTTCCGGTACTGGATCAGCGCCCTCTGCATCGCTTTTTCATGTGGATTGACAGCGACATAAACCGGTTCCATCGTGCGTGGATCCAATCCGGTATAATACATACAGGTTGAGATCGTAGAAGGTGTCGGATAGAAATCCTGTACCTGCTCCGGCATATAGCCGAGGTCACGCAAAAATTCAGCCAGTTCTACAGCTTCCTTTAAAGTAGAACCCGGATGGGAGGACATCAGGTATGGCACTAAGTACTGTTTTTTGCCAAGCTTTTCATTCATGTCCTTATATGCCTTCACGAACTTTTTATATACTTCCACGCTCGGTTTCCCCATCTTCTCCAATACCGCATTGGAGATATGTTCCGGTGCAACTTTCAGCTGACCGCTGACATGGTGCTCGCAAAGTTCACGTAAAAACGTGCGGTCTTCATCGTAAATCAGGTAGTCAAACCGGATACCGGAACGGATAAAAACTTTTTTCACATTCGGGAGCTGTCTTAATTTCCGGAGCAGCGACAGATAATCTTTGTGGTCTACTTTCAGATTTTTACAAGGCTGCGGGAACAGACACTGTTTATGCGGACAGACACCTTTGGTAAGCTGCTTGTCACACGCCGGCGCACGGAAGTTTGCAGTCGGACCTCCGACATCGTGGATATATCCCTTAAAATCCGGTTCCCAGACGATCTGGTTTGCCTCAGCTAAAATCGATTCATGGCTTCTGGTCTGGATGATACGCCCCTGATGGAAGGTCAGTGCACAGAAACTGCAGCCGCCGTAGCAGCCCCGGTTGCTGACTAAGGAAAATTTGACCTCCTCGATCGCCGGAACACCGCCTGCTTCCTCATAAGATGGATGGTAAGTTCTCATGTAAGGAAGCGAATATACCTGATCCATCTCACTCTGTGTCAGAGGTTTTGATGGCGGATTCTGTACCACAAACATTTTCCCGTCATACGTTTCAAACAAACGTTTTGCTACGAACGGATCCGTATTGCTGTACTGCACATAAAAGCTTTTTGCATATTCTTTTTTATCCGCAAGCAGTGCTTCATAATGCGGCAATTCGATTGCATCGTAAATATCCTCACGTTTTCTGGTCTTGTAAACCGTTCCGTCAATAAATGTGATGTCTTTGATATCTAACCCGCTATCCAGAGCATCTGCGATCTCTATGATACTGTGTTCGCCCATACCATAGGAAATGATGTCTGCACCGGAGTCTAACAGGATGGAACGTTTTAATTTATTCGACCAGTAATCGTAATGCGCAAGCCTTCTTAAACTTGCCTCGATCCCGCCGATGATGATCGGTTTGTGCTTATATGTCTGCCGGATCAAGTTGCAATAGACAACCGTCGCATAATCGGGGCGTTTTCCCATCACGCCTCCCGGTGTGAACGCATCGCTCTGGCGTCTCTTTTTAGAAACAGAATAATGGTTTACCATGGAATCCATATTTCCTGCAGAGACAAGAAAGCCGAGCCGCGGTTCTCCTAAAATATTAATAGACTCTTTGTCATGCCAGTCCGGCTGTGCAATGATACCGACTTTATAGCCATGTGCTTCTAATAAACGCGATATGATGGCATGTCCAAACGATGGATGATCGACATAAGCGTCACCGCACACATAAACAAAATCAAGCTGGTCTATGCCAGCCTCTCTCATATCTTCTTTGCTGATTGGTAAAAAACCATTTTTCATGTTGATCCTCATTTCTGTATATTGCACAGAGACAGCACAGATATCTAAGCCGCATCTGCATGTTTTCTTTTTTTCTGTCTGCCTGTCAGTGTCGGCGCAGTTCCTGTAATTCTTCTTCGGTCAGTGGACGGTATTCCCCGGGAGCAAGTTCATCCGGCAACACCAGTGATCCCATCTCCACACGTTTTAGATAAGTAACCTTCTTTCCCACTGCCTCAAACATCCGCTTTACCTGATGGAACCTGCCTTCTGTAATTGTTAACCTGATTTCCGAATTGTCACCCGAATGCAAAACCTCTAAAAGTGCCGGTTTTGCAGGCTTTTCTCCTCCTATGTCAACCCCATTTTCAAAAAGGTTAACATCTTCTTCCGTGACACGACCGTCGATTTTTGCATAGTAAACCTTCGAAACATGCTTCGCCGGGCTGAGCAGATCGTGTGCTAATGCCCCATCATTTGTGATGAGCAGCAGTCCTTCTGTATCAATGTCAAGTCTCCCCACAGGGAAGAGGTCATGGCGCGCCGTGTCAGTCAGATAGTCCATGACTGTCCGGTGCAGATTGTCCTCCGTTGCAGTCACACATCCCGCCGGTTTGTGAAACAGATAATATTCATACTCTGTATATGTTAACAGATTCCCCCGAAAACAGACCGTATCATTTTTTTCATCCACTTTCTGTTCCGGTTTCTTTACAACTTCCCCGTTGACCGTGACAAGCCCTGATCGGATATATTTTTTTATTTCGCTTCTGCTTCCTGTGCCGAGTTCGGTCAGTAATTTATCCAGCCGCATGGCTCTCTCCATTCTCTAAAATCTTACTATATCAATAGCCATTATTTACTATATCTGTATAATATTCAAATTATGCTGCAAATGATGTTGTCGAAAAATGGCGGCTCACCTAAGTGCGCCTCCTTGTCTTTCCCATAAATAAGAAAGCATCGGATAGGAATTTACCGAAAACTCTGTCCCATCTTTATCATTCAGATAGATTCCCATATGAAGATGGACTGCAAAATTCCCGGTCGTGCCCTCCACATCGCTGTAACCGGTGTCACCCATAAAGCCGAGAAATGTGCCCGCCGATACTGTTTCACCGATCTGAAAGTCTTTTGTATACTCCGCCAGATGGGCATAATAAAAATATGCACCGGACGGACTCCGGATTCCGATCCGGTAGCCGCCAAGACGGAGCCAGCCTATATTTTCCACAACGCCGTCGGTCATACTGTAGACCGGATATATGCCCCGCACATTTTCCGATGCCATGATATCGGTTCCCTCATGTCCGCGGTCGCCGCCAAAAGTCCGGCTCTGCATCCAGCTATTTTCAAATACAACGTTATCTTCCGGTTTTCCTGCGATCTTTCCCACCGGAAAACACAAAAGGTCACTCCAGACGCTTTTGACATATCCGTTTATCTCTGTAAATTCATTGCCACGATATTTTTTTGCATCTGCGACCTGTTTCTTCAACAGCTTAGGATCTGTCATCTGGCAGTCCGATGCAAAATACATCGTCAAAAGCTCACAAAACCCTTCCATATCGGATCCGGCATTGTTAAAAAAGGTATTGACCTGATCTTTTGTCAGATTATGGTTCCGCAGATTGCGAAATGCCGTTTCATAAGAAAAACAGTTTCTCCTGTGTGCACTCTCTAAAAGTTCTTCTGTCAAAAGTACCTGAAACACTGCCATCATACATAAAAACACAAGCAGCCACAATCTGACTTTTTTCATAAGACCAGTCCGTACTCCCTTATTTTTGCAATATTAAATTTATGACAAACGTTTTTATTTACTTCTCTTTAAAAATTCCACAATCAGTTTCCATACTTTTTCGGTAGAAGAAATGCTGAGACGCTCCTTCGGTGTATGGATATCAAAGTTATTCGGTCCGAAGGAAACGCAGTCGAGATCTGCGATCTTGCCGGATAAGATACCGCACTCAAGTCCTGCATGGATTGCCTCAAACACTGGCTCCTCGTGGAATAATTCTTCGTATACGGCACTGATTCCCTCACGGATATCAGACTCCGCGCGATACTCCCATGCCGGATAATCCCCGCTTACAGAGATCTCACCGCCTAAAAATTCGGCCAGATACTCTAATTTATCTTTTAATTCTTCTTTTCTTGTGGAGACACTGCTTCGCACAGATGCGGTCAGCTCAAGGCCATCTGTTGTCAGTTTCATGATTCCGGTATTTAAAGAAGTCTCTACCAGTCCAGGCATTACCATGCTCATATGCTGCACGCCGTTTGGCACGTTGCGCAGATAAAAGATCACTTTTGTCATGGAAGAATAAGATAATACATCATACTCCCCTGTTCCATTCTCTTTTATTTCAATGCAGACAGCCGGATCTGAGACAGCATACTCTTTTTTAAAAATCTTTTCCAGTTCTGTAATATAATCGGAAAGTTCTGCTTTTTTCTCTTCCGGAATGACGATCTCTGCCTCACACTCACGCGGGATTGCATTATCTTTTAAGCCGCCTGCAAGTGATACAACCGCCAGTTCCATTCGGTCGGAAAGATATTTTAACACACGTCCCATCAGGATATTGGCATTGGCATGTTCCTTATCGATCTCACTGCCGGAGTGCCCCCCCTCTAAGCCAGTCACAGTCAGTCCTGCGCCATATCCCTGCTGTTTCTGCCATGTGACAGGGATCACAGTATCCACAGTCATACCGCCAGCACAACTTGTCAGGAAATGTCCTTCCACATCGGAATCAATATTTAACATCTTATGGCCTTTTAACATGGAAAGATCTATGACCTCTGCTCCGAGCATGCCGATCTCCTCATCAACCGTGATCACAGCCTCAAGTCTTGGATGCGCAATCTCCGGTGAATCCATAATTGCGAGGATATAAGCAACCGCAACACCATCATCACCGCCTAAAGTCGTGCCTTTTGCTTTTAAGAAATCGCCGTCTACATAAAGCTCCAGACCGTCTTTCTCAAAATCGATCTCCACGCCTTTTTCCTTCTCACAGACCATATCCATATGTCCCTGCATGATGATCGGGTCTGCACTTTCATATCCGTCAGATGCCTCCTGAATGATCACAACATTGTTTGCCTCATCCTGATAGCACTCTAAACCATGTTCTTTTGCAAAAGAAATCAGGTAATCGCTGATCTGTCTGGTATTTCTTGAACCATGCGGAATTGCTGCCAACTCCTCAAAATATGCAAATACTTTTTTGGATTCTAACTCTGGTAAATTTAATTTGTTCTTCATAGATGCCTCCTGTTTCTCATATATTCTAATATGAAAAAGAAATTAATATTCTTGTGTATCCTTATTTTTATCGTTTATATTTTATTTTTCCCGCAGGACGCAGTAACTGCAGCAACCGACGGGCTGGTTCTCTGGTATGAGCGGGTGCTTCCCTCTCTGCTGCCATTTGCGATTTTATCCAATATCCTGATCTACTCTGGTTTTACCGGATATCTTGTAAAACTTCTCTATCCGCTCCTACGTCTGATCTTACCAGCCAGCAGAAATGGCTCTTTTGTGCTGCTGTCCGGTTTTCTGTTCGGCTTTCCGATGGGAAGCAAAAACTGTGCTGAAATGCTAAAATGCGGGCAGTTAGAATATCAGGAAGCCGAAATACTGTTTATGGTGACAAACAACATCAGTCCTGTATTTATCAGCAGCTATATTCTCTGCCAGGAACTTCATATGCCTTCCCTGATACCACTCAGCTATCTGGTAATATTTTTGCCGCCTCTCATTGCCGGTAGACTGCTCTTTTTCTTTACAGAGAAAAAGCAATCAGTATCAAACCACTCCACCACATACAAAAAGCCAGCATCTGGATCTCAAATAAATTTTAAAATCATAGACGCCGGCATCATGAACGGTTTCGAAACACTAACCAGACTTGGAGGTTATATTATGCTGTTTTCCATGATATCTTCCATGTTCCGGCTGCTTCCACTGCCAGAAACCACAAAACTGATGCTCACCGGATTGACAGAAATCACAAACGGGATCAAAGCTGCCAGCCAGTCACCCCTTACACCTGCCTGCCGTTATTTACTTGCCATGACTTTTACTGCCTTCGGCGGATGTTCCGGTCTGGCACAGACCAGTTCGATGATCAAAGGAACCGGTCTTTCCATCAAAAAATATGGAATCTTTAAACTGCTTATGACCCTAATTACTGCTGTTCTGGCATGGTCTGTTGTAACTCTTGTGTATCCGTCTGCGTTTCTTCCTGTATGTCTGCCGTAGGATTCAATTCGGCACGGTTCGTTGTAACAACATCAAGGAATCCCTGCAGAGTACTCATATATGCATCACTCCTTGCCTTAGAAGAATCCATGGCATGTGAAATTGTACTCTCTAAATTTTTCAAAATATCGTCTGTATACTGCATGGCACCCATACGGATATTATTGGCGTCATTTGTTGCATTGTCTAAGATTTCCTGAGCCTGTTTGGTTGCGATCATAACAACCTCATTTGCCTGTGCATATGCCTGCTGCATAATTTCATGCTCACTGACAAGTTCATCTGTTTTTACCTGTGCCTGTGCAATGATTGCATCCGCTTTCGCCTGCGCATCCGCTAAGATTGCTTCTTTATTGCTGATAATCTTCTGATAACGCTTGATCTCATCCGGTGTCTTGCTGCGGAGTTCATTTAATAGTTCTTCCATAGTTTCGCGGTTTACAATGATCTTAGACGGTGCAAAAGCCTGCGTCTTACAGCCGTCAATATAGTCTTCAATCTCGTCTATTATCTGTTCAATTCTGCTGGCCATAGTAACCACTCCTTATTTTTTAATCTGATACTTATCATATATCCGGTCTATAAAACGTGCCGGCACAAACTTGGATAAATCTCCTCCATAAGATGCAAATTCTTTCACGATTGTAGAGCTTAAATAAGAATACTGGAGACTGGTTGTCAAAAAAATTGTCTCCACTTCCGGATTTTCCACATGATTTGTCTGTGCAATCTGAAGTTCATATTCAAAATCTGTTACAGCGCGTAGCCCTCTTACAATGATCGTCGCATCGATTTCTCTCATATAATCGACTAAAAGACCATTAAAACTTGTCACTGTAACATTTGGCATGGAATCTGTCATCTCCTTAATCATACTAACACGTTCATCTAAAGAAAACAACGAATTTTTTGCACTGTTATTAAGTACTCCGACCACAAGCTCGTCCACAATTCTAGCAGATCGTTCTATAATATCTAAATGTCCTAACGTCAACGGATCAAAACTTCCCGGATAAATTGCTTTTTTCATAGGTTCCTCCCATACAAATGGATCATGTATTTTTTCTATTGATTTTTGATGATAAATGCATGTTCATTTGTCTTATACGTCTTTAATCGTTTCAATGTGAATCCCATATCCGGCAAATAGTCAAACGCTGTATCCAACGATGCTTCGACGATGATGATTCCATTTTCTTTTAAAAGCGAAGAATCTTTCAGGTAAGAAAGTACATCATATTCAAATTCCTGTTTATAGGGAGGATCCATAAAAATGATATCAAACCGGTATTTTCCTTCCATCGCTCTTAAAGCTGATAAAACATCCGAATTATATAATTTTGTTTCTTTTGTAAACTTGGTAAAGCGGATATTGTCCTCCACGCATGCAGCAGCTTTTTTATTATTTTCGACAAAAACGGCATACTGCGCACCGCGGCTGACTGCCTCAAGTCCCATCTGTCCGCTTCCTGCAAACAGATCCAAAAAATAGCATCCAGGGATCTCATCCTGTATGATATTAAACAATGTCTCTTTGATACGGTCTGTGGTAGGTCTGGTGTCAAGTCCTTCTACCGTTTTTAAAGGAAGGCTTCTCGCTGTTCCTGCAATAATTCTCATACTAATAACCATGCCTTTCTAGTGTAAAATATCTTTCCTATATGGATTTTTCACACTGCATACGTTTCTTCTATACATTTTTTTAACATGGAAAGTGCGCTTTCTGTGGCGCTCTTTCTTACATCCATGCGGCTGCCGGAAAACATATGACGCTCCGTCACTGTCTTTCCATTCAGATAACAGCCGATAAACACCAGCCCGACCGGGCATTCTTTCGTTCCCCCATCTGGTCCGGCAACACCTGTCACGGATACTGCCGCCATTGTTGCAGCCGTTTTTGCTGCAGAAGCAGCCATATCCGCCGCTGTTTCACTGCTTACCACGCCATAGGTATCGATTGTTTCCGGTGCAACATGTATCATTTTAACTTTTGCTTCATTTGAATATGTCACATACCCCTCTGTAAAAAACTCTGAGATTCCCGGAACATTGATCAGCGTGGACGCGATCATCCCACCCGTGGCGGACTCCGCTGTTGTAATTGTAATTTGATATTTTTTTAACAAACCATAAATGGAATATTCCAGCGGTTCCTGTACTGCACTTTTGCCGGTACAGGAATCACTGGAATCATATACATGTTCAGCCAACTGCTATTCTCCTATTTCTGTTCTTTTAAAACATTTTTATTTTTGGCAATATAATCGATCAGTGATACGACTGTCAGCGCCAAAGCAATGTATGTAAGAACCGTGCCAAGCACTGCAAAGAACGGATTTGGAATATCTAAGATCAGCACAATCACCATAAGCATCTGGAAAACCGTTTTAAATTTTCCCCAATAACTTGCAGCAATTACAATTCCATTATCTGCAGCGACCAGACGAAATCCACTGATGATAAATTCTCTCGCAATGATAATGATGACAATCCAGGCTGCAAGCTGCCCTTTCTCAATCAGACAGATCATTGCAGAGCAGACAAGCAGCTTGTCTGCCAGAGGATCCATAAATTTTCCAAAATCAGTAACCAGATTGTACTTTCTTGCAATTTTTCCATCCAGCATGTCGGTAAGACTTGCAATGATAAAAATAGCTACTGCAATATAATTGCCATAACCTTCAAAATACGGAGCAAGCATAAAGAAAACAAAAAACGGAATCAATATCATACGCATTACCGTCAGTTTATTTGGTAAATTCATAATTTACACTCTCCATTTCTGCACAATAAATTTTAAATACTGCTAGATCAATTCTCCAATCAGGTCATACTCATAGGCGCCTGTCACACGTACTTTCGCGATATCGCCCGTCATGAGTTCTTCATCTGTATTAATAAAAATATAACCATCTACATCCGGTGCATCACGGTAAGTTCTTCCAACATAAGCATTTTCATCACTCACTTTCCCTTCAATGAAAACGTATAACTCTCTGCCTTTCATGGTCTCATTTTTATCAAAAATAATCTCTTCCTGTAATTCCATGACATCTGCCTGCCAGTCTTTTTTCAGATTTTCATCCACCTGATCGGTAAACTCTGCAGCAGGCGTTCCCTCCTCCGGTGAATAGGTAAAAGCACCAAGACGGTCAAATTCCATGTCATTGATAAACTGCATCAGTTCCTCATGCATTTCCTGTGTTTCACCCGGGAAACCACAGATCAGCGTCGTACGCAGTGTAATGTCCGGAATGCGTTCACGCAGATGCGTAATGATCTTTACAAGATCTGCATTACTCGTTCTTCGTCCCATGCGTTTTAATATGGTATCATTTGCATGCTGGATCGGGATATCCAGATAATGGCATACTTTTTTGTTGCGGATCATGGCATCAATCAGACCTTCGTATATTTCTTCCGGATAACAGTACATGATACGGATCCAGAACAGGTCTTTGATCTTGTTTAACTCATCTAATAAACGGTGCAGTGACTTTTCACCATAGAGATCAACTCCGTAGAGTGTGGTCTCCTGTGCCACCAAGATGAGTTCTTTTGCTCCTGCAGCAACCAGTTCTTCTGCCTGTTCGATCAGATCTTCCATCGGAACACTGCGGTAATTTCCGCGGATATACGGAATAATGCAGTATGTGCAGCGCTTGTTGCATCCCTCTGCGATCTTTAAATAAGCAAAATGTCCGCCTGTTGTCACAGAACGTTTGGTGTGCAGTGTCGGCAATCCCTCTAAGGTCTTGAAATTCTCATAATGTTTGCCCTCTAAGGACTGATGCACTGCGTTTACAATATCCTCATAGGAATTCGTTCCAAGAATTGCATCCACTTCCGGGATTTCTTTTACGATTTCTTCTTTATAACGCTGTGCAAGGCATCCGGTCACGATCAGAGACTTTAATCTGGCTTCTTTTTTCAGTTCTGCCATCTCAAGAATCGTATTGATACTTTCTTCTTTTGCATCATTGATAAAGCAGCAGGTATTGACAATGATAATGTCTGCTTCCTGCTCATCATCTGTCATTTCGATTCCATCATCTCTTAACATGCCAAGCATAAACTCTGTGTCGACCAGATTCTTGTCACATCCAAGTGATACAAATAAAAGTTTTAAATTATTCTTCATCCGATGTCTCCGGTAAAATCTTTACCTTTCCTTCGTAAAGTTCTTCTACTGCGATGGATAATGGTTTCGGGCACACTTTTTTCTCTGCCATCGGCTCATCTCCTGCAATGATCTGGCGTGCTCTTTTTGCAGCTGCAATCACAATGGAATAACGGCTGTTTACAACCGGCTCCTCACCAATTTCCACACCGTCGTTTACTACTTTCATTAATTCTACATAAGATGGATGTATCATGATAATTCCCCTTTCTTTGCGCATTGCGCATATGGCGGTCTCCCGCTCTTAGATTCTTATATTTATGTTACAGATTTTTATCTGTTTCATGAACAGACTATTTTGAAAATGTTTTTAGTTCATTCCGCATTTCCTGTATAGCTGACTCATTACGGTTTACACGGTAATGTTCATTCTGAATGATCTGATGAACTTCTTCCACACAGTCTTCTAACACGTCATTGACTACCAGATAGTCATAGGACTCAATTCCCTCCGCCTCTTCAACGGCTCTTGCAAGTCTTGACTCGATCACGTCCATCGTCTCGGTTCCTCTGCCTATCAGACGGTTTTTTAACTCTTTGGCACTCGGCGGTGTCACAAACAAAAGCAATGTATCCGGGAATTTTTCTTTGACTTTTAATGCTCCCTGGATCTCGATCTCTAAGATGACATCTTTTCCTGCCTCTAACTGTTCTTCCACATATGCCTTCGGCGTGCCATAATAATTGCCGACGAACTGCGCATATTCGATCAGTGCATCGTCTTTTATCATCTGCTCAAACTGTTCTTTTGTACGGAAAAAATATTCCACACCATCCGTTTCACCCGGTCTTGGATTTCTCGTCGTAGCCGAGATGGAAAGTGCATAGCTGTCAGCATATTTTTTCATTAATTCTTTCATGATGGTTCCTTTTCCCGAACCGGAAAATCCGGATACCACGGTAAGGATTCCTCTATTCTTTCGTATCATCATATACCTCTGTGGCATTGCCATTAAATCTGCCGGCAAGCGTCTCCGGCTGCAATGCTGATAAAATGATTTTGTTGTTTTCTGTAAAAATGACGCTTTTGGTCCTGCGTCCCTGTGTCGCATCGATCAGATTTTCCTGTTCTTTGCCTTTTTGCACCATACGCTTTGCCGGTGCGGAGTCTGAAGATACGATGCAGACAATCTTATCGGTATTGACCATATTGCCAAATCCAATATTCATTAGCTTTGCCATATACCACCTGTCCCTATTCTATATTCTGGATCTGTTCCCTGACCTTTTCAATATCCGTTTTTAAACTGATACCGATATCAGAAATTGCAAGATCATTGGTTTTAGAAAGAATGGTATTTGCCTCGCGGTTCATCTCCTGCGCAATAAAGTCAAGTTTTCTTCCCACACTGCCACCAGCTTCCAAGGTATCTTTGGTACTCTTAATGTGGCTGCGCAGTCTGACTGTCTCTTCATCAACACAGATCTTATCTGCAAAGATCGTTACCTCCGTCGCAATTCTTGCATCATCGATCTGACGGTCTCCTAGCAGTTCTGCCACCTTAGCCTCTAACCGTTCTTTGTACTCCTTAATGATTACAGGGGAGCGCTCCTCAATGAAATCCACATAGGATAACATGCCATCAAGTTTCTCGCATAAATCTTTCTTTAAATGCTCGCCTTCCCTGATCCTGCTCTCCACAAACTGCTCTGCCGCACCGCGGATCGCTTTTTCAAGTCCGAGCCACAGAGATTTCTCATCTATGCCCTGTTCCTCCATCGTAAACACGTCCGGGTACTTTGAAAGCGTACTCACACGGATATCATTATCAAGTCCGAACTTTTCTGCCATACTGTTCAGATAAGTCAGATACTGGGCTGCAAGTGCTTCATTATATTTCAATGAAACATTATCCTGCGTATAATCTTCGCAGTTGATAAAAATATCAACCTTACCGCGCTCCATATACTCTTTTAACAGCGTACGGATCGCACTCTCGAAGAAATTCAGCTTTTTAGGCATCTTGATATTGACATCGAGATAACGGTGATTTACGGCTTTTATCTCTACCGTAAACTTGCGGTTCTCATCCGCAAATTCACACCGGCCAAAACCGGTCATACTTTTTATCATATTTCTCTCCGTTTCTGCAAAATATCCTGTCACGTAAAAATCACTTATGCATCACGGTTTCATCTCTTTCTCGTATGCATAAGTGATTTTATTATAAAGCGAATTTGATTTCAAGTCAATATCCCGGTTTTTTTAATTTCTTACTGTTCATATGGAAGTAATTCCGCAAGATAGCCTTTCTTTTTGAGTGCTTCCTCTATCTCATCTAACACTTCTTCACTCTCAGCGCTGATCTTATGAAAATGATATCCGGACGTCACATTGAGAAGTGGTGTCGATTTTCCTGTCTTTAAATCATCCATAAAGTTCTGCACATCTCGCCTGCTTTTGATATTTAGCGGAGCATCTAATTTCCCATAAACGCGGTGATTGACCATGACATTGACCACACATCCCCCAAGATCAACGATCGTAGTCAGTTCATCCTCCACCTGTTCATTGGTATGGCATACTTTAAATATCCTGACTGCCTGTTTTGGTTCATCCAGCAGATAACCTCTTGCAGTAGAAATAATCGGATACCCCTGTGTGCGGAGAAGTGCAATATCCTGCACCACGACCTGTCTGCTGACACCGGTTTTTTTTCCAATTGCCGTGCCGGATACCGGTGTATCTGTATCACGTATCATAGACAGGATTTCTTTTCTTCTGTCTGCTCCGGTCATTTCTTTTTCCATTTGCGATCCTCTCCTTTTTGACTCTGCATTTATTTTAGCTGAATCTGTCTATTTTTACAAGCGTTACTGAAGGGAATCTGTTACTTTCAAGTGTTTCAGGCTGATATCTAAGATCGGTGCTGAATGTGTCAGGGCACCGCTGGAAACATAATCCACTCCGAGTGCTGTGATCGTTTTGATATTCTCTTTTGTGATATTTCCGGAGCACTCTGTTTTTGCTCTGCCGTCGATCAGCCGGATTGCCTCCGACATCTGTTCCGGTGTCATGTTATCGAGCATGATAATATCCGCACCTGCTTCCACGGCTTCTTTTACCATGTCAAGATTTTCTGTCTCTACCTCGATCTTACGGACAAACGGAGCATATGCTTTTGCAGCAAGAATAGCTTCTTTTACACCGCCTGCCGCATCAATATGATTATCTTTGAGCAGAACACCGTCCGATAAATTGTAACGATGATTCTGTCCGCCTCCCACACATACGGCATATTTCTCGAAAATACGCATGCATGGTGTTGTCTTTCTTGTATCAAGTAATGTTGTGCTGCTGCCCTCTAATAACCGTGCAACCTGATGTGTATATGTTGCAATACCACTTAAACGCTGCAGATAATTAAGAGCTGTACGCTCTCCGGATAAAAGAACCCGCACGTCACCTTTTACCGTCGCAAGGAGCTGTCCTTTTTTTACAGCATCACCGTCTTTTACTTCCCTGCCATCCTGATTTTTCGCCCACTCCACTTTTGTGGACGCATCTAACATGGTAAATACACGTTCAAATACCGGAAGTCCGGCGATCACGCCGTCCTGTTTACAGATCAGTTCCACTTCTCCGGCCCTGTATACCGGCATCACTGCGTTTGTGGATACGTCCTCACTGTGAATGTCCTCCTCTAAGGCAAAACGGATGTATTTGTCAGCAACAAGCTGCATGGTAATTGGATTCAAATTCATGATCTTCATTTCCTTTCTCTTCATTTTGTATTTTTACTGCTGCACGTTTTGCAAAAACAAGACTCTCTAACAGGCTGTTGCTTGCAAGCCGATTCTTTCCGTGAACTCCGTTGCAGCTCGTCTCCCCGACTGCATATAGATTTGGCATCGTTGTCGCAGAATCGCGGTTCACATGGACACCGCCCATAAAATAATGCTGTGCCGGCACGATAGGCGCCGGTTCTTTTAAAAGATCATACCCTTCTTCGAGACATTTTTCATAAATGTGCGGAAAATGCTTCAAAATGATTTCCTTTGGAACATGTGCAAATGAGATCCATTCATACTCCACACCTTCTTTTTTCATTTCTTCCTGTATTGCTTTTGTCACAACATCACGCGGCAGAAGTTCATTGACAAACCGTTCTCCTTTGTGATTGAGAAGAACTGCGCCTTCTCCCCTTGCTGATTCCGAGATCAGGAAACTCCTTCCAGGCTTTTTACTGTAAAGGCATGTTGGGTGGATCTGTACATAGTCCATATGTTCAAGTTCCACACCGTGTTCTTTTGCGATCCTGCATGCATCACCGGTCAGTATTGGGAAATTGGTGGAATGCTCATAAAGACCCCCGATTCCTCCGGTTGCCATAATTGTATTGTCTGCATGAATATGCAGCGTTTCACCTTCTTTTGTTTCTGCGGCCATACCGGTGCATTTGCCATCATCCACCAAAATATCTGTCATGGTCGTATACTCTAAGATGGTCACATTCGAACATTTTTTTACATGTGATAGTAGTGTCGTTGTGATCTCCTTTCCGGTAATATCCTCATGGAAGCAGATCCTCGGCCGGGAATGAGCTCCCTCCCTGGTATAGGCAAGGCTTCCATCCGGATTTTTTGCAAAACGGACACCAAAATTCAACAGGTCGTTGATCACATCCCGGCTGGAACGTATCATAATATCAACGCTCTCCTTTCGATTTTCATAATGTCCGGCCCGCATGGTATCTTCAAAGTACGAATCGTAATCAGATTCATCCCGCAGTACACAGATTCCTCCCTGTGCCAGCATGGAGTCACAGCTTTCCAAATCTTTTTTTGAAAGCATCAGAATATTCATTTCTTCCGGCAGATTCAAAGCCGCATAAAGTCCTGCCACACCACATCCTGCAATCACTACATCATAATACAGATTTTTCATATTTGACCTCATTTCTGTGCCGCCATCGGAAATGTTTCGAATTCCGTTTTAACACATGTTGCTTTTATTTTCCGGCAAGTTCTAACATTCTTGCCAGCGCATTTTTTGCAGCGCCTTCCGTTTCCGGTCTTGCATGGATCTCATTTTCCCCTGTTTTTAACAAATGAAGCACTTTTTCCGGCGTGATTTTTTTCATATTCACACAGGTAGGTGTTGTTTCCGGGAAATAAAACGATGCATCCGGTCTGCGTTCCTTTAATTTTGCAAGAACCCCGCATTCCGTTCCAATAATAAATTCTTTATCTCTGCTCTCACCGGCAAAATTAATGATTCCACTTGTTGAACCGATGAAATCAGCGATTTCAATAATTTTATGATTGCATTCCGGGTGAACCAGTACTTTTGCATCCGGATGCTCTGCCTTTAAATCAAGCAATTCCTCTACCTGCATAAATTCATGTACAATACAAAATCCTTCATTGTAAATGAATTCTTTTTCCGGCACCGCTGCGGCGACAAAATGTGCCAGATTCCGGTCCGGGATAAATAAAATATGTTTATTCGGCAGATTTTTTACAATCTTTACCGCATTTGCAGAAGTTACACAGACATCCGACCACGATTTGATCTCCTGTGTCGAGTTGATATAACACACGACCGCAAGGTCATCGTACTGGTCTCTCGCGGCCTGTACGGTTTCTTTTGTTACCATATGTGCCATCGGGCAGTCCGCAGCAAGATCCGGCATCAGTACTGTTTTATCCGGATTTAACAATTTTGCACTCTCGCCCATAAATGTCACGCCACAGAGTACGATCGTCTTATTTGCAAGCTCTGTTGCCTTTTTACTCAGGAAATAAGAATCTCCGATGTAATCGGCAAGTGCCTGGACTTCCGGTCTTACATAATAATGTGCCAGGATCACGGCATCTCTTTTCTTTTTCCACTCTTCTAATTCTTCCAAACTTATCATACGCCCTCTTAACTCTCTCTCAAATTTTTTGCCCATTCATTTCAGATTTTTAATGAAACTTTTCGTAGTATACCACTTATCATTACATATGACAAGACACATGTTTAAAATCATGTAAAGTTTTCTGTTTTTATTTTTCAAAGAAATGTTTTGTACTTCTGAAACAATACATAATTCATTCTGTTTCAAGACATATTAAACAACAGAATGCATGTTCCGCATTCTATCTATTGCGAATATAAAAATCATGAAAAAGAGGGATTCTATATGTTAAACGGAGATACTGTAAAATTATTGCGGGAATGTAATGCCGGCACAAAAATGGCTGTTTATTCCATGGATGAGATCTGTGATAAAATTTCGGATGCAGATTTCAAAAATGTCATCATGGCATCCAAAGAAAAACACGAGCGTCTTGGAAATGAGATCCATGCACAGTTAGAAAAATGTGATGATCCGGTCAAAGAACCGAATGCGCTTGCAAAGGGAATGTCCTGGCTGAAAACAAATGCCAAATTAGCAGTCGAGGAAAGTGATGCAGTGTGCGCCGATCTTCTAACCGAGGGCTGTAACATGGGTGTCAAGTCACTCTGCCGTTATTATAACCAGTATGCAGCAGCAGACGAACAGGCGCAGGGATTTTGTAAGGAACTGATCCACCTTGAGGAAAACCTCGCCAAGGAAATACGCAGTTATCTTTAATGGAAAACTGCAACAGGCATAACACAAAAAAGACAGCAACAACCCAATTTCGATTGTTACTGTCTTTTTCTTTCAGTTATTTGCAATTCTACATTTTTCGGCAAATGAGTTATCTTGCTTTTACTACAAATTCGCGGATTTCCTCCAGTACCGTGTCATCTTCCTCATGTATGGTCAATGTCAGGGGGTTCGACAGATCCATCGTACAGACTCCAATAATGGATTTCCCGTCTACGATATATCTGCCTTTTGCAAGGTCAAACGCTCCTTTATGACCACTCAGAATATGACACAGCTTCTTTGCTTTTTCCGGTGCATCGATCAATACTTCTACCTGTTTCAAAACAAAATCCTCCTGTTTTGTTCTTGTATAGATATAGTATTCCACAATTTTCCACCGGTTATTCATTATTCGGCAAGCAATGCCTCGATCTCATCAAGCACTTCCCCAAACACATCCAGTGCCTCCTGGATCGGCTTTGGTGTTTCAAGGTTCACGCCTGCAATTTTAAGCAGTTCTACCGGAGATGCAGAACATCCGCCGGATAAAAACTTCTTATAACGTTCTACTGCAGATGCTCCCTCTTTTAAGATTCCATGTGCCAGTGCAACTGCGGAAGAAAATCCTGTCGCATACTGATATACATAGAAATTGTAATAAAAATGAGGGATTCTAGCCCACTCATAGGCAATCTCAGAATCTGATACCATATCCGGTCCAAAATATTTGCAGTTTAAGTCATAATATAATTTATTTAACGTCTCAGCGGTCAGGCTCTCTCCCTCTTCCACCATCTTATTGCTTAACATTTCATATTCAGCAAACATAGTCTGACGGTAAACAGTTCCCTTAAAGCTGTCAAGATAATGGTTGAGCAGATATGCACGCTCCTTTTTATCAGTTGTATTTTTCAGCAAATACTCCATTAAAAGCACTTCGTTACAGGTAGATGCCACCTCTGCAACAAAGATCTTATACTGGGAGTAAATGTATGGCTGACTGGAATTTGAATAATAGGAATGCATCGCATGTCCCATTTCATGTGCCAGCGTAAACATATTATCAAGGGTATCATTATGATTTAACAGCACATATGGATGTGAACCATAAGCCCCTGCAGAATAAGCTCCGCTTCTCTTTCCCTCGTTCTCATAAACATCGATCCAGCGGCTTTCAAATCCCTCTTTTACCTTTGCGACATATTCTTCCCCAAGTGGTGCTAATGCCTTTAACACGGTTTCTTTCGCTTCTTCAAAAGAAATCTTCTTTGCGGCATCTGCGATCATTGGTGTGTAAACGTCGTACATATGCAGTTCGTCCACGCCAAGGCATTTTTTGCGGAGACGTACATAACGGTGCATTTTATCCATATTCTTATTGATCGTATCGATCAGATTATGATAAACAGTCGGAGAAACATTGTTAGCATCCACTGCGGCTTCCAGTGTTGAATGATAGTGTCTCGCATTTGCATAGAAAACCTGCTGTTTTACCTGACCATTATATAATGCAGCAAGTGTGTTTGCATACTGTTTGTACACACCATAAAATCCCTCAAATGCATCCTTGCGCACACGGCGGTCTGCCGACTCCTCAAACGGAACGAAATTACCATGGGACAGTCTTACGGTATCTCCCTCTTCATCTTTGATCTCCGGGAATACAAAATCAGCGTTGTTGATGATGGAATATACCTGTCCGGATGTCTCCGCCATATCGCCTGTCATCGCTACCAGTTTTTCCATTTCAGCAGAAAGTGTATGTGCCTTGGTACGCTCGATTTCCTCGATCTGTTTACGGTAAAGTTCTAACTCCGGAAGTTCTTTATAGTATCCTTCCAGAACAGCCTCATCCATTGCAAGGATCTCCGGAACGATAAATGCAGTCTGGCTTGACACCTTCGTCAGCATAGAATACATTTTCTGGGACATTGCCTGATGTGCCGTATTTTTCTGGTCTTCATCAAACAGACGCTCTGCATAATTAAAATCATAATCCAGTTTTTCCTCTGCCTTAGCTGCGCGTTCTAATACAAATAACAGATTTTGCGCACAAGCAGCTACTTTACCTTCCATCTTTCCGATTTCATCCAGGATCTTGTCAATCTCATCCAGATCTTTTTTCCAATCCTCGTCGGACGCATACATATCTTTTAAATTCCATGTATATTCTTCTTTTACTTCGCTTCGTTTTAACAATTCTTTTGCCATTGTAAACCTCCATATTTTTACTGTCGGAAAATGATTCCAGCACTCTTTAATTTACGCCCTATGGCAGGAATTGTAAAGGGAAATATTGATGTTTTATTCTCTATTTCTTATTTAGTGCAAGGAACAGATTATAGAAGTTTCTCAACGCATCCGGTTCTTTGCTGTTTCCAATTCCGTGAGTTTCCACATATTGTTTCATCTGTTTGATCGTTTCCTTTGAAAATACATAGGTTTCCACCGGAGTATCATGATCCATGTTATTTAATGCGCTTTCCAGTGCTGCCTTGTATTCCGGATCGACTTTCCAGATAGAATTATCTTCAAGTCCGCCTTCTTCAAACGATTTGTTATAATATTTGCTGTTGATGAAACGGGTAACTCCGGTCAGATCCATCTGTGTGGGTTTTTTCGGTGTCGTATCGGTCACATGCACCATGATCTGTTTCACATAAGTGTTTCCCACATGGTCTACCACTGTTAAATTCTCGGATGTGGCAAAGTCATGCTGCAGATTTGTAAATTCTTCTGCCTGGTAGTCCGGGATCGTGAAAGATGTGAACACTTCCGGATCACTCGGTGCCGGATTGGTTCCCGGTAAAATCGGACTTCCATCTTCCCGGTCGGTTGCCGTTGCATGGCTTAAGATTTCTTCTTCCGTGATAAAACCACTCTGTGCCTGCTCTAAGGTATAATAGAGATCCTGTGCCTGAATCCACGGGCAGTCGTCCCAGGCAGCATAAAGTGTGATCTCTCCACCATCTTCTGCCACAAGGTTCCGAACGATATCTCCGGCTTTCCACTGTGGGATAAAGGTGTCTTTGCCATCTTCTAAGGACCAGCCCATAAATACGGATGCGTAGACTTTTTTCTTTGGCTCCTCGGCTTTCTTATTTTCTTCGATATCTTCTTCCTCTAAGTCATTGAAAGCATCAATATCTTCGGCATCATCTTTATTCTCTTTTGTCACGGCAACTTTCTCATTCTGATCCGTATCGTCTGTTACATCAGGATTGCCTGTATCATCTGATTCATCAGAATTATCTGCAGTTTCTGCCTCGTCTGATTCATCAGAATTGTCTGCAGTTTCTGCATTGCCTGCTTCTTCCACAGCATTCATGGAATTCTGTGCGTCTGCATCTGAATTACCTGCATCCGAATCATCTCCATTGTTTTCGGAATCCTCATCCTCTGAATTACCGGCACCCTCTGGGTCTTCCGCATTATCCGGATCTTCGGTATCCTCCATATCTTCCGTTTCTTCCTCTTCATATCCATCCATCATTGCCTTTGGAATCACTCCGGCAATCACATCCTCTGTCACGTTTTGTCCATCCAGTGTATATTTCACATAGGCTGCTGTTCCGTCTGCATTCCATACATCCGGCAGCGTTACATCTTCATCATACGTTGCTTCAATATCATCGATATGTCCGGCTCCACCGTTTGGATCAAAATGGATCGTATATTTATTTGCCTCTGCATTGGCTGTCATCGTGACATTTCCGGCCGGCATTGTAAATACAAACTTCTTAGCATCTACGGTCTGCTCCCCACCGGATCCGCCTTTATAATTTCCTTTCCAGTTTAACCAGTGATAGCCTTCTTTTACTGCCGCATCGATGGTGACGCTCTGTCCATAGCGGTACGATCCGCCTCCGGTCGTCTTTTCAATGCCGGTTCCGGCATTTAATGTTACATTATATAGATGTCTTTCATAATAATAATCAATGACCATCTTTCCATCTGCAGTTACCTCTTTCGTCTGTGTTTTCGGGCTGTCAAAACCGGTGTATGTCTTTACTGCAGGCGTTATTCTACTTCCGATCTGTGCTTTTTTCGTCTCTGTTTCGGCAAGTTCGTAATTTTTATCATCATGTGTGGAAGCAATGCCGTCTGCTTTCTGTTTCCAGTGGCGGACGGTATATTCTGCCTGATCCAGTTCCCAGTGTGCATACAGGGAAATGATCTTTCCTTTTTTTCCATTGGATAAGGTACCGCTCTTTGCATAGCCCCGCCAGTCACTGGCACAGATCTTGCCCTGATTATCTCCGGATGCTGCACCATCCACATTTACATAGGTTCCGCCGCTTGCTGCAGTCCACCATCCGGCTTTCGTATGGGTTCCGCTTATCACTTTTCGGTATCCGTTGATCGTGATACTGCTTGACAATGCAGCATTATAATAGGTGCCGTAACGGTATGTTTTATAGATATACGGTGTGTTATTTTTACAGATACTGCTGATCTGTGTTCCGGTATAACTCTTTGTTGCTGTTTCTGCAGCACTGTTTCCGATCAGCGTAAATGTATTACCGACTTTCCACACATCCGTACTCGTCAATGCCCTTGGTGCGTTTATGTAATAACGGACTTCATAAGGCTCCCCGATGCCGGTAAGTGTCAGCGTCATATTATAAGCAGGCATATTTCTTTCATATACATAGGTCTTATCATTTACCAGGTCCGATGTTACCTTGCGGTCTGTGGATGCATTCGTTTTTTCATTAAGATCTGTCCATTTACTGAACTGATAGCCTGTATTAAAGGCTGGTATTGCAATAATTGCATCATTATATGGAATCTCAACAGAATCTGTATAGTAATCTCCAGATAACATATTCGGATCCTCAGCCACGATGCAAACTGGGGCATAATGTCCATACTGTGTGAAATATTTTCTTATTTCAATATGACTTCCTGCAGTCTTATCCATCTTTACTGTAAGACGGTACAGCGGTGTTGCCTGAGAAATTACCGGCTCGGAAGTTTTTTTAATTTCGGTGTTATGTTTCTGTGACCGCAGTTTTCCGGTAATCTCATGCTGATTAGTAAAAAGTTTCTTTCCCGAATTTTCCGGTGAAGTACATGAAATTGAATATTTTACATAGCTGCCATCAGCATTATTATCATATCCGGATAATGTCAACGTATGCTTGGCGGCATCATATGAAATATTTTTATCTGTTCCATAAATATATTTTTTTGCTTTCGGAGTTTTTACACCTTTATCATACACTGTAAAAGAAGCCTTACCCTTTACCGGTGTCAATGTATCATCCAATGTTACAACCAGTGTTCCATCATAATAACCCGTATCTGGCTGATCTGTGACAACATTGATATTTCCTGTCACAGTTGCAGATACGGTACTGTTTACCGTCGTTTTCTGATTTTCGGAAAGCTCATAATCTGCCACATCCACGGCAAGACCAACAACAAATAATGTTGACCAGGATGAATCGGATGCTTCTGCACGGAACTTATTTGTTGCAAATCCCGGATGCGATCCATCATCCTGATTTACGGTGAAATCCATTAACATACCACGGACAGAAGATAACTTAGAACTCAGCTGTGTGTCTCCATGATAGAAATAAGAATGTCCGATCAGTCCACTGTTTGAATATGCCAACTTTTCATTATTGTTTTTATCTTTCTTATTCCGATCATATAAATCAAGTGCAAAAGATTTCTGTTCTGTCGCGTTGCTTTTTACAATTCCTGAATTGGTTCCAAGCAGTAATAATTCTCCGCTTACTTCGGAATCTTCATTTATATACTGATTTGTCTTACAGTCTCCAAGATCAAGGTTCATAGTTACCGGATTTCTTGTCCATTTACTGTTTTCCTGCTGATAATTAAAATGGGAACCGACTTTTAAAGAAACAGCCCTGACATTTGCTTTGCTGTTTTTCTCGATTACGATCAGCTGCCATGCTGCACTGCTCTCCCCCGAATGTGTACCCTTGCTTGTATTACTTTTTTCTGTTGATTCTACATAAGGGATATTTGCAACACCGTATTTACCATAACCATATTTCTGGACGGTTGCCGTTACATCTGTATACATACAGGAAAATGTATATTCTTTTGTTCCCAGATGTGGTTCACGCATATCAACTGCAGCATAGGAAGCATTTACTTTCTTTGTAAAAGCACCCTTGTCTGTTGAACCGGCAAAATAAACCGCTTTATTCGCAGCCTTTTTTACAAGATCCGTATTATTTTTTCCCTGTACAGATGTTTCCCAGACAAGATATGCTGCTTCTATCTGTGTTGCACCGTCTGTTTTTTTCAGACTTGCAATAGAACTGTTTACGATTTTTCCCTTGCCAATGGTATCTACCGTTGTCTTAAAATCAGTATCTTTCACCATCTCATTATAATTATTATTTTCATAATAACCATAAAACCCGAAAAAGTTCGCATCTCCGGTATAATTGATGTTGTACTGACCGATCAGATCCGTCACGATCTGTGTTTCTTTATTGATATTTACATTTACATCCGCTTTTACAGTAAACGGCCGGAGTAAAAAAATGCTGCTGACCACAAGTGTGAACAGCAGCAGAATTTTACCTCCTTTATTCAATTTTCTTTTTTCTTTCATTGTTCTCCTTTCGTATTTCGAAATTGATTTGGAAATTAATCTCCTGCACTCTGCGTGTACCAGCAGGTCGTTCCCTTATCTGACACCGTACACTTCCAGGAATATTTACAAAATCCATCGGCAGACTTCAACGTTAATGTTGCTGTACCATAACCAACACCTGCAACAGCAGAATCATCATATACCTTGATAATACTTTCATCACTACTGGTAAGTGTGAAGTTCTTATCTGCAGCATTTAATGGTAAGACTTCTTTCGGTAACATAACTACTCGATAATTATATACATCATCTTCATATCTTGCATCCAGATCCGGATCCTGCTTTTTCAGATTCGTGTACATTTCAAACTGGAACGCTGTCACAAGTTTCCTAACTGTTACCGTATAAGTTGCGGACACGCTCTTATCGGCCTTGGATGTCACAGTGATTACTGCGGTACCCGCTTTTTTCGGTGTGACTTTACCGGTGGAAGAAACAGATGCAACGCTCTTGTTGCTTGATTTATAAGTAACTTCCCTGCTCTTTAAGCCGGTCATGCTTTTGATTTTGATCTGTGCGGTACCATATTTCTTTTTGTTGGAAATCAGCATCTTTGCACAAACCACATAATATTTACGTCCCATATCCGGATCTGCAATATCTGTTCTTGCAAAAGCAGCAATCTCCCCTGCATCAAATACCGCATCTGGCATGCCGTCAACTACTTCCGGCATTTTATCAAAACTGGATTCCGGTGCAAGTGTTACGCTTGTTTCATCAAGGACGATTTTTTTCTTTCCGGTTGGTGTATAGTTTGTGTTGATCGTGTCCGGATTCTTTACTGTTACTTTAAACTTTGCGACTGCCTTTTTATTTACCACGGATGTTACTGTGATCGTTGCCGTTCCGGCTTTCTTTGCAGTTACCTTTCCTTTGGATGAAACTTTTGCTACCTTTTTATTACTGGATGCAAACTTCACACCTTTTGCACTGATGCCTTTTAAAGATTTTACTTTGACTGTGGCTGTCTTTCCGACTGCGATCGTTGCTTTCTTCTTCTCCAGTGTGATCTTAGCGTTCTGTTTCTTCCTGCTGACGGTAACTTTGATCGTTCCCTTTACTTTGGCATTGTAAATGGATGTCACCGTGATCTTACAGGTTCCTTTTTTCTTCGCAGTGATGACACCCTTATTTGTTACCGTCGCAACTGCATTGTTACTGGATTTAAATTTCAGCTCTTTTGACGGTTTGAAGTTTATCTTATCCCCATAAGCGTTTGTTCCGCTTGTCTGAATGTAATCCCCATTCTGCCACATGCCATCGATCGTGAACTTTACATATTCACCTGCATACAAGGTTACTTTGCTGCCAGCCTTGCCGTTGATTTTGAAATCGATCCGATTGGCTGCCTTTGCCGATACTTCTTCCGGCTGTGGTACTACGATGCTGCTGATGCACATGATAAGTGCAAGCATCAGTACGACTGCTTTTTTCCATCCTGCCAGCATTGTGGCACAGGTTCTGTTCTTTCTTCCTCTCTCTCTCATAACTTCTGATTCTCCTTTATCCTTTATTTTTGATTCTTTTACTTACGACGTTGACAAACGAATTGGAAACTTTTATAATATACCTATCAAGACAGCCGGGTGATAAGCAAATACCTATCTGCTCCGGTGAAACAAGTTTATAAGTTACAAAAATAACCGTCAACTTTTCTCAGGAGCTGGACGGTTATTTTTTTGTCTTATCATGGGTATCATTTCTGACACTTCTGACAAGCGTTATGATGGCACATATCATAATAACAAATGTGAACAAGTCACTATATGTAACCATGCTACCACCCCTTTCTCCGAATCTCGGAGCAGATCTAAGTGGTAAAGCCGTCCTTTCGGCTGCCTTGATCAGTATACTATATCTGTTTTCCTTTTCTTTATTATAAACGTCATGTAATGGAAAAGCAACTTTCTCTGATCGAATATCTTCCTATTTATTTGTCAAGGTACAGTTCTTGTATAATGCAGATAAAAGCACAGTTTTCACTTTCATTACCATGGAATATTCTTAAAAGTATCTGTAATGAATAAAAAAGATTGTTTCAGATATGCCGTCTTTACCTATAAAACCGACATATAGAATACCAAGATTGTATTGATGTCTTAATCTTTCATATACGAATTTAGTATAGCAAATTTTTTTTATAAAAAAAGCCCTTTTCATTTATTTAATTTTATTTTTATATTTGTAATTTATTTTTAATATAAAAATGGAAGTTTGATTCGAGCTCCCATTTTTACCATACTTTTATTTCTTTACAGACAGGTTATTATTTAATAGTTGTAACCTTTAAAGAATAATTTTTATCCAAATGCCATCCACTGTACCATTTATAGTCTTTTTTATTAAATGTAATCTTCTGCGTAGTCACTCCTGAAATCTTTAAATCATCCACATATACATATCCGCTGGTCTTTGAGCAGGTACCTGTGACACTGATCCCCTGCCCCAGGTTATATTTCGTTTTTGTGTTAATTTTCGATGTCTGTTCATCCTTATAAACAACATTTTCCAGCGGCATATCATTGATCGTGATCACATAATATTTTCCGGATTTTTTATAGCTGGCTGTTTTCCCAGGCTTACACTCTTTTTCCTTCGCCAGATCCCACAGTGCAACACGCATTTTTTTGCCATCTTTGATCAGCATTACCGTATATTTTGTACGGATATCCCCAACATAATTACCGTTTTTACTATTTTCCAGACCTATCCACGCATCCACATGTACGGTATCTCCATTCTTTTTTAAGGCTGCTGCCGGAACATACACTTTTGCGGACATTTTCATATTTTTCTTTATTTTTGAAGCTTTTTTGTAACCTGCCTGCATAACATAATTGTTATTCATCCACGCTTCATCAGATTCTTTATCTCCATTGAATACAACTTTTGAACGAAGAGCCTTATTTGCGGCTGCAAATGTCTGCTCTGACGGAACAGATGCAAATACACCGATCAGCAATGCTAACACCAGCACTCTTGCCATTAACACAATACTTTTTTTCTGTTTTACCATACGCAAATCCTCCATTTCTCATTCTCCCAATTTCACGCACTGCACCTCATCTTCAAATACAATATCTGCCAATGAAAATAATTACTATCCAGACATGTAAATTATCAAAATCATCGTTATTTTTGATTATTTCATCTGTTTTCTGACCTTTTTGACAAGTTATTGTATTCAAATGAATTTATGCAATATTTATATATGTTTCATCATAATGTGTCAACAAATAAACATCCCAACAGCGTTGTTTTTATGCTAAAAATCCGTTATAATATCATTCTGCGGGAAATCCGTGGAAACACATTCCGAAAGGAGATCTAAAAATGGCTTTTGATGGATTAGTAATATCCAATCTTGTATATGAACTGAATCAAACAATTTTAAATGCAAAGATCAGCAAAATTGCCCAACCGGAAAACGACGAGCTTCTTTTTACCTTAAAAGGAAGTAACGGGCAGTTCCGTCTTGCCATGTCAGCGAGTGCTTCGCTGCCTTTTCTGTATCTGACAGAAACAAACAAACCAAGTCCGCTGACAGCACCAAATTTTTGTATGCTGTTACGCAAGCACATTGCAAACGGGCGGATCATAAAAATTTACCAGCCTCACATGGAACGTATCATTCGTTTTGATATCGAGCACCTCGATGAAATGGGTGATCTGTGCCAGAAAACACTGATCGTGGAACTGATGGGAAAACACAGTAACATTATTTTCTGCAGCTCCGACGGCACGATCATTGACAGCATCAAGCATGTATCCTCCATGATGAGTTCCGTGCGTGAGGTCCTTCCGGGACGGGCTTACTGCATTCCAGCCACGCAGGAGGACAAATTAAATCCGCTTGAAGTTACAGAAGAAGTTTTCATGGAATCTGTCATGAAAAAACCTGTTTCCATCACAAAGGCAATTTATGGCTCTTTTACCGGGATCAGCCCTGTGATTGCAAACGAGATCTGTTACCGTGCTTCGATCGACGGAGATATGCCGGTAGATTCGCTCGATGCAGACGGCAAAAAACATCTGTTCCATAACTTTTCATGGATGATGGATGATGTCAGAAATCACAATTACTGTCCAAACATCATCATGCGCGGCAGGGAACCGATCGATTTTTCCTGTTTTCGTCTGTCCGAATATGTGCACACTGCTCTGGATCAAAAAATTATGCAGAACACGGATCATGCTGACACGAATGCTTATACCATGACGGAATACGATTCGATTTCCAAAGTTCTGGAGGAATACTATGCTTCCAAAAATATTTACACGCGCATCCGCCAGAAATCTGTCGACTTAAGAAAAATTGTGTCCACTGCGTTAGAGCGTAACCGTAAAAAATGCCAGCTCCAGCAGAAACAGTTAAAAGATACAGAAAAAAGGGATAAATACAAAGTATACGGTGAACTAATCCACACCTACGGTTACGATTTAGAGGAAGGTGCAAAACAACTGGAAGCGCTTAATTACTATACGAACGAAAACGTAAAGATTCCTCTTGACCCGACCTTAGACGCCAAAGCAAATGCACAGAAATATTTCGATAAATACGGAAAATTAAAACGTACTTACGAGGCACTGACCGACCTGATTGAAGAAACGAAATCTGAGATCGACCACTTAGAGAGCATTGCCACATCTCTTGATATCGCCCTGACCGAGGACGATCTGGTACAGATCAAGGAAGAACTGGTGGAATATGGCTACATTAAGCGGAAACGCACTGACAAAAAAGCAAAGATCAAAAGTAAACCGTTCCATTATATTTCCTCAGACGGCTATCATATGTATGTCGGAAAAAATAATTATCAGAATGAAGAACTGACATTTAAATTTGCAACTGGAAACGACTGGTGGTTCCATGCCAAAGGAATGCCGGGCTCCCACGTCGTTGTGAAAACAAATAACGAGACAGATCTGCCGGACCGTATGTTTGAGGAGGCAGGAAAACTTGCCGGTTATTATTCCAGCGGCAGAGACAGTGACAAGATCGAGATCGATTATCTCCAGAAGAAAAATGTGAAAAAGCCAAACGGAAGTGCTCCGGGTTTTGTGATATATTACACCAACTTCTCACTGACGGTACACCCGGATATCTCCGGTCTGACACTGGTGGAATAAATCAATAATCCAATACGCCATGACCTGCATGCAAAACACTATCATCGTAAGCAATAGAATACACGTTTCGCGAACCAAACCATTATCATGAAAAAAACGCAGCCGTGAATTTTTATACGATTCACGACTGCGTTTTTTTCGCTTACAATGATTGAGTAATTTACGCTTCTTTCCTTTTCTGCAGTAACAAAAATGCGATCACTGCAAAAATCAGGTACGCTGCTATGGAAATAACAGAAGATTCCACACCGAAATCTCCACCTGTCAACAGAAAAGAATCGGTATCAAGAACATAATTATACCAGACCGCACTATCTGCCGCAGATCCGATATGAATCAGTCCTCCGATCATCAGACAATTCCAGATTCCATGCATGAGTGCGGAATACCAGATCGTTCCGGTATAGCAGGTCACCAGAGAAAACAGGATTCCAACGAGACTTCCTGCTATCACTACCTGGATCATTCCGGGAATACTCATTCCTTCTTCAATATGCAGACAGCCAAACAGGACAGATGGAGCGATCACTGCAATTTTCCGGTTCCATGCATATTCCACCGAACTCATAATAATTCCGCGGAATACCGTTTCTTCCACGATTCCAGTTGCCAATCCTAAATATGCAACACTTCCGGCAACAAGCTGTTTTAATGTTTCTGCTTCTAAGGTTGATTGCTGCCACGTTCCTGCAAATAACTGGTATATCAGAATCACCAACAGTGGCATTGCAAAAGCGGCGATGATCCAAAACGGATACAGATCCGGTTTCCCGATCTTAAAATCTGCCATTGGTATTTTTAACATTTTTTTACAGATCAGAAAGACTCCTCCAAGTACCAGACCCACATATAAAATTCCAGTGAAAATATTTCCTGTCACCGCTGACATTCCGCCTGCCACCAGCATATTTCCGATCAGAAGTGCCAAAAGCTGCGAAAATGCCAGAAGACAAAGTGCAAGAATACTTATGCCTGCTGCCTTTGTTCCACTAAATTTTGTTTGTTTACTACTGCTCATATCTGCTCCTTTTTCCTTTGCCGGCAAATGTTCTGATTTATTTTACATTTCCAATCGTTTCATCTCTGTATAAGCAAGTAAAAACGGACCAACGCCCTTTGCGTCATCCTTAACGACCGGTTCGGACATATAATAATCAAAAGTTCCGGAACGTCTGTTCGCACCGCCTAGTCCTGCAACCAGACAGATTCCGTCTAAATGAAGTTCACCATTCTCATCTTCCGATAAGTACTTCTCACAAATACCGTGAAATGCCTTCTCGCCATAGGTACGATAACTTTCCGGAAGGAATCCAAGGCGCACACCTTTTAACAGTGCATATGCCATGATCGAGCTTCCGCTTGTCTCAAGATAATTGCGATCCATGCCGCCGACATTTACAACCTGATACCACATACCGCTCTCATCCTGATATTTTAACATAGAGTCCATCAGCTCCACAAAAATCTGTTTCATTTTCTCATATGGTTCCCCGACAGATGCATCCGCTTTGTCCAACGTGTCGAGCAGAGCCATGGAATACCATCCTAATGCGCGGAGCCAGAAATTCTGGCTGAGACCGGTTACCTTGTCACACCAGAACATTTCTCTTGAGGAATCATATGCGTGATAATAAAGTCCTGTTTTTGGATCGCGCATATTCTTTACCACATTAAAAAACTGTGAAAAAATATCGTCATATTTTTTTTTGTCATGAAAACGCGTCTCATATTCCATGTAAAACGGCTGGCACATATAAAGGCCGTCTAACCAGACCTGATTCGGATAAATATTTTTATGCCAGAAATTTCCTTCTTTTGTACGAGGCATTTTCTGGATCTGACTGTAAACAAGATCGATTGCCTTGCGGTATTTCTCTTTTCCTGTCAGGTCATAAAGTTCAAACAACGTCTTACCTGCGTTTACATTGTCAATATTTAATTCTTCCACCGAATATCCTTCGATCGAACCATCCTCCATGACCTTGCAGTCAATAAAATGATCCGCAAATGAAAAATATTTTTCATCTTTTGTGATGGCATACATCTCTAAAATTGCCTTGATCATACATCCATCGATGTAATTCCAGGTTGATTTTTTCCCCTGTAAAATCTTTTCAATGTTCCAGATTGGACGATCCGGCGTACTCTTTTCTAAAAGTTCATCGATGTATTTTTCAATCTTATCCATACTGTTTTCTCCTTCTCCCGTGTGTTTTGTCCCCTTGTATTATGAGCTGATTCACACAAATCACTTTACTCTTATCATAGCTTATATAATCCAGTTTGTAAATATTTTTTGTAAGCGCTTACAAACTTTATTATAATTCACTAAAATATTTTGTCGCAAACAGCCTTTTCATTCTGCACCGAAAATTTAAAGTTTATGTATCACTTGTTGCGGATATTACTTGCTTTTTTGACAAAAAATGCATGTTTAGCTGCTGTAATATTTCACATACTATCACTGAACAAAACAAAACGTGATCAAAAGCACCGCAGCAAAGTACAAACGCCGCGGAACCTATGATTAACGCGGCGTTTGTTCAAATCATACAAATGATACCTTATAAAACAAAAGATGTATCACACACTAAAGGAGGAAACTATTATGGCAAGTCGTTCATCTAACAGAGCAGCAGTTCCTGAAGCAAAAAGTGCATTAGACCGTTTCAAATATGAGGTAGCAAGCGAGATCGGCGTACCTTTAAAGGACGGTTACAACGGTGACCTTACTTCCAGACAGAACGGTTCTGTCGGCGGTTATATGGTTAAGAAAATGATCGAGGCGCAGGAGAGACAGATGTCAGGCAAATAATTTTGCCACAAATAATTTTGCCACAAATAATTTTGCTGCAAATAATTTTTGCTGTAAATGACGGTTCTTCGAGCCACTAAGATCTATGATCCGTAAGGATCTATGCCTTTGGGCACACAAAAACGGGAGCTTTCCTATGGAAAGCTCCCGTTTTTGTAACCGTATTATTATTTCCAATTTACAGGCAGTATGTAAATGAAATCTATCATGAAATCAATTTTTAAAGATTGAGCCTGCTCTTCTGATCTTCAAAGAAAATTTCCAGATAGTGCTGCAGGTTTATATTTTCTTCCTCGCATAGTTCCGGGTCTGTCGCAAGCAGATCCTGCACCTCCTCAGATGCCTGCTGTAATACAGACGCATCCTGATAGATATCCGCCAGTAAAAACTGCATCTCACCGGACTGGCGGATGCCAAAGAAATCTCCCGGTCCGCGGAGTTTTAAATCTTCGCTTGCAATCTTAAATCCATCGTTGGATTTATTTAAAATATCAAGCCGCTTCATGGAATTTTTGCTGTCTGAGGCATTGACCATAATACAATACGACTGGGCATCTCCTCTTCCGACACGTCCTCTTAGCTGGTGAAGCTGTGCAAGCCCGAACCGTTCTGCATTCTCGATCATCATGACCGTCGCATTCGGCACATTGACCCCGACCTCGACAACCGTTGTGGAAACAAGTACCTGGATCTCATTTTTTACAAACTGATCCATGATCTTATTTTTCTGCTCTGCTTTCATCTGCCCATGTAAAACGCCGATCACAATGTCTTCCGGCAGTTCTTCCCGCAGACGTTTTGCATAATCGGTGACATTTTCTGCTTCCATATTTTCACTCTCTTCCACTAACGGACAGATCACATATGCCTGATGTCCCGCCCGTATTTCATGTTCGATAAAAGCATATGCCTTGGGGCGGTATCTCCGGTCAACCACACAGTTTTTGATTGGAAGCCGTTTTGCCGGGACTTCATCAATCACAGAAATATCCAGATCACCGTAAATAATAATTGCCAAAGTACGCGGGATCGGTGTTGCACTCATGACAAGCACATGCGGTTCTGTTCCTTTTCCGGCAAAAGTCTCCCGCTGACGCACTCCAAAACGATGCTGTTCATCGGTGATCACGAGCGCAAGATTCTGATAGATTGCTTTCTCCTGAATCAGCGCATGTGTCCCAATGATCATAGCATTCGAATAAACCTCTAGTGCCTCATATGCACGGCGTTTCTGTTTTGCCGTCATGGAACCTGTCAGAAGCACGATCGGAATATGGAGTCCAAACTGTTCACACATGCTCTGATAGGACTCATAATGCTGTCTTGCAAGCACCTCCGTCGGTGCCATGATTGCAGACTGGTAGCCATTGTGGGCGGTATCTGCCATCGCAAGAAACGCAACGATCGTTTTACCGGAACCTACATCACCCTGGATCAGACGCTGCATGACCGTCTCGGAACGCATATCGCGTTTTACATCCGCAAGTGCCTTTTTCTGTGCGTTGGTAAGTTCATAAGGCAGCTGCTCTATCAGTTCATCTGTAAAATCATCTTCCGCAAAAACAAACTCGTTTTTTTCTTTAACGTGCTTTTCCTTCTGATACTGCATGCTTAGAATAAAAAGGAAAAATTCGTCAAACACAAGCCGCCTTCTCGCAGTAATGAGTGTCTCCATATCCTCCGGGAAATGGATCTGGCGGATGGCATAATTATACTCACAAAGACCGTATTTCTCGCGGATGGCATGCGGCACATAATCCATAAACAAATGTTCGTCTCCAAGTGCCGCACGCACCGTCTTTGTGACAAGGTTATTGGAAAGCCCATTTGTCAGTGTGTATACCGGCAAAAACACCTGTTCCATGGAAGCATACTGTTCTTCGGTAAACATTGCTGCCTGTTCCATGACAAGTATTCCATTCTTTTTATTGACTTTTCCATAAAAAATGTAAATACTGCCGACTTTTAAATTATTTTTCATATAAGGCATCCGGTACCATACCAGCTCTAAGGAGGCTCCCATCTCACTGATCGTCGTAACTGTGATCTGCATGGTGCGCACCTTCCGCACTACCGGTGTTCTTGTGATCCGTCCAAGAACCGCCGCCTGTTCCCCGTCGAGTACCTCATCCACATGTTTTGCCTGCGGATACTGTATATATGTCCGGGGATAATGAAGGAGTATATCACCTACGGTGTATACTCCTATCTTATGAAATAATTCTTCTGTTTTGGCGCCGACACCTTTAATTTCTCTTAAAGGGGAATTGCGATCCATTTTTACTCCATTCTTATTCTACTGAAATCACATAATAGTAGATCGGCTGTCCGCCATAGTGAACCTCGATCTCGACATCCGGGAATGCCTCTCCGATCTTCTCACCAAGTGCATTGGCGTCTTCTTCCTTCGTGTCCTCACCGTAATAAATGCTGACGATTGCAGAATCTTCATCGACTAACTGTTTCATCATATCCATAACCGTCGGCTCTAAATTCTGTCCTACGGAAAGAATACCGGAATCGCCGATACCCATAAAGTCATCCTGTTTGATCTCTTTGTCATCGATCACCGTATCACGGACTGCATAGGTAACCTGACCGGTCTTTACCATGGAGATTTCAGAACTCATGCGCTGCTCGTTATCTTCCGGTGTACTGTCAGGAATGTAATTGATCAGCGCAGTAATACCCTGTGGGATCGTCTTTGTCGGGATGACAATGATCTTTTTATCCTCCACAAGGGATGCTGCCTGATTTGCCGCAAGGATAATGTTCTTGTTGTTTGGCAAAATAAATACCGTCTTTGCATTTACTTTTTCAATGGCATTTAACATATCCTCGGTACTTGGGTTCATGGTCTGACCACCCTCAATGATGTAATCGACACCAAGACCTTTAAAGATCTCGTTGATTCCCTCACCGATGCTGACGGAAATAAATCCCATCTCTTTTGGAGGTTCTGCCGGTTTTTCCTCTTTTTCCTCCGGAATGCCGGCTGACTGCATCTCTTTTTCTTTCAGGGCGGAAATCTTCTCATCACGCTCTAACTTCATATTTTCAATGATGATTGTAGTCAGGGAGCCATAGGTCAGTCCTCTCTGCATCGCAAGTCCCGGATCGTTGGTATGTACATGTACCTTTACGATCTCATCATCTGCGACAACAACAATGGAATCACCGATCGTCTCCAGATAAGACTTAAACTCATTCTCCTGCTGCAGTGTGATCGGCGTATCAAGCATAATAAGGAACTGTGTACAATATGCAAATTTGATCTCCTGATTTGCCTGTGCTTCAATATTGTAGGATGTTCCTGTACTTTCCGGTGCCTTTTTCACCGCCTGAGTTTCCTCGATGGTGTAATCCACTTCTTTGCCGAGCAGTGCATCCATTGCACCTTTCATAACCTGCATCAGACCCTGTCCGCCGGAATCCACAACTCCCGCCTGTTTTAAAACAGGAAGCATCTCCGGTGTGAGATCTAACACGCGGTCACCTTCCTTGATGACTTCTTCACAGAAATATACCAGATCTTCTGTATCATCACAAAGTTCTAACGCACGGTCAGACATGCCTTTTGCCACAGTCAGGATTGTTCCCTCTTTTGGCTTCATAACAGCTTTGTATGCTGTCTCAACGGCCTTCTGGAAAGAATCTGATAAAATCTGTACGTTGATCTCATCATATTCTGCGATCACCTTTGTAAAACCACGGAACAACTGTGAAAGAATAACACCGGAGTTACCTCTCGCTCCTCTTAAAGAACCGAATGAAATAGCTTTTGCCAATGCTTTCATCTCTGGTTTTTCCAAAGCACTTACCTCTCTTGCCGCTGACATGATCGTCATTGACATATTTGTACCGGTATCACCATCCGGAACCGGGAATACGTTCAGCTCGTTGATCCATTCTTTCTTTGCATCCAGATTCTTTGCTCCGGCAAGAAACATCTTCGCCACAAGCTCAGTATTTATCGTAGTGATTTCCACCTTCTATGTCCTCCTTAATCAATTACACGCACGCCTTCAACGTAAATGTTAATTTTTTTGATTTCCAGTCCGGTAAACTCTTCTACTTTATATCTTACCGTCTCTATTAAATTATCGGAAACCGTACTGATGCTGACGCCGTAGGATACGATCACGTGAAAATCGATCGTAATCTTATTATCCTCGTCAATCGCTACATTAATACCATGTGTCAAATAATCTTTTTTCAGTAACTTCACCAGACCATCTTTCATGTTAACTGCAGCCATACCTACGATTCCAAAGCACTCTACAGCTACAGATCCTGCATAGGTTGCAATCACTTCCGGGTCTATTGAAACTCTTCCCAACTGGGTATCCATATGTCCATTCATATACGTTCCTGCTCCTTTCAAAGCCATATTAACGCTAGTTTATTGTCTATTATAACCGCTTTTTACCAAAATTCCTAGTCCTGTTTACTATTTTTAATATTTTTTTTAAAATTTGCTTGCAATATAAAAATGAATCTGTTAGAATAAACATGTTGTGAGTCTGATAGTACAGGCAGACTTAGTGAATTACAAGGAGGTGCAAAACTATGGCAAAATGTGCAGTTTGTGGAAAGGGCGCTCATTTCGGAAATAATGTCAGCCATTCTCATAGAAGATCAAATAGAATGTGGAAATCAAACATCAAGCGTGTGAGCTGTAAAGTAAACGGAACACCTAAGAAATTATATGTATGTGCTTCCTGTTTGAAATCCGGCAAAGTTGAAAGAGCTTAATTTTGAACACTGAAAAAACTGTCGTATCCGATTTGATATGGCAGTTTTTTTGTGTCTGGATTTTCCACTGAAACAAAAAATCCAAAAGACCGAATCTGCATTCCAGTCTTTTGGATTTTTCCTTTTTCCTATTTTACCTTAACCTTCCATGTATAATATTGCGTATTCTTGAAAGTCTTTGATTTTTTATTTACCTTTACATTTTTACTTGCGTCAATTCTTACATAATAAGTTTTTCCGCTCTTTAATGCCTTTTTCCCGAATTTTCTGATAGTTGCACTTGTCTTTTTGCTGTTATAGGTTCCAACCTTTTTGTAACCAGAGTTCTGTTTATCGGAAATATATACCGTATAATTTGATGCGCCTTTCACTTTCTTCCAGTTTAACTGAATCTTTTTTTTGGAAGTCTTTACAGACAGTTTGTAAGACGGATCCTTTGCAAAATACAGTACGTCAGACCATTCACCATATGCTTTCTTGTTATTGCTTAAGTTAACGTAACCTCTTACCTTGATCTGGTAAAACTGTTCTTTTTTTAATTTATTTGTAGAAACACGGAATGAGGCACTTGAAGTACGTGAGCCCGAATAAATTTTCTTTTTGGAATTGTCATAAATAATATATTCATAACCATTTGCAGCATTTGCTTTTTTCCATTCAAAATATGCAGCATTTGATGCCGGATAAAAAGCCGTGTTCTCTACACCTGTGATCTTAGTAGGTGTCACTGCTGAATTTGAATAATAACCACCGGAAGTTGCATATGCGGTATAACCTGTACTGCTTGTTCTTCCTGCATAAATATGTCCCTGATAACGACTGTTCTTCTTTAATCCTGTGATCTTGACACTGTTCTTTTTGGAAACAATCTCTGATGCATTGTTTTCGCTCGTTCCACTCTGATAACAGGTCAGTTTGTAACAGTTTGCCCCGGAAGCAGCCTGCCAGCTCAGCGAAATGGATGTCGTGCCTGCTCCGGTCTGTTTTACAGAATTCGATACCACCTGCTCCGGAACTGTCACAACTTCGATCGCTTTTGACCATGCAGTATCATCCGGTGCACTGGATGATTTTGTTGTAGATGTTCCGATCTGGACATAATAACTCTTTCCCGCAGAAAGACCGGAAATATAACTTTCGGATGCATTATAATTACGTTTGCTTCTGGTGGTATTGCTCTTAAAGCCTGCATCATCACTGACGCGGTAATAATAGCAGATATCATTCTGCATAACAGCGTTCCACTGCACTGTTACAGAACTGCTGCCCGCTTTTACCTGTTTCACGCCTGCCGGTGCAGCAGTCTGTGCATTCGCATCAACTCTTCCGACAAGAACTAATGTCAGCGCAAACAGCATAACAACTAAAATCTTTTTTGTCTGTTTTCTTAACATTTTTATTCTCCTCTTTTTTATATTATCAATTTTATTTTACATCTTATATCACAGGAATGCAATCCTACTTTCTTCCCAGCCTGATTTTTTCTAAAAAACTTCTTTTAAATCCGGCACGAATCATACAATCCCTGAATATATTCTTTAGACTGTACTGCATTCTCCGGCGTTGTATTTTCAAGCGTCACATGTATATACGGCTTTCTCTCCTTAATGAAACGAATAATCTTCTCATAGTTCATCTCACCTGTTCCTGCAGCGACTGACACCAGTTTCCCATCCTGCACCACAAAATCTTTCATATGGACCATTGCAATATCATCTCCAAGCAGCTCTATCGCTTCTTCTATGATCACATCCCTGTTCTGATAATTGCTGATATCCAAAAGATTGACCGGATCAAAAATGATCTGAAGATTTGGAGACGCGATCTCATCAAGCACTTTCCGCGCTCTCTTCGGATTGCATACGATATGTTTCCACACCGGCTCGATTGCAAAAATAACGCCCATTTTTTCTGCATAGGAAATCACCGGTTTCACATTCTGTATAAAAATATCCAGCGCCTCATCCGAGTGATTTTTTTCCTCAAACTTATATGCCTCGTTGACAGCACCTGTCTCTGTTCCGACTACCCCGACGCCAAGCAGTGATGCAAACCGAATATGCGCCAGATAACGGTGTGTGATCTTTGCAAGCTGTCCTTCATCTGGATTTGCAAGGTTTAAATAACATCCCAGTACGGCAATATCAAGATCGTTTTTTGCAAATATTTTTTTCAAGTACATTGCATACCCCGGAGTCAGTGCCCCATCATCCACCGGATATTCCGTGATTACTTTTGAGAGTGCCAGATGTCCGCACAAAAACCCCTGCTCCTTTGCGATTGCAAGGCGCTCCTCAAGTGGTGCTTTTTTGATATCATGTAAACGTATTCCTAACTGCATATGTTTTCCTCTTTCTGTTCTACTGCACGAAATGGTCAATTCCCTCTGTAACAAGAAGTTCTCCATCCTGTCCCTCTATTTCCACGTTTTCTAATACCAGTTCTTTGATGTTGCGCGCAAAGATTCCCTTCTTTGTACACTCTTCCACACCGGAAGACATGGCAGGAACGCCGGATTTCGGATTCTTAGCATATGTCACTGTAATATTTTTCATAATGATCTGCTCAATTTTCTGTTCCGGCAGTCCATCAAAATATGCAGCTGCCACATGACAGTTTTGGGCTTTAATATCTTCAAAATCAAGTCTTAAGATCGCAGGTGTACCATCATCTACCGGCATTTTTTCACGGCTCTGGACAAACTCGGTCTTGCCGTCCGGATCACAGAAATAAAAACAGTTTATCACAAACGGCGTCATAACCTGATCCATATCGATTTTCCGGAAAATAATCTGATCTAAAACGGCATCTTTTCCCCGTCCTCTGCGTGTCTTGATACGTAGTCCCCGGTCTGTATCGTAAAACCGGCATTCTTCCACGACCAGATTTTTGACACCGCCAGCCATCTCACTTCCGACTGTTACTGCACCATGACCATTTTCCATCAGGCATTGTCTGATATGGATATTTTCAGAAGGTGTCCTATATTTCTTTCCCATATAGATCTTACCAGACTTAACTGCTATGCAGTCATCTCCAAGTGAGAATTTCACACCGACAATATCTACATTTTTGCATGATTCAGGATCCAGGCCATCCGTATTTGGCGAATCGCTTGGATTGTTGATCGTAAGTCCGTAGAATTTCAGGTTATCTGAAAAATACGGATGCAGTGTCCAGGACGGACTGTTCTTGAAAGTTACACCACAAAGTGTCACATTCTGACAATGGCTTAAGAAAAACAGACGCGGGCGGAATGCTCCTACCATGACTTTCGGATTTTTCCACCAGTTTTCTTTTGAAGCATTGCCATTTATCGTTCCTCTTCCGTAGATCAATACATTTTCTACATCCAGTCCGGTGATGATGCCGGCAAACATCGGTAATGGATTTCCTTCCCACGTTCCTAAATTATATTCACCCTGTTCATCATAACTTTCAATCATACCAGGAAATTTCGGATAGGCCGCCCTGTCTGTATCTGCGATAAGTTCTGCTCCCTTTGCAAGCTCAAGGCGCAGATTACTTTTTAAAAACAGACTGGTAATGCGATAGCTTCCCTTTGGAATAAGCACACGGCTTTCCTTCGGACAGGCTAGGATCGCTGCCTGTATAAACTTCGTATCATCCTGTTTTCCATCGCCTGTGGCACCAAAATCACGGACATTTAATGTGACAAATTCATATGCTGTAACAAACGATACCGTTCCTAGTTCGGTACCATCTGCTGTTCTTACAGAAACCTCATAGGAAGTCTGCGGTTTTAAATCAAACAATGAATTTATAACCGTATCCGTTGAAAATACCTCTTCACCGTTCAGCAGAACATGATATGTTTCTTTTGTATTGTAAATTCCACCATCTGCAATTTCAATGACCGCATTGCGGGCAGATTTCATAATCAGTTTTACTTCCATGACTCTTTTCCTCCCTATTCCGACTGTTCCATCGCAAGCAGATCATATTGTTCTATTGTTCTTGCTGTAATGTCTGACAGATATTCCGTCTGATCTGTCATGCCCGTATTTTTCAGATGCCCTGCCATTAAAGCACCTGTTTCTGCATATTTTTCTTTCAGCAAAATTCCAATATTGCAGCCCTTTAATATGGCATAGGCAAGTTCCGTTGTTTCTTCTCCCTCAGCTAACGCATCCTTTAATACGCGTTTATAAACTGCGGTCAAAGTGCGGTATTTTTCATAAATCTCAAAACTGATTCCATCAATCACATCCACCAGGGCTGCTAAATATGCATTTCTTGCTTTTGCATCGGCAAATCCGGCTGACGCCTCATCTTCCATCCGGTCAACGATCTTATTGTACCGCTCTTTTTTCCCACATACCGTTTCATATTCCATAAAAAAAGGCATGGCACAGATATCCTCCGGCAATTCGCCCTGCGCTGCACGGATCTGTTCCGCTTTCTCCTTATATACTCCATCTCCTGTTTCTTTATAAAACATGACTGCTAGTCTTCCGAGCCGGTCTGCCTCTGATTCATTCAGAGAAGCAATCGCCTCTTCCGGCATCTGCATAAGTTTTCTGATATCTTCCTGTCTTTTTGTTTCCATTTGTCTCCCTCGTTTTTCTGATACTGACTTTTTTATGCTTCGATATCCTGATAAATAAAATTAAAAAAATCTGCATACAATTTGTGTTCTCCGGCAACCGCATAAATACCTGTCATTGCCCCGGTAAAGCGCTTACCCATATGAATTCCTTCATCGCATAGATAATAAACATTCGCAATCTCTGCTGCTATATGTTTTTCTTCCCCCTGCAGCCGGTAAGTAAAACGCCGCTTTAAATACTCTGTTTCCACTTTCAGGCTGATCTTTTTCCCTGAACAATCACATGGAAGCATCTGTCTCTCATGCAGAACATCTTTATCCCCAATATGTTCTTTTACCTGGATATAATAAGAATTTTCCCTGCAGACTGCAAGACACACCCATGTATTTTCGTCATAATAACAGACTAAACCTGCTTCCTGACCACCTGTAAGTCCCGGTATCACAAGTTCCGTTTCCGCAGTAAAACAAAACGAAGTCTGTCTCTGCAATAAAATATTTTTAGCAGCCACATCTCTGAGTGGAAAACGGCTCCCTTTGATACGGATTCCTGATGAGAGAAAACGGATTCCTTCCGGCTCCGGTGCACGTGGTGTCATCCATTTTGGGTTCCAGCCAATATCCGGCTCTTCTTCCGGCATCCACACCGGAAGATCCGGTTTTTTCTGCAGAACCGAAGGTCCCTTTAAACCGTTTACGACCGGCCAGCCATCCGCCGTCCAGCTGATCGGATCAAGCGCCGTCTCCCTTCCGAGCATGCTGTAACCATCTCCGATCATCCTGCCACAGAGATACACCATATACCACTCCCCGTTCTGGGTGCAGACCGGTTTTCCGTGACCGCAGCGCTGGATCGCCGCTCCCTCATCCATCTGACGCATGATCGGGTTATACGGACACGGTTCATAATTGCCCATTAAAGTCTTGCTTCTTGCAACAGAGATCCGGTGCCCGGCTCCGGTTCCGCCCTCCGCCAGAAACAGATAGTAATAGCCGTCTTTTTTTAACAGATGCGGTCCCTCCGGCGCACGTTTCTGATCCCCATAATATAATAGTTCTGCCTCCGAGATCTGCTTTGTACAGTCCTCGTTTAATTCTAAGATTCTCGCCCCGCGGTTTAGCAGCATATAGTGTCTGCCATTCTCGTGAAAGATAGACGGATCAATTCCATCCTCATCAATGACCGCCGGTTTACTGTACGGTCCCTCCGGTTTCTCTGAGCTCACCACGATCTGTTTGCGGTATACGGTTCCTGTGTCATTCAGTCTATAAGTTGCCGTGATATAAAATTTCCCATTATCATAGGAAATATCCGGTGCCCAGTAACCTCTGCCGCCCTCCAACTCATCCAGTGATGCCCACTCCGTCTCTGTAACCGCATGGCCGATGATCTCCCAGTGGATCAGATCTTTCGAATGTGAGATTGGGATACACGGAAAAAAGATAAACGAGGAATTCACCATATAGTAGTCTTCCCCGACTCTCACAATTGATGGATCCGGGAACATGCCACGGCGTATCGGATTATGATACATCTCCTCATAAGATGCACCTATGCGCTCTTTATAATAAGAAAGAAGTTTCTCATCTTTTCTTTCATATGCAATCTGATATGGTGTCACACACCATCTGTCACCGGCAGTAATATCCATTCCGACCTTCTCCACCAGATACCGGTTCAGCTCCAGATTCCCGGATCTCGCTGCATAGTGCAGAATCGTCCGGTGGTCTTCATCCATTGTGTTCATACTCGCTCTCGAATACTCGACAATATATTTTACAATGGGAAAATCTCCAAGTTCTGCGGCATATAACGCAAGCGGCACACCTTTTTCCGTCGTATCATCAATACAGGTTGGATTTTCCGTCAGTTCCCGGATCACACCATCTAAATTTTTCTGTTCTAATTCTCTCAAAAGCCCCATATTAATCTTCTAATGCCTCTACGTGCAGATATTCAAAATCCCCATAACCGCCGGCTTCTTTATCGCCAACAATATTCGCAAACAGACCGATCTTTGCGCCGACCCAGGTATGGTCAGACGGTGTGAACTCTGCCCGCACCTCCGTCCATGAAGCTGGATCCGTATCATCGGTCAGTGAATAATAACAATGAAATACACTACCGTTATCTTCCTCGCGCACCGCAAAGATCAGATAAACTTTTTCCTGTCCCTCCGGCAGTACCAAAAGCTGCTCTGCCTTCTCGCGCATTCCATCCTCACCGTCATAAGATTTTCCAAGGATCAGACGTTTCTGACCTCTGATCATGCGGACTGCAAGATATGCATAGTGACCGCCCATCATGACCATTCCTGCCTGCTCCTGTTCAGACAGGGCAGAAATGTCAACACAGGCAGATGCCTCAAAATATGGGCAGACCAGTTTTTCCGTCAGCACATTCGAACACTCCCAGAGGATCGGCTCCACTTTTCCGGATGGATTTTTACAGTATAATCTCAAAAATCCCTTTCTCTCTTTCAAAGAATAGAAATCATCCTTCGGATTGCCAAGCCACTGCCACTGCAAGCCGATTTTTTCCGATGAAAAATCATCTCCCGCCGCAAGATAACAAGGTTTCTCCGTGATTCCGGTATTTGGTTTTTTATGGATGATACATGGCTCCCCACAGCCATCCACTGCGTTGATCCCCATAACCGGCCAGTCATTTTCCCATGTAACCGGCTGCATATGGACGATTCGTCCGTAAAGTCCTCTGTCCTGAAAATGAATGAACCATTCATCTCCATTTACTGTATCCACCAGAGCCCCCTGATGTGGTCCATTTATGATACTGTTCCCCTGATGAAGCACATTTTTCTCCTCATACGGTCCGTAAATGTTTTTGGAGCGCAGAATCACCTGCCAGCCGGTTTTTACACCGCCTGCCGGGGCAAAAATATAATAATATCCATTTTGTTTATATACTTTAGGTCCCTCAATCGTCGGCTGTGTCTTAAGTCCACAGTAGAGAATATGATCCTCCCCTGTTGCCTTTGTTCCATCCCATGACATCGGGAATATGCCAAGATGACTCTTAAATCCAATACGGCTCTTCGCATAACCATGGATGATATATGCATTTCCATCCTCATCCCAGAACGGGCAGGAATCGATCAGACCTTTTCCGGCTAACACAAGTACCGGTTTTTCCCAGGTTCCAAGTGCGTCTTTTGTGCGCACCATGTAGATGCCCTCATCCGGCATTCCGTAGTAAATATAAAAATATCCCTCATGGTAACGGATCGCAGGTGCCCATACGCCCTTTGCATGCTGCGGCAGATCATAGCCCGGCTCATCGATCTTTTCGATCGCATAATTTTTCAGTTCCCAGTTTACCAGATCTTTGGATGTTAAGATCGGCAGTCCCGGCACATAGTTAAAGCTGGATGCCGTCATATAATAGGTATCCCCTACGCGTATCACATCCGGATCGGAATAATCTGCAAAAAGTATCGGGTTTTTATAAGTCCCATCTTCCTGATCTGATTTCCATAACAATGACATAACCCTCAAATCCTCCTAAACACTGGTTTTATTTCCTGATACAAAAATGGCAAGGGATCACTCCCAAGCCACTAATAAATCACTATAGATACCGCCAAGTTCTTTTAAACCTCTCGCTATACATCCCGCGTAGACAACTGCACCCATATATTTCAGATGCGTATTGTCGGTCAGCCCGTCCATATGGGACGGATAGACACCTGCCGGCAGATGCATATACCATTCTTTGGTTTTTTCAGCTCCAGCCTTTCGCATTTCTGCGCGGCTCATACTGTAAAGATCGATCAGCGGAACATTTAAATTTTCAGCTGTCTGTTTCATTGCCGCCACATAATCGGTATGTTCCCCGATATCTAAATGTTCCTCATCAATAAAACATCTGCGCTCAAGCGGCGTAATAAAAACCGGCCATGCTCCTTTGTTTCTTGCTGCATTTACAAATTTTTCCAGATTCACCATGTAATCGGAATATGGATCTGTATACCGCTGTGGATCATTCTTTTTCTCATCGTTATGTCCAAACTGGATAAATAGAAAATCTCCTGCGGTAATTTTGTCATAAATCGGTGTCAGTCTCGACTCATCGATAAAGCTCTTTGTGCTTCTGCCGTTTTTGGCATGGTTCTCCACCCGCACCTCCGGCTTTAGGAACAGGTTCATCACCTGTCCTATGCCGGTCTGCGGAAATGTAAGAATGTCATTGTATTGTACGGTAGAATCTCCAGCCCAGAAAATAGTCGCCATACAAACCTTCCTCCTTATTCTTTTACAGCTCCGATATTTACACCTTTTACAAAGTATTTCTGTAAGAACGGATATACGATCATGAAAGGAATGATGATAACAATGATCGCCGCATTCTTTACGGTGTTCTCTGTTGCACCACCGTTTGCCTGTGGAAGATCACTACCCATGATGATACTTCTTAACTTCATCTGGAAGTTGTAAAGGTTTGAATCTGTAATGTAAAGTTTGTAATGTGTATAGTCGTTCCAGTATGTAACGGCAAACATAAGACCGATAGATGCCAATGCTGCTTTTGACATTGGAAGTACGATACGGATAAATGTCTGCATCGGCGTACATCCGTCAAGTGTTGCCGACTCAAACAGGCTGGCAGGAATACCTTCGAAGAAGTTCCTCATCAATACCAGGTTATACACGTTCAGTGCCGGGAATAAGATAACGACCCAGATGGTATTGGTTAAATGTAATGATTTTAATACGAGGTAGGTAGGGATCATACCACCCTGGAAAATCATGGTAAAAAGTAACAAGTTTGCAAATAAGTTACGTCCCGGCATATCCCACTGGATCAGTACATATGCACCAAATGTAGATAAAATCAAGGCGATGATCGTACCTGCAATCGTTGTGATTACAGAAATCATTAACGGATGGGACAGCGTAGGGTTTTTGAATACGGAAATGTATCCTGCAAGACCAAATTCCTCCGGCCATAATTTCATACCATATGCGGTTTTTAAATCGAATGAGTCAACTAATACTTTCCACATCGGGATGATAATCAGTAAACTTAAGATGATAAATATTAACCCGTTTACGATCGGGAAAACTTCTATTTTTTTCTTGCTTTTCATATCTGCTGCTCCTTCCTAGACGATTCCGCGTCCATCACGTACTTTCTTGCTTAAGTGATTGCAGAACAGTACCAGTACACAACCAACCAGAGATTTGAACAGACCAACGGCTGTCGTATAACCGTAATTTGGAATCGCACCACTGTTGAAGGTCTGATAGTAAATATAGGTTTCAAGTACGTTTGCAGTACCTAAAACAGCATCGTTCTGCATTACGAATGCGGACTCGAACAGGTTCATAACCTTTGCAAGGTTTAAGATCAAAACAGTAAGGATCGTATTCTGTAAAGCCGGGAAAGTAATATATCTCATCTTGCCCCAGCGTCCTGCACCATCCATTGCTGCAGCTTCATAAAGCTCTGTATTTATTCCGGCAAGCGTTGCCATAAAGATAACGGTCTGCCAACCGGTTTCTTTCCAAATATTAATGATATAGTACGCAAGTCTCCACCATTTTGAATCCCCCAGGAAATAAATCCCAGAATCAAGTACACCAGCGTTGATCAGGAATGTATTTACAAGACCTTCTGCTGTCGGTGCCAGGATCAAAGTAAAGACGGATGCGGTAACTACCCATGACATAAAATGTGGCAGATAAATAATTGTCTGCACGATCTTTTTAAAATGAATGTTTGCAATCTCATTTAAAAAGATAGAAACAATAACAGCTGCTGCTGTTGTCAAAAACAATTTGATAATACTAATCTGTAAGGTATTCCAGAATGCCGTCCAGAAATTTGGCATGGAAAACATTTTCTGAAAATTTTTGAGACCAACAAAACTTGCCTCTTTGATTCCGTTATAATCGGTAAATGCAAAACGGATTCCAAGCATTGGTAAGTAAAAGAATATTAATGCAAAAATTAATACAGGAAGAAACATCAGATAGAATCCTCTGTATTTATAGATTTTTGCTGCCAGGTGGTTCTTCTTTCCACCGGTTGTAGCCGTTACGGCTGATTTTTCATTACTTTTTCTCATATCTGTTCTTCCTTTTCAATCAAACATGAATTTGTGATCCATGATCTGTGCCGGCTGCGGATATCCGCAGTCAGGGCACAGATCATAGTTCTTAGTTCCGTTTACCGGAAAGTTTTATTATTTGTTTAAAGAATCAACGATTGCCTGTGACCACTCTGCACCGTGATTTGACTCAAACTGTGCATATGCATCATCAACAGTGATCTCACCCATAACAACTTTTGCGATCAGCTCGTTCTTTAACGTTGTTAAATCACCATTGTACTCGCTCATCTCATCTGTGGTAGGAACAAGATCCGCAGCTTTGCAATTATCATTGAATAACTGTGCAGACTCTTTTGCTTCTGCTGCTACAGATTCTTCCTGAGGATCGTTTGCAAGCTCAACTAAAGCAAGCATTGGATCAATGTGGGCTTTGGTGTACTGTGTACCCTCTTTCTCACGGTTCTCTAACATATGGAACTCACCATCCGCATATGTTTTCTCGTTCTCTGTTCCAGCAAATAATGTCTCTGCTGCTGTTGACCAGTGAATGCCTTCTACACCGTATGTCCATAAGAACTGAACGTCTCCGCCATCCTGCATCGGCTCAATGAAGTATTTGAATACGCCTTCCGGGTTCTCACATGCAGATGTGATGCACCATACTGGTGGAACACGGTCAAGGTACTGACCTACTTCAGCGATCGGAGGTAATGCTACTAACTCACCGTCTTTACCGTTTGCTTCAAGATTTGTCTTTAAGTTGGTTGCCCATGTACCTGCCCAGTAAGTAAATACACCAAAGCTGTCATCATAGAATTTGTTACGGCAGTCAGATGTACCATTTGTTAATGTGGTAGGATCAATCACGCCCTCTTTGTAAGCAGCTGCCATTCTCTCAAGTGCGCTCTTCATAGAATCCTCTGTGAATCCATCTTTCCATGTTCCGTCTTCTGCTTTATAGAAGCTTGGGTTTGCATCCTGATAGAACTCTGGTAAGTAGTTTGTATATGGAGCCTCTGTTCCGATGAAACCAGCAGCAGATACACCGTAGGTATCTCCGTTTACACCATTTCCATCCGGGTCACCGGTTGTAAATGCTTCGAGCATTGCAAGATACTCATCATAGTTTGTCGGAACATCAAGTCCGCAGTTGTCTAACCATGCTTTCTTAACATATGTAACACATCCGTTACCACGAGCTGCCGGCATACCGTATAACTTACCATCAAGTCTTACACCATCGATAACTCCTGTGCTGCCGTATGCATCCTGTCTTGTTTTTAAATCAGAAGATGCATAAGCGTCTGTCATATCCCACAGAACTCCCTGCTCTGCATAACCTGCATAATAGGTAGAAGATAAGATCATAACGTCTGGCCAGTCACCACTTGCAACTGTCTGTCCTACTACATCATAGTAAGCATCATGATCCGGCTGGATCACATTGATCTTCATTCCAAGAAGATCTTCCAATTTAGCAATGAACTCTGCCTGTCCGTTTTCCTGTGTGAAAACAGTTCCATCTACCATAATGGTGATCTCTTCTGGTTTCTCAACATCAGAATCGGTTGCTGCTGCATCTGCGGAAGCATCACCGCTTTCTGTGGTTGCTTCATTATTTGTAGAAGCATTTGAATTTGTTGTTCCTGCGTTACCAGTGTTGCTGGAACCGCATCCTGCCATACCAGCTACCATAGCGGCAGCCATAAGGACTGATACTACCTTCTTTTTCATAAGAACCTCCTTATTAGGAAAAAATTTGTTTCGACACTGCTCTGATGTAAGTGCTTTCATGTCTTGCTCATACATTACCATCTTATGGGATTTTCAGCAAGAAACAATATTTGACAGGGGGTACAAAATTTGTTTTAACACTACGCAAACCATTGATTTTACTGGGTTTTTGATTTTTTGTTGTATTTTTTTCATATTATGATAAAATAGAAAACGTACGATTAAAAAACATGAAAAAAGGACATTTAATACCTATGAGAATAAATTTGAATCCACCAGCGGATGCCACAGCAAAAAATGAATCCACTACGTTTCTCATGATTCGCTTTGCTATTACATACAGTGTCTTTTTACTTATCATTTTACTTCTGATGGTACACCTCCACCGTGTCTCAACAACACGCTCTGAAGAGGATTTCTGGAATCAGGATCAGTCTACCTTTGAAAGTGCCGTTTCACTTTTAGATAATAATTTCACAACCATGGATTCTATCACAAGACAGCTCAGCATGAATACCAAACTATACCATCTTGCAACGATGAAGTCCACAGACGATAATGATTTTTATCTGTCAGGTCTCACCATGAAGCAGTCCCTTGCCTCTTATATGTATTCCTACAATGAGCTTCCTTTCAGTACCTATTTTGTTTATCTGAGAAATAGCGGCTATATTATCAGTGTAAACACTTTCAATTCCGAACAGCTTTATTATATAAGAAACTATTTATCTTCCGGGGCGAATTTTAATGAATGGCATGATCTGCTCAACAGCAATCTGACAAAAGATTCTGCCCTTTATCCACTTTCGGATTTTATGCTTCCCGAAAGCGGTAACGCATATCTTTATGTGTTAAATATGGACGTACTGACCTACAAAGATATTCCTGCTACCGTTGCTTTCCATATCAATGAGCAGACCTTACGCAAAATTTTCAGCGGTGTTTCTTTAGGTGATACCGGTTACATTATTGCAGTCGACGCACAGGATCAGCCAGTGTTTTCCCTGTCCGAAGATAAGAATACATCATCTGAAAAAGATTTAAATACGCTTACCGAATCCGTATTATCCTTATCCTATGATGACAATAATACCTGTGTTCACAATGACACACATATTATGCGAATCGCATCAAAAACAAATGACTGGACTTTCTATCTGGTACAGCCGGAATCCATTTATCCATCCGATTATCAGTTTATTTTTCTGCTGATCCTTTTTGCAGCAATCATCGGTGGACTTATCATGATATTTATTTTAGTCCGCAACAATATGCGCCCGATTCTTCATTTAGATGACCAGCTCCAGGAAACACTGCATGCAAATACGCAGTTAATCGAAGAAGCTGCTGCAATCCGTCCTGTTTTATATGACAATTATTTGAGACAGCTGATGAGTGGAGTTATCACAACCCCGGATGAGCTTTCATTTATCCAGAATTATCTGCATTTAGAAGATCCATCGCTTCATTATTATGTATTGTACGGTGTAACTTACGAAAATGATCCTGCTGCAGATACTTTTCCAAATGAAAATACTTCCACTGAAAGTTCTGAAAGTATGAAAGATATTATCGCCGGTCTTTTGGCCAGATATTTTTCTTATGAAAATAACTTATATCTGTGTTCCCCAAAGAAACATATTTATGCTGTGTTAATCCCTTTTAGTGGAACTGCCGATGAGATACTGATCACACTTCAGGAAAAAGCATTAAAATTTCATAGTGAACTGCTAGAAGAGTATTCGATCTGGTTTTTTGCAGGAATCGGTCTCTCCTGCTCCTTCACCAACATATGGGAATCTTACCAACAGGCGAAAGATGCTGCAGGGTATACCAGTAAAAACTATATTTTCCTTCCATATGAAATGTTGAAAAAAGACTCCCATGTTTACTACTATCCGGCTGAATTTTCAACCCGTCTGATTCGTTCCATCACTGGCGGAAATAAATCCCAGGTGATTGAAATTTTCAATCTGATCCACCAGGAGAACATTGAAGAACGTTCGCTTCCGTTCCAGTTATTACGGTTTTTACTTACCGATATCCGCAACACTCTGTTGAAAGCACGTTTTACATATACGGGAGAAAGTACTCCGCAGATAGTGGAAATTGATACTATGCTTTCACAGGACGAGTTAACTTTCCGTCTCTGTGAAGATATCAGCATTAAACTGTGTGATTTCTTTGCATCAAAATCCGAAAAGAATAATCTGATTGACAGCATTGTGACTTATATCCGTGAAAATTACAAAAATCCGGCGCTCTGCTTAAGCAAGATCTCCGACGAGTTCCACATATCAGAAAGTTATTTTTCTCATATGTTTAAAGAAAATATGAATGTGAACTTCTCTGTCTATCTGGAAGATCTGCGGCTCACAGAGGCGGCACATCTGATTGAAAAAGGCGAATCCGGTATCAATGAAATCGCTTTGGAAGTTGGTTATAACAACCAGACGTCTTTCCGACGTGCATTTAAGAAAAAATATGGCGTTACACCAAGCAGCTTTGGCGTTCAGTCTTAATAAGAAATGGAGGATATTACAATGAATTTCAAAAAAGGTTCTCCAGAAAGTGCTGGCATCCCATCCGGATGCCTTCTTCACTTTCTGGATCGTTTACAAAAAAAACAGGTTCCAATGCACAGTTTTCTTTTAATGCGGCATGACACACTCATTGCCGAGGGCTACTATGCACCATATCAGAAAGACACGCTGCATCGCATGTTTTCGATCAGTAAAAGTTTTACATCCATTGCGATCGGTCTTTTGGAAGCGGAAGGAAAATTATCACTGGATGATCCGATCGTCTCATATTTTCCAGACAAGATTCCAGCGAATGTACATCCGTGGATTGCAGCCATGACGATCCGGGATATGCTCATGATGCGCACCTGTCATGCCGCGACGACCTACAAGGTCGATATGAAAAGTGACTGGGTAGAAAGTTTCTTTACCGTACCACCAACCCATCCTGCAGGAAAGCTCTTTCATTATGATACGTCCTCCGCACATACACTCAGTGCGCTTGTAGAACGTCTTTCCGGCATGCCAATGCTCGATTATCTCAAAGAAAAACTGTCTGTTTTGGAATTTTCCGATGAATCCTACATGCTGACAGATCCTTTTGGTGTCTCCATGGGCGGAAGCGGACTTGTCGCTCTTCCATCCGACCTGTTAAAATTCGGTTATCTTCTATCTCACGATGGAAATATTGATGGAACACAGCTCGTTTCTGCCTCCTACATCAAAACAGCAACCTCCCATCTCTCTGACACACGCATCACGGCACCTCTTCCAAGTGAAGCCTGCGGCTATGGTTATCAGATCTGGCGCAGTGAAAAAAATGGTTTTGTCTGCTACGGCATGGGTGGTCAGTTCATCCATTACCTTCCGGATTATGATCTGCTCTTTGTCACTACCGCAGACACACAGGGACTTGCGGGTGGAAATCAACTGATTTATGATGCTCTGTATGATGAGATTCTTCCTTTCATACAGGCAGATCCACTCCCGGAAGATCAAAAAACGCATACAGAGCTTCTTTCTGTGCTCTCTTCACTTGCGATTGCACCTCTGGGTGATAGTGCAATGACGGCAGCGGTCACTTCACAAGTTTCGGGGAAACGATATATGTTCAAACCAAACAGTAGTGAGTTTACAAATTTTACAGCGGATTTTACAAATGATGAGGGATGTTTTACGTTTACACTGCACGGCAGACCGTGTTCCATTCATTTCGGTTTTGGAAAACTTGTCTGCGGACAGTTTCCCGTCTATGACCAGAGGTATGCTGCCAGCGGAGTGTGGGTTTCAGAGAACACTCTGTATGTGCGGGCGCATGTGATCGATGCGTTTGTGGGGAGTGTGCATTTTGAGGTGGTGTTTGGAGATGCGGATGTGACGGTGTTTATGAGGAAGCAGGAGGAAAGTTTGTTTGGGGAGTTTCAGGGGCATCTTGTTGGGATGGTTTGTGGATGCCTGTAGTGAGGCGGCAAAAGTCTTAACGCCACATGGACGGGGCGTTTAAGACGTACACGTCACTCCGTTGTAATCTAACTCAGGCAGACTTAGATTTTCTTATTTTCGGACATCAGAACAAAACAGACCCGACTTTGTGCAATTTGCCAATCAAAAACTTGAAGCCACCTTTTGACACCCGAATCCTACACAGCAAAAAACAGCTTCCTGCTTTAGCAGTGAAGCCACAATCAATATCATCTAAAATCCATCAGCAACTTGGAGGGTGTTTGCACTAAGGCACGCCGACAGTGCACCGGAACCGGCAGATTTTGTGATGACTTTGGGAGGAAATTAGAGGTTCTTAGTGCCCTTGTCACAAAACAGCGTTTTGCTGCCACGGATGGCAGCAAAAATCCCCGTCGAGCCATGGAAGGCTCGTCCGGGGATGCACGCGTCACTCTGCCACAACCCAGATCAAGGGCACTTAGAACCTCTTATTTCCGTACAACGGAACCCAACAAAACCTGCCGGTTCCGGCGCACGTCCCAAGGCTCAGCCACCTCCTGACTGGGTGCAGCATCAATTCACAACAAATCTCATCTGTTTTTACTGTGGCTGCTTACCAATATAAGCTAAAATACCACCATCTACATACAGCACATGACCATTTACAAAGTTAGATGCATCCGATGCAAGGAACACAGCCGGTCCCTGTAAGTCTTCTGCATTTCCCCATCTTGCAGCCGGAGTCTTTGCGATGATGAACTGGTCAAACGGATGTCTGGAACCGTCTGGCTGGATCTCACGAAGAGGTGCTGTCTGAGGTGTTGCAATATAACCAGGTCCGATACCGTTACACTGGATATTGAATTCACCGTACTCAGATGCAATGTTCTTTGTTAACATTTTTAAACCACCTTTTGCTGCAGCGTAAGCAGAAACGGTCTCACGGCCAAGCTCACTCATCATAGAGCAGATGTTGATGATCTTTCCGTGGCCTTTTTTGATCATGGACGGGATCACTGCTTTTGATACGATGAACGGTGCATTTAAGTCAACATCAATTACCTGTCTGAACTCTGCTGCTGACATATCGCACATTGGAATACGTTTGATGATACCTGCATTGTTTACAAGGATATCGATTACACCAACTTCCTCCTCTACTTTTTTCACAAGTTCATTCACCTGCTCCTCGTTGGTAACGTCGCAGACATAACCATGAGCTTTGATCCCTTTTTCAGCATAAGCTGCTAATCCCTTGTCAACCAGCTCCTGTTTGATATCGTTGAATACGATGGTTGCGCCTGCCTCTGCATAAGCAGATGCGATAGCAAATCCGATACCATAAGACGCGCCTGTTACTAATGCAATTTTACCCTCTAATGAGAAATTGTTTAAAAATGACATAATTCTGTCTCCTTTTTTGTGTTATGTTTAAGATTCTTTCAATAAGAATCCAGTTTCTACTTTTTCTGCCGGATGTTTCTGAAATAACAGATTGAATTCTGCACAAACATTCTATTGTAGATATCCATCATATCAGATTGACAACTTTTTTCCGTTTCCTTACAAGGTAACACCCTGCTTAAAGATCGCCATATCATGGAATCCGGCTTCCTCACTGCGTACCTTCTTACCAGATGCAACGTCGATCACATAGTCAAATAATTTCTGACCTGTCTCCTCTAACTCTGCATCCTCCACAAGAACGCCCGCATTGAAATCGATCCAGTTCTTTTTCTTTCCGGCAAGTGTACTGTTGCTGGAAATCTTAACGGTCGGAACCGGGGAAGCAAACGGTGTCCCGCGTCCGGTCGTAAACAGAACAATGTGTGCTCCGCTGGCTGCTAATGCAGTTGCAGCGACAAGATCATTACCCGGTGCGCTAAGAAGGTTCAGTCCCGGTGTATGTACACGTTCACCGTAGGAAAGAACGCCTTTTACTGCAGCACTTCCTGATTTCTGGGTACATCCTAAAGACTTATCCTCTAAGGTTGAGATACCGCCTTTTTTATTTCCAGGTGACGGATTCTCGTAGATTGTCTGGTGATTATCTTTAAAATACTGTTTAAAATCGTTGATCAGGTTCACCGTCTGCTCAAATAGTTCTTCATTTTCACAGCGGTTCATAAGCAGTGTCTCTGCGCCAAACATCTCCGGCACCTCAGTCAGGATCGTTGTTCCGCCCTTTCCGATCAGGATATCAGAGAATTTACCAACCAGCGGGTTTGCAGTGATTCCGGAAAATCCGTCACTGCCGCCACACTTCATGCCGATGATCAGTTTGGATGCACTGATCGGCTCACGGGAGAATCCTGCCGCATAATTGATCAGTTCCTCTAGGAGTTTTTCGCCCTCTTCCATCTCGTCTTCGCATTCCTGACAGATTAAAAACTTCACACGGTTCTCGTCATAATCACCAATGTATTTTTTCAGTTCACCGATATTACTGTTCTCACAGCCAAGACCAAGTACTAACACGCCTCCGGCATTTGGATGTTTTACGAGATCAGCGAGGATCGTTCTGGTGTGTTCCTGATCATCACCCATCTGGGAACATCCATATGGATGCGGGAATGCAATCACTTCCTCCACAGAGCCATGTACCTTTGCGTTGGCACGTTTTGCCATCGCCGTCGCAATATTGTTTACACAGCCGACGGTCGGTACGATCCATACTTCGTTACGCACACCGACACTTCCATCCGGACGTGCAAATCCCATAAAGGTACGCTCCTCTGTCTTTTTCTCCTCTGTTTTTACCGGCTCGTAGGTATAAGTGAGCAGATCGCCGAGTGCTGTTTTGATATTGTGCACATGCACCCATTGCCCGGCTTTGATATTCTCTTTTGCATTTCCGATACGGAAACCATATTTGATCACATCACCGCCCTGTGGGATGTCACAGATCGCCATCTTGTGTCCGGCAGGGATCGTCTCAGCCGCTGTGTATTCTTTTCCATCGACTGTGACTTTCTCTCCCTCTGCAAGTTCTTTTATGGCAACAATGACATTATCATTTTCATTGATTTTTATAAAATCTTTCATAAGTGTTCTCCTGCTTATGCGTTAAAAGTTTTTTCCATTGCTGCTCTCATACCAAGTGCACGGATATCTTCCATATAACCGGTTACAGCCTCTTCTACTCCGGCTAATTTGGTAAGATCTTCGCCCCAGAAATGCTCGTTGGATAAAACAGCATGTGTATACTCTGCTGCGTCCTTAGAACTGTTTGCTGCAAAGAACTCTAATACAGCAGCGTCATCTAAGATCTGGTATTCAGTACCGTCACGATGTCCGATCAGAGCCTTGTCACGGATCTCTGTTCCTGTGTAGAATGCCATCAGTGCAGCCAGTGAGAATGTCAGGTGTGTCGGAAGTTTTCCTTCATTCTTAATGTACTCTAAGAAACTCGGCATACATCTTGCGCGCCATTTTGAAACAGAGTTCAGGGAAATGGATAACAGTGCATGTTTTACATATGGGTTGTTAAATCTTGTGATCACTGCCTCTGCAAAATCAATCAGATCCTGTTTCGGAAGTGTCAGTGTAGGAATGACCTCATCAAAGATCGTTGCTTTCATAAAGTTGAAAATCAGTTCATCCTGCATAGACTCTAACACGATATCATTGCCACAGAGATAAGATGCCAGTACGAAGGAAGTATGTGCACCGTTTAAGATGCGGACTTTTCTCTGTTTGTATGGTTTCTGGTTGTCTGTAAAGATCACCGGAAGTCCTGCATCCGGAAGTGGGAACTCTTTGCTGATATCTTTTGCGCTCTCGATCACCCAGAGAGCAAATGGCTCACCTGTTACGATCAGATTGTCCTGATAACCGAACTCTTTGCAGAGCTCCTCTGCCTCGTCTCTTGGGTAACCGGTTACGATACGGTCAACTAATGTAGAAGTAAATACACATGCTTCATCTAACCATGTCTTAAATCCATCTTCTAAATTCCAGAGTACTGCAAGTTTCTCTACACACTCTTTTAAGTGGATACCATTGTCATCGATCAGCTCAACCGGAAGCATCACAAGACCTTTATCCATTGCTCCGTTAAAATGTTTATATCTTTCATATAAGAATTTGGTTAATTTGCCCGGATAGCTTTTGGGCGGTTCCATCTCTAATCGGTCTGTATCATCATAAACGATACCTGCTTCTGTTGTGTTCGAAACAATGTAACGTAAGCTGTCAAGTTTTGCATAATCTGCATATTTCTGATATTCACCATAAGCGTCTACAGCATCTGCAACGCTGGTTACAATACGGTTGATGCGTTTTGGCTCACCGTCTACGATTCCTCTTAACTGTACGGTATACTGGCACTCCTGATCGTGGAATCTGTCAAGGCTTCCAAATTCGATCGGTTTTACAAGTACGATGTCCCCGTTAAATTTGCCCTGCTCATTTGCAATGTCGATCATATAGTCAACAAATGCACGAAGGAAATTTCCCTCTCCAAACTGTAATACTTTAACTGGTCTTTCCACTTTTCCTGTTTTCTTTCTGTTTAATAATTCCATGATAATTCCTCCTGCTTATCGGATCATTACTGCACAATGTCATTTTGTAAGCGTTTACAGTTTGTATTCTTACACCTTTTTGCCGTTCCGTCAATATGTAATTTTGCACAATTTAGTGATTTTTGTTATTTTTCTTTAAAATCACCATATTTTCTTCTACACTTTTTCTATTTTCACAAAATCCGATATTGCTTTATTTTTTTTAATATTGTATAATCAGACCAGCAGCAATGAAACTGCTTTCATTTTTGTTTACATTCTATATTTAATGTAATCCGAAACGTTTCAGGATGCAAATTTGTTATAAAAGGATTTTTTATATGACTATATATGATATTTCAAAAAAAGCGGGTGTATCGATTGCTACCGTATCCCGTGTATTAAACGGCAGTGACAAGGTCCGCCCTTCCACAAAGAAAAAAGTCATGGATATCATTGAAAAATATGACTACACACCAAATGCTTTTGCACGCGGCATGGGACTCCACTCCCTGCAGACGATTGGTATTCTCTGTGCAGATTCCTCGGATCTTTTTCTCGCAAAGGCAGTTTATTATCTGGAACAGGAGCTGCAGGCAAACGGTTATGAGTCACTGCTCTGCTGTACCGGATATAATCTGGAGCTCAAGCAAAATTACCTGAATTTGATCCTTTCCAAAAAAGTAGACGGCATCATTCTTGTCGGTTCTAATTTCATCGGTACTACGGAGGATGAAAACCAGTATATTAAAGATGTTTCCACGCAGGTACCGATCATGCTGTTAAACGCTTCCTTTGATTATCCGAACGTTTACAGCACTTTATGCGACGACTACACGACTATGTTTGAGGCTACCGAGTCCATGTTAGATTCCGGTATCGCCGATCCAGTCTATATTTACAATTCTATTTCATATAGTGGCCGCAAAAAATTAAATGGTTTCAAAGACGCCTTAAAAAAACATGGCATCTCTGATATAGAAAACAGGATCCACAAATACGACGGAGATTCCCAGCAATTCAATGAAATTGCAGATTTTATGGATCAGGTTGCAAAAGAGGCCCCTCCTTTTCATGGAGTGATCGCTGCGGATGACGTACTCGCCGTCGGCGTAGTCAAATACGCACAACGCAATCATATTTCTGTGCCCGACGATTTATCGATTATTGGGTACAACAACTCCATGCTGACAACCTGCTGTATTCCGGAACTCACTTCCGTGGACAACCGCTTAGAAACACAGACTCATCAGTTAGTACAGACCTTAGTCGGTGTTCTTTCCGGTGAAGAAATGCCGAAGAAATCTATTTTCTCCGGCAAACTGATCAAACGTGGAACTACTTTATTCTAAAACAATTTTTATGGAGGAAAAAACAATGAAACAATTTATGGATGAAAACTTCTTACTTCAGAGCGAGACTGCTCAGAAACTTTACCATTCCTACGCAGCAGATGCACCGATCTTAGATTATCACTGCCACATCAATCCGCAGGAAATCTACGAGGACCGTCAGTTTGAAAATATTACCCAGGTATGGTTAGGCGGCGACCATTACAAATGGCGCTTTATGCGTTCCTGTGGTGTCGATGAAAAATACATCACCGGTGATGCTTCCGACAAGGAAAAATTCTTAAAATGGGCTGAGGTTCTCGGCAAAGCGATCGGCAACCCGCTCTTCCACTGGAGCCATCTGGAGTTAAAGAAATATTTCGGTTACAACGGCGTTTTAAATAAGAAAACAGCCGAGGAAGTCTGGGAGTTATGCAATAAGAGACTTGCAGAGAAAGATATGTCTGTCCGCAACATCATCAGACAGTCCAACGTTACTCTGATCTGCACCACCGACGATCCGGTCGACTCCTTAGAATGGCACAAAAAGATTGCAGAGGATGATTCTTTTGACGTTCAGGTTCTTCCGGCATGGCGTCCTGACAAGGCAATGAATATCGAAAAAGTTACATATTTAGATTACATTGCACAGTTATCTGACGTTTCCGGCATCAAAGTAGATACCTTTGCAGCCTTAAAGAAGGCACTTTCAAACCGTATGGATTTCTTCGCTTCCATGGGATGCAGCGTATCTGACCACGCTTTGGAATATGTAATGTACGCACCGGCTTCCGATGATGAGATTGAAGCTATTTTTGCAAAACGTCTCTCCGGAGAAGGTGTTACCCGTGAGGAAGAGTTAAAATTCAAGACTGCATTTATGCTGTTTGTCGGCACAGAGTATACAAAACGTAACTGGGTTATGCAGCTTCACTATGGATGCAAACGTGACAACAACACTCCGATGTTCGACCGCCTTGGACCGGATACCGGATACGACTGCATCAACAACTATGCACCATCTTCTGAGATGGCAGATTTCTTAAATTTCTTAAATAAGAGCGGAAATCTTCCAAAAACTATCATTTACAGCTTAAACCCGAACGACAACCAGGCAATCGGCACGATCTTAGGATGCTTCCAGGATTCCACCGCTGTCGCAAAGATCCAGCAGGGTTCCGCATGGTGGTTCAACGATCACAAGACCGGTATGCAGGATCAGATGATCTCCCTTGCAAACCTTGGAAATCTCTCCGGTTTTGTTGGCATGCTGACAGACTCCAGAAGCTTCTTATCCTACACACGCCACGATTACTTCCGCAGAATCCTCTGCAACCTGATCGGTGGATGGGTAGAAAACGGTGAGTTCCCAGCAGATTATGATACCTTAGAGGAGATCGTAAAAGGTATCTGCTACAACAACTCTGTAAATTACTTTGGATTTAACTTAAAAACCTGCTAAGATATAAAACAGGATGCAGGCAGCTTTAATAACCTGATTTTCAGCGTTTTGGATTCATATATTAAGATATTTGTGATGCGCACAGAAAGGCGCAGGAAAGGATTTTTATGGAACTTCGTACTGCAGCATCTCCAAGAGATGTCAAACATTACACAACCGAACGTTTAAGAGAAGAATTTTTAATCGATGATCTGTTCCAGCCGGATGTCATCAAACTTGTATACAGCCATATCGACCGCATCATCACCGGTTCAGCTGTTCCGGTAAAGGAAACTTTAAAATTAACCGCCGGCGACGAGCTGCGCGCACAGTATTTCTGTGAGCGCCGTGAGCTCGGTGTGATCAATATCGGCGGTGCCGGCGTGATCACGATCGACGGAAAGGAATACAATGTTGCCCACAAAGAAGGCATGTACATCGGCATGGGTTCAAAGGACATTTCCTTTGCAAGCGAAAATGCAGATGCTCCTGCAAAATTTTACTTAAACAGTGCTCCTGCACATATGACCTACCCGACTGTCCTGATCAAACCGGAAGGCACACCGGAGGACGGTGTTGTCATCGTAAAAGACTGCAACAAAGTAGAACTCGGCTCCTTAGAGACCGCAAACCACAGAACGATCTGCAAATATATCCTTCCGGGACAGGTAGAGAGCTGCCAGCTTGAGATGGGTATGACAAAACTCGAACCGGGCAGTGTATGGAACACCATGCCATGCCACACGCATGACAGACGTATGGAAGTTTATCTGTATTTTGATATGCCGGAAGATGCACTTGTAATGCATTATATGGGCGAGCCGACAGAGACAAGACACATTGTGATGCGCAATGAGCAGGCTGTCATCTCTCCGAGCTGGTCAATCCACTCCGGATGCGGCACACAGGCATATACTTTCATCTGGGGAATGGTTGGCGAAAATCAGGACTTTGATGATATGGATGACGTTGCAATGACAGATCTGATGTAACTTTTATCAATGCCGGAATATGGGTGTACTGCCACTATTCCGGCAAAATAATATACCGGCAGTACAGAAATGAGGATATTCATGAAAATTGCATTAATCAACGAAAACAGCCAGGCAGCAAAAAATGAAATGATCTGTGCCACCTTAAAATCTGTGGTAGAGCCAATGGGACATGAAGTGTTTAACTACGGCATGTACTCTGCTGAAGATACACATCAGCTGACCTACGTGCAGAATGGTATTCTTGCAGCAGTTTTATTAAACTCCGGTGCTGCTGATTTTGTGATCACAGGATGTGGAACCGGCGAAGGCGCCATGCTTGCATGCAACGCATTCCCACAGGTACTCTGCGGACACATCGAATCCCCTCTTGACGCTTATCTTTTCTCACAGGTCAACGACGGGAACTGTATCGCTCTTCCATTTGCAGAAAACTTTGGATGGGGTGGAGAATTAAATCTGACCTATATCTTTGAAAAACTGTTCTGCGCTCCGGGCGGCGGTGGATACCCGAAAGAGCGTGTGGAACCGGAACAGCGCAACAAAAAGATCTTAGATGAAGTTAAAAAAGTGACCCACCGCGATCTCGTATCTATCTTAAAAGAACTTGACCGTGACCTTGTAGTCGGTGCTTTAAGCGGCGAACATTTCAGCGAGTACTTCTTTGCAAACTGTAAAGATGAAACAATCGCTGCCTGTGTAAAAGAGCTGATCGGCTAACAGTCATCACAGCAGAACAGGTAATAACCTGCGAGCATACATAAAATCATGAGCACAAACCCACAGAAACGGTTGTGAATGACGATCATCACAAGCATTCCCATTGCGAAGCAGAACAGTGCAAATCCGAGCATCCGTTTCATGGCAGACTCCAATAAAGAAACGCATATATTACTGATAATATATGCGTTTCTTTTGCGTTTCTATACTGTTTTAAAAAATTATTTGTTTGCGGAATCCTTTAAGATATCCTCCATCTCTTTTCCAGCTGCTGATTTTGCGGCATCATCGGTCTGATCCGCTGCGGAGTCCTCAGAAACCACATCATTTTTCGAGGTAAATTTGTTTACAAAATCCGGCACCATATCAAGGATTTTCGTGATTCCATCCTGATTCTTGATGTTTACCAGTTTTGTTGTCCCGTTCTGGATCACAAGAACTGCACTCGGCATGATCTTTCCACCCATACCACCGGCACCGTTATTTTTCTTTTCCTGTGAAAAAGCTCCGGCTGCAACGCCAAATGAAACATCCACCAGCGGAAGGATGATCGTATCACCAATATGGATCGCATCACCCACTACTGTTTTTGTTGTGATAAAACTGTCCATCCCCTTAAACAAGGACTCTACTGTTGTATGAAAACTGTTGTCTGCCATAATAAAAACCTGCCTTTCTCTATTTCTTTACTTAAAAAATTTCTTTATAAAATTCCGGATATCACGCTCCTTTAACAGACGGATACCGGATATAAGTACATGTACGAGACGGATGTGCCCCTTTACCAGAAAAGTACCTTTCACATATGTCTTATCTGCTTCAAAATCGGGATAAATCCCAATATCATACTGATAGATTGCCGGAAACATGGCAAGGATTCCAAGTGCCTGTCCGGTCGCTGACGGCTCCCACAGTGCAAAATTCAGTTCTGTGTCAATCTTTCGAAAACGCGAATGTTTCAGTAAATATTTAAGTTCTTTCCAGATTGCAGAAACACTATTACGGTTATGTTCATCGGTCAGTGCAGCCTTTATTTTTCCTGCCTGCCCGGACAGGTCTGCCAGTTTTCCACGAATACCTTTGATTTTATTAGTGATATCGTGAAATTTACTTGTTATCCTCTGTCCAAACGATACTTTTTCAGAATCTGTCTCATCTATATTCTTTCGTACTATAGACGTCTGCTCTTTCGTATCTGTACCATCTTTTGAATCTTTCTTTTCATTGGCTTCTGCTGCATCTTTTACACTGACATCCTGCCGTTGCATTTTTGAATCTGATGGAAGTATGTTTTCAACCTCTGCTTTTGTCTCATGCACTGCCGTGTCTGTACTGTCTGCATCCGGTTCTTCCTCTTCGTCCTCCAGCTTCTCCCCCAGAGCGATACGTTTTCCAAAGAGTTTCAGCGTATAAGAAAAACCTTCCTCGTTATAAGAAAAGCCAAACGACAGAATATGAAGCAGCCAATGCACTTTCCCCTGAACCCGGATATTTTCTTCTATGCTTCCATCCGTCCTGTAACGAACCGGCACAACTAATACAAGAAAAACAATCAGCAGAAAAAGTGCAGGCAGCGTCAGCAGGATCCAGCCGATTATTTTTAATATGAGCAATATAACTGACATTCTACGCTCCTTACCCCTGTTTTTCTGCAAGATAGGCGCGGACGGCAAATGTGCCGGTACTGTGGTACACTTCATCCACAATGGATGCTGCGACCTCAATCGCTTCATCATAGCCCTTTGCCAGTCCCACAACCACCATATCTTTTTTCGGATACCCTTTTTGCATCAGTTCGTATGATGGTATGATATCAAGCAGATTCTGTGTGTTAGAGGCTAATGTGATCACATAAATCCCAATCTGTCCGGCATTGTGCATAATCTTCCATTTGACCTTCTTTGTCTTATGTACAATACTTTCTCCAACATACAAATCCTTATACCATATCATACATCCTGCTCCATCTTTCTGATGTGTTTTGTTTATTCATACCTGTGGCTGCCCCACAGATTATTCTTCTTTAATTCCTGATATTCCTCATACGCTCTTTCTAACATCTGTTTTTCATTCGGAAATTTCAAAAGATGATACGCCTCATGGTATTTGTAATAACCGGAATCGACAAAATATTCTTCACGCTGTGGTTTGCTGTAATAACTGTCTGCCATCATCAGATACCAGTGCACCGTCTTCTCCACAACATCCTCCGGTACCGTAAATGAATACTGACTTTTCCCGATATATTTCATCAGGGTTGCTTTCACACCAGTCTCTTCATATACTTCCCTCATCGCTGTATCCTTATATTCTTCTCCTGCTTCCACAGTTCCCTTTGGAAGTACCCATCCCTCGTATTTATTTTTGTAATTTTTGTACAAGAGCAATATTTTGCCGCGAAATATTACCACACCACCACAACTTGTTGCCTCGATCATCGCAATACCTCCTGATGTGGTTTTTTATAATACTGTCATGTTAATAAGTATAATACTTTTCAAAAGCACATGCAACATTTCATTCATTATAATATGCATCAAAAACCTCTTTTGCAATCGGCACGGCATATTCACTTCCGACACCTGCTTTTTCCACGATGACAGCGATTGCAATATCGGATTTATCATCCCGGTGTGCATATCCCACAAACCAGGAATGCGAGGAATCTGCACCGGTAGAATACTCTGCTGATCCAGTCTTTCCTGCCGCCTCATAGCTTTGACCGCTCAGTTTTTTACCGGTTCCTGTCTCCACCACATAATTCATATAATCTTTTAAAATTGCTGCCTCATCCGTTGTCATAAGCGTACCGTATTCTTCCGGCTCATACTGCTCGACCAGTGTTCCGTCGCTGCTCTCCACACGGTCTAACACATATGGCTTCATCAGTACTCCATCATTATTGATTGCACTGACAAGCAACGCCATATGAAACGGTGTCACAAGTGTCTGTCCCTGTCCAATGGAGGTTGCCATAATTGCCGAAGATCCGTCTGACTTATCTAACACAAAACTGCTCTTAGATGCCTGCAGATCCGTCGGAAGGCTGGTATTAAACAGCATTTTATTACACAGCTGTCCAAACTGGTCGATGTCAAGTTCCATTCCAAGCGATGCGTAAAATGCATTGCAGGAATTGGCAAATGCCTGGCGCAGATTCTGCGTTCCATGGCTCTTGTTTCCATAGCAGTGGATCGTATGATTTCCAACCGTATAACTGCCTGTACAGGTATAACTGTAATTTTCATAGTCTGCATGTTCCTGAATATACTCTAAAGTTGTCAGGATCTTAAATGTCGATCCCGGCGGATAAAGTCCCTGCGTCGCACGATTTAAGAGTGCTGCATCCGTGTTGTCATCTGCGGTCAGATTATCCCAGTCGGCTGCAATCGTGTTCGGATCAAAATCCGGTTTTGACACCATCGCAAGAATCTTTCCGGTGGAAGGCTCTAATACAACGATTGCTCCCTTATAATACCCCAATGCATCGTATGCCGTTGCCTGCAGTCCATAATCCAATGTTGTGACCACATTGTCCCCAGGACTTTTCTCCCCCTGCATCTCGTCTCCAACTTTATCTATAAAAGCTGTATTTGACCGTAACAGATTAAAATTTGCCAGTGACTCGATGCCTGATTTTCCCTTGGTAGAATACCCGACTATATGGGAAAATATACTGCCATACGGATATCTCCTTGTCTCATTTCCCTCACTGTCCGTCACCGTCTCCGCAAGCACCTGTCCATCATTCGTCAGGATCTGCCCGCGCACGATCTTCTGTGCAAATGTCTCCTGTCTGGTATTATAAGGATTATTGATAAATTCCTCGCTCTTAAAAAACTGGAAGTAAGAAAAATATCCCATCAGACAGATAAACAGTGCCAGAAATGAATATGTGATCACTGCAAATTCCTGGTTTTTTGTATTCTTTTTCTTTTTTCCTGTCTTAGTAGAGTTCTTCGACCTGTTGTCTCTCGTATCCGGTCTTTCGCTGTTTTTTTCTCGCATTGTTTTCTCCCTCATCCTGTCTTAAAATATACAGTCCCTGAATTACCGCAAACAGCATCATGGTTGCCAGTAATGAACTTCCTCCATAGCTGACTAACGGCAGTGTCACTCCAGTTGACGGGATAAACTTAGTCACTCCGCCAATGGTAAGAAATACCTGGAACGCATATACTGTACCCAGTCCTAACGCCACGAGCTTGTAAAACTGTTCTTTCATCTGCATTGCAATATTTAAAAACATCAAAAAGCAGCTGATGCACACCATGATCAGACAAATTGCGAAAATACCGCCTAATTCTTCTGATATTGCAGAAAAAATAAAATCCTGCTCAACAACCGGTATCTTATTCGGCGACCCCTGATACAGTCCCGTTCCAAACCAGCCGCCGGTTCCGATTGCAAACAGCGACTGACAGATCTGATATCCCTCGTTGTCAATCACACTGAGCGGATCCCGCCATGCCACAACTCTGACACGGACATGTGAAAACAGTCCATATGCAGCTACTGCAGCAATACATCCGACCAGCAGACCACCGGCAAAATAAAACAGTTTTCTGGTTGCAACATAGAGCATGACCAGATAGGTGACAAAAAAGATCAACGCACCTCCAAGATCTCTCGACGCAACTAAGATCAGCACATGCACTGCCGCCACGATCGTTGTGATACAGACTGTTTTAAAATCCGTATTTTTATAGAGCATGCCTGCCACAAAAAATACAAATAAAATTTTTACAAATTCAGATGGCTGTATCGAAAACAGGCCACCGATCGTAACCGAGATCTTCGCACCATAGCTCGTGGAACCAAATATGGTAACTGCAGCAAGTCCGACAATGCCGATCATCGCATAAAGCCAGGTCAGTCTTCGTAAGGACCGCACTTTCCGTATCAGTACCGGTATCACAATTGTAATAACGGATGCACAGATCGCAATCGCATACTGTCTGATCGCCTTCTCGTAAGAAAGCCTTGTCAGCATAATAAAGCCGACCATTAAAAGCATGCACATATTATTTGTCACAAGTCTGGACGCTTTTGGATACAGTAACTGATAATTAACGATCACAATCGTCACTAAAATTACCTGAAGAAAATAAAGAATGATCAGATTAATTTCATCCGTAACTGTATAGAGCACTAAAAATGCATCCAGATGGATCAGATACATTAAAAAAATCTGTCTGTCAAAAATATGATTCCGCTTTTCCGTACTGATCTTGCTGCGAAATGCCGAAAAACACTCATATGCATAACATGCAAACAATATGATCATCAGATATTTTGAAACTTCCACGATAAGATTTTCCATACCGTTATTCTACTCCTCGTTTATAGTGTCCACCGGTATATTCGCCTGTATACAGTTCCTGCAGACTGTTTTCCCAATTCAAAAATATTTTTTCATATAAATGTAAAATCTGTTTTACCTGTGATCCCTGCTCCGTCGTAAAGCTGATCCGGTACGCATGGATCCCCATTTTCTCCAGCTCCTTCCGATATGGGAACAGGATCAGTGGAGCTGTATTATAAATCGTATTATAACATTCCGTACAGTTATTTTTAACCGGGAAATATTTTCCATAACGGTCCTTTAAATAAGTAACTGTCCGCATTTTGTCACACCCCCGGTCAGCCCCGGCATTGGCATGTACACACTGTGCCGACACCATCAGCGGCAGATTGCCATACAGAAACATCTCACTGTGTGTATTGTCCCTTTCCTGCAGCTCTTTCCGGTTCAGTTCCAATGGAACGGTATCGCGCACCGGCTTCCTATCCCAAAACTGCTTTTTGGCATAGGAGTTCCATGTATACAGATTATGATCTAAAATCACATCCATATCCGACAGATTCTGACGGATAAACGCAAGTTCATCATAGCTTTTTACCACAAATCCGTCTACCCCGGTCTGCTTCATTCCGGAAAGATTCCTTTCATAAAATGAAAGTGCAGAAAGCCGGAATACTGCCGGCATGATATAATACGCCTTTTTCCCCGCCGAGTGGATACGGCTCACATCTTCTTTTAATGCTGTGAAAAGATTTTCCCTGGTATAACAGCTGCTGTCAAGATAAATGGCATCTACATAAGATGCATCAAGCAAAAATGTGATACAGGAACGATTCTCGATGGAAACCGAAAGATACGGTGTTACGCTGCCTTTCTCTGCCTTTTGCTCTTTTTTCACAGATACCGTTTCCTTCTGCCATTCTTCGCCGGATGTTTCTCCTGCCGCCATTTCTGTTTTATGCGAAGCTTCCCTTCTTCGCATAGGTGCGGTCAATGCCTCGCTCAACCGTTCAAGTGCATTTCTCCGCAGCACATTCAGTGCCTGTACGGGAAGGAATATATCGTCATCCATATCTATGTCAAGTTCTGCAAACTCATACGGTGTATTTCCGGTCTTTTTTATGCTTGCAGCTACTTTTTCTTCCGCAAGCGGCTGTTTTAATGCTGCCTGTACCACATCTCCATCCACAGAGGTCCGGATATCATTTAATGCAACTTCCAGTTTAGCAGGACAATCTTTTTTTAATCTTAAGATTCCATTGATTTTTTCTTTTTTTTCGGACCTTACATACTGTTCTTTTATTTCTTCCCAGAGTGCTTCATTTCCTTTTGTATGTGATGGCTTATCAAGTGTGATCATCTCTCTGCCATTATGTCTTTTATAGTATCCATCGGTAAATCCACTGCGGTTTCCAAAATCATAAAGATGCTGTATATCTTCTTTCGTTACTTTGAAATCTTTCTTTGCAGTCACCTCATCCGTGCGCAGGCATGCATTGATGTAATAGTCTATATATTTGCGATAAACCGATACCACACCGGCTGCATATTCGGGCTGTTTCATTCTTCCCTCAATTTTAAAGGAATCCACTCCATTTTCGATCAGTTCCGGGATCATTGACACCGTACAGAGATCTTTCGGGCTTAAAATGTAAAGGTCACGCTCTTTTTTCCCCGTTTTTACCGGATGTTTTTTCTCATCCATGACCTCATAAGAAAGACGGCACGGCTGTGCACATCTGCCACGGTTTCCGCTGCGTCCTCCTAACATACTGCTAAACAGGCACTGCCCGGAATAACAGTAACAGAGCGCCCCGTGGACAAAACTTTCGATCTCAATATCCACATGATCTTTGATATCCCGTATCTCCGCAAAGGACATCTCACGCGCAGTCACAACACGGTCTGCTCCGAGTTCTTTCATCATCATTGCACCATAGCGGTTTGTCACGGTCATCTGTGTACTCGTATGTATGGAAAGTCCCGGAAAAGCATCCCGCACCAGCCGAAAAGCCCCCATATCCTGAATAATGACTGCATCTAATCCCTGCTCATAATAAGGCAGCAGATACGAATATAATTCCTCTGTCAACTCACGTTCTTTAAATAATGTATTTACCGTAAGATACACTTTTCTCCCATGAATATGCGCATAATCAATTGCCAGAAGCAGTTCTTCCTCAGTAAAATTATTCGCATAGGCGCGTGCACCGAATCTGCCGCCACCGAGGTAAACTGCATCTGCACCGGCATGTATCACGGCCTGAAAAGTTTCCATGGAACCTGCCGGCGCTAACAATTCTATATTCTGATATCGTTTATTACTGTTCATTCTGATTCTCTCCATCAAAAACATAAAAGGACGAAAATAACCTCTCCGTCCCCTCACTTTTTCCTGTATGGCAGTTCTCTGCTACAGGTACCCATCTACTATTAATCAGCGGTATCTTCCTGTTCTGTTTCATCTTTTTCTGAGGTATCTTCATCCTCAATCTTCCCAAGAAGCGACTCCTCTAATGACGATTCCAAATGCGCCTTATTCAACAGTAATTCTCGATTTTCTGTATCTAAACGCTTGATCTCTTTCTTATCATTTTCCGACTGGATCTGTTCTGCGATCAGATCGTGTTTCAGGTTATAAATTTCTTTTTCTTTTGCCTCAATCTCACGCTCTAACTTTTCAGCTTGGGCTTTTGCCTTAAAATAATCATCTGCGATATTAAGCTGTAACAAAGTTGCCTTCATGTCAGCCGGAAATCTCTGATAACCCTCTATACTGTCAAATTCATTTAATTTTCCATTGATATAGACTGCAACCTTCTGAAGATATTCCTCGCTTTCGTATCCGCTTAATGTATATACTTTTCCGCCGATCACAACTTCTGCACTTGTTTTCTCTGCCATTTATCTTCTCCTCCGGTCTTCTGCAGTTTTTACTGTTTCTTGTACCGAACATCACAATATATGGTATATTATAATGACATTCAACGTTAAAATCAACTATTTTGTCAATCCGAAATGCTGATATGCAAAATCAGTTACCATGCGTCCTTTCGGTGTACGGTTAATAAATCCGTTTTTGACCAGGTACGGTTCATACACGTCTTCGATCGTCCCGGAATCTTCGCCGATCGCCGCTGCTAACGTATCGAGTCCTACCGGCCCGCCGGAAAATTTTTCGATCATGATCTTTAAGATATTGCGGTCATTCTGATCGAGTCCCATCTTATCCACCTCTAAAAGATCCAGTGCAAAAGCAGCAACTTCTTTCGATATCTTTCCATCATATTTCACTTCTGCAAAATCCCTGACACGCTTTAACAGACGGTTCGCCAGTCGCGGTGTTCCGCGTGAACGTCTCGCGAGCTCAAATGCACCTTCCTCATCAATCTCCACTCCAAGTGTTTTTGCCGAATGCAGGATGATCGTCTTTAATTCTTCCACCGTATAAAACTCCAGATGATGTACCACACCGAAACGATCACGGAGCGGTGCCGACAAAAGTCCCGCCCTTGTGGTTGCACCAACCAGTGTAAATTTGGGCAGATCCAGACGGATTGCACGAGCTGTTGCACCTTTACCAATCATAATATCGATCACATAATCTTCCATTGCCGGATATAGCACTTCCTCCACCTGACGGTTCAGCCTGTGTATCTCATCCACAAACAGGACATCCCCTTCCTGCAGATTGCTTAAGATAGCCGCCATCTCGCCCGGCTTTCCGATTGCAGGCCCCGATGTCACCTTAAGATGCGTCCCCATCTCATTTGCAATGATTCCCGCAAGCGTCGTCTTTCCAAGTCCCGGAGGTCCATAAAAAAGTACGTGATCCAACGACTCGCCTCTTTGTTTTGCAGCTTCAATATATACTTTTAAATTTTCCTTCGCCTTCTGCTGTCCGATATAATCATCAAGCGTCTGCGGGCGCAGGCTTTTTTCGATTTTAATATCCTCTTCCTGCACCTGTGTGGAAATGACTCTTTTTTCCATTTAATTTTTCACCACATTTCTATAAAAATGCCATATTCTTTAATGCCATCTTTAATATTTCTTCCACGTCCGTCTCTTCTGTAATTTCAATGCCGTTTAATGCACGCAGCGCCTCGGAGGACGAATATCCAAGTGCAACCAAAGCCTGCACCGCCTCGTTTTTGGTGCCCTGGGCATGATTTTCTGCCGGTTCGCCCGTCTTTTCAAACTTCTGTTCAAACGCGTCTTCTAAGCTCATTTTATCTTTTAATTCCAGAATCAGTCTCTGCGCCGTCTTTGTACCGACTCCCGGTGCCTTTGCAATCGCTTTTGCATCATCACCAAGGACTGCAAACCGCAGATCATCGGTCGTCATCACGGACAGAATCGCAAGTGCTCCCTTCGGTCCGATCCCGCTGACACCTAAAAGCAGCTTGTAGATTTTCAATTCATCTTTGGTCAGAAATCCAAAAAGCAGCATGGCATCTTCCCTGACATGCAGATAAGTATATACTTTTACCTCTTCCCCGACAGAAGGCAGATACCGGAACGTCTGTCCGGTTGTGTAAATATGGTAACCGATCCCTCCGGTTTCCACCACAATGCTCTCCTCATCCATATCTCTCAAAATGCCTTTGATATATGAATACATGTTAATCCTCCTAATGCTGCTGTCCACACTTATCGTGTGAGCAGCAAGCTCTAATTACACCATCCGGTTTCCAATCCGTTTTATCATTTCCTGTGCCGCAATGCCGATCAGGAAACCGGTCAGTGCCCCGGCAAATAAAAGCACCGGCATATAATAAAAAATATTATAATTTTCAACAACATACGCTGCCACAATAAGCTGTCCGACATTGTGAAAAATTCCACCGCTCACACTGACAGGCAGAACGCCAAACCATTTCATCCTTTTTAATAGATACATTGCAAGGAAACTGAGCAGTCCGCCTGCCAGACTATATAAAATGCTGAACATATTTCCAAACAGAAAACCCGCCAGCACGATACGCAATGTAGAAACTGCCAGTGCCTCTTTTGTGCCAACGCAATATAGCATCAGTACCACAACAATGTTCGTCAGTCCAAGTTTTACACCCGGTATTCCAAAATAAAACGGAATCAGTGACTCCACATAGCTGCAGATCAGTGCCAGTGCCAGATATACACCTAAGTATGCCGTTTTTTTCTTATCTCGCAATGGAATCCAACTCACTTTCTCCTGCACCAATCACCTGCACCACCACTTTGTTTGGAAGACAGACGATTGTTTCGTTTGTTTTTGAAATAGCCTTCTGGTGCACGCAGAGCTTGTCCGGGCAGTCCGCCTCTGTCACATCCGCTTTTCCATCTCTGATCACAAGCAGATTCGTTGTTTTCCCGTCTTTCTGGATTGAAATCTCCTCATCCTTATCAAGCGGGTAGGTTCCATAGATTTTTCCATCTACCGTGACTTCCACACTTGCCCCGGTATCCTGGTGTGTCAGATAAAATCCTGCCGCAATCCCTGCCAGACCGATGAAAACTATCATTAAGAAAATAATATCTTTTTTTTTCATTCTTGCTCGCCCATGTAATAGAAGCCAAAGGCTTCTTTTTATGATTTTATATACACTCCCCCATATAATAGAAGCCAAAGGCTTCTTCTCAGGTTTTTATATACACTCCCCCATATAGTAGAAGCCTTTGCATTCCAACAGTTTCACATTCACGATTTTTCCGATCATATCCTCGGTTCCCGGAAGATGTACCACAGAGTTATTGCTGAGTCTTCCGGTCACAAGTGACGCATCCTGCTCATTTTTTTCTTCGATCAGAACCGAAAGTGTCTGTCCGGTCAGCGCTCCTGCTTTTTCTGCGGAGATCGTCTGCACTTCTTTTAACAGACGGTCAAACCGTGCCTTGATCACGTCCTCCGGGATCTGGTCTTCCATCACTGCCGCAGGAGTTCCGGTACGTTTGGAATAAATAAAAGTAAACGCACTGTCGTAACGCACTTTGCGTACCACGTCCATGGTCTCCTCAAAATCTTCCTCCGTCTCACCCGGGAATCCGACAATAATATCTGTTGTCAGCGCGATATCCGGCACTGCGGCACGGATCTTATCTACCAGTTCTAAATAATGTTCTTTGTCATAGCGGCGGTTCATCAGCTTTAAAATACGGCTGCTTCCGGATTGCAGCGGAAGATGCAGATGTTTACAGATTTTTTTGGAATTTTTCATAACCTCGATCAGATCATCGGAAAGATCTTTCGGGTGGGATGTCATAAAACGGATACGCTCAATGCCATCTACCTTTTCGATCTCCTGCAAAAGCTGTGCAAACGTCATTGGCTGCTCTAAATTTTTGCCATAAGAATTGACATTCTGTCCCAGGAGCATAATTTCCACAACTCCGTCAGCCGCAAGGCGTTCCACCTCACGGATGATTTCTTTGGGCTCTCTGCTCCGCTCCCTGCCGCGCACATACGGTACGATACAGTAACTGCAGAAGTTGTTGCATCCAAACATAATATTAACACCTGATTTAAAGGAGTATTTTCTTTCAACCGGAAGATCCTCAACGATCTTATCGGTATCTTTCCAGATATCGATCGTCATGGATGTACCATGACCTGCCGCATGCTCTGAATAACTGTTTTCCAATGCGGTAACGATCAGCTCTGCAAATTTATAGATATTATGTGTTCCAAAGATCAGGTTTACAAAACGGTAACTCTGTTTAATCTTTTCTACCACTGTCGGTTCCTGCATCATACAACCGCACAGTCCGATCATCATAAATGGATTTTTCTTCTGAAAGCCGTTTAAGTATCCCAGTCGTCCGTATACTTTATTGTTTGCATTCTCACGAACTGTACAGGTGTTATAAATAACAAAATCTGCTTTCTCGGAATCTTCCTCCACATAGCCGATCTTTTCCAGAATACCAACTAATTTTTCGGAGTCCCTTGCATTCATCTGGCATCCGAATGTGGATACATGAAAAGTCAGCGGACTTCCTTTTTCCTCGGAAAGCTGTCTTAAATACTCTTTTGCAATATCCATAAAGTAATACTGACGTTCCGGTTCCGTTGCCGGAATCTGGTTTTTATCTGCGATGCGCAATGTCGGGCGCACTCCCGTTGTAACTTTCTGACTCATAAAACTGTTAAATCCTCACTATTTCTATTGCTTTTTCTTATGGTCTTACCTGACCATTTCCATAAATGATATATTTTGTGCTGGTTAATGCTTCTAAGCCCATCGGACCTCTTGCATGAAGTTTCTGCGTGCTGATACCGATCTCCGCGCCAAAACCAAACTCAAAACCATCCGAAAACCGTGTGGATGCATTGACATAGACACAGGCAGCATCCACTTCATCTAAAAACTTCTGTGCATTGGTATAATTTTCCGTAATGATCGCCTCGGAATGTCCTGTATTATAGCGGTTAATATGGGTGATCGCCTCATCCACGGAAGTTACCGTCTTTGCAGAGATCGTATAATCTAAATATTCCCTGCCCCAGTCTTCTTCCACGGCCGGTTTGATCAGTTCTTTATTCAATGCAGCGTCGGCTTCTGCTGCCGCAAAACTTCTCTCATCTGCATGCACCTCCACGTTTTTTTTCTGAAGTGCCTCTGTCAGTTTCGGCATAAACGCATCCACGATCTTTTCATGAATGACAAGCGACTCGCAGGCATTACAGACACCGATCCTCTGGGTTTTGGCATTCAGAATGATATTTACCGCCATGTCAAAATCAGCAGACTCATCCACAAAAATATGACAGTTTCCGGTTCCTGTCTCGATCACAGGTATCGTTGCCTGATTCACAACTGCACGGATCAGTCCTGCTCCACCACGTGGAATCAGAACGTCGACATACTGGTTCATTTTCATGAATGCTGTCGCAGTATCCCTTGACGTATCTTCGATCAGAGATGCTGCTTCTTCTGGAATACCAAGCTGCTCTAACGTCTTCTGGATAACCGAAACGATCGCGATATTCGAATAGATCGCATCACTTCCCCCCTTTAAGATCACAGCATTCCCGGTCTTAAAACAAAGCCCGAAGGCATCAACGGTCACATTCGGCCTTGCCTCATAGATCATGCCGACCACACCAAGCGGTACACGTTTTTTTCCGATCATCAGACCGTTCGGACGTTTTTTCATGGAAAGGACTTCCCCGATCGGATCATCTAAAGCTGCTACCTGCTGCAGACCTTCCGCAATCTGTGCGATTCTCGCTTCATTTAGCATCAGACGGTCTAAGAGTCCTTCCGGCATATGATTATTCCTGCCATTTTCAAGATCTTTTTCATTTGCGGCAATGATATCAGCAGATGCAGCAATAAGTGCATCTGCCACTGCGATAAGAGCCTGATTTTTCTCATTGGTGCCTAACGTGGCAAGGGTGCGGGATGCAGCTTTGGCTCCCTGGCATATTTGTTCTAGTTCCATGATGATACCTTTCCTTTCTGTGAAATGTTTATACGGTGTTGCGGCGATACTTGGGCGAAACTCTGCGATAGGCTGTGGTTGTTGTGAAACAGGCACCTGTTTAACAACAGTCGAAGGTTTTGGGAGAGTTTCGCTTTGAATTGCCTCAGATTATCTTATATTCACTTTCTTCGGTATAGATACGATACATTTTTATATCTGTATCAAGTACTTCCAACTCTGGTTCAAGCTGGTTCTCGTAAGCTAATGCATAGCGGTTTAGCTTTGCAAATCTTGCAAAATAGCGGTCGTAAAAGCCCTTACCGTAGCCGTAGCGGCTGCCAGTGGGGGTAAAGACGACTCCTGGAACTAAGACTGCAACCTGTTGGTCGTATAAATCCATGGGATTTATACGGCGGCATTCCACAGTTGGTTCCATGACATGAAATGCACCCTCTGATATCTGTGCGAAAGATGTGATCTCGTAAAATTCCATGGTACAGTCTGTTCCTGTCCGTGGCAGCGCGACATGTTTTCCATCATGTAACGCCTGTCTGAGAAACGTCAGGCAGTCTGCTTCTTTTCCAAGCGGATAATATCCAAAAATCCAGTCTGTTTTGGCATACCAGTCCGATTTTAACAGATTATCACAGATTTTTCTGCTCTTTTCATGTTTTTCAGATTCTGACATTGCATTTCGGATGGCAAGATGTTTTTTCCGGATCTCTTTTTTATCAGGAAAGCTTTTTCTTGTTTCCATATTCTTCCCCAAGGTTTGTGACGGTACCGTCCGGATTCTGCATGTCAATATTGTTTAACTGTGCTACAAGATTCCTTTTTACATCTGCAACATAGGCTTTGCGCAGCATTGCCTGTTCTTCTTTTTCCGCCTCGGTAAGTCCTTCCGCCTGTGATTTGCGGTAAAGTGCGTTGATTCTGTCGATCTGTTCCTGTTTCATAAAAATCTCCATTCCTGCGTGTGAAAAATTTATTATTCACATAAATTTTTTCTATCCGATTGTTTCTAATATAAAATCCTGAATACGGAATGTTTCCTTTTTCTGTGCTTTAAAAATGGTTCCCCTAAAGCTGTCATCAAAAATATGATGCAGTACGCAGACGTCCGCTCCGTTTGCAATGATCATATCTGTTCCGGAAAGTGTCGCGATCTTTGCCGCTGTCAGCTTGGTCGCCATGCCGCCGGTTCCGACATCACTTCCGGTCGTACTCTTTGCCATTCCAAGAATGTCTGAATCCATTTTTTCGACCACTTCAATCAGTTTTGCATCCGGATTCTTATGCGGATCATCCGTAAATAATCCATCAATATCTGATAACAAAATCAAAAGATCTGCTCCGATCAGGGAAGCAACGATTGCAGAAAGCGTATCATTGTCGCCAAACTGCATCTCATAAGTAGATACCGTGTCATTTTCATTGACGATCGGGATCGCACCCAAACGGAACAGTTCATCAAATGTATTCTTGGCATTTTCCCTCGAAACCGGGTTGACCATGGTATTTTTGGTCATAAGTACCTGACCTGCCACCTGATTATATTCAGCAAACAGCTTCTGGTAGATCATCATCAGTCTCGCCTGTCCGACCGCTGCACATGCCTGTTTTGTGGAAAGTTCCCGCGGCCGCTCTGTCATGCCAAGCGATTGTCTGCCGACTGCGATCGCACCGGAGCTGACGAGACATACGTCCATGCCACGGTTTCTTAAATTGCAAAGCTCGCGCACCAGGTGCTCTAGTTTTGTAAAATTCAAACCGCCGGTCTCCTCATAATTTAACGAAGAAGAACCGATTTTAACTACAACTCTTTTTTTCTCATGAAAGTGAAAACTACTCTGGTCCATTTTCCCAACGAATCCCCTTTATTCCTGATTATGCTTTTTCGAACATATGCACTGTATTATACTCTATCATATCTGATTCAAAATATCAAAGGGAAAAAAGAGAATATCTGTTCTACCTTGGCACATCCACAACGAATTGCAGTAAAAATAATATATTATGGTATACTTGTGGCATTTTTATTTTTATGCTAAAGTGTTGTTCGGACAACTCAAGTTGTTTTCCTTGAAAATCAGGTAAAAATGGAGAATTTTATGAAACGAAACTATCGATTATTTTTATGTATACTGCTGTCTATGCCGGTTTTACTGCTATCCGGCTGTGATCTGCCATCCCGGCTCAATTTTGGCAAAACTTCCGGCTCCGGCGAATCAATCTCCAAATCGGGTTTTTATTTTAATACCGTCATTACCGTCACCTTATATGGAACAAAAGACGAAACCCTGCTCGATGACTGTTTTTCTCTGGCAGACACTTATGAAAATTATTTTTCCAACACGATTGCAGACAGCGATGTGTCAAAAATCAATGCGGCAGACGGTGCACCTGTCACCGTACATGAAGAGACCGCAGAACTGATTAAAAAAGGGCTTTATTACGGAGATCTGAGCAATGGAAAATTTGATATTACGATTGGAAAATTATCGGATCTGTGGGATATTTCCACAAAGGCTTTGTTAGATCAGACAGACGTCTCCATGATCCCATCTGATGATGAGATCAAAAAGGCTTTAACGACAGTAGACTATCAGAATGTAGTTGTTGATGGCAATACCGTCACCTTAAAAGATCCGTCCGCTAAAATTGATCTCGGCGGAATTGCCAAAGGATATATTGCAGACCGCATGAAAGATTACCTGAATCAAAAAGGAGCCGCCTGCGGCTATATCAACCTCGGCGGCAATGTGCTCTGTCTTGGTGCAAAACCGGACGGTTCTTCCTATCATATTGGCATCCAACGTCCGTTTGACGAGGAAGGCGCTGCAATGCTCGCTGTATCCGTGACCGACCAGACCGTTGTGTCTTCCGGTGTTTATGAGCGCTATTTTGAGGTGGACGGCAAACGCTATCATCACATTTTAGATACTGCTACCGGATATCCCTATGATAACGGACTGCTGGGTGTTTCGATCATCACGGACGAATCTGTGGACGGCGACGGACTTTCGACCACCTGTTTTGCACTGGGTTTAACTGACGGGATGGCGCTTGTGGAAAGTCTGGATAATACAGAAGCCGTTTTTATTACGGAGGATTATGAACTGCATTTTAGTTCGGGAATGGGGACTAAGATTCCGTATCAGGTGATGGAGTGATGATCTGCCATGGTATGGATTTTATAACTGTATGATCTGATTATTTTCTTCCGTAAAGTTTCCACCATCCATATTCTTTCTCACAAAAGGAACTCCCTTGCGAACATAAAATATATTATCTGTAAGCAGTGCATCCGGGTTTTCGGACGGGCTGATGGTTCCACCTAAATCATCATAACTGACGTTATTACGAAATGTGTTATGAATGGCCTCCTGCATACAAAACATCACACAACCGCCTTCATTTTGCCTGCTGTAATTATACTCATACACCGTTCCATCTCCGGAATCTGCATCGTAAGCCATCCCGTCCTGATTCAGCCGTGTGTCTGCCACTTCATTATAACGAAACAACGCATCTTTACATTTCCATGGCCAGATTGCCGCAGCAACCTTTCCACCACGGTTGCCCGGATTGCAATAAATACGGTCATTGATCTCACATGCCACAGAATCGGTCATATTATGTTCCACAAACGGGCGCAGTGCATACATGACCGTTATTCCATCTCCACCTGCCATTTTCACATAATTATCCCGTATCACAATATTCTCATGACCATATTTCAAAAACCTTTTTTTATCCAGTTCTGCACCCGCAAATTTCTCATGTGCATAACTATACCCGACTGCGATCCCCCAACGGCTCACACGATATACATAGCATCCCTCCACCAGGATATCTGAAAATCTTGCCACTCCTGTCATTGCTTCTTCCGCTGGCTGTAATGCTGTCATATAGATGCCGCCATTATTCATATGCTTGTCATAAACATTTCCATGAACATCATGGATTTTAAGATTTCGAAGTGTGATTCCACATCTTAAACCTTTCTCTTTTGCAACGACTGCAACACCTGTACGCTCCATTTTATCTGCCTGTGAATAATTTTCGCCGATCACTTTATCCGCACTGTTTGTAATCTCAATATCCTGTATGATAATATACTCGGCATCAAATAGAAGTACTGCCGAGGAAACATAACCATGGTAAACATGCGTCGGCGAATCCAGTTCTTTTCCATAATCCTGATACCAGATTCCCTGTCCGTCTGTCTTTATCAGAGGATCTTCACCACATCCATAACTTCCAATTACAATCGGCATCTGCTTTGTTCCGCTGTCACGAATCTGTAAAAACTGTTTTTCAAAAACACTTCCACACGCAAGCAATATGTGATCCCCCGGTTTTAGTGCAAGCCTATTGACGGCAAAAAGACTTGCGAATGCACTGTTTTCACTCAAACCGTCATTGGTATCATTTCCGTTTATCGAATCGACATAATATTTCCTGCACAAGTCTGTCATACACTTCCTCCCGCAATCTTTTTTCAATGATCTGCTCTATCTCTTCATAAGAAAAAAGATCTCCAAAATATCTTCCAAATAAATCTTTATTCCGCTCATAGAAAGCTTTTTTCTGATTTTCTGTAATCTCCGGACTGATTCCTGATTTTCTAATATTTTCTGTCGGCTGTACGAAATCCAACCGGAAACGCGTCAATTCATACTGTAGATACATCGGCAATGAATATCTGCGCGGTCCGTAAAATACCGTTTTCTCCATTTCAAGCCTGGCATTCTCTTCATTTTTTTCTGCACATCTTTTTTCCAACGCCTCTATATCGGCGTTTTCAATCAACCCCAGCTTTTCTGCAAGAACAAGTTCGGCTTTCGCATATGCCCACTCTTCTGGTGTAAGGCAGTATCTTTTTTCTATCATTTAACAGCCCCCGTAATTCCATTTGCAAAACTTTTCTGCAGACATAAGAAAATAATCGCCGTCGGAAGTGTACAGATCAGTACACCGAGCATCAACATCCCATAATCAACACTGTAGCCGCTTTTTAAGTTTGCCACAAGCATTGGCATTGTGATGGAATCATTATTTTGAAAGACAATCTTTGGCCACAGATAACTATTCCATGCGTTCATAAAAGTAACCGTCATTGCAGCTCCATATGTTGATTTCATAACAGGCACAAACATCCGGAAAAAAATCTGTATTTCACTTAGCCCCTCCAGACGAGCCGCCTCTATAATATCATGAGGGAAAGACCGCGCCGCCTGACGGAACATCATAATCATAAATGGCGTTGAAATAGACGGCAAAACAAATGCAATCCAGCTATTGACCAGATTCCAGGAAGAGATCATTTTAAAAAGCGGGATCATGATTGCAACAAATGGCAGCATCATAGCTAACAACAATACACTCATCAATATGTCTTTTCCCTTATCATGATAAATTTCAAATCCATAACCTGCAATTGAACAGACCAATAATGTGATAATCGTCATAAGAATCGCATTTCGAAATGAATTGATCATTGCCAGCCCCAGATTCTGATTGGCAATCAATGCCTTAAAATTTTCGACTAAATATGTTCCAGGAAACAGTTTTCCCCTGACCACATCAATACTTTGATTGGTTGCACCACAAACCATGTAATATAGTGGAAATACAGACAAAAAACTTGCAAAAATCAATACAATATGTGATATACATAATTTTCCTTTACTCACGTTTGTCACCTACTTTCATTTGAATTGCAGACAAAATTGCCACTATAATAAGGATAAACACTGAAAGTGCTGCCGCATAATTAAATTTTGGTGTCTCCACAAAAGAAATGTTATAAATATAATGCGTCAATGTCATTGTTGACTTTCCCGGTCCACCAGCCGTTAAATTTACAGACTCGTCAAACAACTGCAGTGTTCCAGACGTTGACATAATAGCCGTCAGTAATATGGTAGGCTTTAACAGTGGAATGGTGATCTTTGTAAACTGTTGAAACGGTGATGCCCCATCAATACGACTCGCCTCATAGACGGAATAATCAATATTCTGCAGCCCTGCAAGATAAAACACCATATTGTAACCGGTCCATCTCCAGACCAACGCGATTATAATTACAAATCTTGCAGCCCATGCATTCTGAAACCAGTCTACGGTCGGAAGTCCAATCGCAGAAATAACGTGATTTACCAGACCATCCTGCGCAAACAGTGACTTAAAAATCATAGAATACGATACCAGTGATGTTGCACATGGCAGGAAAATCATAGTTCGATAGATTCCTTTTCCCTTTATATTCGGATTGTTCAGTAATTGAGCAAGAACAAGGGCAATGATCAACATGACTGGAACCTGTATGATAAAATAAAATACTGTATTGAAAAGACACTGCAAAAATGTTTTGTCCTTCAGTATCCTGACATAGTTTGCAAAGCCAACCCACCTTACAGAATCTCCCATACCATTCTTAAATGACAGCATAAGTGCCTGTATCATGGGATAAAAACAAAATACAAAAATCAATATAGCTGCCGGAAGCAAAAACGCCCAACCAGTGAGGTTATGTTTTCTTTCCAGACTTAATTTTCTTTTTTTCTCCATATATTTTCTCCTAATGTAATACCGGGAACATAAAATTTGTTCCCGGTACAAACCACTTTACATATTTAATTTTCAATATTAAATTCTAATGTTTCCTGTGCATTATTCATTTCACCGTCAATATCAGCATTATTCTGAACAACATTTGTGATTGCATCTGTCAATGCACTTCTTATGTCCGAATAGTATGCACCACAGTCAAATGCTGGAACCGAACCTGCATATCCAACGATATCTTTATATACTGCCTGTCCACCATAAAAATCTGATGCCTGATTATATACATCAGACTGTGCAGCCGGAATGTAGCTTGCAATCGCACCTGCATTCGGCAACAGATCATCATATAATTCCACACTGCTTCCAAATGTAGATTTTAAGAAATCAAATGCAAGTTCTGTATTCTTACAGTTAGAAGATACTGCCCAGCTTGCACCACCACAATTTGCATAATTTGTGGCTCCATCAACTCCATCCAGTTTTGGCATGTTTACAATTGCCCATTTTCCTGACTGATCCTCTGCCGCCTGAATGGATGACATGATCCAGCATCCATTGATCACTCCTGCTGTTTTTCCGTCATTCATAGAGGCAATATACTGATCCCAGTCCGTATACTCGGCAATAATACCCTCATCAACTAATTTTTTATAAACTTCCATTGTCTTTTTTAACGCTTCATTGTCTGCAATATGAACCTTTCCGTCAACAATTGGTGAGGCTCCTGCCGACTGCAGCATTTCCATAAGTAATTCGGATCCACCGGAGGAAGCGATCATTGGCACTCCATTCGCCTCTACTACTTTTTTTGCAAGTTCCTCAAACTGTGACCATGTAGTATCCTTAAAATCGTCAACCGTAAGACCTGCCGCTTCTACCATATCCGAACGAATTGCCATAATCGTTGCACCATTATCAAAAGGAAGTCCATAATTTTTTCCCTCTGCCGTGGAATCTGCAAGTTTTCCCTCTGTAAACTGTGAAAAATCAATTCCGGAATCTGTTAATTCTGTAAAAATTCCAGGAAAATTGGCAATATTTTTATGGAATGAATAGTCCTGCATCAGAAAAATATCCGGTAAAGTACTGTAATCTCCTGACGTTGCAGCTGTAATCAGCTTTGTCTCAATATCATTATAAATATTTTCCTGAATATCCAGTTTAAAATCTGGATGGTCTTTCTGATAAATCTTTTCTGCCTGTTCCATGGCATAAATATTAAAAGTGGGATCCCAGCACCATACCGTAAGTGTTTCATCTCCATTTTCATTTGTTTCTGCGGAAACACTCTGCGTATCCTCATTACTGTTCGTAACATTTTCTTTTTCGTTCGTGTTTCCTTCATTTTGGTTCCCACCACATCCGGCAAACACAGATACTGTCATAGTTGCTGCCAACATGAATCCCAATGCTTTTTTCTTCATAAAAAATACCTCCCTGCAAAAATTATTATTTTTTTATTTTATAAAATATGACGGTATGATACCACTCATAAATTATCAATAGTTACATTGTCTCATTCAACCACCGCATTTCTCCTGGTTCTAGTGTCAACCTTACGATAAAATCGCCATTGATATACAGATCTGTCTGACATTCTTTTCCTGAATTATTTATGACAGCTATTTTTTGCGTTTTCTGAAAAACAGTGACCTCAGTATCTACATTTGTTACGTAATATCGTTTCATCTCCTGTTCCATTCCCGCTGCATAATAAATTGCACGAAGCAGAATACGGCAGTTCTGAGGGGAATACGGCAATCCTGCAAAGTAAACACCGTGACCTTTTCCGTATTGATTAACAACCAGCTGGCTGTATTCTCCATCCATTGCAAGAATCTGATAATGATCTCCCTGCGCATAAATGCGGGTCGTACCTTCTCCGAAATCAATATCCCCTTCAATATCTTCCAAGATAAAATGCTGCGGATTTTTCTCGTTATATTTATCTGTACTTAGTGAAAAACCCATCTCACGATCTACACCAAGCACATCCGCCAGCTGGAAAAATCTTCCCTGATGCTGATATGCTGTCGGTTCTCCTACTCCGATAAATCCACCACCTTCATCCACAAACTGTCTTAACGTTGTTACAACTGCTTCATCAATCCAATTTTCAGCTCCACTGAATGACGTATATGCATCTCCAACATTGATGATCACCCTGATATCTTTTGGGATTCCTTTTTTCACATCATCAAAAGAGATAAATTCCACATCAAACGGCATTCCACTCAGACATTCCAGCACTCCCTCTGCAGAATAAGTTTCTCTGTGCCATATTGCATGATGCACCTGGTTTGACATCCATTTCCGCAAACCTCCCCAACAGTTTAAAACTGCTACTTTAAATGGTGCAACATAAGATTTCGTCCCGTTCATATTTTCATGTATCTGTCTGAATTCCCCGACAACACTTTGAATCTCTTCTATAAATCCCGGCCATTCACTGGCCAATTTTAAATATCCGCCATATCCGATGCGGTCAAGCGGAGAACGTAAAATTGCCCTTCTCGCTTTCATCCAGTTGTCCTTTGCCTCCCCTATGGGATCTCCGCCTTCTCCAAACACGTCGGGGAAAAAATATGGCAAAAGCCTTCCTTCTGTATATTTAACCCCTTTTATATCTGAAATCATACGGAGTGTCACACCACTGCCAACAGAACCAACTACTGCATCCAGACCAATTTCTGCAAAATATTTTCCGTATGGTTCCGTCCCTATCCAATGATCTCCCAAAAACATCATCGCTTCTTTTCCATAGGAATGAACAATATCTACAAGTTCCTTGGCAAGCGCACAAACTTCCTGCTGCTGGAATTCAATAAAATCCTTAAACTCACGACTTGGCACACGGAACATGCTGTTGTGATATCCCTGATCCACAATAAATTCCGGTCTGAATTTATACCCTGCCCACTTTTCAAATTTCTCTAATATGTATGGACTTACACTTGCACTATATCCAAACCATTCTACAAATTTTTCACGTTTTTTATCATCAAAGGTAAGTGTAAACTGGTGAAAAAAAGTCGTAAATCTTACCACGTCGATCTGCGGGTTTTCTTCACACCAGCGTTTTAATTTTTCTTTTACGTACTTCTGGGTTTTCGGCTGCCGCACATCATATGTCAGTTGATGTGGTGTATCTTTCCAATCATTTGTAATAAAGTTATACATATGTACAGGATCCCATATTAAAAACGCCAGAAAACTTACCGTATATTCATGATAAGGAATGGTTTTTATTTCAACTTCTTCCCGTTCTTTTTTAAATTCCCAGTCATCGACAGAAACCACTTCACCCGTTGTGCGATCAATTACTTCCCACCATCTTTTGGGATCATCCAACGTATTGACTTTTAACTGCTGTGTATGAAATCCTTCCATCAATCTTATACATAGTTTTTCACTTCTTGCAGTTACACGATTGCTGATCAGGTATTCCTGTTGAATCTCTTCCGGATTTTGCTCGGCCCAGGCATTATCCTTTCTGGTCGTATAATACGTTGCATATTTCTTTACCGGCTCATTCAATAACGCATCCGGCATCTCCGTTCCGTCACAGTCACGCAATGCATCTGCTCCAAGAAGATTTTTCAATCGTATGGTTTCCTCGACAATGTCTGCATCGGTCGGCAATGTCAGTCTGCCTGTTTGTTTTGTCATTCCTGTCTTCTCCTTTCTTGTCTCATCACCTGATGTTTTTAAGTATATCTGTCTGCATCAACTGCTTCAATTTTTATGTTGCTCTAATTTTTATATATCTTGCTTTATACTCAATAAAATATTTGCATTTATCATAAATTACTGTATACTTGCAATAAGAAACCCTATTTAATTGCTATTTTATTCATCAGTTTCACAACATTATTTTAGTAATATTGCGGTTTTAATCTATAAGATATAAAATTTGATACAACAGGAAGATAATACAAATGAGTAATGAATTAATTAATTTTGAGTACAAAGGAGTACCCGATCCGGATTTTAAACTTCGTTATATTTCTATTTCTAAATACGAAGGGGATTGGCAAAGCCACCCTCACACCCATCAGTTTTCTGAACTTTTCTATGTTATCAGTGGAAAAGGTGTATTTTACATTGAAAATGATACGGTTTCTGTATGTGCAGACGATCTGATAATCATAAATCCACATATTGAACATACGGAAAAAACGATGTCAAACGATCCTATGACCTATATTGTATTTGGTGTAGAAGGGCTCGCTTTCTATTTTAATTCCCAAAACGCTGCTAACCCAAAAGGATACAGCTACTATAATTATGGTTCCGCCAAAACACACTTTATTAATTTTTCCCAGATTATGATAAAAGAGTTTAATGCAAGAAAGCCAGGTTTTGAAGCAATCTGTCATGGTCTCCTACAGGTTTTGCTTGTTTATATTACACGCGAACAGCATCTTTCTGTCATATCTGATACCACTTTGCAAATATCAAAGGAATGTTTTGTTGCGAAAAAATATATTGATGCTAATTATGCAAAAAATATTACTTTAGATCTGCTCGCTGAAATCACCCATATCAACAAATTTTATTTATCACATTCTTTTACGGAGTATGTTGGAACATCCCCCATCAATTACCTGATGGAAACCAGACTCGCTGCAAGCAAAGAACTATTGCTCAGCTCCAGTCGCTCGATTGCAGAAGTTGCATCCAGCACAGGTTTTTCATCACAGTCGTATTTTTCGCAGATTTTCCGAAAGAATACAGGTATGTCACCCCTGCAATACCGTAAACTGAAACAAACAGATTCGAAAACCATGCAGGATGATTCCTATTATATTTGAAAATTTTATAGAAACATATAGACTTAATTGATCATTTCATGCACAAAATGATACACATTTTCTTTATTACGACAAAACAAAAAAATCCGCCAAAGCCCCACTGCATAGAAATGCAGTCCCAGTCTTTGACGGATTTTCTTATTCATTGATTTTCATTTTATTTCTGGTTAATATAGTTGACCAGTCCCTCACAGTCAATAATTTTCTGCATGAACGGCGGGAACGCCTGACCCTGATATGAGGTACCCTTTGTCACATCCGTGATCACTCCTGTGTCAAAGTTGACTTCCACTTCGTCCCCGGCTTCGATCTCTTTTGCCGCCTGCGGACATTCAATGATCGGAAGTCCGATATTGATCGCATTACGGTAAAAAATACGTGCAAATGTCTCTGCAATAACACAGCTTACTCCGGCTGCCTTTATAGAAATCGGAGCATGCTCTCTGGATGAACCGCATCCAAAGTTTTTATTTGCCACCATGATATCTCCAGCTTTGACATTTTTCACGAAATCTTTATCGATATCTTCCATGCAATGCAATGCCAGTTCCTTCGGATCAGAAGAATTTAAGTATCTTGCCGGAATGATGACATCGGTATCTACGTTGTCTCCGTATTTGAATACATGACCTTTTGCTGCTTTCATGTTTACTCTCCTTTTTCTTAAACCTATGCTACTTCATCCGGTCCGGAAAGTTTTCCGGTAATCGCACTTGCTGCCGCTACTGCCGGGCTGGCAAGATAAATCTCAGACTCCACATGTCCCATTCTTCCTACGAAGTTACGGTTTGTGGTGGAAACGCAGCGCTCATGCTCTGCAAGAATTCCCATATAACCGCCAAGGCAAGGTCCACAGGTCGGTGTGCTCACGACTGCACCAGCCTCGATAAAGGTCTTAAGCAGTCCTTCTTCCATTGCATCAAGGTAAATCTTCTGTGTTGCCGGAATCACGATCACACGCAATCCTTTTGCTACTTTTTTACCTTTTAAAATAGATGCTGCCACACGCAGGTCATCCATTCTTCCATTTGTACAGGAGCCGATCACTACCTGGTCGATCTTAATATCACCGACTTCATCGATCGTCTTTGTATTCTCCGGAAGATGCGGAAATGCAACCGTAGGTTTTAAAGTACTAAGATCGATTGTATAAGTTTCCTCATACTCTGCATCCTCATCTGCCTCATAAACAACATATGGGCGTTTTGAATGTGCTTCCATATACTCTTTTGCCAGATCATCTACCGGGAAAATACCATTCTTTCCACCTGCTTCGATCGCCATATTTGCAATCGTAAAACGATCATCCATTGAAAGGTAAGAAATGCCATCTCCAACAAATTCCATTGATTTGTAGAGCGCACCGTCCACACCAATCATTCCGATGATATGTAAAATGATGTCTTTTCCGCTGATCCATTTTGCCGGTTTGCCGGTCAGGACAAATTTGATCGCTGCCGGGACTTTAAACCATGCTTTTCCGGTTGCCATACCAGCCGCCATATCCGTACTGCCGACTCCGGTGGAAAATGCACCCAGCGCACCGTAAGTACAGGTGTGGGAATCCGCACCGATAATGACATCGCCAGCCACGGTAAGACCTTTCTCCGGCAGCAGTGCATGCTCTATTCCCATCTCTCCTACATCAAAATAATTTGTAATATCATGCCGGCAGGCAAACTCTCTGACGCATTTGCAATGCTGTGCAGATTTGATATCTTTATTTGGCACAAAATGATCTAACACAAGTGCGATCTTATCCTTATCAAAGACACCGTCCACCTTCATTTTATCCATTTCATGAATCGCCACCGGTGAAGTAATGTCATTGCCTAAAACCAGATCCAAATCTGCCTCAATAAGCTGTCCGGCACTGACTGATGGAAGTCCTGCATGAGCTGCAAGGATTTTCTGTGTCATCGTCATCCCCATGGGTATATCCTCCTAAAAAATTAAAATCTGTGTCAGGAATGGTGTGTGCCCGTTCCTTTTTTGTGTGATGTGTGTGTAGAACAACATTCGCTGTCCTATCTGTATGTTATTCTAACACAGGTGTTACTATAATAAAAATACATATTAAATATATTTACCATAACTAAACTTCATGGTATAATGAGAAAAATTATCGATGTATCCAGTATCAGAAAGGAATTTTATCATGAACCAGAATTTATCATCTTACCGGATTTTTTATACCGTTGCAAATACCGGCAACATTTCAAAGGCTGCCAAAGAACTCTACATCAGCCAGCCTGCCATCAGTAAATCCATCCAGAAATTAGAGGAAGGTGTCGGCTGCAAGCTGTTTTCCCGAAGTTCGCGTGGCGTTGTCTTAACCGATGAGGGAAAACTGCTCTACGACCATGTGAGCAGTGCCTTTGAGACTTTAACCCTCGGTGAGGAAAAATTAAAACGTTCCATTGAGCTCGGTGTCGGACACTTAAAGATCGGTGTCAGCGCAACCCTCTGTAAATATCTGCTGCTTCCTTATTTGCAGGAATTTATAAGACAGAACCCGCATGTCTCTATCTCCATCACCTGCCAGTCGACCAACGAGACACTTGAACTGCTCGAGGACAATAAGATCGATATCGGTCTGGTAGGAAAACCGGATAATTTAAAAAATATCCATTTTGATTTTCTCGAAGAGATCGAAGATATCTTTGTCTGCACCAAAGACTATCTGCGGAATTTGCGCGCACGCGGCGTCCACAAGGATCAGATCCTTACAAACTCAACACTGATGCTGCTCGATAAAAACAATATGACACGCCAATATATCGACGACTATCTTTCTGACAACCAGATTCAGGTCAAGGAATCCATCGACATCTCCAGCATGGATCTTCTGATCGACTTTGCCCGTATCGGTGTCGGCGTTGCCTGCGTCATCAAAAGTTTTGTAAAAGAGGATCTCGCCTCCGGCGCCTTAGTGGAGATTCCGCTTGGCATCCCAATCCATAAGCGTGAGGTCGGTTTTGCCTATAAAACAACGACAAAACCTTCCAAAACACTTGGGGAATTTATCCGGTTTTATAAAAACTTTTAACAGATACAATATAATAGAATGCACGCTCCGCGAACATTCTATTATCATGAACTATACAGCCAGGTTGGCAAAGCCAACTGGCTCAATAAACTTTACTTTTTCTCAAAACTATACAGCCAGGTTGGCAAAGCGAATTGGCTCAATAAACTTTATTTCTTTTCAAAACTATATAGCCAATTCGCTTTTAAGAAGTAAATCAAAAAGATCACCGAACTGATTGACCAGGTCAGCGGGTACGCCCAGAAGATGACCTGGATTTTCGGGATAAAATGCACGGTAACCGTGATGTATGTAATTCTTATGATGCACCAGGATGCAAGCATGACAAACATTGGCACGGTAGATTTTCCCGCACCGCGCATGATACCGGCGATACAGTGCGAAAATGCCAGAAAGCAATAGAAAAATGCTTCTATGTGAGCCTGTCTGGTTGCAAATTCAACAACCTGCGCTTCATTGTTAAATGCCGCTGCAAGCTGCGGAATTGTAAAAAATACGATCACACCGACAACTTCTGCAAGCAGTGTCGAACAGGTAATGCCAAAATACGCACCTTTTTTGGCCCTGTCATACTGTTTTGCTCCGAGATTCTGCCCGATGAACGTTGTGAGAGACATTGCAAAACAGGTGATCGGCAAAAATGCAAATCCTTCTATTTTCGAATAAACACCACATCCCGCAACTGCCATCACACCAAATTTGTTGATATTCGTCTGCACGATGATATTGGCAAATGAAATGATGGAGTTCTGCATACCGGACGGCAGTCCGATTCCGATGATCTGTCCCAACATTCCCTTATGAAAACGGATCTGTGAGATCTGTACCTGATAGACATCTTTGGTGCGCATCAGACGGAGCATACATAAAAATGCGCTGGAAAACTGCGAGATGATCGTCGCAAGTGCCGCCGCACCAACGCCAAATCCCAGTAAACCTACAAACAATAAATCCAGTACAATATTTACAATCGATGAGAAAATCAGATAATAAAGCGGATGTCTGCTGTCCCCGACCGCCTGCAAGATTCCCATCACGATATTATACATGACAAATGCGACCGATCCCGCAAAATATACCCTGAAATATACAATGGAGTTTGGCAGCACCGACTCCGGCGTTCCCATCAATACAAGAATCTGGGGTGCCAATATCATTCCGACCGCTGTCAGGATACAGCCGGACACCAGACCAAATGCAATATTGGTATGTACTGCTTTTTTCAATCCTTCATAATCTGCTGCTCCAAAATATTTCGAAATGACAACGCCGGCACCAACTGCAATTCCATTAAAAAAGCCGACCATCAGAAATATCAGACTGCCGGAAGAACTGACAGCTGCAAGAGCATCACTGCCAAGAAAATTACCGACGATCAGAGAATCGGCGGTATTATATAACTGCTGAAACAGGTTCCCTAAAAAGAGGGGGATTGCAAATGACACAATCCCCTTCCAGATGGAACCCTCTAATAAGTTTGTTCCTTTTTTCATCTTATTTCATTACAATATTGACAATTCTTCCCGGAACGTAAATCTCTTTTACAATGTTTCCAGTCAGCTTATCTGCAATTGATTCTTTTGCTTTTGCAATAACATCATCTTTTGCGTCATTTCTGCCGATTGCCAATGTTCCTTTCGTTTTTCCATTGATCTGTACTGCGATCTCAACCGTATTTTCAACTGTTTTTGCCTCGTCAAATTCCGGCCATTTCTGCTGGTATACATAACCTGTTCCGCCAATGATCTGCCAGAGTTCCTCTGTGATATGCGGAGCAACAGGGTTTAACAGAATTAAGAGTGTCTCATACTCGCCCTTAGTCACAGCATTTTTCTTATAGAACTCGTTAATCAAAGCCATCATTGCAGCGATCGCGGTATTGTATTTCAGATTTTCATAATCGCTGCTGACTTTCTTGATGGTCTGATGCATCTTTGTCTCAAGTTCTTTGGAATATCCGGTTTCTTCTGTCATGATGTCCTGTAACTTCCATACACGCTCTAAGAAACGACGGCAGCCCTTGACGCCATCCTCAGACCAGGATGCACTTAAATCAAATGCTCCAATGAACATCTCATAAGTTCTTAAGGTATCTGCACCATACTCTCTTACGATATCATCCGGATTTACGACATTTCCTCTGGATTTTGACATCTTCTCTCCGTTCTCACCAAGGATCATTCCGTGGGAAGTACGTTTCTGGTAAGGCTCCGGACATGGAACTACTTTCTCGTCATAGAGGAATTTATGCCAGAATCTGGAATATAACAGATGGAGTGTTGTATGCTCCATACCGCCGTTGTACCAGTCTACCGGCATCCAGTATTTTAATGCCTCCGGACTTGCAAGTGCCTCATCATTGTGCGGATCGGTATATCTTAAGAAATACCAGGAAGATCCAGCCCACTGCGGCATTGTATCTGTCTCTCTCTTTGCAGGACCTCCACAACAAGGACAGGTCGTATTTACCCAGTCTGTCATGGCAGCAAGCGGTGACTCTCCATTGTCAGTCGGCATGTAGCTCTCTACCTCAGGAAGCATCAGTGGCAGCTCGCTCTCATCAATCGGCACATAGCCGCATTTATCGCAGTGAACGATCGGGATCGGCTCACCCCAGTAACGCTGACGGGAGAATACCCAGTCTCTTAATTTATAGTTAGTCTTTGCTGTACCAATGCCTTTTTCCTCTAAAAATGCAATCATTTTTGCCTTTGCATCTTTTACTTCCAGTCCGTTTAAGAACTCAGAATTGATCAGAACACCGGTTGCAACATCTGTAAATGCCGCTTCGTTGATGTCAACTTCCTCACCATTTTTTGCAACAACCTGTACCATTGGAATATTGAACTTTTTGGCAAATTCCCAGTCCCTCTCATCATGTGCCGGTACTGCCATGATCGCGCCTGTTCCGTAAGACATTAATACATAATCGGAAATCCAGATCGGGATTTCTTTTCCGGTTACCGGATTGACTGCCATAAGACCGTCAATCTCCACACCCGTCTTATCTTTTGCAAGTTCTGAACGTTCAAAATCGGATTTCTTTGCAGCTTCCTCACGGTATGCAGCAATCGCATCCCAGTTCTTTAACTCGTCTTTATATTTATCAATGATCGGATGCTCCGGAGATACAACCATGTAAGTAGCACCAAATAATGTATCACAACGTGTCGTATAAACACGGAGTTTGTCCTCTTTTCCGGCGATCGCAAAATCTACCTCTGCACCCTGTGATTTACCGATCCAGTTTTTCTGGGAAACCTTGACACGCTCGATATAATCTACATCATTTAATCCCTCTAACAGCTTCTCAGCATAATCGGTGATCTTTAACATCCACTCGCTCTTTACCTTGCGGACAACCGGAGCACCACAGCGCTCGCAGACACCGTTTACAACTTCCTCGTTTGCCAGGCCTACTTTACAGGAAGTACACCAGTTGATCGGCATCTCTTTTTTGTAAGCAAGTCCTGCTTTAAACAGTTTTAAGAAAATCCACTGTGTCCATTTGTAATAACTCGGATCTGTAGTGTTGATCTCTCTGTCCCAGTCGAAAGAATAGCCCAAAGAATGAAGCTGCTCTTTGAAACGCTTTACGTTATTCTCGGTTACAATCTTCGGATGGATCTTATTTTTGATCGCATAGTTCTCAGTCGGAAGTCCGAATGCATCCCATCCCATCGGATACAGTACGTTATAGCCCTGCATTCTGCGCTTTCTTGCTACGATATCAAGTGCTGTATAAGGTCTCGGATGACCTACATGAAGTCCCTGTCCTGACGGATATGGGAATTCTACCAGTGCATAATATTTTGGTTTGCTGTAGTCGTCTGTCGCAGCAAAAGCCTTATTGTCATCCCAGACTTTCTGCCATTTTTTCTCAACGACTTTGTGATTGTAAAGTTCTGACATATAATCCTCCTTGTTTTGCGAAGAAAAATGCGACTGCCCTTGCAGGAGCAGAGGATTTTCCTCCTTGTTTTGCGGAGCAAAATCCGAGCCCTATGGCGAGGAGAGGATTTTCCTCCTTGTTTTTGCGAAAAAAAACTCCGTCTCCGAAGATATGCTTTTAAAATTGCACATCCTCTTAGAGACGAAGTCTATCTTACTCCGTGGTACCACTCTAATTCGTATTCTTTTGATTTCATTTCCCATCTGTCAATATTTAAAATCCATCTGCTCATCTGTCAGATCAATTTTAACATGAAAACAAGACAATACGCTCTTATGATCCTTAACGCGGACAACACGCTTTTGCTTACACACTATAAACCTAACTGATAGCTTGGGCAAAAGGACTCAAAGGCGAGTTGGGAATTTTTCTTTACTGTCTCGCAGCATCCGGCAGCTCTCTGAAAAATAAAAAATTCTTACTATTCCTTATCAAAGTCTGATGTATTTTATTCACAACATGATTTATTTTATCATATACCATGGTTTTGTCAAGTACCAACCGCCCTGCCGGAAACGTTTCCTCCAGCTGTCATAAAAGTTTTTCTGATACCGGTTCACAAGTTCTTAAGGTAAAAAAAGAACCATCATATGAAATGTACCACATGATGATTCTTTCTTTTATCTTTCCAACAATAAATCTATACTCTAAAGTATAATATCCATTGTCTCATTACTCAGCTAAAAATTAGTTATTGATCAGTTTGTCCTCTTCGTTGTTCCAGCTGTACAGTTTACGGATCTCTTTACCAACCTGCTCTGATGGATGCTCTGCAGCTTTCTTTCTCATAGCCTTGAAGTGAACCTGACGTCCTGCAGGAGACATATCAAGTAAGAAATCTTTTGCAAATGTACCATCCTGGATATCGGAAAGGATCTGTTTCATCGCTTTCTTTGTATCCTCTGTGATGATCTTCGGTCCTGTGATGTAATCACCATACTCTGCTGTGTTGGAGATAGAATATCTCATTCCCTCGAAACCTGACTGGTAGATTAAGTCTACAATCAGTTTCATCTCATGGATACACTCGAAGTATGCATTTCTTGGGTCATAACCAGCTTCGCATAATGTCTCAAAACCAGCCTGCATTAATGCACAAACACCACCGCAGAGAACTGCCTGCTCTCCGAAAAGGTCTGTCTCTGTCTCGGTACGGAATGTTGTCTCAAGAACACCAGCTCTTGCTCCGCCGATACCAAGTGCATATGCTAATGCAAGATCCTGTGCTTTTCCTGTTGCATCCTGCTCAACAGCGATCAGACAAGGTGTTCCTTTTCCAACCTGATACTCAGAACGTACGGTATGTCCCGGAGCTTTTGGAGCGATCATGGTAACATCTACATCCTTTGGAGGTACGATACATCCGAAATGAATATTGAAACCATGTGCGAACATTAACATGTTGCCTGCCTCAAGGTTTGGCTCGATATCTTTTTTGTACATATCTGCCTGTTTCTCATCGTTGATTAAGATCATGATGATGTCGGCTTTCTTTGCTGCCTCTGCTGTTGTATATACTTCAAATCCCTGTTTCTCAGCTTTTGCCCAGGATTTGCTTCCCTCATAAAGACCAATGATAACATGGCATCCTGAATCTTTTAAGTTTAATGCATGTGCATGTCCCTGACTGCCGTAGCCGATGATTGCGATCGTCTTTCCGTCTAACAGTGAAAGGTTACAGTCTTCCTGATAAAATATTTTTGCTGCCATAATTAATTTCCTCCAGTTTTGGTTTCTTAATAAAAAATATGTATTTGCATATTCTTATCTGCTTATTTTGTTATAATGATACTCTTTTGCCGTCTTCGTCTAACATAACGACATCGGAAATGCCTCTCGACAATCCGGTCAGTCCGGTTCGCGCAAGTTCTAAAATCTCATATCCGGACAGAAGATCTAAAAATGCATCCAGCTTGTCCTGATGGCCTGTCAATTCGATCACCATCGAATCGTGGGTTACATCCACAACTTTTCCATGAAAGATCTCGGTTACATTTAAGATTGGCTGACGTTCTGTATCTTTCGCACGAATCTTTACTAAGATCAGCTCTCTCGTCACGGATGAACCATTTTCAAGTTTTTTGATGTCTACAACATCTTCCAGCTTCGCAAGCTGTTTTTCAATCTGCTCTAAGATCTGTTCATCGCCGGTCGCGACAATCGTAATCCTTGTATATCTCGGATCTGCGGTCACGCCGGAAGAAAAACTGTCAATGTTGTAACCTCTTCTGCTGAAAAGTCCTGAAATATGACTTGTCACGCCCGGGTTATTCTCCACTAATAGAGATAATACCTGTTTTCTCATTCTGCATCTCCAATAGTTTAATACTTTAATCACACATCACACTAAAGCTATGATATCACATCGAAATATTTTGTCAATAAACATTTTTTCATCTGCCCGAAATCATAGTCGATTTTCAGAAAAATTTTGCGGTAATAATCCATATGACCGCTGCTGCCACAAACCAGATGCCAATCTGCCGTATCCTTTTTTCTGCATTCAGATCACCTCTCTGATCTTTTCTCGTGCACGCCCCCGGCACAACTGTCATAAGAAGTCCTGTCAAAAGTAATACCATTCGAATCAGTAACATTTTAAGCTCCTTCGTGTGGGATCAGATCATGATCTCCGTGTTTTTCTTGCTCTTTTCAATGACATGGTTCAGTTTACGGAACGGTATCGCAATAAGAAGTCCAATGACCAGCGAAACGACCAGATAAATTGCAAGTTTTCCAACATAGATCCAGTAGTTCATCTGATAAATTCCACCGATTGTCTCTCTCATGGCATTCATTCCATACGGGAATGGCAGATATTTATAAAGTGACTGGTATACCTGCGGTAATGTCTCAATCGGGAATGTTCCGCCCGCACCGGCAACCTGGATAACCATAACAACGATTGCAAGTGCCTCACCGACATTTCCAAATGCAACGGTAAGCGAGTAAATAAACAGCGTAAATACAAAACTGCTGACTGCTCCGGCAAGCCAGAACAGGAATGGATTATGACACTGTATCCGCACATAAAACAAATCTCCAAGCACCGTGATCAGTGTCTGTGTCTGCCCTATCAGGAAAAACAGGATATAGCGCCCGAAATATGCCTGATATGGTTTTATATCCGTGATGCCCTCTTCCGGTTCTACTTTCACATGAATAATCGCAACCAGAATCAGCGCACCTACCCACAATGCCAGAATCGTATAAAACGGAGCCATGGCAGAGCCATAATTTTCAATCTCATAAATTCCGACAGTGTCAAGATTTACCGGAGAAGAGATGAAACTGCCCAGCTGCTGTGGATCTGTCTCTAATATCTCCATAAACTGTTGATACTGTTCATCCTGTCTCAATGTGGTGAAATCCGCGATGATCTGCGTCAGTTTATTATATAACTCCTGCGCCATTTCTAAAGAATCATATAAATCTGCACTTCCCCTTGAGAGCGTGTCCTCGTATTTTGACAGCACCTTTTCCACATCGCCAAAATCCGCATTGATTCCGTTTAAAATCGATGTCGTTGCGATCATGGAATTCTGCATTGCATTCATCGTGGAATCAAGCTGTGGTTTTACGGTATACTCAAACGTATGCTGCAGCGCATCCAGAGCTGTCTTACAATTTTCAATCTCGGTTGTAATCTGTCCTTTTAAGGTATTGATATCCTCCGCTGTGGCAGTTCCGTTTTCTGCAAGTCCGTTCAGTTCAAGTTCAATCATCTTTAACTGGTCACGCACACCCTGGATCTGCATTCTTGTCTCGTCATCTGCTGTGCCCTCCCAGCTTGAAACCGAGTCATTAAACATTTTTTCCAGATAAGGCACTACGGATATTGTCGCATTCAGTCCGTTTCCTGCCGCATCTTCGTATTTTCCCAGTTTTTCCATGTCATTTTGTATCACCATGGACACATTATTCAGGCTGTTCTCAACCAGATCAAAACTGTATGTAACCATCTGGGTAACCGTATCCGTCGTTGCATTTCCGGCAAGTATCAGACTTTCCATGCTGTTTACCGTGTCCTGACCTGTAGAAACCATGGAATCAAGTCCCGGAAGCATGACCTGGCTTGTTGCGACGATACTCTGTGCAGAATTTAAAATACTTGCAAATGAATTTAAGATGTTGATGTAGCTCTGCAGATCACCGCTTACATCGTTTAACCGCTGCGTAATTGTATCCGCAAGTGAACCTCCGTCAACATCGTTTCCCGCAACTGCATCCCCGACCTGCATCATTGCCTCCGCAAGTGTGCTCACGAAGCTTGCATTCACCTGTTCCTGAACAGACGTTTTGGCTTTTGAGGTAATCTTCGGTGCTATCGCATTTTTCTTTTCATTTTCATAATAAATAATATCCGGGTGTTCGATCTGTCCGCCAAGGAAGCTGATCATCTCCTCCGTAAAATCATCCGGAATCACAAGAGCCGCATAATATTCACCGCTGTATACACCATCCACCGCCTCGTCGGATGTCTCAGTAAATACCCATCCCATAACCTTGTTTTCCTGTAACGCTTCAACAACGGATGAACCGATATTGACAGAAATACCCGCCACCGTTACACCTTCATCTTCTGATACCACTGCAACCTTCAGGTTTGAAGTCGAACTTTCACCATACGGATCCCAGTTTGAAAATATATTAAACCATGCATAGAGGCATGGAATCACACAAAGTCCCATGATAACCACAACCGCAACCACGTTCTGGAAAATCCGTTTCACATCGGAGATAAAGATTTTAAATATATTTTTCATTCTGTTTTCTCCTTTGTATCACTCTCTGTTATTTTGGGTATCTCTGCCTCGGAATTAAACTTTTCATCTAATTTCTGAATGGCATTCTTAATATTTTCCTCTACTTCGTCAAGCTGTTTTCCCATAAGAACATCCACAGCTTTATCCTCTTCATCCCGCAGTTCGTTTAGCTTCTCCTGCAGGTTATAATCTACATACTCTACAAGGATCAGATAAGTTGCAAGTGCAAATAATGATACGATCCATAAAATCAGGAAAACCACCTTGTTACTGTCTGTCCAGAATAACAGGATCAAAAATATAGGCGGAATGATCGCAATACATTTGAGTCCGATCTTGATCCGTTTCTGGTTCTGCAAATGGATATTCTGTTCATATGCAACGAGTTTTCCATACATTTCCTCGTATCTGCTTTTTTCTTCCATTCTTCTCTCTCCAATTCTGCTATCTATAAAAAAAACTTGCTTTTCACGCTTTGCTTCCGCTACATCATTTTTGTATCTTCCATTCGTTTTTCCACAAAGTGATTCAGTTTCACAAACGGAATACGGATTACAAGTCCGATCAGAAGTCCAACTACCGCAAAGATCATCAGCTCCGCCAGATTCTTCATATAATCGCTTCCATACATACCACCGATCGTCTCACGCATGGCATTGATCGCATATGGGAACGGGAAAAATATATAGATATTCCGGTAAACTGCCGGTAAAAGTTCAATTGGGAACGTTCCGCCGGATCCCGCAATCTGAATTACCATGATCACAACCGCAAGTGCCTTACCCACATCACCGAATGAAAGGGCAAGTGAATAGATCAATAGTGTAAATGTAACGCTGGCAAGCGATGCCACCAGCCAGAACCACCCCGGATATAAAATCTGACAATGCAGGATATAGATATCGCCTAATACAATGATCAGTGCCTGTAACTGTCCCATCACAAAAAACAGCAGATATCTTCCAAAAAAGAGCTGATAGGATTTTACATTTTTCAGATTTTTCGGTTCTGCCTTCACCTTGATCAGCGCGACGAGAATCGTTCCTCCAACCCAGATCGCAAGAATCGTGTAAAACGGAGTCATTGCCGAGCCATAGTTTGGAATCGGATAAACCTCCTCTGTCGTAACCAGCACCGGCTGGGAGAAAAACTCACCATATCCTTCCGGATCGCCCTTCATGAACTCCATAAATGCCTGTACTTTTTCATCATCCTCAACCGAATTTAACCGGTCTAACAGCTTCGTTAATTTTTCACTCACACCATCGATAACCGTCTGAATCTGTTCTAAACTGTCATTTGCTCCTGTAACGGTCGTCTCAATGCCGGAAAATACAGAATTCATATCTCCTAACGTGTCATCTAGTCTTGTCAGAATATCTGATACATTGTTCAACATCTGACTCATGCTGTCGATCACATTATCTAACTGTGGAACCAGGCTTGTCGTATACATTTCCTGCATATTTGTGATTGCCTGTGAACAGGTGGTGAGAACCTGCGTCATATCCGACAACGATTTGTTGATTGCATCCGCAACCATACTGCCCGATACCTGTGTATTGATTGTATCCGTCTGGGAATCTCCGGAGAATCCCATTGCGATCTGATTAATGCTGCTGATCGCTTTTTCAATATCTGTTGCCCCGCCATTGATCGATTCAATCGTCTCAATGATTTTCTGAATGACGGTACGGTCTGCATCCGACACGCTATCTTCAACGACCACTTTTTTTAAATGTTCCTGCAAACGGTTCAGTTCCCGCTGCAGTTCCACTGCATCCAGTGCTGCCTGATTCAGACTGTCTGCCGTCTGCTGTGCATCCCCGGCAAGATTCGTCGCATTGATACTCCCCTGAATTTTATTCATAGAATCATTGATGCTTGTCATGGTCTGGTTCACATTTTCACTGAATGATTTTAAGGATGTCTTTGTATCATCCAGGCTGCTTCTCGCCGTACCAAAACTCTTTGCACCGTCGGATACCTTGTCACTGAGTCCCGGGATGCTGCCTTTCGCCTCTGCAACTGCCTGGGAAAGTTCCGAATTTCCGGCAATGAACGTATCGATCATTTTACTGTAACCGATCAGATTTTCATTCAGATTTTCCAGTTTATTCTGAAAATAAGCAAACTTATCGTTCTCTTCCATCTGTTCGGAAATATGATTTGTCTGCTCAAATATATTGCTTGTAAGTACTTCTATGAACTGCTCATTGATGCTCTGTTTTAAGGTGGACACCGCAGAATCCGTAATCTTTGTCGCCACGGCATTCTTTTTTTCATTTTCATAATAAGAGATGGTCGGTCCCTTAAAATCTTCACGAAATACATTATACATACTGTATGTAAAGTCAGAGCTGATGATGACCGCTGCATAATATTCGCCGCTGTATACACCCTCTAAAGCCGCATCTTTTGTATCTGTAAACACCCATCCGATCTTATCATTTTCCTTCAAACTCTCAATGACCGAATCGCCCATATTAACAGTAGTTCCGTCATCCATCTGGTAACCTGTATCCTCTGTGGCTACTGCAATCTTGATATTTTTGGTATTTGCGTACGGATCCCAGTTTGAGTATATATTAAACCACGCATACAACGAAGGTATGATACAAAGACCGATCGCGATCACCAGCGCAAAAGGATTCCGCACCAGTCTCTTCATATCTCCGCTAAAAATACGCCATATATTTTTCATGCCTCACAAGCTCCTTAACTCATCCATATTCTTTCATAGAGCAAAAGTCCCTATTATCGGGGAGATTATACCATCCGAAATATTGATTGTCAAATTTACCCAGCTGTCCTTTTCACTCTGTATCCCCAAATATTTCGCCATCCATTTCAAAAATATACTGCATGTGAACTTCCGTTCCATCCTCAAATAAAAGTCTGCGCAGATAAGTATCTATTTTCCGTATCCTGCCACGATGCGTAACATAAGCCCCACCGGCTTTCTTTTCATCCGGCACAAAATAAGTAACCATAATCTCCGGCTTTTCCGAAAAATATTCCTGTAAAACATGCATTTTTTCATCAAGCTGTTCTTTTTTGTCCTCATCGAGTTCTAAGAATGCTTCTGTTCGTCTTGCCGTCTCACGGATAGAGTCCTCATGCCCTGTAAGTGCTGCGAAAGGCGAAAACTGTGCAGCCCTGTCTGATAACGCCATCTGCGGATGTTTTGTTGAGACATGATGTGGCAGATGGATGATATCATCATATTTATGTGTTTCTTTTTCCTGAAATATATTTTTCCCTTTCATGCTTTATGCCCTCCGATCTGCCGGTTACGCTCCACACTGGTAGCCCCCTCCTGCAGATTCATCCCCTTTAGCATGGCATTTTTCCCATATTTCTTTTTCACACTGAGGACTGCCTCCTGCAGTTTTCTCTCTTTTTCCTTCTTTACCTTTTCTGCCTGCTTTTTCTGTTCTAATGCCGCATAATCCGTAAACAGATCAAGCTGTTCAAACGTATCTTCCTGTTTTGCCGATGATTCATCCGATAACCTGCAGGCTACCACATAGATCCGGCGGATCAGAAGATTCGGATTTACAATACGGTCATACAACTCCATCACTGCATCCATGATCTGTTTCGTGGAGGATGTCTGGTTTTTCAGATTGATCGTTCCGTGTGCGTGTTTTGGCACCCTTCTTCCATAGCGGTCAATGGTCACTTCCCCGTGATACGCATTTCTCCGTTTTGGATCCGTCAGGTTATCAATATCATAGCCGATCGTAAGCACCATCTGATCTGTGACTAAGTGCTTTTCCACCAGATCCAGCACAAGCAGATCTGTCATTTCCCGGACGATCAGTTTTCCTTTTTCAAACTCATAAGGACACTGCAGCACCTGCCCGGAACTGATGCTGTTTGTCTCCGGCTTGTACGCTTTGATCAGGTCAATCGTGGTCGGTTCATATCCCCACGCGTGGTCAATCAAAAGTTCTGCATTAATACCAAACATTTTATAAAGAAAATCTTCATTATAAAAATCCTGTTCACCGCCTAAGGAACAGCGTGCAATATCCCCCATCGTATACAGTCCTGCCGCCTCTAGTTTTTTCCGGTAACCACCACCGACTCTCCAGAAATCCGTCAGTGGTCTGTGATCCCACAGCAGTCTGCGATAACTCATTTCGTCAAGTTCTGCGATCCGCACGCCGTTTGCATCCGGCGTTACATGTTTGGCAACGATATCCATTGCAACCTTACACAGGTACAGATTCGTGCCGATGCCGGCGGTTGCTGTAACCCCTGTTTCTTTTAAAACATCCCGGATCATTTTCTCTGCCAGTTCTCTCGCACTCATCTGATATGTTTTCAGATAATGTGTTACATCCATAAATACTTCATCCACCGAATACACATGCATATCTTCCGGTGCCACATATTTTAAATAGATGTCATAGATTTGGTTACTTTTCTCCATATAAAGAGCCATGCGCGGCGGCGCTGCAATATAGGTCAGTTCCAGTGTCGGATCTTTTTTCAGTTCTTCCGCATTTGCTGATTTTCCAGTAAACACACCTCCGGCGATCCTGCTTCTCCGTTCTTTATTAATCTGCTTTACTTTCTGCACGACCTCAAATAACCTCGCACGCCCCGGAATTCCATATGCTTTCAGTGACGGTGATACTGCAAGACAGATTGTTTTCTCTGTTCTGCTCTCATCTGCGACGACAAGATTTGTCGTCAGCGGATCGCATTCCCGTTCGACACATTCTACTGATGCATAAAAAGATTTGAGATCGATTGCAATATAGATATGGGATGAATCACTCATGACCGGATGATGCCTCGCTTTCTGTTTTTCTGGTATAGATATTATTATAGCAGAAAATATGTTCGATTATCACCCTGTTTTTGAAAAATAAAAATATTTTCTTCCTGTATTCCCTTTTCAAAATACTCTTCTGCTAATATATTTGTTTTCCATACTTTGCAATATCCTCCAAAAGGTACTGATTTCGAATTTCAAATAAATTTATACAAAAAAAGAAACGGGATTCTTGCAAATACAAAAATCCCGTTTCTTTCTATGCTTTAAATTTATCTTAGAACTTACCAGCCTTATGAGCTTCCTCTACAGAAACTGCAACAGCAACTGTAGCACCAACCATAGGGTTGTTACCCATTCCGATCAGACCCATCATCTCAACGTGAGCCGGTACGGAAGAAGAACCTGCGAACTGTGCATCAGAGTGCATACGTCCCATGGTATCTGTCATACCGTAGGAAGCAGGACCTGCTGCCATGTTGTCCGGGTGAAGTGTACGTCCTGTACCACCGCCGGAAGCAACTGAGAAATATTTCTTACCCTGCTCGATACATTCTTTTTTGTATGTACCTGCAACCGGATGCTGGAAACGTGTTGGGTTTGTAGAGTTACCAGTGATGGAAACACCTACGTTCTCATGATGCATGATTGCAACACCTTCCTGAACGTCATCTGCACCGTAGCATTTTACAGTTGCGCGAAGTCCGTTGGAATATGCTTTCTCATATACAACATTTAATTTTGCAGCTTTGTAATCATACTGTGTCTCAACAAATGTGAATCCGTTGATACGGGAGATAATCTGTGCAGCATCTTTTCCAAGTCCGTTTAAGATAACACGTAATGGTTTCTGACGTACTTTGTTTGCTTTCTCAGCGATACCGATTGCACCCTCAGCTGCTGCGAATGACTCATGTCCTGCTAAGAAGCAGAAGCACTCTGTCTCTTCCTCTAATAACATTTTACCAAGGTTACCATGTCCTAAACCTACTTTTCTGTGGTCTGCAACAGAACCCGGAATACAGAATGCCTGAAGTCCCTCACCGATTGCTGCAGCAGCATCAGCAGCTCTTGTACATCCTTTTTTGATTGCGATTGCAGCACCTACAGTGTAAGCCCAGCAAGCGTTCTCGAAACAGATTGGCTGGATTTTCTTTACCTGATCGTAAACATCAAGTCCAGCATCTTTTGTAATTTTTTCAGCTTCTTCGATAGAGCTGATACCATAGCTGTTTAACACAGCGTTGATCTGGTCAATTCTTCTTTCATATCCTTCAAATAATGCCATTTTCGTCCGTCTCCTTTCCTACTCTTCTCTCGGGTCGATGATTTTAACAGCATCTGCCACACGGCCGTACTGTCCTTTTGCTTTTTCCCATGCAGTGTTAGGATCATCGCCTTTTTTGATGAAGTCAGTCATTTTTCCAAGAGAAACGAACTGATATCCGATAACTTCGTTATTCTCGTCAAGAGCAATACCGGTTACATAACCTTCTGCCATCTCCAAGTAACGAACACCTTTCTCTTTGGTAGCGTACATTGTACCAACCTGGGAACGAAGTCCTTTACCTAAATCCTCAAGACCAGCACCGATTGCAAGACCGTCATCAGAGAATGCACTCTGTGTACGACCGTAAACGATCTGTAAGAATAACTCTCTCATTGCTGTATTGATTGCATCACAAACAAGGTCTGTGTTTAATGCTTCAAGAATAGTTTTGCCCTGTAATACCTCTGCTGCCATAGCTGCGGAATGTGTCATACCAGAGCATCCGATTGTCTCAACTAAAGCTTCTTCGATTACACCATTTTTTACATTTAATGAAAGCTTGCAGGCACCCTGCTGAGGAGCACACCAGCCAACACCGTGTGTAAAACCTGAAATATCTTCAATTTTTTTAGAATGAACCCATTTGCCTTCTTCCGGAATTGGAGCTGGTTCATGTTTTGCGCCCTTTGCTACAGGACACATGTTTTCGACTTCCTTAGTGTAAATCATTTTAAGACTCCTTTCACTTAATAGAACTGTATGTATCAGACTTTGTTATACATTTAACATACCTTACCTATTTTCGCACATTTTGTTGAAATCTACAAGTCCTAATCGAAAAAAATTATCTTTATTCCGTGTATTTGTTTTTATACACTAATCAAAATAATTCAATTCTGAAAAAACTTCCGTGCCGGGTCTGCCGACGTTGCTGACATTTTCACCATCCACATGGATGTACCCTTCTGTTCCGTCTTTTGCACGCACATAGATCCATTCCTTTGCATCAGAGCTGATAAAGAACACATCCTGCCCGGACGAAACCGTTACCTGTTCCGAATTCTGATCCATAGCTTTCCACAACGGAAGATCCACATATAATCTGTGCGGTGTGAAATACTTGTATTGATGCATACCGCCATCAATATATTCCAGTTTCCCCGCATCACTGTCATACCACCAGTAGCCATTTAAGTATGCTGTCTCAAGAATATCTGTACGAATTGTTCCATAGATTCCGCTTTGTCCGGTAAAGCCGTTGATACCGCCATTTTTTTCTTTAAAAGGAAAACCAGTAACTTCTCCGGCAAATTCGAGTGTGTTTCCATCATACCGGTAAAAATATGTCACATAATCACCACTCGGTCCATCATCTAAGACAGCAATCTCTAACGAATCATCATAAGCATTAATATCAGTGACATAAAAGCAATCTGTTTCCGGTGTCACCATCGCCGCATATTCGCACAGTTCATATGAAGTTCCATTCACGGTAAGGATACAGGAATACCCTGCATAATCGCCACTCTCTTTCACATCATAACGTATTTCTTCTTCCCTGCCGTCTCCATCAATATCTTCCATAACTTTCTGTCCTGTTTTATACTCTTTCGGATATGGATGTTCGTCTGCATATGTTTTTTCTGCTTCCTGTATCACTTTCAGATTATCTTTCTCTGTCTGGCTTAACACAGACTCGTCAAATGCATCTGTCTCCGCCGTTTTTTCATACCAGGAACATGCATTAAAATAACTCTGCAGATATTCATTGGTAAAACCCCGTCCATGTCTTGCATAGATTTCATTGCGTGCTAACCATAAATCATTGTCCGACATATTGATAAGACTGTCTGCCGAAATTGTCTGTGTCATACTGACCGGAATGATATACTGGTCAGCATCTTTGTGCAGGTTCTGTGTATCAATGACCGCATTCTGTACTACCGTATCTGACTGCTGCATCATCCCTTGATATTCATTTAAAGTATCCTCATTTTCCACATCGCAGCTCACATCCGTAGGCCTCACAACCTCATATAACACTCCATCATCGGTATATCCTAAAATACTTACACCGGCAGCATCCGGATACCATTCCGTGTCCTTCGAAATGCCAAAAAGGTATCCCATCCCTTTTTCTTTCTCATAGGAAGCCTTCTGAAAAACCGTAAATCCATTTTCATCTTCCGCAACAACATACTTGTCTTTCCAGCTTTTTGGAAACTGTAATGTAACATCCTCCCAGGTATAACTTTCCCCATTTTCCTGTAATTCTGCGTTTTCATTTTCTGTCACAGATTTCTTTTCTCCGGATGCATTTCCATCCTTTTCTGTCGTTTTTTCCGTCTCCTGGCTTTCTATCGTTTTCTGCTCATCTCCGTTTATTTCCTTTTCTGTCAGATCTGTCTTCCCACACCCTGCTGTAAAAAGCAAAAGTGCGGCTGTAAACAACCACACTTTATTTTTCATATAATTATGCACTCCTTTCTGTCAGTGCAAAAACTTTTTTATATCATCTGCCGTACTGTGAATTTTCTCTACCGCATTCTGAACCTGTTTTGCAACATCAAGGTTTTCTTCACTGAGTGTATGTACCTGTTCTGCACTCGCCGTAACTTCCTCAGTCGCTGCCGAAAGCTGCGAGCAGTTTACCACAATCTTATTGTTGGAATCTGAAAGTCCGCTTACCTTTTTATTGACCTCTTCAATATGGGCAACCAGCTCACCTATATTTTTATTAAGCAGATTAAATGTTTCTGACGCAGCAAGAATCTTTTCTTTCTGATCTTCCGTTGCCTGTACAGAACCTTCTACTGATACAACCACATCATTTGCATTTGCATTCAGTTCGTTTGTAATTCTCGTGATCTCTTCCGTCGAATTTTTTGTCTGTTCCGCAAGCTGTCTGATCTGCTCTGCTACAACCGCAAAACCTCTTCCGGCTTCTCCGGCACGTGCACTCTCAATAGATGCATTTAACGCCAGCAGGTTTGTCTGGCTTGAAATATTTAAGATCATACCTGCAATCTCTTCTACTTCTTTTGTCTTATCCTGAAGTTTGGTCATTGCCTCAGTAACATCATGATTTGTATTTGTGATCTGCTCTGCCTGATCTTTCAACTCATCCATCACACGCATATTTTCCTGAATGCTGTCATTTGAATTCATTGCGATATCCACCATCTGTTTTGATCGCTCACTTGTTTCCTCGATCGCATCCTGGATCGTTGCAGTCATGGTATTCTGTTCTTCGATGCTGTTTGCATTCATTCCGGAAGCCGTTGTAATCTCCTGCATACTGCCAGTTACAGAATTGGTCGTCTCGACCAGTTTTCCGATCAGGCTGCTGCTCTTAACTGATTCTTCCTGAACAGTTTTGGAAATCTCAAGCACTCCCTGTAAAATTTCATTCTGCTTTTTGTGTTCCTCATCTATGGATCCAAGTGCATCTGCGTTAAACAATAATGTGATCTTTCCAATTCTTGAAACCATAAATAAAACGCCAAGCACGCCGACCACAGAACATATTGTATCCACGTTCAATACAGTAATACCCTTTATTCCCTGAACAATCGTAACGATCACGTAGAGAATACTCACTCCCACACAGGTTCTTTTTAATCCACCTTCATCATAGTACGGAATCTGTAACGCAACTAAAACGATCAGTACATACGTAATAAAATGTGCATCTGTCTGTACTCCGACTAACAGATACTCTAATCCCATCTCAAGCGTAGCAATCACTTTTAATTTTGCTGTTGCATGATCTTTATGATAAATAATCGTGTCCAAAACTGATGCGCCTATTATTAATACAGTATTCCCATATACTGTTGCATTTACCAGATTCTGATTTGCCATGCGGAGCCACAGATACAGTAAAAACAATATTCCAAGAAATATGGTTGCACCTATATAGAACCGGTTCATCTTTTTGATCCGTTCCGCTTTATCATTATAAATATATTTCTTTTCTTCTTCCATATATTTTATCTCCCTGTACTTAAAATATAATCAATATTTTCTGCCATAACTTATCCGACCTGTCCGGATCTTAAGTTTAAGAATATCATGCTTCTTTTTTCTGTACAACCTCGCCCGGTTTCTTAAAAATTGAGTTTGCCGGGATCACTCCCCTGACACTTGAAAGCGGATATACATTTGTATGTCTGCCGATCACCGTTCCAGGATTTAATACAGAGTTACATCCAACTTCCACATAATCCCCAAGCATGGCACCGAATTTTTTCAATCCAGTCTCGATCTTCTCATCACCGTCTTTTACCACAACCAGTGTCTTGTCGGATTTCACATTTGACGTGATCGAACCTGCACCCATATGCGATTTATAGCCAAGAATGGAATCGCCAACATAATTATAATGCGGCACCTGAACGGAATTGAAAATAATATCATTTTTCAGTTCTGTGGAATTGCCGACAACAGAACCCTTTCCTACGATCGCACTGCCGCGGACAAATGCGCAGTGACGGATTTCTGCATCCTCATCAATGATCAGCGGACCGTTTAAACATGCTGTCGGTGCCACTTTTGCACTCTTTGCAACCCAGATATCCTCGCCTCTTTTTTCAAACTTTTCCGGATCTAATGTTGGTCCAAGTTTTTTTATGAACTCACTGATCCCTTTTAAAGCCTCCCATGGATATGTAAACTGTTCTAAATATTCTTTTGCGATTGTTTCATCTAAATCATATAAATTGCTGATTTTTGCGTTTTCCATCTTTTCCTCCATCCCAGAATGTCTCTCTCACATGGATATGAATCCAGTGTGATCCTGGCATTTCTGTTTGCATACTGGTTCTATTGTAAAACGTTTTCACAGATCTGTCAAAATAATATTCGAACACTGCAAAAAAATTTCCGGACAGACAAGAATTTCTGTCTGCCGGAGATTTCTTATGGCATAAATTCATCTAAAAAATTACTTCCAGCGATCCATTCTGCTTCTTCCTGTTCCTGAAATGCTGCAGCCTCATCCGCCATAGTGGCATAGAAATCATCCGCACCATCCGGTGTCTGTTCTGCCTGCTGTGGCTGCTGTTTTTCAGTCTCATTTTCCTGCACAGCCATCTGCACTTCTGATTGTTTCTCTGACTCCTGTTTTTGTAGAGACAGGCTTCCCGGATTGTCAAAATCAAAACTGATCCGCTCATCCTCATATTTTAGGCAGGAATCAAACACATTCCCTGCTTTCGAGTTAAATCCAGTCACTTTTTCCTTTGTCTTTCCGGTTTCCAACAGTTCTTTTATGATTGCTTCCGAAAGCGGCACTTTCGCAACCGTATGCCCTACCTTAAAACCGCAGTCACACTCATAGTACCATTGGCTTTTCTTTAAGAGTTCCCCACACCTCGGACATTTTACTGTTGTCTCGACAGGTTTTGGTTTCTCCGGAAAATCAAAGGTGATCTGCCCCTCTTTGGTCAGTTTTAACGGAGCATCAAATTTCATTCCGGTCTTTGCGATAAATCCTTCGATCACACCGGTCTTTCCATTGGTTAAAAGTTCTTTGACCTGTGCTTCTTTTAATTTTACTCCTGCGATCTGTCCAACCGAAAAACGACAGCTTTCCGGATCATCTTTTTTATAATTTGCGCAGCCATAGCCGAACGGCGTTTTCACCATATCACCGCCGCAGACCGGGCATTTCACATCTTTTAATTTGGGGGCTTCCACATCCGAGAAATCGTATTTCAGTCCGATTACCTTGCCGGATTCGTCTTTTTTTAAAGCAATCCTTGCATCAAACTTCTTTCCTGTCTTTGACTTAAATCCGCGGATCGTCGCCGTCCGCCCCTCTGTCAGAAGCTGTTTTACCTGTGCCTCATTTAACGTTTTTTCTCCCATCTTTCCAATGGAAAAACGGCAGCTTTCCGGATCATCTTTTTTATAATTTGCACAGCCATACCCGAACGGTGTCTGCACAATGTCACCGCCGCAGAGCGGACAGGAAACATCTTTTATCTTTTTTGCCTCCGCATGATCAAAGTCAAACTTTAAATATTTCCGACCGGTTTCATCGGTTTCTAATGCCACGCAGGCATCAAATTTTTTCCCGGTCTTTGACTTAAAACCGCGGATTGTCTCCGTTCTGCCGTCGGTCAGAAGTGCTTTCACCTGTGTTTCGGTCAGATCACGTCCCGCAAGTGTACCGATGGCAAAGCGGCAGCTCTGCGGATTTTGCTGGTCGTAATTCATACAGCCATAACCAAATGATGTTTTCTGGATCTGTCCGCCGCACATCGGGCAGACTACATCTTCTAATATCTCTGCCTCATTCTTTGAAAAATCAAATTCGACTGTTTTTCTGCCATCCTCTCCTGTTTTCAAAAGCAATGCCGCCGAAAACTTCTTTTTATTTTTTGCGGTAAATCCTTTTAAAACCTCTGTTTCTCCTTTTTGCAGCAGATCCGTCAGGTCATCCACACCGAGGGATTTTCCTGCAATTTTTCCGATGGAGAAGTAACAGCTTTCCGGATCATTTCGATGTTTCACACAACTGTAGCCAAAGGACGTGATTTCCATGTCTGAACCGCAGACCGGACATTTGACACCCTCTAAAATTTCAGGCTCATTTTTTGAGAAGTCAAAATTGACAGATGCTTTTCCTTCCTCATCCTTTTCAAGTACTAATGCCACCGAAAAACGTTTTCTGGACTTTGAGATAAAACCGGAGAGCACTTCCGTATGTCCTTTCGTCAGAAGTTCGACCACTTCCTCTTCCGTTAAATCTCTGCCCGCAATGGTTCCGATGGAAAATTTACAGCCGCTTCCGTCCTTTTTATAATTACTGCATCCATAGCCGAACGGTGTCGTCTCCATCTCCCCGCCGCAGACCGGGCAGACTGCCTCTATTTTTTTCTTTGCAGCAAGTCCTCTTCCACCTTTTCCGACAAATGGATGTATCCTTGCAGCAAGATTGCCGGTCAGATCATGCTCAATCATGGAAACCGTTTCTTTGCGGATAAAATCTTCCAGTTTACTGCGATAATCTTCCATGATGACTGTTCCACGCGTGATACCGTCGAGTCCCTTTTCCCAGGAAGCCGTCATCTTCGGATTTAAGAGTGCCGGCACGGTCATGCTTACCACCTCAAACACCATCTCTCCGATCGCTTCCGGGCTTAGCACCTGCGTCTTTTTGTTCAGATTCAGATACCCGATACGCACCAGTTTGCGGATGATCTCAGCTCTTGTCGCAGACGTTCCAATCCCTGATCCCTTGATCTGTTCTCTTAACTCTTCCTCCTCAATAAGCTGTCCGGCATTTTCCATTGCAAGCACCATCGAACCGGAGGTATAGCGTTTCGGCGGTGCGGTCTTTCCCTCTTTGATCTCATAACCGTCCACCTTCAGGAGATCACCGGTCTTTAACTGCCCTGCCAGTTTTAAGAGTCCCGCACTTTCTTCTTCCTTATTTTCATCATTTCCCGGTCTTCCCATGATTTCAAGAAATCCCGGATTTTTTAACACCTTTGCAGATGCAAAAAACTGCTCTGCTTCCACCTGTACCACCAGTTTGATCGTTTCATACTCAGCCGCCGAATAAAAGATACTTAAGAAGCGGCGCACGACCAGGTCATACACTCTTCTCTGTAAATCGCTTAACGAACCAAGTTCCGTGAGCTGTCCGGTCGGAATAATCGCATAGTGATCGGTGATCTTTGAATCGTCAGTATACTGTGTACGTGCAATATTCCGGTAAGTACCCTCTTTTAAAATACGCTCCGTATAAGTTTTCGTCGGCTCATAGGTTTTTAAACGATTTAAGTTCTTCCCGATCTCCTTTGCAACTGCCGTCGAGAGCACTCTCGCATCCGTTCTCGGATAAGTCGTCAGTTTTTTCTCATATAAGTCCTGTGCCACCTGTAACGTCTCATCCGGACTGATCTTATATCGTTTTGAACACTCTGCCTGTAACTCTGCAAGGTTAAATAATAACGGTGCTTTCTTTCTGGATGTGCCGCGCTCTAAGGATTTTACGACCGCCTGTTTTCCGTCAAGTTCACCGATCAGATTTTCCGCGCTTTCGCGCTTTTTAAAACCATTTTCCTTATACAAAAGGGGCGATTCAAAATATTTAGAACCATTTACCGCCTTCCACTCTGCGGTTACTGTCTCCTCCGTTTCCGCGCCTTCCGGCAGGAATCCTCCCACCACACGGTAAAACGGCGTCTCCGCAAAGTTGCGGATCTCCCGCTCACGGATCACGACCATTCCAAGTACACAGGTCATGACTCGTCCCACCGCGATCGCCGTATAACTTTTAGTCGCCGCAGCATCATTCAATAGCTTCCCGTACTTTACCGACATCGCCCTGGAGAAATTGATTCCCATTGCATAATCTTCAATTGTGCGCATAATACCGGATTTTGCCAGATTATCATACTCTGCCATTGGCTTTGCCTCACGGATTCCGCGCAGAATCTCCTCTTCCGTCTGTGAATCGATCCAGACGCGGAGCTCTTTCATCCCCGGTCTGACCCCGCCAAAGCGTCTGATATTTTCCTCAATCGTCTGTCCTTCTTTTCCGGCATCGCCTGCCCAGTAGACAGTTTCTATGTCCTCTCTGAAAAGCATCCGATGCACCGTATCATACTGTTTGCTGACATTTGGTATTACATTGTATTTATATTCTTCCGGCAGAAACGGTAAATCTTCCAACCTCCATCTTTTGTATTTTTCATCGTATTCTTCCGGATAGACCATCTCCACCAAATGGCCGACACACCATGTAATGACATATTTGTCATTTTCAATATATCCGTCATTTCGTCCGCTCACGCCGAGAATCCTTGCAAATTCCTGCGCTACACTTGGTTTCTCCGTTATTATCAAAGACTTTGCCACTAACGTATTTCTCCGTTTCTGTTTTATAATTCACTCATATCGATCAGAACAAAACGCTTATCCTGTTCTGCCATTTCAACAACTGCCTGTTCAAATGTGCTCGCAGAAAACAGGAAATAATAATTCGCACTGATCTTTGCTTTTTTCATATTTGCAAACAATTCTTCACACATCTCCATTGTGACCTGCGGTTTTTCCCAGTTGCACAAACCGACCAGATTTTCCCGCACTTCATTCTGGGCAATGATATCAATATTTCCTGTCTTGCCGATCCATGTTCCCATTTTTTTAATATGAAGCGGCAATTTTCCTGTAAGATTTAAAAGCCACAGATATTCCATGCAGACACCCACAAAGTAACGGTTTAAGTAGGTATTTAACCCCGGTTCGATGTAAGTATCATAAAACTCTTCCGCAGACATCATGTAGAGAGCTGACAAATGCGGATAAATAAAGCGGAACCAGAAATTGACATAGTTATCCCGGATCCGGTAAACTCCCTTTTTGGCATTCTCCCATCCGCCGGTCTCAAACGATACTGCCTTTTCGATAATGTCGGAAGCGGCAAGATTTTTCATATAGACGCTGATCTTTGCACGCGAAAATCCTGTCTTTAAGTACAGGTCGTTTAATTTGTCACACCCGCCCGCAATACAAGCTAAGATTGTATCATACACGGACAATTCCCGCAGGCTTGCACCGATAATATTTTCTGCCTTATTATACATATAGCCGTTTCTTGATAAAATCTGCCTGCAGATGTTGGTCTTTAAATCTACCTTCGGGTTCCAGTGATTGATATAACCGGTAACCCCGCCGATCACGCCGTAAACCCGGATACATTCGCTGACCGGATAATCCGGAAGTACACGCACAACTTCCAGAAAATTCAGATTGGAAAGCTTGATCGTCTGATCGATCTTTTTCACTGCATCTGTGCCGATACAATTTTCCATTTCCTTCTCAACCCACGATACAACAGAGCTGCACAGCAGGATCATGACCGGCCCCGGATACAATTTTTTTGCCTTTAATTTTAAAACAGCATTGATAAAATCCGTATCTTTTTTGGCAATATAAGAGAACTCATCGATCACTAAGATAAGCTTTTCCGGTCCGCCGCTTTTGATCCGGTTAAAATATTCCTCATAATCATATTTTTGCAGCCTGACCTGCAGTTTTTCCTCTAACGCTTCCGCCATCATCTGTTTTTGAGACTCCGGTGACGCATACCGTGCACGATAATAAAAGGCTTTTTTGTTCTGCAGGAAAGTCTTCAATAACAATTCTTTTTCCAGATCCGGCCTGCCATATAAAACGCATAACTGATTGCCGGACTTTGCATACAGTGTTTCTAATTCCTTTAAAACAGCCGTTTTTACAACCATGTTTCCGCCCTCCCATTTGTATTTCACATAGGAGAAATTATATCATTTTTTAACTTTTTAGGCAATATAAAACGCCACCGGACGTCCTGATCCGATGGCACTTTTTGTTATTTCCTATTTTTATAATTTCTTTGTGATATATCCCTGTGCTTTCAACAGTTCTGCGCAAAGTACTGCACCGCCTGCTGCACCGCGGACTGTATTGTGGGAAAGTCCGACAAACTTCCAGTCGTATACGGTATCCTCTCTTAATCTGCCGACAGAGATACCCATTCCATTCTCATAGTTAACATCTAAGGAAACCTGTGGTCTGTTGTCTTCCTCTAAGTACTGGATAAACTGCTTTGGTGCGCTCGGAAGACCTAACTCCTGAGGAACACCGCTGAAGTTCTTCAAAGCCTCGATCAGCTGCTCTTTTGTCGGGTTTTTCTTAAATTTAACAAATACTGCTGCTGTATGTCCGTTTAATACCGGAACACGGATACACTGGCAGGTGATCACCGGTGATTCTGCAGGAACGATTACTTTTTTCTCTGCATCCACATGACCCCAGATACGAAGCGGCTCTTTCTCAGATTTTTCTTCCTCTCCACCGATATAAGGAATGATGTTTCCTACCATCTCAGGCCAGTCTTTAAATGTCTTACCAGCTCCGGAAATTGCCTGATAGGTTGTGGCAACTACTTCATACGGTTCAAACTCTTTCCATGCAGTAAGTACCGGTGCATAGCTCTGGATGGAGCAGTTTGGTTTTACGGCAACGAAACCGCGTTTGGTGCCAAGACGCTCTTTCTGGTATTTGATAACTTCCATATGTTCCGGGTTTACTTCCGGCACTACCATAGGAACATCCGGTGTCCAGCGGTGTGCGCTGTTATTGGAAACAACAGGTGTCTCTGTCTTAGCATAATCTTCCTCGATCTTTTTGATCTCTTCTTTGGTCATATCTACTGCGGAGAATACGAAATCGACTTCTGCTGCTACTTTCTCTACCTCATTGACATTCATGACAACGATGTTTTTCACTGCCTCCGGCATTGGAGTATCCATTTTCCAACGGTCACCAACCGCCTGCTCATAGGTCTTTCCGGCACTTCTAGGACTTGCTGCAATGGTTGTCACCTCAAACCATGGGTGATTCTCTAAAAGAGAGATAAATCTCTGTCCTACCATACCTGTTCCGCCAAGAATACCAACTTTTAACTTTTCGCTCATTTTGCTCTAATCTCCTCGTCCCTTATTCTCTGTTTGTCCGTCTGTCGCAAACATGTGTCTTTCATAGTAAATATATTATGCTATTTCCCGAAAAAAAGCAATGCTTATTTTGTCAAAGTTTCCTGTATTTTTGGCGAAAACTTGTGCATTTGTCACAATATCACGTCAGTGTGTAAAAGTATTACATCCATTCCTTACTCAGATATTCACGCTCTTTTTCAATGACTTTCTCCATTGCCTCTTTGCCCGGAGCACCGACTGTCAGACGTTTATTGACGCATGTTTCCATAGAGATCGCATCATAAATATCCTCCTCGAATACCGGACTGATCGCTTTTAATTCCTCTAAACTCATATCATCGATCGGGATCTTTTTATCGAGGCAGTAAAGCACGATACGTCCGACGATTCCATGTGCATCACGGAATGGAACACCGTGGTTTACCAGGTAATCAGCCGCATCTGTGGCATTCGTAAATCCATGATTTGCGGACTGGCGCATTCTGTCTTTGTTAAAGCGCATGGTGGCAAGCATGCCGTTGAACAAAGCGACACAGCCTTTTACCGTATCCATTGCATCAAAAGAAAGCTCTTTGTCCTCCTGCATATCTTTATTGTATGCAAGCGGGATTCCCTTCATGGTTGTGAGCAGTGACATCAATGCACCGTAGACACGTCCTGTTTTACCGCGCACTAACTCTGCGATATCCGGGTTTTTCTTCTGCGGCATGATACTGCTTCCTGTGCTGTATGCATCATCGATTTCCACAAACTGGTATTCATTGGAGTTCCAGATAATGACTTCCTCGGAAAAACGGGAAAGGTGCATCATGATCGTCGCACATGCAGATAAGAACTCGATCAGGTAATCACGGTCCGACACACCGTCCATACTGTTTAAGGTCGGTCCGTAAAAACCGAGCAGCTCTGCAGTATATTCACGATCCAACGGATAAGTCGTGCCAGCAAGTGCACCAGAACCGAGCGGACAGTAATTCATGCGCTCATAAATATCATGCAGACGCAGACGGTCACGCTTAAACATCTCAAAGTAAGCACCCATATGATGTGCCAATGTGATCGGCTGTGCTTTCTGCAGATGGGTAAAGCCCGGCATGATCGTCTCTGTATTTTCTTCCATAATATGTAAGATTGTAGTCAGAAGTTCTTTTAACAGTCCGTCCACCGCGAGCACCTCGTCCCTGGTGTAAAGACGCATATCGAGTGCCACCTGGTCGTTACGGCTGCGTCCGGTATGCAGTTTTTTACCAGTATCTCCAAGACGGTCGATCAGATTTGCCTCCACAAAACTGTGAATATCCTCATATTCCGATGTGATCTCTAATTTTCCGCTCTCCACATCCTCCTTGATCTCCTGCAGTGTTGTGATGATGTCGTTCATCTCCTGCTCCGTTAAAATGCCCTGTTTTCCAAGCATTTTGACATGTGCAATGCTGCCCTCAATGTCCTGTTTATAAAACTTCTGGTCAAATGTGATAGACGCATTGAAATTATATACAAGCTGATCTGTTGCCTTTGTAAAGCGTCCTCCCCATAACTGTGCCATATCTAAATCCTCACTTTCCTTACATAAATTATCTTCCATTCTACATGAAGTGTCTTTTCGCCGCAAGTCCCTGTTGTATTTTTATACAGGAATTTATGCATTCCCAGCTGCCGCTTTTGCCGCGATCTGTGCATCCCGCTCCCGCTTTGAGAAAACACAGCCACAGTAATACTGGCGGTACATGCCATACTCCTCCGATAGTTCCACGGAACGCTTATAGCCATTCTTCTTTTTAAAATCAGAATTCAAATATGCGATCCCGTATTCTTCCGACAGACGGTCCCCGATCTCATTTAATTTTTCCGCATTTTTGAGCGGGCTGATAGATAATGTCGTCGTAAAATAATCCATGTGAAGTTCCTTTGCAAGCTCTGCCGATTCCCTAAGGCGCAGCTCATAACAGCGGAAGCAGCGTTCCCCGCCCTCTTTCACATCCTCTAAACCGCGCGCCATCTCATAAAAGCACTCTTTGTCATAGGTTCCCTCCACAAAAGAGATCGGATATTTTGCCGGAAGCCGCTCAATAAAATGCTGCTGTTCCGCCACACGCTTTGTATATTCTTCCTCCGGATAAATATTCGGATTATAATAAAAAACCGTAATTTTAAAATACTGGGACAGATACTCCAGACAATAAGAGCTGCACGGCGCACAGCAGCTATGCAGCAGCAGGGAAGGCACTCGCTCTTCGCGCTGATTTTTTGCAATGGTTTCCTCTAACATTTTCTGATAATTCTGCTTCAATCTTCTGCCTCCCATGACAATATTTCTTTTGCACGCGCCCTCCAGGTATGTCCGGCACAAAAGGTCTGATATGCATTTTCCCGGATTTCTGAACGGAGTTTTTCATTTTCCATCAGTTCCCCGGCAGCCTCGGAAAGCGAATCTATTTTTGCCAGCGAATAAAACATCATATCCTTGCGGTTTTTAAAATGCGCACACCGGTACGGATTCGAATCTGTCAGCACCACGGTACGGTTCGCCATCCCTGCGATTGCCCGGTCATGGACGCCCCGGTTAAAGATCGGCGAAACATCAAGCATGATCTGTTCTCTTGCAATCTTTTCAAAGGAAAGATCAAAGGTGACCGGCTTCTCGATCGTCCGGTATCTCTCATACGGTGTCTGGTATTTTTCCCATCCCTCGCCGACTAACTGAACCGGTATTTTCTTTTTCAAGAGTTCATCGAGTGCCGCTTTCCGGAAATAATCCCTGATATAAGCATCCGACGCATACATCGTATTCATAAAAAGTGCAAACTGCGCTTCGTCAAGCTCCATGTCATCTTCTTTTAAACATGCCGCAAATGCTTCTTCCATTGGAAGTTCCGGCACCGCAATCCGCATTTCTATGATCCGCTTCATCATCCCGCAAAATGGCTCCGGTGCCGCCTTTACGATATCATATACTTTTTCCGGCGCATCATAAGTCCCCATAAAAAGGATATGGTCTGCGGAATTTTTTTCGCCGTCAAATAAAGCGATGGTTGCGCCAAGCGGAAGCATATGTACGCTCTTTACCTGCGGATGATATTTTTTCACATAATCTGCCTGCCCCTCGTCAAGAACGATCGCATGAAAGTTTTTTGCCCGCGTCATCAGACAATTATAATGAAACAACGGATGATCCACGATATAATCATAAAACGGCCCGTCGATCAGGTCGATCACCGGTGTTCCGTCATCCATCGCAAGCCGTGGCAGCAAGGAATTAAAATCAAATACTGCACGATATTTTTTCCCAAAAAACGGAGAAAGCACGGCATCAAGATCATCCTGGGATGTAAATTCACAAACAGTAGTCTCATATCCCAGATCATCAAATGCCGCCGCAAGCTGATGTGCAAAAAAATTTCCGGACAAATAGCAGATCTCTCTGGAACAGAATACTAAAATCTTTTCCTGCGATTCCATCGGTCATTCCTCGATTCCAAACATTTCTGCACAGATGCGTTTTCCATGTTCCGTGCGGAAAATTTTGTTGTATGCATGCATCACAGCCTCTTTTGTCACGCCATCCTCATAGAGATTGATCAGAAAATCTGCCTCCACCAGTATCTGGTAATCCAGACCGTCAATCTGGTCATAAGTATGGTGATGTCCGACCAGATAGGACACCCTCCGGATGATTTTTTCGTCAAAATGCATTCTGCCAAGCATATCCTCTGCCACTGCCGGCCCTTCCTGTTCCTGAAGCCTGCCGTTACTGCTTCCATACTTTTCCTCCGCCACTTTGATCCCGATATCATGTACATAGGCAGCCGCCTCGAGTGTCAGCAGTTCTTCCCCCCGCATGCCGGAAAGTTCCCCGATCAGCTTTGCATAGCTGTGTACCTTTGTAAAATGCTGGATTCTTTTGGGATCGTTCCTGTAATACTGTATCATTTCACAAAATAACTGATTTAAATTCATCTTTTTCCTCCTGTAAATACAAACGGACTCCTGCTAAAAATCTCCCCATAGCAAAAGTCCGTTTCCATACTCATCCCTTAATCTCTCACATAACGCAGGCATAAAATCCCGACCAAATATTCTACCACACACAGCACCATAAAAACAGTGGCTCCGGTGAGAACCCCGGCTATGATCTGAACGATCATAGCGATCGCATGCAGCCAGATCGGCACATCATGCAGGCAGCAGGCAATTCCAGTCTCTAATAATACGATCAGGCAGACTGGAACGACCGGCATATGCAGTGCAATGATTCCTGTCAGAATCACCGCAAGTGCTGCAACAATAGCTGCAAACAGCATCAGCATACTCTGATTCTCCGCAAACAGTGTTCCCAGTGTGCCTCCTATACTTTTTTTCCTGCGCTGTTTTATGGATACGCGCGGCTCCTCTTTTTTTACATAATTTTCAGGTTCACTCATACCTTAATCCCTCTCCTCTTTCTGCTATAATGTCATCCGGATAAATAATTCCATTTTCCTATGACATGCTGTCTTTCGTCATTATATCAATTTATAACAAAAAGAACAAGTAGTTTTCACTTTACCGTATTCTATGACTCATTTACCAGTTTCCCCGTTATATGTTCCGGATTTAATTCCAGACACAACACACTCGACCCGCATTTTGAAAGTTCCACTTTCGCATATTCCTTATCGTCAGTAAATTTATCACACATATTCGTGCATATCTGATTTATTGTGTCCTGATCTTCTACAAAGCGGACACGTCCGAACACAATAACGCTCTTTATATTCAGCGCCCAGTCATTTTCTTTCCGATAGCCTTTATCATAGACGCAGAAAGAAACCTTGTCACAGTTTTTTATCGCATCTATTTTATGTCCCGATTTTGCACCGTGAAAATAAATTTTCCCGTTTTTTTCATTGTACCAATGAGTGACAGGCATACCATACGGATAACCATCGTCACCTAATACAGAAAGCACGCCTCTCGGTTCATTTTTCAAAATCTCCATACATTCTTCCTTGCTCAATTCCTGTTTAAATCTTCTCATTTTACGAAACATTGATATAGACTCTCTTTCTTTCATTTAATCATATAAACCATTTTTTCATTTTGAATGGCATCCTCACTGTCAGAATAATGTTACCACCAAAAGTGCCAGCAGACACAGGATTTCTCCGATCACCGCACTCCGGTACAAAAGCACATTTACCCGCACGATATCCTCCGCTTCCACCGGTCTTAAATCATCCCCGATAAATGGCTTTTTTACGATTTTTCCAAAATAGCTTGCATCCCCCGCCAGGCAAAGATGCAGGGCACCTGCACAGGCTGCCTCGGTCTGGGCAGAGTTCGGACTTGCATGATTGTAACGGTCACGCTTAAAAATGCGCAGGGCATCTTTCCCGGAAAACTGTTTTCCCGGCCCATAGGCGGCTGCAATCATCAGCGCCGCACTGATCCGCGCCGGGATATAATTCACCACATCATCGAGTTTTGCTGCCGTCCTTCCAAAATTCAGGTAACGTTCATTCTTGTAGCCCACCATCGAGTCCATTGTGTTGACTGCCTTATATAAAAACCCTAACACCGGACCTCCGATCGCCAAACAGATCATCGGAGCAATCACACCGTCCGACGTATTTTCTGCTACTGTCTCCACAGCCGCTTTCGCGACCCCTGCCGCATCCAGATTTTGCGTATCGCGTCCGACGATCATTGCCACTGCATTTCTTGCGCCCGCAAGATCATCTGCCCGCAGACGTTCATACACTTTCATGCTCTCAACTTTCAGGCATTTCGTCGCAAGGATCTGATAGGTCATGATACTTTCTAAAATACAGCCTGCCATCGGCGCAATCGCATAAGCTCCCCACAGCAAAAGACCGCTCACCGCTCCAGTCGCAAGCAGTACAACGGTCACTAGCAAAATACCTGCGCGCCGTTCTTTTTTTTCATTTCTTATGCCTGTCACATCAAGCAGTCTATGATCCAACGCTGCGATCAGATTTCCGATCAGGCGCACCGGATGATACAGCCAGTGCGGATCCCCGATCAGTAGATCCAGCAGAAATCCCGCCAGAAATGCTATCATATGATAATACATGTCTTTACTCTCCAAAAATTAATTTTTCATCACGCATGGAAATTGATGTCTCTTTCACCATCCCATTTGCGTCTACTGCATAGGACAGCGTACATTCATATCCCTGTCCGCACCTGCACTGATAGTCAAAATAGGAACCCTGTCCATAACTGTCAAAAAGTGCCATAATCGTTCCGCCATGTACAATGCAGACAACCTTTTCCGGTACAGTTACCTGTTTTTCTAATTCCATCAGGCAATCCAACAATCCCGCTTTACACCTTGTGATAAATTCTGCCCGGCTCTCTCCGTCCGGAAACGGCAGTGTGCCGCCACTGTCGATCCATCTCTGATAATCTTCATTTCCATTTAAATCAAAGTAAGTCTTTCCCTCAAAACTGCCAAAGTTCATTTCTTTCCATTTTTCTATGATCTGATAAGGCTGATCTTTATATAAAATCTCTTTTGTCTGTCTGCACCTTAGCATGGGACTCGTAAAAATAAGGTCTGCTGCAGGATAATTTTTCCTGTTGCGCAACAGCATTTCACATCCGTCCTCAGAAAGCGGTTCATCTGTCCAGCCAAGATAACTTTTTCTGCGGTTCGACGCTGTCTCTCCATGCCGGATAAATGCCATTGTTATTTTATTTTCTGTGCTATCCCGCATATCACACGCTCCACACTCTCCGAAGATTTTGCCAGAATGACCTGCATCCTTCCGACCTGCTCCCGGTACTCTCTTTCTTCTTTTAACATCGGCACCACACCGCATCCGACTTCATTGCAGATCACGATACAATCCGGGTTTTTCTTTATAAATGTTTCTGTGAGTTTTGGCACATCTGCCTGCTCTTTCACTTTTCTTCTTACCCACAGATGGAACTTATCTACTGCTTTTGCACCGCATAACTGCTCAAGTTCTGCGTTTTCGCCCGAAAAAATGTCGTTCTCTGATATATGATACGCTGTTTTTACATAATTGCGTTTTCCCTGTGCCACTCCACCTAAAACCAGTCTCATTTTACACCCTCTTTTTTGTTATTCCTTTATCATCGTATAATTCCACATACCGCAGCTGCCACAACGATCACACACTCACACACTGTCACAAAATATCCTTCGGTATCCCCGGTAATACCTCCAAGTTCCTTTTTACATTTCTTATAATAATACAGAAAAGTAAGACCTGCGCCCACTAACACTGCCACTCCCGTCACTCCGTCTAAATACAGCATCAGCACTGCCACCGCTGCTGTCTGCAAAAACAGTGCGGTCTTTACGGCCCGCTCATGCGCTTTGCTCGTGAACATATACAAAAGTCCTTCTTTCTTTGCACCCGGAAAAGTCATCGCAGCAATACCGGAAAGACAGCGTGATAAGAAAAATCCGGCTGCCACGATCCCCGCCTGCCGTACTGCATCTATCTCTGAATATGCTCCGATATAAATCAGTTCATACAGCACCAGACAGATTACAGAAAAAGCACCTATATGCGAGTCCTTCAATATCTCAAGTTTTTTCTCTCTCGGCTGGTAAGAATGGAACGCATCCATCGTATCCATAAATCCATCCACATGAAATCCTCCGGTAACTGCAAGTGGAATGGCTGTGCCAATCATGGCAAATGCCACATTTCCAACCGAAAATTTTCCGCAGAACCACCACCAGAACATCGTGATACCGCCGATGGCCGCTCCAACCCACGGGAAAAAGCAGAATGCATACTTCATTTCTTTATCCTGCCAGGTAAACTGCGGCATCGGTATCTGTGAATACATGGAAAATGCAATGACCAGTGCTCTTAATGTTGTCATCATAATTTCTCCCCCTTTATAAAAATCGGGATTCCTGCCACAACCTCAATCACCGAATCCGCCATTTCTGCTAACTGTTGGTTGATCTGACCCAGATTTCTAATATATTCCATCGTTTCCGGTTCATAGATAATTCCGTCCTCAAAGATCTGGTTTGTCACGATCACCAGATGTCCGGTCTGGTCTTTCAAGTACCTGATCTGGCGGACGATATTTTCTACACAGTTTGCATTTATCTCATCACCGACAGTCTCCGGGAACATCTCATTCGCCACAAGGTTTGACATGCACTCCAATAAAGCCACGGGCATCCGTATTTTTCCATGCAGCCTGGCACATCCCTGTTCTAAAAATTCTGACGTACATACTCTTCCATGTGATGTGTCACATGTCTGTTCCAAAGACTCTGACATGCATACCTGTGCAAACGCTTCATCCACCTTGACAGGACACTCAGCCGTTTGAAATCCTTTCCCGGCGCGAAGTTTTCTGTGCCGTTCCACACGGCGTACTCCCTCTTCTCCATAGACACGCATCGTCGCAAGATAATATAAGTCTCCTTTTCCCGCCAGCTTTACCGCCACACCTTCTGCATATTCCGACTTACCACTGCCGCTTGCGCCTGTCACTACAACCATCATACGTCTGTAAACCTCTTGTATGCTTCCACCCTAATATCTGAAAATGTTGTCCGGTTACCATAGACTGCATGTACCGTATCGAGCAGTCCAAACATCAGAACGGCACCGGTTCCCTCACCGAGCGCCAGACTGCCATCAATGACCGGATGTACACCAAGTTCCTGTAAGATCAGTGCCGCTGCCGGTTCCCTGCTTTTGTGGGAAGCGATCAGAAAATCCTTTACGCCCGGAACAAGACGTTCTGCCACAAGTGCTGCAACTGCACTGATCACACCGTCCAGCACAACCGGGACACCGTAAACTGCGCCCCCGATGCAGACACCGCACAGTCCTGCAATATCCAGTCCGCCGACCGAACACAGAATACGAAATACATCTTTGGAGTCAAACTGATATTTTTTCCGCGCCTCATCGATCACCGCAATCTTATGTAATAATCCCGCGTCACTGAGTCCTGCACCTTTTCCGGTAATCGCTGCCGTCTCACAGTTTAACAATGCCGCCGCCACTGCGCTGCTTGTCGTCGTGTTTCCAATTCCCATCTCCCCGGTTGCAAGCAGTGTCACACCATCCTCTTTGCACTTTTTTACACTGTCGATGCCAGCTTCGATCGCAGCCAATGCTTCCTCCTCCGTCATCGCCGGCTGTTTTAAAAAGTTTTTTGTACCCCTGCTCACCTTTTTATTCCAGACGCCTTCCGGTGTTTCTTCCGCTGCGATCCCGACGTCGATTGGAATGACTTTAGCATTCGCCTGTGCAGCCATAAGGCAGACAGAGCTTTTTCGTTTTCCCATGGATTCTGCAACCTGATATGTGACTTCCTGCCCGGACTGGCTGATGCCCTCCTCAACGATCCCGTTATCCGCACACATCACGATCACTGCCTTCTTTTGTAACGGCACCCTCTCGTCCCCTGTCACTGCACCGATCTGTGTAAATATCTTTTCAAAGATTCCCAGACCATCTAATGGTTTCGCTAAGGAATCCCAGTTTTCCTGTACCTTTTTTCGGATTTTCTCATCCGGTCTTCTGATACAGACATACCCCTGCAGCGTATTCAGAACACGGTTGGTATACTTAATCAAACCTGTTTTATCGATATAAATTTCAGAATTTACACTCTTTTCAAAGCTTTCATTTCCCTGATTCAGGTATCTTCCCATCCCGCTGCCTCCTGCGTACTTCTTTTTTATTTCCGTTATCATTTATTATAGGGCAGTTTCCTGTGTTCAGCAATAAACAAATTTACTCCGTCAAATCGGTCCGTCCAGTCGCTGCTGTTCTCGCCTGTTGTGCGGTAACAAGCAGCATTACATCCCCATCATCCTATACACCGCATCCATATCCAGATACTCCCGCAGCGTCTCCGCCAATTTATCATACTGTGTCTCTTTAAATTCCTGATAATTCTGCTGAGTCACTGCCTCCATGGAAATTCCTTTCTTTGTGGCAAGTGCCTCAACGATCTTTGCAGCAATGCCATCTGCATCAAATACTCCATGAACGTAAGTACCATAAACATTACCTGCACAGATTCCATCTGCTTTTTGATTTTCAGCCTGATCTGTGATATGGCACAGATATTCATATCTTTTTTCCTGAAGCATTTCGGGCTTCTCACTCCGACCTAAATCCATCATAACCGTATCCATATCAATCTCGGCATGATCCGTCCTGCGGCTCGCTCCCATATGAATCTCATACCCCGTCAGCTTCACACCCGACAGCACAGACAGCACTCCGGTCAGTTCTTCAAATGTCCCGTCCACCTGCGTTCTCGTCTTTTCCTGTTCCATCTCTGTCTCCATCGGCAAAAGTTCCATACCGCGCAGCATACCGCCCTCCTCGACACCATAAGGATCTGTGATGCACTCTCCCAACATCTGATATCCGCCGCAGATGCCAAAGATCACGGCATCCCGATTTTGCGCATGCTTTTTGATGGCAGCCTCCAGCCCGTTCTGGCGCATCCATTTTAAGTCGCCCATCGTATTTTTACTGCCGGGCAGGATGATCATATCCGGGTGATGCAGCTTTTCCGGTGTATCTATATAGCGGACAGAAACACCTTCGATCGATTCAAATACCATGAAATCCGTAAAATTGGAAATACGCGGAAAACGGATAACTGCAATATCAACTGCCTTTTCCTCGTGATCCGTAAACCGGTCTGACAGACTGTCCTCATCTTCAAGTACTAAATGCATATAAGGCACGACTCCGGTAACCGGAATCCCGCCTTTTTCCTCTAACATCTGTATACCAGGATCTAAGATCGACACATCCCCGCGGAACTTATTGATGATAAGTCCTTTAATGCGTTCCCGTTCTTTTTCTTCTAACAAAACTAATGTACCGATCAGCTGTGCAAATACACCACCACGGTCAATATCCCCGACGAGCAGTACCGGTGCGTCTAATAACTCTGCAAGCCCCATGTTTACAATATCGTTTTCTTTGAGATTGATCTCTGCCGGACTGCCGGCTCCTTCGACCACTATGATATCAGCCTGCTGCTCTAACGTCTGATATGCTTTTAAAATATCCGGGATCAGTTTCTTTTTATACGCAAAATAATCCCGTGCCTTCATATTTTTAAGCACTTCGCCGTTTACGATCACCTGGGAGCCTGTATCATTCGTTGGTTTTAAAAGAATCGGATTCATGCAGACCTGCGGTTTTATCCCTGCTGCCTCTGCCTGCATGACCTGCGCACGCCCCATCTCAAGTCCCTCTTCGGTAATATAAGAGTTGAGTGCCATATTTTGGGATTTGAATGGTGCCACACGGTAACCGTCCTGCTTAAAAATGCGGCATAAACCTGCTACAAGCAGGCTTTTCCCAGCATTTGACATTGTTCCCTGAATCATGATTCTTTTTGCCATAAATTTATTTCTCTTTCCTATCCCTGTATTTTCTTTTTAGAGCAAAGAGTCGATTGCGACTCTTTCGCATTTACCCATCTACTCTCGGCGGCTGATCTCTTCCCGCAGTAATGCGGTCATTTCCTGATCTGCTTTTTTTAGACCGACAGTTTTTAATTTTTGCTGCATCTCATCCCATTTTGCATCAAAATCCTCCGGTTTGCAGACAATGCAGTCGATCAGTCCTTTCCATGCTATGTCATTCAGATTACTTAATATCTGATTCAGCTCATCCGGCAGTGTCAAAGACCAGAGCGGTGAATAATTTTCTTTTTCAAATTCTTCTTTCTGTGGGAAAATATCGATCAGCATATCTGCATTCCATGCTTTTAATGCCTCTTTTTCCATCTCATCATAACTTTCCTTTACCACATTTCTTGAACTCTTGCTGTATGAATTGCCGGTAGAATCAACTGCCTCATTTCCATAACTTGGAAACGGATATACACGGAAGCCAACTCCTGTGCGCTCCGAATAATTCGTATCACTTTTCGATACCTCAAGGTCTTCCTCCGTAATACAGCGTTTTCCATTTTCATCATAATAGTAGTTAACTCCTTCGATTCCCCAGTTCAGAAGGATCTGTCCCTCATCACTGCATATCCAGTCCAGAAATTTGACCGCCCGTACAGGATCTTTACAGCTTTTCGTAATACCGATTCCCCAGCCGACTGCCAGACTTCTCTGCTTTAAAGACGGGCATTTTACAGATTCATCAATCGTAACCGGAAGTCCCGCATAAGTCCGCTCGTCCTGTCCTTCCGATCTTAAAGATACCTCCGCATTTGCATAATCCCAGTCTTTATCCAGCAGTCCAAGCACCCTGCCGTCTGCAATCTTCATAATATAATCTTCGTGTGTCTGTGTGGCAAATTCCGGATCTAAAATTCCTTCATTATATATTTCGTTCAGCCATTCATAATATTCTTTCTGTCCATCCGCTGCATGCTTATAATATACTTCTTCCTTGTCCTCATCCACGATCCACTGACCATTATCCGGCGAACCATTTGCGATAAACCCGGACGGATTAGACAGCATCGTATACCAGTGCCAGTCAGAACATGCAATGGAAATACCGATGGTCGGTTTTTCATTAATAGTGGGATATTTTACCATATAGTCACGGATCATCTGTGTATATTCATCTAATGTATATGGTATCTGATACCCGTTTTCCTGCAATACCGCCCACTGGAGCTGGGCTGTCCCTGATGTTTCCAATGTTTCTTCCTGCACCTTGTCACTGCATAACTGGTAAATAGATGGATCATCACTGGAATAACGCAGATTTTCGTACTCATCTCCATACAATTTTTTAATATTAGGACCATACTCATCGATCAGATCTGACATATCAATCAATGCATCATTCTGGATCAATGTCGGAGCATCCCCTTTTGCAAACACAAGATCCGGATATTCCCCGGTTGCAACCATCAGCGCAATACGGTTATCACTGGCATCCGCAGGGTAATCCATCTTTAGCGTAACACCTGTCTTTTCTGTTATTTTCTGTGCGACAGGATCTGTCCATGTGTCCTCCATCCCGTCCGCATTATAAAATGTAAATGTAACCGGTTCTAAATCTTCCTGACTGCTCTCCTGCTTTTGTGTGTCTGAAACAGTTGTATTTTCTGTGGCACCACAGCCATATAACCCCATCAGCAGACTGCCTGTGATAAGACCACTTACGATCCTGCTGCACACTGTTCTATTGCATGCAAAATATTTACATACAAAAGTTTTACCTATACCTTTGTATAAAAAACTCCTTCCCATATATCCTGCCCCTTTAAATTATTTTCTCATTTTCAGAATGTAATATTTCATTACTCAATTTCCGACGTCAGAACCGGAAGTTTGATACTGACTTTCGTTCCTGCTCCTGTCTTACTCTCAAATTCTACTCCGTAATTCTCCCCATACTGAAGTTTAATTCTCTGATTGACATTACAGATTCCGATATGCGTCCGGTCAAGATTGTCAAAATCATTCAACGCCTTACGCACTTCGTCTAGTTTTTCCATGGACATTCCGCATCCATTATCCGTCACGGTGATCCAGAGATGTGATCTCACTTCAACCCGGATCACGATCTCACCGCCGCTCTCCTTTGCTTCAAGTCCATGCACAAAAGCATTCTCCACAAAAGGCTGGATCAAAAGCGGCATGACCTTTAACGGCTCAATGTCCCCCTCCGTTTCAATACGGTAATGGATTCTGTCATGGAAACGGTAATCCTGTATTTTCAGGTAATACTCAACCAGTTTCAGTTCTGATTTTAACGGCTGCAAGGTATTACTTACCTGGATATTTCTCCGCATGATCTTTGCAAGCATCTTTGCCAGTTCCTCGATATCCGGCTGATTATGAATTCTTGCCTGCATACGGATCGTCTCTAACGTGTTATACAGAAAATGTGGATTGATCTGGCTTGCAAGCATTTTAAATTCCACTTCTTTCTGCCTTGCATTGACCTGTTCTTTCTGCACACGTTCTTTGATCACGTTATTCATCAGTTCCTGTATGGAATCGATCATTACCTTCAGATCCCGGTAGAGATCCGAGATCTCATCCTCCCCGCCGATATCCTCCGTGATATCAAAATCACCAGTTGCAGCCTTATGCATCTGCAGACGGAATGTATTTACCCTCGTACTGAACTGATTGGAAAATACCAGAATAATTCCAAGACCAGACACCACACAGACAAGCTGTGGCACAAGACTTCCCAACGCACTGCGGGCTGCCGATCCTGCGATCTCTTCATACGGACATACACTGACTAAGGTATAATAATCATCCGAATAGTCCGGTTTTACCCGCACCGTCGATAACAGACAGGTATCTTCCCCCTGAAAACGCACTTTGCCGGAATAAGTATCATCTTTGATCTGCTTTAACAGCAGAATCATTTCATCCGTGTCCCGTTCATATTCATTGCGGTGCAGAACCACCGTGTCATTATACACTAAATAAGTATCCTGCGTCCGTTCCTGCACAGGCAGCTCCGTCCTCTTATACTGCATGTTAATTGCAAGTACACCGACCGGCTGCATATCCTTCGTATATAAAAGTCTCGACATCCGGAGTGAATCCTTGCGTTTTAACGAATCATACGAATAAGACCAGTACGGTTTTCCATTCAGTTCGAGCGTATTCTGATACCATGGCTTCTCTGCAATCTCCTGATCTACATGTACAAAATATTCATTATTGGAAATTGTATCATTATTCAGATACAACGTGATACTTGAAATTTCATGATAATAATATTTCAGATAATCAGAAATGGTATCATAGTCTCTGTAATCTGCAAGAATCTCCGAATAGTTTTCATACTGATGAAATGCGATATGCTCAATCTTTTCATCAAAGTACATCTGTTTGGAAATGTCGGAGATGACGGACATACTCTCGCTCATTGAATCCGCGATCATATTTAACCCATCCATCTCGCTTTCCTTCGCTTTCTGGATCAACACCGATCTCGTATTCTGATAAGTATAAATATCCAACAGCAGAATCGGCAGAATTCCTCCGGCAATGTATATAAAGAGCATTCTCTCCCGCAGTCTTAAATTGCCTATGAATGTTTTTATCCGGGCAAACAGACTCATGTTTTTTACGCCTTTCGTTCATTTTTCACTCAGAGCGGTGTTTATTCCGGACGCACACGCACAACAACCGGAAACTCACTGTCTATTCCAGGTGCGGTTACATGAAGTCCTTCCCCGTCCACAGACCATTGCAGCCTGCCATCATATCCTAAAATATCCACCGACTCAATGATACCATGAAACTCCGGCACATTCTGATCACTGCTGTCTGCCAGTGAACGGATACAGAAAACACCATCTTTAGGACATTGTAACGCAATTGCGTAAATATTTCCATGATTAATCGTAAAACGGTAATCTTTGTTTGTAAATTTCAGTTCTTTCTGATCCTGAAACTGTCCTTCTGCCGCTGCCGTCGGACCTTCCATGGATTTTCGCCAGACATTTGCACCGATAACGGCCTCACTGTTTACTTTCATCCATTTTGCAAGATCTTCCAAAATAGCACGGTCACCATCCGGGATCGTTCCATCCGCCTTCGGACCGATATTTAACAGAAGATTACCATTTTTGCTGACCACATCCACGAGTGTACAAATGATCTCATTGCTGCTTTTATAATCCAATGTGTCAGTATAGCACCAGGAATTTCTTGCAACTGCCGTATCGGTCTGCCAATCATAGGGCTTTGCTTCCGCAAACCCACCGCGCTCCACTTCCACAATTCCACTGCCAAACATCATCGCATCATGTTTATAACAGATTTTAACATCTTTGCCCCATTTCACGCCGCAGTTGTAATAAAATGCAGCGAGTTTCTTTAAATATGGTTTGAACGCCTGATGCTGCACCCACCAGTCAAAATACAGCAGGGATGGTTTATAATTTAATATAATTTCCGCTGTGCGTGCTAACCAGTCATTTAAAAATTCTTCTGTCGGATACGGCTCTCCGTAGAGATCTTCTGCATCCGGTTCCGGCATGGACGGCCAGTACAGATCTCCTTTTTGCAATGGTTCTTTGATATCACTGTCAAATTCTTTTCCGTGTCCTAAGAAAAACCAATGTTCTGCACGGTGGGATGATGTGCAGAACGTAAGTCCCTGTTTCTCAATCTCCGCTTTCAGTTCACCAAGTACGTCCCGTTTCGGCCCCATCTCTGCCGAATTCCAGTGGGACAGTTCACTTTTGTACATCTGAAATCCATCATGGTGTTCTGCAACCGGAAACACATAACCGGCACCGGCTTCTTTGAATAAACGCACCCATTCTGCCGGGTCAAATTTTTCGGCGTGGAACATCGGGATGAAGTCTTTATATCCAAAGTCTTTCTGGCTGCCGTAGGTTTTTATATGGTGTTCGTATGCGGGCATTCCCTCGATGTACATGTTTCTTGGGTACCATTCGTTGGAGTTGGCGGGAACACTGTAGACGCCCCAGTGGATGAAGATGCCAAATCTTTTCTGTTTAAACCAGTCAGGGGTTTTCGTCTGCATCAGGGATGACCAGGCTGGCTGGTACGGGCCTTCTGCGATGATGCGGTCTACGGTTTCGAGAAGTTGTTGTTCTTTCTGCTGTTCCGACATAGTGTATGTCCTCTTTTCTTGCTCTAGATGGGGCGAAACTCTAATTTAGGCTGGGACTCAACTACTTCAGTTTTTTGAAGAGTTTCGCGGTTTCTTTGTGGAAAATCTCTACTTGCCTGAGATAACCTTTACCTGCTTTGAACGATCGCCACTGCTTTTGCCGGAAGTACAACTTTCTCTCCTGCCTGGTAAGTCATTCCGCCGAGCAGGTCAGTTCCGGCTTTTTTCAGCGTTACTTCCTGTGATTCGTCCGTCGGATTTAAGAGGAAGAGGAAGCTGCCGTTTTTGTTTTCGCGGAGAGTGATCTCTACTTTGTCACTGCCTTCTGCGAGTGGTTCTACGCCGGCTTTTTTCATAATGTCAGTTAAGAAAGTGCGGTAGAAGTCCTGATTGGAGCGGGTTGCGACGTAGCAGGCTTTTCCGGATCCAAAGGTGTTGCAGGTCAGTACGGGCATTCCGGCATAGAAGTCATTATCATAGGTTGCGAGTGTTTCTGCGCCTTCGGTATGTGATAAATCGCAAAGCACTTCTGCCGGATAAGTCACATCTTTGTATGCAAAGGTATGTTTCATGCCAGCATCTCCTGCCGGAATCGCATCGGATTCTTCTACCCAGATACCCAAAATATCGCGCAGTCTGCCCGGATATCCGCCTGTGATCACAAGGTCATGGTCTTCCACATATCCGCTGAAATAGGAGGTCAGAAAGGTGCCGCCCGCTTTGACAAAGCTGCGGATCTTTTCATCATAACCGTCTTTGCACATGTATAACATCGGTGCAATGACAACTTTATAACCGGACAGATCATCGTCCACACCAACAAAATCCATTGGGATATGAAGATTTAACAGTGCCTTATAATACTGATAAATCTCCTCATAATAATTGATACAACGGCTTGGGCCTGCGGATAATACCGTTGCCCACCAGTTATCCCAGTCAAATACAACTGCCACTTCTGCCGGAGTTCTTGCACCAAGCAGTGTATCAGAAAGTTCAGTCAGTTCTTCGCCAAGTGCTGTGATCTCACGGAACACTCTCGTATTCTCATTGCCGACATGGTCGATCACTGCACCGTGATATTTCTCACAGGCACCAATGCTTCTTCTCATCTGGAAAAACATGATCGTATCTGCGCCGTGCGCTGCCGCCTGATAGCTGTATAAGCGCATCACACCCGGTCGCTTTAAGGCACAGTAGGTATGCCAGTTACTCACACTCGGTGTCTGTTCCATCAGTGCAAACGGTTTGCCACCCTTTAATCCACGCATCAGATCATGTGCCATCGCATTGTTTTCTGTCTCCGCGCCAAAGGAAGGATAGCTGTCCCAGGAAATAAAATCCATTTCTTTTGCCCATTTCTGGTAGTCTAATGATGGATAAAATCCCATCAGATTTGTGGTAACCGGAATATCCGGCGTGTATTCTTTTACCGCATCGCGCTCTAATTTGTAGCAGTCTAAGATACTGTCCGAATTGAATCTGCGGTAATCGAGTGAAATCCCCTGGAAATTGGTACGGATGCCATCCCAGTTAAACTCCTCTGAACGCATATCCGGCAAAACGACATCATCCCAGTCATAAAAGGTATGTCCCCAGAAAGAAGTGTTCCATACACGGTTTAACTCATCCAGCGTTCCATATTTTTTATGCAGCCATACACGGAATGCTTTTTCACAGTTTTCGCAGTAACATTCCCCGCCATATTCATTGGAAATATGCCATGCAACGATATTGTCATAATCTTTGTATCGCTCTGCCAGTTTTGCGGCAAGTGCCACAGAATATTTCCGGTAAGTCGGGCTGTTCGGACAGGAATTGTGACGTGCTCCGAATTTGCGTTTCATGCCGTTATGCCCGACACGCAGGATATCCGGGTATTTTCTTGCCATCCACGCCGGATGCGCTCCTGTCGAAGTTGCAAAGCAGACTTTCAGTCCGTTTTCTTTCACATACTCCATGATCTTATCCAGTTTGGAAAAATCATAGGTAATTTCATCCGGCTGCAGTGCTGCCCAGCTGAAAACATTGAGCGTCACGACATCAATGTGCGCTAATTTAAACAGGCGCATGTCCTCTTTCCAGATCTCCTCCGGCCACTGTTCCGGGTTGTAATCTCCACCATATAAAATTTTATGTACTTTGCTGCTCTCGATCATATTTACCTCCAATTTCTGTGCTGTATTTTTGCATCTTTTTCGTATTGCTGTTCCTGATTTGTTCTGTTAACCGGTTTTACCTGTCACTCGCCCTCGCGGTTCACACGCTCGATCTGTAAGAATACACGTTTGCTGACTGCTGCGACCGTGTAAATGATAAATCCCGGTCCAAATAAGATTCCAAGAAATATCATGGTTGAATTATACTGGAAGATCAGCACTTCTGCTGCGACGAGGATCACAAGGATCAGTGTTTTTCCAAAATATTTTCTTGAAATATCCATGGAATTCTGGATCGTGCGGACTACTGTATTTTCATATCTTGCCAGCAGTGGAAAGGAATAGATCATCGCAATGATCACAAGAAATACGGACACCATACCGATGATCAGCAAAATGACCGGATTATTTTTCACTGCTCCAAACAGCTGGAAGTCAAGATATACCGCATACCATGCAACCAGAAAGATCAGTCCCATCGGAACGCCCTGTTTAAAGTTTGCCTTGTACGCTTCAAAATATGATTTCGCGATATAGCCCTCCTCATCATCCGCTAACTTTAACGCAACTGACATTGCCGCCGTGGTCGATGCCCCGATCGTAAAAACCGGCAGGCTTCCAAGAATCCATAAAAAATTTAGTTTTAAAATATCAAGTACTCTGCTTAAAAAACGGTACAATGGACTGTCAACGCTAAAAAATTTCATTTGTTTTCCTCCAATCTCAAAGTGCTTCCCATGCACTTTTCTTATCTCTCATTTTATTTCATACCTCTGATCTGCTTTCATCATATAGGATTTTACTCCAGATATCCAGTATGATGAAAACAGACCGGGGCGATCCGGACGGAATGTCCGGATCTTCTGCTCTGGTCTGTCATTCATTTGTGATACAATTATTTGATTGTCCCTTTTACTTCGTTCTCAGCTGCTTTTCTAAGTGATGCCTCATTCTCCTGGAATGCGATACACTCGTCATAGCCGTAGTCTTTTGCCTGGGAGATCATGTCTGCAACGATCTGATCGTACTCAGCATCTGTCTTAGCATAGATTGCTTTCCAGGAATTTGTCTTGATGCACTCAGCAACCTGTGTCCATAATACAGTTAACTCATCAGATTTTGTAGACTCAGAGTATGTGGTACCAAGAGAAAGTTTGTAAGGTCTTGATCCCATGTACTCATCTGCTGTTGCAGCACCTGTCTTATCTCTCCAATCCTGCTCAATGTCAGAATTTGCATCTGTTGCAAAACTTGCCCATTTACGATAGTTGAATGTCTCACCGTTTGAATCAGGATTTAAGGAATCAAGTGCCCATGTTGTATTGTTCATTTTAAAGGAACCATCATCAAATGTTCCGCTGTAACCATCAGACATCTGTGTGCTGATATCTGTTTTTGCTGCACGTCCCAGATCTGTAAACTGTGTTTTACCATCTTCATCATAGTACCAGCAGACATCCTTTGGACCATACTCAGCAGTCATGCGTCCTTCCGGAGTAGATAACCAGTTTAAGATTGCCATACATAATTCCGGATACTCTGTCTTAGCACCGATAGACCAGATACGGTTGCCACCGTAGATGTTCTGACCATAGCAGATCGGAGCTGCGTCTTCCGGCGGGCAAGGATACATTGCTTTGCCTTCCTGTGCATGTGAATCTGAGTTGTAGAAAGTAGAACCTAAGAAGTTGAACACATTTAAGAATGCTCCACCGTTCTGGTAATCTTCCTGCATACCGTCATATCCCTGTGTCTGGGAGTCAGGATCAAGTAATCCTTTCTGATACAGGTTGTTATAGAATTTTAAGCATGTGAGGTAAGGTCCATTTTCCTCTAATGCTGGATGGAATACCTGCTCCTCTGGATCATATAGACCAAAACCAAATTCATCATATCCATAATAAGCAGTTGCTGTTGATTTTACGAACATTACAAGGTTTCCGTCCCAGTCGTTGAATAAGGAAACACCATAAGTTGTTTTTCCGTTATCATCGGTCGGGCAGATCTCTTTCATCTGACCTAAAACATCTACCATATCGTCTAAAGTCTTGATCTCAGGATATCCTAACTCTTTGTAAAGATCCCATCTTAAATCCCAGGTATACATGAAATCCTGACGTGCTGTCGCATCCCTTGCAACATCAAATCCGAATCCATAAACAGTACCGCCGGAAAGATTTGCATTTTTCTCTAATGCATATGGCATGTTCTGTTTGATGTATGGACCGTAATCGCTTAAGATATCATCCTCGTTCCAGTCAAAGAGCATTCCCTTGCTGACTGCCTGCTGATACTCATCAGAATCATTTCCCCAGAGAACCAGATCTCCAAGGTTTCCTGACTCCATACGTGTCTCATATACACCGTCAGAATCCGGGATGATATTTAATTTTACATTGAATTTGTCTAACATGATCTGACCAAACCATCCGATCTGCTCACCGGAATAGTTTGCTAACTGATCGAATACATCGAGAGTAACTGTCTCTTCCGGAATGATATCTGCGAGATCTTCCGCTTCATCTTCGGAAGTTCCCTCGGATACTCCACTCTCCGTTGCATCTTCGTCTGCAGCATCCCCCGCTGCATTGTTGCTGTTGTTCTTTGATGCACTTGTCTGATTGCTACCCCCACAGGCTGCCATGGAAACTGTCATTGCAGCTGCCAGAAGCAGTGATACGATTTTCTTTGCTTTCATGTAATTTTCCTCCTTGTTTTTGTGTTATATTGATTCCGCGCCTCGCGGTTAACACCTCTTTAACCTTTTACGGCACCTAACATGATACCTTTTTCAAAGTAACGCTGCATGAATGGATATACGATTAAAATCGGGATTACCGTTACCATGGAAATCGTATATTTGATAACCTTTCCACTCATTGCTGATTTTAAAACAGCCTCGCTGACAGATCCGCCAGACTCCATTAATGCACTTAAGTTGGATGCCTGATTTAAGTAAATGTAAAGTCTGTGCTGTAAAGTATATAATTTCGGAGCTGATGTCATTAAGATCAGGGAATCCGTAAAGGAGTTCCAGTGACCAACTGCACCGAAAATCGCAATCGTCGCAAGGATCGGTTTACTGAGCGGCCAGATGATCTTGCGGAATACAGTAAAGAAGCTTGCTCCGTCGATCTGAGCACTCTCTTCGAGTTCCGCTGGAATTGACTCTATGTATGTTTTTACCAGAATGATGTTATACGGAGCCACAATACCAGGGATGATGTATGCCCAGAATGTATTGGTCAGACCTAACATCTGCATATTTAAGAACCATGGGATCAGACCCGCATTGAAATACATGGTAATCACAAGAAATCTGTACCAGAATTTTCTGCCCCACATTTCATCTTTGGTTACCAGATATCCGATAAATCCGGATGCTGCTACCATAAGTGCCGTACCAAGTACTGTTCTTGACAGTGATACGATCAATGCACTTGAAAGATCACTTACATTTAATAACGCTGTATAGTTATCAAAATGGATTTCTCTCGGTATGAAGTTGATTAAACCCTTGATTACCAGATCATTATCGCTGATCGTATTGATAAACAGGTAATAAAATGGAAATATACATGCTATTGTAAATAATGTAAAAAACAGGTAATTTAAAATGTTAAATACGATATCGCCCGGTTTTAAGCGATATTTGCGTTTATGTGTTTTTTCATAAAGCTTTTCGGCTTTTAAATCAGCCTTTTCCTGTGCTGTTTTTGCCATGTCTTACGCCTCCTTATACAATACTCTCGCCACGAATCAGTTTCGAAATACCGTTTGCAGCAAACAGTAACGTTACACTGACAACGGATTTTACCATACCGATTACTGTTGATAATGGAATCTGTCCCTGTCCGATACCAAGTTTGTATACATACAGGTCAAGTACCATGATAGAACTTGTATTGGTAGAGTTTTCAAATACTAAATACTGATCCATACCATTGCTTAAGATATTTGCGATCGACATTAACAGTAATACACAGAATGTCGGGATCAGGCTCGGCACGGTAATATTCCACATTCTCTGGAAACGTCCTGCACCGTCGACGGTTGCTGCTTCATAAAGCTGCTGATCAATACCGGAAATTGCTGCAATATAAATGATTGCACTCCAGCCGATACCTTTCCATAAGCCCCAGGCTAACATCTGCAGCCATACATGGCTGCCGCCCATCAGCATATTCACGCCCTCTTTCCAGATTCCGGCATTTACCATCAAACTGCTGACAAATCCGTCTGTAGAAAAGATACAAAATGCGATTGCATATACAAGAACCCAGCTGATGAAGTTCGGTACTGTTGTAAGTGTCTGTACGACGCGGCGGAACTTCATGTTTTTAATCTCGCAGAGGAAAATTGCAAATGCCATTGGAAGCCAGCTTGTCAAAATTCCAAGACCACTCATTGCAAGTGTGTTTTTCAGAACACGGATGATATCTCTTACCGTTGCAGGATTTTTAAACAACTGTGTGAACCATTTGAATCCAACAAAGTTATCCATGCTTAAGGTATCACCAACTTTGTAATCAAAGAATGCATATCTCCATCCCCATAATGGCAGATAACAGAATACACCAGCCAGTGCCAGGAATGGCATTAACATCAGGAACAGGCGGTACTTTGTTTCCATCTCATATTTAGCACCCACCTCAACCTTAGGCTGTTTTGCCATCGCGATCAATGTTACGATCAGGATCAGTACTGCAACGATCAGGATCATATAAAAACCATTTGAAAAGATCGGCTCGATTTTCTTAGGTTTTTCTGTCTGGCTGATCTGACTGTATGCAAGTGCGATACCGCCAAGTCCTGACAGCATCACTGCACTTCCTGCTGCTGTGAAGATGTTACTTAATTTTTTCATTTTCAGATTACCGAGTGATAAACATCCACCGGCTGCAACTGCTGCTGTACCAACGCAGATAATCAGAGCTGATACAGAGTCAAGCCGTAATGTTGATTTCATAACCCATCCTTTTCGGAATGCACGTCCAAACTCTGATGCCAGTGATGAGTATGAAATACCGGAAGTAAACAGCGATAAGTTTCTTCCGATCATTCCGCTGATCCTCGCTGGATTGATTCCAGGTATGAACATGAATAAGACTGCGAACAGAACTGCGATCCGAAGTACAATGTATAACTTGCCTGTAACACCGGAACCATCTGTTTTGTTGTTTTTTGAAATGCCCGTTTCTTTCATTTCTCCCTTTCCCTTCTTTTTTGGTTTTCGCCAGCATCCGGAGCTTTTCGAAAACGTTTAAGTATTGTTTTAAAAAAAATATTTCCGAACTGCTTTTGTTGTATTTATTATATAAAAGGGAAGAAAATTAAAATACCGTAAATAATTGATAAAATATACCTTGATTTTTGGTCATTCAAAATGAGACATCAAAAAATTGGGGTATTTTTGTTGAATAAATACCCCAATTTTCTGACTCAACAGAATTGCATATGTTTTAAATATAATTCCTGAAACTCTGGTGTATCTGCAAGATTGATCTCATGGGATATGGCTGCAATCTCTTGCGGCTGCATATCACTGCTTTCTTTTGAGTGTGTCAGGCATCGTGCGGCTCCCTCTAAGGCACTGTTGCCGACCGGCGTGAGTTTTCCGCGAAGTCCGATTGGCAGAAGTCCGATTCCAAGTGCTTTTTCCATGTCAAGTCCCATGCCAAACCCGCCTGCAACATATACTTTTTTTATCTGTTCATGAGAAATATTTGATTTCTGCAGTAATACTTCTAAACCCGCACAGATAGCTGCTTTTGCCATCTGCACCTGTCTGATATCCTCCTGGGTAAAATAAATTTTTCCGGGTACGACCGGAAATCCTTTTTCAAACCACGGTTCTCCCAAAATCCCCTGAGTATCAACAATATGGTGCCGCACGAGTTCATACATTACATCAATGATTCCGGTTCCGCATAACCCAATGGCCGGTTTATTTCCAATCGTCTTTGTCACCATATTATTTTTACCAAATAAAACTGCACGGCAGACAGCTCCCGGCACACCGGGCATACCGCAGGATATGTTTCCACCTTCGAATGCCGGTCCCGCGGCAACGGATGAGACAAGGAAATGATCTCCCGCAGCAAGAACCATCTCACCGTTTGTTCCAATGTCGATCAGCATCTCGCATTTGTCCGGCCGCATACCACATCCCATCATGCCCGCCGTAATATCTCCTCCAACAAAAGCTGAGATTCCCGGCATGATCTGTACTTTTGTGGTCTGATTGATTCCGGTATGCCCGCATTCTCTGACATATCCGTGTTCTCTGGCATCACTACCATCTCTGGCAACTCCACTTTCTTTGGCATCTCCACTTTCTCTGGTTTCCTCATACTCACCATTCAATTCTCCCCACGTCATATCCTCCGGCGCAAGGTTCACAGGAGTAAATGGTGCAGCGCCAAGCCCCACACAGGAATATCCCAGTAAAAGGTGAATCATTGTAGTATTTCCGGCGATCACGATTTTGCTGACATTCAGCACATTTTCGTCCTGCCCCGCAAGCAGTGTCTCTGCCAGATCCCTCACATCTTTTAAAATGCTCTCTCTCAACTTTTCTGCATCTCCGGACGCTGCTGCACGGATCCTTGAAATCACATCTGCGCCGTATGCCCGTTGATGATTAACAGAAGATGCAGTTTTTAAGCATATTCCATCGGTGAGGGAAATCAGTTCTGCAGCGAGTGTGGTTGTTCCGATATCGATTGCGATACCATAGACGGATTTTTCCGTATCCATATTTTCCGGTTTTATTTCCCCGTCAGACCCTATTTGTGCACGGTCCTCTATTTTGTTTTCACAGATAACTGTTGTCGCCTGTACATCGCTCTCCATTTTTGTGTTCCGGACAAATTCCATCTGCACCTGTATCTGATTTTCTCTGATTTCCGGAATGCATACATACAGATCATCCGTCGGAACCGTCATACAGGAAAGACGCCATCCCTCTTCCAGTTCCCGCTCCGTAAACACTTCCTTTTCCCGCTGTTTTGGCGGATCTGTTTTTCGTGTTTCTTCTATTATAATACAACATTTTCCACAGGTACCTTTCCCGCTGCAGGGCGCATCTAAATATTCTCCCTGCTCCCTTAACAGCTCCAGTATCGTCTTATTCTGTTTTTTCTGTAAAAAAATGCGTTTCATCAATCCTTACCCGCTGCCTTTCTCTCACATTTCCGTTTTTCAACAGCACCTGTGGTGCCATAGATACACGCTCCATAAACTTACTTATTGAAATAAATTATACCATATTATTGTTTAACTATATCAAAACTGTTTCGACCGTATTATTTTCTTTTCATGCAGAATCACACGTTTTCCTTGTTTCAATGAAATGATAATGTTATGATATCTTGCGGAAACAATCCAGTTTTATCTGACGGTAACAAAAAATTTTAACACCAACATATTAAGATGTTGAGACCAAATAGTGCATTCCCAACATCCTATTAAAAGAATGGAGAATACTATGAAACTGATTTCCTGGAATGTCAACGGACTGCGTGCCTGTATCCAAAAAGGCTTTCTTGATTTTTTTCATGAAACTGATGCAGATATTTTCTGTATTCAGGAATCCAAGCTGCAGGAGGGACAGATCGACCTTCCTCTGCCCGGTTATTTTTCCTACTGGAATTATGCCAAGAAAAAAGGTTACTCCGGCACAGCGATTTTCACAAAAAAAGAGCCTCTGAATGTGACTTACGGTATCGGCATCGAAGAACACGACAAAGAAGGACGTGTCATCACCTTAGAATACCCTGATTTTTACATGGTTACCTGTTATACGCCAAATTCTCAAAACGAACTGGCCAGACTGCCTTACCGCATGCAGTGGGAAGATGATTTTCGTGCTTATTTAAAAAGACTCGATGGATCCAAGCCTGTCATTCTCTGTGGGGACTTAAATGTTGCACATGAGGAGATCGATTTAAAGAATCCAAAAACAAACCGGAAGAACGCCGGATTTTCGGATGAAGAACGTGAAAAAATGACAAAGCTTCTCGATGCCGGCTTCACAGACACCTTCCGCCATTTTTACCCGGATACAGAACAGATCTATTCCTGGTGGTCCTACCGTTTTAGGGCACGGGAAAAGAATGCCGGATGGCGTATTGACTATTTTATCACTTCCAAACGGATGAATGATAAGCTGACCGGCGCAAAGATCCACACGGATGTTTTCGGATCTGACCACTGCCCGGTGGAATTAGATATTGACCTGTCATAAAGCTTTTCACGGATATTTTTGATTCAGGCCACGGTACGATGCAACTCGATATTGACTTATCAACAGCTTTCTGCAGAGGATTTGCTGTGACTGCAGTGGAGTTCCTCTTCAATAAGATATACTCCACCGCAGTGCCATCTTCGTGCCTTTTTGATCATTCTGAACAGATATCATACTGTTACAAAGTTTTTAATCTAACGCATCCACTGCTTTTTTCAGTTGCAAAAATGCCTGTTCTAACGTTTTTCTCGGACATGCAATGTTAATGCGCTCAAAACCTATACCCGTTTTCCCAAAAATTGCTCCCGCGTCTAACCAAAGTCCTGCCTGATCAATCAGTGCTTCCAACTCTTTTCTTCCCAGTCCAAGTTCTCCGAAATCCAGCCATATTAAATAGGTTCCTTCCGGCTCAATCAGTTTAATCTGTGGAAGATTTTCCTTCAGGTATTCGCGCACAAAGGAAAGATTCTGATACAGATATTCTTTTAACTGTAAAAGCCATTCCTCTCCCTCTTCATAAGCGGCCTGACATCCGACAAGTCCCATCAGATTTACCTGGCTGTATCCTGCCTGATCCACCGCACGGACAAATTTTTGACGCAGTTTTTCATCCGCAATAAAAATGTTTGACACCTGAAGACCGGCAAGATTAAAGGTTTTACTTGGTGCCGTGCAAATTACGGAAATCTGTTCAAACTCCGGTGAAACAGATGCAAAGACATGATGTTTATGCCCCGGATATACAAAATCGCTGTGAATCTCATCACTGACGACAGTCACCTGATATTTGAAACAGATCTCTCCGATTTTTCTCAATTCCCACTCTTTCCATACACGACCTACCGGGTTATGTGGACTGCAGAGCAAAAATAAATGGATCTGATGTTCCTTTATTTTCGCCTCAAAATCTTCAAAGTCGATCTCATAATGACCATCTTTTAATACCAGATCGCTGCTGACTAACTTTCTGTCATTTGACTCAATGACCTGACGAAACGGATAATATACCGGCTGTTGGATCAAAACTGTATCGCCTTTTTCCGTATATGCACGCACAGCGGCCGCAAGTGCAAAAACAACTCCCGGCGTTTTTACCAGCCACTCCGGTTTTACATCCCAGTCAAAATGATCATGATACCATCCCGATACTGCTGCAAAATAATCTTCTTTGCTGTCACTGTATCCATAAATTCCGTGTTCCACTACTTTCTGCAGTCTTTCGGTCACTGCAGGCGCAGTCTTAAAATCCATATCGGCAACCCATAACGGCAAGACATCTTCTTTTTTCCCACGTTCTTTCGCAAAATCGTATTTTAAACATCCGGTTCCTCTCCGCTCCACAGCTTCATCAAAATTGTACTTCATGACATACTCCATTCCGGAATACCGCTCCTTTAACCATCTTTTGTATTTCTGTTATTGGCTGCTGCATCCTGTTTTCTTTCTATTATCATCTAATTCATATCAAATTAGTATGATATTAGCATTTTCACTATTATATGTCAATAGTACTATAAAAAAGACTGTCCAAATGAAATATACTTTCTTCTTTGAACAGTCTTTTTATCTTTTATAAAATTTTATGAATTTCCATGTCTGATATCGCGGATCGGAATATTAACAAACAATGCCGGTACCGTTCCATTGTTCGACTCTGACTCTGTCTGCGTGATCTGAATGTCAAGGCCTTCCATATCAATATCCATGTGTTTTGAAATTACCTGGATGATCTCGTTTTTAATCTGCTCCATCATTTCCGGGGAACAGCTTGCGCGGTCAGTCACCAGCAAAAGTTTTAAACGGTCTTTTGCAACATCACCGGAACTTTTCTTCTTAAATAAGTCCATCAATCCCATGACTGTTCCTCCTAATTTTTCTTAAATAAATCTTTTAATTTTGAAAATACTCCCTGTTTTGCATCCAGATCAAGAAATGCAACTTCCTCACCGAGAATACGGTGGCAGATATTCTCATATGCCTGTCCAGCAAGGCAATTACTTCCAACCAGTGGTTCCCCCTGGTTCGTAGAGATTACGATATGTTCATCATCCGGTACTGCACCGATCAGATTGATTGCCAGAATGTCGCACACATCTTCGACATTCATCATATCACCGCGTCTAACCATGTCCATACGCAGACGGTTTACGATAAGATCAACTTTCTGGATCTGATTTGCCTGAAGCAGTCCAATGATACGGTCAGCATCACGCACTGCAGAAACCTCAGGAGTTGTAACGACAAGTGCCCTGTCTGCACCTGCAATTGCATTTTTAAATCCCTGCTCGATTCCTGCCGGGCAGTCTAATAAAATATAGTCAAAATCCTGTCTTAAATCTTCGATCAATGCCTGCATCTGCTCCGGAGATACCGCGGATTTATCTCTGGTCTGTGCTGACGGCAAAAGACATAAATTCGGATATTTTTTGTCTTTGATCAGTGCCTGTTCCACACGGCAGTTTCCTTCTACAACATCTACAAGATTGTATACAATACGGTTCTCAAGACCCATGACAACATCCAGGTTACGAAGTCCGATATCTGTATCGATCAGCACTACTTTTTTGTTTAACTGTGCCAGACCTGTTCCAACATTTGCGGTTGTGGTCGTCTTACCAACTCCGCCCTTCCCGGACGTAATTACAATAACTTCACTCATTTTAAAATATTCCTCCTGCTGTTAAATATCGCTTAATAGTTCTTTTGTCAGCGGTTCAATACAGATTGTCCCGTCCTTTAAGTACGCAATCTGCGGAGACGTGGTCGTTTCTTTGACCTTTTTTCGTATTCTTCGTCTGCTAAAAGGTTTGTCCGGACTTTTTGCTAAAATATTTCCAATCCGAATCTGGATTGGATCCATATCGAGTGCAACAATAAATGCACTGTCATCTCCCCCAAGTCCTGCATAGACGCTTCCCTTTACCGCTCCAAGTACAACGATACTGCCGTTTGCCATGACTGCTGCGCCCGGATTGACATCACCTACCACTACGATTCCTGTTTCACTCTCAAGTGTCTGGCCAGAGCGAAGCGTTCCGCGATAAAACTGAGTCCCACCATCCACATACGGCTGCTGTACAGATGCCTGATATTCTTCGATCTGCTGTTTGACGTATGCTTCACGGTCCGGATCATGATCTACAATGCACAATATCTCGATACTTGTATTCGATGTCACCGCATCAATGATAGCCATTTCCTCATCATGCGTCAGCTTTCTTCCCTCGAAAGAGATCGCCAGTTTTGCCCCTTTAAAGAACTTCTCTGACTCTTTGAATTTCTCGACGATGGCATCCAAAAGTGCTTTAAAAGATATCTCATTGCTCAATACAAGATGTATCCCGTATTTATTACTTTTTATAACAACTGCCTGTGACATATCGTCCCTCCACTTTACTATCCGATTTAGTATAGCAGATTCTTGAAACAGGTGCAATGCGACAGGAGAAATTTGATTGAAATTTTTATATTTTTTTATATGCAATCGGCAATACAGCTTTCATTGTCTGTCGTTTTTTGAAATAACTGCCCGTTTTTTATATTTATCATATTGCCATAAAAGCGGACATGATGCACGCACCTGCCGCACCACATTCACACACGCTGTCTATTTTTCCATCGTTCAGTCCAATTCCACCGATGGCATACACAGGAATATTTACGGTTTCACATACCTGCTTTAAAAATTCCATTCCGCGTGGCGGCAGTCCTCTCTTACAGTCCGTGGCAAATATATGCCCTGCGGTCAGGTAAGATGCCCCTAGTTTTTCTGCCTCAATAGCATCCTCAACAGAATGAACCGAACAGCCTAAGATCAGCTTATTTTTATTCTTCTGATCCATTGACAGGTTCCCAGACATAAATTTTATCTGTTTTTCTTCATTTTCTGTCTTTTGCATACAAGTTCTTAACAGTGGAAGCGGCAAATGAACATACTGCCTCTCTAACCGTTTTGCGGTTTCTATATAACTGTGTAAAATACAGATCACTCCATATTCTTCACAAATTGCCAAAACCTGTCTTGCCATCTCTTCATATTCCGTCTCCGGCAGATCTTTTTCCCTTAAGATCAGAGCTGCCGGCTTTGTTTCACAGACTCTTTTGATCTGTTCGAAAAACGGCCTCTCACAAAGGCTCCGGTTTGTGACAGCAATTATTTTCCCCGGAATCGGATTTTCTTTTTTACACATAAATATAATCACTCATAACAGGCTGCAATCCTTCCTCAAGCAGTGCATCATACACCTGTTTTACTGTCCTTCCGTCAGAAATTTCAAACTGCTCGTCGCCCTGATCCTCAAGTCCTTTCGCATGGCTTCCGATACCGGTGCTGACCCCCGCAGAAATCTTTGTCGCTGCGATCTCCATCAGACTGTCTCTCACCCTTGCACACTCTCTGGTAGAAACCGTAATACTTGCATATGGCATAAACAACCGGTATGCCGTCACAACCTGCAAAAGTTGTTTTTCATGCACATCCATCGGATTGATCTTATCATTGTTGATGATCGGGCGAAGCCTCGGACAGGAAAAAGCAATCTCTGCATGTGGATATTTTCTCTGCAACAGATAAGCATGCATTCCTGTTGCAAATGCATCTTTTCTGAAATCATCAAGTCCCAGTAAAGCAGCAAAACCAACGCCTCTCATACCGCCGCGGATCGCACGTTCCTGTGCCTCCATACGATAAGGAAAAATACGTTTATGTCCTGCCAGATGAAGTGTCTCATATTTGTCTGAATTGTATGTTTCCTGAAAAACTGTTACATAATCCGCGCCGCATTCATGCAAATACGCATATTCCTCCGAATTCATCGGATAAACTTCAAGACCAATTACTTTAAAATATTTCCGCGCGATCTTACACGCTTCTCCTATATATTCCACATCTGACATTTTCCGGCTTTCGCCTGTCAGGATCAAGATCTCCTGTAGACCGGATTTTGCGATCTCCGCCATTTCCGCTTCGATTTCCTCTGCATTTAATTTTGCCCTGCGGATACGGTTATGACAGTTAAACCCGCAGTAGATACAATAATTTTCACAATAATTGGCAATATAGAGCGGCGTAAAAAAACAGACCGAATTGCCAAAATGATTTTCTTTTTCCACTTTTGCACACTGTGCCATCTCTTCGATAAACGGTTCTGCCGCCGGCGACAGCAGCGCCGCAAAATCTTCCGGTGTGCGGTTTCTTTTTGCCAAGGCACATCTTACATCTTCCGCTGTATAGCTGTCGTAATCGTATGCCTCCATTGCTTCAACCACCTGTTTTGTGATATCCGATTTTAATGCCTCCATGCCTGGCAGATATACCATATGGTCGATCCTTGCCTCTTTCTGATGTTCCTTTATTTCTTCGCTTAATATACTTTCATTGATGTGTTCCATGATTTTTTCCCCTGTGCTTATTCTGAACCCGAAATTTTTTATACTCAATTTCCATTCAAATCAGATCATAAAAATGTATTATATTTTCCGATTCCAAAATTTCCTAAAACTGATTTTTGTTCTGCTCTCATATTTAACGCTCTGATCTTCTGAATTATTCAGAGAGGAATCCTGTCAGCGGCGAGGATGCGCTTGCCCCTCCCATTTTGACACGTCCACAGCCTGAGAGGTATGCCTTTCTTCCGGCTTCGATCGCTTCACGGAAAGCAGCTGCCATCGCCGGGATATCACCAGCCGTCGCGATTGCGGTATTTGCCATGACTGCAGCAGCTCCCATCTCCATGACTTCACATGCCTGTGACGGCTTTCCGATACCGGCATCCACGATGATCGGCAGGTCGATCTCATCGATCAGTATCTGGATAAAATCTTTTGTACAGACACCACGGTTAGAACCGATCGGTGCTGCAAGCGGCATAATACATGCTGCACCGGCATTCTGCATATCACGCGCCGCATTGAGATCCGGGTACATATACGGCATCACGACAAATCCTTCTTTTGCTAATACTTCTACCGCTTTTGCTGTTTCATAATTGTCCGGAAGCAGATATTTCGAATCATGAATGACCTCAATTTTTACAAAATCACTTCCGCTGATCTGTCTTGACAATCTTGCAATACGAACTGCCTCCTCCGCATTGCGCGCCCCTGATGTATTTGGAAGCAGTGTCACATTTTTTGGGATGTAATCTAAGATATTAGCCACACCACCCTCATTTGCGCGGCGCAGCGCCATCGTCACGATCTCCGCCTTTGCCTCTTTCACTGCTGCATCGATCAGTTCTAAGGAATATTTTCCGGAACCCAATATAAATCTGGAAGAAAACTCATGCTCTCCTAATTTCCATGTATCTTTTGTTATTTCGCTCATCTTTTTTTCCTCTTTTCTGCTTTTCTCTTTTTTTACTTTTCTCTGTTTTTCTGCTTTTCTCTGGTTTTTTTATTTCTCTTTTGCCGGCATTTAACAACCGCCGCCCATGAAACTGACAATCTCTAAAATGTCGTCATCCTTCAAAACAACTTTTGCATAATCTTCTTTGTCTAAAATTACATAGTTGTACTCGACTGCAATCTGCGCTAACACATAGTGATTCTGCTCTAAATAATCAAGTATCGTTGTTCCCTCCGGCAACTTTGTGTGCTTTCCGTTGATTTCCATACATCCTCCTTTAATTTTACGGAGTAAAATCCAAGTCCCTTTGGACGAGGGGAGGATTTTTCTCCTTTTAATTTTACGGTGTAATAAAAAAAGCGTTCACGAAAGAATACACCCGCGGTGGTGTACCCCTTCATGAACGCTTTGTTCACTCTGTTTGTGATGATAACATGATACAATGGTGAAGTCAAGGAAAATCCATGTTTCTGCCATTTTTTCATCGTTATTTGTGTATGCTATTATCATATCTTATAACTACAATATCCTATATTTTTCTATATCTTTATGATGTTTTGGTGTAAATTTGGTGTAAATCATTAATTTTTTGTGTTTCCTTTTCAAGCCTATTTCGATCAACATGATTATACACTTCCATAGTTGTGTTAATATCAGAATGTCCCATTAGATACTGCATTGTTTTTAAATCTGTTCCTGCCTCTGCTAATCTTGTACAATATGTGTGTCTTAATATATGAGGACTAATTGCAGGTAATTGAATGTCTCTCTTATCATTATATTCTCTAATAAGTTTTCTAAACACTCGTCTTATAACAGCATGTCTGACTACTTTCCCGGTTCTATAAGAAAGAAAAACAAAGTTGCTGTATCCATCCAAACTAAAGTCAGGGATTTTTTTACATGATAGCCAATTCTTTTTTTGTTCGATAATGGCTTTATAAGCAAAATCATTCATAGGGATAATTCTTGATCCGTTTGATGTTTTTGTATTGTCCTCGCAATATTGCACAAGTTTTCCATTAAGATTTCTACACAACATTTGATGATTAATATTGATGGTTTTTTCTTCCATATTAATATCATCCCACGTTAAACCAAGAGCTTCACTTATTCTTATACCACTATAAAGCATTAAACATGCGAGAGGTTTATAAAACTTTGCTTCTGTACAAATATCAAATCTTGCCAAAAACTCATTCTCTTCTTCATAGCTCATTGCATATTTTACTTCCTTTTCAACAGTATAGTCTTTAAGACATCCATTCGCTGGATTTTTCATTATACAGTCTGAGTCAACTGCCAATTGTAGCGAAGGTCTTATGATTTTTTGTAAAATAGCTATAGTACTATTAGCCATATTGTCGTCATGACATTCTTTGTAAAATTTAATAATATGAGCTTTTTTAATTTCTTTTAGCTTCATTCTACCAAGAAAGCTGTTTTTGATACTGTGGTTATAATAATAAGTATAATTTGAATAAGTTGATTTTGATATATTTGCTTTTGTTTGCAAATATATTTCAATTTGTTGATTTAATGTTATGTCTGTTCTTAATACACCATTTGATATTTCTGAAAGTAATTGTTGTTCCTGTTTTCTTAAATCATTTAATGATTTAGCATAGATACACTGTCTTTTCTTTCCTATATCAGTCCATCTATACATATATGTGCCATCTTTTCTTTGGCTTTCTCCTTTCTTAAGCACTCTACCTTTGTTATCTTTTCTGTTCGACATATAATCTTCATCTCGCTTTCTGTTTTTATGACAGAAAACCCTTTATATGACACTTCTTTTATATCATATAAAGGGTATAAATTCAATGATTACAATACTTTTATATTGTTTATATAATCTTCAAATTTCTTTCTGTTTATTAGTTTGTGTGTTCCTTTGTATATTACAAAATCACATGTATCAAAATTTGTCATTTCTGTAATTTTATCTCTGCCAATATTTGAATATGCAGATGTTTCCTCTATCGTTAGAAGGAGTTTCTGCCAAATAGGAACTTCTATTTTTTCTTTCATATTAGTTTACTCCTGTGCTTCCAATACCGCCACGATCAATATTGTCTAAATGCTCTGTTTCCACAAACTGAATCTCTGGCTGAATTTTTTCAATCCTGAACTGACAGATTCTATCATTCTTATTGATTGTAGTATCTTCCATAGCAATTACAGGCATCATCCAAACATCATTATCCCCACAATAACTATGGTCAACAACACCCATATGATTTGTCTGAATCACTTTAAAATTTTTATATGTACTACTTCTCGGTACGATATGTGCTTCATAACCGTCTGGCAATTCCATTCCAACACCTAAATTAACCAAATGAAACTCACCTTTCTTCAGATGAATTGTTTCGGCAGAACGAAGATCAATCCAATTGGATTTATTGCCCTCTATGTACTCTAATTTGTCAATTTCGTTATCAAAATATTTAATCTTAATTGTTTCCATTTTCTTTATTCTCCATATCTTTTAATTCTTTTTTCAAATCTTGAATATAATTAATTGTATCACCTAATATTGGGTATAAAATTAGTATTACAATAAATGTACCAATCATGATTCCAAGAAAAAATAATAAAAATCTCATAACTTTATTTTTCTTTGATCTCACCGATATAAGCATCGAATCCATTGTCGCAATCCCTTGTTGTAACCATTACCATTCCGCTTTGTACGAATACTGCTTCTACAGTACATTCGACAAGAACTTTGTCACCTTTCTTTAGTTTATATAAATCTTCCATCTTTTCCTCTCCTTCTCAAAGTCCATCGATCATCTTTGAATATTCGTTATACTGTTCTCCTGTCACATCAGCAACATTGTCCAGGAAAAAATATAAATATCCCTTTGAGTACTCGACTGACCATAGTTTTAATTTGATTTTCTTTTTGGCAATTTCATAATATAGACCGAAATCCATTATTATATTTTTCATGAGATTACCATTCCTCTCTTTCTCGGTTAAAAGTCAGTTTATCTGTGTTTCAGTGTATCTTTCATCAAACGGAACTGGCTCTGATTCGCATAAGCAATCACATCCTGCTTTTTCGATTGTGCATCTTTTTTCGCATTTCTCATTATCACAATCATGGCAACATAATTTTGTACCGCATTCCGTCATCTCGTATTCTGAGCAAAACATATCTTCTTCCTCCAATCCTCTCTTTCCGCATCATCTCCCACCCGCCGCATATACTACTGCGGAAGGTTGATGATGATTGCTTAGTTTTGTTATTCTCTCATTTAATCGCAATATAAAATTACTTTGTTCTGAGCGAGAGATTGTTTCACATCAATGACTCGTTGGTTTTTTGAACCTCTGAATTTTAACGATAGATCTTTTTGCTCGTCTATATATTCTCCGTCAACGAGTACATCTACATTAGAAATTATTTCTTTTCTCTTTTTATGAATTTCTATAATGCGTTCAAAATCTTTATCTGGAAATGTTGGTTGACAAATTTTTGACATTAATGAATTCCACTCAAATCCTGTATAAAGCCAGATAGTTTTATCAGGATATGAATTACGGATTTGTTTAACTAATTTGAGGACTTCATCAAGGTTCTGATCCGCTAAACATTCTCCACCAAGAAATGATACTCGTTTAATATATGGTCTATCAATTAATTTCATAAATTTATCTTTTATTTCTTCTGTCCATTCTTTTCCACCATTAAAATCCCATGTATCAGAATTAAAACAGTTTTTACAGTGAAATGGACAACCTTGGACGAAGAGGGAGACTCCAACTCCCTCTCCATTAGAAATATCCATAGATCTAATCTGTGCGTATCTCATTATAAATCCTCCGCAATATCTGTCATATGGACATATCTCTCCTTAATTTCCTGAGTACGTCCTTTTCCCCAGTAATTAGTTCCAATATATCCGCAAGTCCTTCTTGCTACATTCATCTTGTCTTTATCTCTATTGTGGCAATTTGGGCATTCCCAAATAAGTTCGCCACCTTCATCAATAATTTTGATTTCACCGTCGTAACCACAAACCTGACAGTAATCAGACTTTGTATTTTCTTCTGCATACATGATATGGTCGTAGATGAATTTATTCATTTCCAAAATAGCATCTACATTATTTACCAATCCATCTGTCTCAACATAAGATATTGCACCCCCAAGTGATAACGCCTGAAATTCTGATTCTTTAGCGAGTTTATCAAATGCATTAATTGGTTCTTTTACAAATGTATGATAACTGTTTGTGATATAATTTCTATCTGTAATACCTTTAATAATTCCAAAGCGTTTCTGTAGACACTTCGCAAATTTATACGTTGTGTTTTCGATTGGAGATCCGTAAATTGAAAATCCAATATAATGCTCTTTATTCCACTGGTCACATTTATCATTCATAAACTGCATTACTTTAATGCCAAAATCATGACCTTCCTGTGAATCAATATGTGATTTACCAGTCATATATTTTACACATTCATATAATCCTGCATATCCAAGAGAAATACTTGCGTATCCATTATGAAGTAACTTATCAATCTTTTCACCTTTTTTAAGTCTTGCAAATGCTCCATACTGCCATAATAAAGGTGCGACATCAGATAATGTTCCTTCTAATCGTTTATGTCTGCAAAGTAATGCTTTATGACATAATTCTGTTCTCTGTTCCATTAAATCCCAAAACTTTTCATAATCGCCTTCAGATGATAATGCTACATCTACAAGGTTTAATGTGACAACGCCTTGGTTTAGTCTTCCATAAAATTTATAATTACCATTTTCGTCTTTATAAGGTGAAAGGAAACTACGGCAGCCCATGCACGGGAAACAGTTGCCTTCTTTATATTTCTTCATAATCTTCTCTGAAATATAATCAGGGTTCATTCTCTTTGCAGTACACTTAGCTGCAAGTTTTGTTAAATACCAATAAGGGGAATTTTCATGAATATTATCTTCTTCTAAGACATAGAGAAGCTTTGGAAATGCCTGTGTGACATATACGCCAACTTCATTTTTAAGACCAAGTAATCTCTGATTAAGAAACTCTTCAATAATCATTGCAAGCTCTTTCTTATACTCTGTAGTCTCTCCAAGATACATAAATACACTCAAAAAAGGAGACTGTCCATTTGAGTTAGACATAGAATTGCACTGATAGTTAAAAGTCTGAACACCATCTGCTACTTCTTTTTTGGTATCAGATTCTGCATATCTCTTACAATCTTCATCAGAAAATCCCCATGACTTATATTTCTCATAGTATTTGTTGTAACTATCTCTTACAAATGGTGCTAAATGTGTAAGAGTAATTGTAGCTCCTCCATACTGAAGTGACGTAACACCAAGAATAATCTGAGTGGCGATTGTACAAGCAGTAATAAATCTATGTGGTTTTTCAATCATTACCTTGTTAATACAAGTACCATTCTGTAACATATCTTCGAGATTAATAAGTGAGCAGTTACTCATCGCATTCATGCCAAAATAATCAATATCATGGAAATGAATAATTCCTTCATCGTGTGCTTGTACAACTTCTGGTGGAAGTAAAAATCTACGAGAAATATCTTTGCTAACAATTCCTGCCATATAATCACGCTGAGTATTTAATACTTTTGAGTTTTTATTGGAGTTCTCAGTATTCCAATATTCGCTTTCACCATCTAACAGTTCATCAATCTCGGAATCTGTTGTATTCTCGTTTTCTCTCTGAAACTCACGAATACTTCTATATCCTTCATAGGCTTTTGCAGTAAGTCTCTGCTTTTTTGTAATCAATTTATCATAAACCATTGATTCAATATCAGAGATACTTACTTCTTCTTTATCCTTACACTCATTTTCGATTTCATCTGCAATGTCTTCAGCAATTTTTGGTTTTACAATGCCTGAACCATTTTTCATAGCTTTAAGAATTGCAGTTGAGATTTTTGATTTGTCAAAATTAACTTCTGAACAGTCTCTCTTAATTACTTTTGTCAATATGTATATCCTCCTATCTAAATTACTGTTATGATTGCATAACCAAGTACACATGTCGCAATCGCTGCTACAGCTTTCCAATCAATCTCAAATTCTATACAATCTATAATATTGAATTTCATTTTATCTCCTTTCTCAATTCCATAAGAAATCAACCTTTCGTATCATCCTCTTTACTTTTGTTATAATTTTGTTTCCCTTTGTTAATTTCCCGAATTATATCTTTAATACCATCACACAGCATTCTAATTGGAATCCAACCAACAAATAGAAATATTAAAATTGTCACACATGTGATTTCATATGTACTCAATTATTTTTACGCTCCTTATTGTATTTTATATATTCATCGAATCCACTATTTTCATTACAAAAATATTCAAAATTTGTCCAACTCTGTAACTTATCAGGTTTGGCTCTACTTCGATAACAACTACCTCTCATTGGGCAATTTTCGCTACTACACATTGTAATATCTGGCATATGATTTCCTCACATATTTTTAATTTTTACCTTTAATTTTTCAAATTCTTTATAATCATCAGATTCATATTTAGTATAATCTTTTACAATCATGTGTGTTTGTTCATTACAGATTAATCCAATAAGTAATTCTCTTTCACGGTTCGAGAAAAAATGCATTTCAAAATTTAATGTTTTGCAATTATTCATAATTTACCTCACAATATTTCCACCTAATTTATCTTCATTACACACTAAAGTTTTATGCAAAACACCATCATCAATATTGGCGTGTGTTTTGACTGATTTAGTATGACTAATACTATATTCTCTGTCTCCAACGGTTACAGTTAGGAATTCATCTTGTTTTGATAACAATTCTCTTGCTAACTGATGTGTTGTTGTAATTCCACTAAAATTAATTTCATTCACCCTCTTTCTATCTCATGTAAAAATCCTTTATGTATTCGCACATATCCATTACGCACGATTCAACTCTTGTAAAACAACATTTTAACCATGGATGGATTAAGTTATAATCCCCTCGTTCATCATAAGCAATCACAGGAATATTATTTTTCCACGCTTCATATACTTCAATCACTGATCCAATACTTGTATTTAATCCATTTGTATTTACAATAACAATGTCACTGCCACGAACTAAGTTTAGATCAAATTTCATAACCTCCTGTTCGTTTTGGTGTCTTGGTTCTTCAAAATTGAAATAATCACATGGAGAAATAACATTAGTTTTATAATTTGCCATATCTGAATATTTGTCCAATTCTGCTGCTACAAATTTTCTCCATGTTGTTTGTTCTTCTATACTTAATCCTGTCATTTTACCAGCTAAATAAATTGTTAAGCCATTATTTTTCATTTGTACGCCTTTCTATAATGAAACAATACGCTATTTACCACGTCATCAATATTCTCATCAAAGTTGTTATAAACAATCCTGTTAGCAAGACTTTCTGCATCTTTAAAATCTGATATATCAGTTTTGATACGTCTTTCAGCCTCTTCCTTTTTATCTCCACGAACATCTAATCTTTTGTTGATAGTTGAAATATTTGAATATAAATAAATAACAGTTACATCATATCCTAATTTTTGAATATCTCTGATACCATTAGGTGTAAGAATAATTACAGAGTTTTCGTCTGCTTTTTCATAATCTTCTTTTGCTGATCCATAATACCAAATACCTTCAGTGGTAATGTATTTCTTCCATTCTGCAAAAAATCCACTTTCGATTTTCTGCAAAAAATCTTCTTCTGAAATATAATGATATGTAACATTAGGAATTTCACCTTTACGAATTGGTCTTGTAGTATAAGTTACGACACTATTAAATCCATTGTTTTTTACAAGTTTGTCCCTAACTAATGTTTTGCCAGATGCGGTTCTTCCCATTAAAATAAGCATTACAAGTTCCACCTTTCATCTAAAATCTGTACAATGTGTCCATCTTCAATGACAGCCGTTTTACTTTCCGTAAAATCTCCGTTTAAGAAGTCACTAATTCTAATACTGTCTAAGTCAATAACCTGCGAATAATTCATGTTTATTCCTCCACAATCTTATATTTGCTGCAAATTTCGTTGAATCTTTTGATATAATCCCTCATTATCGGTATTAATTACTACCGTTACAGGATGAATAGAAATCGTGACTAATCCAAGATAAGATTTTGCATCAACAATTTGTCTTCCATATTTTGCATCTACATCACATGGAATATTTGATGATATATCTATGACAAAATTATTTAAGTCTGTAAGACTGTCTAAATTTAATACATATTCTTTATTCATATTTTTTAAATCCCTCCACTTTATCATAAATTATTATTTCTGTTATCATACTTTCCCAATCTTCACATGTGGTTGAGATATCACCTGTGTATTTAACTGTTTTGCTTAAACTTGGTATATCGACAACAAATTCTGCCAATGATCCATCACTGGTTAATATATTATTGGTGTCAGTATGAATATCTGCTTTACAATCTGCCAATATACATGGAATTACAGCACCGTCTTCAAGGACTAAATCAATATACTGACCAATTTGTGTAGTATATGCACTACCAACTGCAACACAAAAACGCCCATTAACTTGTCTAATTCCATACATTCCTGTATATGCAATTTGTTGAAGTCTATATTGGTCACTAGATTTACTTGTAATACACTTATAAGACATATAACTCTTAATTTTGTTATATGGAGTTTTGTGTGTATACGATACACACTCTATTTCTGAAACCAACTCTTTCCATATAAAATACGTTTGATTATTAATAATTACATAATTCCATTTGTCGTTATAATCTTTAGCGATTATTTTTTCATTAAACGATAATGTCATAACTATCTCAGAATTTATATCTGGCTGTGATCTCACATTAGATGATGTCCTTGTCCATCCAAATTTAAAATCTGATATGTCATTTAGTAAAATATCATCAATTTGTTTTGTTGCTCCTGCCGTTAAATTTAATTCACTACTCTCTTGTCCCCAAATGGGGACGACAGGGAATGATACAGCAAATAAACATACTAAAATTGCTATACGTTTTTTCATTATTTCTCCTTGTTCTGTTGTATAATGGATTTTGGTTTGATTTGTTACATAGATATATTCTCTGTTTGAAAACAAAGATTAATGAATCATTTCTAAGAATTGATCTTCTGAGATAATGGGAACGTTCAAAGATTTTGCTTTTTGATTCTTAGATGATGTTGAGTTGATATCGTTATTAATAAGATAAGATGTTTTAGAACTTACAGATCCTACTACTGTACCGCCATGAGTAACTATATCGGCTTTCAATTCGTCACGATTTTTATAATGATTGACAGAACCTGTTACAACAAATGTTTTACCATTTAATGTTTTTGGAATTTCCTCTAATACTACATTAGGTGTTTCAAAAGTAAACTCTTTTGATAATTCATATACCCACAACGAATTCTCATACCACCATTTTGTCATTGAGTTCATCATCGTAATACCAAAACCATTAATGGTTAATAATTTTTCTGGTGAAGATTTCATCAAACCAATAAAATTATTAAAATTCTCTTCACATAATTTACTGATATCTTTACTTACTGATTTTCCGATTGATGGAATTGATAAACTATAGATAAATCTTTCTAAAGATGTATTGCGTGATCTCTCAATAGAATTAAGAAGTTTTTCAACCGATTTCTTACCAAACCCATCCAAGGTTTTCATCTCATTTTTGTGGTCTGATAAGTGGTAAATATCTTGAATTGAATTTAACCAACCAAGATTGATGAATTTTTCAATAGTTGATTCTGACAAATTCTCGATGTCCAATGTATTTCGGCTTGCTGCGTGAACCAACTTACCTAAAAGCTTACCCTTACAGCTTGGATTTTCGCACATAAGAACTTCTGAATCATTCTCTTTAACAATTCTTGTAGGTTTACCACAAATCGGGCATTTATCAAGAATTTTACAAGTATTACTTTTTGTTAAGTTTTCTCGAATTTGAGGAATGATTTGATTTGCTTTTATTACAGCAATCTCGTCACCGATTCCAAGTTGCAATTTTTTCAAAATTGATACATTGTGAACGGATGCCCTACTCACAATTGTCCCATCTATTTCTACTGAATCGAATATGGCAGTAGGTGTTAAAATTCCTGTCTTTCCCATTGTCCACTCGACATGTCTTAATGTTGTAATTGTTTCTTCATCATAAAATTTAAAAGCCAGTGAATGTCTTGGATGATGCCCTGTTATACCTAATGATTTGCCGTATTCTACATCATTATAAGAAATAACTAATCCGTCAATCGGATACGATTTTTCTTCAGCAATAGCTTTTAATCGTTCAATTTTTTCTCCAATATCATCTGACGAGCTATTGTATGTAACATATGGGACTACCTCAAATCCAAGCTTTTCCGCAATTCCGAATCCTTCGGTATATGTTGATACACCAAATGGAATCTTCCATGCAACAAAATGAATGTGCCTATCTCTTGCAATTTTACTATCAAGCTGTCTTACTGAACCAGAAGCATAACTTCTTGGATTTGCGAAAGAATTATTTCTTATGTAATCTGTGTATTCTTTTCCAGTTAAACCTAACCCTTGAGCTTCACGCTTTGCTTTCTCAACAAGAGGATCATTGATTGCTTTAAAGTCTCTGACTGTTACAATGGCTTCGCCTTCAACTTCAAAAGGCGTATCAATGTGTATTTGTGTTGGAAAATTTTCAAACACTCTCGCATTGTGTGTTATGACTTCTCCTATTTCGCCATTTCCTCTTGTTTCACTTTGTTTTAATGAATTGTATTCATACGTGTTTAAAACCGTTAATCCATCCATCTTCAACGAAAGAACGCAATCTCTACCATTAGAGAACTTCACTAAATCATCTGTAGATTTAGTTTTATCGAGTGATAACATCGGATGAGAATGAGTAATTTCTTCTAATTTAGACACTACATTGCATCCGACATTCTGAGTAGGACTATTTGCTAACACAATCCCTGTAATTCGTTCCCATTCTTTCAATTCATCAAATTTACAATCAAATTCATAATCACTCATAATTGGACTGTTTTTATTATAATAAGCGTCAGATGCTTTATTAAGCAGCTTCACTCTTTCTGCAATATCGCTTTTGTTCATTCAACCCCTCCTAATTATCTTTAATAAATACTGTAATTTTACACTGTCCTCGTCCTATATCTTCCATATATGTAAAGAATCCTTGGTTATTCAAATTCTTTTCTTCATCAAAAGCCTCTTCCATCGGAAGCTCTGTCGAATAACTATAAAGCAGAGGAAAGCCTTGTTTCATTTCTTCTTCTGATAATAAAAACTGCATAATTTAGTCCTTTCTCATGTAATAATTTTTAATCTTACATTTACTTTCTTTTTGGTTTTCTACCACACGACTTGCTTTCTGTACAATAACCAACTTCATCACATTTTGCATGGAAAAGATTATCTACAATCCACTTCCATTCATCTGAATATTCTCTTAATGCATTGCAAATGTCTTTGAATAACTCTCTGTATTCCCAGTAAGCACGACTGCACATTCTAACTCTACTCATTTCAATAAGACTTCTTAAACTGCGTTTATCTACCATTTTTGTGCAATAAGCTAATGGGAGTAACATTGTTGCATCTTCGACTGGTACTCCGTTATTTATGAGATGCTGAATATAGGTATTAATATATCTCATAACGCCATGCCATGTTGCAGCAACATCTTCATCGTTATTAATTGATTGTGGTGTTATATAACCAAAACCTTCTCCTTTAGAATAATCAATATATCTTGTACTTGCTTGTAATCTGCTTGCTCCAACAATATGAGTGTAATATTCTCGAATTGTTTTTGCTGAATATCCATCTATAATCATTTCAACATTTGGATATTCCATTACTCTTCCATGACCTGATTTGATACAATCAAAACCACGCTTATAATTTTTTTCATCATCTGTAATATTTGCATTCCAACAACATCCTGCCCTTCGTCCCATTAGCGTTATTGGATTCTTTGTTGTTTCTGGTAAAATTGTGATTGTTCCCATTTTGTCCTCCTATATTTTTATTCAAATTATTTTCTATAATATTTTGTGATTTCTTTAATAATTTTTACATTATTTAATAAAGGTTCTCTGTCGGCACCTTCAATGAATAATTCATCTCCCGTTACTAAATAAACGTTTTTATCACTTTCCAATAATAAAACAAAATAATCCGCTATTGCATTTTTATTGGGGTTTTCTGGGAGTATAGGATAATACAATCCATTAGACTCAACTGCTCTCCATACAGACACTCCTCCTTCCTCTCTGATTACTGAATCTCCTCTATGCACTTCACTTATTTCGTCAGTTGGTATTTCACCAAACCTTATATATAATGGAATACTCGCCTGTTTCATTTTAGTCCTCCTAATGTGTTTTCATATGAAAAAATCATTTATTATGTTATATTGTTCCAATATATTGTTTCCCTGTTCCATTACAAGAAACACAAGTTTCGTTTTCTTCTTTAATTCCACAATCGAAAATTCCACTGCCATTACATTCCAAACATTTTATTTGAAACACAAAATCTTTTTTTATTACAGGTCGTTGTTTAACAACTGTATTTCTATACCAACCACAATAAACATTTATTTTTTTATTTTGTAAACTGCCAAACATAATCAACAAACCTATCAAAATTCATCATTATTTGGTCATAAACATCAATCTTAATATCATCTGCTTGTCCAGTCCAAGGTGATAAAATTATTTCATATTCACATTTAGACCAAAAATAATACATAAGATATTTTTTTAAACCATCTGCAAATTCATCTCTTGACAAATTTTCTTGTAATAACTTATTAACTTTTTCTGCAAAAGTACCATGATTAAATACATTCCATTTAATAATTTTTTGTGTATTGGAATCATGATAATAAACATACCATTCCATCTGAAATGTTTTATTTTTCTTTGTATTGATAATAAATTTGAAACAAACTGGTTCTGCAACCATATCAACCATATGTTCACCTCCTGATTATTTATTCTCTTTTCCTTGTGGAATAATGAGCGAATTGCTCTAAGATATGCGAAGCATATTATATTATAGCTTATAAGTTATATTTATGAATATTCTCCATTAATAATTTTTTGCAAGCGTTCTAACTGGCACTTATACCACTCATTTTTTTCGTCTGTTCCTTGTTTGTTAATAAAATAAATTTCTTTTTCTGCATACTTTTTTGCATCTTCTACAATGTGTTTCCATGTCTTGTTGTATGTAATAACATTCACTCCATATTCACATATAGGAAGACTACTAGCCCATTTGTGTGCAATTTCAAATGCTTTGTTTTCATTTCTTGTATATTTACAATTTCCCCACATTTCAACAACTCTAGTTGGAACAAGTTTTCCTCTCTTATTCATATCAGTACACAAGTCACCGTCAATTACTGACCATGTTACATTATCAATAGCACAAAGATGTGCCACTCTGTACTGATCTTTTGTCTTTAAAATATAAATTCCGTTATCTGCGCTCATTTTACTCTCCTTTTTTAAATCGCAAGAAAGTTTAGATTCCTGTGAATTTTTATTTATTATTTTCTACTAATTCTTTAACGTATTTACAACTATCATCGTATGTAATATTAATTCCTTTCTTCATAAAAACTTTCAAGTCATTTACTCTATAATCAGCTATACGATACCAACCACTATCAGGGTTGAATCCATCACTAAAAATATGTTTTGTATTGAATCTACCTTCACAGTTATATAGTCCTTCCATACATCCATGACCATATACATTGATGTCAATTAAATTATCTTCTCTTTCTTTACACATATATCTTATTCCCATATATCTATCTCTTCCTTTCACATGAAATAATGGTTTATTCTTCTTCATTACTCGTACTAACTTTAATACAAGCAGGAAACAATAACGCACAAAGACACCAAGCAGATCCTGTATATTTAATCGCAAAAATTACTGCCATTGATGTTGCAATCCATGCAGATGTATAAGCAATTGTCGCTGCGATATTTTTCATTAATATATTCTCCTTTCATCTTCCAAGGAAACTGTCGTTTAATTTGCTTTAATATCGTATTTCTTTAATAGTGTGTTTTTCTTTTTCAAATCAGCTTTGCAAGACTTAATATTGCTTTGGTACATATCAATCCTATTTTCTAATGTATCAATTTCCTTTTTCAGACAGTCAATACAATATTGCTTTGCTTCCTCCCTTGTTTCAAATGAATGATATTTTGAACAAGCTATATCCATATCATCCATGTCCATTTTTGAAATTTTATATAAAGAATCAACCTGATACATTGTTTTCTTTACAAGACTATCCTTAAATTTCTGAAGCATTAAATCTGCTAACTTATATTCTTTTGTTGTATATCCATAAAAACCACTATTGTGTTTTTCGACTGAATTTTCCATATCAAAATGTAAGACTTCTATTGATGGGTATGTTTCATTGATATAATCTGTAACCTTTTCTTCGTCATACCAAATATATACAAAGCGTGGTAATTCTTCCATTTGAGCCAATACCTTAATGTAGTTTCTTTTATCTAAATTAATAAAATCAACGTCAAGACCTTTTGCAATATCCATATTTTGCACTTTACACCTTGTTGAAGATATAATTGCATTTGTATATTCTCTTGACCGATAAAACACAAGCATTTTCATTTACTTATTCTCTCCTTTCTTTCCAACGAATGACTAACAAGAAATCCATAGATTCTCGTTTTATTATTTTAATAATTTGATTTATTAATGAAACCCTTTTTCTGGGCACATGATAAACAATAGTTATATCTTCCATATATAGTTCCACCACATTTTCTACATTTATGAGGTCTTTCTATTGCTTTTCCAAATGGTTGTCCAAGTTCAAAATAACACCTCTTACAATATGTATAATGGTCTTGGCAATATTCACCACATCTCTGACAATATGCCATATAATTTATCTCCTTTCAAAATCCGTCAATTCAACTTTTACAAAACTTCATCTACAATTCCATACTTAACTGCCTCATCAGAATGAATATAAAAATCCTTCTTCTTTTCCCGAATCTCATTAATATCATCTTTTGTGAGATTGGTTCTGTCGATTACATATTCTTCAATCTTTTTATTCAGCCAGTCCATTTCTTCTCTGTCTTCTACCAAATCCTGATATTTACCACTTCTCCAAAAACTTATCTGATGATACATAAATGTTGAATGTTTATAGCAAAACCTTTTATGCCCTGCTAAGAAAATCTTAAAAGCTGCACTCATTGCATATCCTGTACAATATGTATAGATTGGAGTTTTGCTATTAAGAATGACATCAATTAATCCCCACATATCATAAGCAGATCCACCATGTGAATTGATATATAACTTAATTGGCTCACGTTTATAATCTTTCTCCTTCTCATCTTTCTCATCATCTTCTTGAATCTGTTGTAAAATGCTCCATGTTAATTTACCAATAGATTCGTTGTCTACATCATCAGATAAAAATAATGTCTTTTTGTCTGTATTCGCATATGAATTGTCTTTTGAACTCATAAGTCCTCCTATTTTGTTATTTTTATTGTTTTAATGTACAATATATAGTATGTTTTTATGTTGTATATATACTATACATTGTATCGAAAAGAAATCCGTCTTTCATTGGTTTTTTGAGTCTCTGAAACGCCCTATTTATGGGCATTCCAGAAATCCTCAACTGTATTATTCTCTACAATTGAGCTAATAAACTCTTAATTGGTTCTCTATTCATATTTTCTTTAGCCCATGATATGTAACTTGGATTTGACGGAGCAACATCAACAAGCTTCTCGCCACTGTGTTTTCCAAAGTTCAGAACATAATCTTCTAACTTAACGACTTCCTTTTTTTGGTACTTCAAATCCATCAAACAGAACTTCTATATCTTTACGACTTGCAAGATAATCTGCTAAGTGAACCATCTTCTGATATTTGTTTGTTGGTAATGGTAAGACAACAGAGCTTCTTTTGTCTGTATTCCACTGTCCCATATGACTTTCAATCGTAATTGCTACAATCTCCAATTCTTCAGGCGAAATAAATCCAATTAAACTTCTTATCTCATTTGCTGCTAAAAGTGGATGATCAAACTTAGTATATTTGCTCTTAACATAATCAGCGTCATTGCCACTTTTTCGAGTATCATGCATCATTCCTGCAACCCTCATTAAATCTTTTTCTCTTGATGTAAATTTGTCACCAAAACAATCTACATTCAGAATATGATTCAAAAATCTAACTAACGCACAAGTATGGCGAGCAAGACCTAATTCTCCTAGTGCATATTGTGGATGATATTTTCCCGTACTTGAAGCTCCTACTTCCCAAAAATAATCAGGAATTGTTTCAATACACTCTTCAGCAAAATGCCGAATATCTTCATTTTCAATAGTATTTAAAATCGAATCAAATATCTTTGCTTTTTCGTTCCTCAATTTCCTTCCTCCTATTTCAATATTTTAGAATCCAAACAATTTTTACATAATTCATAAATCATCCTACCCATATATTCTCTTTTCACGAAATAGACGTGCATATTATTTCTACTTTGCCAAGTTAATAAAGCTCTAAAAAAAGAATCTGGATTGAGTTTTGTCTTATAATTTGCTTCAAAAATATCTTCTATCTTATCATTCTCTATTAAGAGATAATTTCTTTCGATATTAATCATGCGATTCAACTCTTTAAATATTCTGTCATCGTCTTTTGAAGCGTTTGCAAAATTACCTGCAAGTTCACTAACTGAATTTTTTCGTTCAATACACAATTCGTCACTAAAATATGTATCAACTTGAAATCCCAATTCTGGACATGATTCTATCATTAGTCCATAATCACCAGTTTTTAACGCCTTTGTTTTCCATCTTATATTGTTTGAATCAAACCAATCAGTAATTGCTTGATTGGTCTGATCTCTTGTGTCAACAAGCACAATTAAGTGGGATAAAAGCTCTTTATATTTTTTATCTGTATAATACTGTTTCATAAATCTCCTATCTCACAAATGACCATTTTTTCAAAATAGTTTCTTTGTCATTTCTATCTTGTTGCCATTCACCATCTTTATCCTTATACCATCTTCCTTCATTCGGTGTTTCAATAGTTTTAATAATATCACCTTGATGAATTGGATTTTCATCATATTTAGGTCTTTTTACTTTTACAGTCTCAATATCACCATTGCACAACCTATACAATGTCAACTTAGGATTTTTAAATTTACATTCATACTCTTTTACGAATGCATATTCAGGTGGAATATTGTCTACTGTAGTCTGTACATATCCCAATAATTCTAATTCATTCTGCAATTTTTCATTTAGTGAAATATCAGTATCCTCTAAATTGTTCCAAATATCATATAACGCTGCATCATAGTTAAAATTTCTATACTGTTTCTCCGTTTCTTCTGAATATTTCATTATATAAGGAAGATACTCTGCGTTTATATCAGATTTTCCAAACTGAGAACGTTCATATAAATCGTCTGTAACCGATAAGAATTTTTGAATCTTGCCAATTTTCCCAAAGTCGTCAAAATATCCAATTTTAACAAGCACATTTACTTTTCCTGCATTTACACTTTTGACTTTTTTCATTGCTTTAAACAAATCATAGAAATTATCAAAATGTTCTTTCTGAGAAAGCTTATATAAATCATCTGCACATTTTTGACTCAATCCTTTTATTCCTAATAGAGATGAGTATATTACTTTATTCTCTTTATCAGCCTTAAAGGTTCTATTGTCTGCACCAAATCTATATTTACCCTCTCTTATTCCATAAGCTCTCAACATTTCTTCTTTGATTAATGCAACCTTATCTTTATTGCCCTTATCAGAATAATGTTGTAACATTACTTCATAAAATTCATATGGATAGTTTGCTTTTTGCCAAGCATTATACAGACTATCTAACGACATACAGAAAGCATGAGCACTATTAAAACCATAATCACAAGAATCGTTAATGATCTGCCATACCTTCTCACTCATCTCTTGTGCTTTTGATTTTTCAATTTCTTCATCTGCAATAATTCTTTCTCTGAATCCATCAATAAATTTTGTTTTAAGAGGTTTTACCTTCTCAGGATGTTTCTTTGCAATAGCTTTGATAATTCCATAACATTCATCCAGAGGAAATCCTGCATAGTTTAAAGTGTTCATTGTTTGTTCCTGATACATAATAAAGGAATAAGGGAATTGTTTTGTTTGAATAATTTTATCAAACGCTGGAATACCATAGTCAAAAGATTCTCGTGACTCGAATTTAGAATACATAGATTTGAAACCTGGTCGAATAGCAGCTATAAAAGCACTTAGTTCGGATACATTTGATGGTTTATACTTCATGCATTTTTTGGTTGTAGATTCTTTTTCACATTGGTTTAGTCCGATTGTGTATCCATTGGCATATAAATCCCAAACCTTTTGATCATTTTCTACAAGTTCAAGTAATTTATTTACGCCAAAATGTTCTATACCAATACGTTTGAATATCTTGTCAATCAATAATACGACATCTACTTTTAGAATATCATTCTTTAGATATTTATAATTTTCAGCAATAGCACCATCAATTACACATGTGATATATTCCTTTTTAGTTGATTCACTCTTACATTTAATTAAGCCAATTTCTTTACGAATGTTACCTTGATAAAGAAGATATGCAGATGGAGCTTTTTTCTTATCAGAGATAATTCCCCAATATTTTTCACTAGCATTAATATAACTTTCGTATTTTTTATCTACATAATCATATAAATCAATTTCGTCCTTCTCATCATCGTCTGCATATTTCATAGCTTCTTCATATTTACCAATCTGCTCTGAAATAGTATTTGCGATATCAAAATCAAGTTTCTGTGCTCTTGCATATAGTTTGAATGATGATTTTTTCTTAAAAGTACCAAAAGCAATCATAGGTGCTACATGATCTTCGCCAAGAACATTTATCTGTGCTTGCTCAAAAATATCTGGTGTACCAACATTCAAATCAATATCTGGTAAACTGTGTGTTTCTAAGATACGAGTTTTACTAATAAACCTTTCAGGATATAATTTAATCGCAGATGTAAATCTATCTACTTTTGAAAAACCACATAATGTATTTGTAAAATAACCAACAGCAGATCCACGTCCTGTATCCGTAATCAATCCACCATGTTCAACCGCATCATTAACAATAGCGTAGTCTATAAGTGGATAATCGGTCATTCCAGTATCTTTATACGTGTCTACTTCTTTCTTTACACCTTCAAAATATTCATCATATCTTTCTTGAGGAACATTTTTCATATATTCCTTAAATTTAGAAGTTATTAACCGACTGTATTTTTTATCTTTTTCCTCTTTTGATAAATTTGGATACAAAGTTGGAAGTTTAATGTCCTTGCTAAAGATGTGAACATTATCATAATCATCAAATGTAAGACAAATATCTGTATTGTCCATTGCTTGTTGAATCTGTTTTTGTGTGAATACACCTTGCTTCAAAAAACGATTCATAACTGTTTTGTCGTCTGGATAATCCATATACCATCCATCTTCATCTTCATAATGAATGTTTTTTGCAGCTAATACATAATCTCTTTCTTGTGAATCTTTTTCGTAAATGTAATGACTATCCAGACCAACAATTAACTGAATTCCATATTTTTCACTCATATTTAAGAGAAATTTATTCCATTCTTTTTGCTGTTCTGTATCATGATATTGAATTTCTAACATAAAATTTTCTTGAAAATGGTCATGCAGAGTTTTAATAATATTTTCATCCATTGAATATGTAAAATTTTTACCATAATACTTATTAATGGCATTATCTATATCCTCTTCTCCTGTTAGTCCAATATTTTTTGAACGAAATGCAATACAGGCAGATGTAATAAATACATCTCTCGGAGGAAGCGACAACAATAATTCTAAATCAATTCGTGGCTTATAATAATATCCGCTAATATTTGCTTCTGATAAAATATCATTAATTGCTTGTCTTCCGTTTTCTGTTTTCGCCAAGATTATAATATGATGATTACTCTTATCTTTTGTGTGTCTATCATAAACCCAATATGCTTCTGCACCAAAAATCATTTTTAAATTGTATTTATGAGCTAATTCATATGTTTCAAAATAATATCCTTGCCATCCATGTTCAACACTACTTATTACTTTATGTCCTAATTCAACTGCACGTTTAGCATAATCTTCATTAACGGCAGCCGAATCAGCAGTGTAAATATTGGAGTAGGATGTATGACGATGGTAATTTTGCATACTTACTCCTCCCTAAAATAAATCATCTTCCTCTGTATTATTCTCTCTTGTATCAAGATATTTTCTAATATGTGGACAATCCTTAAAACCACAAAGATTGTTACAAAAAAACGTATCAGGGGATTCTTTACCAGATTTGGTAGTTCTTGTGAATTTACGATGCGGATAATCTTTTTCATCACCGCTTAGATCTTCCCATTTAGAATATGTAGAAGTAATATAATTCAAACATTCTTGTTTCTTTTCATCATCTACTTCATATTTTCGAACATATGGAATAATTTTATATTCCGACCTTACTTCGTTAGGTAAATCATCAAGATTATTATTCTGCAAAGCATTATGTAGCATTACTTCAATATCGAGTTCATCATATCCTAATTTAGTAAGCTTACTTTCAATATCTGACTGTAGTGTTTCTACAATCTTTCTTCTTTCACATACTTTTTCAATCAAAGTGTCGTTCTTAGAACGAGAAGTTTTCTTTCCCATATACTTGATTGTACAATATTTTAACATAATCCAAGCACATTCTTTGACTTTATAACCAAGCTGTTCCAATGCCATTTGATAAATAACTAACTGACGACCATGATGAATTAAGTCTGCTATGTTAAATTGTGAACTTGTTTTCCAGTCGTACACGCTTACAATTTTATTTTCTTCATCTACAATCTTTATTAAATCACAATATCCTTGTAAATAGTGATCATCATCAATTTTCAAAAGAAGAAATTTCTCAGTTACAAAATTCCCTTTAGGTTTAACAAAATGTCTACAAAAATGCCCCATATTAGCAACCCAACCATCTTTAATGGAATCCCCACCATTTCTATCTTTGGGAAACTCAATTCCAAGCATCTCCATATCTGACAATTCTTTATTCATTGCTTTGATTAGTTCAGATTCCGTACATTCACCATGCACAATCATTTCCAACGTATCATGAATTTCTGTACCCATACATCCATATACATTTGGAATACCTTTTTTGTGTTTTATATATGTTAAATATGCTTCATATAAGCAATTATCAATCGTATTTAATTTACTGAAACTATATACATGTTTTCCTTCATCAAATAGTTTCTGCAATTCTGGTTCTTTTGCTCTCTGTCCTATTTTTATTCACCTCAAATCCATTTGACGCAATTTTTCATAAGATATAAATATCCTTCTCTACCATAATCAGAAGGACTTCCTTTACTTCCTTTAGGTATGACCTGATGTTCTGAATCCCAGATATATCCAACGTCATTATGAAAAACTGCATTATCTATCTTTAATTTTTTTGCTTCTTCTCGAATATATTCCTCTTCAAGTCCTTCATCATAAGCTAAAATATTTTTGCTTACCAACAATCCTTTAATGTATTTTGTCTGTGTATCTGATAAATGACATCCACAAGATCCCAATCCTACATTGCTTCCCATAGTGTCTAATTGCTGCGGAAATTTTTCGCTTTCACCTATTACACATAAGTTTTTTCTCTGAATACATTCATAATTGGTGTGATAGCCATATAATGTTAAACTACGACTACATGGGATGATTGGAAGCCATCTTTCTTCTTTGGCACAATTGCTATCAATCGACCTACCCATAATTCCGCATATTTTTCCATCAAACGTATATTCAGGTACAGTAATGCGATTTGTCCAAATATCATATCCTACATTAAATTTTTCCTGCGTTTTATACGAAATTCCATCATTAAAAAACATTGTGTTAAATTTTCCAAGATATTCATCTAGTATTGATTCATCATATGTTTTCATAGACATTTCTGGTTCTTGAATTTCTCGAATAAGTTTTTTATAAAACCCTCCAAATGGCACTTTAACAGCCTTATTAAAATTACTTTTTTCAAGACCAAGAAGATTTGCGATATATTCAAGTGCTTGCGGAAAATTCAAAGATTTTTTATTCATTACAAGAGAATATAAGTTGCCTCGTTCATTTGTACTAAAGCAAATAAAACTTAATGTATCAATGCTAAGTCTGACAGACGAAGGATTTCTACCATATTCTCTTGCAAATCTGTATTCGTTGTGGGAACTGTTATATGTAATATTTTGATAGTCAAGCGACTCTAAGACTTTTTGAATATCATCACGATTATTAGATAAGTGTTCTGTCAGTTTCAAAGCATTCATTGTTTCACCTACTTTCTGAAACCGTCATATTGCATTTCGATATATCCTATCTCTTTCAATGTATTAAAACTCATATTTCTCTCATAAATTAGTTGAGGTTGAGTTTCGCCAAAACGATTTTTAGGTGTAAACAAAACAATATAATCCTTGTCTTCATCCAGATCAAATGTTTTTCTTATCTTACTGTATCTACCATCCTCATTCTTTTGGAACTGATATGGTTTTAACTTATTTTTTTCTTCTTTTGTTAAGCTTCTAAACATTACTACTTGTGATGCTGTTTCTGCAATTGCTCTTGACTTGCCTGTGCATCCTAAATCAAGATATCTTCTCGCCATTGATTCCGATGATAACTGTGCCGTTGCGACAATAGCCACATCTTCTTTTTTAGCAAGCAAAAACAATTCTTTTGCAACTTCACTAAAATCAGCCCATGCTTTATCAGAGTTTTCTTGCTCAGGTTTTAATGTATCAAATACAAACATACCTGTTCCAAGCTTGCTATATTTTTTGATAATCTTCTTAACATTGCCAATTGAATAATCGCTCATTTCAATAAACTGAAGTTTGCCCTTACAATCCTCAAGCCATCGTGCAGCTTTTTGAATATTCTCTTTGTTTTCATCCGAAAAATGACCAAGAATAAACTTCTGACGATTCATTCCAAAATACTCAATTTTATTGAACAGTACACTTGCAAGGATCATTTGTCTAAATTCATCTACACTCTGTTCGTTGCCGATGATACAAACATTTTCCCCACTTTCAAGAACTGGGAGTATGTAAAAAAGGATCGCTGTCGTTGTTTTACCGTTGCCAATATGAGCAAGATGTAATAATAGATTCTTCTTATGAACACCAGCTAATCTATAATTTAAAAGCGGATAGCCGATTTTATATCCAACCGACTTTCCTTTATCCCATTCTTTAATGTAAGATTCATAACCTTCGGATAAATTTTCAGCTTTAACTTTTTCAATTTTTCCTATGCAAATATTATTTAACTGGAAATCATAATAATCATACAATTCCTCTGATGTCATTTGAACGATTTTGTCATACTTGTCTATAATATTAAATCCTGCATCATACAGTCTTAACATCATATTATTTTTCACTAACTCGTCATAATAAATACTAATATTATCAACATTTATAAGAGATGTAATTTCAGTGATAGACTTATAACCACCACGATCCTCGAATCCTTCCTTCAAGGTCTTCTTATCTTCTAAAAATGTGTACAATGAAATATTATCAAAAGCTTGATATCCAGCCTTGTATAATTGTTGTGCTAATCCATAATAAAACATTCCATCATCTGTAAGAATATCTGTTCCATTAACCACATTTTTATAATCATCAATAAGTGATGGTTCTTTGTATAGTGCAAAAATAAAATTACATTCTATTGCATCTCTCTTTGTTATTAGTTTCTCTGGATAATCATTTAAAGCCAATCGTCATCCTCCAACCATTTCGTTATGTTTTTTTCTGTATGTGTAGTTTGAATATTGTCAATGTCTACACTTGTATCAATATCATATTCTCTCTTCTGCTCTTTCTCTTCCTTTACGACTTGCTTATATACATCGTTAATGTTGTTTTTAATAATGGCAAAAATGTAGGATATTTTACCTACATCGTTCCTAAAATCTTTGATTCTGAGTGCATATTGAATTGAATCGTATGATTTATCAATCGTTTTGTTAATTACATCATATCCATAAAATTCAAGTTCTTTTAGTTTCTTTGTAAGAATTGTCGGAAATACTTGACCAGGAACATAATCAAGAAATTCGATTGCAAAACGTTCTATAACATGTTTTCTATCTTCATTTTCTTTATTCCAAACATCATATAACTCTTTTGATTTATAATATTTGCCATTATCAGCTTTATAAAAAATATCAGAAGTTCCATACTCGCCAGTTATTTGACATTTAACTTTTCGTGCCAATCTTTACACCACCTTTTCAGTCGGTGGGGAAATTCCCCACCTATATTTTTTTACAGAATAGAAACGATTTCCTCTAATCCCTTTGTTGATACTGATGTATCCTTAAAATTTGGGATATTATATTCTGCCATAATGTCCTTTACTTTTGCTTTAGTATCATCATCTGCATCTGGGAACTTTGTTTTAATTGTGTCAATTAAATCCTCGTTTTTAGAGATATCAACCTTATTCTTTGTTTCTTCCTCTGCAAACTCTTCAGCCTTCTCCTTGCGAGCTTTTACTTCTGCACTTTTACGCTTTTTGATTTCAGCATCAGAAACCTTTCCATTAATAGCTTTCTTAACACCTTCTTCAAATGCTTCAATGTAATTCTCCGCACCATATTCTACACGCTCTGGCATTTCACTAAAACGTCCACCTGCATCCACAAAGCCATCTGTTCTAAACCACATATATCTTGTAGTACCCTGAACATGTTTGTTCTCATCAATATTTTTCTCAACTGCAATAGTCATAACAATATCTGCTTTATTTGCAAAAATACCATCATAATCTGCACTAAGGTTTGATGTTAGCTGCTGATACTCGTCACCGTTCTTTTCTTTAACATCTCTAATTTTGGTATGCCCAATGATAACGATGCCATATCCTGCTTTTCTGATCTTTGCAAGAATATCATCAATAAGTTCATTTACCTTATCTCTAGGTGCTCCATATCCACCAAAACAAGCATTAAATTCAGCAGCAGAACCTTTTGCTTTTTTATGTAATCTCTTAACTTCTTCCTTTGCAAGCTTAATCATTTCATCTGCCGTATCTAATCCGACTACTTCAAACTCATTATCTGACTTGTTTTCTACTAACTCGTCTACAATTTCTACTAAATCTGCCCATGTAGGTGCTTCAGCATAAACTAAATTATCTAATGCCTGATATCCAATTTCATCACCAATTGAAATTAAAAGTCCCTTATTTAAATCTCCATACTGAGCTTTAACAAGGTTATAAAACAATGTTGTCTTACCTACTTTCTTAATACCTCTCCAATAATGAATATAACTTCCAATATCGCACTTTACTTTGTTTGTCTTGAACATTGACATAAAATTATTTCCTCCTTAAATTCGCACTGTGGTTTAAGTAGGGGATTTCTCCCCTACTGTTTAATTAAAATAAATCATCCTCGTCTACTTCTGGTTCAGAATCGGTTGTTGTTTCTGTCTTCTCTTCCTTCGGCTCGTCCTTCTTTTCTGCTTTCTTCATAACATCATCCATCTTTTCATCAGATGCCATTACATAAATTTCGTCCTCAAATTCAGAAGCAGACATTTCAGCATCAACAATACCGTCTGCAAAATCACCTGTAAGCTTTGGATCGAAAAGTCTATATTCAGTTACTCTATCTCCAAAAATAGAACCAGCAGGACGGAAATCATTAAGAGTTCTAATTCCGAGTTCAATCTGCTCTTTCTGTGCCTTAGTAAGCTGAGACTCATCAAATTCAACTGTTTCTGCACCATTAAGCATTACACATTCCCAAAGAAGATGCTGCATAGTCTTCTTTGAAATATCAATATACTTCATCTTATAATCCAACAGCTTCTTATGCTTCTCATTGTTCTCGTCATATTTGCTCGCATTAAATACAAACTGCTGTGGAATGAACTTATTTCCTTCATCTTTGTTGATATACTGCTGAATATATCCATCGACAATAATCTTCTTTTCTGTTTTCCAATCAGTCTTATCAACAGAATCCTTGTTATAGTAAATATCAGCAGTGATAAGTAAACGATTCTTCTTGTCGTCTGCCACAGCATAAACACTCTGAATCTTAAACTTATCGTAATACTTACCATTGTAAGGCTCTTTTACCATCTGCCCTGTAACAGTAACCTTTCCATTGTACTTAGGTAAATTCTCCTGAAGATACACAATTGCATCGAACAAAGTTACAAACTCATGTCTTCCATCAAATTCCTCTCCAAGATCAACTACTGTTTTTCGATAAGAAGCAACAGACGATACAACTTCATCATCAAATCTGTCCTTCCACTTAATTTCAATGTTTTCATTATCAGCATTTTTGGACTTAATAGTTTCCTGCTCTCCATCGAAAGCTTCTACAAAAGCCATATTGTTATCGCTTTCCTTAATTCCAAAGTTCATGCTTAACATCTTACGATCATTCTTTTCCATTTCCTTAACAAATGGTCTTTTTGCATCCTTCTTAGGGAACATAACCGTTCCTGTAAAGTTAAATCTTGTTGCCATTTAAAAAATGTCCTCCTTATAATATGTAATAATTTTTTTGATAACTATATTTGAACAGTCTTGCGACTGGAACACAGAAAATAAATTTATATAAAACATCTATCTTCAACAGTGATTTTTGAGTATACAAAACCAAGGGTATGCTGTTCTTCCACCCAAACATGAATGCTTTCCGCATTTATTTATTCTTTTATTTGTCTCAATTTTTATATAATTTTCGTGACATTTTGTTTTTGGAATTTTTTGAACTGATTTGTTCAAGACTGATTAGATATTATCTAAGATATTTCCTGTTACTTCATACATTTCCAAATCATTTAATTCACACCATGATTCAAAGTTATCTCTCTGAACATACCAACCAATATTCATTCCGAGAAATTCATTCTCACCATTTCCATAAGATACTACATTATATAATTCTCCGTTTAGAATGTCGTTTTCAAAGATTAACTTACCATTCTTATCATGGCTGCCTGTACATCTACACAATGTCTTTGGATCTATTTCATATTCTCTAAACACATTTGGCAGTCCCCAATCTGTCATCTCATCACAAATGATATAATGACGTGTCTGAACAGGATTTCTATCATAATCTTCTTTAAAACAATATGTAGTCTCTTGTTTACTCGCATAAAATCCTGTAATCCATGTGTTAGAATTTAGTAATTTTGCTTTACATAGCTGCGTATCCATTTCTCACCTCCTCAAAATCCAAATGAAACAGTGATTTACACTGAACTTAATTCATCGTGTAATTTTCCACATTTCTTACATCTGAAAATGTGTTTTACTGTACTATGTTCGTCTATAATTTCGTAATCTATTTCAACATAATCATGTGACTCACATGGACAGATAAGATTCTCTAAATAAGATATTCTCTGTCTATATTTCAGTTTTTCTACTTCATATTTTGTTCTGTTAATCCACATAAGATTCTCCCTACATGTTTATTTTCTATTCAATTTTCATTTTTATTGGAAATTATTTGGTTGATTAACCAATAAGATAAAGCATTCCGATTATATAATGCAATGTCTGGTCTGTAGTGTATGTAATCTTATTCCACCTTGCTTTCAACGGATCAATAATCAGATGCGAAATAAAGATTACTGCCAACTGCCATGTCCAACCGAATACTATTAAGAATGGAACACAATACAATGCACAATGTACAAATAAATGATACCAATTCTTTCCTTTTGTCTGTGCAATAAAATCACATTGTAATACATAATCACCAATTAAGTGACATAGCACAATCAATACAATTGTGTGTAAATTTAAATTCACCATACTCACATCTCTCACCTCCAACAACTATATATTCTCTTATTTATATAAAGTTTTATCTATTTCCTAATTTCCATATTTTTATAAATAACCTTACGAACACATCCACTATTGCTAAAAGAATCACAAATAACATGCCTGGAATAGACAATAAAAATATAACGCTTGAAAGAAATTTACCTAAAATATTTCTATCTTTAAATAAATCAATAACAAAATTCTTTATAGAATTGAGAATAGATATATTTTCAATATCCGCTTTGCAGCATATATAGAATCCTGCAAATAATATACTCAATATTACAAATATGCTTAATAAAGCAATTACTGTATCAGAACACATTTTATTTCTCCTTGTGTTTAATCTGGTCAAGAAATGTCAGATTCATTGGCTTTAAAAAATACCATTTATTATCAAAATATTTGATAAACGGCTAAGAACCATAGCCTCTATCCAATTGTTTTGTGAACCTTTGGGATTACCTTTCACTTGGATGTTTAATGGAATATTCAAGTTAATTACTCTCGAATATTCCTGTAACATATAAATCACACTCTTGGAAGAGTGGAGTGCTTAAACACTCCATAAAACACCCAAGGTTTTATATAAAATTATTCACCATTTACCAGCCTTGCAGATGCTTACAGCCAAATACAACTATGCTAAACTGTATATCAAGGTTTTGATAAATCTTTACAACTTTACTATTTACTCTTTTAACTTTGACTCATAATTTAAACTTTGAATTTCTGAGCGTTGTTATTTGAGTCTTACAACTTTAAACTTTACAGCACACACCTATCATTATCGTAGGCAATCTGATAATTAAAGTATAATTTCATATTTGATGTTATACATATCAGCCAATGGTTTCACCATTATCTTGCCGAATTATGTACTGTAGTAAGTTGAAATTATACAAATCATATAAATTAATCATCTTTTATCAATTCAATAATTTGCATTTTTTATTATTTTGCAGATTTCTTTTTCAGCTTTACATAAGTCTATATCTGCAAAAGACTGATGAGTTGTAGTTTAAAGTTTTCGGTAAACAGTGAATAACTTCTAATTAACTATTCTCTCTTTAATAGTTAATTTCAATCTCTGTTACAGCATTTGATGTGCTAAGTGAAGCATCTACTTCTGCTTTGAAAGATGCAATGCTCTCTTCTAATGTATTAATTTTGTCTAAAATCTTAATAGGATCAATTAACTCATATGAATTTGCATTGATAAAATCTTTCTTTGTCTTCTCGAAATCATCTGTATTAGTCTTGCCTTCCTTAGAACCGTAAATGCCAATTACATACTGTTCTGCTCTCTTTTCAAGGTCATCACCGTTCTGTTTGAGGATTTCAGCCTGTGCCTTATCATACTGTTTCTTTAATGCGGCTAACATCTTCTCATCAAACTCTACACCATGATTCTTCATTTCAATAGCTTCTGCCACTGTGTATTCAATACCATTAATAGAAACCTTTGTTGTAGCATTTGATAAAACAACTGCTCTCTTGATTGCATTTCTTCTTTTAATAAGGTCTGTTGCCTTGTCGTAGTAGCCCTGCATAACGCCTTCATATTCCTTAACTGGCACACCCTTAATCTTTTCATTGGAATGCTTGTTTGCTACACAATAAGTACCACCATTGATTGCAGAAATAATTCTGTCATCTACGATTTTTAACTCTGCAAGTGCCTTGTGAATTGTCATCTTTTCTGTTGTCATAATGTTCTCTCCTTTTTAACTTTGAATTTTAAACTTTATATTTTAGGCTATCGCCTTGTTACACTTATATATTCTCTATTTCGATTTAAAAGAATTTCGAATTTACGTTTTTACAGTTCAATGCCTTCCATAGCTGCCCTATCAGCTAATACAGTCATATAATTAACCATATATTCAAACTGATTATTGTATGTATTTCTTGGACAAGTAGGAGTAAAATCTAATTCTCCATTATCCCATTTATCAAGTATCTTCTTCAATCCATTTACTCGAATCTCTAACTGATAATACTCAGCTTTAAACCTTTCCTTATAGTCGTTGCTATTCATCATTTCTACTGTATCTTTTAATGTCATTTTAATTACCTCCACTTTAATATTCTCCAAATATAATTACCATCTGCTTGTATATCTACTATCTATAAATAACTCTTCCTTTGGTCTTGGATTCATTAAGTCACTGCTACTTAATTTAAGATGATCACCATAATATCCACTCCACGAACCACAACCTCTTACATTTACCTCTCCATCAAAACAGATACGAGTAATTCTATAAGCAGGGTGCTGACAACATTGCCAGTAGCTGATTTTGAAACAGTTGTCCGTATTTACATTCTCTAAATGTTTTGGTATAGAATCCCAAATCTCACACTCGTCATTGATTTGTTTTAATGTATATCCATGCCTAAGCATCACATTAGCTCTCTCAATTCTTTTGTGTCTTGTTTCACAAGCTAAAGCATCTTCAGGTGCATCAAATAATTCTCCACATTCAGAACATCTATATTTAATTACTTTCTCCAATATTTCACCTCCTCACAAGAAATCGAAAATTCTTGTGCTATTCTTCGTTATAATACTGAGCTAGTGATTCTCCATACCACTCCCAGTTATCAACTCCACCTGCTTCTAATGCACTTAATTTTCTATCTCTATCAAGTAAATCCTCATACTCTTCTTTGCTAATAGTCTTATTAGAGTCTTTAACCTTGACAGAATTGTTACCAATTAAATTACATAACTGTGTTGTTGCATCCTTAACCTGTCCAATTACTTCATTTCTTATAGAACTATACAAATTTTCATATAGATTCTCGCTCACTTCGCATTTAATAATATTCTGTAATGAACTGAGACGTTCTGGATTTTTAGATAACTGATTTTCTACATAATCATTAAATTTATCAGCGTATTTATCACCGACTTCTTTGATAATCGAATCATAAACTCTTTCCTTGATTTCATTTTTTATCTCGTCTTTTAATTCTCTTTCGTCACTGTATGTAAGTTCTATCTTTGATTTAATTTCACTCTTTATCTGATTGATAGCATTATCTTTTGCAGCATCAAAATTCATTTCTTCCAATTCTCTAATAACACCTTGTTTAATTCCTTCAAACACCTCTTCAAAATCGAATTCAAATTTTAGTGGTGTACTCATCAATATCCTCCTTATTCGTAAGTATTACTTTACTTGCATATTTCACAACATTTTCACTTGTTTCGTTATCATCTAAATATTCTCTGTAAGCATCTTCACAATGCGCACCTTCGCACCAATAATATCCATTTGGTGTAATGCACGATTTATGTTCCCCATAATCGGTTGCTGAACAATATTTACACAAACTTTCCTCGTCAGATAACTCATCAAAAGTCTTTAACATATACACCTCCTAGATTCACAATTTACATTTTGTTTACAGTTATATATTCTCTACTTTTCAGAAGATTTCTTTAGCTCTACTAATGCATCATCCAAATCCTTAACTGTATGAATAGCTTCCTTCATACTATTCATACCAGCAACAGCACTTGAAAAAGCCTTAATACTTTCAAATTCCATCTCTGAAATAGTTTTTAAAACATCAACTAATTTCATATCATCAATTCCAGATACCTTTGCTGCATTTTCAATTGTTTCTTCTTCATTGACAAGTAAATCAATAAACTGTCTTACTTTATTATTCTCCATCGTTTCAATCTCCTTTATATGTTCTTTTATTTTTTGTTTTCCTACATGACTTGGATACCCAGAATATGAAAGTGCCTTATTTATCCACCACAATGTCTGTTCATCTACATCATCATATTTTTTCATCTCTTCTACTAAATTTCCGATATGTAACACCTCATTTCGTTTCTCTCCAACTAATACTGTAATATGGTTCATTGTACTGAGTACCAGTTTCAACTTTATAACCAAGTTCCTCTAATTTCTTTCGTGTTTCAGGTTTTAAACAGCCATCTTCACTGATTGAAAATTTGCCATCTGCAATTGCATCTCTAATCAATTTTGATAACTCTGCTAATTGCTGTGTAGTGTAACTATCAATTGCATTGTTTGTCATTTTATTTGCTTCTGATGCAGACGGAATAACATTCTTTGGTGGCTGAACTTCTGGCATAGGTATATTAGAAGTAACTGCATCTTCACAACAATCTATATCGCTACAGCCTAAACAAAATTTATAACTTCTGCTAGTTATTGGATACTTACAAGTCATTTATTTCACCTCCCAAGGAAACCGATATTTCTTGTCTATTTTGTAACTATATATAGTAGTTTTAATCTATCTAATCACTATATATAGTATTTGATTTTATGAAATATACTACCTATTGTATTATTCTCTCTTTTACTTCAATAAAGCAGCAATCTCATCAATTTCCAGTTCTGTTTTTTTATCATCAGAAAGTAATTTGTCCAACTTACTCTCCATTTTCTTCAAATCAGACTCTTCCTTCTTCAGACCAGATACTTCTAACTTACTCTTAATATCTTTAATCCATGCTGTCACACTGTATCCTGAAATTTCAAAATCAGCCATATTAAGATCCTTGGCAGACATCAAATATGAATTCAATTTAATCAAAAGTAACAACAACGCATCATCTGAACATACATTAAGATTAATTGTCATACCATCCATATTAAGAACGCAATTTGTTTCAGGAATGAACCTAACCTTCTTCTCAGAAATTGATTTCTTCTTAGTTTCAATCTGTTTTTTTAATTCTAAAATTCTGTCATCATTTTTACTCATTAAACTCGTACTCCTTTTTATATTCTCTACCATTTGCTAAATATTTCTGCTTACATACTGGTTTTAACTTTTCAAAAACTGTTTCAATAGAAACTGGGATCATATGCGTCTGAATTTCTTTTTGACCATAACGTACTTCCACTTCTCTTTCTTCTGTCGGAAAAATATCAATTGCTTCCTTATCTCCATGATACATATTTTTGGCACTATATTTATAAACAGTATATTTGCCGTTATCCTCTGATCTATATGGCGTTGTCATTTCATATTTAATATATTCTCTATTGTTGTTTACTATAAAGCGAACATCGACATATTTTCTTGTTATATCATCATCGACATATGTATTAATTGCTTTTTCATAAAAATCTTCAAATGAGATATTTACAATTTTATCCTTGCTATCGTCTATAGGGGAGAATTGATAAGATGATTCCATCGAATCATAAATTTCAGAATATTTAGAAGTGCATTTATCATCGAGACAACTAATAAGTTTGTTTTTAGGAACACTTTTGAATTGCTCAAATTCATACTTTCCATCGCTTAATCTTGCGAACCAATGCATTTTACCATATGGAAGGTTGTTAATTCCTTTATAAGAAATTTTTGTATATCCAAAACGAGTTGGTTCAGTTGGAATATCTTTATAAGATTTTATTCTTACAATTTTACCATCCTGTATAAACTCATAACCATATCCATATGTTTCAAAACGTCCCATGTAAATCCATTCAATATTCTCTTTTGTAAGATATGTTGCACCAAGAATTAAATCTTTTGTCTTAATGGATTCATTATTATGTACAATCTTATTATAAGCTGCAATCTGTTTATAATCAGGTGATTCAACAGGCATAAGAACCAAATCCTTACCATCCCATCCATATATAAATTCTCCTTCAAGTCCCTTACCCTTGATACAATTCGCATTTTCGAGAATGTATAATAAATTTTCAATGGTAATTTCAAACTCAAATCCTCTTGGATCATATACTCTACAATAAGCATGTCTGTGATCCCATCCTGTAGAGTAATCGCCAGCTTTCTTATTTAGTACAAATCCTTCTGTTGGAACATTCTCAAATTCATCATTTGGAATTTTATCGTCACGCCAACTGTTCCATGAAGCTTCTTTCCGCAACTTACCTTTTTCATCATAGTAAATAACATAAGCAAGTTTTCCTGTGTAAGTTCCTGAACGATTTTGATATCCAACATTTATCGTTTTAGGAACAAAAATGCTACTGTTCATTTTGTTATTCTCTCCTTTCTTTGTACAAAATTATTTCTAAAGGAAACGATATTTACCCATTCTTCGATTCAAATTCTTCAAGTGCTTTATAAAATTCACTACCTTTAATTTCTGCAAAACCTGTATCATCGTCTGGTGTAACAGTTTCATATTTTGTTGTAGAAATTTTTAAATATAACTTATTCTCATACTCAAACCTTGAAACTGAATACCCACCTAAATGTAGTTCCTTAAAATAATCTCCTTCACGAATCGAATGATTGTTAATGACAATATTCTTTTCGATGCATAAATTCTGAAACTCTTTTAAAGTCTTGCTGTTAGCTCTAAACTTTCTCATTAACACATCAGAATCACTGAATAGTTTCGTTGGCTTCAGTAACTCTTTTCCAAATTTCTGATCATTTTCATTGCAATCAGATATATATAATCTGATATTATTCTTTTCATGCTCTTTAAATGGGCGATTTACAAATCCATCTCCACTAATATAATATTCTTCCCCTACAATACCTTTGTTCTCAAAAAAATTATTTACTAATATTCTTCTTTCTTCCTCATGTTTTCTATAATCATCAATCTCTTTGAGGAATTTCTCATTTGTTACAATATAAAACTTCTCCATTGTTTTACCTCCATTGACACCATTCTTATTTATTCTCTGCGCTCTGAATGCAGATTTCAAAATCTCCATTCTCATTCATATAATAAGGAAACGCATTAGCTGGAATTGTAACTTTATATGCTTCCGTCACATACTCGTACATAATAAGAAACTTTCCTTTTGAAAAGCATGGTTTAACACGAAATCCATTTTCACCTGCTACTTGAATATCAAATGGAATCATTTTTTCAAGATGCTGTTCATCATCTAATGTTGCTACCCTAATTGAATTTAAGATAATATTTTTCTGCTCAAGTTCATAATAACTATCTTCAAACATTTTCATAAGTTTCACTCTGCATAATTCTTTTTTCTTTGTCATTTTTGCCTCCATATTTCCGCAAGAAACGAATCTTTACTTCGATTCTTCCTCTTCCTTAAATCTATTGAATACTTTGTTATGAATATAATTTTTAATATCTACATAACATTCAGAACACAAATCTCGTACTTCCACCTTTTTCTTATCATGATATCCTCTATCAACGAAGTCTGATAGAAAGATATCAAACGTATCGTCTTTAATTTCATAACAGTCTTCACAATACTTACCACAAACATCACATTTATATGCTCTCATCTACTCACCTCACAATTACTTGTTCTCTTATTGGCTCAACTCTATATCGTTTATTCCAATCTTCTCTCTTCTTTAACAATGGAATCCAAGGGCAGTGTAAGTTTTCAGATTCAGTTCCTATTAAGTCATCTTGGTCACAACCAAGATACTCTCTATAACCACAGTTAGGGCAAACTACTTCATATTCAGGAACTTTATATTTAAAACTACAATAGTTAGGAAATACCATTTGAACATTCCAATCGTCCTTTGATTCAACTTCATATACACAGTTGCAGCATCTACACACAAACTGAATATTTTTACCGAAATAATTACCTGCTATAATCTTCATATTTACCCCAATCAATCTTTACATACTGCTTAAAACAAGGATAATATGTAGTAGTTCCTACCTGATCCTTACACCAATCATCCAATATATCTTGCAAACTACAAATATCACACTGTTCATAAGCATCTTCATGCAGATCTTCACAAGCATTATCAACTACACTGTCAGCATCAATATGAATCTTTTCTACACTACATACCCATAATCTCTCAGGTCTTATGTATAATTCTTCATCCATGTAATTTGCTGCATAATCGTCAAAGAAATCATCAACAGTAGCATAATACTCATCAAACTCTTCACAGTACAGCATTGTATCTACATCTTTTTCATCAACAGCTACTGCATTTGCTACTTTCTCATTCCACTTCTTTATTCTCTCTTCTTCGTCAGCTTTCTTTTGTCCTTCACAGTCGCAATATAAATAAGCCTGATTTTTATAAGGCTGTCCACAATAAGGACATAACCTCTGTACTCCATTAAAACAACTCTGGCAAAACGAAAGTGCTTGATGCTTATAGGGGAAGAGTTCTCGTCTGCCAGCTTCAGAGTTATCACCTTCGATCCCATAAACATTGTCTGCAATTCTCATTCCAAAACCATTGCAGACAGGACAAATTCTTTCATGTTCTGTGAGATCCTTAATAAGAATTTTAGGAAATGATTTTTGAATTGCTTTATGAAGATTTACTTCTTCTCTGCGTGTTAAATTATCCATATTTTTCATCTCCTATCTATTATTCTCTCAATCCATCCAACACTCTCATCAAAACGTGTCTTGTAAGATTCTTAACATCGCCACTGTAAAATCCACATTCTATGTCACAAGCCTTTAGAACTTCATCAAGTGTTTTATTCTTCTCTTCTTTTATATTGTAAGCACATTTCTGACTGCCAAGAGTTTGCATTACATCAGACTTTCTTACAAATCCCATTTCAGATGGCAGCTTAGATAATTCTTTTCGTAATACTGTTTTATCAATTAACTGTCCCATAATGTTATTCTTCCATTTCTATCTTCTGACCAATAAACTTCTGAAGCTGTTCATTTACATTATCAGGATAAGTTTTCACGACATAATCAGTGCAAACATGAATTTTTGTAATCACTTTATTCTCATCATATTCAATACTTCCAAGTGTTCCACCTGGAATTCTGATAGGCAAACAACCATCCTCATGATCACAAAGCACATAATGTTTCCAGTGTCCATTAGGATCAAGTCCAGCAAGTTTATCCAATTCTGTTGTGATTCCACAATAATATTCATTCATTTTTGAATATTTTGAATTTGCATATTTGTTAATCAGCTTCATGATACAGTTCTCCTATTTCTTTTATGTTCCTTATATAAAGCATTTAGTTCCTGCTCTAATTTCTTTTTCTCCATAGGATTCTTACAATACTTTATTCTCTTCTTAAGAGTAGATATATCTTGTTTTGGAGGTTCAAGGCATTCAATAGGAAAATTATCGCCAAAATACATTTCATTAATTGTTTCAAGAAGCTTTGCAATCGGATCTTCTTGTACCTGTATGCCTAAATCTTTATATTTTTGTTCAAGTTCATTTTGTATTCGAGTTTCTGCCATTGCACTTATCATTTTTCCTATGGTATCTATCTGTTTACCAATTATTAAGACTTTTGTAGCACCACTTATTTTTTCTAATTTATCATGTAACTCTGAAATATTAATCACCTCCAATCTGTCCAAAAGAAAGAAAAATTTCTTTCTATGATTCAAACTGATAATCTTTGTTACTTACAAATTTGTTAATTTTTCCATCTTTGAAAAATACAAATTCTGCATAAAAATCATCTGTATTTTCTGACATTGCACACGAAACATACTCATCAGATTCCTCGTTATATTTTTCAAACCATCTCTCAACACCATCATCAACTGTTGTATTTTTAAATACAAAATATGGAAATTCATTTTCATCAATTGATAAAATATCATTTGCTATTTCTGTAAATCTCTCAATAATATGTTCTCTTTTTAAAACTGGGATGTTATCTTCTTCTGATATATCATAAGTATCATTTTGTTTTAAGAATTGCATAATAGACTCTGAAATAATCTGTTTATCAGATGTATGAAAAATCTGTTGATTTGACATCTCCCAACAAACCCTATCAGGTGTGTTATCGCACTCATTAATGGATTTGTTAGTTCTTGTCCATACATCGTTTCCGTCCATTCCAATAATTCCCTTTTTAAAACCAAATGGTGTTTGAATGTAATCATGAATATATTTATCTGGTAAGACACTCCAAATTATAGGAGAAAAACACCATGAGTTTTTATATTCAAATATTTCTTCTCCTGTATAGTCTTTTCTTATTCCATAAATACTACTACTGCTCATTTATTCTCCTTTCAATATCAGCAATTATTCATCGTCTTGCTCAACATCCTTATATACCACATCTCTATAATCAATATAAATCAAAGTAGGATCATCATACTCTTCGTACCTGGTATATCCAATAAATCCTTCTGTATCAATATAAGGTGCTAACCAATGTAGAAACTTATCAATCTCGCTGTCATAATTTTTTAAATTGGCTCTGATGTTGACCTTGTAACATTTTGAAATGTTATCAAACATAATCTTACTATTGGTCATTCCGTCAAAATAATAACTATCACAACGAGCTACCATATCCCATCTATCACACTTGAAAAATTCGTGATTAGGTAAATCTGAAGGTTCATCATTGCCCTCTATAAGATAATGTAAAATACTAACAACATTCTTTGGTATATCTTTTGCTAAGTCAAAACACACATTGATTTCTGTGTACATTCCCATTTGTTTATTTTCTCCTTTTATTTTCCGAATGAAAGATTGGTTTCTTGTGTTTTTAACCTTTAATGTTTAAACAAAATGATTAATATTCAATTTTTTTACTTTGTAAATTGCTTTTAAACGAAATAAATATGATGGATTCCTGCTCAGAAAATCTTTCACTTCATCTTCTGTATTAAAATCATATTTTACATTGTCCCAACTATCAGGATCGGCAGATTCTCCTAACCCATTATATTTATGTCCAATTACAATATAATTCTTATAATCATCCATGTTTTCACCTCCAAGATATTATTCTCCAAACTCACAAGTGTCACATGTCGAGAAATACTTATCGTGGTCTATGCAGCATTGTGGTCTGTTGTCGTCTTCATTGATTTCAGTAACATCTTTGGCAGTCCCTTTATCGAGAACTTCATTAAAGAAATCTATAACTTCTTCTTCGCCATTAAATGCGTACTCTTCATTCCAATATCTGATGTGTTTCTCTAAGAATTTAATCAAATTCTTACTGAAAATATCTGTTGGATATTCATATGTAATTTCATATACCTTGCCGTTTAATGTCTGTTTTACATTCATCTGTGAAGTAACTATACCGAAATATTCAAACTCAATTTCTAATACTCCCATCTCTTCTGTCTTAAAACGAGTAGACAGATTATAATTCATCCAATCATAATCGTTCAATGTGAGGTATGTATTGGTTCTATCATCTTCAATTTCATTACTGAAAACCAAATCTTCACTTCTAATCTTTTTCAAATTCATTTATACTCATCCTTTCGTATATGTTATCCGACACCTGCAAATTCTCCATAATATTTCTGTCTCATTTCTTCTGCAAACTTTCCAGCTTCTTCAAGTTGCTCTTTAGGGAAAGTTCCTAAAACGACACATTTTTTATTTATTTGTATTTGCACTGTCCATTTTTGCATCTCTTTGTTCCAAGATACATTTCTATAACCAGAAGTATTATTTATGTTCTTTCCTTTTCTGTTCGTTAAGTTGTTTTTATTGGAAATTATTCTAAGTTTAGACTTTCTATTATCAAGAGTATTATGTTCGATATGATCTACATATTTTGTAGTATTCATTATGAATTGATGTAATGATACTATTTTATTTCTTGGTTGTCCGTTTTTACCACCTAAATAAACGGTTGCAAATACATAATAGCTTTTAGTATTTTTTAAATATCTTGAATACCATGTATATGGAAAATTAATTACTCTTTCCAAATCTTCTAAATCTATAATTGTCCAAAGACTTTCTTTGCCATTTCTTCTTTGTAATTCGATTTTTGCTATTTGGTGTTCTTCATCTACTATATAATTATTTCCTTTCTTTTTACCGCCTGCTATAATTATCACCTCTTTTCATAAAAATCAGATGAGTTGTTGCTTTCCTGTGAAGTTATCACCCACTAATTACAATATTTCTCAATACCTTGTGTCATAATATCTCTTAATTCATCTTCCTCATATGTAGAGCCAAACTGCGACCAACTACAACTATATTCTGTATCATTGTGTACTAACGCAAGTTTAAATACACTACCACCATAATTCTTATATGCATCTAATTTGATAGCTTTAATATGAGGAATTTCTAAACACCAATTATGCTCTTTATATTCAAACTGAATATTAGTAGCTTGACCGAAATTAAAATCAATGAATTTAACATCATTCATATACTCAATATCAAGAAGCTTTTTAATATAATTAATATACCAATCATATGTTTCCTTTTCTTTATACTTCTTTCTTTTATCAAGCTTGTTACCATCAGTATCCTGATTCTTTGATAACATATTTAACCATTCTCTACACGTTTTAATAGTAGATGGCTGATCAAGTAGCATATACTGAATATTCTCTTTATAAATGCGAAATGCTTGTTGTTCAATAAGGTCATATTCATTCTTCATATCATCCAATACTTGTTTCTTTGTTGACAATCTTCTTTCTGCTTGTGCAAATTTATTTAATGAACCCATTTCATATTCGCCATTATAGTTGTTGTACGTGTCATTTTTATATGCTAAAGACATTAATCGTTCACCTCTCTTATATTTTATGGTTCATAAAAATCATTGATTTTATCATTGCTTTAATTTTTCTCTTTGTATACAAAGGAAACCTGAATTTACTTACCATTCTCAAGTTCAACTTTGTAATCATCCTTCTTACACATATAAATGATATTTTCTTCCAATCTGATCAATAAGTTCACTGCCCATTGGTCTAAAACCAATTACAGTAAGTGTTCTACCATCTTCTTCGGGTTCTAATTCAGTGTGACAGTTATCCCTTATGAGCCAGAAATCTTTACCTTCAACCATTCCTAATTCTTCTGCCATAGTCTTAGCTTTTAGCAACTGATTCTTATTCTTGGCTTGAAGAACACATTTTGTAAATTCGCCCTCAATCCAATTATGAAGAATATCTTCGTCAATATAACCATCGACATGACCATCTAAATCGGTATTATTTCTAATAAACCAATTGAGAAATGCCATAGAGCCGTGACTGACTTGAGCTGCGAGTTTCCCAGAACTCATATTTAAATCTTTTCTAGCAATAATAATTTGTTTATACATATACATCCTCTTTCCACTCATCCAACCAATAGAAGCTGTCAATCTGTTTATCAAGTTGTCCAACCTGCTCTCTTAGTTCAAATTCTTTCTTCTTACTATCCGTTCTCTGACACTTCTTCCACAATTCTTTACGCTGCTTAGTTAATTCATTGTATTTATCCGATATATCAATCTCATCTACGACTGAAATCTCAATCTTCTCTCCACAATGAGGACAGAACTGGATTGGATAATTGTCTGTTTGTTCGTATTCATCTCCACAAGAGTTAAATGTTTCAGTATATGAAGTACAAAATTGAGGAATTATATTGTCATCTGAACCTCTTACTACTAATCCAAAAGTATCGTTACATACCAAGTCTTCGCCTGTAAAAACAATAGTTTTATCATTCTGAATCTCATCACAGCAATGCGTAAATGGTTTATACTTGTACGAATAAGTATCATTAAATTTTAATCTAATCAATTCTATCTTCATATCTTTATCCCCATAAACATCTTCCACATAAACAGTAATGCAACTTCCAATCTCACCACTCACTTTTGGGAATACCATTGTAATACTATCTATGTAATATTCTTCTCCGTCTGTATCAATGACATCATTAGTATTGATTATTAATGGAATTTCGTTCTTTCTCATATAGTCTAGCGTCTTAAAAACTTCTGATACATTCTATACTTCTGTATATCCAAGAAGCTTATAATCATCATATCTGTCGCTAAAACCAACAATTCTTATATGCAAGTTCTATACCTCCTTATATTTAGTTATTCTCTCTTTTATTTTGGAAATAGTGAGCAGAATTGCTCTTAGATAAAATCAATAGGAAATGCTTCTTTCTTACTTCTCATTTACAATACGAACTTTATAACCAAGCTTCTTTTCAATCTCTTCAAGTGTCATATCCTGCTTCTTTTCTAAAATAACATCAATCTTAGGCTTACCAACACATACTAATTCTCCAAAACCTAAATTTAATGTTGTAGCTCCCCATTGGCTAACACTAATTGAAGTCTCAGCAGGTCTTAATGGTAATGTAAGCTTGGCTGTATATCTTAATTTCCTGTATTTATCATCTGTAATTATTGAAACATTCAGGAAATAATCATCTCCATATTCATTTTTAACTTTTTCAACTTCCATATTTTCAATTTCTACTGTTGAACTTGAATCCACGTATATCTCTTGCATACTCATAGTTTTATTCCTCCATCTGATTTACAATACTCTGCAACTTATTAATATATATCTGAGCGTCCCTTTTATGTCTAAGCTGCTTAATATCAGCAGGTACAAAAGCCAACTTCGATTCACCGAAAACATCATTATTCGAATAAACTTTCATAAACTGGCACATAGTTTCAGCATCAATCCAATCTAAATCTGGCTGAAAACAAATCACATCACCCTTCTGTGGATGCAGTTTTCTAACCTTAATAAGTGTTTGTTTAAATAATTTCTTTCTCTGTCTCTTATTCATAATTTAATTTGTCTCCCTTACATTACTTCTAAATGATATTCTTCAACATATTTTCTTCTCTTCCAAAACTTCCACCACGGAAATTTCACATATTCTATTTCTATAACTCGAAATATCTTGTCCTCATTTTTATCTCTATCCAACCTTAAAGCAGGTGAACCAAACATTGTTTCGGCTAATTCATTAATTGAAATGTGTTGTCCAAGTTTGTATTCCTGTTTGTGTGGTTGTGGAGGATAATAGGAAATTACGTCATGTTGTCGTAATTCATATGCTCTCATATTGTTATTCTCCTATTCACTTACTCTAAATACATTTGTATCACCAACTACCAAATCTTTTACTTCTACAAAAGAATTTAGATTATCCTCCATAGTTGTAATCAATATCTCATCAAATAAATCTTCCATCATGCAAAAGAATCGTACAGACGGATGAAATCCTGGATATTCTTTCAAACGGCATTTATTAACGCCACCTCTTAATACAGGAAGTCCATGTATTCTACGCTTGTTGTTATTCCAATGGATAGGATTGTTATAAAAAGCTTTCTTCTTTCGTCTGTACTCTTCTAATTCTTCTCTTGCAAGTTTATCAATTTCTTTTTCTCGCTCAGTCTTCGGAGGATTACCATGAATAATGTTGTCAAATTGCTTTCTGACATTATCGTTTACTTCTACTTTTTCTGAATCACTCATCTTATCAAAGTTCTGAGCTACATCTAATAGTGTGTTTTTCAAATTGTTATTCTCCTGTTTCTATATATTCCATTATCCAACTGTCGTATTTATTTTCTTTAATCAACTGCTGATATAAATTTATCCATCCTTGTGCAGAAAGACCTTCGTACTTCCAAACGCATTCTTTCCAATGTCTGTGTACAAAATGACCTCTTGTTTTTAACTCAATGCATTTCACACATTTATCGTATAATTTCTTGGAATACCAATTCGATCTACTTCTATTCCAGCCATCTATAAATGCTTCAGTCGGATCATACCTACTTCTCATATCAGTAAGAGTTCTGTCGTATAACTCAGTTTTTGCATTGTATAAACAATGAAGCAAAAAGTAGATGTCTTCATAATTATTTTTAAACTCCCATTCTTCAATATTTAATCCCAATATATTTTTCTCACCTACTTTCATAACCAAAAGAAACGTGGTTTTCCTATTGGTTTATTCTCCTAATGGTCTTTCATATGTAACCAATTTTTCAACAATCAAATCCTTTGGTAATAAATCTTTACAGAAATATGCCGTTGCAAATGGACTACCTTTTACTACAGAATCCATATGTTCTTTATTGTGATAACAAATTCTTGCATCAAAACTAAGAATCTGAATACCATCTTTGAAATATTTATATCTTGTTTTACCTTGCAGGGAATTAAGCGGTAGAAGAACCGCAAACGGTTTGTTGAATGAATAAAGTCTTTCTAAGACTTTATCTTTGATTGAGAAGGGTGGATTGCTAACTATGATATCCCATTTTTCAGGTTCGTAATTAAAGAAATCTTGACCTTCAGCTAATGAACTTCTGATTACATTGTATCCTTCCTCTTTTAGCCTGTTGTAGAAAGCAGACCAGTTTTCATCAAATGGACACCATATAATTTTATCCTTTGGAAGATATTTAATAATGTGATCTGTTGCATAATAGGGCGTGTATAACTCATTATCTTCCTTATCTGATGTTAAATATCCAATATTTAATGCCAATATTTGTTCACCTAGTAGCTGCGCAGCTTTACTCACATGTGAACGTTTTTCCTTTCCTTGTTTTGTAATTACATTGTTATATTCTCTTATTACTTATAAATCTTTGGTAATTTTTTAAAGGCAACTACATCATCTCTAAAGCAAACATTGTCCTTATAAATCCTTTTATCATTTAAATGAGTTTCATCGTTATATCCATATACTTCATATGTATTGTAAACATCTAATCGTCTATTATCTTTCCATCTTAGTGTCTTTTCGTCCCAAAATAAATCCATAATATATGCTTGTCCTGGTTCTTCGCCATATCTAATTGAGCATATATACCAACCACGCTTTTTAGGAATATGTTTAGGATATGCTTTCCATCTATTGAACATATTTTTACCTCCATAGGAAACCAAAAATTCTTGTTATTTTTTGTCCAAATAAACTATATTATCTACATTATAGTGAAACCCACCTATCTCTCCATTAAACCTACCTTTGACATACCACGCATAAGGACTGATACCTTCATTCATTTTCTCTGCAAGTTCATCAGCTTTTCTTTGATGTTCATCAGCTTCATTTTGCATAGATATTTTTTGAGAATCCCATATAAGATTTGGAATTGTATCTACACACTTTCTATACATCTCAGACTCTTTTATATATTCTCTTATCACTTTTGTCATTTTGGGAATATTGTCTTTTAATATTGGTTCATTGCTAAGTCCATATGGATATAGGATTAAAACACTTCTGTCTATACATTCCATAGATATTAATTCTTGTACACAAGATTTTGGTTCTATCAAATTATCACCTCCCAGATATTTATTCTCTTATTTCAAATAACTTTTCTACTGCTTTAACTCGCTTTGTATTGTCAATCGTTCTTTTGACTTCCTGTTGCCAAATACATTCCCATTCTGAAGGAGCTTCATGCTCACTGACTAAGACAATATTCCTCTCACTCATCTTCTCAGCCCAATTCCAAAATCTGTCATAATCAAAGTTCTTACTTGATCCATATTGTTTCGTACCCTTATATGGAATATCGCAATAAAATAAGCAGTCAACTTTATCAGAATATAACTCTTCATAATCTCCACATTGGAATTGAATATCTTCTAACCTTGGAATTTGTTCAATTAAATTTTCTTTTGCCTCTTTATAATAATTTCTTATTATGATATGGTCAGTTGTTTTACTCTTTGAATAATTTGTTTTTGCAAATCCACCATCATAAAATCTGCCATTATAACTTCCAAGAAAGCCGATAGCACCGATATACCAATCAGGATATGTATTTAATCCTTTATTAAAACATTCCCTTACTTCTGAATAATGTTCCCTTGTTAATTCATCTGGAAATTCAGTAATTTCTTGTACATTCTTCAGCAATGCAATCAAATATTTTTGATTATCTGATGCGATTTTTGTATCACACTGAACTTTGTCGATTACATTACAACCACCGCAAAATGGCTCTATGTATGTTTTGATATTATAATCTCGCAATCTTTCTTGAATAATCGGTAAAATGTTATCAACTATTCGAGACTTTGAACCCATATATTTCATAAATTACTTGGAGTAAGGAATTCCTTAATGTGTACACGAACCTCGTCTCCTTTCATTTTATTTGAACTCTATCTTGTTTCTTTTTAATACCTTAACTGCCTTATCATAATCAGCTTCAGCTACCTTGATATTTTTCATCTTAGTTGGTTTTGGCTTAACCCAATGACGACATTCTGTAATATCTTCGTCATGCCACATCAAACCGCTTTCACAATATTTGTGCCATTGACAGTCATTATTGCCACAGTTACTCATTTATGTATTCTCCCAATCTAATGCCTGACCGCATTGATCACAATATTTAATATCGGTATCTTTGTAGCCATCGTCACACAACAATTCTCCGCAAGTAGGGCAATACCATTCAAACGGAATTCTCTCTCCGCTATTTTTTACTTTCTTTGGTATCTGTTTTTCAAGCGCTTGTATTGCCATATCAAAAGCAACACCTTTATCACTCTCATGGTCATCAAGCCCACCCTGTAAACGTCCATTCACCATTTTGCAGGTTTTTGGATGCATTTTATTCATCTCATTAATAGCTTCAATTTCAGTCATTTTTCTCTCCTGTATATTCTCTCACTCTCTTACTTCCAACCTCAAAAATATCCTTATCTTTCTCAAAACATATGTAATTTCTACCTGTATTCAAAGCTGCAACTGCAGTTGTGCAACTTCCTGCACATGAATCAAGAACTAAATCTCCTGGATTGGTGTAGGTCTTAATAAAATACTCACACGCTTCAACAGGCTTTTGGCACTGATGTAAGCTACTTTTCTGAGTATCCCACTTGAACTGTAAAACATCTCTTGGATATCTTTGTGTACTACCACCGCCTGATATGCCAGTCTTTGTAACACCGTAACAATTACCATCTGTTGTGTGTTTAGTATAAGAATGAACAGGCGTATGTCCTTCTGTCATTTGTGGATTGTAAGTAGGGAGTTTCTTATAGAAAATCAAGACATTTTCGTGTGCCTTCATAGGCATTTTCTTAGCATTTAGATGACCAGTCGCTTTGGTCTTTTCGATAATCCATTCGTAGCGATACAATTTCTCATTACTACAAGCGAGCCTCTTATCAAATGGTGACTGCGCCCATAGTGCAATACAACCATCATCTTTGATGATTCTCTCGTATTGTTCCCATAACGGCTCGAATGGAATTAACACATCCCATGAATTCTGGGTTGTTGAAAATGGCAGATCCGTGAAGATAAAATCTATTGATTTATTATCAATCTTTTTCATACCTTCAAGACAATCTTCGTTGTATATTTTGTTAATCTCTAACATTTCTTACTCAGAGCAAATCCAGATTTAATGCTGCAGCAAATCTCTTGCTCCTTTCAATGTATTATTCTCTTATTTGTGATAGGTTACATCAATATGTTCCATACACCATTTCCAATATGGAATTACTTTAACACCACCAGCTTCGTTCCAATCTTTCTTTAACTGCGTTTGTGTATCTTTGTCTAAACAAGAAACTAAATACAAAGAACACTCCATTGGTGCTGTTTTTCTGTGTTCTTCACTAAAATCTTCTAAATTTAAATTCGCCATTTCTACCTCCTAACTCCAAAGAAACTTCGGTTTCATGTGCTTACTTTTTATCTGTAATCTCAAATGGTACAATTGACTCTGGAATATAATTAACTTCATACTTGTATTTATTGACTTTCGCACCACCCAAATCCTCAATGACATACATTGTATCTTCATTCAACCCAATAATATGTCTCTTATATGTACCATCTTCCATCTCTACAACAAGCGTCACCTGATCATCTGTTGCATCCTCTCTACTAAATGCACCAATCATTTCAAACTCAACCTTATCAGTACGAGTGTTGATTACTGCAAATCTTCTAAGAACATTAAAGTTCTCAGCTTCCTGTTTCATATTATATGTAACCTTTTTTGATTCAGTTTCGAAAGCGCATCCAGTTAATGATGTTGTTACCATTCCAACTGCTAACATTACTACTAAAATTTTCTTCTTCATATGGTTTATTCCTCCTCCTTCAAAACAAGAATTGCTTTATAATATCTGCTATTGCATGAACTGGATTCTACTTTGTATCCATCATCCAAATAATCATTCATAGCATTCTCAAAATCATTGCTGTTTTCCATTTCTAAAATTACACAGTTCTTCATATGATTTATTCTCCTTTGCTATACCCAGTCTCTTCAAGGAACTTATTAAATTCCTCTTTTGTCATATTGTTTGGATAATACATATCCACCACCATATCAAACGGCTTCAAATAATTATCCAACACATCTTCAGCATCTTCTTTTGCTTCCTGCATTTTCATATTGATATAATCTTCTCTTGTCATATTCCATGCTGTAGGACAATCCGTGACACTCGAAAATCTACAATATAATCCATTTGGCTGTTTTGATACAAATCCTGCCATATTATTCTCCTATTAAAATCCACAGTCTTCTTTTTCTACTAACTTTCAAGCTATCAATAAAATCAACATTATCTAAACTTACCATAAGATTAGGCTTATTTCGTCTAATCTCACTGATTGACGGATAAATGCCTAATTCCACAAGAATTCTGGGAAGAAACCTCTCGTTTGTATAATAAGTCTTTTCCTGCTCAATTCTGTTCCAATCATTTTCATCTAATGCAAACATCTGTTGTGGTTCTGCTATTGGTTTTCCTATTACAACATTCTCTATATAAGCCATAATTCACCTCATTTCATATCCAAAGGAAATCTATGTTTCTTGGTAAAAATATTACTATATATAGTGTCCATATTTTCTATAAACACTATATATAGTATCTTATTTACGCCTGATACACAAAACTTGGCATTGGCTGTAATTTAAACAGATTTTTCTCATGCATTGAATCAATCTTTCTTATAATTCCAAACAAATCCTTTACAAGTTTTCTGCTTTCCTGAACAACACGCTTGAATACCTTGATGACTTACTCCCAAAGAATGTGCTGCTTCTGTTATACTTTGCCACTCTTTTATAATATTTCCATTTTTATCTTTTTGAAAAATCACAACTGCATTTGTTCTATTTGGAATTGTTGCACGTTTAATTACTTCTTCAATATTAACGTTTCCGTTATTATATGCCCAAGCATATCCACCTGCTGTTTTACAATTACCCTTACAACAATCCGAAATCTGTCCAGATGATATTCCAGTTATCTTATATGCCTCTTCCATACTATTATATTCTCTTATAATATTCTTGTTGGGTATATCTATTTGGACTACTTTTCTTTTATAGACACGTTTATGCTTTACTTGTAAATCATCCTTTATTTGTTTTGATGAAAATATATAATCATCAAATGTAATATTCTTTTGCAAGAGCTTTTCATAAAACCCTTTTACAATTTTTTCTTTTGTTTGAAAATTTGTATATCTAATAATTAACAATGGAATATTATTTTCACTACAATAATCTTCTTTTAATTTATCCAAATGTTTTCTATGCAAAAAATTTTCCTTCTTTTGCATATCAGACTCACTATTAAATGTAAACGGAAAATAATGCTGTTCTCCATGTAGTTCAATTAAAAATAAGAGTTTCTTATTTTGTGGATGAAAAATTGCAAAATCGAATGGCAATCTTCTTTTATATTTACAATCATCAAACTTATATTGCGTATCAAATATAATTTGTTCATCTGTCAAGAACTGGCTTAATTCGAACTCAGCTACAGAAGATAAACATCCACATGACTTAAGTTTTCCAGAAGTTAAAGACGATGATAAAGCGTTAATTTTCTTACCACAATCACAATCACAACTCCATAATGATCTATGATTTTTTATACCAAGAAATTCTTTTACAATTAATTTCCCAAATCTTTTTCCTTCTAAATTCTTTTGTGGTTTAATATTATCTCTTCTTATACATCCACATGATTGAGTATGTCCTGATTTTAAATGTCCTGCGGCAACTAAAATCAATTTAGGGTTGCCACAGTCACATTTACACCACCATCTCACATGTCCGCTTTTATCGTTGTCTCCACGTTTGATGACTGTTAATTTTCCAAATTGTAAATTAGTTAAGTCTTCTGCCATTTTAGTCTACATATCTTTCCATACCTGTTTTATAATAAGGAATAGGCATTCTCTTAAACCGATATTTTTCTACTCGATTATCAATTTTCTTTTTAATGTCTTTGTCGTCAATCTCGCCTGTTCTAATATATCTATCCATAACAGAGTATTTAAATCCCAATGCATCTTCATCTGTACTTCCACACAGTCCATCAGACGGAATTTTTTCGATTAATTCATTTGGCAATCCAAGTTCATATCCAATAGCTTTCACTTCTTCTACTGTTAAGTCGCTAATTGGTGCAAAATCTCCAACTGCATCACCCCATCTGGTTTCCCAAGATAGTAATGTTTCTGAAAGATTACACGTATTTGCAACTCGACCATTTACTGTCTGTGATACTGCATAAAGCGTAGTCATACGAATACGAGCAGGGAGATTTGTAGAAGTCTGTTTTGACCAACGATCTCCCAACTGTGGTTTAATCTCATGCTTTAAAGTGCGAACTGTATTGCCTATATTTACAACACAACTGTCGATTCCAAGATGGTCTACAAGCATTCGAGAATAATCAATATCTGGCTGTTCTCCCTGTGGCATTAATACACCAAAAACTCTATCTTTTCCAAGAGCTTCACAACATAAGCCAGCAACAACGCTTGAATCCTTACCGCCAGAAATTCCAACTACTGCCATACAATCTTTACCATTCTGTTCAAACCAATCTCTAATCCACTCTACGATCTCATTCTTTACTTTCTTAGCATCAAAATTACTCATCCTTTATCTAACCTCCATAATTCAATATTACAATTTTCAAATATATCATTTATCATTTGATACACTTCTTCCCAATTTGCACCGCCACGAACACATCCAATTTTATATGGCATTGCAATACTCATATTTTCCAAAACTGCATATGATCTCAAATTTTCAAAACATTTTCTTAAAGCATTAATATCTGTATACTGTTTTCCGTCATAGCCATATGATTTTTGTGCAAATAAATTTGCATATATTCTTGCGTCAATATTAGACTGAAAATATCTAACAGAACCCAATAATTGTTCAGGTGTGTTAATCGAACAAAAACTATGATAATCTTTATATACTTGCGCATCATAATCACGGATCGCTTTTGCAACACCAGAATTAAAAGCACCTTTGCAATTAACCTGGTGCGCAATAATATCAGTGTTCGAAGTGAGCAAGTCTCCATCAATAATTTTAATCATTACTTACCTCCGTACATTCTGTTTCTGATATCCGCAAATGTGTCTTCTCTTACTAACTCTCCATCTTTAAATACGGTAGTAAGTAAACTGTTATCACTCATTTCAAGTAACTGATCTTGACACTTTAATTCACCGTTATCATCGTATACTCTACAACATCCTTTATGAGATTTCTTTAAGTGACTTGTATCTGTCTTAGGATCTTTGAAAATCATTAACTTCTTGTCATCAATTACTCCATATGTAGCTTTCATTGCAATGCCAAAAGTATCTCTTGTAACAACAATCACCTTGCCGTTTTCAACGATTGCAGTGAAGCAAAAAGCTCCTACACCATAAGCAATATTATTAGCTGCGAAACCACGCTTTTCTAATTCTTTCCAAATAGTTTCTACATTAGAAAGTGTGCAGCCATCACCATAAATAATACCGATATGCGGATTTAATACCTTATAACCTTTACCATTTACAGAACCACCAAAAATCTCCCATAACCTTTCAACTGTCTTAACGGAAATCTCTACAATATCACCACTATCAGGACGAACCAAAAGCTTTCCATTATGATTCATAATCGCTTCTTTACACTGTGGAAGAATATTATTTACCATATTCCAATAATCATAAGTATCTGAAACCATACTAAATGATGTATTTGGATATAACTCTGTTAAAAGTCTCTTAACAAACGTAATCTCATCTCCATCAATTGAGAAATTAGCACCCATTACAGAATGTTCAGTTGAGACAGCACCGATTCCAATACCATTATTCTTACAATCGGCATTGTAATATCTATCAATATAATTAATTGCTGGAATTGTAGATGTCTTATTAAATGAAAGCAGCCATGATGCTGAACATCTTGTAGCTTCATCCATACAAGACATTCCTCTCATACCAAAATCTGCACAAGCCATATTTCCAGGCAATCCGTCTGTTGTCTTGTTATACCAATAATCTGCAATCTCACGATACATATGACCAATAGTTGCATGACAACAAGGTTTCCACAATTCTACCTGAAGAATACATTCAATCCACTGAACAAGCCAAGCAAATTTATCATCCGTATTTGTAATCTCAATACAAGGAACACCCATAGGAACAAGTGTGCCTTCTGGTAATGCTCTAATCTCAAGTGGTAAATATCCTAATTTGTGAAGCTCTACAATTTTATCTAAATCATAGTTGTCTCTACCAATCTGTACGTCCATCGAATCTGTATAAAGAGTTAGCATCTCATCTTCCGATAAATCGAAGAAATTTTTCTGAAAATATCCCATTAAATATTCTTTGATAAATGCCTGTAATCCAAAGAAAACCATTTCATTCTGATTCTCTAACATTGATTTTCGAGGCACCCAATACGACACCAATTTAGTCAAACCATTTGGGTACATACGATCATGACACTGTTTATAAGTATCTGATAATAATAAAGCCATTGTGTTATCCATAATTTTAAACCTCCATAACTGTAATTTTTTCATGACTACCATTAAATAAACTGTTTGTGGTAAATAATCTGTTCACAGTATTATTCTCTAAAGATTTGATTAATGTTCCTTTTTCTTTATCAAGAATTGAATTCTCTGTATGAGTGGCATATGCATAAATCTCAGTTACACCATGTTTCTTCAATTCTTCTGCACTATAATAAAGTGAACCGCCATATGCGATAATATCATCAATCATCAATACAGCTTTATCCTTCAAATCAATACCATTTGTTCTAATGTCTAATCCAAGGATTTTGCCAGTTTTCCAATCTCTTTTCTTTTCACCATAACAATACGGTAACTCAGGGAATAAATCTGAATATCTCTTAGCTGCACCTGCGTCTGGGAAATAAAGTACAAGATTTCTCATACCAATCTTTGAAATAGCTTTATCAACATACTCTTTTGGATTTTCTTTTACACAATTATTGAGTAATGCAGTAGAAACATCGCTATGAGCATCTAAAACATAAACTGATGAAAATCCTAACCAATTGATAAAATCGCAAAAATACTTCAATGTGAATACTTCATCATCATTTTTTACTCTATCCATTCGTGCATTAGGAATATATGGAAGAGACAAATAATAATCCACATTAGTAAAAAATCTTTCAAGATGTTTCTTTACTAACATCAGATAAAATATCTCATCGTTACTCTCATAAATCCATTCAATCCAAATACAAGGAGAGCCATCATAAGAGTCTTCCTCAATGTTGTTTATATCAATATTTACTCTTGGTGTTCCATCTGGAAACTTGTTGATTGTTACAATTTCGCCATTAATTTTAATCATATTCTACTCTCCAATCACTTCGATCTGACACATCTTCATAGTTGCTAATGCAGCCTTGTGGTTATCAGGTGTGACACCTGCACAACAACTTGCATCTACTGTAATATCAATCTCAGGATAATTTGCTCTAATAATAAGTGCATTTGAAACCACACAGATGTCGGTACATAATCCGCAAATCTCAACGCTTTCAAATCCAAAGTCCTTCCAATTTAACCAACCGAATGTAGGCTTATCAATCAGAATATCATTCTCAATATCAAAATCTAACTTATTGGAAATCTGCCAACCAATAGTATTCTTTACACAGTGAGTAACAGGAAGATGTTTACCTTCATATGTCTCTAAATAATTCTCAGGATGTGTGTCTCTTGTAAAAATTACCTGTTTACTAGCATCCTTATACTCCTTAATTTTCTTTGCTACATTTGATACAATCGCCTGTGCTTCCTTTGTACCAAGTGTTCCATCAATAAAATCATTCTGCATGTCTACAACAATTAATGTTTCTCTCATTTTGTTACCTCTTTTCTTTGTTCTTATATGTATTTATTCTCTGAAAATTCAGAAGAAATTCCGCTTTACTTGGAACTTCATATTCTGTTATTCTCTACTCAATCTTCTTTTCAACCACAACAATCGTGTCATTGTGCCAACCACCATGAGGAACAAGTAAAATTTCCTGAATTTCAAAGCCATACTTCTTACCAATGCCACCACTATTCCAGCTACAAGTAATTACAATGCCATCTTTCTTTACAATTCTTCCTATCTGTTCCTTCTGTTTAGACCAATATGAAGCTTGTGTTGTCTGCATATTTACTGTCTGTCCAAGATTTTTGTAACATTCGCTTACCTGTCGTGGCGAGTATGGTGGATCGTACAACACGGTATCTACTGAGTTATCATCGAATATCTTTAAGAAATCCAGTGCGTCCATATGATAATCAGTATCATACTGTGTGTCTAAATCATTCGTTACTGTTGCCAGCTTATTACTATTGGCAAATGGATCAACAATCTTACCTATTGCATATTTCTCAATCAGCTCCTTAATTGGCTTAATTGAAAATGTGTTGCTATTTGGCATCTGCCAGACTCTATTTATTATCATTATGTATCAGGAGTAAACGCTGCGTTTTCGGTATACCAAACCTCTTACTCCTTTCTTTATGTTATTCTCTGTTTAATATTCCCAATCATCATTTCTAATTTGGAATACATCGCCACACTCTTCAATATCTGGATAATTATATGTAGCAACATTCATAGCATATTTATCTATTTCGTATGCTTTATATGTAATATTTGTAAATCCCATTTTCTCCAAACAATACCTACCAGTTCCAATTCCATCATATAAGCTCAGAACTTCAATAGGATAATCTCGTGGAACATTCTTCAATCCTTGATTTAAAATATGAATAATTACTTCTGCCGTCCATCCATTACCAATACATTTATAACGCTGTGTTTCAGGAACACCACTACATAATGTATAATCATCAGGCAACGTCTGCAATCTTTCTGCTTCTAAAGGATTTAATTTTCTTACTTCTCCATTGATAAGATACAATCCAGTTTTTGCACCTCTTCCACCACCATTGGCAGACAAAGTGCATGATTTACCATTTATGGAATATACTCTTTCACCTTGTCCACCTTTACCAATAGTGCCAATTCTAACAAGTTTATTGTTATCCTTAGTATCATCTCTGTTATTAAATTTAACCTCATTTATTAAGTTTTCTTTATGGAATTCAACATCAAGAATATCTTTCACTCTTATACCCTTATCTATAATGTTTTTTGGATCAATATTGATATTAGTAGCATAGATACGATGTCGAGTTTGTGCTGATAATAATGCACTGTTGATATGTAATAGATTAACATTTAATCGTTTTTCGATTTCTTTTTGAATTTCTTTTGATATACTTTCGTTGTTCTCATATAAAAATATATCTGGTTGCCATTTTTCTTTCGCAATTAAATAATTTTTAAATAATTCCCATCCTGTACCTTCACAAGTGGTTTCTCTTCTTTCGGGTGATTGTGAAATTGACCAAAATGTACAAGGTGAACCACCTATTAACAAACGTAATGGTCGTCCATTAAGCTCACAATAATTATTTTTTTCTTTATTCTCTGTCAAAATACACTATTTTACAGAGGTTACGTAACCATAATTACCTAGGAGTTACTGCTTAATTCCTTTCTTCTTAATTATTTTGTTGTAAAATCCTATGGAATTTGCACGTCTGCAAAAACCATAAGAAAAAAATATTTCTTGTTACTTTTACTTTTGGGAAATTTGGCTGAGTCGCCAAGATAGAAATTTCTATGTATGATTATTCTTCGTCTTGAAATGATTTAATTCGATTTTCTAAATAATCAATCTCATCATTCCAATGGTCTATTAGCATGTCTTCGATTTGATGCTTTGCATCTTCTATACTGTCTGCAAACAACGTATCATATTCAACATTTAGTTCTTTTGATACATATATAAATATGTTTTCGTCTGTCTCATCTTGTACAAAACCAGCTACTACATTTTCATCATCTTCTTCATAAAATTGACTAAAATGTAACCTGTAACATTCCTTACCAAAGTCATTCTTTTCACCTGTTTCCCAATATTTCTTCACTTTATCACCTCGCTTAATTTGGCTGATCAGCCGTGAATAGAATTACTTCTATATTAGATTATTCTCTATTTGAAACTTTTTTAATTCATCTTGAATCATCTTCTGCATATCTTCTTTGTCAAAAGATATATTTGCAACTGGAATAACTTTTGCATTTAGATTAACATCACCAATAATAGCTTTGTCAAACGCTTCTAAAAACATTTCTGCAATTTCCTTTTCATAATTACCACATATACCTTTGAAATCAATATCTGCAATTACTCTTGAAAAGAAATCCTTGAACTTGCCAGCGCTAAAATCTCGTTCATATTCTCTCGGAATATCAATTGTTATTTTCACTCTCTCACCTCGCCAACTTTGAACCATAATATGTGATGTGTACCTTCACTTTGAAATACTCACCACAATTATGACATTTTACTTTTACTTCTTCACACCAACCTTGTGTTACCAAATTCATCAAACCATATTCCATAAATCCATCTTGATATTCTTTCTTGCAATATGGACATTTTGGATATGTAAATTTACTTTTTCTCATATTTTACCTCGCTTATTCTCTGTATGGTTCAGGCAACGGCATCCAAGCTTTCATGCCACCATTAATTCTTCCCCAAAACCATGTCCCATCATAGCGTTGTCTTTGTACTTTTGTTACCATGCCTCTATTCGTAGTAACAAGTACATTAATTACTTTCTTACCTTCGTATCTTTTATCATCTTCGGGCATTTGTCCTTCGACACATTTAATCCATTCCAATTATTCTCTCACCTCACTGTCCAAAGATTTCCCCAATAATTTTCAACTTAATACTCTGACCAAATTCTGAACCAGCAGCTTTTGGATGACCACCGCCACCAAATAAACTTGCTACATCTTTACCAAGATCAATATCTTCTTTAACGGTTCTATAAGATACCGTACAACCATCAATATCAATCATTGCCACAAAATCAATTTCAGGATGCATTTTACAAAGTCTATTACCTAATTCACTAACAAACCTATCTGCAAATACAAAACCACAAACCTTACCACACATAGGACTGGTAAACATGGTTTCATTCTTCTCCTTGATATATCTATCAATTTCATCCTGCTTAATCTTCAGAACAACCTCATCTTTAGCAGATAACAATGGGAATATTTCACCACGTATCTCCGAAATACACCAATGAATAAAATCATCTCGACCATACAGATAAAGTAAATCGTTCACCTGCTTACAAATAACTCCATCTTCACCAAGTTCTGACCATCTCCAAGTGTCATAATCTCTCACTAATTCAGCAAATCTCTCTAACGCATTATTATTCTCTAACTCTTCACTCAGGCTACCATTCATACCTAACCAATGATAAAACAACATAGTTCCCGATGTTTTAATTCCTTTGGAATCTTCGATAACTACATCACACCAATCATACTTATTTAATCCAAGAGCTGTTGGATGATGATCTAATAACTGAACATTGCCTCTTTTATTTAGCAACTCAGCAGTTTCTTCATTGACACGAATATCGGTAATATAAATTGGGATTGTGTCGTCCTGTTCTGTTTCCAAATATTCCTTTACAGTTGAATCAATATTGTCGTAATCACAGTATGAAATATCTACATCTTTACCAAATGCAAGTTTTGCCAAAACTGCACAACCGATTCCGTCTAAATCACTGTGGCTAAATAATCTTACCATTATAATTCTCTCCTAACTTCATCCATTCTTTTGTTGTCTCAACATATTTAAGTAACTCACTTTTCTCGTTTAGATATACACCTTCAATTACTAACTGTAAAAGACAATTCAGTGTATTCCCTATTTCTTTTCCTGGCTTATATCCAATCTCAATCAAATCATTGCCATTAACAGCCAAATCTTTCAGTGAGAAACATTCGTCTTTCTGTAAAACTTCCTCTAAGATATATTCGATATTGTCAATTTTCTGAAGCCTACTCTCTTGCTCTGTATAAGCCTGCGCTTTAATATCAGCTCTACGAACATTCAGTAATCTTCTAAATTGTTCTTCTCCAATCTTATTGAGCCATCTCTTGATATACTTTTCACCCACTTCAAAAGTTGCATCATGATAATAAACAAGCTGCACTACTTTTTCTCTTGTATCATTATCAAAACGAAGTCTTTTCATAATTGTATCAGTCATATCAGCACTGACTTTTCCATGCCCTTTAAAATGTCTAATGCCATCCTCACCGTCTTGATAACAGTGTGGCTTTCCTATGTCATGAAAGAACACCGCTAATGACGTAATTAAATCTATTGGATTTAAGTCTTCTTCACAATCACAAGAATATGCTTGTACTGCATGTACGGTATGATTCCATACATCATACATGTGATATGGATTATTCTGTTGAAAGCCAAACATATCTTTAATTTCAGGAATGAACAATGAGAATACTTCGTGATATAAGACCATTTGTACACAGAAATCACTCGATGCAGCAATTTTACAGAACTCACTATTGATCCTTTCAATAGATATATTCTCCAAATTCTTATACATTTTAGAGATATTCCAATCTGTATCAGGTTCAAGGACAAATCCCAGTTGTGAAGCAAACCGAATAGCACGTAAAATCCTTAAAGCATCTTCTGAAAATCTATCCTCTGCTCTACCAACACATCTGATTTTATAATGCTCAATATCTTCCATGCCATTAAACGGATCTACAAGTCCAACTTCATCATTGTATGCCATCGCATTGATTGTAAAATCTCTACGCTTTAAATCTTCTTTAAGATTTCGTGTAAATGTTATGCTATCAGGTCTACGACTATCTGAGTAATTACCGTCAATTCTGTAAGTGGTACATTCATATCCTTCACCGTCAATTATAATGGTAATAGTTCCATGTTGTAATCCAGTTTCAATAATTCTTTTATCCTTAAATACTTCCATCATTTCATCTGGTGTGGCAGAAGTTGTAATGTCATAATCGTGAATTATTCTGCCAAGAATACTATCTCTTACGCACCCTCCAACTAAGAAAGCTTCATATCCATTGTTTTGTAGACTATGGATAATTTCATTTGCACCAGATGGAATTTCAATTTTCAATCTTTTCATCCAAATTCACCTCAATTTTTGGTATATCAATAAAATATCACTTATTCGTTATCATATCCAAAAACAACAACTCATCTTTCTTCAATGTGATATCATAATCTTTCCACTTTTCCATCAACTCTCTTGTATCAAATCTATGCGGAACAATGATTGCATAGCCATGTGGAGTCTTATGCAATTCGTGATTATCCAATTCTGAATAAAAATAAATATCGTCAATAAAATCTTCTACTTTTTCTTCATTGTCCACATCAAAGTCAAACAACCATTTACTCTCGTCACGATTTTGTACTTGCTGTTCAACTGAAGCTAATGTACGATTAAGCTGTGTCATACTTGGCTTGCCTCTCAGCAGACGAATAATAAATTCTTCCCTGATTTTCTCTTCGTTCCTAGAATTAACTGATCTATATAATCTTGTCTGTTCACCAGGAACTCCTTTAGTTGCAAAACTTTTAAATTCTTCAATTATTTCGTCTTCATTCTCTTTATATTCAAGAATTGTCTTATCTCGTTGCTTAAAATTTGGAATATCCTTATTATCCTTGTTACGAGAACGAATTAAATATACATATAAATTTGACATTGTATTATTCTCCTTCTAAATAACAGATTGGTACTTCTTTTGTAAGCCATACATCATTTTGAGATAAAAAGAATTTATATCCGTCATTATACATATCTTTTGCTCTAACCTTATAAATAAACGGTTCTCCATGTCTACTGCCAACATTTGTTGCTGTTTCAATATCTTTTGATAGATGGACATATAAACGACTCTTGGATATTAACCCTTGTTTATTGATTGAAGAGCAATATTTAACACCTGTTCCATGATATAAAATATCTGGTGGCATACACTCTTTCAATTCTACATCGACTTTTACAGAATGACCTTGATTTGCTCTGATAAGCGTCTTCTCTCGATTAAATGAATATCTCTGTTTAGAATCTTCTTCTACAATTTTTTCAAGCATTTTCATTGTAATTGTCTGAGTTTTATTGATTCCCTTTAATAAATCTGATACATTAGCCCAGCCATGTTCGTCTAATGTGATGCCAACAACATCAGGTCTATGTCTAAGAATTAATGCTATGTATTTGCTTAAATTATTTTGCTCTTTATTCGTCATAATATTGTCTCCATTCTCCAATAAGCCCAAAACACTCTTTTTTAAATTTTTCTAATACATCTATCAAAGCTTCTATTTCGTAAGAATCTTTGAATATTATCTCAATTGTTTTAGGTTTAGATATATCAATATTATAATCATAAGGCAATGGCTTCATAGAACAATTAAAACTGACATTCAAACCTTTATGTGACAATTCTATTCGATTAACATCTTCTTTGTTTCCAACAACTTTCAAAAGATTTCACCTCCAAAAATCCGCAAGAAATGTGCGTTTATTGTGATAGTTTTTCTTTCTCCAATAATCTAGCCACTCTACTCATAATCATCTGTCTTTTATGATTATCAAAATCATTTTCCTCACCAGTAAAGTTATAATCAGGCAGCCAGCCTCTTGCAATTTCACGAACAGCTTCCGCTAACTCTGTATATGTCATATTGTCAATTTTATCTCTTTGAATGTCATAGTCATCCATATCATATTCTCTGACGGTATATTCTCTCATAATATTTCCTTTCTAAATTCCACATGAAACGAAGTTTTCTTGCTAATATTCTTCTGCTATATCATCATATTCGCTTGACAGATATTTAATCAAATCTTTATAAATATCCAACTGATGGTCGTATAAATAATTACACAATTCAATATCACTATCGAAAAACTCTTCAATAGCTGTGGAATTAGCCCATCTGTCAAAAGCAGTTCTTGTTGAAACTCTAAGCATCCATCTATTTTTTGTTCCGCTATGAGGCTCTACTATCATAAAAATAACTGTATCTGTTCTTGCTTCTAAATGACCTTCGTATTCATAAATCTCGTAATCCTGACCATTATTCATTTGGTCATTCTCAAACCATCTTCTTATATTTTCCATTACTTTACCTCTCTTCTATCCAAAATCTTCTGAATGGTTTTCTTATCTTTCTCAGATAAACTATCCCAATCCAACTTAAAACTTTCACAATTTTTATGGCGATTCCAACCATCATCGCAATCATAAGAATAACGGTACGTACAATAATCACATGCCATTTATATTCACCTCCAACCATATGAAATCGAACTTTCTTACCAAAACAGTTCTTCAAATTCGCAGAAATATTCTAGTGAATACCACTCTTCTTTATCTATATCATTTTTGATTTTTATACAATCTCCATCAAAACCAGTAACTAAATATTGTTTTCCATCTGTTAAATTAAACTGTTCCCCTCTATTATTCGAAGTAACTGGTTTCCCAATTTCAATATTGACTATATTTTTATGCATAACACAATTCATAATTTTCACCTCACAATCCAAAGAACTTTACTTCAATATTTCTATTCTTATTTCTGTTCCTTCATAATTACCTGTTATATGCCTTTGGACTACAGATATTCCCTCTTGATATTCATTAATAACATTCTCTAAAGATTCCATAATGTCATAAAAGTCTTTAAGTAGCCAAGGATGTGTATAAGATATATGAATTCCATCACATAAAAATCTCCAAAGAAAATCTTTTGCTTCGCTTTTACAACGCCACTCCTCTTCATATTTAAATTCCATAGAACCAACATAATCATAATATTCAAAATCATCAACTACTACGTCTCTATTAGTACAGCCAAAATCTTCGGCATTCCTTAAACTGTAATCACCGTCTGTATATAATGTATAACTAATATTTATTTGCATCTTCTCGCCTCACAATCCGAAGAAATCGACTTTCTTAATAATCGTTTCCTATCAAACATACAAAACAACTGCACTCCATACAAACACCATGCCCAGTTTCAGAACATTCTTCTGCAACTTCACATAATTTTTCAGGAATTTTTGTTACATAATATCCGTTGTCTCTTAAAAATTCTATTGCTTCTTTAATTTTTGTTTCCATATTTACCTCCTATTTTTCCAAAGAAAGAGAATTTTCATCTCAATTCTAATCCCATCTTTTCTTTCAAACATACAGCTTTTTCTTTCGTAAGAGTTCTTGATAAAAGTTCTCCGTCAACATTATAGACTGTAATAATTTTAAAGTCTAAATCTGAATAAAGGAAAATATCAATCATCTCAATATTTTGTGTTGTTACAATATAAGGTTGTTCTTTTCTTGCAATTTCTACCCACTGTGGTAACTCACTATAATGCGTTTTTTCGTCGGGATAATAAACCATATAATTATCTATGTCTGCATTTAGTATCTCTTTTGCATATTTTTCAACCAAATTATTTTTTCCTAATAATAAAATCATCTGTTTCTCACCTCACAAATTACCCACGTTTCAAAAAGCTTTCAAAGCTATTTTTCATATATGTATAGTTAATTCTTTGATCTGTGCTAAAACCAGAACTATTTTTCTGATACTTTTGAATCCACTGTTCAAAATCTATGTCTTTTTCATTTTTACAAGCATAAGCCATAAGCGCAACTAACGCTGTTTTACACTGCTTGTACACTTCCGAATCAACTCTTACGCAATCATCAATCATGTTTTCATAACATTCAATGTCTTCTTCGATTACATTTGAATTTACATTTTTCTGAACAAACGAAAGTGTAGTTTCTTCTTCGACATCTTCTTCTTTAATATTCTCTGTTTCTTTTGTCGTTATTGATTCGTTGGCTAAAAAATCTTTTAAAAGTGTTTCTAAAATATGTAATTTGTCTGTAATCATTCCTTTATCCTTTGTAGAATTGCATGTATCAATTTCCGCAAATGATAAATTGTTTGTTTCTTCAGTTCCTTTTGGTTTTCTAGTATGCTCTACAACAACTTTTACGTTCTTTAACTTCTCAAAGTCGTTTAAGAATTCTCCAAATTTTTCATCGGGGTATCCTGTTTTATCAAACCTGTCAAAAAGCATAAACCATATAAGTGCATTTTTCTCACTAAACAGCTTTCCTGTTGTCGGTGTTACAATGTTATACAATCTATCAAGATATTCATTGAACTTATTAAACATCTCCTTGGTTGCATTCTCATTTAAAAACTTTCCAAGCTGCATTGCATTTCTTTTCCACTGATCAAAGAAGTTAAGACCCATAATTGTTTCATTTACAATCTTATCAATAGTTCCATTTCTATCTTTAACATCGGAAAATTTTGCACAATCGCTAAAGAAATCATGTCCAGATAATTCTTTAACATCTTTTGCAACATTGCACATATAGGTGATTGTTTTTTGGGCAACGTTCATTTTCGCTCCACTGTTATATCTAACAATATGTCGCCCCACTTCTTCATCACTACAATCAAGATGTTTTACTACCTCTACTGGACAATTATTAAAATCTTCCTTTAATCTTTCTGGTAATTGAGCATAACTTTTTCCTTTTAAGTCAAAAGAAACGATTTCATATACTGTATTACCATCTTCATCTTTAACAATTTTTCCATTTTCATCTTTTTTTACTTCTTGATACTCAATCACTGATGGATTTATTTTTTTACCAAGTGCAAATTTACCTGCTTTATAATTTTCTATTGTGGTACATCTCTGTAATCCATCAATCAGCCACAAGATAACACCATTATCTGTAAGCTGTTCACAAATCTTAATTGGATCAAAATCTTCATTCTGAATAACGGTTACTATAAAATTATCTCTAACCTCTTCTTCCCATTGACCAGATTTTCTCTGCTGTGGATGATCATTTCTCAGATCTTCTCTTTCAATCATTCCACATATTTTAGATGCCATGCAGGTATCTTTTTTTACCTTATCTCTTATTAATTTCATAGAATTTTTCCTCCCATCAAACTCTTTAAAGGCTTAGTTTTTTCATCAGAAGTAATCTTTTTTAAAAGATTGTCATAATGAAATGATTCAATATGTAAGATTTCACAAATCTCTTCTTTTGTGTATTTATCAGCAAGCATCATAATTATCTTGTATTGCAAAGGAGACAAACTATTCAAGTAATCATTAACTTCTTGATGCCATTCAGATTTTGTTTCTCTTATAAAAATATTCTCCACACGAAAATCTGAAGCTATCGTATCTCTAATTTCCTTTCCTTCCTCTGTCGTTACATCTAATGTTAATGGTTTAAGAATTACTTTTCTTTTTTTCTTCTCTCCATTCTCTTCGTAGTACTCATAAATAATATCTCCATTTCTATCCCTTGCATAATTAACACGTTTATCTCGCATTCTATCTCTTGTCCAATCTAAATACGAGCGTTTAATATTTGTTGTCAAATATGCTCCGAAATTATCATTCCTTGAGCAATCATAATTTTCAACTGTCTCAAGCAATACCTTCATCGCATCACTTAACAAATCATCAATTTCCATATCTGCAACACCCTTCATGGATATTAGCGGCAGACAAATTTTCTTTAATTCTCGTAAATCATTGCGGCAATATCTATCAACTATTGCCAACTGATCGGGTGATAAATTTGTTTTTTTTACTGTCACTTTCGCATGTCTCCAATCATTTTTGTCTCTAATATCTCTTTAAAATCCAGTTCATCATCTTTGATTTGACTATGTTTTGTCTCTGAATAACACTTTGGGCATCTACAAAACTTTTCATGCTTGTCCTTAGAAAATGACATCACACCAACCATAGATATGTAACACCTTTTACAAATCACCATTTTCGTCCACCTCCACAACTCGGTATGTATATTTACGATCAAATAATCCATCAATAGCCTTTTGTGTACGTTCTCTGCTGATTTTTGTATCATCAATTTCTTCTAAAATACTATGTATGATTAACATTTCATCTTTGAGTTGTCTTCTATTTCTTCTATTCTCTCTTATCTTTTTATATACAAGCCAAGCAGAATAAAGATCCTTCGGTGTTTCAAGTTCAATACTATGTAAAGCATCCATCAGAGCCGCATCAGAAGTGTGTAATTCATCTTCCAATTCAACATATCTTTCTCTTGCTTCTTTAAAAATATCCGAACATGCACCAAATTTTTCAACCCATTGCGTAATATTATCAGAAGGTTGATAATCTGTGTTTTCGATAATTTTCTTCGACTCTTCTTTTACAATTTTCTGAACAGGTGTTTCCATTTTAATATCAGGAATACACTCTATCCGAAAATTCAGATTTTTAAGAGTCTTTGGAAGCGACTTTAGAATATTCTTTGCTTTCTGTTCTGTAAATCTCCCCATATTTTTTTCTTTGCATGTTTCGGCTTTACCATTTTCACTTAGTCGGATATATACATTTTTATTATTCTTTATAACAAAATCCAACTATATCATCCCCTCTCTTTTATTTTTTAATGGATCATGTCTGACTTGAACAGACGACTTCTCGGTTATGAGCCGAGCGTTCTAACCAACTGAACTAATGATCCAGACCGACATATGGAAGGTATATATCAAATAACGAAACAAAAAGTATATGTCGGTTATGTAACTCGTTAGTGAGTTATTCTCTATAAGAACTTATGCAGCTTATAGACTGCACTTACAGAAAAAATATCTGCGTTCTGAGGACTTACTGGGTAGAAAATCCCCATAACAGGGCATACTGGATTCGAACCAGTGAATACATGAGTCAAAGTCATGTGCCTTACCTCTTGGCGAATGCCCTATAATATTATTCTCCATATTCAATTGTGCAAATTAGGAATTTTAATTGCAGAAAACGCTTGAAACTTGACTTTCTTTCGAAATATATGTAAAATAAGTACAAGCGATATTTCGCTTCTGCAATGGCTTAATGCTGTTGTATGTATTTGGTTGATAGAGTCAAGTAGAAAGCTGTTGGCGCAGCGTTTGAATCGCTTGGCTCTATCTTTTTTTTATTACTTACAAAAAACATGATACTCCAAACAAATGTTCTTGTCAATCATTATTTCGAACAGATGTTTGTATATTGTTCGTTTTTTCGATATTTTTTATCATATTTCGAGTCCTATAATCAGGACTCTATTTGGGGAAATTTGATATTGTGCACCATAAATTCTTGCACCCCATCTAAAGAAAGTAACCCAAAGAAATCATTATCTTGATAGTCAACCATAGTCGCTTTGTTGATTATTCTTTTCCCCTCATCAATAGTAATTTGTCTTGGTCTTGTATGGATATAAGTGACTCCATTAAAAGAATCCATCCAAATCATGCCTGGTGCCTCATCTATTCTTTTCTTTGCTTCTTCCTTACTAACGAACATTATGCAAGTACCTCCTCCCAATTAATGTTTTCCCCAAAAAAGAATGTATTGTAACAAATTTTATTAATCATGTTTTTTTCTTTTTGATTTGTTACCATTCCCAATTTCTCTTCTACTTCATCCTTTGATATTGTGATTGGTTGCTCTCCTAATATCATAGAATATAAAGACAATCCATTTATATTATTAGCTTTAATACAACCATGAACAGGCATGTTCTCTTTCTTAATTTTACTCGTCAAAGGCATTACCGTTATAATAGTTCCATGCTTAGTTCCAACAGGATTACTTACAACTACATATGGACGTTCCTTTGTTTGAACTGAACCCGATCCTTCATATTTTATATTCGCTTTAATAATATCGTATTTCCGTATATCCATATGTACGTCCTCCTCTCTTTTGTATTTATGTACTTTGGATTACCTTTGATATTTTGAATTATATACTTTACTATATATATTGTCAAGTACTATTATAAATATTTTTTATATTTATTTTTCTGTTTATATATGCTATTCTATATATATAAAAAAAACAAGTGAGGGTATCATATGAAACTAAATATCAAAAACCAAATGGATAAGGCGGGGATAACACGTTACGAACTTGCTCAACGTATTAATGTAACTTATCCTACTATCGACAAAATATACAAAGGTGAATCCACTTCCATTAAACTTGAGATTCTTGAAGCAATTTGCAAAGAATTAAACTGTACTCCTTCTGAAATTTTAGATTCCGATGACCCACAAATGATCCGTTTATTGTCTTATGCTAATAAATTAAAAGAACTCAAGGACGATAAAAAATAATTATCGTCCTTACATATTTATATTACCCTCAGCTCATTTGCCATATTAATAGCTGCCTGATATTTATCAACATCATCAGTCAACATACGAATTATTTTCCCAAAATCATCAGACTTTAGTGAGATAACTGGCATATTTTTAGCTATCTCATCTCCCTTTCCAGCCAATACATTATGAATGAATTCTCCATGATCATTGATTAACTGTCTGTTTTTCTCTTCTGTTAAGCCAATATAATTCATTGTAGTCTGAAGATCACTATGATTAAACATTTTCTGAAGAGATAACATGCAATCAGGATCAAACGGATGTGTTTTGTGTATCCAGTACCCCCATGATTTTCTTAAGCTATGCGTACTTATAACATATTGAATATCGGCGTCTTCTGCCGCCTTCTTCAGCTTCTTTCTATAATCGTCCGTTTGCCATTTTACTACATCATTATATTCTATAACATAATATAAATAATCTCCAAGACTCTTGTATTCTTTTTGCTTATGAAAGTCATCCAAAATTTTCTGCTTTCTCTTATCAGAAAAATCTTTATTTAAATAACCACACCAAGTTTCAATATTCATATAAAAAGGTGTATTAGGATGTCTTAACAGCCATAATGTTTTAGGCATATAACTGAATATATATTCATTATAATGTTCCATTGGGTCAATTTTGACATGTGATGAATAATTATCAATAGCTTCCCACACCATATTACTCACAGGAAGATTAGTAATCTTTCCTGTTTTCTGTTCCTCAATAGTATCAATCTCGCTTTTACGTTTTCCGTTCTCGTAGTATAAATCTGACCACTTCATCATCACTGTGTCGCCGATTCTCCTGCCGAGAAGTAGTTCTAATAATGTGATAAGATATCCATCCCATTCATTATTCTTTTCAAACCATTCCACAACATTCTTAATATCAGACATATTCCAGAATGGCTGTACTTCCGTTTTTCCCTTTTTCTTTGTTGCATAATCTCTTGTCTGTGCCATATTAACCAACCTCTCTTTCTATATACATATTCTCCGTTTGCCATTTAGGTAACAGTTCATTGTTTTTATCATAATATTTTGACTTAATTTTCTTTGCATATTCCATACGCTCGTCAAAATCATCGCACCACCTAACCTCAAGATTTTTAGTTCTCATTTGCAACTTTGTACATAGACAACACAAATTTTTTACATGGTCTTTTTCTCTCATATTCGGTCTACGCATTTTATCACCAACTTGATTTTTACTAAGACATCTTAAACAGATAAATTCACTTGATCTGTTTGTATTGTCATGTCGTTTACACATATTTATCACCTCATATTCCTGCAATAAAAAAGAAGCAGTTACTTTTCTGCTTCTAATATTTATAATATATCTTTTTTATTTTATGATTTTTTCAAAATTATCGTCTACCATTATACGGTCTGGTTCGTCGTTCCAAACATTTACAATAACGCTTGTATCTTTTTGAAAAGTCAATTCGTACCAATGACAATGATTATCATCAGGATAATTATCTTTGTCTGTTACTATATAAATATCTCCAATATTAATTGTAAATTTGGGGTTACTCATCTCAAGACATTGTGAGTTAACTTCTTGCTTACATTTCAATTTGTCACCAATATTATATAACATATCTACCTCCACTTGAAAGCAATTTTTCTTTGGATTATCAAAGGTATTCGTAATTAATTTCTCTATTATCTATAGTTGTTATTCCATTATCATCAATATAACAAATTATTCCTTCTTTTATTAAGTCTTTTATGACAGCACGCTCGTCTAACTTCCTCTGGTTTGTATTATGAGTTCCAGTGATAAAATTGTTTATATTCATTTGTACTTCATTTAGTAATATCTATAACAATATTATTTTATCATGAATATAATCTTTTTCTGTGCCACAATACATTATATTGAATCTACCTTCCTTTTTGAAATAACTCATTCGTTTTATAAACCTATTTATCTAAAATCAAAAATATCTTATTCCTTGTTATATCTACATTAATACCATAATTCTTTTTTATGTTTATTTATCCATTCATCCAACTCTGGAATAGATTCATCATACGATGCATGTTCAGTATCATATGAAAATCTACATCTTGGACATTCAAGATAAGAAGCTCCATTAGGATGCCCGTATGATTTATTGATTATTTTACATAAATACCCATCTTTATTAATTTTTCTACTCCACTTCCCAGTCGTATCGACCGACAATATCAACGGGCATCCACATTCAGGACATTTAGGATATTCATTCTTCATACTTTTCACTCTAATTTACCTCCCATTATCTATATAAATATAACTATATCATTATTTTCAACAACGTTTTCAACGGCACTAATCGTTGTTGCACAAATTATTCCATCTTTTTGCCTGTAAAAACCACCTGAATAATTATAATATAATTTTGATAAGTTTCTATATTTTTTTATTAAATAAATATTTTAACATTTGCCAATAGCAGCTAAATGAATTTCGATGAATTTCTACCATTTCTTTTGATATAAAATTTTCCCTTTGCTTCTCAAAATCTAATAACTCTGTTTTGTTTTTAAATTCCATATCGCCTCCTCCTCTTTCGTTTGAAATCAATTTTTTCTTTGCTCTATAAATTTTCTATCATCTTCTTGATTCGTTCAATCTCTTCATTTGTATGTGGTGTTCCACCTGCATTCATATCCACATACCACTGAAGAACCTCTTTTTCAGTTTTCAAATCATTTACATTGAAAATTAAATCTATACTTAGTGGTATTTTATCTTCAAAATCTTTGTAATAACTACCAAAAACTTTAATTTCATTTTTTAAGAATTTAGTTACCGCTGTAATTCTCTGTAAACCATCAACACATACAAAATCATCATAACCATTTACGGTTTTCGTCATTTGCCAACTTGGTTTATTAAAATAAATTACCCTCGCTGATTTTCCTCCTCGAAGTAAAAATTCAACAAATAGCATTTGTTGTTTTTCCGTCCATACATGTCCACGCTGAAAATTAGGATTCAATTGTAACTGATAATATTCATCTTGTTCCCATTCTGAAATCGTTTTTAACATGTGAGTTAATGGAATATTCGTGTTGTATGATCCAGCTCTTGTCAATTGTGGAATATCTTTAAATTTTGTTATTTTCTTCATTTAATCATCTCCATTCTATGAATTAATTAAAAATAATTTCTCATCGGGTTAAATATGGAATTAACTTCTGACCACAATATTTGCATTTTGTAGATTCCATACTGACACCAGTTAAACAAGTAGGACAATAAACTCCTCTTGCGGTTTCACTCCATTTAATTTCCACTGGAATATTTTTATCTATTCCAATTTCTTTTAAGTATTCCTCATAAGTCATAGGTAATTACCTCCAAATTTTAAAAGAAATCGTCATTTCTTTTAACAATAGTTATCCATTGCTGGTATGTCTTGACTTGCAACAATATGTTCATCTTTTATTTGTGGAGCTGAATCAATAAACTCACCATTGAAATTAACTAGAGCTATTGTATCACTTTCAATACAAATAATTCGTGCTTCAGGATTATATACCTGAATCCTTTTTAGAATATATTCCATTTTATCAAAGCATTTTTGCATATCACGAATGTCTTTCTCTTTAATGCCATTGGTCATTTTATATCACCCCCTCTAATCTACTTGTATAGAATTGATTCTAAATCATCAATGACAATTTCCAGCTGCCTCTTTACATCTTCTTCTTTAATTTCTGTAAGAGATATTTTGTAGTCTTTAATCTTCTCTTCAATTTGATCACAACACCATGTAGGATTATTTCGTTTTCTATCCATCTATATCACCTCTTCCAATCTTCCAAGTAATTCATTCTTTCTTAGTTGAAAATAAACTGAAAATCTTTATCATTTATTTCCACTGTGATAAGTTCTTTATTGTTGTCAAGAATATCTACAACTGCACTTTCATATTTTGCATATGCTGGGGTGCATTCATATTCCTTGCCCTCTGTAAAGTGGTCGTCTGTTTTTCTACAAATAGCTTTATTATTTTTCATTCATATTACCTCTTCTAATCTTCCTAATAAATCATTTTTTACTTCAATTATCGCATTCAACCTACCTTTAATCTGTAAATCATATGGACTATCAGTATTTTTTAATAAATCTTCAAGTCTGCCAATTTCTGTATCAAGCTCATTAATATATTCTCTTATCTTTTCTCTCATATCTGGCTGATTTTCATACTGATACAGTTTTTGTAATGGTTCTTGCATTTTTTGATTAGAATCTAAATCAGCATCTGCATATACAAACATACACTGATTTTTTATAAATGGCATATCCCAATTTAATTTCTGTATTAATTTACTAATTGTCTTTCACCTCAATTCCAAATATCTCACAAAAATCTTTGTCCTTAATAATATCAGCTATCTTAAAATATCTTCTTGCAATCTCATTAAACATATCCCTTTCACAAATTGCTTCCGCTGCTTTAGGATGATTGCTTTCTATAAAAGACTTATATTCTATTACTAAATCAGAAAATAACTCTTTTTTATTTTCTCTTTTACAACTAACTCTAATATAACTATCATAGCATTCTTTTAATTTGTCATTTGGAATACCTATAAATAAATTTCTTCTTAACATAATATTCTCCATTTCTATACCAAAGGAAAGTTAAATTTCTTTGCCTTATTCTGATTCAATATCAACTGGATTTTCCAATTTTAAAATTTCATCTCTATGCTCTACCAGCGCAGCACTTGCAATAGCATTTATTTTGTTCTGGCAGAATGACTCAATTTCACCTTTTGCTTCCATAACAGTTTTGTCCATCTGTTCATTGAACTGGTCTGCAATAAAATCCAAGTTACATCCAAGATCCATGCTTAATTTTCTAAGTTTAGATATTACAGCCTCTTTATCTGCCTTTGTTAGTGCTTTCTTCTGTGAAAACAAATCAGTTACATCCTGAATTAACTGCTGTGACTCATTCATTGCATCTTTTGTTTTACCTTTGAATTCATCAGTAAACTGTTCTCTTTTACTAACAAAATCACATTCGGGAATTCTGCCATCTTTTTCGGTATAGCGTATAGTACATGGCACACCAGAACCACATCCAAAAGATGTAATTGCTTCAGCAAATTGTGAATAACTCATCTCTATTTCTGCAATAGGAGCTTTACCATAAACCCAATCTCTATTTAATCCACGCTCTATATCTGCATGTCTTAACTCCATTGTTATTACATTGTTATGTTTAATGCTACTTCCGAATAATGGTGTCACCTTACTATTCGATCTATTAAACATAATAGTTCCATATGACGGATGGGAAGTTCTAGTCCCAAAATCTGTTTCTTCTACTTTGTATTCGTTTTCCATATATTTCATTCTCCTTTCAAACTAACAGTAAACTTAGATTTCAAATTGTTATTCAAAAATCAATTCTACTATATTTCTCAATTACCTTTTCTTCTTGTTCAATTCTGTATGGGAAGAAATCATTTAACATCCAATTTTTATAGTCTTCAAATGAGTCAAGACCTGTTTTTGTTTCCCATGGAGCACCACCATCACATATACAAGCAGTTCTATACATTTCTGAACCAAGATAGTCTTCTTTTGTCATATTTTCCCATACTTTTTGTTGTTTATAATATTCCTTCAAAAATTTTATCGCTTGATTGTATTCTTTTCTCTGGAACGACCGAAGTTTATCTTTTATCAGTTTATCAAAACATGTTATTCCAAAGTTAAAACGTTCTCCTTCTACGGTTTCAATGCTATATATATTCTGAATAGATTTTCCGCAACAAGAACAAATGCTTGATTCTGACCTTGGTACTGAATAATACACTATTCTTTTAATTTTCATATTAATACCTCTATCTCATGAAAACTTGGTTTCATTAGCTATTGTTTGTCTTCTAAGTCCAGAACATTTTTTATAGCATCTTTTATATAATCCATTTCAAATTTGTAATTCACCATTTCTCTTAACGATTCTTCTAATTTATACGAAATGGATTCTTCAACTACATTTCTCACATAGTTTATCATAACCTGATCCCATTGATTGTTGCAGCATTTAGACACATCTACATCGGCGGCTGCATCCATATTATAATCACTCCAATCATATTGTGTATTCATAAATGTTGTAGATAAATCATTGTCTTCACACTTTCCATACAACCATTCTGCAACAGAAATCGAATGTAACTCTTTGCCAATTTTATTAAACACATTATCATCTGTAAATAACCAATATTCTTTATCACTTGACAAATAACAGGTTTCTTCATTATTTAATTGTTCCGTTACTTCGTCTGTTAGCCATTCAATACTCACAATTTTCATATATTCTCTCTCCAATCTTCCAATGAATCTATTATTTACTTTGTTCTCTTTGTTGACCATCAATCTCAAAATTAGATTGTTCTTCCATGATAATTCCAATACTTTTCATATAGTCCTCTTCTAACGTAAGCACTGTCTCAATTGTATCTTTGTCAATATTACATCTTTCTGCAATAAAATTTATTGCATCTTCCCATTCATATACTGGCGTATCATTCATAATACTATTCTCCTTTCTACATTCTACACAATATCATTTAACAACTCAATCGCTTCATCAAGTTTTTCACTCGCTTCTTCCATACTATCAATTGCATCTTCAGAACACATTCCTCTATAACTGCTTTGTAATCCTTCTGGCATATTGTCAAATGCATCCTGTTCTTCGCTTAATATAGAAGACAACTCACTTGATATCTGTTTTAGTTCAGATTGTGTACTTTGAAGTTTTGCTTTTAGCATATTTATCTTTTCTCTTCTATTCTTATTCATTTTGCTACTCCAATCTAAAAACAATCAACACCCCATACTTTATTTAATACTTTCGGATCATCTGGTATTTCGCCACATGTTTTTGTCGGGATATTTAACTTATTATACTCATCCTCACTGATTTCAATTCCGTAATCACCAGGAGCAGATTTATTAAAATCATCTCTATAGTGTGGCGATTTCTCTTTATAATAAAATTTATAATAACGCCCATTTGCTCTGTTGTTGTCATATCCCTCACATAATGTAGCGATTACTTTTCCTGTGCTAATTTCTGTTGTTACATTTCTTCGAAATCGTGGATCATACTTATTATAAGCAAGATATCCATGACTTAAGCTCCATTGTTTATTTTTTTCATCATTAGCTGACATTCGTTTTACTTCATCGTCAAAATTATCCCGGTAAACCTTGCCGGAATTTACACCTATTGTAAGATCATGTCGATTTCCATATTTGTCTTCTTGTGTCCATCTATATGTTTCTTCTCCATTGACATAATACTTACCTGTTCTACCTATACAAGTTACATTTCCATTTGAATCTAAGGCTGTCGTATTTCTTTTCGTTTTTGCATCATCAACTGCACGTCCTACGCTTGCAACACCTTTTAATCCTAACAATGCTAACATTTCTACTAGCATATTCATCAACCACCTTCCTATTTATTATACTTATCTGCCTTATTGTCAACATAATCTTTAAAGTCGTAACGGTTTTTTCCATCACCAAATTTCTGATTGTTTTGATTTTCTCCGCTAAACACACCTGAAAGCCATAAATAAATCAATATCGCTAATACAAACCCAATCAACTCTGCCATAATAATTACCTCCGTTTTTCTTTATATTATATCATGTCTTGTATCCTATTAAAATAATTTGAAGTTTCTGATTTATCGGTTAAACATAATTGTAATAGTATATTCATGTTCACTTTCAATCATTGCCATTTTAACTCTAGTGTCTTTTTTAATTTCGTCACACAACATTCTTAATTGTTCTCCATTTAGGTTTTCTTCTGTTTCCATTATGGTTGTCATACCTTTGTATGTATCAAATTCACCTTCAAGCCATTTAATTCCATATTTAATATATTTTTTTGCTAACAATTTATAATCCATAAAATTAACCTCACTTTCTAAACCAAGTAAATTTCCGTTTCACTGTATTTTAGAAATCTACAACATGACAAGGAACACTAACTTTATCTCCATGTTCTGTTGTGACGGTTAATTCCTGCCAGCTATCACCTTTTATAATTTTGTTTATAAAAGATTCTGGAATTGCAAATAAATCTTCGTGATCAATCCATGTTGAACCGCTGATCCATCCATCCTCTCTAAATATAATGAGCTCTCCAACCTGTGTATGTTTTAAGCAAAATTCTTTTACTGTCATAATAATCACCATCCATTTAAATCATCGTTTCAACTGTTTTTAAAAGTAATCGTATCTAATGTTTCTCTATCCTCATTGGATTGTAGCCATTTCAGTTCATATTCTTCCGCTTCCTCTCTTGTATCAAAAATGCTCTGATTGGTTGTATGATATTCTACATTTGATCTATATCCGTTCATATACATAAATGCTTTGACGTTCATTTTTGCCATGTCTTCAATACTCATATTTTTAATTGATTCGTAATTTGTCATAATTTCTTATTTCCTTTCCAAATCCTCATTTCATCTTCTAAAAAATTAATCAAATTTCTTCGATAAATAGTCTCTGCAAGCTCCAACTGGGACGCATTCACAAGCTTCGGAACAAGTTGTGCATTTACATGGGCATTTATCAAAATCAATTTGTCTTATTTCTGTGTTTGTCATGTCTTTATACTTTTTGTTTTCCATTTATTTCTACCTCCTATTTTCTAAAGAAACTCTTGTTTCATACTTTGCATTCTCTATATTCTTTTTCAGTTAATAGTCCTTCATCGCACATATCTTCAAGTGTTCTATATATAGCATTAGCTCTCCAACTTGCATATGAAAAACCATCAAACTCTCCAATAAGTGCATCTCTGTTTTCTTCACTTTGTTTTTCTAATTTTTCTGCCAATATGAAATTACGAAAGAAATATGCTTTATACATAGCTGCTTTAATTCTAAGATTCTCAACTTCATATTCCTGAGAAACTAATTTCTCTTGAGCTTCTAATAACTGTAACCCCATATTCCCTAATGGGCTTCTTTCAATTCTGTTTCCAAAATAAGTATAATTCATGTTTGTCACTCCATTTCCGTAAATCCATTTTCCTTTAAGTATTCTATGTAATCTTCAATATCTGATTTCTTTTTAACCTCAATATCTTCTGGATGATAATATCCATAAAAAGCATTCGTATATACCTTATATGTTTTATTTTCCATATTAACAATGAGGTTATAATTGTTGGCACAATCACCACGTTTCTTCCAATTCTTATCAAGCCAAAATAGATGAAATCTCATATAAATCAACCATCCCTTCTATCGTTTCCAGTCAAAGCTTTCATTAACTCACCAAATGTTTCAAAATACAATTGCGTTTCACTTAACACGCAGCTAACAACAGTATCATCATTGGTTGGAATATCTATATCGTGCTGCCATGCATAGATTAATTCATTCACCGTCAAAACTGTTTCTATTTGTTCATCGTTTGCATTTAATGTAATCACTGTGATAATATCCATAATTTAATCCTCCAATCTTAAAATAAAATTGCTATTTCTTAACCTATCAATTTTTCTAACTCTACCATCCGTTCATGCTTAAATCCTAAAACTGCAAGTGACTGATTAATTCCTTCTGCATAACCTCTGTGATTATGTGCGGTATTTTCCAGAACATATCTTTCCGTTGCATTAGGATGTCTTGCAGCTACATCCAATTTGTCTTTTGCATCAATCGCATATTCAATAGCTTCATTCAGTAACTTTTCACATTTAATACTTTCTAATTTTGTCATTTTCATTACTCCAATCTATACTAAATTCCATGTTTTAATAGGTGTACTTACTGAAATATCAAAATGTTCATCGTTCCGTAAATCCTCAATTTCTTTTCTAAGTACAATACGCTCAAATTTATTCTCTTTAATTGCTTTCCGAATTACTCTCATTGCACCTGCTTTTGATTTGTAATTTCTGTTAAAAGTAGCTCTCTTATCTTTATCTACAAAGCCAACTACTTTATAATAAATTCTATCGGTTGCCTTCCAGAAATTTTCTGCAATCGGAATAAGAACATAATGTTCACACATCCATTTGAAATCCTTTTCTGTTTTGCTGATATAAGGATTACTGCCATTAATAAATTCTATATGCTGATACATACCTACACCTCCACAATCTCAATACAGAAATCATCAGGATCATATTCACTACCTTCAATGCCCCAGTCGTTCATGTATTCTTCCTTTGCGTTATTGGCTTCTTCTTCTGCTTCACCATAGAAATTAAATAATCCCCATTCAAAATCTCCACTGTCTCTTAACTGACCGCCATCATAACTGATAATATATTTAAACATCTTAATCACTCTCCCTTCAGATTAGGACATAAACCAAGTCCACCATCAATTTCAGGTACTCTTCTATATGCTCCTCTGTGTTGACATTCTTCTCTTTTACATTCAGTACAATCGCAATTCTGATATTCCTCATAACTCATTTTCCAGTTTGTCTCTGCAAATCTTTCTCTTGTCATCATATTTTTTTACCTCGCTTTCTAAATAAACAGTTCTTTCCTTTGTGATTTTATTCCAGACATATCTTCAATTGTTTCTGTTCTGTCTTATTCGGTGTTCGCACTAACTTATTTCCATCTTTTTCTTTTACAAATAGTAGATTTTCTTTTGCCATATCATCAATAACTTTCATAATATGGTTGATTGTCTGACCGCTTCCATAATTCCGACCATCATTCAAACCAACTCTCCTTAGTCTAAATTGATTTGCAAGACCTCTACACACGTCAAAAGCATAAAAATATTTCGTTTTCCTTGTAGTGATGCATGTTTCAAATAATGATTTGCGTATTTCTTTGTCTCTGCTTTTTAGATATTCCTCATATTCGTCATCAGTTATATCATAAACGGTTTCATGTAAATCAACCCATCTTAATGAAAATGTTTTTGCTTTTTCTATAGCTTCTGCGACTGACTTAATCTCATTTTTTAATACTTCGCCACTATAATTCTGTGGGTGCATATACAGATGTGATTTACCTTTTGTATATGTAGCGCATACTCCATTAAATCCTGGTTCATTACATTTCCAGCCAAGACTTGTAAATAATCTATCAATTTCCTTTCCAATAGTTTCTTTTTTATCTGCTTCCCAACCACCATTCATGCCATCATATGCTGGCGTATCAATGTTAAAATATACATTTGAATATTCATTTCCATAATCTTCATCAGGATTCCAGTTATTTGTAAGTGCGTGATCTTCTCCATATTCATAACCTAATCCATACTGATGATATTTTATACTCATAGTCATTTCCTCCTTACTGCATAGCATATTCGTATCCATGTTTTAATAATGTTTCTGTTATTTTTCGCTTAATCCAAGGCTGTAAATATCTCCATTGTGTATATGGCTTTCCATAATTGAATCGTACATAATCTGGATAACCTAATCCATTTTCAGGCGTTTCAACTTCTACATACTCACTGTAAATTCCAAAACATCCTACACCTTTTAAAAGATAGAATTTATATTCTTCTCCGTTGTATTTTCGTACAAACAATAATGTCTTTTCCATATCAATCAACCTCCGTTCTATATTTCATAATCGCTTACTGGTTCTGTATAACCACTATCCAATTTAATTTCCGTTGTTTCATAGTCATCATAAACACTCTTTTGTGTTCCTCTTGCATGAATAATCTTTGCAAGCTGCATAATTACATATCTGCGTTCACAACCATGCTCATCATAAACTTTATGTGGATAATATAATGCTCTACCATTGCAAACTGTAAAATCATCAAACTCTTTTCCATAGAACTGTTCACAATCACTAGCATGTAAATTCCGTAATGCGTGTTCTCTAATGTACTGTTTCTCTTCATCTGTTAATTTATCTGTGTTATCTAATAATGAGAAATCAAACAAGATATTTCTCTTGCCAGTTTCAAATGAATCGACATATTCTAAGTTGTTTTCCTTTGCTGTCTTTTTAGCTGTCTTGTATAATTTATATTCTTTAATCTTCATATTCGCTTACCTCCTATAACAATTCATTCACATATTTCTTTAGCCATGCATATGCTTTTACCATTGAGTCAAATGGTTCAATATCTAGCCACATCAGAACACCATCTCCAATAACTGCTGTTGTCTTTAAACAATATTCTTCTTTATTGATTTCCCATTTTCCATCATGTCGCTTTTCTACGACATATTTACCTATTCGTGGGGTAATTTTCCCAAAACAATTCCGTGTAATCATCTTTACATTCTCCTTTCTCTAAACTTTTCAATTCATCATTAGAATATTTCGCCCATTTTCCTGTATGAACATCATTCATTCTTTCTTCAAAGGTTCTCTCTTTCATTCCATACATTTCTGTTGCAACCTTGTACATGTCATAAACAAGATCCTTTTCTGTATCAATAATCATAAAATCTTTGGGATTTTTCACATTGTCCAATACATACTGCATAAAATCTCTGAATGTAATTAGTCTGTTTGTTGTACACCATACAAGAATTTTATTTTTATCTTTGGTGTCTCTTGTTACAAATTTCATTAACTGCATCTCGCTTTCTTCCTTCCGTTACAAAAGGCAGACGCAAATAATTGTGTCTGCCTTAATTTATTCTCTATATTAGTCTGCTTTCTCTTCCTTTGGTGTAATTAAGCTCATAAGATTGTCTCTAATATAACCACAGAAAGCATCAATACTTCCATTTCCAATTGTCCAACAACTGTCACCATCATAGTTCCAATGAATAATTACTTCATGCCCTGCTGTGATATTAGGTAAATCAACATCTTCCTTTCTCGCATATGAACTATTTGAAAGAGCTTTGAGATATACATATCTTCTGATATTTTCAATATCTCTTTCTGTTTCTGCATTGAAAATCTCTACCAGATACTCGTCAGAACATTCATCATAAATATCATATTCAGAAGCTCCATTTTTCTTATTATCGAGTCTCTTTAACTCTTTACTAATTGCAAATAGTGCTGATTCCTCATATTTCTTACACTCTTCTTCGCTTTTAAATATAGTTCCATCCTCTGCAATGTAGTCTGTTCTTACTAGTTTCTCAATTGTTTCTGTTTTTCTTACTTCGTTTACCTTCATAACTTTAGTCTCCTTTTTATTATATTTTTTTATTCTCTGTTTGTTGCATTAAAAAAGCAGATAGCTTTTAACTATCTGCTCTCCTCAAATATTATAAAACTGCATTTTCTTATAATTTCATAATTACTACATCCTTTATAATTATCACACATCCAATTATAAATCTCTGTATCAGACATATTATGAAATTTTAGAATACGTTTTCTACATTCATCCAAAATATATTCTTCCATATTTTTATTCCTCTATTTTTTTAACATCGCTTTCGTCATAGTGAGTATCTGCGATTGGACGACACCTATCAGATCTTAATTCATCTTCTGCAATTCTAAGTGCCTCTGTTTCATTTTCTGCCTCAACTTCATATTCTTCATATGTTGTAAATGTCACATTATACTTCTTCATAATCATTCCTCCATTCTTCAATCCACGATTCTAAACCGATTGATTTAATTGTTTTCATTTCATCCTCTGATAATTTGAATTCCCGTTCTATACAATAATCTCTTACTGTTTCAAACTCTTCTTCCATATATTTCTGATCATCTTCAATAGATTCAGATAAATCTTTAATGATCCTATCTAATTCGTTCATACATGTCAACCCTCTTTCTTAGTAAATTACAATTTCCTTTGCTTTATGGCTGCTGGTAAATCCAGTTTCCGTGTCTTACCTTATCACTATTTTTATTCCAAAAGCCTAATTTAACCATGCCTTTGACACTCCCTGTTCTATGTATGCAACTGCAATTAGTTGTAAATCTTTTTCCAGTTGCGTTTTCATACTTTCGTGGACTACTGTAATATGCCATATAACCACACTCCTATCTGCTCCATTGACCAACTTTATTTCCGTTTATGTCAATGATGCTTCCGCTTGTTGCACCATCTTCAAGTTCTCTACAAATACCTTCAAGTAATCTTTTGCATTCTATAGCTTCATCAAATTCGCTTGGCTCACCTGTAAACGGATCACAGAATGCCGCATTACCTGTTTTAATTTCAATTTTCAGCATAACATCTTACCTCCTATACCCATGCTGGCTTTACTTTAGTTTCTGGTAAACTTTCCAACCACTCAATTATATCCTGTGGTACTTCTTCCATCTTCCAAGCAGTTCCGTATTTATAACCGCACACTGGACATTCTCTACCCATAAAACCGAGTTTGTGATCTTTATAAGAAATCCAACCTCTTGTCTTATATTCTGTATTTGAATGTCCTAAACAATCTTTCTCTTTTAATTCGTATGCTTCTCCATAAGTGACTTCTTCACCATCATAAACATCAATAGAATATTCCATATTTGCATATGTTGTTTCCTCTTTAGTTGGATAAAATGGTTCTCCATTTTTCAAACATTCCAATGCTCTTTTCTTTGCGTTATCTTTTTTCTGACAAGCTTCTTTTGTTAAAGTCCATTTCTCAATTTTAACTTTATCCTGAGTGTGTTCTGTCCATCCAAGTTCTCTCATGTGTTCACAATAAGGACGCATATCATTCAAATGCCATCTATCCCAAATATCACATAATTTGTTAAGCATTTCCGTTGTCCACTCATCTGTTGGTGAACCATTTCTAATTTCATCTACACACTGACCAGCAGAGCCAAGGCAATCTCCATTTGATAATGGCGCAACTACACCACACATACTTAATTTTGAATCTTTATATTCAATTTTTACAAATGCATTTCTATCTACTTCGTTTCCTGTTTTTGTGTAAACCTTACACTTACATGGGTTAATGATTTTATACATAATTACGCCTCCTTAATTTCTTTTAACATACTGTCAATACACAACATTAAATTTTCTTCCATATTTTCTTTAGCCATTTTCAGATGTTCGTTTACCTGTTTTCTGATTTCTTTTTCTGTTACATTGTGACCATAATTTGCAATCACTTCATCCATAATTTGCCTATATGAAAAACCTAAAAGTAAGTCCTCATTTTCATGTATTGGCAAATTGTAAGTAAACTCTTTTCCATTCCGTGAATCCGTTTCAGGATCATATAACCATTTGCTCATAATTTGTTTCCTCCTTGTAATAAAATAGGCAGCTAGTAGATTATTCTCCTAACTGCCTTTGCGGTTACTATAAATTGTATTCTTTCCAATGTTCTTCCCACTCTTTCCCATACAAGTCTTGACATCTGTATTTTAAGAAATCGAGTGTTGTTTGCTTATCAAGTTCTTCTCCACTTGGTATAAAAGGATCATACAAGCACCCATCATTTGCTTTAAAAATCTCAATTAAATCATACTCCAAAGCTCTCTTATAAGCTTCTCTTTCGTCAATTCCATTCTGTCTTGTCCAAAACTTTACACAGTCTGCATGATATTTTTCAAGTTTTATCTGTGAATCATTTGCGTTTAACATTAGATCAGCCTCCTATAAATTTATTGCGTTTCCATCTTCGTTATATTTAATCGGTGCAATGCGAACTACATAACCGATTTCTTTTTCTTTGTCGTAAATCTCCATTGTGCCACCTGCACAAAATTCAAATGAGAACCGCTTGTCATCCGATTCAAGTAATTTAATCAAATGATCCGTGAGTTCATTTAAGTTCCGTGCATCTTCTTTCTGTTTTTCAATATCTACCATTTTGTTTTCCACTCCTTTTCGCAAAGCCTCTCTCGTTTCAAATTCTACTTTTCTATCACTTGTTATTCCAAGAAAAGCATAATATTTATCTGTTAATAAATCATGATAACAAGTTACACCATTTAGTATAAAATATTCTGTCGATTCATCTTCTGTTCCTAAATTCCATCCTGTCTTTGAATGTGGTGTATTCCACATATTATCACTCCTTCCTAAGAAATCTTAGTTTTAACTACTACAGATAATTCCACTGTTCGTTATCTAACATAATGCCTACTGCTACTACGTTAGCATTTAAATGCATTTCCTTTACCTTATTAGCCGCTTCATGCGGAGTGATAGCATTATCAATGACATCAACATTCTCTCTGCCTTCTCTTAACCACACAACTAAGTATCTATCCATAATTTGCTCCTTTCCTTTGAAATGCAAATTTCAAATACTACTTCTATTCTTACATATATTCGTTCATTTCACGTTCCATATCTTTTTCATATTGTTCATCCCACCATGCAGCATCTTCTTCCTCTTCCCATTTCCATTCCTTTTCTCTTGTTTCCTTTTCCTGTTCAAGATTTTTAATCTTACCTTTTATAAAATCTGGAATATAAATGTGCTTATATATCGTAAGTGGATTATCAAATCTCGTATAATCATCATCTGTCCATATAATGAAACCACCAAAAGGAAAAAACTGCACCTTATCTCCTTCACTAATTACTAAAGCACACGAAGCTGATAAATCAAGGTGAATCAAACTCTTCATTTTAGGATACATATATTTTGCATTATATGATTCCTTATCAGTTTCATAATCTCTTCTAAAAGGATGTTTTGTAACACAGACATACTTGCTATACATAAAGAATTTCTTTTTTACCTTGTACTTATATTCTCCATTCTTGTCTCTCCATTCTTTATCAAGCTCACTTCGTAATCCCATTGAATTAGTCTTACATTTTACTTCTGTAAGATCTTCCGATAAAGCTCTGTAGAATTCAAGCATTTTGTATTTATCGCACATTTTCCGTAATTTTTCTAAGACTTTTTCAAAATTGTCTTCTGTTACCGTAATTTTTCTCATATCCGTTACCTCCGTTTTTTCTAATGAAACACGCATTTCATGAGTTGAATAAAGGAATACATTTTCCCATCAACTCAGAATTGTAGCAACCGTAATTTCCATCTTGTCCACTGCATAATATTTCACTATGCTTATCACAAAATCCAGCAATCACTTTTTTATCTATATAATTACCTAAAGCCATTTTATCTTTGGCAATTACATAACCATGCCACATTTTCGCTGTATTTCCACATATAACACATTTCTCCGTTTTTAAATGCTGCATATAATCACTTTACCTTTCCAAAAGAAATATCCATTTACTTGCCTTTACCACCATTCTTCTTCGTCATCATCAGATGTTTCCCAACCTTGATTCGGATCGCCCAATGATGGAGCAACTTTTTCATATTCCATTTCTCTTGTGGTAATCTTGATTGAATATTCAAGTGCTTCATTGTCTTCATCGTAACAAGCCATTACAATTCCAAGCCAACGAAGTTCACAATCCAATTCTTTTCCTTCATAGTATGCTTGCAAGTTTGCAATATCTTTTTCACTTGTACTACAATGCCAATTTTCATTCTTAATTCTACGAATGATTTCAGGAATCATTCCTTTGTTCCATTCTGGAATCAAATCGTATACATCGTATCTTCCGAAATTTCCGTATCCACCATAGCAGCCTTCATAAATTGCCTTTCCGTATTTCTCTTGAAATGGTTTTGGCACAAGCAAATATGTATCTGCTATCTTATTATCTACAAGCTGTTTATTTGTATCTGAATATATCCAACTGAACTGTCCCATATTTATTCCTCACTTTCTTAAACTCTCTTTATCCACAATACAATAACAACCAAAAGCGTCTCCAACCATGTCGTTATCTAAATCAAGTGACTGTAAAATTTCATTGAATGTGCCTTCGCTATAGTCTTCTCTGTAAATTTCAAGATACTTCTGTCCCTTTGTAACATAATTGCTTTCTGTTTTGCTTCTAAAACAATCCAGAGCATTCTGTAAACAATCGGCTTTTCGTTTTGTATCATTCCAATAAGTGAAATATGTTCCATAATTCCACTGTTGATCTTCAGGCTGCGTTGGATCATAATCATTTGCTACGCAATATTGTGTATTACTTTCGCTTTGTAGTAATGCATAGCCATCTTTCCGTAAAATCTCTTTCCATTTCATGCTAATCAACTCCTAACTTTTTAATTTGCCTATAACAGTCATACCACCGACAATACTGTGTTTCCGTACTTCTCTTTGCCACAACATCCTGTTAATTGATTTCGGCACACTAATTACTTCTCCGTTTGCATTCACAAATTTCGTATGGCTTCCGTTACAATTATGCCCATTATTTAAAGCAAAATATCCGTTCGCTTCAAGAATAGGCTTGACAATCCGTGTATCATTTGTCCATCTTCTCTTTCCCATATTGACTCACTTCCTTTCCTTATTATAATGTGTTTGCCCGTATAGTCTGATAGCGCATCTTATTTTCGCTTTTACCGATGTTTCATATTGATCACTCGCTTTCTAATTGTTTATTCTCTGTTTACTTGTTGATTTCTGCTGAAAGAATATCATATAACTCTGCATTACTCTTTACAGGTACGACTTTACTCTCATAAAATGCTGCACCCTTGCAATTATCAAGAAGTTTTTCTTTTACTTCATCGCCATAATTCGCATACAGCTTCTTAATAATCGAAAAGTTTCTTAGTGTGAATGCATTCTTTTCGCTTCCACACCATTCAAGCTGCTTAATCAATTCGATTGCTTTTATTAACATCTCCTTATCTCTATTAGCCCACCTAAGAGCTATAGCAGATGGTGTAATAGTTCCAATAGGATTGTCAATCTTCTCTTTCTCTGCTGTAATCTGAATTTTTTCGTTTGTAAAGACATCTCTAAACTCAAGATATTCAGGCACATTTCCCTTAATTGCAACTCTATATGTATCTTTGACTGTCATTGGTTTTCTACCAGACTGCTGACCTAAGAAAGTTAACGCTGCCTCAATTTCATTACAATTAAGTACATCTATAATTGCCTTTAACTTCTCATCTTCCTTTTTATCTTTGTTGTAGATAATCAGCGCAATAATTCTATGCATTCCATCAGCAATATCCAGTTTTCCATTTGCATTTATATATCCCTTAATTGGATCAAATTTATCTTCTTTGAAATTTTCTGCAATTTCCATTGCTTTTGCAATATCTGTATCTCTCTGCCATGTAGGAACATGAACAAAAGTTGGATCAATCTGTATGTATTTCTTTCTGTCTCCTATTCCAACAGATACATTAAAAGCACTTTTAATTTCGCTTTTTACTTTTTCGTCACTCTCTTTACGTTCACCAGAAATTAATTTTTCTGTTTCTTCTGGTGTAGAGTAACGATGAAAACCTTTCTGCATTCTGTATTTATCTACTGTTTTGCTTCGCTGATCCATAAAGTTATATCCAACATCGTGTATCTCAATCTCACCACGATTTACCTTTAAAATCATACAAATTTTATCTGCTACCTTATCGCTTGGATTCGCTACACCTGTTTCATATTTCACTACCGAAGATTTAGACATGCCAATTTTATTAGCAAGGTCTGACCGTGATAATCCTCTTTCCATTCTGATTTCAGTTAATTTCTTTCCATTGATTTTGCACATAATTTTTACCTTTTTAACCTTTCTTGTTTTAATTTTTTTTGCATAAAAATAACGGCTTGCTTTCGCTTGCCGTTTAGTTGCTAAACTTCTTTAAATACACCAGACTTAAGCATATCTGTTTTCCAACATTCAAAATCGGGATATTCTGTTCTGTCTGCTAAGTCTCTGTAGACTTCATGCATCTGCTTTTCTGTAAATGTTTTACCTTTTAGTGGTTCTTCATAAGTGATATATTTCATTTTACTTCACTTCCCTTCGCAATATATTCATTTGCATCTTTGCAACTTTCCATTCCGTGACAACAACATCTGTCACCGCAATTCACACAAAGATTGTGTTTGATTTCTTTTACTTGTTCTTCATTCATACCTCTTCCTCTGTAAGCATATAATCGTAATATGCCATTTCCGTTTCAAAGAGCTGATATTTACCTTTTACATAACCCATATATCCATCTGGTACTGAATATCCTTTGAATTTATTCATCTGCATTTCCTCCTTTGTCCACATGTTCGGGACTAATTCCCATTTCAATAAGTGCATCTTTCGCTGATACACTTTTCGCTACTGCTAATAACAGCGCATAATAATTCCGTTTTAATATCTGATTCCGTGATAATTCATCCATGATTGTATTCTCCCTTCTATAATAATCCGCAAGCAGATAATAATTTCTGTGCGAATGGATGCTTGTTTTTATGTAACTGCTTTGCAAGTTTGCATTTCTGTTCTCTTGCATACCGATTTTCAAAATGTTTTGCAAGTGAATCTGCGTTTTCTGCTTCTGGTCTGTTGTCGATTACTTCGTAACCGTTTGATGCCACTATAATCATTTGCTTATACCTCCATCCTCTAAATCAAAATCATTGCTGTAGCACAAAGAACAATCACCTTCGATTACGTCGTGTGTATTGTTCCATGCATCACAGATTCTTTTCGCATCTGCCTTCGACATATAATCTGAAATCTCGGTATGCCAATCACCGTTTTCGTCACGGTATTCTTTTTTTGCATACCAACCATCTTTTAAATTCTGCATTTATATATTCTCCTCTGTGCAATAAAAAAGACAGCTCACAAAATTGTAAGTTGTCTTTAATGATTTAATATGTTATTATAACAACTTCTCTCATTCCTCCTCCCTCTTTATGGTCGAATGATCGGACGTGAGCTGTCAGAAATGGCGGCTCTTTTTAGTTCTGATAATATCCGATGATTTCATAGTCATCTTCATCTATCTGGTTGTATATCGGGAAATATCTTGCATTTTCCGTATGATAAGCTTCGCCGTTCCATTCATTCTGGAGAAGTATTTCTCCGTTTTCAAGAAATACAGGTGGAAACTGTGACAAGTTATATGTAGACTTGTCCGGGAATTTCTCTTCAAACTCTTTCCGTGAGAGTTCGGATAATACATCCGTTTCGATTTTCCTTGTTGGTACATCGTCTAGTAAGTGTACATGTCTTGCGCCATTTTCTGTTTCCAGTAATGTCATTTTCATGCTGATTCCTCCTTTTTTCTTTTTTCTACCACATTAATAAAGCAAAGCCAACTGTCTTGCTAACATCGCTCTACTCATGTTATGCGTTTTAATTCCCTGTGGTTTCCGTGTTTCTGTTCGGACACTATAGATCCGTGACGGCTGTTTTGCCTTTGCTACTTCGTAGTCACAATATGCATTGTGAATTGCTTTTGCTTTTTCTGACATGGTTTTGTCCTCCTTTTATTTTTCCCAGTTATTTTTATAGGCTTCTGTTTCGTTCGGAATATCTTTCAAAAGATCCGTATAACTTGCATTTGCCTTGTTATCAAGTTGACATGTTACATCTTTCAGTTCAACTGTGATATATCCGTCTGCGTTTGTATAATAACAGGCAATATCTTCGGTTGGAATTGAATGGTTTAACTGGGCAGATTTGCCTATAAAAAATGCACTCGTAATGAGTGCAACTGTAGTGATAAGATATGTAATTTTGTGTTTCATGATTGTTTCCTCCTTTTAATTTGCGTTTTTGGGTATAAAAATAGCACCTAACAGATTTTAATTTCCGTTAGATGCTTAAATTACTGCAATATGTCTTTTCTGTAACTTTCCACTTGTAATTCTTTTTCCTGTTCGTGTTTCCAGAACATAAATCTTTTTACCTAAATAACTTACATCAATTAGCCTGTCTCCGTTATTGAAATAATATGTTCTGCCTTGCGTTCTAATGACTTTTAATCCATGATGCATATAATCTACATAATTATCTGCATCTTCCTTGCTCATGAACAAGATTCTTCTGTTTTTATCTACTACTTCATACATGGTTACATTCTCCCTTCTTTGCTTATAATAAAATAGTACCCGGAAATTGGGTGCTTTTAGGTTACGTTTATATTTGACACATTGTTACTCTTCAAAATTATAATTTGCGTCTATATCTGCAATTTGCTCGTCATAATATTTACGAGCCTCAGCACAACGGAGTTCATAATTATCTCCGTTTGCCGGATAACCTTCAGCTTCACATTGCTCGGCTATCTCATGGCATTCATCTTGATATGCCTTTTCAAGTTCGCAGATTTTATCTATATCTGCTTTTGAATATACTCCTGCTTGCGTCATTGAGCTACGCATTTCTTCTATTGTTGACATAGTTGTTTCCTCCCTTACATTTGTTTTAACTTGGCTTGGAGTTCAGCTATTTGAGCTTCTATGGCTTGTTTTTCTTCGTTTGCCTTGTTATATTCTGCATCTGGTATCCATTCCATAATTTCGCTTGGTTGGACATGGAGATATTCGCAGATACGGTTTAATGTGTCTGTTTTAAATACTTCATTTTTACTTATTTTAGATACAACATTTGTACTGATTCCTGTATCTTTACAAAGTTGTGTTTTTGTTATTTTGCGTTCATCTAATAGTGTGTCAAGTTTATAATATACTATCATACAATTTTCGCCTCCCTTTAATATATACAAAGATAGCATATTATTTGACTTTTTTCAAGTGCTATCTTGATAATGCACACTATAAAAGAGCAGACTTTTTGCGTTGATCTGCTCTTCTAACTATGCACTATTCTTTTATTGTGTCAAGTTCCGTTACATTTACACCCAAAGCGGATAAGCGGATTTATTGTGTGTTTACAAGTTACTTATTTGATGTACATGTCGCAGAATACAGCCATGAAAAGTTTGTTAAATGCAGCCTTATTGATTGAAGTGTGCATAACTCCATCATTGACAATCTTCTTTGATGTAGCATATTTTGCACCAAACATATCAGACATGTTTTCAGCAAGTTTACTGATTTGAGCCTGTGAACAATTTTCAATACCAAGATTTACAAGGAACTGTTTGATAGCTTCTAAGAAGTCACCACGCTTATGTTCATCAATCTTTTTCACATAAGCAGAGTGCATGTTATCCGGTACAAACTTATAAGTTTCTTTCATATTTTTATTCAATGGTTCAATAATGGCATTGTGTGCAGTTTCAGCCTTGCGGATAGCATTGTCAACTTCAATGCGTGGGAATTTTGCAGCCACTTCTTCCACAGATAACCCATTGTTGAGATCGTTCTGACGGTTCGCAAGAATATTTTCAAGTTGAGCCTTGAGTGGTTTCATCTCTGCTTTATACCGTAAATCCTCTGTAGCGATTGCAAGGGCAGAATCCTTGAATGTGTTTAACTGTGCAGTTGCTTCATTACTCATTTTTGAGAAATTAATCTGATTTTTAGCCATAATGTACTCCTTCTCTACGCCTTTAGTTGGGAGTGATTGCGTAGTTCCCATTATTTTTATTTGTTGGAATCCTCTGCTTTTAGCCGACTTGGAACGGACTTTGAGCGTAAAACTCAAAGGTAGCATTATTCCAGACCTCCTTACCTTCCTAGCTATGCCCTTTAGCCGTTTTCTCACAATCTCCTAGTGGTTTTACTACTGCTTTATAATGACACTACATATAGTTGTTCACGCTTGAACCAACAAGCGTACTTCTAGCGTTGTGGTATAGATACAGTCCTATATTCATTTATCAATGTACTATCTACAAGTGCGTAGTGTGTAATACACCACTTCCTAGTTAAAGGTGTTATGTAGATTAAAATTGTTGTGGAATTTGTGCATGAAATATGCTAGAATATGTATTGCTATGGTGTAGCGTTTTCATGCGTTCCACTATATAAGGGTGTAAGGTGTGCTAGACTTTGCACCCTATTTTATAGGTTACTACCCTATATATAAGCTATAAGTTTGAACATTTAAGTCAATCGCTTGACTTGTTTAAAGTATATCATGTTGCTTGCTTATTGTCAAGTGTTATTTTAGGATTGCTTACAAAGAAGTTTAAAGTTTGTCACTTCCTAGTTATTTACTTGACTTTATACAAGTATAACAGATATTCTTCCACTTGTCAATAGTCAATTTCTAATTTCTTAAAAATTATTTTATTCTCTTGACTTGACTATATCTTATCATGTTACTTGTCTAAAGTCAAGCATTATTTTTCAAAAAATACGATAAAATTATAATACAAACATATGTTCGAGTGTGTTCTGCTCTAATAGTCCAGATCTGATTTTATAGAACATTTGTTCTATTATCAATCCTACGGAAAAATGTAGAAAAACCGTAACAAAACATGTGTTCGGGGGTGGCAAAAACTAAAAAGATAGTTGTATTTTATCAGATTGTACATAGCAGGTTGTTCTATACACCAACTCTAAAAATTTATCTCCTCTTAATTATCAAAAATCCCATAAAAATAAGGTAAATCTGTCATTCAGATAGAATTTATCCTTTATCGTACTCCATATCGTCAAAACCCACTAAAATTAAGCATTTCACCCACTTTACAACCAAAAAATCAAACCATCATCCCGCCAAAAATTCACCCACAAATCCAAAATCTTCCTTATTTATAAGCACTTTTACCGATAACGATTTTTCATCCAAAAATCGTTCAAAACATACTCTCGCCACACTTCCAACAGGTGGTACTTAAAAACTGCATACAAAACCACTCCAATAAGAGAATAACTATATAACCAATACAAAAAATAATTATTCAACTTAAAGGAGAAAACACAAAATGAATACATATTTAATACCAACAACAGCAGTATATTGTTATGAGCCTTATGACCATATTTATCTTGTATATGCCAGCACCCCACAAGAAGCGTATCAGACAGCTTGTAATAATTTACAAGGAGAATATATACCTCAAGAATTGCCAGAGTATGAATCATACCCGTTTGAATTATATAAACCAGATGACACTGCTACTTTCCCATTTCCAGAATCTCAAAAATATGATATACTTACAAAAGCGTTTAAGAATACAAAAGGGGCTGAACATATGGTACATTTTAATGTAAACTGGAATGAATATACTGAACTTTTATCTAAAAAAGCAGATAAAGAAATTTGGTCAAATCCGACTTATCCTAATAATGGTATATTAACTAATTATCTAGTTCATACCTATAAACGTCTTAGAACAGAAAGACAAATTATAAGAAAAGATAATTATGCTTTATTTAATACAGGACTTTTTACCAAATATTATGAATCAATATATGCATATTCTGATCAGGAGTATAATGTATCATTTCTTACTGGGCATGAATTAAATCAACATGGAATATCTGAACGTCCTCAAAAAGCCAATTATTTTGAAGATCCTTCTCTTCTATTGTTTGATTGGCATTATCCAATAGACATACATTTCAAGCATATTTTGGAAGATGAAAAGAATAAAGAAAGATTACCAAAAGGATTTTTAGAAAAAGAAAATAAAATGTGTATCTTAACAGGCGCAGTTGAATTAATGAAACGTAGAGTTTCAGCAAATTATAAATTAGCAATTCCACAATGTTATGAAGATAAAATCCAATTATTACTTCCTTTATGTTTAGACACAGACGAAGGAAAACCTGATTTAGCTCTTGCAGTTACAAAATTAGATAATTGTTATCAAGGATATACATGCTTAACACTTGATATGGCATATAATAATGCTCGTCTCATAGCTAAACCAGAGTCTAGTTGGTTATATTCTAAATAAAAATTAATTATTTAAGACAGATTGATTACTCAGTCTGTCTTATTTTTATACAAAAATATACCACTACACTCTCTGACGCTCATATTAGCCCAAATAAGCCATTTTAATTCTTACCCTAGCAGCTCTCCACCAACACAATAAAAATCATTTTTATGGGCATTTTACAACGTCAAATAAAAGAGAATCGAATCATATATTTGTACAATATCACCAATTCTACAACTATGTCAATTTACAATTCTATACATATTTACCAACTATCAATTAGAATATCATCCCAAATATCTTATGAGACAGCATAAAAATAGTCCCTTGATAGGGACGGTATTTCTGACGTTAGGAAGAAATAATTTTGGGTAGACATATTTCATTACTAATCACATCTCAAGTAGAGAATATATAAATATCAATCTTCAACTAAATCAATACCAAAAATATAAAAGGAGGAATCAAACATGATTACAGAAAACGAAATGCCAAAGTATCTCAAATCAACAGAAAGTAATATTTCAAAGAGTAACCGCAAATCAAAGCACAAACATCAATATAAAGAATGTTTAATCCAATATAGATTCGCATTTATAGGAAAAACCTATCTTAATACAGGTTTATATACCTACTGTACTATTTGTGGAAAAATAAATGAGCGATTCAAGGAAAATAAATCTATTGTAAAAGATTATATCAGAACAGTAGATACTCCAATAGGTAAATGTTACTCTCATATTCCTGACGAGGAATTATATGAAAAGTACCATGATAAATTGCCAGTATTCTTTGTAGAGGATATTTTTAAAGAGAATTATGTTGATTTGGAGCAAAATAATAATTTAAAGAGAGAATAAAGCTATAGGTATATCTCACATATCAAAAATAAAAAATCATTGACCAATAACAATCAATTAAATTTTTACGGAGTAAATGGGCGTTAGACCATTTACGAAGTTATTATACTTTTTTATATATTTATGCTTTTTTATATTATTAATTATGCTTTTATACTATATTCCTACTTTTTGGGAAAATTTTCACACAGAATTAAGTACCCCTTTGGGAAAATTTTCACACAAACTTAATAGGTAGTGTTAAATCTTTGGGAAAATTTTCACATAGAATTTTTTAACGAAAGGAGTGATTAAAATCGACAACTATATTTATCTATCTGAGAAAGATAAAAAAATAACCTCTGTCGGATTTTCAAAAAAGGAAATCAAAAATCATAAAGGTATTTCAGGTTTGAAATATTATCTCATCATATTATATCTAAGGAAACATGTACAAACATTTGGGCAAGTTACTCTCACACTTAATGATTTGCTACAGGAAATTGGATATTCTATAAAAACAAATAATAAATCAATATACTCTGATTTTCGAGAAATTATTAAAACAGAACTTATAAACAAGGGTTATGCAAGCTGTAATACAGACATTTTTGTAGTTAAACCAAACGATTTATTTTATCTTCAATTATCTTATGAGAACAACATTTTTTTTACAGAAGATAATTTTGTACAGATTACTATTTCTGAATATGAAAAAATCTGTTCTCTCTCATCTAAAATTAATAAATCCATTCTTTTAGGAATTTATCTTTATATAAAGCAATATATCATGGATTATCCAGGAGATATTGCACCTGTTAAAATTTCTTTTCCATCAAAATCACAAATTGCGAAAGGATTAGATACTTCTATCCAAACAGTTGAAAACGGATTATTTGTCTTAGAATCTTATAAATTAATTTATATAAGAAGAGATATGTTTGTGGAGAATAAAAAAGAAGAAGGTGTATTTGTTCCTACAAGAAATGTATATGCTCTTGATCCAATGGAATTAGAAGGTGATTCTGTTTTAATCGAATTAGAAAGAATTTATGGAAAGAGAATATATAACAAAGAGGATGTGCCTGGTGAAATTAAATATTTAACAAAAATGAAAGGAGAATAAAAGTATGGGAAGAATGATAAAAATTGCAGAAACGAATGAAGTCGGTGATTCAAACCAATTATATAAAATTGGTACAAAGTGGTTTAAAAGCAAAACACACTATATTAACACATTGAAATCATTCAATATTTCATATCAAACTATATTAGATTTGTTAGAGTCTGATAAAAATTGTTTATTTTCTGATGAGGTTAAAAACAAGATTATCAAATTATTAGAAAATGAATTATAAAACAGAGAATAAACATATGTAACAAATTAACGCAGCACTCAAAGGAGTTGATTGCAATGAATAAATTTTCAAACAGTAAAGGAGAACTAATTAATGAACAGAACCGTAACAATTACATCAAAGAACCATAAATACCAGAATACATATGGTGGACTAATCATAGAATATGATTTCTGTACAGATTGCCCTCGAAAAGATAAAGCACCTTCTGTCGCAGACCGAATTTTTAGAGATTTTGCTTTTGATAAGCAATGTAGAAAGAATACAGAAGGAAGAGATAGAAATGAAGAAAATAAACACGAAAAGCTTATTCGAATTATTTAGTTTTGTAAAGTAAATAGAAATTTCATTTGGAGAATATATAAGTGGAGGTAATTTTATATGAATTTAAAAGAATTGATTGATTGCGTTACAAAAAATTACGGAGTCTTTGGAACATATTTAATTGGATCAGAGTTGGATGCGCTTGGTGATCTTCCTGATATCCCAGAGGGATATATGTTTTATAAAGTAAATTGTGACGAAGATGTAGAAAATGTTAAAAACATGATGAGAGTTAAAAATGCAAAAATAAATGAATTATATCCCAATGCAGAGAATGAAATTCATCTTGCACTTGATGATTATGAAAGCAAGTGTTTTTTAACTGCACTATTATTTGAGAACGTGTTTAATTATTGGTATGGTAAAAATACCAGAATTAAATATGAATTGGATGATAATGAGAAAATATCTGAATATGATATTTTCGTAATGGAATTATGGGATTGGGTTAGAGATGAATTGTCTACTGACGAATTGAAAAAATATGCTTTAAATTTCAAAAAGGTGGTGATGGAATAATAAATGAGTGAATATGGGATTAAGATAAAAAACATCAGTGCTGGTATGTTGTATGATGTTAATCTTGGAACACGAGATTATTTTACATATACTGATGCCATGTTTAACAATAGTTTATTTATTTTTTTCTTGCAAAAGAACGGATTGAATATTTATAAAGGAAAATCTGGTAAGAAAAATGAAAGTACACGAGATATAATTTGTCTTGATTATGAATTCGGAAGTCGCTCTTATGATAATGAACACGCTCGATTAGAAAAGTTATTTAATGATATTGATGGTGATTCCAAAGAACGTATCAAACAGGCACTACAAAAAGTTGAAGATAGAAAAGATTTGTATGATGAAAAATCACGAGATGAAATTCGAGAGTATTTTTATGAGAATGGTGTTAATGTTACATATAAACGCAAACGCAGAGACGGAACAATTAAAGAAGAAACAATTCATTATGAGATGCTTTTTCGTACAAGTGCCAAAGCTAAACTTGGACAAGTTATTTTCATAAATAGTAAATTATATGACATTGCATATGATTGGCTAACAATTGGACTTGGAAAAAAAATGAGTCATGATAATGCGAAAATCGTTGAAATGTCAGCTTATGCTCCACTTACCACATCTACAATTATTGGTACACTTCATATACCTGTTGAGGATATTCTAATTCTCAAAGATCAGGATTCCTTTTTTGAAACAATGACAAAAGTTGTTAAGGCGGAAGAATACGAAGTAGAAGTCAAAAAGAAAAATAAAGAAACTAATAAAAATGAAAAGGTAATTGAAAAACGTAAAAAATGTGTTGTATCCGAAGAAAAACGTCAAGTAAAAAATACAATTTGGGATGGTATGGCACTAATCGAAGCTGATTCTAATTACCTTTGCTTACCATCGTATGTCAATGGAATGGCTTTGCTCAGAAATCATCTTTTTAAGGCATGTGCTTTTAAGAGCTATATTCAAAAGTTCTTTAAAGACTGGTGCGAGAAAAATGGATATGATTATGATACATATCAGATTCAAGATATGTTTGGTAAATGTCATTATCTGAAAGACATTAAAATGATAACTACTGATAATGCGATTAAATGGAAGAAATTTCAAGACCTCATGGGTAGTAATATTACTGAAGCATATGAGTATTGGTGCAAAAGAATTCATGGAGATGGTGATATATGGGGCATTGTTAAAACTGATCATCCAAGTAAATTAGGACAATATCAGCAGTTGAGTTACCAAATGATAAATACTCTTCCATGTACGAAGGACGATGTAAAAGACATTGCTCAGATTAGTATTGATTATGTTGAATTACTTAAACGTGACAATGATGAATTTGAAAAGTTTCTTAGAAAGAATGCAAATGAGGTAAATCATTATGAGATGCTTGCCGATTTATATGCTCAAAATCATGAGTTTGGAAATAGTACATTTTTTAGAGAAGAAAAAAAGAAAATTATCTTTGATTATGTATACAGAATGAGAAAAGGAAAAATTATGGTCAATGGTGATAATTTGACTGTATGTGGTAATCCTTATGCACTTCTGCTCTATTCTGTTGGTGAAGATTTTGAAAAAGATCCAACACTTTCTCAAGAATATAATTGTATTCAGTGTTATACTAAACGTTTCGATAACAATGAATATCTTGCAGCGTTTAGAAACCCACATAATTCCCCAAATAATATATGTTATTTGCATAATGTCTATTCAGAAAAAATGGATAAGTATTTTGCATTTAGTAAAAATATCATAGCAGTTAATTGTATTCATACGGATATCCAAGATAGAGCAAATGGGATGGATGAAGACTCGGATTTTATGCTTGTCACAAATCAATCAACAATTGTCAAATGTGCAGAAAGATGTTATAGAGATTTTTATACTATCGTAAATGCATTACAAGAGTCTGGTATTACCTACAATAACACAAAAAAAGATTATGCTGCTATGGATAATAAGTTTTCAAAATCACGTATGGGAATCGGATATTCAAGTAATTTGGCTCAGTTGGCAATGACCTATTATTGGACAGAATTACAAAAAGATAGTCCTGATGAGAAAAAACTTAAAGAACTCTATGATAATTTTATCATTTTGTCTGTTCTTGCACAGGTTATTATTGATGGATGTAAAAGAGAATATGAAATTGATGGTAATAAGGAAATTGATAGAATTAGCAAACTCTCTTGTATGAGTATTAAAAAGATTGTCGGTTATACTGAATCTGGTAAACCAAAGTATAAGAAACACGATTTCCCTGAGTTTATGAAATACACAAGAGAAATTAAATATACCAAAGATGGTAAAGAACTTCCGCAAGAGGAAGTTGATGAATCAAAAAACAAACTTAAAAGTCGTATTAATAGAGAATTGTTATGTCCTATGAATTGGCTTGAAGATTGGATAAATAAAATTCAAAACGCCTCTACTTCGGATACATTATCAACCGAATCTTTTTTTATTAAAATGAAGGGGAAGGCTAATGATAAACAAATGACAAAAATTATGCAATTAGTTCAGGAATATGACTCTTTTGTAAAAAATACAAAATTAAAATATATAGATGATGATGAAGAGTATAATAAACAGATTTGTGAAAAATCAAAAGAAGTAACTGAATCAATAAAGAAAATTAAAATAGGTAATATAATTACAATAAATAGACTGATTGAGATAGCACTTGGTTTAAGCAATGAAGAGGGGGCATCTAAAAGGAGGAAGTATTCGCCTGAAAAATATACAAGAAAAATTCTCAATCTATTGTATAAAACCAACAAAGAAAAGTTTATGCTAAGTTTCAATAGTGATAAATGTGTATAATTTTTTCGGCAACTAATTGTGCAATTTTACCAAAAACATAGTAAAATCAAGGCTTTTAGCGTTCAACTTAACGTCCGTAATATGGAGGGAAGAAACCGCAGAGTTGCGTTAGTAAACTCCCACGCCATTGCCAATGCGTGTAATAAATAAGGGCTTGCAAGTTTAAAAAGTATACTAGGGGCAGACGTATCATTATCTGCCCCGAATATAAAACAATGAAATCAGCTTTTCTTGGCTGATAAAACAGAGAATATATAATTGTCGAAAGGCATTATAATATTTCGTCTAACATATGACTATAAATTAGTTGCTGTGAAGCCATATGAAAAACTTGTGTATGGTGTGCAAAACCAGTTAAGTTCAGCAAGCGAGACTGTACCATGCATTTCTGTGGAAGATATATAGGAATCAAACCTATGGGGAACGATTCGAGGCGTTTTCAAACAGAACAATTCTAAAAATCATTTCTAAGATTGGTACATATTCATATTGTACTCCTCTTCTTATATGTGTCGGTGATTGTGCTACAATTCTTGCAGCATGGTTGCCGATTATTCTCTAAATATATTATTGCTGGCGAGTGAAACGGATTATCACACATGACTCATTTTCATGAAATAACAGGTTCGACTCCTTGTGCTTCAGCAACTCTCCCATTTTATGTGGGAACTGGTCGGTTTCGGATCAGAGGATGAAAATTCTAAGATAAGCATGGTGACATGTATAAAGTGGCTCTTATCGTATTATAAGGCTGCGACTGTAGCAATACAGCTTGACGGAAAACACATAAAATCTACGCCCAACCTTCTATTCAAGGACAACTGTTGGCGAATATGGTTGACTGGTGGGTGTCTTGAAATAGGCACTGTAGTAACACAGAAATGTGGGTATGATTTGTGTACTATTGGTGGGAATACCGCAAGTGTAACTGCTAGTAGGATTTTGGTAATATCTCTTAAGTTGAAAAACAGGGATGGAATCAAAAAGTAAGGAGATCGCAATCCGAGCAGGATGGTGATGATTGGGCTGTGCTCAAAAGGCACGGATGGTCAAATGTACACCTCATCGTCCATATGTAAGTACATACTTTTGAAGGAAATCAAATTATTTTAGGTAAATAATATTAAAGAAGATTACAAAACAGCAAAAGTGTGTATGACTATGAAGAGAAAAACAACTTATTGTCCTGTAATATGGACATATATGACACTCGCAAAGTGTTATGTAAGAAAGTACAAGTAATTGCAACCGTAAGAGATTCGCACTCTCTGAACTCCGCAAGAGGCGATGTGATGAAAGAAAATCTATAATACTTCATAGTAAGAGTTTGCCAGTTATGTCAAAATTGGTGTTGTTGCTAACTACAAGCTAATCGCTTGTGTGATAAACTGTGTCCAACCACAGTAGATGTTAGTGTATTGAGTCAAATATCTCAGCTCATATTAAGTAAGGATCTCATACTTCGGTATGGGATTTTTTATTTTGGGAATTAGTTCAGTTTGGTTAGAACGCCTGATTTGGGTTCAGGAGGTCGTGGGTTCAAATCCTACATTTCCAACTACTATCCTACTTTGTAGGAAATAAATCAAGAAAGAAGTGAAAATTATTAAGTACATTTCAAAAAATGAAATTGAAAAGCTATTATCCGAAGGTGTAATCAGAAACACAAGACGAGGATATATCGACAAAAATGGATATCCAGTCGGTTATTATCGTACTAAAGGTGTTGCTAAAAAGCGTTACATCGAAGATAAGTATGTTAAGTAGGTTCTGCCTATGAAAAATAGAATTGAATATAAAGGTTTTTATATAGACAAGACCGAAAATGGCTTTCGTATCTGTAGAAAAGAAGATACAGAAAAACATACTCATATGAAAAATCTTAATCCATCATATAAACTTATAGACAATGTGCTATCAAATAAAATTCCTACTCGTTGTGGATGTTATTATTTGGAGTCACATGCTAGATTAAGCTATGATGAAAATTATATTAGGAAGATTCGTGAGTATATCAAAGTAAAACAGAATAAAAGCAAACAAATGTATTATAATCCTGGCAGAAAACGTTCTGGTGGGAATTTTTAATTTTATGGAGGATTTAAAGGATTATGGTAGATAGTAAGATTAAGAAAGCAATTGTTAGTGCAGCTAAAAAGAATATTACAGCAAGTGGTGTACGAATTGAAAACGGAGTTTTCGTTGATGATGAAGGCTCTATTGTAGATCGTATCGCTGAAATGTTACCAGAAGGTACTACTATTTTTGATATTAAAATTAGTATTGAGCTTCCAGATGAAGAGTCTGAATCTGCTGAATAGAAAGTAGGTGGATACAATTAGCACCTATAAAAGATTCGAGAACGAAACAGATGAGGAACTTATCTATAGGATATGCGAAGATAAAGACCAGATAGGTTCTTGGAATGATGTGGCGAATATAATTAATGAACTTACTGGAAATGATTTTGGGGAAAGTACATACAGAAAGAAGTTCCAAGCATTTAAGAAGATGTTAAATGCAAATCAGTCTAAGTTTGTTGATTCCGATGCACAGTTAAAAGAAATACAGTTAGCTCAGAGAGAACTTGAAAAAGAACGAAAGAAAATCCAGAGTGAAAAGATTGAATATAATAAATGGCTTAGAGAAGATGCTAGAGATGAAATGATCGCTGAGAAAATCAGCGAAACAATTTTATCTTTGCCACAGTTATCGTCTCCTATTCGTATTCAGCCAACAACAAATAAAAAGTCTTGGATACTTGCCATTAGCGATTGCCACTATGGTTGTGAATTTGAAATCAAAGATTTTTATAATGGAATTATAAATGCGTACTCTCCTGAGATATTTGAGGAAAGAATGACAATTTTATTTAATAAGGTTGTGGACAAAATCGAGGAACTTGGAATTACTGAATTGTCAATTATTGAACTTGGAGATGGCATTGATGGATGTCTCAGAATGTCTCAGCTTATGAGATTAAGATATGGCGTAATTGAGTCTAGTATTCGTTATGCAGATTATTTAGCAAATTGGTTGAATGAATTAAGCAAATATGTGTCAATAAAATTTCAGATGGTTTTTGATTCAAATCATAATCAGTTAAGACTATTGGATGGAAAAAAGAATACATTTCCAGATGAAAATGTTAGCAAAATTATGATGGCTCTTATTAAAGAACGATTGAGAGATAATGAGAATATCGCAATACTCGAAAATCCAACAGGAATGACTTACTCAATGATGTCTACATACTGTGTTGTTGGATTGCACGGTGAGAAGAAAAATCTAAAAATTAATTTATTAGAAATGTCACGCACATATGGTATTCATATTGATTATACAATTTCTGGACACATTCACCATGATGCTCTTAAAGAGATTGGGATGGATTCAGCAGTATTATCTGTTGGCTCAGTAATTGGTATTGATCCATATGCTATGACATTAAATGCAGCATCAAATGCTTCTTGCTCAATGTTTGAATTTGAACAAGGACAAGGTAGAACGGCTGAATATGTATTTAAATTAAATTAAATTAAATAACAATTGTAGTCCACTGTTCGGCTCAGTTTGGAGTAATTGTGGAAGCAGATATTCACAACTACAATTAATATATTATTTTTGGCTGACGAAACTACTATCAGAGGGAGTGTACCTTATATGGACGCTACCCTCTTTTATATTACAAAAAATATTAAAGGAAAATAAAGGAGAAAATTAAAAATGAACAAGACAGATTTAGTAAAAGTAATTAAAGATACAGTATCAGAGACATTAGATGGCGTAACTGTAAAGGATACAGCGATTTTTGTAGATGCAACAATTAAAGCAATTCAGGATGCTGTTGTTGCTGGTGAACGTGTTCAGTTAGTAGGTTTTGGTACATTTGAGACTGTTGAAAGAGCTGCAAGAGAAGGTAGAAATCCACTTACAGGCGAATCACTTCATATCGAAGCATCGAAATCACCTAAATTTAAAGCAGGTAAAGCTTTTAAAGATGCAGTTAAGAATGCATAATCTGAAAGGTTGTGAAATATTTGAAGAAAAATAAATATGAAGACATTCAGATGATTGATCTTGAGGATAAGGTTGATGACATTATCTCTATTTATATCAATAGATTATATCATACTGATAAAACAGTTGGTGTAATTGTAAATAAAGAAATTGCTGAGTATATTTTGGATAATCTTATTAGACTTGACGAGACAAGTATTAAAGAGATTGATCTTGTTGATTATATGAATATAGACGAATATTTAGTATCTGTTGATGATGGTGGTGTAATCACTGTTGTTCCTATTGAGGACTTTGGTGTTCTTGATAAAACAGATATTTTCTATATTGATATGGATGGTGATATCGAGCAGAATATCATTGATTATTGTGTAAATGAGGATAAGGAAGTTATTCTGTTTGGTCAGGAAGATGACTGCGATGGTGATTGTAAGAACTGCCATGTGCATGATGAGACTTATTTACATACTTCTGAAGACGAATATGGAAATACTCACGGATTTACTGCTAGTAAGTCAGATGGCGACTCTTATATGAGTTATTCTTACTACTCTAGCGATGAGTTAAGTCATGAAGATATTCAGAAGATGTTAAAGGCTTTTGGATTTTAGATTTTAGATTATAGGATATGTTATAGAAGAATCAGTGTGTAAGTGTTTAAGAGACAAATTTGCTGATTTCAAATAACATTTGAACTTGGAGTGTGTGGTGTATGCTGCACACTCTTTTTATATGGGTAGGTATGCAAATGGCTGAAGCAAGCGGTCTGTAAAACCGTGACCTACATGGTAAACATTGTGTGTTCAAATCACACCCTGCCCACTAATAAAATAATTAACTAAAAAAGGAGGCTGAAATATTGTCAAAAGAGAAAATAACAAGGGTGAAATATTTCACTCCTGATAAAGAGAAATTTATTTATGAAGAGAATTGGAAGAAATATGAAAAATATTTACAATCTAATATCATCAAAAATCGTGATGTAAAAGATACTACATACAAGAGATATAAAGGATTGTTTCGACACTTCCTCATGTGGTTAGGAGAAAATTATGGTGAATTAGATTTATATTCTGATGAATTCATGGAAAATGCCGTTGATATTATGGAAGCATATATGCTTTTCTGTCAGGAAACATTAATGAATCATAAGAAGATAATCAATATGAAAATTTCTGCTGTAAGTTCATTCTATATTTGGTCTATGAAGCGTGGATTTGTTAAATATCATCCTTTTGATGGTAAGCTTGATAGAATGAAAAAAGCAAACGAAGAACAGATTCTTAATCATTACTTTTTAAATGATGAGCAGATTGCAGCTATTAGAGCAGATTTATATAAGACAGAGAATAACAAATGGACAATACAAGATCAGTTATTATTTGAAATCGCACTCTTCTCCGCTAATAGAATTGGTGCTTTGGAGAAACTTACTGTATCTTCTCTTGACTTAGACAATATGGTATTTGAGTCAATACGTGAGAAGGAAGGATACCGTGTAGAAGTCTCCTTTGACAGTACCTGTAAGGATATGCTTGAAACATGGTTATCTATGAGAACAAATGATTATGACCATCTTGAATGCGATGCTCTATTTATTCATAAATATAAGGACAAATGGATTCCTTGGACACAAGGTATGATTCACGATCGAATGAGAAAAATCGGTAGAATTATTGGCTTAGAGGACTTTCATTGTCATTGCATCAGGAAGACGGCGATCAATAAAATATATGAAGATACTGGTGATTTAAATCTTGCATCACAATGGGCGAATCACAAATCAACTTCAGTAACTTCACAAAGCTATGTACGTCCTGCTTCTAAGGCTGATTTAAGGGAAAAATTAAAAATTCTAAAGTTTAAACAACAAGAATTACAGAAAGAAGCTGAAAAAGAAGGTATTTAAGCAATCCCGATGAAGCTTTCGTCTAACACTTCGTCTAATTCCCCCTTGCACTCAACACAAAACTGTGATAGAATAATTTCTAAAGAAAACAAGCAAATATCCGTTAGACGGTTGAGCCAAATGTAAAATCAATAAAGGCTAAATAAATTTAATACTTAACACATTAATGACCGTGCTTTGGCGAGTGGCGGTCATTTTTGTGTCTATCGAAAAATCTGACTAAGTATGTAGCAAGTACGCCACTTACGATGCCAGTTACAATCGTAAAGATTAATAATTCAATAAACGTCACGTTATATCCTCCTTTGTAAGTATTTCCTACATGATGTCACGAGGATATCTATATAAACAGAACATCACTGTTCTGACGTGACTCAAACCGCCTAACCATCTCAATCAAGCCAAATTAAAATGTTGGATTATTTGCTTGTTCTAGCCATTATATCATATCACGACAATTCATGTCAAAATATTCCATTTACTAGAGAATAAATATTTATAACAGCCGAATGCTCTGAGTTACACATTCACTAAGGCTCTGTGAAAATCAGACGGACTAACAGACCGATATAACTGTATTATCCAAATAAAGTCCTTATAAACAGGCACGAAAGGCATATATAAAAAGGTGGCGACAATGTAGAAAATAAATAAAAGAACCCTTTAATGGGTAACCAAACAGAGAATATATAAGTATCACATCTTGGCATTTGTTATTCATGTAGCATTGTAAGCCCTACTGCTGTATTTTGGTAGAGCAGACTATATAACGACTCTAGTGCGCACGAAACATTAATGCAGTATATCTTCTCTTCTATCAAACTCTGCAACGAATTTTATATAATTTTCGTGGCAAAATCCCAATCGAGAGTTTTGAACTACCAACAAATATAAATTAGTTGGATGTTTTAGGAGAAATGGGTATTCGTACCTCTCTGCGTTAATGAGAACCTTAATTGACGGATAAGAGTCATTAAATCTTATCGAGAGGTCTTTGCTCCGAAGACTGAAAATATGTGGAGAATAATTGGAAGCATGAATGGATTGCGAAAGTTTTCTAATTTAAAACTGGATGTGTACAGTCCAATATCAGCTAGTTAGTGCTTTATGCTGATTTTTTATGGATCGTTCGCCTAGTTGGTTATGGCACTACCCTGTCACGGTAGAATAACATGGGTTCAAGTCCCATACGATTCGTTAGAGATACTTGACTTTATATTTTTCAAAGCACTCTGTAAAGGTTACGAAAAATACAACATTGGGGTATCGTCAAGCGGTAAGACATAGCACTTTGACTGCTAAATTAGTAGGTTCGAATCCTACTACCCCAGTTAGATTAAAAGGAAAACGAAAAAATAAAAGAAAGGAGTGTACATATAATGGCTTATTTACAAGTTACTGAAAACGACTTGGAAATTGGTGACGTATTAAGTATTACAAGTGATAATTGTAAAACTTTAAAAGCTTTACAGATGCTTATTGGAAATCAGACAAAAGCAAGTATGAGTATTGATTTTGATAACAATTGTCTTGTTTTTAAAGTAAATGATACAGATATGAATTTACCACAATTACAGTGTAATTTGTCAAAGTCTACCATTAAAAATATGATTTGCGGATTAAAAGAATTTTATAACTTATTAAGTGAGGAGGAAACTGAATAATGAAATTAGCACAGAAAACAGAAATTAACGAAGATGTAATTACAGTAAGTTTAAATGTCGAAGAATTGGGTGATAGTATAAGAGATGCTGATACAGAGAAAAATCAGTTACATAATTTCGTAAGATATATCGAATATAGCCAGATTGACTTCTCTGGAAATTTGAAACTTTCAGATACAGGAATTCCTGTGATTGTTACTGATGAGCCAGACGGTTCTACTATTGAAAAGGTCACAATTTCTGATTTAGTAAATAAAAAGTACACTCTCGATGAGCATTTATCTATTACACTTTCTATTGACATAAATAAAATTCCTACTGCTTCTCTTGGTACAGTGTTTAATACTCCTGAAAAATTAGGACAGGCAATGGCAGTTCTTTTCTTGGAAAAAGTGAAAGCTGCAATCACAACAAAATTAACAGAAATCAGAGCGTTGGCAAATGATTTTGAAGCTGAAACATCTGTTGTACTGTAAGGAGGCTGACTATGTATAAAATTCTTATTAAAGATTCCAAAACAGGAATGTATCGTTATCTTACTGTAAAGCAGGAAATTATGAAAGAACAGAAAGAAACTGTAACCGATGAAGATACCCATGAAGTAAAAGAAGTTACTACATTGGTTGGGACTGGCGAATATGAAACTGTTGAATATTCTACAGAAAATAAAGATGAATTAGAGAAGAAATGTATTGAGCTTTTAGCTTCTTACAAGGTAACAGAATTTACTCCGATTAATACATTGGCTTACACAACAGATCTTGTTTGGTCTGAGTAATTTATAATGGGTGGTACTCTTCCACCCAAAATATGGGGCATTAGTCAAAAGGTAAGACAATGGATTTTCATTCCATGAGTATCGGTTCGAGTCCGTTATGCTCTATTTATGATTTCGCAGCCAAGTTGGTCAAGGCATCGGACTGCAACTCCGAGGGCGTGAGTTCGACTCTCACCGAAATCTTTTCGTACGGTAAACCTGATGTAAAAACCTATTTTTTGGATGCATACGAAACTTAGGTGTGTAAGCTCAACACTTACTACCGCCCTATCAAATTATCCGTAGGCAACAACTACGCAGATTATTCTGATAAAGTCGTAATGAAAATAGTTTCATTTAGTTTAGAGAAAGATAATTTTTTAAGAAAGAGTCATTTCCTTTGGAGGTGGCTCTTTTATTATGTAGTATTGGCAGAGTTGGTATTGCACCTGATTGCTAATCAGAGGTCATCGTTTATTCGGTGCATAGGTTCAAGTCCTATATACTACGCTCATGCCGTGTGTCCGATTGGTCGAGGGTGCTGTCTTGAAAACAGTCTGGATGTAAAAGTCTTTGGGGTTCGAATCCCTAACACGGCGTTCTAAATAAATTGCACTTTCATTGGAAATTTAATATTGGAAATTTTGAGAAGTCATTTCGTATGAAGTGGCTTCTTTTTGTGTTGTGATGGAATTTAAAAAGAGAATAAATACATAGCCAACTATGAGAGGATTGTTACTGTTTCGATTGCAGATGGTTGGATTATGGAGTGAGAAGCTGAAGAAGTCATGAGCTTCAGTATAGTAGATACTCGCACTACTCTCTCACTCTATTTTAATTGGTTTTGCGAGTGGAAAGCGAGAAATGAATATTATGCAAGGAATACCAAATAATCCAAAAGAATTTTTGGAACGAGTTAATAAAATAAGTCCAGAATTTGAGATAACTGGAAACTACACAAAATTATCTGAAATATATTTACATTGTAAATGTAAGAAATGTGGACATGAAAGAAATTATTCAGCAAAAACATTGCTAGAAACACAGCATTGCAGATATTGTGAAAGAATGAAAAAGTATGATGACATATTAAATAGCGCCTGCTCATTAACTAAAAAACACAGATAAATAGTGGATTTTATATAGGGTTTGCGCTATAATAAATGCATATGTAAATTAGCATTCAGACAAAAAACTTTGCATTTTGGAGGCACAAAGCTCATGTATATTCCTGAAAAACGTAAAAATCGTCAAATTACACTGTTCGACTTCAACCAGTCATGTGGCATGGAGCTCGATCCTATTAATGAGTGGATCAAGCTGGCTCATGCCATTCCATGGAGCAAAATGGAAGCAAAATATGTGGCAATGTTCCCTTCCAAGACAGGTCGTCCGGCGACTCCGTTTAGAATGGCTCTTGGTGTATTGATCATTCAGAAGCGCAAGAAACTTTCTGACAGAGATGTCATAAAAGAGATTCAGGAAAACCCATATCTGCAGTACTTCCTTGGAATGGAGAAATTCAGTCATCAAGCACCAATAAAGCCTTCTGTCATTGTCAGTTTTCGCAAGCGTCTGACTGCTGACTACCTGATGGAAGTAAACGAGTACATCCTTGAAATCAGTGGCGTTACAAAAGAGCATGAACCCAAGAACGAAAGCAAAAATGCAAAGGCTGCCAATACACGCTCAGATGACATTGAAAATCTTGGGACAGCGATTCTTGATGCCACCTGCTCTCCATCCAACATAAGATATCCACAAGATTTTTCTCTTCTCAATGAAGCACGTGAGAAGCTTGAGGATATGATTGACTATTTTCACAAGAACTATCATCCATGGGATAAGCCCCGCACCTACCGCAGGATAGCCAGAAAAGAGTATCTTGCACTTGCAAAGTCCAAAAAGCGTACAGAAAAGAAAATACGTGCAACAATCAGGAAGCAGCTTGGCTATGTCAAGCGTGATTTAGAGTACCTGGAAGACTATATGGAAGCGGGCTATGCGCTGCCTTCAAAGCACATAGACTACTACCTTACCATCCAGAAGCTCTACGAACAGCAGAAATACATGTATGAGAATAAAACCCATAGTGTGGAGGATCGTATTGTCAGCATCAGCCAGCCCTATCTGCGTCCGATTGTCCGGGGAAAAGCCAAGTCACCAGTGGAATTTGGCGCAAAATATGATGTCAGCATAGATGAAAAAGGACATGCAAGACTGGAAAAGCTGTCCTTTGATGCATACAATGAGAATACCATTTTTGTAGATGCCATGAACCGTTATAAGGAGCGTACAGGGCATTATCCCAAACGTGTTCTGGTAGATCAGATCTATAGAACACGCGACAACCGTAATTTCTGCAAAGACCATAACATTACAATGTCTGGTCCGAAGCTTGGACGTCCTTCAAAGGATAAGAAAAGTACCAAAGAGGAATACCAGGATAACACTGACAGAATAGAAGTTGAAAGATTTTTCAGCACTGAAAAACGCTGCAATGGAGCAGGTCTTATCATGACAAAACTTGAGGAGACCACGCTGTCCTCTATTGCAATGTCAGTACTGGTAACGAATCTCTTTGCTGTAGATCTTACCGGTATTTTTTTGCTCTTTTTTTCAGACAACATATCAAGCGAAAAAACAGAGCATTATATCATTATAGATGATGTTGTTTAAGCTCATTGGAACATGCTTCAGTTAAAGTTGTCGTATGGAACCGAAAAAATAAGTTGCTTAATGAGCAGACACTAAATATATCTGATAATGAATTTAAGGAAAGAGTCCAGTCAAAATATCCAGATTTAAATATTACTGGTACATATAAACCTGGACAAAAAGAAATTACATGCATTTGTAAAAAATGCGGATATAAAAATAGAATAAGAACATTATCATTATTAAATGGTTCATATAAATGTTCAATCTGTGAAAATGGAAAAGAAAATATTCAAATAGGTGTGAATGATATAAAGTCTATTAATCCCGTCTTATATGATTGTCTTGTTGATAAATCTATCAATGAAAAATTCACAATAAACAGTAGAAATAAAACAGATTTTATTTGTCCCTCTTGTGGTCAAATAATCAAGAATAAGACAATAGCTCATTTAAATATACGAGGTTTAAAATGCAAATGTCAAGATGGCAATAGTCTTGGTGAAAAGTATTTATATCAAGTTTTAAAATCCGTGGATAGTAATATTGAAGCAGAAAAATACATTAATGACAATCATTCATATAGATATGATTTTTACAGCAAGTATAATGGCATTGAATGGATATGTGAATTAAATGGTAAACAACATTATGAAAAGTCATTCCATACTTTAGGTGGAAGAACCTTAGAAGAAGAAATCAAAAATGATAAAGAAAAACAAAAATATGCTTTGGAACAAGGCATTAATAAATATATCGTAATTAATTCAAAAGAATCTGGTTTTAATCAATTAAAAGACGCTATCATCAATAGTGATTTATCAAAAATATATGATTTTTCAAATGTTAATTGGGTTGAATGTTACAGACAATCATTAATGTCTGATGTTTTTAAAATTGCTGATTTATGGAATGATGGTTATAAAGTAATGCAGATATGTGATATAACAGGACTTGCTAAAAATACGGTAAGAATATTTCTTACTAGAGCCAATGATATCGGATATTGCAAATACGATCATACGCAAAGTACAAGAAAATATGTCAAATGTATTGAAACAGGCGAAATATTCAAATCTCTGAGAGATGCAGAACGTACATATAATATAAAAAGAGGTTATTTGTCAGGTTGGTTAAAAGGAAGACATACTCTTCCAGTTGCTAATCATACTTGGGAATATTATCAAGAAGAGTCGGTTGCTTAATCGGCTCTTTTATATTGGAATGAAAGGAAGTGACTGTTAATTGGCTACGGCTAAAAAAAGTACACCAACGGCTAAATTAACAGCCGTTCAAGCACGAGAGCGTGTAGATGAATTACAAGAAAAATTAGACAAGTTTGAAAGTACAGCATACTGCCCTATGTGTAAAACTCACAAGGACAGAGAAACAAAATTTTATTTTAATTCTGATCCTATGTTTGGTGGAGATGCTTGCTCTCCTATTTGTCGTGACTGTGCAAGAAAAATTGCTTTAAGAGTTGGTAAAGATGGTAAGGAACAAGAGCCAACGAAGGAAAGTATAATTACTGCGCTTAAATATTTAAACAAACCTTTTTTAAGCAATCTTTGGAATTCAAGCGTTCAAGAATCCGAGAATGCATTATCAGGTAAGGCTAAAAATAATCCCTGGAACGCATATGTGAAAAATGTACAGATGACAAATTATTATGGAATGACATTTTTTGATTCAGATTTTTATAATGAAGAACAATTAAGTCTTGTTTCTTCAAAGAAAAATACTAATAATACTATTCCAGATGATGAAATAGGCGAACAATTTGAACAGAATAAAAAAGATGCTATAAGGTTGTTGGGATATGATCCATTTGAAAATGAATCATTGTCTGAACAGCCTTTTTTATATGCAACTCTTATAGGTTATCTCGATGCTGCTGAAGAAGCAAATGATGATAGAATGCGTTTATCTTCTATTATTGAAATTGTAAAAGGATTCAACCACATTGAAAAAATGAATGATATTATTGCTAGACTTATGGATGATTCTGCTCATATAGAAAGCAATATTGGCACAATTAAAAATCTTGAGGAAACAAAAAGCAAAATTACTGCTTCTGTGTTGAAACTTGCAGCAGATAATGGAATTTCATTAAAACATAGTGTCAATTCTACGAAGGGTGAAAACACTTGGACTGGCAAGGTTAGAAAGATGAAAGAAATGAATCTTCGTGATGCAGAAGTCAATTTATATGACGCTGAGTATTCTGCTGGATTAAGTCAGGTTGCTGATATAAGCAATGCTTCTATTCTTAAACAGATTATGCTAGATGAAAATGATTCTGCTGATATGATTATACAGCAAAGAGAATTAATTACAAAATATAAGAAAATAGCTGATGAGTATGAAGAAAAAGCAAGAATTTTATTAAGAGAAAATATAGATCTAAAAGCTTTAATCAAAGAAAACGGAATTGATATTCAGGAGGTATAGTATGGGATTTGAATTTACTGACTCTGGAATAATGATTCCAAAAGATTATGAAATATATGTTAAGCCAACTGAATTTCAGATATCAGAACGAAAGTTGGAAGGATATAAAAAACTTGCTGAAATACGACAGTTTGGGATTAAATACCCGACAAAATTTATGAAGGAGTTCATCGGAGTTGAGCTTCTTGATGCACAGGAATACACTTTTATGAACTCATGGACAAAGCCATTTGTGCTATGGCTTGAAAGTCGTGCCGCTGGTAAAACTACCCTACTTGCTCTATTTTCGATGGTTAAGGGACTAATTTTTAACAACTACAGAACGTACATTTGTTCAGGAACAGCAGACCAGTCCCAAGAAACTTTTAAAAAAATAGAAGATATAGCACTAAAAAACATTGAATCCATGACTGGATTGACAGATGTATTCAAGAATGAAGTTGAAATATCTCAAGCTAACTCAAATGGTTTTATTCATAACCCAATGGGCTTTACATATAGGCTGTATAATGGTAGCTTCGTAAAAACATTGAATAGTAATATCAATGCCAAAAGAGGTAAGAGGTGCGAGTGCGTCTGCTTTGATGAGGGCGGTTGGCTCTCAGAAGAAGAATTTAATGTTATTGGTGCATTTACAACTCTTGATTCAAATTTTAAACTTGGTGGAAATATTGATATATCTTCTCTTCCAAAGGAATTTCCTCATCAGCTCTTATATGCTTCTTCTGCTTCTTCTATTGACACAGCTTTTTATCAAAAGTATCGTGATTTTTCCAAGAAAATGATGTTGGGTGATCCAAAATATTTTGTAGCAGATATTAACTGCGATGTTGTTATTAATGCTACTTTTCATGGTAAACCTTATGTTCCACTTTTGAATAGAGAAACTGTTGAAACAGAATTAAGAAATAATCCTGAAAAAGCTCAACGTGAGTATTATAACAAATTCACTCAAGACGGGAATGCGAACCAGATTATTAAAAGAGCGTTAATTGTTCGAAATTCTTATACTCGTCCACCTGTATTATGTAATGATACAAATGAAAGAACATTTGTTTTAGCATATGATCCAGCACGTTCAACCGACAATTCAATTCTAGGCATAGGTGAATTACTTTATAACGAAGAGGATGGATACACAATGGATATTGTAAATGTTGTGTCGTTTTCTGATTTAGGTCTTAGACGAAAGACACCTATGATGACACAAGACCAGATAAAAGAAATCAGGAAAATACTTCTTGATTATAATGGTGAAGCTTTAGATTATGATAATATTGAAATTTTCTTAGCTGATGCTGGTTCTGGTGGAGGTGGAAACTCTTGGGTTCGAGATAGTTTAATTGAAGATTGGAAAGATAAAAAAGGCAATCCTCACCGTGGTTTATTGGATAAGGAATATAACAATGGTGATGTATATGCTAAAAGATACCCTAATGCAGTTGAAAAACTGAAATTGATTGAACCATCAAAATATAAATCTGAAATGTTTGAGGCTTTAATAAAAATGGTTGAAGCAGACAAAATTCATTTCACAGAAAAATATGATAACAAAGGTTATCTTAATATCATGGAAGTTGACACCAAACTTATGAATGAATCGGAAGAAAAGATTCGTGCAGAATTAGACAAATTGGATTTGAGCATTGATGAATATGAAAATGAACTGGAAGAAAGACTTTCATTGATTGAAGCTGCTAAAACGCAAGTGTATAAATTAACACCTGATGAAGAAGTCGCATTAGTTCAGATTGATGCAATGAAAGAGGAAATTGTTAATATCTGTAGAAATAAGCGTGAAGGTGGTAAGGATTCATTCAAACTTCCTGCGTATAAAGACGCTGATACAGGAGCTTCAGAAGCTACTATGCATGATGACCGTGCGTATGTCTTGGCTATGCTTGGATGGTATTTATCTGAAAAACGAATGGATCATATCAGAAACAAGAAACGTACAAACAACTTTGACATTACCAAAATGGTAGGTGTCTCAAAACGCCCTAAAAAATGGGGATTCTATAACTAAGGAAAGGAGGAAATCAGAAACATAAATGGCAACACAGAAAACAAATAATTCTGCAAAGAAATCAGTACAGACAGAACCATCGCCAACTCGTAAAAATGAGCTAACTACTTCTACTCAGAAGTATGCACAGATGATTAACTTTCAGGAATTACAACGTATCTTACAGCAGAATATATCAAAAGGTACATCGAAGACATATACTCAATACACAAAAGAGAAACTTCAATCATACATAAAAAGTCCTCTTGCCAATATTGACAATCTTCGTGATATATCTGCTTTCTTATATCGTATCAGTCATAACTATAAAAAGATTATAGAATATTATGCTTACACTCCTATCTTTAGTTATAACGTATCTTATAATACTCCCGATTGGGCAAATCCCCCACAGGATGCATCCGAATATATTAAAGGGTATCAAGAACTTTGTACTCGATTAGAGAATATGGATTTAAAAGAAATGGGTTCTCAAATGATTGCGACTTGTTTGCGAGATGGTATCTATTGTGGATTTTGTTATGATGATGGAGATTCGTTCTTTATACATCCACTTGATCCAAAATATTATAAAATAGGCTCTCGTGCAGAAAAAGATACATGGATTATAAAATTCGATGCTTCTTATTTTGATTCTGGTAACAACAAGGATTTCTTATATGGTACTGGTAGCGAAACTGATTCAGAAGAAGGCTTATGGGATGATGTTTTTGTAGAAGGCTACGAAACATATAAATCAAAAGGTAATGATTATAAATGGTTTGAATTACCACCAGAGAAAACTATCTGTATTATATGTGGTGATGATCCAGTTGTACCATTGCCATACTTCCTACCCGTATTCGTTTCACTCTTAGATTTGCTTGATTACGAAGCTCTTATTCGTTCTAAAACAGAACTTGAAAATTATGTTCTTCTCTTATCAAAAATCCCTATGAATGAAAATTCAGGCGAAGTAAATGACTTTGCTGTAGACCTTGAAATTGTACAAGCTACTCAAGCTGCAATTGATGAAGTATTACCAAGTCTTGTTGGTTCAGCATGGACTCCATGTGAAGTTGAAAAGATTGAGTTTGGTAATAAAAATCAGGTTGATGATACCAATGTATATTCACAGGCAATTAAGAATCTATTCTCTTCTCTTGGAATTTCAGAAATGATATTCAATGGTCAAAAATCTGGTTCTGTTGGTCTTAAACATTCTATTACAGTTGATATGACGCTCCCTATGGAATTATTAAAAAGAATTGAAGCAAACATCCAGAGATATGTCAAATTGAATATTACAGAGGATTTTGAATTTTATTTTCATTATGTATCTGTATTTGATCTTGATGAAAAAATGTCTCAGAAGAAAGATAAAGCTACATTGGGTATAGATCCAATGGATTATGCAACTTTGGATGGTTCTTCACCTTCAAGAGTTATTAATAATGCTTTTATGATGAGGTCATTAGGATTAATAAATTATTTTACCCCTCTCTCATCTTCATATACGCAAAGTGGCACGAGTGATAATGAAGGTGGTGGTCAGACTAAGAATGAAGATGACCTTTCAGATGAGGGACTTGCTACCAGAGAGGGTGAAAAAGATACTGGCACACAAGCTGGTAATTAAGGAGAAAAAAGGATGAAACAGAATTTCATAAAGACATCAGATTCTGAAACAGCTTCTAAGATGATAAATCTTGGCTTTCAGAAAATTGATGAACAAAATGGTATTTATACTTTTCTGAATACTGATAAATTGATGTTTTCAGATGATATAGATAAATCAAAGATTCAGTATAGTAATATGCTGAACATTTAGCCACTCTCCTATTTCGAGTGGTTTTATTTATGCCTAAACTTTGAAGAAAGGAGAAGAAAATGGCTAAGAAAAGACTTCTTTATATAGAAGATTTGTATGATTTTTATTCAAATAAATACAAACGTTCTACGAAATTCAGTGCTGAAAAAACTGGTGAACCATTGGTTGTTCAAGTACATGGACGTGTAAATTTTGATGAGTCAGACAAGAACAAAGATGGGCTTCTTCCAGTTCATTTACAGTCATGCCATACAGATTTAAATGTAAACGGCTCTAATATTGAATCTTCTGTCATGGAAGCGGCTCTTCCATCTTTTAGCAATCGTCCTATTCTTGGATACATTCACAAGGTAACAACTGATGAAAATCCAGAAGGTCAGTGGGAATTTTATTCTCATAATATGCATGAAGACGAGAATGGTGATGTGGTTTATGATGAATATCCTATTGGAATCATACCTGAAAGTTGCAATGCACAGTTAGTTTATGATGAAGAAAAAAAGAAAACTTATTGTGAAGTTGATGGATATATTTTTGAGGAATATTCTAAAGCTGCTGAAATTTTACAACGTGAAGAAGAATGCTCTGTATCAGTCGAATTGTCAATCCGAGAACTCAGTTATGACGCAAAGCAGAAGTTCTTAAATATTGAAGATTTTTGGTTTTCTGGTGTGACAATTCTAGGAAAAACACCTCAAGGCAATGAAGTAAAGCCTGGAATGACTGGTTCAAATATTAAGTTGGCAGATTTCAGTTCTAAGAATAACAGTTTATTTGAAGATTATGAGTCAAAAATGGTTGAACTACAAGCACGAATTGAAAATTTAGAGACTGCTTGTTTCAATAAAGAACAGAATTCTTCTGTTCGCACATTATCAAAGGAAGGAGGAAATAAAGAAAGTATGACAAAATTTGAAGAGTTGCTTGCTAAATACAATAAAACAGTTGAAAATGTAACCTTTGATTATTCAGAATTATCAGACGAAGAATTAGAGGCTAAATTTGCAGAAGTATTTGGTGAAGACAACAATACAGATGGTGACAATTCTGGTGATAATACAGCGAATGAACCTTCTAATGATAATGAAGGTGATGGAGAAAACACTACTGAGCCAGAAGGAACTACTGATGGAGATAATGAGGGCGAAGGTCAGAATTTTGAGAATATGACAAAGACATTTGAAATTTCTCATGATGACATTCGTTATGCTTTATATAATCTCTTATCTTCTTATGAAGACGCAGATAATGAGTGGTATTACATTACTGGTGTATATGATTCTTACTTTGTTTATGAAAGTTGGGATGGCGGTAAAATTTATGGTCAGAAATATACAAAAGATAATGACAATGTATCATTTGATGGTGAACGCTATAATCTGCACAAAGAATATCTTACCGATTCAGAATATACAGAAATTCAGGGTATGCGTTCCAACTACTCTTCTGTTGTAGAGGAATTAAACACATATAAATCTGCTGAAGTATTTGCAGACAAGATGACTGTATTTGATGACGAAGCATATTCAGAATATCTTGATACAGATGAGTTCAAAACACTTATGTCTGAGGATTCTGTAAACAAATATTCTAAGGAAGAGTTATCTGAGAAGGCTGATGCTACTCTTGGAAAACTTGTTAAAAAGAATAAGACGTTCTCTTTTGCAGGTGAAACACCACAGAAGAAACATGTGAGCAGAGTTGCGTTTAATGCAGAAAAAGAAACGGAAGATACATATAAACCATATGGCGATCTGTTTGATTAAATCAAAAACTAAATAACTTTATGAATTAGCACTTATGGAAAATCCATAGGTGTTTTTTATTGCACAAAAATTAGAAATTTTAAGGAGGAAATAAAACTATGGCTAGTAATTTCATTTCATATACTAAGCACGGTGTTGCTGAGTCAACTTTACTTAAGGCTACAAAAGTTGGTCATCACTACAACTTAGTAAATGAGTCTAAGGATATTGACAATGGTTCTGTTGCTGTAATTGGTGACAGAAAGAAAGCAGATGTGTTTGAAGCAAAAGTTCCTGCAAAGGGAGACAAAATTGTTCTCATTTTAACTGCTCCAAAGATTTATGAGGAATATACAACAAAGATGCAGGAGGAATCTAACTTCTACAATGGTAAGGGTGAAGTTATGAGAGCTTACGAGATTCAGGACACAGATAGATTCACACTTTCTACAGAGGCTTTCAATTCTGATGCAGAATTAGCTGTTGGAAAATATGTATTCGTAGATGGTACAGACTTCAAGCTTACAACTGGTGAGAAACCAAGTATGACTGAGTATGGTTTTGTAGGACATATCTACGAGGTTGCTGCAAATGGAAATTATCGTATTTGGGTAGATAAGAATGCCCAGGTATATGCGTAATTCGGTAGAAAGGAGGATTAATATACTATGCAGAGATTAAGATTTAATGAAATGAGCGATGTAATCGTTGAAAAGTTTGATGAGACAAAATATAAGAACTTCTCTCGTCTGTGTGTTGACACAGCAAAAGGTACTGTAAAGCAGTATTCTATCGAAGAAGCAAATGATAAGATTCGTAAAACTATTATCGAAATGGCAGGTCTTTCTGAGTCTCCTACTCCTAATGAGATAAGAAAGGCATTTAAGAAACAGTCTGTAAGAGAAGCCGTATTCGAGGTTATTGAAGAGACTGTTGAAGATACTCTTGTATCTGGTTGGACAAGTTCACCTGTATTCCAGAAGTATGTAGAGGTTAAGACTCTCGCTCTTGGACAGACAAACAAGTTCTATACAAAAGATCCTTGTATTATCACTGTTGCTGAGATTGCTGATGGTCATCACAGCATTGAGAGACAGAGACTTGGTGCTGGTAAGGAATTCGGTGTAACCGTTAAGTCTTATGGCGCAAAGGTTTACATGGAAATGTCAAGATTCCTTCAGGGCGTTGAGGATTGGAGTGAGTTAATCAATAAGATTGCAGAAGCTTTCACAAGATTAATTAATACTCTTCTTCATGAAGCTGTTATGAGTGCTGGTACTTCTCTTCCTGTTCCTGCTAAGTGGAATATCCGTGGTGAGTTAAATGCAGCTAACCATGATAAGTTTGTAAAGCTTATTTCTGATGTTCAGCTTGCTACAGGTGGTGTCGCTACTATCGTTGGTACAAAGGTTGCTCTTGCAGGATTAAAGAACCTTGGAGATATTCAGTGGGTTTCTGAAGCTGCAAAGAACGATGTTTATAACACTGGTAGAATTGGTACATTTGAGGGTACTCAGATTATCGAGCTTCCACAGGCATTTAAGGAGAATGACGTAGAGCATTACCTTGAAGACGATACAAAGCTTCTTATTCTCCCATCTAACATCGACAAGTTTGTTAAGATGTACTATGAGGGAATGGATGAGACTAAGGAAGTATCTGAGTCTGGTGATAATGCCGATGATACAAAAGAGTACGAGTTCAAGTCTCGTTTTGGTATCAAGACTATGACTAACACAAGATTTGGTACTTGGACAATCGGTGCGTAATTCATAGAAATATTGGGACTGTATATCTAAATGATATGCAGTCCTTTTTGAATTGAGTGAAAGGAGAAAATATAAATGGCTTATCAGAAGAAAGCTACAACTACTTCTGCCACAAAAACAAAGGCAGAAGATGCAAAGGTTAAAAAAGATACAGTAAAGGAAGCAGTTGCAGAGGTTAAGAAACCTAAGAAGTATGAACCAGATGATTTAATTCCATGTCGTTCTATGTATGCAGGTACTCTTCTATTTACTGGTGATAAAACAAAGATTACATATGAGTTTAGTAACATGGGTGATTTCAGATATATTGAGTATCAGGACTTACTCTCAGCTTTACTTGTTCGTAAGAAGTCTTTATTTGCACCTTATATCATTATTGAGGATGAGGAGCTGCTTGAAAATGTACATTGGCAGGAAGTTAAAAAAGTATATGATGGTTTATATGATAGAGAGGATTTAATAAATCTTATCAATCTTCCTACTATGCGTTTTAGTGAAGAGTTTAGAAAACTTCCATCTGGTTTCAAAAATACAATCGCAACAATGGTTTCTGAAATGATTTCAGAAGGAACTTTTGACAGTATGAATAAAATCAAGATTATTGATGAGGAATGCGGTACTGATTTGAAGTTACTTGCTGAGTAATATATTGGAGGTGTTATATGAATATCTCCTACGAAAAAGTATTCGACAGATACTTTGGATTAATTGATGATGTCAAAGAATTGTCTTTAAAAGAGTCTGATTTGCATGAAATATTAGCAGAACGTTTACATTCTGCTATCTCTAGTCCATTTATTCGTAGATTATTTTCCACATTAAAACTTGATGATGAAATGGAACAGTTTGAATTTGAATTAACAACTTCTGTTGATGAGTATTCTGATGAAGAATTTGTTATTGAACTGTTTAGCAAAGGTATGGCTATAAAATGGCTTGAACCAAAAGTTAAATCATTGGAAAATACTATAAGATTTTTCGGTGGAAAAGAAGAAAAAAAATTGAAGGATGATTTTTCACTGAATAAGGCATTGCTGAAAGAAATGAAGATTGAACAGCAGAAACTTATTCGTGATTATGGTTTTGCTTTTAAACCATATTCGTCAACGGAGTCCTAATATGCAATATATATATGGCAACTTCACAGACAAGCAAATCAATGAAGCAGTTCGTGCAATGCATGGTGACATTCACAAACTACTGCTCTACAAAGACAAGACAATTGAAGAGAAAATATTTGAAGATGACGAAGCATTTCTCGTCTTCTTTGAGAATGTTATGTTTAAATTAGGTGGCACAAAAACCTTATTTAATGATAACGGACTTATGGTAACTCTTATGGCAACTTTACAAGGTGCTATGGATAATTTTAAGAGCGACCATTTCAGTTACAAAAAATTCCGTAGGGCAATCTTAGATTCTCACGGATATATTAAGCAGATGTTTGAGGGAGGTGTAAGCGATGCCGAGTCTACAAACAGCTAGGCGTGTCGCAAACGCCAAGAATAACGGTGCTAAAACTATTGGTCAGATTTATAAGGAACAGTCTGATTGGGCGATGGAACAGACTTGGGATAATGATATCCAGAGTAAAATCTGTTATATCTACGACTTCTATCATGACGATCAGCCACGATTGGCTGAAGGTATGACATATGAGAATACAACTAAAACACGCATAGATGTAAAGTTTATTGTTAAGTCATATCAGTCTATGGATAAAGACCAAGTAGATTATTATATCCAGTTTAAACCAACACAGAAAACACATTTTTCAGAAGGTGATGAACTCTACTATTTTGAAACTGATTATCGTAAAAAGTATCATAATGATAATTTTATCGGCTTATTTATTGATATTCCGAATGATGAAAATATCTATGAAAAATGGATGATTCTTCGTACTGAACCTGCTAATCAATTCCCAAAGTATTTAATTCTTAAATGTAATTATGAATTGATGTGGATTGAGAATAATGGAACAGAAAAAATCAAGCGTAGAATGTGGTCTGTTTTAAAAATGCAAAGCAGCTACAACAGTGGACTTTGGACTGACCTGCGATTTACTTCGCAAGAAAACCAAGATAAAGTATGGCTACCATTAAATCCAATTACTGAGAAGATTTGGTATACAAACGAGTCGTCCAAGAATATGCGTGTACTTGTTAGTTCTTTTACTGACAATGCAATAGCATGGCAGATCAGCAAGGTTGAAAATGCTCAACCACTTGGGGTTCAGAAATTAACTCTATATCAAGATTTCTTTGACCAACATAGAGATTATATCGAGAAAGATTCTGATGGTAATATTATTGGTATGTGGGCTTCGTATTTCGATTCAGAAATCACTCCAACAGATCCATCTACTCCAACTACTCCACCATCTTCTATCACAGCAAGAATTTCAGCATCCACTTCAACAATTAAAGTTGGTGGCTCTTATAAAAATCTTACAGTAAATCTATTCAATGATTCCAATGAAGATATTACAACTGAATATGCTGATGCAACCTTTACGTGGACTTGCTCTATTGACGATGAAGATTGGACTGATAAAGTAACATGGCGAGCTGGTACAGAGTACAACCAAAAGAAAGTAAAGTTTCCTAATGACACTTCTACCATCGGCAAAATATTGTCTGTTAAGTGTGAAATTATTAAGAATAACTTGCCGATTGAATCTGAAATTTTGCCGTTAGAATTAACTGAATAGGAGGTGTTTTATGGCAGAAAAATTAGTTACAAAGAATGATTTGTTAAATAAGCTTCGTGCATATAGAGCTACCCCTGATGATGAAAATATTCAGTATAAGAAAAAGATTGAAAAAGCACTTATGCTTAATCCATGTCTTTTATATGCACTTAATGAAAAATCATTAGAATCTGAACTTTTTGACGATGATGGAAAAATCAACTGGGAATGGAATGAAGAAACAAAGGAATACGAACCTCTTGGGGAATGGGATAGATATTTTGGTGGAACATCTAATATTCGTCCTTATTTATTTATTCCTGATACTCAGACTGAAGTAAAACATTATATCTGTTACCAAGTATCTTTTGATGAAATGCCTCGCTATCAGGATACATTAAAATACACAAATATTACATTCACAATATTTGTTCATGGTAATGATAGAGATGATAAACTTACAGGTATTCCTCGCCATGACTTGATTGCTTCTATTATAAGAGAACGATTCAATTGGTCTAATATATTTGGTATGCAGACTCATCTCATATCTTCTAAAGAATCCACAACAGATAATAACTATCTTGTTCGTACTCTTGTGTTCCAAGTTGTTGATACTAACGGTATTCATAAAACAACTGATGGAAAAACTTCAATCACAAATTATGGAGTTAGGCGGTGATTGCGTGGATGTATTAGAAACACTGGATAATCTGCAAAATGCTGCTGAAAAAGACTCAGAAAAAAAACAATTTCAGAATAATAAAAAACCAGAATATCACTTTGACAAACTCAAAATGTATTTTGGCGAGGATTATGAAATAAATGGTATCACTATTTCTATTCCAACCATCGGAGAAATTTTGGATATTGGAGAACAGAGATTTTATCAATCACTGTCTCCATTCTTAAATAATCCAACATCTGTAAGAGTCATGCTTTATGATGCATTTAAAAAGGATTGGAATAAGACAAAAGATATAGAAGTATTTTATATTTTGTATCAAATTTTACAAGACAAAGAACCATTAAGATTGATTTTTAAAGACTTTTCTTTTGATGGATTCGAATTAACTCCAGCAAAGAAAAACATTAATGATTCTGAATTTAATCATTTGGCATTATTTAATGGAGAGAAAAACGTAATCATTTACGATGATGATTATCTTGAGATTGCCGAGTTTATTCGAGCGATGATGAATGTACATCCAAAGACAGAAAAAGCCAAAGGTAAAACAACAAAACATTGGATGCTTCAAGAAGATAGGATGAAAGCACAACAAAACAATGACAAAAAAGATTCTTCCACTCTTTTGCCACTTGTGTCTGCTTGTATAAATCATCCTGGTTTTAAATACAAATTGGAAGACTTAAAACAAGTGAATATATGTCAATTTATGGATTCTGTGCAAAGAATACAAAAGTATGAACAAGGCGTAGCTGCTTTACATGGAATTTATGGTGGTATGGTTTCAGCAAAAGACATACCAAACGACTTAATCAATTTTATGGGCGATTTATAATCGCTCATTTTTATTGCATAAAAACAATTTTTAAAGGAGGAAAATAATTATGGCATTTAAATTAGGTGACGTAATCGTTGATAGACTTCAGTTTGGTTACGGTGCAAAAGCAAACGGTACACCTCTGTATGCTTTAACTCAGCTTACAGAAGCCAATATTGATATTACAGCAGATTCTACTGATATCAATGATAAGGATGGAAACCTTGTATATAGAAAATATACGGGTAAAAAAGGCGAGGTAACTGCAACTAATGCATTTCTTAATCTTGCAGTTGTCGAAGCTATCTCAGCCACAGATGCAGAGATTGCAACAGAAGACAAAGGTATTGTTATGCCGATGATTCAGCTTGTAAAGGCAGGTGAAACACTTGATATTACTGGTTATGTAGATGGTTCTGTTGTTGTAAACTCTCTATCCCCAAAAGGTTCTATGGGTAAAGAATTATATACAAAAGGTACTTCTGCTACTGCAACAGAATTTGCTATTGTACATACAGATGCAACTGGTGAACCTGACAATACACCTGCGAGCGATGTATTAACTCCACCAACAGCAGATGGAGAGACACAGTACATCGTTAAATACAAGAAGACAATTCATAGCGGTGCTAAGATTACCAACTCTGGTAAGAAATTCCCGAAAGCGCATGAGTTATTTTTCAAGGCATTAGTTGTTGATAAATGTGATACAGAAACTCTTAGAGCTGCAATCATTCACATTCCATCATTTATGCCAAGTCCAGAGTTTACTCTTGCACTTCAGGGCGGTGATTCTCAGACAATGGATTACAAAGGAGCTATGATGCTTAACGCATGTTCTACAGATTCTGAACTTTTCTCTATTTACTACATTGATGAAGAAGAGGAAGATATCTAAATAAGATTGCTTGGGCAGTTTAATCACTGCCCTTCTTATAAGGAGGATTAATGACTAATAAAGATTTGAGAACCTGTATGTTATGCCGAAAAAAATACAGTTTTTGCCCAGTATGTAATCCAGAAGACAAAAGTAAACCAACATGGTACTTTTGTTGGTGTAGTGATAATTGTCACGAAATTGATAGAATTGCTTCTGCGTATGAAGATGGACGAATAACTGATATTGAAGCAAAAGAGAAACTGTCCAAACTTGATTTATCAAAAAAGGATAATTTTGGAGAGAGCTATCAGAAATCTATTGCTTCAATTATGAAGGCGCAGGTAAAGAAAACTATAAATAAGAAAGAAAAGAAAACAGATAATGAATCTGTTAAAAATGATATTGTTGCGGAAGTCGAGGAAAAGACTGATGGTAATGTTGAATAGTGATTTTGAAAAATATAAATAGGGAACATAATTACTATTCAACGGTTTTATGTTCCCTATTTTTTACGTTATATGAGGAATAGAAGGAATGACTATAGAAAGCAATTTAAAACCAAGGAGTTATAACGAAAAAGAAATTATCCGTATATATAACAGAGATCAGCAAACATTCTATATTGATTCTGGTATATATCCTATTGATTTATATCCAAGTTATAGTCCTAAAAATGATAGAAAAATTATTGTAATGATTTTTCTTAGAAATGACACTAAAGAAGTATACATGAAATGGAAAAATTATGAATAAATAGGTTGTTCAAGACAATGAACATAAAAGTAGATGTCATACCTGTGAGTGAACGATTACGGAATCAATAGTCAGGTCGCTACTATTTCCTATTAGAATTTTAATAAGGAGGAAAGTTATGGATTTAACATTTTTAACAAATTACGCTGTACCAATTATTGTAGGTATTTGTCTTTGCGTAGGATATGTTCTCAAGAATATTGTCACTACTGATACTGTTAATAAATATATTCCGTTAATTATGGCAATTCTTGGTGTAGTATTAAATGTATGGATGAATACTGCATTTACGCCCGAGATTCTACTTGGTGGAATGTTTAGTGGTCTTGCAAGTACAGGTTTATATGAATTATTTACGCAGTTAATTAAGAAGAAATAATGCAACCAATTGAGACTTTTATAAGTCTCTTTTTATTGGTAGAAAGGAGAATTTATGATCTCGAATTGTGGACATGATGAACGTGGTCGATACTCTAGTGGAAAGGCTGGTGACCAGACTGGTACAGAGTGGTATATTCGTTCATGGTACAATCATAAATGGAAATGTGTAATACGCTTTCCAGAAAATATTAGAGAACAGTTAGCTCTCAACGCAGAGAAAGCTGCAAAGAATAATCTTATTGGCTATGACCAGTCGCAGAGACTTACATATTACAATCATCTCAAGGCAAGTAACTGGGATGCAAGTAAAATTACTATAGCTTGTGAAGCAGACTGTTCAGCAGGCGTTTCGGCAAATATTATTGCGGCAGGATATAAACTTGGGATAGATAAACTCAAGAATTTTAATAAATCAAACACAACAAGCACACTTAGAAATGCATGTAAGGCAGTAGGTGCTACTATTCTTACAGATTCTAAATATCTTACAAGTGATTCTTACTTACTTCGTGGTGATTTAATTCTTAAAGATGGAAGTCATGTAACAACCAATATTACAAATGGTTCGAAGGCTGTTTCAAATTCAAATCCTGCTCCATCAAAGCCTAGTACTTCAAGTTCTAGTAATACAAATAAATATTATCTTGCTAATTCAAGAGTTAGAGCATGGCAGAAAGCTATGAATAAAGGTTTTGATACCAATGAGCTTGTAGTAGACGGTAAATTTGGATCAGCGTCCCAAGCATTTGCGTCAAAACATGTTTTGTCAGCAAATCAGAAATATAATTGCATTACTGCGATTAATTTCTTAAGAAAGACACTTCATGATGTATATAGTTTTTCAAAACTGCCAACAACAGGAAAATGGGATTCTTATCTTACAACATGCGTAAAAGTATTCCAGAAAAATCGTGGACTTACTCAGGATGGCGCAGTTGGTCTTGATACAACTTACTACTTATTAAAAGGGTAAGTGTGAAGGATAATGAATGAAATTGAAGAGTTATTTAATCTTAATTATCCCATGATTATTATGGGCATTTTTATTATCATTCTTGGAGTAGATAAAATAGTATTTTTGCTTGGTAAAATCAAAAAAGCCTTTAGGATAAAATTTGGTTATGAACAAGATAAAGAAACTGTTGAAGATAGAATTGCTATCCTTGAAAAACATGACAATTGGCAATATAAAGAAATCTCTAAAATATCACAAGGTATAGATGATATAAAACAGACTTTGATTCAAAAAGACATCACAGATAAAGCAAAGACTGTTGCCACATTACGAAATCAATTGTATGAACTTCATGGAACTTTTGTAGATAGAGGATACGTTGATAAGTCTGGTTTAAAAACATTTCTTGAATTAGGAAATATTTATGAAGACGCAGGTGGAAACGATGTGTATCATGATAAACTAAAACCAGAAGTAATGAGATTACCACTTAAAGAAGATGAATGACCATATTTTTCTATTATACCAAATATTTAACAAACCCTGCTTATATATTTTTCCAGTATTATACAGTTATAAAAGAATAGTTCTTACACATACTTATCGTATGAATAATAAAATTGGAGAATATAGGTATAAAAATAACTTAACACTTAAAGAGCTGTCCTTACGAAGTGGAATGTCTACTACAGCTCTTTCTAATTTAGAAAATGGATTGACAACGGATATATTGCTTAGTCATGCCATTACATTATCAAGAGTATTGCATGTAGATTTGTATGAACTATTCTGTATAAGGAAATGAGGAGGCAAGGTTTATGACGTATTTCAATTTAATTTGTGAGGAACATGAAATTACAGGAGGCAAGGTCATTCATATTGATAAAAATGTAGGAAATATGAATGACGTACATAAAATTGTAACAGAAAACATAGATAAGTACCCTAACGCCAAATGGGAACTTTATCCTATGATTATTAATAACTAACCAAATACATATGACAATTGAATATAAGAATTATAAAAGAGCGGTTTCTTCGGAAGCTGCTCTTTTGTTATGTAAAATGTCTTTACCACTCGCTAGTCATGTGGTAAGGGCATTTTTATATTTGGAGAGGATGACTAGACCTCTCCTGCTCTTAAACAGAAAGGAATGAATTTTATAAAACTTATTTTAGATATGAATGTTGTAGATAAATATAATCAATTTTATTTTTCACAACATCCGAAAGCGAAAAAGAAACAAATTGAACATCCTTACCACCCCTCTATAAATGTTTGGGCTATAAAACCACGAATACAAATGAACGCATTAAAACAATCATGGAAAGCTTTCATTATATGGTGGATTAAGGATATAGGATTAGAGAATAAGAAATTAGACAATGTAAATATTGAATATGACATTTATCATCCAACAAAGAGACGAACGGATACCGATAACTATAGTCCTAAATTTATCCATGATGGATTTGTAGAATCTGGTTTTTTGGTTGATGATGATAGGGAACATTTACATAGTCTGACTATTCGTTGTCATGTGGATAAAGATAATCCACGTACTGAAATAACAGTAAATATTTTAGATTAAAAGGAGATAAAAGGAATATGAGACTTTTAGAATTTGTAGAGAGATACAATAACACAGCAAATAACACATTAAGGGAACAGTTATTAAGTAAAATCAAAATCACCCCTTATGTATCATTCATTAAGAAAGAAGTTTACGCACAGTTGATTGTAGATAAGACAACATTTGAGCAGGAATCTTATGATGATAACGGAGTAACAAAATATCGTAAAACAGATAAGATTAGAGTAAATTCTGTTGCTCAGTATGTACAGTTTTGTCGTGCTGTGATTGAATTATATACCGACCTTGAGATTGACGAGGATGATAAAGGCTTTATTAATGGATATGATGCACTTAAATCTTCTGGTTTGCTTGATATTTTAATGGTTGGTTCTGATAAAGCTGATCCACTTATCCCTATGAGTGAATTAAGTGAATTTAAAACCATTTTAACAATGAAACAGTCAGACACTCAGTTTAATGAGACAACTACTCAGGCGTTTATTAGCAAACAGATTGGAAGAATTTCTGATTTGGCAAATGCTACTCTCACACCACTTGTTGATGTTGTGAATAAGAAACTTGATAGTTTATCCAATGATGAGTTGAGAAAGATTCTTGATGATTATAAACTTAAAACTACTGAAAATTTTAAAGAGGTATAGAAATTCAAATTTCTTGTGAAATAAACAAGCTCTGTATGTGTCAAAGCATATAGGGTTTTTTAATTAGTAAAGTAAAAATATTTATCATATAAACAGAGAATATATAGGAAAGAGGTGAATACAGTGGAAAAGGCTTATAAATATAGAATCTATCCAAATAAAAAGCAAAAAGAAATTATTGTAAAAACATTTGGATGTTGTCGTTTTGTATATAATACATATCTTGCAAAAAGAATTAAAACATATGAAAAAGATAAAATTACATTCACATATAATATGTGTTCAAAGGATTTAACAAATTTAAAGAAAGAACTGAAATGGCTTAAAGAAGTGGATTCCACTGCACTTCAGTCTTCGCTTAAAAATTTAGATATAGCATATCGGAAATTTTTTAAGGAACATACTGGTTATCCCAAATTCAAAACAAAGAAAACACATAGATATTCCTATGAAACAAAATATAGTCATGGAAATATTCAACATTATAACAAACACATTAAACTACCAAAGCTTGGAATGGTAAAAATTAAAAATAATTTAATTCCACAAGGAAGAATCTTAAATGCCACAATATCACAAGAACCAAATGGACACTACTACTGCTCTCTATGTTGTACAGATATAGAATTTGAGCAGTTACCAAAAACTAATCAAAATATTGGAATAGATTTAGGTTTGGTAGATTTTGCAATACTATCTGACGGAACAAAAATTGAAAACCCTCGATTCTTTGAGAAATCAGAAAAGAAACTTTCCAAATTACAGCGTGAATTATCAAGAAAAACAATTGGTAGTAATCGTTGGAATAAGGCGAGAATTAGGGTTGCAAATCTACAGAAACATATTTCTAATCAAAGAAATGATTTCTTGCAAAAACTTACTACAGAAATTGTAAGAACATATGATGTAATTGCTATTGAGGATTTGGATGTTAAATCTATGAAAGAGACAGACTCTACCATTCGTAATAAAAGAGTTGGTGATGTATCATGGTCTGAATTTCGTAGAATGTTGACATATAAAACTCAATGGTATGGAAAAGAATTATCTATAATCGACAGATACTATCCTTCGTCACAAATTTGTCATTGTTGTGGTCATAGAGACGGTAAGAAATCAGAAGATATTAGATTTTGGATTTGTCCTAAATGTAACTCAGAATTAGATAGAGATATAAATGCTGCTATCAATATTCTGAATGAAGGATTAAGAATTATAAATGTTTAAGTAATATATAAGAACCGTAGGAACTATGGGGTTAGCTCGGTAAATATTCTTACAGTGGTAAGAAATTCCCAAGAATCACATACTTTGATTATGTGAGGTTCAAGCGTGTCACAGCGTATAAAGTTAAAGTGGTTATACTGCTCTCCTATTTTAGTGTAAAAATAACGAAATTTTTGGAGGTGATGAAATGGCAAAAGGTGATTTAGTATCAATGATTATGGCAGATGTTAAGAAAAAAGAAAAACAGTTAGCAAAAGAAGTTGCACCTGAAATCAATCAGTTATTCAAAGAGTCTGTTCATAATTCGTTGATTGATTGGTATAACGATTATTCTCCAATGACTTATGAAAGAACAAACAATTTTATGAACGTATATCAGTCAGCAAGAACAACTGTAAGTGGGAATATTTTAAATTTACAGGCAGATTGCTTTTTGATGGATACATATCCTGGTTGGTTAGGACAACCGTTAAATATTGCGACAGCGTTTGATTATATGTTTATGAATGGCGAACATGGTCATGGTCGTTGGATGATGCATCAAAGTATACCTCCATTTGAGGTTGTAGACAAAGATTTTCAAAATGGATTTGGAGGTCATGTACAGAAAATTATTGATAGAAAAGCAAAAGAATTATTTAGATAGGAGGGAATTAATATATGTCTGGAATGGCGAATTGGAAAGCCAAAATTGAATTAGATATAAAGGATTTACAAAAACAGCTCATTGACGCAGATAAAAAGATCGACAAGTTTGCCAATGAAGATCGAAAAGTAAAATTAGATATAGACACAAAGACATTAGAAAGTGCTATTCAAAAACTTGATAAAATGCTTGACTCTCTTGGTAAAGGGACAGGTGATTTTAAACAGTTTGAGAATTTATCAAAAGAGTTATCAAGTGTTGTCTTAGAAGTACAGAGTTTAAGTAAAGCTTTTGGCAAAGTAGATGATTCTGGTGCTAAGACACTACTCTCTTCTATCCAGAACATTGATAAGTCACTTTCTGAACTGAGTCAGAATATTCTCAATGTTAATAAAAACATGAGCAACATGGGTGGCAATACGAGTGGTGCTGTCAAACAAGTAGAGAATATTAGTAATGCATATCAAAATGCTGCTAAAGAAGCTGAGAAATTGGCTGATGCACAGAGTAAGATTAGACAGAAAACGAATATTTCATCTGGAATGAAAGACACATTTCCTAAGACTTCTGAAAACTTAGAACAGGTTGCACAATCTGAACAAAAAGTACAGCAAGAAGCCGTGGCAACTGACAAGGCACTTGACAATATCAGTTTCACCCCTAATACAGAAGGTTTTGATGATATAATTGCCAAGTTTGGAATACTTCATGAACAGGCAGAACAAATCACAAAGATAGTCAAGACTACTAAACAAACTGCCGACGGTACAAGTATTTCATATAAGGCAACATTGAGAAATGGTAGTTCTTATTATCTTGGGGAAAATAGCACACCACAAGTCTTAAATGCAAACGAAACAGTATATAATGCTAAAGCAGTTGCAAAAAATGTGGAACAAGAAGCAAAGGCAATCCAATCAAAATGGGAACAAGTCGAAAAAGCAATTCAGAATTACATGAATGCTGTTACAAAGTTAAATAATCTTAGAGCCTCTGATAAAAGTACTGGTAAGAAGTCATATGAAATCGCAGGACAAATTGAGGAAATTGAGAAGTTAAAAAAAGAAGCTTATGATGCAAGACAAGTTTTATCTTCTATGATAAATCCTCAGAATGTAGATACAGATACATGGAAAAGATATGTTGACGTGATAAATCGGCTCGATCAGGCATCAAATGGATCTGCTGAATCGGTTAATAGATTAAAAGACTCTTTAAAAAATACTCTAAATTCAGAGTTGAATTCTTTGCAAAATTCTATTGATAAATATCAAAATATCATTACTCAAGCACAAACATATCCGTCTGATTTTCATCCAAGTACAGAATACAATACAAAACTTGCAAAATTAGAAAGTGCAAATGAAGTACTTAAAAATTATAAAGCTTCATTGCAAGGTGTTAATGAACTTACAAAAGAACAACAAAATCAGATTAACAGATTAACACAGAATTGTGAAAAAGCAGCCACAGAATTCAAGAATCTTTCTGCTGCTGAAAAAGGTACAATTAAAGTCGGTGTTGAGAAAGCTATTCAGAGAATCAATAAAGATTTAGCAGAGAATACAAAATATTCTGCGGAAGCCAAAGCCGGTCTTAACGCATTGTTAGAACAATTAAAATCTGGTGATCCAAGTATCAATTTAAGAAAAATCACAGAAGAAATTATTAAAATTGAAAATGCTGAAATTGCTGCTGGTAGAGCTGGAAAATCTCTTTGGGATATTTTTAAAACAAAGTCTACATACGGTTTTATTGGTCAGATGCAAAGTTATTTAAGTATGTATGTTGGATTCTATGGGATGGTTAATGGAGTTAAAAAAGCCGTTTCTACTATTACAGAACTTGATACTGCTTTGGTTGACTTAAAAAAAACTACAGCGATGAATGAGAATCAGCTTGAAAATTTTTATTATGATTCTAATAACGTAGCAAAACAGATGGGTGTAACTACTCAGGAAATTATTGATCAGGCAAGTGCATGGTCTAGGCTAGGATACAGTTCGCAAGAAACCGCTACAACAATGGCAAAACTTAGTTCTCAGTTTGCTTCTATCTCGCCTGGTATGTCAACAGATGAAGCTCAGGAAGGTCTTGTATCTATAATGAAAGCTTTCGACATTGATCCAAATGATGTTGAAACAGAAATTATGGATAAAGTAAATGTACTCGGCAACAATTTTGCCGAAAACAATCAAGATGTAGTCGAAGGTTTAAAGCGTTCTGCTGCTGCTATGTCTGCTATGGGGCAGTCCTTCACTGATACGGCAGCCTTATTCACAGGTGGTATGGAAATTTTACAGGATTCTGAGTCAATGGGAACGGCATTACGTACTCTTTCGATGCGTATCAGAGGATATGATGAGGAGACAAACCAGCTATCTGACGATTTAGTTAATGTAACTGGTGAAGTCGCAGATTTAACTAAAACTACAAAGAATGCACAAGGAATATCGTTATTTACAGATGCTTCTCAAGAACACTATAAATCAATGGTTCAGTATCTTGGTGAAATAGCTGATGAATGGGATTTGATTTCCGAAAAAAATCAGACAGAACTCCTTCAGAAACTTTTTGGTAAAAACAGGGCTAACGCAGGTGCTGCCATCATCCAGAATTTTAATCAAGTTCGTGCTGCTATTGAAGCAATGGATGAAAGCGCAGGATCAAGCGACAAGGAAATGGAAACTATTGAGCAATCTTTAGAGTACCGTATCAACGCACTCAAGGAAACTTGGGTAGGTACAATTCAGCAAATGGTCGATCGTGGATATTTAGGTACTATTGTTGATGGCTTAACTAAATTGTCTGAAGGAATTGGTTTTGTAACAGGCAATCTTGGATTACTTAAAACGGCTGCTTTAGGAATTACAGGCGTATTAGCTTTTAAAAACATCGGTAAATGTTACGTGAGTGCGTAATTTTTCAAATCATTGTTATTGTTTTGAATATGCCCACCTAACTCAAGACAACAATCAAGAGTTGGGAAGATTAGGTCTAGTCAACCTATAGATGTTTCAAAATAAATCGTAATTGTGAGTTGCTACTCACAGTGCTGGGAAGAAATAAAATATACCGTATATATAAAATAACACACTACAACGTGGCTAGAAATGGCGAGCGTGAATGTATTCCGAAAGGATGTTGGTGACAACAAGAAAAGTCAAATCCAGAAATGGAGGTTATTTGGGTATATGGGGAAACCCTAAGTGTCATGTCCTTAATGGACTAAATCGGCAATCAGCAACGGATTCTACTGTAATAGAGAATATTATAGTGGAGGTGTTCAGAGAGTCTAAACGATTTTGAGTTATTATTAATAGCTTGTAAAAGGGACTCCATGCGTAGTTATCGCACTGCTCTCGTGACTGAGATATAAAAGCGTAAAAGAGTGTTGCTACTCTCACCCTATTAAATAGCACATTGTTAATAGGACAACAGTAGGGTTCGTGTGTACCGTAAGTTTGAAAAAACACACAATAAAAAGAGAATATATAAAATAGGAACTGCTCTACTCAGTCCCTAAATCATTTTGCTCGTGCAAATCAACCTCTAATGAAGCATCTTTGCATTGAGCTTTTGCATGTACATCTTTATATTTTGTAACTTTATTTACTATGTATCGGATTAGCCCGAAGAGAGCCAACACAGCTTTATACGAAAGCCATGCTATAAATCCAAGCAGAGTACATATAATAAAGAAAGCGACTACATTATATAAAGAGTCACACTCAACAGCATATTTAATTATATCCATGATAGTCACCTCCAATTATGTCTATTGTTTTCAATATCGTACTAATTGGTTGGTGACTGTTTGAGGATCACCGTTAAAAATGGAAGTGACTATACTTCAATAACGCTGTAAGTGTATTATACATCATATTGGAATATTCTGGTAGAGAGAACATATATTCCAAGAAATCTCGATTTCTTGTCGAGAAAAACAGAGAATAAATATATGACAACATAAAAATAACACCGCATTACACGATGTTATCTTTACTACATTGTTGGTGTGTACAATGTAAGTGAAAAATTATATAGCGGAATACGAAAGTATCCGTTCGCAGTATAACACACAGTCTCTATAATTGAAAGTAGTTTATAGATATTTTGTAAAATAAATAAAATAGAGGACAGTCGTGATGACCTGCCCTCAATTAAGGAATAAAAGGAAATAAATGACAAATACAGAAATAGAATTATTTACGAAATATTTTTCTAGTCTTGGTGAACATTTGTGATAAAGACTTGGTTTGTGAGTCCGTATAGTCTTTGCACTTATTAACAGTATAACACTTTCCAATTGTATCAACTATGACACAAAGTAAATGACAAGCATATACTAAAAGTCCACCACTTACAAGTATTTTAAATACTTCCAATTCTACCCTCCCTTCTTTGTAGTATTTCTTAAAGTTGGGAAATGTATTGCTCAGAACGAGCTGAATTTATTTCCGATATGAATCGTGCCAAACTACAAATATGGCACTTCGTATGGTAAATACCGAGCATTCTGTCGTGCTATTGACCTGAGATACGATGGCTCAAATACAGTTTGCTTGGTATTATATTACCATATACTTCCAACTTCATAAATCCAGAACATAGGTTTTGTCGAATTTTGAGTTACGAAAAATAATCAAAAATTTTCAAAAATCTTTACAAAAAATTCCATCTGTGTTATCTTCAAAATAGTAAAAATTTTCAATTTTTTGAAGGAGGTAACATGATGAAAGTTTCAAGAGAAAATTGTCCAGTCAAGCCATTAATAGGCAAAATGAAACGAGAGAAAATTGTATTAAAACACAAATTACAGAGAAGAGAATCTGTTTGGTCTAATCCAAACAAATCATTGCTTATTGACTCTCTTTTAAGAGGATATATTGTACCACCAGTTTATACCATTTCTGAAGATGGTGTTCAATATGTTATTGATGGTGTACAGCGATTAAGCACATTAAAAGGATTTTATAATGATGAGTTCGCAATATCTAAAAAGGCAGAACCAGTTATAATTGATGGTATTGAATATAATATTGCAGGAATGAAATTTAGCAAACTCGATCAAGTTGTAAAAGATGAGTTAGATAGTTCTGCTATTACTGTGTATGAAATTACAGAGTATACAGATAAGGATGTCAGAGAAATGTTCCGAAGGCTCAATTCAGGAAAACCGTTGAATACTTCACAAAAGCTTACACCTGACATGTCGGACGAACTTAGCAATGCAATTTTTGATATTGTCTCTCTCCCATTCTTTGAAAAGAGATTAACATCTACGCAGTTGAAGAGTTCTGTTGATCAGAGCATAGTCCTTGAAACACTGATGCTCTGTTCCACTAATAAAGATAACGATTTTGCTTCATTTAGAGGAAAAGATAAAGAAAATTTCATTGAATTCTATAATGACAAAGTTGAGCCAGAGAAGATTGAAACTATCAAAACTGCAATCAACAAATTGGATGAGTCTCTTGAAGAAGATGTGAAAATTCCTAAGACAAGTATTTCTGTAGTATGTTTTGCAGCATACAGAATTTGCAAAGATAAAAAGAGCTTTGAGAAATTTGCTTTGAAAGTAAGTGAGTTCTTGACAACATACGATGATAATACTGAATACAAAAATAATCTTATGAATGGTACTAATTCTGCTGAATCGGTTAGATTTAGATTAGATTATTGGAGAAACATCATAAGAGAATTATAGTAAAAGATCTAAAAATCAAAAATAAGAGAGTCATTTCTGGCTCTCTTTTGTCATATACGAATGTTAATGATTTTGTTTAAATCAAGCAGAAAGGAGACATAATTTTGTTTAAAAAAGACAATTTATTTACTGAAGAAAATACTGAAAAATTATGGAATTTATCTCTTCAATATTACAATCAAAATATGCGTCAAGAATTAAATTCATTTTCTCACACATTATCGGATGAACATAACCTTTCGCATGGGATAAATAATCACCAGTTGGATTCAGATACTCAAACAAAAGAAGATATCCAACATCTCGAAAGATGTCGGAAACAGGTACATCTTTTTTACGAAGAGAACCCATGAGGTCATCTTTTGACATAATCATTTGGTAAACTAACTGTTTCTTTTCAGGAGTTGTAAAACCTAAAAAATCTATTGCGAGTTTATTTCCATAATAATGTGCATTAATTTCGCTATACATTTGCAAGGCATAATATAAACGATTTTTATAAAGATCTGTTATTTTATATTTTTTAGAAAACCAAATAAAGTCACGGACATGAGTAAGTTCATGAAATAATGTAACAATTGAATCAAACTCATTAAGATTATTAAATATTGCAACAACACATCCGTCTAAAGGTATTGTAAACCCATTTATATTATTTACGGATTCGTTTATGTGATATTTATCTGTTACAGTTTGTAGATTGTCTACGATATAGATATTATTAATATTAAAATCTTCTAGCCCACCAATAGTTTCTTGATAATAAGAAACTAATTGTTCTATTGTATAAGATTCATATCCCATATATTTTATCTCCATGATTTACAGACACGTTAAAATATAAATTATTTTTTGTCATTATTTCCGACAGCATCAAAATATTTTTTCAATTCATTTAATGAATCAATAGCATTACGCATTTGAGGATTTAAAAATAATTTCTTTAATCCTTGTAATGTATCACTGTCGATAGAATTATAAACTTGTGGCGGTATGCTATTAACAACATTATTGATAGTCTGTGGCGTTGGAATATTTGATTCTGTTATATAATCATTAAAATCTGAAAAATATTGTTTCAAATAATCATCTTCTATTTGTTTTTTATATTCTAACGCCTCATCTTCTATAGTTTCAATATTAATATAAGATAAAACTTCTCTTGTCAATTTAAGAAGATCTTCTTGAGAACTTTCCTGATAAACAGGCTCTGATTTTTTTGAAGGCTGCAAATATAGAGCGCAATCGGATTTAATAATTGCATTTTGGTTATATATTAAATAAGATTGTAAAGTGATGTATCCTTCATTATATTCAGTGATAAAAGTATGTTTTCTTCGTTGCTTATCTGGATAACTTGAAAAAGCTATCTGGTCAATATGATCTTCTATTGGAGTGTATGATTTAGGTTTAGCATTAAAGAAAAAACATTCGTCCCAATCTAATTTCCCTTGTTTTGTAAGATAAACTAAGGCTTCAACAAATGTTGGTGCTTTAATTGATCTTCCAACAACTTTATCTAATGGCACATTAAAATAATCAGCAATATCTACTATTTTATCAAGAGATGGAGAACTCTTTGTCCATCTACTTATAAGACCTGCTCCAAATCCTAATTCTGCTTCTAATTGAGATGGAGTAATATTATTTGATTTACAAATTTCTCGTATTGATTTTACTAATAATTCATTATCCATATAAGCACCCTTCTTTGATGTTTATTACAGTTTTTGAAAATAATGCATTTTTGTATTGACTTTAACTGTTATTTAGTATAGTATGAATATATCACATATTTGATGTTTTCGTCAAATACAAAAATCTTTACTCCACCGACCAAAGTTTAGTAAGGATTCAGGAACGTGTATATCACGTTTTCACATTACATATTATACACGTTCCTTTTGAAACATTCAATATATTTTTCAGAAGGAGGATATCATTATGAATGATGATACAACTTTAGCAGTTATCCAAGAGACTGAGATTCTTGGAAAGAAAATTAAAGTGTATAACAGTATTGAGTCACCACTTTTTCTTGCGAGTGATGTTGCTGAATGGATCGAACACTCGCAAACTTCTAAAATGGTAAAGTCCGTAGAAGATGATGAAAAGCTGATGGGAACATTATTCCTATCAGGTCAAAACAGGGATGCATGGTTTTTAACGGAAGATGGACTGTATGAAGTGTGTATGCAGTCCCGAAAACCTATAGCAAGACAGATGAAAAAGGAAATCAAAAAGTATCTCAAATCAATACGCCTTACAGGTGCAGCTATTCCAGAAGGCAGAGAACAGGAAATGGTAAACTATTATTTTTCTTCTCTCTCGTCAGATTTACAAGGACAGATCGTGAATGAACTTATCGAAAAGAATAAGCAACTTCAGGAATTTTATGATGATTTGATGAACACTGAAGGTCTTATGCAGATAAACACCGTGGCAAAAGAACTTGGTATTGGAGAATATACACTATTCGCTTATCTTAGAATGAAGAAAGTGTTCTTCTATGACAAGGATATGGTGAATGTACCATATGAATGTTTCCGTAGAGAAGGTAAATTTGCAGTAAAAGAAACACCTTGTCATGACGGTAAAATGAGATCCGTTACATATGCTACTAAGAATGGATTGGATTACATTAGAAAACTACTTCGCAAAGACGGTTATTATAATGCGGAGGTGGCTTAGATGGATTACATAAAACTCATCGCATTAAAAATTGATGACTTCTGTTCTTCTATCTATTTCGAGGATAACTACGCCAATAGTGATTTAGGAGTCGCCAAGAAAGATATAAAGCATTTAGAGGAACAAGGATGCGTTTGTTTCTTACTGAATGTTAAAAGCAACATTGAAACCAATACATACGACAATTAAAGAGAGAATATATAAATAGACGAGTCCGTAGCTGGTGATGAACTACGGACTCGTTGATTGTACTACTCTCCTACTCTCTTTATCAATCTCTCAAAGGATGTGAATTATGAAAAATTAAAAATGAAGAATCCTACTCTTTGTAGAACGAACTATCAACTTCAATTCCACACTGGTTTGCAGATAAATGAAAGTCTTTAGTCTTTTTGGAGAAGACACTATGTACCAGATAGTAGCCTAATCCTAGTCCGACAAGTTTCAGAATAAATGTAAGCACAAGTTCTACCATTTTTCACCTCCTTCCCGTGATATAGATAACGGTCGGGAATTTGGTGTGGAGAACCCACTAGATGTTTTTCTTCCAAGAGCGTTACACTCACTTTCCTCCTAAGAACTAGGAATGTGAAATTAATATGTGACATGATAGAAGTTACGCACAAGGCTGTAGTGCGCTCACAGCCATGCTTCTATACATGTCTTATTTTAGCACCTATTGGAATTTTTTGGTAGTCGGAACGTATGTTTATGTGGTTATCTTTTATTTCAATGAAGTATTGTAATGGTTCTGTAAATTTACTATCAACAAATATTTTTACAAAAATAAAACAAGCACAAAATCAACAACCATCAAACTCAAAGTAATAACAATGCCTATGTAGCATTTATTGAGCCAGTTAGAATGCTTATTTGTCTCTTCACAGTTACTAATAGCAATTTTTATGTAATCATCTGATATATTCCTGATTATATTGTTAAGAACTTCTTTTTCAGTGTAATCTCCAAGACAGCTCTTATTATTATCAATAAATGTTTTTGCTTTGTCTGGTTTTGGATATGAGAAATCATAATTTGTGAAACATAGAATGAAGTTTGCTATTGCTACGACAAAAGAAATCAGTGTAAATCCTAAAAATAAAAATACACACATATCAGATGTATGAATAGCATTATTATTGGCTTCGATATTTTTAAGTAATTGAAAAATAATCCAAATAATACCACCTATTTCAGCAGATAATATTGTAATAGTTGGTGTGAATTTGCTATTAAGTTGGTTGCGTTGTTTGATTCCGTCTTCATATAACTCTTTATAAAAATCATTTTCAAAAGAAAGGATCTTATCATATGTCTTCAAAGAAAAAACCTCCATTACCAAGCATGTCTATTATAGGTAAAAGACCAGAAATATATTGCTTGGATTTATTTGGTAAAACTCGTAAAAAGTGTGATAAATTTAATAATAGAGATAGGAAGAAAAGTTAGTTATCTCCGCTCTTCTTTTCTTTTATAGTATTGAGATTGAAAATTTCTTTACGCTTGCCCACTATGCTTGATTGTGGTAATGGTTTACGTGTTGATTCTTTATTGTTGTCTTTATCTTTGCTCTGTGTATTTTTCATTTGACGTTACCTCCTATTCTATTGGTAATTCTGACCATTGTTTATCATTATTCTGTATTTGATATATTGCGGTTGTATAATCACCATATTCAATTATTTTATCATAATCATTTTTATCAATTGAGGAATATACACTTTCATAGTAAATTTTATTATCGCTAAAGTCAATTAACGATTCATCATTTCCTAGTTCATCTGAATGAAATTTTATATATGCGAAATTACTATCTTCATTATATGTACAATAATATATTGAAACACTATTTGATAAATCATTTTCAATCATTTTCTTAGATTTTTCAACAATATTATTTGATGAATTTCCACATCCGCATAAAGACAAAACAATAATAAAAACATATATAATACTTGCAATTTTTTTGCTCATAATGATCTCACTCCTTTTTCATTTAATTATAACATTTTGCACCATAGTTTACAATAACGATGTATTCAAACAGCATCAAAAAAATAGTATGACATTCAAAACATGGATAAATGATTTAAGAGATGTGCAATCTGTTATAAATAATATTTCGAATACACGAGTAATAATTGATGGAGCTACTGGATTATTAAATACGAGTAGTTTAAAGGAAATGTCATCTGCCGTATCGGGATTATCAAAAGAACAAGCATTACTAGTCCTTTCTACCAAAAATCTAAATGCAGCACAACAGGAACAAGTATTATTAGCGGCAGGTATTATATCTTCTGAAAATAGTATTACCGCCTCTGCTATTTCTCAAGCTTTAGCAAAAACGCAGTTATCAGCTACTGAAAAAGAAGCTTTATTAACCAAATTAGGGTTAATTGATGCTACAACTGGTGAGGCAATTGCTAATGCTACATGTACTAAAGAAGAATTATTAAAAGCATTGGCAACAAAAGGCATTATCGGTGCTGATGCAGATGCTATTATTTCTTCGATTGGTTTGACTTCCGCAAATTCTGCACAAGCAATCTCGTTTGATTTATTAACAGCTTCTATATGGGCAAATATTAAAGCATTAGGCAAATGGTTAATTACTAATCCTGTTTGGTGGGCGATTCTCGGTGGTACAGCAATTTTTGGTTTAGTTAAAGCATATGACGCATTGACTGATTCCGTAGAAGAAGTAGAAGAAAGAACAGAGAATTTATTAGAATCTTACAACTCTGCTATTTCAGAAGCAAATTCTAATGCTAAAACAATAGAATCACTTGCTGATAGATATGAAACATTATCAAAAGGTGTTAATAATTTAGGCGAAAATGTGTCATTAACTTCTGACGAATATTCTGAATATAACGATATAGTTAATCAAATTGCAGATATGTTTCCTACTCTTATCACAGGATATACAGATGAAGGTAATGCTATTCTATCTTTAAAGGGAAATGTTGAAAAACTTAGAGATGCTTATAAAGAGGCTCAAACAGAAGCTTATAATTTACTAATTGTATCTGGTGAAGATTCTGATGGTAATGACATTATTTCTAATTATAAAAATCAAATAAATGGTAAAGAATCATCTTTATCAAAGACTTCTTCTTATATTAACGGAGAAGGTGGTGCAAAAGATGCAATAGATATTATTACTAGATTAACTGGTACATTAACACCAGATGAATTCAGAGACACTTATAACGAATTATATGAACAGTATAAAAACATTTGGAATAGTGATAAAATTCAAGACGCTTTAAAATCATCTGGCTTTGAAGAATTGTCACATGCTCCAAAATGGGGAGAACTTACAAGTGATGATTTAGCAAAGGTAAAAAGTACAGCACAAGCAACTATACAGACATATAAAGCAGAAATTGATTCCCAATTAAAAAATGTTGATACGCTTGCGAATGCATATTTAATGACTAATGAAGATTATTCTAAACTTAATGAGCAGTCGCAAACAGCAGCTTCTTTAATTGTAAATAGTATTACAGAAGATATTGCAAATGGATTTAAAACAAAAGAAGATGTTGGTGCTTATGTTGCAAATATAGCATCTAAGATTAGAGATAATCCAGATTTAAATAAATCTTTAGTTGATTTGTTTACGGAAGATTTTTCTTCTATGTCTGTAGATGAAGTAAAAAGTAAGTTAGATGGATATATAAATACTATCGCAAAAGTTCTAAATGAAGATCCTGTTGAGTTAAAAATTAGACTTGGTTTTGATGATTATGATGATGTAGAACCATTAAAAACTAAAGTACAAGGTTTTCTAAAAGATGAGTTCGATGATAAAGTCGGAGAATTGTCTTTAGATGATTTACAAGTTGCAAGTAAACTTGAAATCCCAGAAGGTACTCTTCTATCTTGGGACGAATTAAAACAGAAAATCGAAGAAACGAAAAATGCAGCATCAGAAGAAACACCGATTTCTTCCACTGATATCCTCGCACAAGTTCAAGCTCTTTCAACAGGTTTAGATCAACTCGATAAAATTTATGCTGATGTTTATAATAAAGAAGATTTCGACTGGTCATCTATCCTTAATAATGATGGATTTAAAGAAGCATTTGGTAACATGACAAATGTTACTGAAGATTATAAAAATGCTTATGATGACTTTATTAAGACTATTAGCAACAATCCATCTGATCTATCTGCTTGTCAGTCTGCTTTTGATAATCTTGCTACAGCATATATTTATAATTCTGATGCATTGAAAAATGTGACAGAAGAAACAAAAGCGTCTACTATTGCTATGCTTAGTCAAATGGGAGTTGTAAATGCTGCTGAAGTTGTAAATTATAGACTTGGTGCAAGTGAATCATATGCGGCAGATACAGGAAAAGACTTGGAAAGTGCAACTTTATCAGAAATAACAGCATTTGCAAAAGAAGCTGATATGTCTGATATTACAAAAGCATCATTGGCTGCTTATGTTATAGAAAAAATCCATGCTGCAAGTATTACAATCACTACATCTGCTGATATAAATAATTTAACAGCACTATGTTCACAACTTGGAGTAGCTGGAACAGCACTTGCACAATTTGCAAGATTAAAAGCTATTGCAATGGATACGAGTGGAAAATATACAGATGGGTATAAAGAATATGCTACTACTGCGGCAGACCAGATTTTACAGAACGCAGTGAATGCAGCGCAGACAAAATATACACCTCAATTTGGTGGTGGCTCTGCTACAAGTAAAGCGGTCAATGATGCTGCAAAATCAGCTAAAAAAGCTTCAGATACAGCAAAAGAAACCGCACAAACTCTTGATTGGATTGAAACGAAATTAAAATTAGCTTCTAAGGAAACAGAAAAGCTTAGTAAATCTTTCGACAAAGCGTTTGGTATGAATCAGATAAGAGAAAGATACCAGGCTTATATTTCTCAGATAGAATCCGAGATCCAGGACAATACAACCGCCGCACAGGTATATCAAGAGAGGTTAAATCAGATTGGTTTATCCTATGAATGGATTGCAAAGATTCAGTCAGGTGCATTTTCTATTGACAGTATTACAGACGAAAATCTCAAAACTCAGATATCCGAATATCAGACATATTCAGATAAGTTAAATAGCTGTTACGACACTATTGAGAGTCTTGAAGAAGAACGTTTGCAAGCTTCTGTTAATTATGCAGAAAAATTAATTGACTCCCATGAAAAAGAAATAGATTCGATTAATAAACTGATTGATCGTAGAAAAGCATTAGTTTCCTTAAAGGAAACATTCGGTTTATCTGCTTCCAAATCTGATTTGAAATATCAGCAGGATCAGTATGAACAGGAAATTGATGCGCTTGAAAGACAGAATAAAGAAATATACGATCTCATGTGGACTACCACTTATGGTGACGAAGCATGGCAAAAGTATAACGACCAGATGATTGAGAATACTTCCAGTATTCAAGATCTCACACAGTCTCTTGCTGATTTAGCATCTGAAATGGCTAATCTTCCGATTGACAAGTATGAAAAAGCTTTAGATAAGATTTCTGCAAAGAATGATTTACTTGATGCAAAACTTGAGAATGCTACGAGTGATAAAGCTAAGAGTAAAATTATTGGTAGACAGTTGAAGCTTACTAGAAAGAAAGATAACAGTGCTCAGTCTGCGGCTAAAACGACACAAAGTAATTTGAATCAGTCGGTTAAGGATTTAAGAACTGCAACGAAAAAGGATAATAATATATCAGTTTACAACGTTGACGCTTTGGGTCCCAATGTGAAAGCAAGAACTGCGGTAAATGACTACTATAAAAAAGTACAGAATTATACAAAGGCGAAGAAGCAAATTCCAGCTTCTTTAATTTCTAAAATTTCTGGTGACGGATACTCTACATTATCAAAAGCATGTGCTAATTACAATGCTGCTTTAGTTGCCAACGACACAGCACAAGAAACGGCTGCTTTAAGTAGAGAGACTATCAGACAGGAACTTGCTGATTTAGCGGAACAGAGAGCGAGTCTTGCAAAGACAACTGCTGATTCCAAAGTTGAGAAATATGATTCTAAAGACGAACTGTATGATGCTAAACTCGACAATGCTACTTCTACTTCTTCTAAGAATAAACTGATTGACAGAAAGATTTCTAATATTAACAATCGTCAGAGTGCATATAATACTGCGGTTAAAACTGATAATAAGAATATCAAATCAGCACAGAAAAATATCAGCAAAATCAAGTCTACGAAAAAGAATAAGAAGATTCTTGCTTCTATCAAGAAAGCTGCTAAAGCTGGGAAACGTATTTCCCAATCTTTGTTAAACAAAGCCGCAAAACTGAATGATGGTGGAAAACTATATGATGCATGTATTCAGTATAACGCTTATTTAGATGCGAAAGAAGCCGACAAAGTTACTGCTGATTTATACAAAGAAACAGCAAAACAAGATAAGGCTACTCTTGCAAAAGAAAAGTTTGATAATATTGCGTCCAAGTATGATAATAAAATTTCTAGCAATGAGCAGAAAAAGACAAAGATCAATAATAGAATTTCTCTCGTAGAGGAATTTGGTGAACAGGCAAATGTATCTGATTATAAGTCACTTATCTCTGCTGAAAATGGCGAATATCAAAAACTCATTAAAAAGCGTGAAGAACTTCAGAGAAATTTAGAAGAGTCTGTTGTAAATGGTTCTATCAAAAAAGGCAGCGATGAATGGTATGAAATGGTTTCTGCAATCAACGAAGTAACCAATGCTATAGACGAATCAATTCAATCAATTAAACAATACCAGAATGCCCTTCGTCAGTTAAAATGGGATACTTTTGATAAATCTCTTGAAACTGTAAAACGTATTAACAGTGAAGCTGATTACTATATTGATCTTTTGAGTCATAAAGATATGACTGATAAAGACACTGGTAATTTCACTGAATATGGTATTGCTACCATTGGATTGCACAAGACGAATTATGACAATTACATTGCGCAGGCAGAAGCATATCAGTCTGAATATGATAAAATTATGAAACAGATTGAGAAAGGCGAATTATCTGCATCCGATGAAAATGTTATTCAACGTCTGCGTGATTTACAGGATGCTCATAGAGAAGCGAAAAAATCTGCCGAGGATGAGTTAGAGTCTATTAATGATCTTGTAAAACAGGGTTATGAAGCACAAACAGATGCGCTGAGTAAACTGATAGAAAAATACAAGAAATTAAAAGATTCCGAACTTGAAGCCTATAGATATCAGAAAGAAATTGCCGAAAAGACAAAACAGATTGCTTCTTTACAGAAACAGTTAACAGCTTATACTGGCAACAATTCTGAAGAATCCCGTGCAACAATTCAAAAGTTAAAAGTTGAATTAGAGAATGCCAAATCAGATTTAAAAGATACGCAATATGAAAAATTTATTTCTGACACTGAGGACATGCTTGACGATCTGATGAGTGATTATCAGGAATTCATTGATGAAAAAATCAATGATACAAATACAATTCTCGATAGTATCAAAGAACTTCTTGGTGGCAATGATGGTATTATTGCAACACTAAAATCCTTAGATTCAAGTCTGACAAATACTACAAAAGATCAGATTGATTCTAGTACTACCAATGGTGGTGACGGAGGACAAGGCGCAAAGGATTATGTAAATAATACTGTTACTAATGATCGGAATACTATCAATTCATCTCATAAAACTGGACTTTTACGACCAACAGCAGTTGGTACTATAACTCTTGATAATTCCTTGGAGTCAAAAAAGAAAAATACAACTTCTATTGATGATAAGTTAAAAAATGAAAAGAAAGCAGTTAAAGATGCCATTAATTCTGGTAAATCTCGCAGTAAGAAATTAACTGATAAAGAGAACAAAGAACATGCTGACTTATGGAAGTATATTGTAAAGAATTATGGTAGAACTCCTACTAATAAAATGTACAAGAAGTTAGGTGGCATACTAGGCGTAAAAACAGATGACACGGTTACATCGAAACAAAAAACTGCTATTCTTAATAGGATGAAATTTAATGGCTATAAAAAAGGTTCTGAACACATAGACAAGAGTCAATTAGCATGGACGCAAGAAAATAAACGAGAACTGATTTATCGTGCTGCTGACGGCGCACTTTTAACAGAACTCAATCCTGGCGATAAAGTGTTCACAAATGAGATGACTGAGAATCTTTGGGAACTTGCAAAGACGAATCCTTCTCTTCTTTACTCTAGTACTAACTTTGTACCAAAATTACCTGATATTGCAAAATCTGCTGGCACTTCTACGATTGTTGAGGTTGGAGATATCGTGATGAACGGTGTTAATGATCCTGAAACATTCGGTAGACAGTTGCGAGAAGAAATTTGCAAGAACGGAAAAACAACACAATGTATTACTGAAGCTGTATCTGCCAAGCAACTTAAGAAAAATAGTATAGGTAATGCAAGGTTATATAAGTAACCACTTTATCCCATGTAGGTATCATAGCCTATGTGGGATTTTTATATGTAAAAAAAATCGAAAGGAGAATAAGCAAATGCCAAAAATAGTTTTTAATGAGAATTTTGGTGTAGATGAAATTACTATCTTACTAGAAAGACGTGACTTTCATAAATACGGAAAACTTATAGATACAACTGACATTGAATATAAAGATACATTAAATGCACCAGAGTTATCATTTACTGTATATAAGACAGAAAATGAATTATGGGATAAAATTAACAATTATAATCTGGTATATATTCCTGAGTATAATGAACATTTTTCTATTACTGTAAATACTACAGAAGAAAATACAACTCAAAAATCTGTTACATGTACATATCTTCCTGTAAATGAATTGCAGAATGTAAAACTTAGAAATATTGAAATTAATACAGAAGATGATATTGCGAGAGATGATTATGATGAGAACTACCCAACTATTTTTTATCGTGATTTATCTGCTTTTTCAGAAGGAAGTGAAATGTATAAGAAATTATATAACTCTTCTCTTCTACATCGTATTTTAGACAAAGCATCGAATTATAAAATTGGTCATGTTGATACTTCTTTGAAAAATATAAAATCATGGTTTCAGTACTCTATTAATGACAGCAATGTATATGACGAATTAACTGGCGAAATCTCAGATGATTACCAATGTTTATTCACTTTCGATTCAACGACAAGAACTATAAATGCATATGATCTTTGTAATACATGCAAAGATTGTGGGTATCGTGGAGATTTTCATGATAAATGTCCTGAATGTGGAAGTACAAATATTGGTGGTGCTTATGGCGAAGATACAACAATTTATATTTCAAAAGAGAATCTTTCTACTTCTGCTTCTATTGAAAGTAGTGATGATAGTTTAAAGAATTGTTTTTATATTGTTGGTGGAGACGATTTAATGTCTTCTGCTGTTGCTATCGCAAATCCAAGTGGTACAAATTATATTATCAATTTTTCTGATGAAATGTATGAGAATATGCCGAGTGATTTAGTCGAGAAAATCAAAGCATATAATGCAAACTATCAAGAATGTATAAATAGCAGAGCATTTAACTTTTCTTCGAATGAAGTTAACCAATATAATCAGATTGTCAAATATGTAAATGAACATTATCCAAAAATAGATGATGACGGCAATAAAGTTGATAGATATAATACTATCTCATCTCCTATTGTTGGATATAAAAATATTGCTTCGCTATGTTTTGACTGCATTGATATTGGATTAATTTTGCAGACTTCTATGGGTAAAACAATAGAAATGGATAATTTGACAATCCAAGAGACAATGAATTTATTGACATCTTCTAATTTATCGCCTGTTGCAGTTAAATCAGATTTATCAATGGTTGCAACAAGCGTCGTGTCGAATACCGTGTTAGGTGCTTGCAAAGCATTAATTAATACTGCATTATACAAAGTTGAAATTGTAGATGCCTCTTATTCTAAAGATAAACATGTTTGGAAAGGAAAATTTAAACTTACAAGCATTGAAGATAAGACGATTACTCTTATTGGAAGCGAAGTATCTATTGCAGTAAATAATGATATGGAAAAATATCTTAAGCAAAATATTCAAAGATGCTTAAATAAACTTGATACAAATTATAAAGATCTAAAATCTTTAGAAACATCTGATTCTGATTTTCAATCTGAATTGGCTTATTACAGTTTCGATTATCTGAGTAGTTTAAAAGATTCTTTTGGAGATGTCTTGGGAATTATTTTAGAGTCTGAACAGGATGAGTTAAAAAATAAATATCAGACTTGGTATAGTAATCGAGTTGGGTGGCTTGAATCAGAAATGAATAAAAGACAGTTACAAATTGATGCTGTCCATAGATTATATAACTATGATAATAAATCTGGCACTGTATATGATATTCAAAATTCTCTGCAAGATGAATTAAACTTAGAAACATATCTTGGGAAGGATATGTGGACAAAATTTTGTGCGTTTCGTATGGAAGATACATATCAAAATGATAATTATATTTCTGATGGATTGGATAATGGCGAATTAGTAACTCGTGCAACAGAACTTATTGATACTGCAAAAAAAGAATTGTATAAAGCAAGTCATGTACAATATACTGTTTCTTCTACTATTAATAATCTTCTTGCGTTAAAAGAATTTCAACCTATCGTAAATAAATTTGAAACAGGAAATTGGATTCATGTATGTGTGGATGAAAAAATATATTATTTGAGATTATTATCTTATAAGATTTTCTATTCTGATATTTCAAAGATTGAAGTTGAATTTTCGACTGTTGAGAGAACATGGTCTGGTTCATCTGATGTTAAAAGCGTAATTGAATCGGCACAAGCTATTGCTTCTTCATTTTCATACACGACTCAAAAAGTAAAAAATAATACAGGTGCATCAAAATATGTTCAGGATTGGGTACAAAAAGGAATGAATGCAACTGTAACGAAAATCGTGAATAACGCTGACAATCAAAATGTTGTATATGATTCTAGTGGTATTTTGTGTAGAGCCTATGATGATTTAACAGAGACTTATGATTTATGCCAGTCTCGATGGATTAATAGCGGTCTATATATCACAGATGATGGATGGCAGACTGTAAAAGCTGCTATTGGTAAGTATATTTATGTTAATCCTGAAACTGGTAATGAAGTAACGACTATGGGTGTTATTGGAGATACTATTGTTGGTAAATTAATTGTCGGAAAGAATCTTGGAATTTACAATATAAATAATTCTATGACTTTTGATATGAATGGATTAAAAATTACAAATGGAATAAACACGTTTACTGTCAATCCAAACAATATATCAAAGTTGTTGAAAATTTCTAAATCCGATACAGATATTTTTTATGTAGATGATAATGGAAATTTGAATTTAACTGGGAATGTTAATGGTTGTAGCTTTGATGGTGGAAAAATAAATATAGGCGATGGTAATTTCGTTGTTAACTCTGATGGTTCTGTTATTTCTAAAGCTTCTTTAAGTTTTGGGGATGGGGCTTTAACATATGATCCTACTAACGGAATGTCTGTAAATGGAGATATAACTTCAAAGGGGTTCAAAGCGAAAAATAATGGTAATGTATATATGGCTTCTCCATATATTTCTTCTGCTATTTACATGAAGGGACTTGGATGGTCTGAACAAACAAGTGATTATACTGAAATAATTGGATCAAATCTTATACATGGTACATTTTACCCTAAAATGATTGGGACTTGGTATTCTGAAAAAAATTACGGAAGAGGATTTTATTGTGATGGTGGAGATGCTTATATAAGCAGTCTAACGCAATCAGGATTAATTATCAACCCTATGAATGGATCGTTGAAAAAGACAATTATTAATGGAGATGGAATTTCTACAGAAGGGAACATAGCTTGTTCTGGAACAATACAAGGTAACTCTTCAACAGCAACAAAATTAAAAACTGCACGAACAATTAAAATTGGCGATGCAAGTAAAACATTTGATGGTAGTGCTAATGTTACATGGAGTTTGTCTGCTATTGGTGCTGCTTCTACTTCTGAGTTTGCGTCTGCGGTCAGTCATATTAATAGTCTATCAGAACGAGTGAGTGATTTAGAGACAAAAGTAAATAATTTGACAAAATAACGGAGGAAATACGAAATGAAATTAAAAGGAATTGACATATTAAATATAAGCGAAGTACTTTCATTTCTTGCAACGAAAGAAATGAGTTTGAATACTGCTGTTACGATTGTTAATAATATAAAAATTTTATCTGTACCAAAACAAGTATTAGATGAAAAAAGAAACAAATTAATATCCGAATATGCATTAAAAGAAAACGGCGAAATAGTTACGAATGATGATGGTTCGGTAAAAGAAATTACAAATAAAAAAGAATTCAATAAAAAAATGAACGCTTTGTTTTTAGAAGAAGTTGATATTGATGAAATAAAACCTGTGTCAATGAAGTCATTGTCAAATATTACTATCTCGCCTCAGATGCTTGCAGTCTTAATGAGTTTCAATTTAATTACAGAGGAATAAAACATGAAAGGATGTACAGACTTTGAATATGCTGGTGAAATGTTATCTGATTATGGTATGATGCTCTGTTCTTTTGATAGTGGAGGCGGTATAGAAACTGTCTCTTCTGGAGCAGATGTTACCTTTAATCAGATAAAGCCTATCGGCAGCAATCGCTTTAATTTATATTCTTCCACTTACGATACAGCTTTATCAGCTACTTTTCAGATTTGTAAGAATCCATGTCGATTAAAAAATCAAGAAGAAATGAGACTTTCATGCGAGGAAGTTTCAGCTATACAACGATGGTTGTGTCGTAAAGATGGGTACAAACGCTTTAAATTAGACAAGGAAGGCTATGAACATGTATATTGGAACGGAACATTCAGTTCAAAACAAATCGTTTTAAATGACCAAATATTAGGCTTAGAACTAACATTATATACGGATGCACCATTTGCTTTTATGGATGAAGTATCTGCTGAGTATGAATGCTCGGCAGATACTTCTTTTAATTTGTGGGATAACTCAGATGAGACTACAGACTTGAACAATTCTCTTAGACCAGATATGGAAATTACTATTTTATCTGAAGGAAATTTTAAGTTGACAAATTCTATGGATACAAAATCTTTTATGCTAAGAAATTGCAAATCTGGCGAGGTAATAACAATTGATGGGAAAAATCAACTTATTACTTCTTCTCTCTCGTCTCATAATTTAGCAAATGACTTCAACTATTTCTTCCCACGAATTATCAACAATTATAATGAGCGTTGTAATACTTTCACGCCGAATTTGAATTGCAAAATAAAAATAACCTACTCTCCTATTCGGAAAGTTGGAATTTAGGAAGGAGATGTATACAATAAATGAGTTTAGTTTTTAATCAAAAAATCACATTGGACTTGACAATATCAAGAGTGCAGAATGTGCATTGTAGTCAAGATGATGCAGATTCAAGAAATATTCTTATTACTTTGTCTGATAATGGGAAACCATATAGTATTCCTTCAGAAGTAAGAATATTTCTAAAAATTTCAAAACCAGACAATACATATGTATATATAGATGAAGACGATGCTGATCATTTGTTTAGGAATGATGATGGTACAATATCCATTATATTGTCAGAACAAGCAACATGTGTACCAGGTATTTGTGAAGCAGAATTACAGTTCATAACTCCAAAAGAAACTATATCTACAAGAAAGTTTAATATTATTGTTAAAAAATCAGTAATAAATGATGAAGAAATAGAATCTGTCATCGAATCTAATATTATTCAAAAAATGATTCGACATTTGATTGATTTTATGAATCCACATAAAGTAAATAAAGAACAAGTTGGACTCGGCAATGTGCCAAATGTTACAACAAACGATCAGACACCAACATATGAAGAAGCCGAGGAATTTGAAAATATCTCTAGTGGAGAAAAATTGTCTATTGCGTTTGGAAAAATTCAAAAAGCCATCTCTTCATTACTTGGACACATTAATAATTTCGATAACCCACATAAAACAACAAAAAGTCAGATTCAATTAGGGAATGTTGATAATACTTCTGATGTTGATAAACCTGTTTCCACAGCACAACAGAAAGCAATTGATGGTGCTTATGCCAATTCAAATAAATATACAGATCAAAAAATAGCAGATTTAATCAATGGTGCTCCCGAAACAATGGATACATTGAAAGAAATTGCAGATGCCATCGAAAAAAACAAATCTGTTGTAGAAGCATTAGATAAATCTATAGGAACAAAAGCAAATCAAAATGAATTAGATACTCATACAGGAAATGACACTATTCACATTACATCCGATGAAAGAACTAAATGGAATGACGCAAATAACAAAAAACATTCTCATAATAATAAATCTGTTTTAGATGGTATTACTTCGGAATTGGTTCAAAAATGGTCTAATGGAAGTTCTTTAACTGGGATCAAAGGAGACGCTGAGAAAAATTACAGAACAGGAAATGTTAACCTCACACCGGAAAACATCGGTGCTGCCACATCAGCTGATTTAACAGCGCACAAAAAAATAGAGGCAATAACAAGCATTGGCAACACTCATCCGCTTGGACATGTTATGGTATATGATGAAAAAGAAGAAGCGACTGGTACAAATCAATGTGCTGTCCCAAGTTTAGATCTTTTCCAGAGGGAAATAAATTCATTAAACAGCAGTTTAGCAAACCACTTACCATTATCCGGCGGAACAATGACTGGCACTATTATTGGACAACATAAGTTACCAGGTAGTACGGCTTCAGATTCCAATGGAATGGTTCTCGGTGTTCAGACAACAGGCAATACAGGAATTTTTAATGGTAACGGAGATGGAAATGGGGCTGACGTTGCAAATCTAATCATCAAATCATGGTACGGAGTTGGATTTGTAGACGGTTGTTCTGGTCAAGGAATGACTGTCGGAATAGATTGCAGGAGTGGAAACATTACATGCAATTCTATAACAATAAGAAATGTCGGAAGTGTGACAGATTTATTAAATTCCAAGTTATCAACGTCTGCATCCTGTAATAAAAACTGGAATTGGAGTGGTAAAAATGAAACCCCAGCCTGGATATGGGGTGGTAGCGATGGAACTAATATGTATGTCTATAATCCGACATATATCCTGGTTCAGGGAATAAGAAATAGAGTAACAAATAGAGCAATGACTATAACGGATGATAACCATGTTAGAACATATGAATCTAATGGTGTTGGAATGAACGGAGCTATCAGCCTTGGTTCTGGAAATTATAGATTTTCACAATTATACGTTACATCAAGTTCGATATCAACTTCTGATAAAAATTATAAAGATGATATTAAATCACTTACAAATAAGCATTTACAGTTTTTTATGAAATTACAGCCAGTATCATTTTTATTTAAAGAGGGTACATCTGGCAGAACACATATCGGTTTTATAGCACAGGATGTAGAGCAGGCAATGTCAGAATGTGGCTTAACAGATCTCGATTTTGCTGGATTCTGCAAAGATCAAAAAATTGACAGTAAATTGGTTGATGGTGAAGAAGTCAACGAACCTATCTTAGATGAAAACGGTAATCCAGAGTATATTTATTCATTAAGGTATGAAGAATTTATCGCATTGAACACATATGTGATTCAGGAGTTGTGGAAACGTGTTGATGCAGTAGAAAAAGAAAACATAGAGACGAAAAATCAGATCAAATCAATGCAGCAGGATATTGCAGAATTGAAAAAAATAAGAGCCTAAGAGCCGATTACATGACCATGTGTTGTGTAGCATTGAATAATTTAAGGGAACTACGTTTATTTGTAGTTCCCTATTTTTTACGATTTTTATAATATTTTTCATACCAACGTTCCTTACGAATATATCCGCAATCAATTTTAGGATCAATTTTTTCTTGAAAACTACATTTTGATTTTGATATGCACTCCTCTTCTGCTGGTAAAAAATATGGACATTTGTTTATATCTTTATCAAGAAAACATTTCATTTTAGGACTCCTTATAAAAAGAAATGAGGTTTACACATATTTTGTATATACCTCATTTCACAATTATATGTCATACAAAGGATTTCTAATTTGGTGTAAAAATGGTGTAAATGAAATCCAAAACATTAAATTTTGTTTGAAAAATAAGCGTTTTTTGTTTTTGCATGGTCTACCGCGGTGGTGTACCCCTTCATGAACGCTTTGTTCACTCTGTTTGTGATAATAACATGATACAGTGGTGAAGTCAAGGAAAATCCATGTTTCACTTTACCCTCCCTCTAAAAGGATGTATACTGATACAAAATTCACAGGACACATTTTCCTATGAATCCAAAAATTTCTGGCAGAAATGGAGAACCCGATGAATACAACAATAAATAAAAACCAGACATGGTGTTCCATGTGTGGAAATGCAGTTTCAATCGCAGAACACCGCCCTGAGAGCTATGCAAAAGATATCACACTCCGCTATCCGGTCTATGCGCCGTTTGATGGAACTGCTTTAAGATTTACCTTTGATAATTACTGCGGCAGTGAACCTGTTTCCATCACGAAAGCAACTGTCTCCATCGCAGACTGTGATTTTAATTGCGATGACATTACAAGAAAAATAAATCTTTCCTGTCCCATGCAGGAATCTGCAACAGCACAGATTACTTTTTCCGGAAATTCTTCCGTGACGATCGCCGCACACGAGCGCATCATAAGTGATGACATTTTCTTTCAGGTTCAGGCAGGCCAGACTCTCTGTGTCAACCTTTATTTTGCGGATTTTACCCTGATGCAGTCAGCAGTTCTGATCACAGGCCCTCTCTCAAAAGGATTTTTTTCACTGGGAGATCAGACTTCTGCCGGCAGGCTTCCCCTTGATACAAGCAAAACGACAAACTGGTTTTATTTTCTGAGTAACATTGATATTTTGACATCTCCGGACAATCATGCCGTGATCTGCTATGGCGACTCCATCACCGCGCAGGCATGGCCGGACGAACTGATGCTCCGGCTGTTACGGGAAGGGAAAAAACATACTTCCGTTATACGCCGTGCTGCGAGCGGTACCAGAATTCTCCGCCAGTATGACTGTATTACCTATGATTCGTACGGTTTAAAGGGAAGTAACCGTTTTTCACATGAAATACCAACTTCCGGCGCAGACACCATCATTATCCAGCAGGGGATCAATGACATCATTCACCCGGTCGGATGCGACATCAATCCATTCCGCCCCATGAGTGATCTTCCAACTGCAGAAGAACTCATAGATGGTCTCAAATGGTACGTTGATCAGGCACATGCCCTGGGATTATCTGTTTATATCGGGACACTGCTTCCAATCGAAGGCTGGCGCACCTATGCACCTTTCCGTGAAGAGTTAAAAAATCAGGTGAATGAATGGATCCGCCTGACGGACGGTTTTGAGGGATGTATCGACTTCGACCTCGCAGTACAGGATCCTGATCATCCTGCAGCATTCAAAGCCGGCTATGACAGTGGCGATCATCTGCATCCGAGTAGTGCCGGTTACAAAGCCATGGCAGATGCTGTACCTAAATCCTTTCTCTATTAAAAGACGGTCTGCCCTGAGGACTTTTTGATCACAGGACGTAGTTTCCTATGAAGATTCAGGGGGCAAAAAAATCGCACCAAAGCGGATTTTCATCCCGTCCTGGTGCGATTTTTACAGCATTATATATGCCCGTCGGTCTCTCATTTGTACCTCTTAACTCTATGCTTCCTCTAAATGTTTTCTTACTCTCTGGATCAGCATCTCCAACGCAACTGCATTTTCCCCGCCTTCCGGGATAATGATGTCTGCACGCCGTTTGCTCGGCTCCACAAACTGCTCATGCATCGGTTTTACCGTCGTTAAATACTGATTTATGACACTGTCTAACGAACGTCCACGATCTTTTACGTCTCTTACGATTCTGCGCAGAATACGGACATCCGCATCGGTGTCTACAAACACACGGATATCCATCAGTTCACAGAGACTCGGCTCTGCAAAGATCAAAATACCCTCTAATACAATGACCGGTGCAGGTTCCACTAGGATCGTCTTATCGGAACGATTGTGGATCGTATAATCATAGACCGGCATCTGAATCGCCTTTCCTTTTTTCAGCTCTTTGATATGTTCACATAAAAGTTCTGTATCAAACGCATCCGGGTGATCATAATTTAACTTTGAGCGATCCTCATAGTTCATCTCGTCATGGCGTTTGTAATAATTATCATGGCGAAGAATACTGACTTCATCACGTCCGAAGCTGTCAACCACTTTATCTGCCAACGTCGTCTTTCCGCTTCCTGTTCCCCCTGCAATTCCAATTAAAATTGTATTTTTTGCTTCTGCCATAATACCGTATCCTTTCATATCCTGATACAGGAAAAAACCTGTTATAGAACGCAATTTCCTGCGAACGAAAAAAGCAAGCGGAACTTTTCAGGAACCACTTGCTCTCTCATCCATCCGGCATTCCGGAATCCATAAGCCAATAGTCGGACTCGAACCGACGACCTACGCATTACGAATGCGTTGCTCTACCAACTGAGCCATATTGGCAATCTGAGGTGTGTTGTCTTTCGACTCACGCCACACTTATTCATTATATATAATTTATATAAAAAAAGCAAGACCTTTTTTATATTTTTTTAAAGCTTATTTTCTATTGACTTTTCCTATAAAATGCATAAAATAGTCTTGTTTACTTATTGTAAACAAAACATATATTTTTACAGTTACCAAAAAATTGCAGAATGGAGATTAGTCTGAAAAATAACATTTTTCACACGCAAGAATGGAGGTTCGCATGGATATCGGAAAGCGTATGAAAGAGCTTCGTATCCAGTACGGTCTGACACAGCAGGAACTTGCTGACCGCTCTGAACTGACCAAGGGATTTATTTCCCAGCTGGAACGCAACCAGAACTCTCCGTCCATCGGCACACTGCTTGACATCATACAATGTCTCGGCACAACTCCTGCCGAATTTTTTACGGACGAAGAACCGGAACAGATCGTATTTGAAAAAGATGATTATTTTGAAAAAATCAGCGAAGATGGAAATAAAATGATCGAATGGATCATACCAAATGCCCAGAAGAACAGCATGGAGCCGGTGCGCCTTACTTTAAAACCCGGTGGTTCCTCCGACACGCATCTGCCACATGCAGGCGAAGAATTCGGCTATGTATTAAAAGGAACCGTGCGTGTTTTTTACGGTGGAAAAACTTATACTGTCCGGGCAGGCGAATCTTTCTATTTCCAGGCGGGGAAAAAACATCGACTGGAAAATAACGGCAACCGTGATGCCATCCTGATCTGGGTTTCCACGCCTCCAAGTTTTTAATCTGTATTTTACATACCACTTAGAAAGGGATAACGTTTTTTACTATATAAAAATAAGAAGCGTTTTGAACACAAATGAGCAAAAAATTAATCAATCTGACAGGTATTTCAAAATCCTACGGCGATCACGTCGTATTAGATGACTTAAATTTATATATCCGCGAAAATGAATTTATCACACTCCTCGGCCCTTCCGGCTGTGGAAAGACAACCACCCTCCGCATCATCGGCGGTTTTGAGGCTCCGGATGCAGGAAGCGTTGTCTTTGACGGCAAAGATATCACGTCCCTGCCGCCAAACGAGCGTAACTTAAATACTGTTTTCCAGAAATATGCCCTTTTCCCGCATATGTCAATCGCGGAAAATATCGCATTTGGTCTGCGGATCAAGAAAAAAAGCAAAGAATATATCAATGATAAAATCCGTTATGCGCTGAAATTAGTGAATCTGGAAGGTTTTGAGAACCGCTCTATTGATTCTTTGAGCGGCGGCCAGCAGCAGCGTATCGCGATCGCGCGCGCCATTGTAAATGAACCGAAAGTTCTCCTTTTAGACGAACCGCTCGGTGCCCTCGACTTAAAGCTCCGCCAGGACATGCAGTACGAGCTGATCCGCCTGAAAAATGAGCTTGGCATCACGTTCGTATTCGTTACCCATGATCAGGAAGAAGCACTTACCATATCCGATACGATCGTTGTCATGAACCAGGGGTACATCCAGCAGATCGGTACACCTGAGATGATCTACAATGAGCCTGTCAATGCATTTGTTGCCGACTTTATCGGTGACAGCAACATCATAAACGGAACCATGATCCAGGATAAAGTTGTGGAGATCTTAGGTGTGAAGATCCCATGTGTCGACGAGGGATTTGGCTGTAATACGCCGGTCGATGTTGTAATCCGTCCGGAGGATGTCGAGATCACAGAGCCTGGTGCCGGTTTTATGGATGGTGACATCGTATCCATCATCTTTAAGGGTGTACACTATGAGATCAGCATTATGGCAAACGGCTATGAATGGCTGGTTCACACCACAAAAATGTATCCGGTGGGCACGCATGTCGGCATCAACGTGATCCCGTTTAACATCCAGATCATGAACAAACCGGAATCTGAGGATGAGGAGGCCGTGGAGATCGATGCGTAAATTAGGCAGACAGCTTTTAGCAGGACCTTATCTGGTATGGATAATCGGATTTATCCTGCTGCCGATCGTTATTATCTTATATTATGCGTTTACAAATACTTCGGGTGCTTTTACCTGGGACAATATCGCAGCGATTGCAGACCCGGTACATGTAAAATCCATTCTGCTTTCCTTAAAGCTCGGATTTTTCTGTACAGTAGTCTGTCTGCTGCTTGCCTATCCGCTTGCGATGATCTTAAACAGTTTTCATTTTAAGCATCAGAGTTTTGTCGTATTTTTATTTGTACTTCCGATGTGGATGAATTTTATGCTGCGTATCCTTGCCTGGCGGCTTTTACTCTCCAACAACGGTATCGTAAACGCACTGTTTGGTCTCTTTGGCTTTGGCCCGGTGAAAATGTTAAATACACCGACCGCCGTTGTATTCGGCATGGTATATGACTTTCTGCCATTTATGATCCTGCCGATCTATAACTCCATAGCGCGCATCAAACCGGACGTTATCGAAGCTGCAAAAGACCTGGGTGCAAATTCAAGGATCGTACTGATCCGCATTATCTTTCCGCTGACACTCTCCGGCGTGATCAGCGGAATCGTCATGGTTTTCGTTCCGGCTCTTACCTCTTTCGTGATCTCCGATCTGCTCGGCGGTGGTAAAGTGCTTTTGATCGGAAATGTCATTGAACAGGAATTTATGCAGGGAAGCAACTGGAATTTGGGCTCCGGACTTTCCGTTGTACTTATGATTTTCGTCATCGCAAGTATGGCGGTCATGAATATTTTTGATAAAGATCAGGGAGGAACTGCTGTATGGTAAAGAAGGCTGCATCCCGCATTTATCTTGCGGTCATCTTTTTATTTTTATATCTTCCGATTCTTGTTTTGGTCGTTCTTTCCTTTAACAATTCCAAATCAAGAGTCGTATGGGGCGGATTTACTTTAAAATGGTACGCCTCCTGTTTTACAGACAAAACGATCATGAACGCACTGATCATGACGCTGCAGATCACACTTTGCGCCGCAGTACTCTCCACGCTGATCGGCACACTCGCTGCCATCGGCATCAGTGCGATGAAAAAACGTGGCACCACACTGATGCTCGGTGCAACCAACATCCCGCTGTTAAACGCGGATATCGTGACCGGAATATCACTCATGCTGCTTTTTGTAAAATTTTTAAATCTGGGCTTTGTAACGGTGCTCATTGCACACATTACATTTGATATCCCGTATGTGATTTTAAATGTACTTCCAAAATTAAAGCAGGTAAACCGGAACACCTATGAAGCGGCCTTAGATCTTGGTGCCTCCCCGCTTTATGCCTTTTATAAAGTGACCTGGCCGGATATCAAATCCGGTGTGTTTTCCGGATTCTTAATGGCTGTCACCATGTCCCTGGATGATTTTTCCATCACCTTTTTTACCAAGGGTGCCGGTGTGAACACACTTTCGACCATGCTCTACACAGAACTTCGAAAAGGTGTACGTCCGGAGCTTTATGCACTTTCCACACTGCTGTTTTTTGCCGCATTTCTGCTGCTGCTTGTCATGAACCGCAGATCGTCTAAGAACAGCTAGTAATTACAGATACGCCGTATTATCCGGCAGATCGTGAGGATATCATGAAAAAATATATTGTTTTTCCGCTTTTACTTCTCGGCGCTTTTTTTGCCGCAGGCTGTGGAACAAAAAATACCGCTGACGATAATTCGCTGGTCGTTTTAAATTATGGAAAATATATGGACAGTTCTGTTTTAAAACTGTTTGAACAGGAAACCGGCATCCATGTTAAATTAGAAGAATATGAAAGCCCGGAGGAAATGTATACGAAATATAAAGCCGGTTCGATCGGTTATGACTTAATCTGCACTTCCGACTATATGGTAGAACGTCTGATCTCGGAGGGCGAAGTAAATAAGATCGACTTCAGCAGTTTTTCGAATTACCAAAATATTGATCCGTCGATCATCGATGCGGCAAGGATCTTTGACCCGGATGCCTCTTACTCCATGCCCTATTTTTACGGAACGCTCGGCATCCTCTACAATACCACGATGGTCACAGATGATGAGGTGTCCTCCTGGAATATCCTGTGGGATGAACACTACAAAGATTCCATCATTATGCAGAATTCTGTCCGTGATTCGTTTGTCCCGGCTCTTCGCCTGTTAAATTATGACATCAATACAGAAAACGAGACCGAACTGAATAATGCCGTTGATCTTCTGATCAAACAAAAACCTCTTGTGTACGCCTATTATGTGGATGAGACTTCCGATGAAATGGCTGCCGGAAATGCGGCAATGGCATTAGTTTATTCCGGGGAAGCAGCCACTGCGATGGAATTAAATGATGACCTCTCCTATACGGTTCCAAAAGAAGGTTCCAACCTCTGGATCGATTCCTGGTTCATTCCAAAGAGCTGTAAAAATCAGGAAAATGCTGAAAAATTTCTCGATTTCCTATGCCGTGAGGACGTTGCCATGAAAAATTTTGATTATGTCTGCTATGCCACACCAAACCTTGCTGTGATTGATGCACTTGACGATGAGACTCTGAGTGATACCACCATTTTCCCGCCACAGGAAACACTGGATAACTGTACCGTGTACAAACAGTTTGATGAATCCACAACTTCGCTTTACAGCTATCTCTGGAAAAAATTAAAATCCGAATAATTTTTCTTGCATTTGTAGTATGCATGTGTTATAGTAAGTCCACGCAGTGTTTTGCGTGGACTTTCCCCATTTTAGAAACAGTAATATCTTCTCCTGCACCGCGGATTTATCGTGGATAGATTCGTATTTACAGGAGGTCTTTATGACATATCAGACATTTAAACAGCAGATCAGACAATCTTTACAGGACGCATTTGGTTCTGACGTTTCCATTATCCTGCAGGACATTTTAAAAAATAACAATACCCACTTAGACGGTCTGACCGTTTTAACTCCGGGCTGCAATATCTCACCGACCATTTATCTGAATGACTATTTTCATGCATATGAAAACGGCCGGCCCATTTCTGATATCTGCACCGAGATCAGGGACATTTATCAGCAGAACAAACCCGCCCACAGTATTGATATTTCCTTTTTCACATGCTATGAGAAGGTTCAGTCCCGCATTATCTTTAAGCTGATCAATTACGAGCGCAACAAGGCGCTGTTAACAGATGTTCCCCATTTTCGTTTTCTTGATTTGGCGATCGTATTCAACTGTCTGATCGGCATTGATCCGGACGATATCAGCCAGTCATTTTCAGAAGAAAAGATTTCCTGCTCTCCGTCAGCCTCTGGCAGCTCTGCTACGATCCTGATCCATAACCATCATCTTTCCTTCTGGAATATCACAAAAGATGACCTGTATGCACTTGCATGCAAAAACACACCGGATCTCCAGCATTATGAGCTTCGCAATATGAGCGACGTGCTAAAAGAACTTCTTTCCGATGACGACAGCTCCGCCATCCTTGCTCCACCGGCACCTTTTCCGATGTATGTGCTGTCCAATCATACAAAATTAAACGGCTCTGCATGTATCCTGTATCAGGATCTGCTAAAAAACTTCGCAGAGCACTTAAGAAGTGATCTTTATATCCTTCCAAGCAGCATCCACGAAGTTCTCATCATTCCCGTCAATTCTTTTGCCACACCGGCCGATCCTCTGCTATCCTCCGCAAACAGTCCCGCAGATACCCGTCAGCAGTCCTATCGGGAACTCTCGGAAATGGTTCAGGAAGTCAATGCCACACAGCTTTCCACAGAGGATATTCTCTCCGACCATGTATATTATTATTCAAGGGAAAGCAGCCGTATTACCATGTAAATTATTTTTCAAAAAAGTGACCGTATTACCATGTAAACTTTGTCATCAGACTGTCGTACAACTTTTCATATTCTGCCACCGATGCGTTCCAGGAGAAATCCTGACTCATACCGTGTTTTATCAGTATATCCCAGTCATTTTTATGCTGGTAAAATACGGATAACGCATAACGGATTGTCGCTAACATCTCATGCGCATTATAATTTGCAAAGGAGAATCCGGTTCCCTCTTTCGTATATTCATTATACGGAATGACGGTATCCTTAAGACCACCCGTTTCACGCACGATCGGAACCGTGCCATAACGAAGGCTCATCAGCTGGCTTAAACCACAAGGCTCAAACAAAGACGGCATCAAAAATGCATCACAGGAGGCATAAATCTGATGGGCAAGTTCCTCTGAATAGCCGATATGTACCTTCATCTTATCCGGATATTTTCCCGCAAAGTAAGACAGCATATCCTGATATCGTGCCTCTCCGGTTCCTGCCACAACAAACTGGACACGCTCGGTACTGAGCAGTTCATCCATGATATATGCGATCAGATCAAACCCTTTCTGGTCTGTCATACGCGATACCATACCGATCAGAAATACGTCCCCGTCTACCGGAAGAGACACATTTTTTTGCAGACGTGTTTTGTTGAGTGCCTTTCCTTCCTTATAATTCACCTCGTTATAATGATTGGTCAGATAGACATCTTTCTGTGGATCATATTCTGTATAATCCAGGCCATTTAAAATACCGAAAAGTTTATCCCTGCACGCATACATAAGTCCTTCTAATCCTTCACCGCCCTCTGGTGTCGTGATCTCATAGGCATAAGTCGGACTGACTGTGGTGACTGCATCTGCATAGACCACACCGCCTTTTAAGTAATTCGCCTCACCGTAAGACTCTAACTTATCTGAGGCAAAAATCTGTTCCGGCAGTCCGGTAATATCCATAACTGCAGGCAGTTTCCATCTTCCCTGAAATTTCAGATTATGGATGGAAAATACCGTCTTTATACCCGTATAGTATTCCTCATCTCCATATAAAGTACGCAAAAATACCGGAAGCAGTCCCGTCTGCCAGTCATGACAGTGGATGATATCCGGACAGAAATCAAGATACGGCAATGCCTCTAACACTGCTTTTGAAAAGAATGCGAACTTCTCCACGTCCTCATAAATATTGTTGTACGGTGCATTTCCCGCAAAATAAAATTCATTGTCGACCAGATAGTAAGTAATTCCATCATACGTTGTTTCAAAAATCCCAACGTATTGTTTCCTCCAGCTTAAATTCACATAAAAATGGCATAAAAAATGAAGCTGTCCTTTCCACCGTTCTTCCATGCAGACATATTTTGGAAGAATGACCCTCACGTCATAATTCTTCTTGTCAAAATATTTTGGCAATGAGCCTGTTACATCTGCAAGTCCTCCGGTTTTCATAAAAGGCACAGCTTCTGAAGCCGCAAATAATATTTTTTTCATGTCATAAACCCTCCAGCCCCAAAAATTTATTCTTCTATAAACTTTTGAAAATCTAAAGAATATTATAACTCTTTTTTACTTTTCTGAAAAGTATTAATACATTTTATGTTCCAGACGAATACGATCTGTGATCAGCGCGATAAATTCTGAGTTGGTCGGCTTTCCTTTTCCATTGTGGATCGTATAACCGAACATCTCATCGATCGTATCCATCTTTCCCCTGCTCCATGCTACCTCGATCGCGTGACGGATCGCTCTCTCCACTCTGCTTGATGTTGTCTGGTATTTCTTTGCAATCGTCGGGTATAGGATCTTTGTGATGGAATTTAACATCTCCATATCATTCACGGACATAACAATGGCATCCCTTAAGTACTGATATCCTTTGATATGTGCCGGAACACCGATCTCATGGATGATCTCCGTCACATCCGCTTCAAGACTGCGCTCGCTGACCGGCTCTGCCTTTTCATATGCATTTATCTTACGTTTTTCCATTCCGGGCACACTGCGGTTTTTGATCCGTTTGATCCGGTCAATGATCATATCATTATCAAATGGTTTCATAATGTAATACGATGCCCCCATGTTGATCGCATCTTCCGTGATACGATCTTGTCCGATTGCACTGATCATGATAAATGCCGGGTGTTTTTTGATCGTTTTATCCTTGTTCACACGGCTAAGTACCCCAAGTCCGTCTAACTTTGGCATTACTATGTCAAGCAGCACGATATCCGGCTCTTTTGTTTTTATCACACGATAAGCTTCCTCACCGTCTTTTGCTGTTCCTACCACATTCAACTCATCATCACTTTCGATAATATCCCCTAATAACTGTAACATTATCTCATTATCATCAGCAATTGCTACACTTAATTTTTCCATTTCAAGCCCTCCTGTGACAAAACAATAGAAAGTGCGCCTCGCGAACTTTCTATTATCATAAATTATTTGTAAATTGATGATACTTATTTTCACTCAAATTATTTTGTCGAATGTAGTCGTCAAGCGCAAAAATTTACATAAATTATGGATTATTCTACAATAATACGAAATCCATCCCTTCCGTTTTCTTTTACTTCATACAATGCTTTATCCGCATGTTCAATCAGACTATTTCTGCTTTCCTGTCTGCTTGGCAGGAAACTTGCATATCCCTGTGAAATCGTGACGGCTGCCTGTCTGCCAGAATCCTTATCCTCTATATGCAGCTGCTGCAGTTCTTTTTTTATCGTTTCTGCAATGGAAGTGATCGTATTTTCTTCCCCGTTCTGGATGAGCAGAACAAACTCGTCTCCGCCAAATCTGTATGCTTTCCCACGTTTTTCCACGGCATTCTTCAAAACATCAGCAACATGCTGAAGACAACGATCCCCCTGAATATGCCCATATGTATCATTATGCTGTTTAAAACAATCGATATCAATCACTCCGACAGCAATCTTTTCGCCTGTTTTTATTGCATGTTCAATCACATCCACAGCGTCTTTCTCTAACATATAACGGTTGCCCAGACCTGTCAGTGCATCCTGATTGGAACGTATCTCCGCATGTCTGCGTTGTTCTTCCTTTTCCTGAAGTTCAATCTTTAAGTCGATCGCACATGCACGTTCCTCATTGTCTGCTTTTTTCTGCTGCTGAGCCACATCTACATAGTGAATGCAGAGCTTTACATACTGCTCGTTGTCCCCAAGCTCCTTATAGTAATCCAGCCACATTTCATTGAGAATCATTTCATAATAAATGCTGTTCTGTTTCTTTGCATGCTGCTCAAATGCCAGAATCACTCTTTTCCACTTGTCAAACTCCTGCATATCTTTCAGCAGGCCGCACAAGTCACTTACATCTTCAATATAATCTGCTGCATTTGAATCATCAATTCCACCCTTTATCAATTCATCCAAATGCTCATACACATATTCTTTTTCCCCAATGTTCCAGTAAAGTCTTGATTTCAATGTCAGATAAGAGTAACGATACATTTCATTCACAATACCCTGGCTGCATTTTTCTAATTTAAGAAGTTCCTTGCGTGCATCGTCAAGCCGGTCAAGTTCCCCATAGGACTTCATGAGATTCATGTGTGTAATCAGATACCTGATCTGAAAATTCTCATTCTCTGTGTCTGTCACTTTTTCAAGTTCATCTGCAGACCTTTCAAAATATCCAATCGCCTTTTGGTGCTGCCGTAACTCCTGATATCTGGAACCTATGTTATTATACGCCAATGCCAGAACGGATGTTATTCCATGTCTTTTTGAACACTCTAACACTTCTAAATAACAATCCATTGCAGCCGATTCATTTCCAAGCGACACATAGATGACACCCATCATATTCTGCGCAAATGCATACTGTTCATAATTTTTTTCCATCCGATAGATATCGATTGCATTCTGCGTTAAAGTTGCCGCTTTATTTAATTCTTTTGAAAAAAAGGCTGTCCGGCCTTCCTCCATATATTCCGCCGCTAATTTCTCTATTTCACTCTCTGTATGCATATGCCACCCATTTACAAAAACTGTCACTTTTTGTTTCATAATACCATATTTGCCTGTGATGTTAAAGCATTTTCTCAATGAATATCCCATAACCCCTGGTCGGATCATTGACGAGCACATGTGTAACGGCCCCGATCAGTTTCCCGTCCTGTATGATCGGACTGCCGCTCATTCCCTGTACGATCCCGCCTGTCAGCTCTAAAAGTTCAGGGTCTGTAACCCGGATCAGGATTCCTTTATTTTCCTCTTTTCCGCTGTAATCAACACTTTCCACCATCACTTCATATTTTTTACTCTCCCCGGAAACAGACGATACAATAAACGCACTTCCGGTCCTGATATCCTGTTTATAACGCACCTCATAACACTCCCCGGTTTCTAACCACTTTAAGTTTCCGTTTAAGACTCCATGAATCCCAAGACCGGTGTTTTGCATGATCGAACCTATTCTTGTACTGTCTCCGTATTGAATAATACCGGAAAGTTCTCCCGGAGTGCCTGACTTTCCTTTCTTTATGCCTACAATATCTGTATGATAAAGATACCCTTCCGCCATACTCATGATCGTTCCGGTATCGCTGTCACTCACTGCATGTCCAAGTGCTGCATAGGTTCCATCTGCTTTGTAATAAGTAAGTGTTCCTACTCCCGCAAGGTCGTCCCTCACCCAGACACCAAGCATATATTTTCCACTGACACTCTTTACCGGATCCAGGGAAACCTCAATATATTCCTCGCCACGCATGATTCCAAGAATATCTTTTCCTCCTCCGGCTTCGTTCACTGCTGCAGCAAGGTCTTCTTTCTCGCTGACTGCCATCCCATTGACACTGACAATATAATCTCCGCTTTTTACAAGATTTTCTGACGGCTTTACCTCCCGTCCATCTACCCTCTCCACTTCCCCATTCCCGATCACAAGTACTCCTTTTGTTTTCGCATAAATTCCAACCGGCATTCCACTGGCATAAACCGTTTCCGGTTCCACCAGCATAACCGTGATATCTTTAACGGGAAAAATTCCAAATAATCTGCAATTTACACAATACGTAAGCGGTGAATCTTTTGTCAGATATTCAAATACCTCCGTACTGTCCTGCTTTAGCACAACACTGACCGGAACATCAAAATCATAAGATACCGTTTCTCCCGCTCTCACATATATCTCATCCGGCACAGCATTCTCAAACGATTTTACCGCAAAAATCAACGTAAAAAAGAATCCCATACAGGTAAGATTTTGTATAATTCTGTAATAAGCACTTATCTTTTTCATTCTCTCTCTCCTGTTTTCCCCATCTTTCGCAAAAAAAGAAGATATCCTGTTTCGATATCCCCTTTTTATTATATGTGCTTTTTTCTTTTTCACGCTGTTATTTATCCAAACTGCCCTGCCACTTCCTGACACACCGGCCTTTTTTTGGAATTTTTATTTTTTCTTTTTTGCGGCAAGTTCTTTCATTTCCCGCGCACTTTCTCTTACCTTATCCGTGATTTCAACACCGCCAAGCATACGGGACAGTTCGTCCACGGTTTCTGCCGTATCAAGCCGTCTGATCTTTGAGACGGTTGCGCCGTTTGAGACAGCCTTCTCAATCAGATAATGTGCATCCGCCATCGCAGCGATCTGCGGCAGATGTGTGATACAGATGATCTGGTGTGTACGTCCTAAAAGATTCATTTTCTCGGAAACCATCTGTGCCGTGCGTCCGCTGATTCCACTGTCGATCTCATCAAAGATCAGCGTCTCCACCTCGTCCTGATCGGCAAGCACTGTTTTTATCGCAAGCATAATTCTTGAAAGTTCTCCCCCGGATGCCACCTTTCCAAGCGGGCGTACCGGCTCTCCCGGATTCGTCGAGATCATAAACTCCGCATCGTCGTATCCGTTTGCTGTGTAATTTGACAGCACGTCAAACCGCATTTCAAATACAACATCTAAAAAGTTCAGATCTTTCAATGCTTCCGTCACTGCAATAACCAGTTTTTCTGCATATTTTTTGCGGATATCGGACACTTTTTCACAGCTTTTCTGCAGTTTTTTCTCCGCGTTTTTTACTTTTTCTTTTAAATCAGCCAGATAAGTATCATAATCTTTTAACCGGAGCAGCCGTTCCTGTTTCGCTTCGCATGCACTTAATATTTCCTCAATAGAACTTCCATATTTTGACTTTAAGTGATTGATCTCATCCAGACGTTTTTCCAGATGGTAAAATGTCTCCTCGTCAAAATCTGTATCATCCAGATAATCTGCAATCTCCCGGTTAAAGTCACCTAGCAGATTGTCGATCTGCGTAAGCGTTTCTTCCATATCAGCAATTTTCTCATCATACACTGATACGCCTGAAAGTTCCCTTAGCGCACGTCCGGTCAGCTCTGATGCCTGATCCATCCCTCCGGTATACTGATACGCCTGATTGAGTGCTTCCACAATTTTTTTCCCATTGATGAAACGCTTATACTGTGTCTCTAATTCCTCATCTTCTCCCACAGTAAGTCCGGCCTCTTCAATCTCACCGACTTCATATTCCAAAAACGAAACTTCCCTTAAGCGTTCTTCCTCATCCACGTCCGCATCGTTTAACTCTGACACAAGTTTCTTATAGTCCTTATATGCCTCTGCAAGCTCCTTTTTCGGCTGCTCGATCTCTCCCTTTGCATAACTGTCAAGGATCTCTAAATGCTTTTTCTTCGACAAAAGTGACTGATGCTCATGTTGTCCGTGAATGTCGATCAAAACCGAAGCAATTTCTTTTACTTTTGAAGCAGGCACACTCTCGCCATTGACCTTCGAGACACCGCGTCCACCCGTGATCCTGCGGCTTAAGATGACCTCATCATCCTCAGTCTCCACATCAAGCTGCTTTAACACCTGTTTCTGCTTTTCGGTAACAGAAAAAATGAGTTCCACCAGCGCTGGTTTTTCCGGGTCACGCAGCATTTCTTTCTGAACCTTGCCTCCAAGTGCAAGATTGATTGATCCAATGATAATGGACTTTCCGGCACCGGTCTCACCGGACAGGATATTTAATCCCCCGGCAAAATCGACCTCCGACTCATCAATCAGTGCTAAATTTTTCACATGCAGATTTTGTAACATAGAATCTCCTTCCTGCGCATTCCCGCGCATTCTCTCCCGGAAGTATCTCCTCTTTTCTGACAGTCTGTTATTCTTCTACAATTTTGCGCAGCCGTCCCATAACTTCAACAGTTTCTTGTACACTTCTGACTGCACACATGATCGTATCATCCCCGGCAATACATCCCACAACTTCATGCAGGTGCATGGCATCAAGTGCCGCAGCCACCGCCATTGCCATTCCTGATACCGTCTTGATAACAAGGATATTCTGTGCCATATCCATGGAAACAAATCCATCGCGGAACACTCTGGTATATTTTTCAGACAGATCTTCGCTTGCCTCCATCAGTGCAACATATTTCTGCCTGCCCCCGTTGACTGCCACCTTTGTCAGCTTCAATTCCCGAATATCCCTCGAAACCGTTGCCTGCGTTACCTGATATCCTTCCCTCTCTAAATAATCCGATAATTCTTCCTGTGTTTCGATGTTATTCTTTTTTATCAGTTCAAGTATTTTTGCCTGTCTCTTTGTTTTCATACTTTCTCCTGTTCTAAAGATAAATCCACTATTATGTATAAGCGCTCATCTTCCTGCGCAATATTTCAAGGAAACTTTCACTGCTCAATTTACAGATCTTTGCCGTATCTTCCGCCCTGCGCACCACAAAACGATCGCCCACTTCCAAACGAACTTTGCTGTCTCCGTCAAAACTGACTTCCACCATCTCGTCTTTCTGGGAGCGACGCTTTCCAAGTTCTACGGTAACCTCCTCATCTGCACTGATCACGATACTTTTTGAGCTTAAGTTATGATCATTGATCGGCGTGATCAGCATCATCTGTGCCTTCGGGTCCACGATCGGACCTCCCGCCGACATATTATATCCTGTAGATCCGGTTGGTGTCGATATAATGATTCCATCTGCGCGGAACGTATTCAGATATTCACCATTGACATAGACGATCAGATTTACCACCGAAAGTGCCCCGGTTCTGTGAATTACCACATCATTAAGTGCGATATCCGCAGGCAGTATCTCACCACCCTTGATCCCGTATCCGCCAAGCATCATCCGCTCTTCGACCATGTAGTCGTCTTTCATGAGCTTGTCAACTGCTGCAAATACGTCTTTTTCCTCCAACTCACACAGATATCCCAGTGTCCCTAAATTGACACCGATCAGCGGCAGTCTGCTCTTTACCAAAGCTGCTGCGGCACGGATCAACGTACCGTCTCCACCGAGCACCAAAACTCCCTGTGTATTTTCAGGGATATCTTCCCTGTGCGGAGCCGCCTCACCCGGTGTCTCCCCATTGCTGAAAAAAGTGCTGCAGGAACCACCCTTTTTCTCAATGTATTCTTTAATGTGATTGGTCAGCCTCGCCTCAGAATCCTTATAATAGTTTGTGATAATCAGAAAATTTTTCATTTATTTGTCCAGTTCTCCATGTGCCGCATCTACCACTTTTTGTACATCGACAGATTCTTCCACGCCTGCCTGTTCTGCCTCTGCCTCTTTTTTCAGATGCACCAGATACTCAATATTGCCCTCAGGTCCCTTGATCGGCGAATATTCCAGGTGAAGCACGGAAAATCCGATTGAAAGTGCGAATGATACGACCTTATCAATTACTTCCTCATGTACGGATTTATCGCGCACAACACCTTTTTTCCCTACTTTTTCTCTTCCCGCCTCAAACTGTGGCTTGATCAGGCACACCATTTCACCGCCATCTGCCAACAGTTCTCTTGCCGGGCCAAGCACCTTCGTCAATGAGATAAATGAAACGTCAACAGATGCAAAATCTAATACATCATCGATATCCTGTGGTGTCACATAACGGATGTTCGTCTTTTCCATGCAGACCACCCGCGGATCCTGTCTTAGCTTCCATGCAAACTGACCGTATCCGACATCGACAGAATACACTTTTTTTGCGCCGTTCTGGAGCATACAGTCTGTAAATCCTCCGGTCGATGCCCCGATATCCATACAGACTTTGTCATTTAATTCTATATCGAAATGCGTCATCGCTTTTTCAAGCTTCAATCCGCCTCTGCTTACATATTTCAGCGTATTTCCCTTTATCTCGATCTTTGCCTCTGTATCAAACATGGAACCTGCCTTGTCCTCGCGCTCATTTTCCACGAACACATTGCCTTCCATGATCATCGTTTTTGCTTTTTCCCTGGACGGTGCCAGTCCTCTGTTTACCAACAATAAATCCAATCTTTCTTTCAATGAATCTGTATCCTTTCTGCCTTATAATGGATGATAAACCTCTTTGATCCGTTTTAATATGGTATCCGCATCAATACCGACTTCGTGGTATAGAATATCCACATTTCCATGCTCCACATACTCATCAGGGATTGCTATATTAAGTACATTCACATAGATTCCCTGTTCGTTATAAAAACGGGTGATATGCTCCCCGAAGCCACCATTTATGACATTCTCTTCCATGGTAACGACCAGTGTATGTTTCGATGCAGCCTCCATTAACATCTGTGTGTCTAACGGCTTTGCAAAACGGGAATTGATAAGACTTGCAGGAATGCCTTCTTCCCTTAATGCCGCATGCACTTTTTCAGCCGTCTTAACCATCGATCCTAACGCAACCAGTGCAATCTCTGATTCACGATAGATCCATTCACTCTTGCCGACGGAAATCGGCTGCCTGTATTCTTTCAACCCGTCATACGCTTCCCCACGCGGATACCGCACTGCGATCGGTGTCGGAAAATCGACGGCATACTTGATCATATCGGAAAGCTCCCATTTATTTTTCGGTGCCATGATCGTCATGTTCGGAATCGTAGACAGATAGGATATATCGAAAATACCCTGGTGTGTCTCTCCGTCACTGCCGACAAGTCCTGCCCTGTCGATTGCAAAAACAACCGGCAGATTCTGAATACACACATCATGCAGGATCTGGTCATATGCACGCTGCAGGAAAGATGAATATACCGCAAATATCGGTTTTAACCCTGCCGCCGCAAGTCCTGCCGCAAACGTAACTGCATGTTCCTCCGCAATTCCAACATCAAAGAAACGACCCGGGAACATATTATGAAAACGTTTGAGTCCCGTACCATCCGTCATAGCCGCTGTGATTGCTACCACTTTTTCATCACGGTCACCAAGCTTGCGCATCACAGTTGAAAAAATATCCGTGTAGTTTGCTTTCACTCTCGGTTTGCTTGGCAATCCGGTCTCAATATCAAACGGCTCCGTACCATGAAATCTTGCCGGATGGCGCTCGGCAGGCAGATATCCTGCACCTTTGTGTGTTAAAACATGTACCATGACCGGGCCTTCAATATTCGACGCTTCTTTCAGCAGTCTTAAGATTCCCTTCATATCACTGCCATCAACCGGTCCTAAATAAATGATGCCCATCTCTTCAAAAAGCATGCCCGGAATAAACAGCTGTTTGATTCCACTCTTCGTCTTACGGATCCGCTCTACCATTTTATTGCCGTAAACCGGAATCTTGTTTAGCGAATTCATCACGCCCATTTTCAGATCCAGATAGGCATCTGCCGTCCGAAAACCGGACAAATATGTCGAGAGTCCACCGACATTTTCAGAAATAGACATATTGTTATCATTCAGCACAATAATAAAATTAGATTTTAACTGTGCCGCATTATTCAGAGCTTCAAATGCCATGCCGCCAGTCAGCGCACCGTCCCCGATCACAGATACGACCTTATAATCCTCGCCCGCGATCTCTCTGGCATGTGCATAGCCTAATCCGGCAGAAATCGAGGTGGAACTGTGTCCCGTATCAAAGCAGTCACAGTCGCTTTCTTTTCGTTTCGGAAAACCGCTCATCCCGCCATATTTGCGGAGTGTATCAAAGTTTTCTCTTCTTCCGGTTAACAGTTTATGTGTGTAGGACTGATGACCAACATCCCAGATCAGTTTGTCCTTTGGCAGATCCAAAAACAGATGAAGCGCCATGGTAAGCTCCACCACACCCAGATTTGACGCCAGGTGTCCACCGGTAACCGATATTTTCTGAATTAAAAATTCACGGATCTCATCCGCTAATATCTCTAACTCTTCCTCTGAGAGTTCTTTGATATCATTTTCTTTTTTTATTTTTTCCAATATCATACTGACTTCCTCTGTTTCCCGGTTCTCTTTTTGTACCGATTTATTCAGGATATAATGAGCGCAAGAGAGTCAACATGCTCGCATGATTGACGAACGGCGAATTATTTTTCACGCGAAATCAGATAGCGCAATAATTCTGTCAGGAATTCATTTTTCACAACCAGTGTCTCCATCTGTGCGATCGCCTTTTCCGAAAGGTCTGCAACATCCTGTTTTGCCTTCTCGATTCCTTCATACGTCACATAGGTGCTCTTGTGATTCTTCTCATCACTGCCGATCGGCTTTCCAAGCACTTCCATCGTACTTGTCACATCGAGGATATCATCCTGTATCTGGAATGCAAGGCCGACTTTTGATGCCACCGCTTCCACGATCTTTTGTTCACTTCCGGTCGCCCCAGCAAGAACAGCTCCAATCATCATGGACGCCTCGATCAGCGCACTTGTCTTGAGACGATAGATAAAATCAAGTTTTTCTTTTGTCATATCACAGGTATTCTCAGACTCAACATCCACTGTCTGTCCGCCGACCATTCCATAAATTCCCGCTTTTGCAGACAAAATACGGATTGCTTTTCCAATTCCCGGATTCTGTGGTTCGATATCCAGTGCCTTCGCCGCCGTCTCAAATGCATATGTCAAAAGAGCATCCCCGGCAAGGATCGCCATTGCCTCCCCATACACCACATGTGTTGTCTTTTTGCCACGGCGGTATTCATCATTGTCCATCGCCGGAAGATCATCATGCACCAGTGAATATGTATGTATCATCTCGATTGCAGCCATAAACGGCTCGATTACTTTCGATTTTCCACCAAACAGCCGGTAAGTCTCTAACATAAGAATCGGCCGTAATCTTTTTCCTCCTGCAAGAAAACTGTAATTCATTGCTTCGATCACAGTTTTCTGGTATCCCTTTTCCTCTGGCAGATAGGAAGTTATGATCTGTTCTGCCTCATCTGTATGTCTGCCTATTTCCGCTTTGATATCCATATCTGCTCCTCCATATGCACCGTCTGCATCTTAAAAATCTTCCAGTTTCCCTTTGGCATTTAAAATCTGCATCTTTTTCTCTACGGTATCTAACATCACATTGCACTCTTTTAGTTTTTCCACACCGCTCTGATACAGCAAAAATGACTGTTCCAGTGAAATCTCCGGCTGTTCCATCTGTTTTAAAATATCCTCAAGCTCTGCAAAATTATCTTCCAGCGCAGGCTTGTTTTTTGTTTCATCGCTCATGCAAAACCTCCGTCACCTCTGCCTCTAACGCACCTTTTAACAGGCGGATTTTCACACGGTCACCCGCTTTCACACCCTCTGCATCTGTAAGTGTATGCCCGTTTTCATCTGTCACATAAGAATATCCCTGTGCAAGTTTTTTTACCGGCGACACACCCTCTAATCTTTCCGAAAGCAGCGCCAGCTTATGCCTGCGCAGCTCAATCATATGCTCCATGCGGTTTCTTAGCTGTTCTTCCAGATCTGCCGCATATTTTCTTTTTTCGCGCAGCTGCCCCTCAGGGCTCAGATAGGAAAGTCTGTCCTTTGCATGTTCTAATTCTTTTCGCATCTGCTGGATGCGCTGCATATTCAATAAGAACATCCGCTCTTTGATCTCGCCAAGTCTTCCCTCCACTGCCGCATAATCAAACACTGCAAGTTCTGCTGCTGCCGACGGCGTCGGTGCCCGCAGATCTGCCACAAAATCAGCGATCGTCCAGTCTGTTTCATGACCGACTGCTGAAATAACCGGAGTTTCACACTCAAAAATGGCTCGCGCTACCTCTTCCTCATTGAACGCCCACAGATCTTCAATCGAACCACCGCCCCTGCCGACAATCATGACATCCACCCCAAGCGCATCTAACGCATGGATTCCATTTACAATACTCTCTACAGCACCATCCCCCTGCACTAAAGCAGGGTATAAAATCAGCTGCACAAACGGGTTACGTCTCGCAGAAATATTGCGGATATCCTGCACCGCAGCACCGGTCGGTGCTGTCACAACTCCGATCTTCATTGCATACGGCGGGATCGGCTGTTTGTATTCTGCCGCAAACATTCCCATTTCTTCTAATTCCTGTTTCAGAGCTTCAAACTTCTGGTAAAGGTTTCCCGCACCGTCAAGTTCGATTTCTCTTGCATAGATCTGATACTTTCCATCACGCTCGTATACTTCCACCGAACCCGTCACGACAACCTGGTCGCCTTCTTTCATCTGGAACTTCAGACCTTTTCTGCTGCCCGCAAACATCACTGCGTTAAGCGTCCCGGCTGCATCCTTGATCGTAAAATAGATATGACCGGACGTATGATATTTGCAGTTAGACACTTCTCCCTTTACACTGATCCGCTGTAACATAAAATCCTGGGCAAACATATTTTTGATATATGTATTGACCTGCCCTACGGAATATACGTTTTTCATCATACCAGTTTTGCCAGTACGCCATTTACAAATGAAGGTGAATTGTCCGTGCCGTACTGTTTTGCAAGTTCCACCGCCTCGTTGATTGCAACTTTCGCCGGTACATCTTCCTCATACAGCATTTCATACACTGCCAGACGGATCAATGTCAGATCAACTTTTCCCATTCTTCCTGTTTTCCAGCCTTCTGATACCTCATTGATCTTCGCGTCGATCTCCTCAAGCTTTTCAGAAATCTTTTCTACTTTTTCAAAAATATATGTCTTGTCTTTTTCTTTCCAGCTGCAGGCATCATCCTCACACAATGCAATCTGCTCTGACATCTCTTCCTGATTATAAAATTCCACACGGAACAGCATTTTAAATACCTGCTCTCTTATCTCTCTTCTGGTCATATTCTTTTCTTCTGTCATCCTTTCTTCTTGTATTCTTTTACGCATAAGGAAAAAGGATGTCGCTTAAGACACCCTCTTTTCTTAGAATAGCATTATTTATTGTTGCCCATGTCCACACTTGCGATACGGATGTTCACTACGGATACTTCAAGTCCTGTCATATTTTCAATCGCATTTTTTACTCTGTCCTGTACTTTGGCAGATACCTCCGGAATGGAATAACCATAAGAGATATTCAGCGCAACGTCCACATTGACGGTTCCCTCAAGCACCTCTACTCGAATGCCTTTGGAAAGATTCTTCATGCCAAGCTTACTAACAAGTTCATTTGTAATGTTGCCAGCCATGGAACCTACCCCTTCAACCTCTGTAGCGGCAAGCCCTGCAATGATGGCAACTACTTCATCTGCTATCTTCACTTCTCCCAAATTACCATCCTTTATTTTAAATGTTTTTCTATCCTCACCCATCGCTAATTGCCTCCTAAGTGATATTATAAACTTATTATAACAGACTATTCTTGTTTTGGAAACTAAAATTTGTATAAAACCGGGATTATCTGTCAGAATGGTAGTATCTTTATCTTTAAATCAGTTTGATATAGACATCTAACTGCTGTTCTTACAATTCTGCCACTAAATCTGCAAATTCTCCGAGCTCTCCTCGTACCGCATAGGTTACCAGGGCATTGTAATAATCCAGTCGATTTTCTTTTGCGATAGATACCGGCCATTCCCAACTGGCGGAACATGCCCCGCACCACTGATCCGTACTTCCTGATTCCGGTAAATACCACCAACTATAATATTTTCTGTCAAAATTGCATGAATATCCTTTACAATAGGTTCATCCAGTATTTTTCCTTCCGCAATGCACTTTTTAACATACTGATACACCTTCTTGTGATTGACAACTTCATATATTTCACGCAGTTCTTTTCCGCCTACAGATATTCCATCTTCCAGTACTACCTTGGTTTCCATCAGCGTCAATGTATTACCTTCTATAGCTGTGGAATTATGTGTAAAAGTTAATTCAAAGTCTTTTTCATAGGAAGATAATATTGGCTTTGCACAGTTTTTGACTTTGAGTCATTTCGATAGTATGGCTCATGTGAACGTTAATACTTATCATAACCTAACTGATCGTCCATTTCGGCTTCTAACATTCCCTGAATTGTACTAGCCAGCAAATTTTTAAAGCGCCTTATATATCATTAACAGTTTCTATGCAAAAGTAGTTATTTTTTTAAACAAGAAGATTAAAGTGAAGAAACGCCAGAATCGACATCCACCGAATCTAGCGTTTCTTTATCATAGAATCATTTTACAGCCCTTTGCTTTTACTCGTCCTTATAAGTATTTCTTACATTTTTAAGCTTTGTCTGTCCAGATACTGCTATTCCAACAACATCTAACACATCTACTTCTAATCCAGGATAGTACGGATAAAATCTATTTTGTTTCCATTGACTAACGGTCATATCTCCAGAAGCCTTTTTGAAAACCATTCATATGCTTGATCCAAGCAAGAAACGGCATCTCTACAAAATGTAATATTATATTTAGAATTATTCCGTATATAATAACAGTCAAAATAATATTGTGACATTTCTATTTTTGTTGTATCATATACAAATTTAATATCTGGATAATATACATCAACATTTACAGAATAGATATATCCATTTTTCATCTCATAAATCCATAATAAATCATCAAGACAACTTGATGATTTCAAATACCGAACCCAATCTTAAAAAAATAACTGCATCACAACACCTCTTTTTTACGCAAAAAAAGAGAAGAAAGTTTTCACGTTCTTCTCATATTTTTGTCATATCAGAGTTCTATTTTCTTTTGTTTTTTGGAGTGTGTATGCTACACACTATCTACACACTTTCGCTATCAAAATATGTGCCATTTTATACAATTTTATAATTTTCTGAAGCAAACCAAATACGGCTCTAAGTCTCTATTTCCGGGAAGACGACCTTATTTCCCTACAATCTCCGCCGTATCAATAAACTCATACGGGGTGGTCTGGTACACATAATAGTTCAGCCAGTTTGAGTAGAGGATATTCCCATGTGACCGCCACTCCAGCCTCGGCTTTTTCGTATCATCATCATCCGGATAATAGTTGACCGGGAGATCGATCGGCAGTCCTTTTTCTTTATCACGTTTGTACTCCTTGTCAAGTGTGACACGGTCATACTCCGGGTGTCCCATGACGAAAATGCGTCTGCCTTCGTCTGCGATTGCAAGGAACACACCTGCCTCATCAGACTCGGCAAGAATCGTCAGATCCGGTATTTTACGGATATCTTCCGCTCTCACTTCTGTATGTCTGGAGTGCGGTGCCATAAAATAATCGTCAAAGCCGCGGACTAACGGCACTTTGCGGTTCATGACATGATGTTCAAACACCCCGAATACCTTTTTGTCCAGCAGATGCTTTTTCAATCCATAATGATAATAAAGTCCTGCCTGTGCACCCCAGCATAAATGCATCGTAGATGTCACATGTGTTTTCGTCCATTCAAAAATATCACACATTTCCTTCCAGTAGTCCACTTCCTCAAATTCCATCTGTTCCACCGGAGCCCCTGTGATGATGAGTCCGTCAAAATAACGGTTTTTTACTCCATCAAACGTCTCGTAGAATTTGTTTAAATGGCTCATGGATGTGTTTTTTGACTCATGGGACGATACTGTGATAAATGTCACATTGATCTGCAGCGGTGTGTTTGACAGCGAACGCAAGAGCTGCAGCTCTGTGTCTTCTTTTAACGGCATTAAATTCAGGATCCCAATCTCAATAACGCGGATATCCTGATGTGTTGCTCGACTTTCATCCATAACAAATATATTTTCCTTCTCCAATATCTCTTTCGCCGGTAAATCACTCTGTGTTTTAATTGGCATAATATTCTCCATTCTCTGAGCAACTTGTTGCGAAGCGGCGACGGAAATTTCAAATTTCTGTCTGCCATAAAAGATATTTGTTTTGCTCAGAAACAAATATCTGTGTGGCAAATAAGCTATCGAGCTTATTTGCCACACTATTCTCCATTCTCTGCGCTGATTCCAAGCAGTACAAACAGTTCTGCTTCCGTGAGCACCGTGATTCCAAGTTCCTGTGCCCTTGTCAGTTTGCTGCCCGCACTCTCTCCTGCAACAACATAATCTGTCTTTTTCGATACGGATCCTGATACTTTTCCGCCGTATTTCTCCACCAGTTCCGCCGCTTCTTTTCTTCCAAGTGTCGGCAGTGTACCTGTGATGACAACTGTTTTTCCACTGACTGCCGAATCGATCGTCTCGGTCTCTTCCGCTTCCATGTTCACACCTAAAGACTTTAGGCGGGCAATCATTTCTTTATTTTTTTCATCATGGAAGAAACGGAAAATGCAGTCTGCGCTGACTTCCCCGACATCGTCCACCTCCATCAGGGCATCCCTGTCAGCATCCTCTAAATCAAGGATCGAAGAAAAACGTTTCATGATCGTCTTTGCGGCAGCTTTTCCAACATTCGGAATACCAAATCCGGTCAGAAGCATGTATGCATCATTTTCTTTTGCCTTTTCGATTGTTTCTAAAAGCTTGTCTGTATTCTTTTCTTTTCCGATAATACCCTGTTCGATCAACTCTTCCCTGTGATCTTTCAGTTCAAATATATCGGCAATATCCTTAATATACCCCAAACGAACAAGTTCTTCAATATAAACTGTACCAAATCCCTTGATATCCATGGCATCCCTGCCGACAAAGTTAATGATATGACGTTCTAACTGCGCCGGGCAGTTTGGTGAAGTACACTTGATATCCGCAGTATCTTTTTCACGTTCCGTCTTTGCACCGCAGACCGGACAGACATCCGGAATCATAAAACGCTTCCAGCCGTCCGGTCTTTTTTCCTTGCGGACTTCTTTTACTTTCGGAATGATCTCTCCGGATTTGTAAACCACGATCGTATCGCCAATGCCGACATCTAAATCATCAATGAAATCCTGATTGTGCAGTGTTGCCCTTGAAACAGACGTTCCACACAGGCGCACCGGCTCAAACACGGCAGTCGGTGTGATCCTTCCGGTCCTTCCAACGGAAAGTTCAATATCAAGCAGTTTTGTTTCCTTTTCTTCCGGCGGATATTTGTATGCGATTGCCCATTTTGGAACTTTTGATGTATTTCCGAGCAGTTCCCTGTCCGAATAGCGGTTGATCTTAATGACCGCACCATCGATATCGTAGCCGAGATTTCCACGGTTTTCTCCGATCGCTGTAATTGCATTCCAGACTTCATCCGCTGTTTTGCATACTTTGTAATCTTCGATGATCGGGATGCCCTGTCTCTTTAAAAATTCATATCCCTGCGTGTGAGTCATAATGTCCATGCCACGCACCTGCTGGATATTAAATACAAACATGGAAAGTTTTCTCTCTTTTGTCACGCGGCTGTCAAGCTGACGCAGCGTTCCTGCTGCGCAGTTTCTCGGATTTGCAAAAATCTTTTTTCCAAGCAGTTCCTGCTGTTCATTGACTCTGTCAAAATCTTCATTTTTCATGTAGACTTCCCCACGGATCTCCAAATATTCCGGTTTGTCCTTTAATTTCTTTTTGACATCTGAGATCACTTTTGCGTTCGCGGTCACATCCTCGCCAAAATTCACACCATCACCGCGCGTCAATGCAAGTGAAAGATCGCCATTTTCATAACGCAGCGCCATGGACAGCCCATCAATCTTATATTCGACCACAAACTCCGGATCATCAAGCTGCTCTTTCATCTGCTCTACAAAATCAACGACCTCTTCTTTTGAGAAAACATCCTGAAGACTTAACATCGGCACATTGTGATGCACTAAGACTCCGGCAGTCCGCTTTGCCGTGCCGCCGACATGCTGTGTCGGAGAATCTTTTGTCACCAGTTCCGGATGCTCTTTTTCTAATTTTTTCAACTGCTGCATCAGCATGTCAAATTCATAATCAGAGATCTCAGGACTGTCCTGATTATAATATCTGTCACTGTGATAATTGATCTTATCCCTTAACTCTTTGATCTGTTCTTCCGGTGTCATCTGTCTCCTCCATCCCGTCCGTGAATCACTGTCGTATTTGATGAATCTTTTACCAGCCTCATCAACTCTTTATATTCCTGCGGAGTTACCTCGCGGTAAGTTCCGGCTTTTAAATCTCCCAGTTCAATATTCATGATACGGGTTCTTACCAGTTTTTCCACTCTATACCCAAAATATTCACACATGCGCCGGATCTGACGGTTCAATCCCTGTGTCAGTATAATGCCAAACTGCCTTTTCCCGATCCTCCATACTTTGCATTTGCGCGTCGTGGCATTTAATTCCACCAGTGGAACTCCTCCTGCAAGTCCACGCAGGAAACTGTCGGTCACGGGTTTGTTGACCGTGACGATATATTCTTTTTCATGCATATTTCCGGCACGCATGATGCGGTTTACAATGTCACCATTGTTTGTCATAAGCAATAAGCCTTCGGAATCTTTGTCCAGCCTTCCAATCGGATAAATCCGTTTCGGATAATTGATGTAATCCACGACATTATTCTTTTCCCTCTTTTCAGCGGTACATACAATTCCGGTTGGCTTGTGAAATGCCAGAAGTATCATTTCCTCTTCTTTTTTTACCGGTTTTCCGCAAAAAAGAACCGTCTGGTCTGGCAATACTTTTGCTCCCATGGAAGCAACCACACCATCTATCGTCACATTTCCTGCTTCTACCTGACGGTCCGCCTCTCTTCTTGAGCACACGCCTGCCTCGCTGAGATATTTATTGATTCTGACTGGCTCCTGCATTTTTCACCTTTCTCTTTCTGCACAAAAGCGGAGACTTATCTTTAAAGTCTCCGCCATTTCTACTGTGGCTACAAGTCTGTTACTAAAAATGTGCCATCCATTGTATATTGAACATTTACTGTAACAGGGAAGTCTTAATATAACCGGTCTGTCCATTCCAGGTTACCTTTGTCCATCCCTCTGCATAGCTCATAACTACCGTGACCTTCTCACCGGAAAAAGCTGTTCCGATCTTGCTGTCGTTCTCGCTCATTCCCGAACGGATATTTATGGAATCACTCAGCGTAATGACTGTTCCCTCAGCTATAAAATTGCTTGTGGTCGTCTGCTCTTCATTTCCACCGTTATCTGAATCAGAATCGGAATTTTTCGTTGTAAGATACTCTGTCTTAATATATCCGGTCTGTCCGTTATAATTTACAACACTCCACTCTCCATCTGTACCTGTTCTTGTAAGTGCTGTGCCTTTCTCTAACGTTCCAATTTTATCGGATTCTGTATCTGCGGCTGCTCTGACATTTACAGTATCTACCGCATAAACGGTATCCGGCTCACTCTGTGTCGGTGTATCTTCCGCCGGCTGCTCCGTATTCTCCTCCGGTGTCTCAGTCTGCTCTGATTCTGTTGTTTCTTCCGGAGCCTGCTCTGTGCTCTCTGTCTCGGTATTCTGGCTGACGATCGTGCCTGCCCACTCAGTGATCGCATTCGGAATCGTCGTGGAGATCATCTCACTTAACTTATCATCCGAAGCAATGGCCGTGTCATATTTACCCTGTACTTCTTTCTGAAGTGTATTGACATCTTCGCTGTCCTCGTACTCACTGATCAGGTTCTGAATGCTTGTATCTAACGCATTTTCTTTAATCTTTAAATTGTACTGGCTGTAAAGGTTATCAATGTATACACTGCCATCTTCATTCGTGCGCACATAGAAGAAATCCAGTCCCGGCGCAACCGTATCTACATCTTTAAATTTCACTTCAACATAAACGGATACAAGATAAGAAGATGCATCAAGCCCCTGTTTTGTGTAGCATTTGATATTCTGGTATGCATCTACATACTGGCTGAATACGGAAATATAACTTTTTTCATTTTCAGACAGCGGGGTTGCGATTGTTGAAAGTGTATCCGTGTCTCCCGCTGCATATGCGGTATAGTACTGGTTGATCAGTGTATTTACATCTTCATGTGCATCCACCTCAAACTCCTGTTTTGCGTCATCTGATGCCTCTGAAGCTACCTCTGTTGCCGCAACATTCTGTCCATTCTGTGGCTGTTTCGGAGATCCGACCTTTACTAAAATAAGTACCATTGCAAGGAACAATACCCCTGCTGTAATATAACGCACATTCTGTTTTATAAATGTAAGAATCTTATTTGTTTCTTTATTGCCTGTCTCTTTATTTTCTGTATCTTTTTTTAATTTATCATCAACATTTGAAGAAGCCATTGTATTTTCCATCCCTTTCCTTTTGTTGTATAAAACGCCATAAAATATGTAACAGGCGTAACATATAACATGCCGCCTGCTATCTGACTGTCAAAATGCACCCGGCGGGAATCGAACCCGCATTGCCGGAGTCGGAGTCCGGTGTTCTATCCATTAGACTACGGTTGCCTGCTCTTACTATTATAAGGGATCTGCAGCATAAAAAAATGTTACTTTTTTACGCATGTTTTATCATAGCAGACCATAAAATAATTGTCAACAAAAAATGCCGGTGCAGGTTACGGCATTCTTCCTCATGCGTGTATTTTCCTGCTTTCCGGCATTTCTTAAAATTTAATGAAGATATTTTAACATGCGATCCATCAGATCTTTTTTCTCACTTTCAGATTCTTTTCCCATCATGACTGCCACCCACACTGCGGTCTTTGATATTTTCCCTTCGCCCAGAAAACGGATATCCTCTTCGCTCTCGCTGTTTTCGCGGTACCGGCTCACAACCCGGTTTAATTTCGAAAATATCTCCATCAGTCTGCCAAAATCATTTTCTCTTTCTAAAATCATGGTTTCACCATGATTTCTTTCTTCCCCCGCGGTTGCAATGATCTGCATGCACAGATGCAATTCACCCGTGATATCAGATGCCTCCATTAATACATCCGGTCTTTTTTCTCTTGTCTCCAAAAAAATTTTCTTTGCCAGATCAACATCGCGGTTTCTGAAACATTCGGCAAGACACCTTTTTAATTCACCGGTCTCTGCCTTTTCTCCAAGCATTCCCACTTTGCACTCATATACACGCAGCTTTTTCACTGTAACCCACACAAGCAGGAGAAATTCGGAAATAAATCCAAATACTCTTTTATGGTAGGCATCTTCCCCCGTTTCTAATTCGATCCGCTCTGCCACCTCAAAGAAAATGGAAAACAGCCAGGATGCATATTCATCAAATAATATTTTTGAAGTGACAAGGATATTTCCAAAATAAGTCTGTCTGCCATTTACAAGCTGTTCAAATGCATCCGCATATTCCGGATATTTCTCTGTAATGACCTTTCCTGTCATCTCCAGTGCCCGTATATTGTGGTTTGCCAAAAATCCGTCGTAATAAGAATTGTTTAACAGGACTTTTTTGGTCGTGACCAGATCGTATTTTCTTAACAGTTCCCGGTATTCCTTCTCCGTATAGATCTGTTCTTTTTCGTTGATCAGATACCGTCTGTAATGGCAGGTGCCGACATAATCGGCATCATGGCAGTTTTTCCAGATCCAGTAAAACCCGGTCAGCTCACTGTAATAACAGTTCAGCGCTGAGATCTGTTCTCCCGTATCATCCCCCAAATATCCCAGATTCTCCCCGCATGCCCTTCCGACATGAAGCGGTACATAAAGCGGATCCGGCAGGGGTGTAAATTTTTTGTGTGTCATGGTATATATGCGCATGGACATGATGTGTCCTCCTTTGTATTCCTGTTGATACAATTTTTTTTACATCATCTGCTAATAAACTATACCACAACTATCCTGTTTTTTTAACCGATCCCGTGTTCTTTTTTTATCATTTCTTTCATCCCGGTTAAAATATCCGCTGATCTTTTCAACTGCATTTTTTCTTCCTCGTCCAGTGAGATCGGTATCACGTTCTCCACACCGTCCTTTCCGACAATGGCAGGCATGCTGATCACAATATCTTTCATTCCGTAAATGCCATGCATCATGGAAGATACCGGAAGGATCGACTGTTCATTTCGGATGATACATTCACAGATCCGCTTTACCGCCATCGCAATCCCATAATAGGTCGCATGCTTGCGTTCAATGATCTCGTAAGCGCTGCTTCTTACTTTTTCATAGATACGGTTTTCGGATTCCTCATGCATAAAATGACCACGCATTTCGCAAAAATCACTCAGACGGACACCGGAAATATTCGCATTGGACCATGCGGCAAGTTCACTGTCTCCGTGTTCCCCGATGATAAACGCATGCACACTGCGGTTATCTACCCCTAAATGCTCCCCGATCAGATATTTTAACCGGGCGGTATCAAGCACTGTCCCGGAACCGATCACGCGGTGTTCCGGGAAACCGGAAAGTTTCAGTGCCGTGTAGGTAAGGATATCGACCGGATTGGATACGATAAGAAGGATTCCCTCACAGCCGCGCTTTGCGATCTCCGGGATGATCTGTTTGTATATCTCCACATTTTTGTGGATCAGATCAAGCCGCGTCTCATCCGGCTTCTGGTTTGCACCCGCCGTGATGATAATAATTCCGGCATCTACAATGTCATCATAGTCCCCGGCATATATTTTTACCGGTCTTGCAAATGGAAGTCCGTGGCTTAGATCCATCGCTTCCCCCTCCGCCTTCGCGTGATCTGCATCAATCATGACCATCTCCGAAAAAATACCGCTCTGCATCAGCGCAAATGCCGATGATGCGCCCACGAATCCGCAGCCGATCATTGCCGCTTTTCTGATATTCATTTTGTCCATATGATTTTCCTGCTTTCTGCCGCATGAATGTGGCTTTTTCTCATAGTGTTTCCTGTTTGCCGGAAAATTTATGCAGCTATTTTTCTTTTATGTATCCGGAACGAAAATGAATTCCATACCCGGCAAAATCTACACGAAAAAAGGATGCCGCCAAACGACGACATCCCATATCCTCTTACGCAACAACATCCTCAAACTGTGAATTATAAAGATTTGCATAAAATCCATTTTTTTCAAGCAGTTCTTCGTGATTTCCCTGCTCCACGATATCCCCGTCCTTCATGACAAGGATCAGATCCGCATTGCGGATCGTTGAGAGTCTGTGTGCAATGACAAAACTGGTTCTGCCACGCATCAGATTATCCATCGCTTTCTGGATTGTGACCTCGGTTCTCGTATCAACCGAAGATGTTGCCTCATCGAGGATCAAAATCTTATTGTCCGCAAGGATTGCCCTTGCGATCGTAAGGAGCTGCTTCTGTCCCTGTGAAACATTGCTTGCATCCTCATTTAATTCCATCTGGTAACCACCCGGAAGTGTCTTAATGAAGTGGTCAGCATGTGCCGCTTTCGCCGCTGCAATGACCTCTTCATCTGTAGCTTCTAAACGTCCGTAACGGATATTTTCCATGATCGTTCCCTTAAACAGCCAGGTATCCTGCAATACCATTCCAAACGCATCTCTTAATTCCCTGCGGTTAAAATCCCTGACATCATGACCGTCTAATTTGATGGAACCGCTGTTTACATCATAAAAACGCATCAGAAGCTTTACCATCGTAGTCTTTCCTGCGCCGGTCGGCCCAACGATTGCAATCTTCTGCCCCGGTTTGACATGTGCACTGAAATCTTTGATGATCGTCTGATCCGGGTTGTAACCAAACTGTACATGATCAAAATCGACGGTTCCGGTTACGGCACTCACATCTGCCGGATGTTCTACGGTCTGATCTTCCTCTTCCTCATTTAAAAACTCAAACACACGCTCAGATGCTGCCGCCATCGACTGTACCTGATTGATGACCTGTGCAATCTGCTGGATCGGCTGTGTGAAGTTTTTTACATACTGGATAAATGCCTGGATATCACCGATCGTGATCGTTCCACGGATTGCAAGCAGTCCACCGGATAAAGCCACTGCTGCGTAACCGAGATTTCCGACAAACATCATGATCGGCTGCATCATACCTGACAAAAACTGTGATTTCCATGCAGACTGATATAAAATCTCATTGGTGCGGTTAAATTCCTCAATCGTGTCTTTCTCACGGTTGAATGCCTTGATGACTAAATGCCCGCCATAAACCTCCTCGACCTGTCCATTGATATGACCTAAATATTCCTGCTGGTCTTTGAAGTATTTCTGGGATTTTTTGACCACAAATGAGATCAGTGCCATGGAGATCGGCAGGATCACGATTGCAATCAGCGTCATTAACGGGGAGATACTTAACATCATGATCAGCACCCCGACTAAGGTTGCAACCGACGTGATGATCGTTGTGATACTCTGGTTTAATCCCTGTCCTAAGGTATCGACATCATTGGTGATTCTCGATAAAACTTCTCCGTAAGTACGGCTCTCAAAATACTTCATCGGCATGCGGTTGATTTTCCCGGAGATTTCTTTACGCATGCGGTAGCAGATCTTCTGCGTTACACCGGTCATAATCCAGCCCTGAATAAAGTTAAATGCCGCACTGCACACATAAAGCCCTAACACAAATAAAAGGATCTGTCCGATATAGGTAAAATCGATGCTTCCCGTGCCCTGGATCTTTGCCATCAGTCCTTCGGAGAGCGCTGTGGTTGCCTTTCCTAAAGTCTTAGGCCCGATTACATTAAATACCGTGGAAGCCGCCGCAAAAATCATGACTACAATAATTGCAGCTTTAAAATTTCCAATGTAAGATAACAGTTTTCCCAGAGAACCCTTTAAATCCTTCGGTTTTTCTCCCGGCTGCATGCCGCGCCCCATCGGTCCTCTGCCACGGTGCTGCATTCTAACTTTTTCTCTTTCATTACTCATTGACAGACACCTCACTTTCCTCTATGCCAAGTTCTTTTGCCGAAAGCTGTGAACGTGCGATCTGCTGGTATGTCTCACAGTTTTTCAGCAATTCTTCATGCGTACCTTTTCCGACGATCTTTCCATCATCAAGCACAAGGATCTGTTCTGCGTGTAAAATTGTACTAATTCTCTGCGCTACAATGATGACTGTGCTGTCTTTTACTTTCGATGCCAGTGCTTTTCGAAGTGCCGCATCCGTCTTTAAGTCAAGTGCAGAGAAACTGTCATCAAACACATAGATTTTCGGCTGTTTTGCAATCGCACGTGCAATGGCAAGACGCTGCTTTTGTCCACCGGAAACGTTGCTTCCACCCTGTGCGATATCACTGTCGTATTTCTCCTGTTTCTCCTCAATAAAATCGGCTGCCTGTGCGATCGCTGCTGCCTCTTTGATCTCCTCATCCGAAGCATCACGTTTTCCAAAACGCAGGTTTGACGCAATCGTACCGGAAAACAGTACACCTTTCTGCGGCACAAAACCGATTTCTTCCCTCAAATCTTCCATACGGATATTCCGGATATCCTGACCGTCTAAGGTAACACTTCCGCCTGTGACATCATAAAGTCTTGGAATCAGGTTGACCAGCGTGGATTTTCCACATCCGGTACTTCCGATGATTGCCGTTGTCTTACCCGGCTCCGCTGTAAAATCAATATCCTCCAACACATCTGCCTCCGCTCCCGGATAGCGGAAGCTGACATGTGAAAAACGGATCACACCTTTGTGTTCTCTTAATTCTTCCGGATTTTTTGCATCTTCTATGGAAGACTCTGTGCGGATAACCTCATCGATACGTTCTGCTGCTACTGCTGCACGCGGAAGCATGATCGACATTGCTGTCAGCATTAAAAATGCCATAACGATCATCATCGCATAGGTGATGAATGCAGTCATGGAACCGACCTGCATGGAACCGGCATCGATTTTGTGCGCGCCTACCCATACGATACCTACGGTCAGAAGATTCATAATCAGCATCATACCCGGCATCATAAATGTCATGACACGGTTTGTAAACAGCATGGTCTTTGTCAGATCTTTATTTGCAGCATCAAAACGTTTTTCTTCCTCTGTTTCCCTGCCGAATGCACGAATGACGGAAAGTCCTGTTAAGATCTCTCTGGATACCAGATTGATCTTATCGACCAGTTTCTGCATCAGCTTAAAACGAGGCATTGTAACAGACATCAATACCATGACATAGCCAAGGATCACAAGGATTGCCAGAATAATGATCCATCCCATTCCTGCTCCTGTCTGGATGATTTTTAATACACCTCCGATGCCAAGAATCGGCGCATAGGCAACCATACGGATCATCACTGCAGATACCATCTGAATCTGCTGGATATCATTCGTACTTCTGGTAATTAAAGATGCAGTGGAAAAATGATCCATCTCCGCGTTAGAAAAACGAACCACCTGTCCAAATATCTTTCCTCGCAGGTCACGTCCGATTCCGGCACCGATACGTGCACCAAAAAATCCTACCAGAACCGTTACCACACCCATAAGAAGTGCCATCGCAACCATCCTGCCACCGGCTGACCAGAGATAGGATGTCTGTACCTTATCAATATCCACTCCTGCCGCTGTATCACAGCTTACTGCATACGCGATACCCATTGATTTTACCAGAGAACTTCCCATGGTATCGATCGTATCAGAAACGGTATCACGCATGGATAAGATCTGTTCCTCTGTCATTGCCCCTGACGCTTCCATGGCGGCAAAAATTGTACGCATATCCACGCAATTCGTAACCACGGTATTTCCGTCGTCATCCTCGACTTCTTTCTCAAAAGATGTAAGCGGCACTCCCATGGACTCCCCGATCTGCTCGATACTCATGTTATCAAGCATCGCCTGATCCATTCCGGTCTGTTTTGCCACACTCTCTTTAAATGTCTGCTCATCCACCGATGACATCTGATAGTTCATCAGAAGAGGAAGAAGCAGCGTATCATCCAGTTCATCTAACTGTTTTTTATCTGTAACGGTCAGACGGTAAACATCTCCGTCCTTTTCGTAACTGTTTTCCCAGCTTTCCTTCTCCTCATCGGCCATAAAAAGCTGTGCCAGTGTAAACTCGTCCTCCGTTACTGCCTCCGGCAGCACATGCTCCACACCTTTGTTCTGGATTCCGACATCAATAATATCCGATGTGTATGCCGGAAGAGACAGATCACACCACGCCTGTACAACTAACAGTGCAACAACAATGATCAGTCCCTTCCAGTACGGGAGCATATTTTTAAATATTTTGCTCATGTCCTATTCTCCTTTTTGTCTCATTTTTCGGTCTTCGATTTCTTCCCTCGACGCCTCGTAAAGCTCATTCAGGCAATCGATCAGCTGTTCCATGTCATCCCGGTCTATTTTTGAGATGACTGCATGCGCAAAGCTGCTCATGATCTGCTCGCACTCTTCCTGCTTCTGTTCCCCGGATGCCGTCAGCTTCACATAAGTATTGCGCCTGTCTGCTTTGTTGACGTCGCGCTCAATGTATCCTTTATCTTCCAACGTCTTTAAGGTGCGTGAAACTGCAGGTCCCTTCGCTTTCAGCTTTGCGGTCAATTCGGAAACCGTCAGTTCTTCCTTTTCCCCACTGCAGTGCTTGATCGCCGCCATCGTCATGCCCTCAAGTTTCGTGATATCCGGCACCAGATCACCCATATGCAGTTTGTGAAACTGATACAGCGCAAAAAAAAATCTTGTAAATAAATCATCCATTCCTGTTTTTCTCACCTCATTATTTAACATTGTTATATATTTTCTTTGTTATTTATTTACAGTGGCATATATTAACACAGGGAAGATACCACGTCAAGTATCTTCCCTGCACTTTATCCATTCTTTATATTTTCTTTATTTTTTATTCACATCCCTCATGCAGCATAGCGAGCGTTTGCTGCATTTCTTCCAGTTGAAACTGTCCCGGTGCACTTTTCTTTCCATGCGACGCAAATGTCACACAGGAACCAAAAGTTTCTCCGCTCACTCTGCTGACTGCCCCCAGTTTTCCCATGGACACGGTAATGATCGGTGTTTCTTGATTTTCACTGTGAAATTCAGAAGTAACGGCAAGCAGCCGCAATACATCTTCCGTTGTTTTTGGAGTCACAACAAGTTTGACAATATCCGCACCTCCTTCACACATATGGTCAAGCAGCATCCGCATTACATCTATCTGCGGTGTTCCTTCCAGATCATGATGTGATGCCACAACTTTCTTCCCCTTTTTTTGAATTTCCCGGATCCGCTTTGCCGCATGTTCCTCCTCAAAAAATTCCAGATCGATCAGATCCACACATTCTGACTCTGCCGCAAGATCGTGCAGATCATTTAATGTTTCCCGGTCAACCGACACCACTCCACCCTGTTTTGCAGTACGAAATGTATACAAAAACAGTTTTTTCTTTAATAAAGGCGCTATCTGCTGCAATATTTCCCGCACTTCATTGTAGTCGGTGTAATGTTCAAATGCATCCAGCCTCCATTCGATCATGTCTGCATCCGATTTCACGAGATATTCCACTTCTTTTATAACTTCTTCTTTCGTTTTTTCGAGAACCGGAACGCATATGAGCGGACGTCCCGTTCCGACCTCTGTTCCTTTTATTTTCATGCCAGACACCTCCCTGCCATCTCACAATCATCTTCTTTTTTCATTATAACCAACCCCCTCCTGTTATGCAAATATTTGACATCTTCTGCAATATCATTTAATATAATTTTTGATTTTAGCGCTTAGAATGGAGTTTTTAGTGTGAAAAATAAGTTTGATAGCTTATTTTTCGCAATAAGTTGCTCAGAAATGAGGATTATTATGAGTTTTACATTTTTAAACCAGCTTCCTTCTCCGGCAGAGATCAAACGTGATTTTCCGCTGTCAGAAGAATTAAAACAGTTAAAAAAAGAACGGGATGCTATGATCTCCGACGTTATCACCGGAAAAGATGACCGTTTTCTCGTTATTATCGGACCTTGTTCCGCAGACCGGGAGGACGCTGTCTGTGATTATGTCAGCCGCCTCACAAAAATCCAGGAGGATGTTGCCGACCGTCTGATCATCATTCCGCGTGTTTATACAAATAAGCCGCGTACTACCGGCGAGGGCTATAAGGGTATCGCCTCCCAGCCGGATCCGGAAAAAGCACCTGACATGATCGAAGGTCTGATTGCCATGCGTAAAATGCACATCCGTGCGATTAAAGAGAGCGGTTTAACCTGTGCAGATGAGATGCTCTACCCGGAAAACTGGGGGTATGTCGAAGATCTTCTCTCCTACGTTGCCATCGGTGCACGTTCTGTCGAGGATCAGCAGCACCGTCTGACGGTCAGTGGTTTTGATGTCGCATCCGGTATGAAAAACCCGACCAGCGGCGACTTTTCTGTTATGCTCAACTCCGTATATGCGGCACAGCACCCACATCATTTCGTATACCGTGGTTACGAAGTGGAGACAAGCGGCAACCCGCTGACACATGTTGTTCTGCGCGGCGCAGTCAGCAAACACGGTAACTCCACACAGAATTACCACTACGAAGATCTGATCCGTCTGTGTGACATGTACGAAAAAATGGATCTTGTCAATCCGGCAGCCGTTGTGGACGTAAACCATTCCAACTCCGGCAAAAAATATAAAGAACAGATCCGTATCGTAAAGGAAGTCATGCACAACCGTCAGGTTTCTTCTGAAATTCAGAAGATGGTAAAAGGTGTTATGATCGAGAGTTATATTGAGGAAGGCTCCCAGAAGATCGGCGAACACATCTACGGTAAATCCATCACGGATCCTTGCCTTGGCTGGGAAGATTCCAAAAATCTGATTTATACGATTGCAGATATGTGCCGTTAAGATTTTTTACCTGTACCGGCAGCTTCTTGAAATCTCATAATGAAAAAAGGAACTCCATTTCTGTGAGTTCCTTTTTTATTATTCATGACAATAGAGTGTTTGCAGAACATGCATTCTATTGTTTCTACTACTATCCTCTCGGATGTGCTTTCAGATACACTTCCCGGATTCTTCCCTGCCCCATCTGCGAATAAATCTGTGTCGTAGAAATATCAGAATGTCCTAACATCTCCTGCACCGACTTTAAATCTGCTCCATTGCTGATCAGATGTGCCGCAAACGAATGGCGCAGCGTATGCGGTGTGATCTCCGATTCGATCCCCGCCTTCTTCCCATAAAACTTGATCAGTTTCCAGAAACCCTGACGGCTCATTGCACCACCGGTACAATTCGTAAACAGCCACGGACAGTCCGCCTGGCTGATCAGATGATCTCTTCCATCCTGCATATATCTTGTCAGTGCCTCCCTTGCGACATTCCCAAATGGAATGATCCGTTCTTTATGGATATCCGTACAGATCACATACTCCATCTGAAGATTCAGATCCGAGACTTTTAACGATATCAGCTCCGACACACGGATCCCTGTCGCGTAAAGCAATTCAAGCATCGCCTTATCCCGCAGCTCTTTCGGTGTATTTCCGGACGGCTGCTCTAACAAAAGCGTCACTTCTTCCGTGGTCAGGATACGCGGCATCGTTTTTTCAATCTTAGGTGCTTTCAAACGCCATGCCGGATCCGACTCGATTCTCCGCTCCTTTTCAAGAAAATGAAAAAAAGCTTTCATTGATGCAATGCTCCTTGAAACCGTCGCCGGTTTCCGTCCTTCACGTTCTAAAAACATAACATATGCATTCAGATTTGTCTCCGTAACGGCAGACACCCCGTATACATTCTGCGCTTCCAGATATTCATTCATCTTGCGGAGATCACGTTCATAGGAAACTTCCGTATTCTTTGATGTCTGTTTTTCATTGTGAATATATTCAATAAAATCCATAATGTCATGTGTCATGTTTTTTTCCTGACTTTCTTTTTATCCTGTGTATTTTTTCATTATAATGATAAGCAGACCGAAAAGCAATCTTTTCAAAAATTTTTTACGATCATCTTAAGGAGCGGAATATTGATATAAGCTTCTGCAAATACGCCGCCGATTACCAGTATTACTGCCACCCCATAAAATACAACAGATTCCACCGCCTGTTTTATGCGGATTTTCGGATTACATACCGGTGGCCGGTACTGTCTGCTGTTTTTGCCACAAAAGCGGCACCATAGTACCGCAGCCACATAAAAAAATGCCTGTGGAAGCAGACCGACAAACGCAACTGCAACACCACGGATTCCAAGATCCGCAATCGCCATTGCAAGAAAAAATCCAAATGTTCCTGTCAGAAGACACAACCATACCGTCGATGCCACCCCATATCCGCACCCTTCCCCAAACAAAAAGAAAAAAAATGCGAACTTTTCCCGTTTCCAAAGCAGCTGCCAGAACAGTCTTTCCGGTGAAATGCTGCTATATGCGAACTGTTCTAAAATCCATATATTTAATATCCGGCAAAGATCCCCTGTCTTATACTTTAACAGGTTTGCAAGAAAAACACCCACAAAAAATACAGGCAGAAACAGGCATCCTTCTTTTTTCACACACGCCCCACATACACTTTTCTTCAGTTTATGCGTTTTTCTCCTGATTCAGAAGATTTTTATATGCCAAAAGTGCAGAAACTGTTTTGGCATCCTGTAATTTTCCATCGTAGATCATCTGACAGAGTTCATCGATGTCATGTGCCTCGACATCAAGGAACTCTCCCTCATCTAAATGCTGATGTCCCGGTTTTAAATTACGCGCTAAATACACATCAATGAACTCGTCACAAAATGCAACTGTTGTTTTAAGTGACAAAAGACGCGTAAGATCATCACTGCGGTATCCCGTTTCCTCCTCTAACTCCCGTGCAGCACACACCTTTGTGTCTTCTGTAACACTGTCTCTTGATCCCGCCGGTATCTCAAGTGTCATACGGTCGATTGCATTCCGGTACTGACGCACCATCAGAATCTTTCCGTCTCCGCGTACCGGAACAACGGCTGCCGCCCCTTTTCTGTGTGAAATAAAATCCCATTCTTCGAGTTTTCCGTCCGGCAGCTGCATCGTATCTGTATAAATATCCAGAATGGCTCCATTTTTTACCAGTTCTCTTTTTACTCTCTTAACCTGTTGGTCCATACAATATTCCTCCGCTTCAATATATTCCAAGTCTGTTATTTTTTTACAGTATCTGTTCTTATTGTACCACCCTCTGCCTTTATTTTCCATCTGCTTTTATACAATTTGGACACGACGAAGGCGACTTGTTACTGTTCGCAGGCAAGTGAATGGCATAGCACCGGACACTGACACACCTTTCCATCAGCTCTTATCACGTGCGTATGAACAGATGTACTTGGCAAAACAACGTCTAAAAGCAAAAAATAAAGCGGCAGATAAATAAAACGTTAAAACTTTCCTCTTCTCTTTCCAAAAAAGATTAAGGAATACACAAAAATCTCCCTTTTATAAGTTTGACTGTTATACTGATAACATCAAATTTACGAAAGGGAGATTTTACTATGACAGTCATTGAGATTGTTTTTTCTGTCATCGGGATTGGCATTATCATCGGAGGGTTTGTTTACGCAATTTACGATTCTTACTGTCAGTCAAAAGATTATCGTACATCCAGAAAAAAATAAGCTGCACACCTCTGTGTGCAGCTTATTTTTATGCCATCATACGGATACCATTTCTGATATTCTGACCTTCCATCACTTTCATGTTTCTGCCAGTCTGATTTTCCAGCATCTGCATGCCACCTTTCTCAGCCTGACTCTCCAACATCCGGTATCCTACCCGCGGGATCGTTGTAATATACTCCGGTTCTAAAGGAGAACTTTCTATTTTTTTCCGGATATTCGTCATATTGACACGAAGGATCCTGCTGTTTTGCTCTGCATATGGTCCCCATATTTTTTCCAAAAGCATCTGATATGTTACAACCGTACCAGAATTTAACGCAAGACTTTCTATGATCCGGTATTCCACCGGTGAAAAATGAATCTCCGTTCCTCCAAGCAAAACCTGTCTTTTTGTAAAATCAACCTTAAGATTTCCTGCCTCGTAATATGTATGCGCACCTGCCGAAATTCTTCTGCGTAATGCGGAAAAAATCCGTGCCGCAAGTTCCTTCTCATGAAACGGTTTTACCATATAATCATCTGCTCCGGCATATAATGCCTCCACTTTATCAAGGTAGCTGCTCCGTTCCGACAGGATTATAATCGGGCAATCCGTCCACTCCCTGAACCACTGGATCAAGGTGATCCCTTCCATATCAGAAAATTTATTATCCATCAGAATCAGATCCGGACAGACACCGGTACTCATCTCCATTCCCTGTTTTCCACTTCCTGCAATATAAATCTTGTAATTTTCTTTTTCCATTGCCCTGCGGATCAAATAAGAAATGCTTGTATCCTCATCGATCAGTAATATTTTTGCTCTGTCACTTATTCTATTTTCTATCACGTTAATACGCCTCCTGTAATATCATCTTTTTATTCAATTACAGGAATACGTTTTGCCTTCTTACCATCAACAAGATGTATGTATTTTATATTCTGCCACAGTATGATCATATGGCTGCTAAATCTTTTTAGTGCCATATGCAGAATAACTGCCGGGATCATTAAAACTACATATACTTCTACTAAAAACCGTAACATCTGAAAACGGCTCTGATTCTGTTCACCCAGCGCAGCTTCACTCTGTGTCGTTCGCGCAAGTGTAGCCGCCGGTGTTTCTTCCGGGAGACCGCATGCCTGACGTTCTGCTATTTCCGGTCCCGTCAACCGGTCTGTGTGATATTCTTCTAGTTCACATTCCCCTGCCTGGTCTGCATTTTGTCCTTCTATTCCATACTTCAGGAGCCCGCCTGCGGTCAGCTCAAAACTCTGTGGTGTCTTTTCATACAAATGCAGTGTATCTGTCTGCGGTAAAAACTGAAAGAAAGATATTACGATAAATCCAATCAGGATAAACAGAAACCACTTATGCTGTTTTACTCTCTGCATTTGCCACACCACCTTTCTTTCACTCATTTTCAGATGTATTTTAACATATATTTTACATCCTGGCACTATTTTTTTTCAGAATTCCGTCTTTCTCTGATTCCATATATGCAAAAACTGCCGTACCTGTCATTTATGACACCGGTACGGCAGTCTCTTTATTTTTCATACAATAGATCGCACGCTCTGCGAGCAACCCCATTGTCACGAATTACTTCGCGTAATCTGTTACCCTTGACTCACGAATAACATTTACCTTAATCTGTCCCGGATATTCCAATTCAGCTTCGATCTGTTTGGAAATATCACGCGCAAGCAATACCATATCGGCATCGCTGATCTGCTCCGGAACAACCATGATTCGAATCTCCCTGCCCGCCTGAATAGCGAAGGATTTTTCTACACCCTTAAATCCGTTAGAAATATCTTCTAACTGTTTCAATCTGTTTGAATATGTTTCCAGTGTCTCTCTTCTGGCACCTGGTCTTGCTGCACTAATTGTATCTGCAGCCTGAATGATACATGCAATTAATGACTCCGGTTCTACATCACCATGATGCGCTTCTACCGCATTGATAATAATTGGTGACTCTTTGTATTTTCTACATAAATCCACACCGATCTGAATATGGGAACCTTCCATATCATGATCGACAGATTTACCAATATCATGTAACAATCCTGCACGTTTTGCAGTTCTTACATCTACACCGATTTCAGCAGCCAGTAATCCGGAAAGCTGTGCTACTTCAATGGAATGTTTGAGAGCATTTTGTCCGTAGCTCGTCCGGAATTTCATCCGACCTAAAAGACGCACAAGCTCCGGATGGATTCCGTGAACACCAACCTCTAAGGTTGCTGCCTCACCTTCCTCACGAATCATTGTCTCGACTTCTTTCTGAGCCTTCTCAACCATTTCCTCGATTCTTGCTGGATGGATACGACCATCCACAATCAGTTTTTCCAAAGCAATTCTGGCAACTTCACGACGAATCGGATCAAAACCGGATAAAATCACTGCCTCCGGCGTATCATCAATGATCAGATCCACACCGGTTAACGTTTCTAACGTACGGATATTACGTCCTTCACGTCCGATGATTCTTCCTTTCATTTCGTCATTCGGAAGCTGTACAACAGAAATCGTCGTTTCGGCAACATGATCCGCAGCACACTTCTGAATTGCAGTCACCACATACTCTTTTGCCTTCTTATCAGCTTCTTCCTTTGCCTTGTGTTCCATTTCTTTGATCAATTTTGCAGTATCAATTTTAACGTCTTCTTCAACAGTCTTTAAGAGATAATCCTTTGCCTGTTCGGAGGTTAAACCGGAGATCCTTTCCAGTTCTTTCACACGCTCTTCATTGAGCTTTGCGACCTGCGCTTTCTGTCTGTTGATCTCTTCTTCCTTGGCTGCAAATCCCGCCTCGCGTTTTTCGATCGCTTCTAACTTTTTGTCCAGATTTTCTTCCTTCTGAACAATGCGTCGTTCACTGCGTCCGATCTCCGCTCTCCGCTCTTTTACCTCCTTGTCTAAGTCATTCTTGACACGGATGGATTCTTCCTTCGCTTCAAGCATTGCTTCACGCTTCTTGGTTTCTGCCGTTTTTACCGCTTCATCAATAATCTCACGCGCTTTTTCATCTGCATTTCCGATCTTAGCCTCTGTTACTTTTTTATAGTAAGCAGTTGTGACGAAATATACAACGACCGCGGTAACCAGTAGAGTGATCACAACAGCGATAATCACACTTCCCACAGGAGCACCTCCTTTATTAAATTTTCATTGTACATATAACATAAAAACATGGTTTGTTATCTGTCATAATTACAACATATAAATTTTATTCTATTTTAATATTTATGTCAAGTAGATAACTGTTCAATGTGCATAATATTGCATTTTTATTTTGCAACAATACAACATATTGTACCAAAAATCCCCCGTTTTCCTATGTTCTTATTCCTCGTATTCATCCCAGATTTTCATGACATGCAAAATATCGCTGCTCTTAAATCCACGGCGCATCAGATACTGGTAAATTTTCTGCTGTTCTTTGCGGTCACATTCTTTTGGTTCATAATGTTTCTTTTCTAAAAGCTGACGGATCTTTAACTGTTCATCACTGTCGAACACCTCATCAAGTGCCTGTTCTATCACACTTTTTTCAATTCCTTTTGCTATAAGATCCATTTTTAATTTCTGACGGCTTTTTTTCTTCTGTTGATATGAAATATAGGTCGTCGCATAGCGCAGATCATCGATATAGTGATATTTTCTGACATACTCCACTGCAAGATCCACGCACACATCAGGATACCCGTTCTGCATCAGCTTCTCCCGCAGCTGATGTTCCGTCCGGTCCATTCGTTCCAAAAGAAACATCGCACGTTTCTTCGCCCGCGTTCCAAGTATTTCATAGATGATCTCATCATATTTCTCCCGGGATATGACAGTCCCCTCCCGCAAGGATAATTTTCTTACCTCACCCTTATATAAAAGGACTTCCATCCCGTTGTCAAACCGAATGGAAGTCCTTCCTTTTTCCCGGGGAATTACTTCTACGACAAGCAACTCCTGCATCTTTTATTCCTCCGCTTTTACCTCGGCTGTATTCTCTGCTTTCTTTTCAGCCGCTTCCGCTTTTTTTGCGATCGCTTCCGCTGCTTTTATGCTCTGTGCCTCAGTCTCGTTTTCCTTTGTTTCCTCAGACTCTTCCGTTCCGTCCACATTTAACATTTCTCTGACTTTTGCCTCGATCTCCTCACAGATCAGCGGATTTTCTTTCAGATACTGTTTTGCATTCTCACGTCCCTGGCCGATCTTATCTCCATTGTATGCATACCATGCTCCGGATTTGTTAACCACACCCTTATCTGCTGCAAGGTCTAAGATATCGCCCTCTCTGGAAATTCCCTGTCCAAACATGATATCAAACTCTGCTTCACGGAATGGCGGTGCCACCTTATTCTTAACAATTTTTACCCTGGTACGGTTACCAACAACCTCTCCGCCCTGTTTTAATGCCTCAATCCTTCTGACATCCATACGGACAGAAGAATAGAACTTCAGTGCACGTCCACCGGTCGTTGTCTCCGGATTACCAAACATTACGCCTACTTTTTCACGAAGCTGGTTGATGAAGATAACCACACAGTTGGATTTGCTGATGACAGAAGTCAGCTTACGAAGTGCCTGGCTCATCAGTCGTGCCTGAAGTCCGACATGCGAATCACCCATATCTCCATCAATCTCTGCCTTTGGAACGAGTGCTGCCACGGAGTCGACGATCACGATATCAACCGCCCCGGAACGTACCATGGTCTCTGTGATCTCAAGTGCCTGCTCTCCGCAGTCCGGCTGGGATATGTATAAGTTGTCGATGTCAACGCCGATATTCTTTGCATAGACAGGATCTAAGGCATGCTCTGCATCGATAAATCCTGCGATACCGCCTCTTTTCTGTACCTCAGCAACCGCATGCAGGGCAACGGTCGTCTTACCACTGGACTCCGGTCCATAGATCTCGATGATTCTTCCTTTCGGAAGTCCACCTAAACCAAGTGCAATATCAAGACTTAATGATCCGGTCGGAATCGTCTCCACATTCATATGTGCGGAATTATCACCAAGTTTCATGATGGAGCCTTTGCCGTACTGTTTCTCAATCTGTGAAATTGCAGCATCCAACGCTTTTAATTTATCATTTTTTACTGCATTGATCTCTTTATATTTATCTTCCTTTGCCATTTCTTTCCTCCGTGCGAACTTATGTTCGTTTTTTCTGTTCTAATAGTATTATATTTTTCCCGAAATGTCAACCACAAAATTGTCTGCAATTTTCCATATGCTTCCCCATCTGACATATGACAGTCTGCAGCACACCTTTTCCAGTTATGCTATTTCTTTTTATTTATGGGATAAACCGGCAGATTTCTGCCTGTGAACCGCCACCAAAGGGCGGTGAAGATTTTTATCTGACAACCTTAGCGGAAATGATTTTCCTTATCGACAAGTGTATCATAGTGGTGGTTTCTTTACAAGTGGTTTCTTTCATAAAATTAAGACTTGCCATAAAGTTAAGACTGTGTTCAGCTGCAAAAGGTGTAACTGAGTTTCGTGAATGGCAAATTGCACAATGCCGGGTCTGTTTTGTGCGATTTGCCGGCCATCAGGTTTTGATATACCTTTTTGCAGCTTAATCTTTGCTATAAAACATATTTACACCCTGCTGCAAAACTCTTATAATATGTCTATTCTATAAATATGAAACGGAGTTACACATGGAAAAATTACTGGTATTTCATTTAGATGACAACAATCTCAAAAAATTAAAGCAGATCACGGGGGCTTTGAAGGTCCGTGTGGAGGAGGTTCTTTCCTCTGATTATTTAAAACCATTGGAGATGATTGCAAATAAGACTGCTTCCCCTTTGATTCAGCCTTTTTCCGGGAAGGTTCCTGCGGAAAGTCTGATTGTTTTCTGTGATTTTACAGAGAAAAAGATGGATAAACTTTTAGCATCTCTCCGCAGGGATCAGGTTGTCATAGATTATAAAGCAGTGCTTACGCCGACAAATCGGAAATGGAATGTGATGCGGATGTATTTGGAGATGCAGGCGGAAAAGGCTGCTTATCAGAAAAATAAGGCATAGCCATGTGAAACTCACAGCTGCTGATGAGTTTCGCACGGCTATGCCTGAAGTGATTCATCATAATAGAATGTTCGTGAAGCGAGCATTCTATTATTCATGACAATAGAATGTTCGCAAAGTGTGCATTCTATTGTTTTTAGTCTTCTTTGATCTGCTCGATCATATCTATGATCTCTTCTCTTGTCTGCAGTCCGACTGCACGGTTCTGAAATAATCCGTATTTCATGACAACCAGCGTCGGGATGCTCATAATCTGATATTTCAATGCCAGCGCAGCCTCCTCGTCAACATTGACTTTACCGAAGATGACCTTGCCTTCTAATTCTTCCGCAAGCGCCTCAATCACCGGTGACTGCATTTTACACGGCGCACACCACTCTGCCCAGAAATCTAATACAACCGGAAGTTTTGCACCGAGTACTTCATTTTCAAAATTATCTTTTGTGATTGTGATAACTGCCATTTTCTGTTTTCCTTTTCCTGATGTTTAAATTCACATAATACTGACAATACCCGTATTACAGATTTGGTCAGCCAGACCTTTCCTTTTACTCACGCCCAAACTCAGAAAGAACCAGTCCCTCATTACGGTCAAGCACCATACCGACACTCCAGGAGTTGACAAACAGGAGTAGCGGTCTGCCTTTTAAGTCCTGAATCTTCTTCATGTCCGAAGTTCCGACAAGCCTGTCCATATCAATATCCTCATTCTCGATCCAGCGGATATGCTCATATGGCAGGTTGTCCATACGGATCTCTACATTGTATTCATTTTCCAGACGATATTTTAAAACATCAAACTGAAGGACACCAACAACGCCGACAATGACTTCCTCCATACCCATATTGTATTCCTGAAAAATCTGGATTGCACCTTCCTGTGCGATCTGCTGCATACCTTTCATGAACTGTTTACGTTTCATGGTATCTACCTGACGCACTCTTGCAAAATGTTCCGGTGCAAAGGTAGGGATTCCTTCAAACTGGAACGGTTTTGCTGTGGTAAGCGTATCTCCGATTGAGAAAATGCCAGGATCGAACACACCGATGATATCCCCCGCATATGCCTCATCCACGATATGACGCTCCTGTGCCATCATCTGCTGCGGCTGTGACAGTTTGATCTTTTTGTTGCCTCCCTGTACATGCGTAACCTCCATACCGGCGGTAAATTTTCCGGAACAGATACGCATAAACGCGATACGGTCACGGTGTGCCTTATTCATATTTGCCTGTATTTTAAATACAAATGCGGAAAAATGCTCATCAAACGGGTCTATTTCTCCGATGTCAGCTTTACGCGGCAGTGGGGAATAGGTCATTTTTAAGAAATGCTGTAAAAATGTCTCCACACCAAAGTTGGTCAGGGCAGATCCGAAAAATACCGGGGAGAGTTGTCCTTTTGTGACAAGATCCATATCAAACTCTGCACTTGCCCCGTCGAGAAGCTCGATCTCCTCCATCAGCTTATCGTATGCGTCCTGTCCGATCTCCTCGATCAGTGCAGGATCATCCGCTGCAATATGCTTTTCGGTTCCCTCTTTTGTTCCCTTTAACGTGTCGGAGAACGTCATGACCTCTTTTGTATTACGGTCATATACACCCTTAAAATTCTTTCCGGAACCGATCGGCCAGTTGACCGGACAGGTTGCGATCCCAAGTTCTTTTTCAATCTCGTCTAACAGATCAAACGTATCATTCGCATCGCGGTCCATTTTATTGATAAAAGTAAAAATCGGGATGTGACGCATCACGCAGACCTTAAATAATTTTCTCGTCTGTGCCTCGACACCCTTTGATCCATCAATGACCATGACCGCAGAGTCCGCAGCCATCAGGGTACGGTAAGTATCCTCCGAGAAATCCTGATGTCCCGGTGTATCCAGAATATTGATGCAGTAGCCGCCATAATTAAACTGTAACACAGAAGAAGTAACGGAAATACCTCTCTCCTTCTCGATCTCCATCCAGTCAGATACCGCATGGCGTGCAGTTGCCTTTCCCTTGACGGAACCGGCAAGATTGATTGCTCCTCCGTAGAGCAGGAACTTCTCTGTCAGAGTCGTTTTACCTGCATCCGGGTGGGAAATGATTGCAAATGTACGTCTTTTTTCTATCTCTTTTCTTAAATCAGCCAAAACTATTTTATCCTCCAAAAATCCTTATAAAATCGGGATTGCCTCTCCCGCACACTCCGGCTTAATGTCAAAATAAGCAAGAATGGTTGCCGCAATATCTGAAAAGCAACCTCTTGTTCTGTAATTAACACCCGCTCTGATCGGTTTTCCATACATCACAAGCGGTGTATATTCTCTCGAATGATCGGTCGACGGCGTGCTCGGATCGCAGCCGTGATCTGCCGTGATCATTAAGATATCCTCATCTCTCATTGCAGCGAGAAGCTCCGGCAGACGCTCATCAAAATAAGTCAGTGCCTTTGCGTAGCCCTCCACGTCATTACGGTGCCCGTAGAGCATATCATAATCTACAAGATTTGTAAAACAAAGTCCCTCAAAATCCTGTTTCATATACTCGATCGTCTTGTTGATCCCGTCCTCATTTCCAGTCGTGCGCACATACTCTTTGATTCCTTTTTCTGCAAAAATGTCAATGATCTTGCCCACGGAACGCACATCATATCCATGTCCGCACAGCTGGTCTAGCATCGTCACCTTCGGCGGCTGCAGGGAAAAATCATGGCGTCTTACCGTTCTCGTGAAATTGCCCGGCGTGCCGACAAACGGTCTTGCGATCACACGTCCCACACCATTTTCCCCGGTCAGTATCTCCCTTGCGATCTTACAGTATTCGTAAAGTGTCTCAACCGGAACAACATCCTCGTGCGCTGCCACCTGAAATACAGAATCCGCAGACGTATATACGATCAGTTTTCCTGTTTTCATGTGTTCTTCCCCATAATCACGTATAACATCCGTTCCGGAATATGGCTTGTTACAGAGCACTCCCCTGCCCGTCCTCTTTGTAAACTCGTCTAAAATTTCCTGTGGAAATCCATTCGGATACGTCGGAAGCGGACTATTTGAGATGATACCTGCGATCTCCCAGTGCCCGATCGTCGTATCTTTTCCTTTCGATACCTCCGTCATTCTCGCGAAAGATCCGGCCGGATTCTTTTCTTTTTCTCCGATCTCCACTCCGTCTATATTAAAAAATCCAAGTTTCCTCATGTTCGGCATCGAAAAATACGGACTGGATGCTACCGCTCTTATGGTATTGCTTCCAGCATCGCCATAATCTGCCGCATCCGGCATTTCCCCGATCCCAACACTATCAAGTACGATCAAAAATACTCTCTTCATGTAAAAGTCTCCATTCCTGTATGTGAAAATCCTGCTTTCCAATCCAGTTCTCTAAAGAAAAAAGCTGAGCACATGTCTCAGCCTGGTCCCCAATGTCCAAAAAACTCGGGCAACTCTGTTGTTTTTAGTATATTCAAAAATATAGAAAAATGCAATAGTATTTCATATCCTATTTTAAAAATGAGACAGCTTTAAAAAGCTGCCCCATTGAAACTGCTATTTTGTTATCTTTACTTTTTTGCCCTGTCCCTTATTTTTCAAAAGTTTTTTATAAGCCGAAAGTTTCTTTGCAGGAACTTTGATCTTTGCATTTGACTGGATACCTTTCAATGCATCCTTTCCAACGCTCTTTAACGCTGTTGATTTGATTGTAATACTGGATAATTTAGAATTGCCTTTGAAAGTTTCTTTTCCAATTTTCTTTAAGCCCTTTCCAAGCGTTACTGTCGTCATCTTTTTACATCCTGAAAAAGCTAAATCTCCAATGGAAGTTACCTTATCCGGTACTGTAATCTTTGTCAGTGCTGTACAATTTTGAAATGCACCTTTTCCAATGCTTGTCACATTTTTCCCAATGGTTACTTTGGTCAGTTTCTTATTGCCTTTCAATGCATTTGCAGCTATAGAAGTTACCTTGTAAGTGGTATTTCCAACCTTAACTGTCGCTGGAATCGTTATCGTTTTCGATTTGCTTTTCGTTTTTACAAATGCTACGGCAGTTCCCTGTTTTGTCACCTTATAACTGTCTTTCCCAGAGGTTACTGTTTTTCCCACTGCCGGAAGTTTCTGATCGTTTTCTGTATCGGTCGAAGAATCTGAGTCGTCTGTAAGATACTGATGCTTAAACTTATATGTTTTTGCATATTTTTCTGCAGCAGAACCTTTGTAACAAAAAATAGTCAGATCAACACTAGTGTCAAATGCACCTTGATCTATGCTTGTGACACTTTTAGGAATTGTAATGTTTTTTAAACTTGTACAACTATAAAATGCAGCGTGACCTATACTCGTCAATCCTTTTGGAATTGACACATTAGACAGACTACTGCACCATGCAAAAGTATATTCCTCTATTTGTGTGACTCCTTTTGGAATTGTTACACTTGTTAGTTTTTCACAATGTGAAAATGCCCGACTTTCAATATCCGTTACGCTTTCAGGAATTATAAATTCTCCCTCTTTTGCCCCGGGACATTGTATCAGCATTTTCTTCTTTTTATCATATAAAACTCCATTTTCTGATGTAAAATACCGATTATTTTCTGATACTTTTATCTCTGTCAATCCGGTACATCCCTCAAATATATCTTCTCCTATACTTGCTACACCTTTCGGAATTGTCACACTCGTCAATCCTTCACAGGACAAAAATGCCAGGCGCCCTATATTAGTTACATTTTCAGGTATTATTATACTTGTTAAATTCTGACAATAATAAAACGCTAGTCCCCCTATGTCCGTTACACTTTTGGGTATTTTAATTTCTCCACTTTTTGCTTCAGGACATTGTATCAAAACTTTCTTTTTTTTATCATACAATATTCCGTTCTCCGATGTAAAATATTTATTGTCTTCTGATACCTTTATCTCTGTCATATTTTGGCAGCCCGCAAATGCCCCTTCGCCTATACTTGTTACATTTTTGGGAATTGTCACATTTAATAAACGATTGCAGAAATTAAACGCAGTCTTTCCTATACTGGTTACACTTTCCGGAATCGATATACTTGTCAAATAATGGCAATTAAAAAAAGCTTCATCACCTATCTTCACCACTGTTTCAGGGATTATAATATCTCCTTCCATTACTCGCGGGCACTGCAACAGTACTTTTTTCTTTTTATCATACAATATTCCATTTTCTGAGGAAAAATATTGATTATTTTTCGATACTTTTATCTCTTTCAGTTTAGTACAGTTTAAAAATACATTTCCATCCATACTCTCTAAACTTTTCGGAATTGTCACACTCGTTACGCTGAAACTATACCAGAATGCATATTTTTCTATGCTTTTCACCCCATCCGGTATCGTAATATCTCCTCCCGAACCAGTATATTTTTTCAACACACCTTTTTCTATCACAAAACCATTTTTATCTGCTTTTGCCATCTTCACATCATCTGCCACATCAATATCCGTTACATCTCCAGCGTTTTCTTCTAAGACAGCCATTCCATCCGCATTTACTATCACTTTACCATCTGTGCTTTCCTGTAACTGATATGCTGCGGTATCGTCCGTTGCAGCATTGACTGTTGCTGCGCTGCCTGTACATCCCCATATCAGGGTAACCGCCAATAATCCTGCCAATAATCTTTTTTTAATCATTCCTTTTTCTCCTCGTTCATTTCATTTTTCCCATAACATAAATACTGTTTCAGGAAATTATTTTCTTTGCCATACTTCCCAGATAAGGTATCAATGCAATCAACACATCTACCCCTTTATCTGTCAAAAATTTTACCAGTTCATAAAGAATCTTTTTCGCCTGCTTTGTTTCTTTTTTGTCTGTTTCTTTTTTCAGTTCGGACAGGATTTCCTTTATTTTATGGCATTCTTCTTCCGTCAGTCCTACATTCAGTAACTGTTCTGCTGCTGTAAGCATATTACCTGTAAGTATACCGATATCAACGATCTGGTTGTTTTCCATATGGTTCATAATCTGAATAGATGTCTGCTGCGGTTTCAATGCTTCCGCACGCTCTTTTTGCGCCATCTGTAAATTATCTTTGTAATTGATCAATTTAGCCTTTACCTTACAAATATCCTCATCGAAATCAATGTAATCCGAAGTACTCACCGCACTCACACAATAAGCAGACAATCCTGTTTCAAAACCTTTGATCTCCTCTCCGTAAACACTTCTCACCTCCTCAATAAAATTGTACTTTTCTTCATCATCGATCATGTTGTCATCACATCTTCCGATATAATCACTTAATGTCTCAATTTTTCCCATTTGTTTCCCTGACTCCTCCTTTCTTATGTCCATTATACTCCTTGGTATTCATATGAGCAATATAAATATTACGTCTGAATGCTATTTTCATATTCTGTCGAACATTAAAATAAACACATATGGGGGTGATTTTATCGACGTAATCAAGAAAATAGACCATCTACTCGAAGAACGTGGCTGGAGTGACTATCGCCTTTCCGCGGAATCCGGACTTTCTACTTCAACGATTGCAAATATGCGCAGACGAAACACAGTTCCATCCATCAGCACACTTGAGACAATCTGCCAGGCATTTGGTATTACGCTGTCGCAATTTTTTCAAGAAGAAAATAACCTTGTGGAATTAACTTCAGAACAAAAAGAATTTTTTGATAATTGGGTAACACTGACAGCCTCTCAGAAAAAACTTTTTTTCGACCTGATAAAAGAATTGAAATCACCTTAAAGAACTTTTTCCTTGTCAAAATTAAACTGGCAAAAAGGGGAAGGAAAAACAGACGCCCTACTCGGCGTCTGTTACCACGATCGGTGTGATCACGATCTTATCTGCGGAAATATTGGTTTTTCGCTTCACAATATCCTCAACCTGTGCTCTTTTTGTATCGGTCACTTCTCCCATATTAAGTACTACATCACAGTTATCATCGGTAATGCTGACCACAACATCTGAAAATCCTTTTGCCTCTAAGAGCATTTCTGCTGCGGCTTCTCGCTCCGCGATATCCGTCATTGCCACCATCTTGTTCACTGCATCCTGCTTTAAATTATCTGCAACGGACGTATTGTTTACAATCTCTAATAACGCTTCTTTATTTTTAGACCGGATCTGTTCGCGGTTTAATTTCATTCTTGCTGCATAGTCGAGATTTGCAGTGCCGGTACTTGTAAGAACCGCCTCTCCGGGATTTTCGATCTCCTCAGCATCTGCAGATGTCATGTCTGCCACATTTGCTGCAGTATCCGTACTGTTTTCTGCGCTCACATCTGCCACCGCATTCTGGCCATCTGCCGCATTTTCTGCAACATCCTGACCGTCCGTCACAGCTGCATCTGCCGCATCGTATGTATCTTCGCCGGTTCCTGCATCCGCAGTCTCCGTCCCATCCACAAGTGCAAGTTCCTCCCCGGTTCCCTCATCCGTAAAAATATCTTCTGCAGCCAGTGGATCTTCATCCGAGATCTCATATTCTGCATTGAGTACATCTGTACCTGCATTTGCCGCCGTCTCCGCTGCCGTACCGTCATCAATGTGATTGTTCATGTAACTGAAATATCCCGCCACCGCAATCATCAACGCGAGTGCTGTAATAATCAGCTGGTTTTTCTGAAATATCTTTTTCACGTTCCATCCTCCTTCGAACTCATCTTTACTACCTTAATTCTATGTGCTTCCACCTGAAATAATGCCTTTACGGCATCTGAAATATCAGAAACGATCCACGGGCTGTCTCCCCCTTCTGCCACCACAAGCACCCCCTCGATCTCCGGAAGTATTTCTTTGCTGACATACGGAGCTTTTTCGCCGCCGCTCTCCTCATATACCGTCTCTTCCCCACTTTCCTTTTCCGTCGTCATCTCCATACTCCCGCTGTCCGTATTTGTGACTGTGGATGTATGTTCTGTCTTATCCTTTTCTATGATATCTTCCCCCTGATCTGCCACCGTGACCATGACAGAAACTTTCCCCACTCCTTCCATCTGTCCTAACACCTGTTCTAATTTATGCTCTAAATACTCCGCATAGTCCTTTTTTTCGTATTTCTGTTCCGTTTTCTCCTGCGCGGTGTCCTCTTTTTTATTTTCCGATATATGTACGCCCGTTCCACCGGAAGGCATCGCCACCACAAGAAGAAGCACCCCCACAAGGGCAGCCGCGATCCAGTCTGTCTTTTTTAACTGACGCCACTTTTTCTGCTGTAAAAACTCTTTCAGTCTCTCCGTCATCTTTCACCACCATAGGAAATCTGTATCTGTTCTTCCTCTGCCCCATAATACTGCATAAGTCTTTGTTTCAGCCCGTCAAGCACGACTTTGCTGCCCTGTGCTTTTCCCTGTTCCACAAACATCCCCTCCGTGTCATCCTCCTCTTTTTCCCCAACCGTAAGCACGATTTTTTTCACTTCATAATTTTCCGTCAGCTCCACCGAAGCGCGCTTTCCCGCAAGTCCAAATGGATCTAAATATCCATCCGCCGTACTCAGAACATCCAGTGCCGCCGCATCCTCATATTCTTTCCGGTAATAATCATTCCGTAAATACTCCATACGGCTGATGTCTCTTGAAGCCTCACTTAAATTTTCCGTAAACGTTTCAGACCTGATCTTATCAAGCAAAGCATCATTATCCCCCCAAAAAGAAAAAAAAGGCTGCATGACACCAATGATGAGCACAAGTTCCGTAAAAAAATAAATATATTTTTTTAATCTTCCATTCGGGATCAGCTGTCTTGCAACCACAAGCAACAGAAAAAGGGCAAAAATTTTTTGAATATACCCGATCAATACGTTCATCCGTTTCTCACTTTCTTAATAGCCAAACCCGGAGGAAGCAACCGTAAGCGCGATCGTCAGAAAAATCAGCATCACACAATATCCCATCAATTTCAGGTACAGCATCCCCCCCTGTGCCATTCCCTTTAAACATCCGGCGATTCTCTTATCTGCAACAGGTTCCACCACAGCAGCTGCAATTTTATAAAAAAGTACCATACAGCCTGCCTGTACCATCGGCACTGCCACTAAAATAATCAGTACGATCAACCCGGCTGCCCCAACACAGTTCCGGATCATAATTCCAGAACCAAGCAAAAGTTCACTGACACCATTCACTGTATTACCAATTCCGGGTATCATTGCCATTGCCCGTCCTGCTGTCCCATAAAGCAGCCTGTCCTTTGCCGGTGCAACGATCCCCTGCACAACATTCAGCCCAAGTACAATGATTCCGGCAGATCTGATTGCCCACCCGATCAGTCCTCCAATCAATTCCATCATGTTTGCAAACTTTTCTTCCTCAAAGAAATAATTGATCAGCACAGTCAGTATATAAATATGGATCATTGGCACTAAAATGGTTAAAAACAGCCACTCGATCAGATATATGATCAGAAAAGCCGTCTGATAGAAGCCCGATGCAATGCTTTCTCCCGCCGAAAAAAGCATTGCAATACTAAATGTCGGTATAAAAATCTGAAAAAAATCCACACTCTTTTCCAATACACCGCACACAATCTCACGAAACGTCAGAAATGACTGCAGCATCAAGACTGCTAATACACAGAATACAAGGATAAAACAAAGATCTGATACATAAGATGACGCAAACGCACCGGCAAAATTTTTAAGTACAGAAAAACACACGGCAAGCAGCACCACCTCCACTAATATTTTGCGGTTTTCACAGACTGACTCACATAATTGCCCCATTAGCCATGGTCCGATCTGCTGATACAGCGCCCCTGGCTTCTCCTGATACAGTAATTCTTTCACCAGTTCTGAAAATGTAATCCCACTATCCTCTGCATCCTGTCTCATAAAATGATCCAGCTTCGAAAAATCCAGTTCTTCTGTCATGTTCCCTAAATAATCCTGAGTATTTTTTTCAGATGCGAAAACCGGAACCGTCTCAATCACACAGAGTAACAGAATACATATCACACACACTCCCCATTTTTTCATAAAAAGCTCCCGACTGTCTCTAAAAAAACCGTCAAAACCGGAATACTAAGCACCAGAATCGACAGCTTAGCAAACAGTTCGATCTGATTTCCGACTGCCGCATATCCAGCATCTTTACAGATATTCATCGCAAACTCCGCCACATAGGTGATCCCAACCATTTTTAATATCAGTGTGATATACGTCTGATCCACTGCAACAAACGTCTGCATTTTTTTTGCAAAATTGATGACAGTCTCCACCTTTCCAAGAATATAAATAAAAATGCAGATGCAGACTGCCATACTGATAAACATGCTGTATTCACTTTTTTCTTTCTGCAGTAAAAGTGCCAGAAGTACTCCTGCGATACCAAGAACCGCTATTCTTAAAATATCCATTTCATGCCTCATTCCCATTCTGTAACATCTTATAATGCAAACAGTGACTGCATTGTTTCAAACAATTCATAAATATAAGGAACAATCCAAAAGAGGACAATCAGCAATCCCGCAAGGCTTGTCAGAAATGCATGTTCCTCTCTTCCGCTATGTTTTAGCACCTGACTGATGACCGTGACTAAAATCCCGACCGCCGCAATTTTAAATATCAAATTAACACTCATCCGTAATCCAGTCCCCTCTCTTGCTTGCCGTATACACACTTTATTTTTGCGTTATATAAAAAGTATCACTAACATCATTCCTCCTATTACACTGACCGCCCCGGCCACTCTCTGCTTTTCTCTCTGCTCTTTTTGCTCTTGTTCGATCACAAAATCAAGCCTCTCTAAATAAATAGAAAGCATTCTTTCATTCTCTTTTATATTTCTTCCAAAAAAAGCATTTCCGGCATTCGCAATAATCTCAAGTTCAGACGCACAGATTCCCAATTCTTTTCGATTTTTCCAAAATATATCCCACCAGATTTCACCTCCGCTTTCTCCCTTTTTTGCAGCAAGACGATCAGCAATCTGTCCGCATACTTTTTGCAACACCACATCGTTCGTCAGCGTCGGTTGATTCAAAATATGCTCCATCGGAAGTAATGCAAGTGCTGCCTCTCCCGAAATATTTATGAGAAGCTGACGGATTTCATACAATCTAAGCAGATGCTGCCTGATTTCAGCGATCATGTTTACTGCAAGTCCAACCCCGGAACCTGCAACCAGAATACCACCTATCAGCTTTAGCATAACTGTTCTCTTTTTCCGTTAAAAACCTGAAAATCCCGCTCGCCGGACCGGTTATGCCGGATCAGAATAAATCGTTCAAAAATTCCACGCTTCATCCACTTTTTCAGATATGGTTTCTCCCATAATTCTTCCACCGTATCCGCATGTACTGTTCCAAGAATCCGTACCCCGGAACAGGCTGCCTGTTCGACTGCCTGAAAATCTTTTTTCCCTCCAAGTTCATCCACCGCTATGATCTGCGGGGACATGGAGCGCAGCATGAGCATCATTCCCTCTGATTTCCCACATCCAGATAAAACATCCGTTCGTATTCCCATATCATTTTGTGGAATTCCAAGATGACAGGCTGCAATCTCAGACCTCTCATCCACCACACAGATTTTCATACCTTCCCAGCCTTCTTTCCCATTTGAGAGACTGCGGATACAATCCCGCAGACAGGTTGTTTTGCCTGCACCCGGTTTTGACACCAGCAGTGTATTATAAATACTTTCTCCGTCCTTCAGAAAAGGCAGAATTTTTTCTGCACATCCTTTTTTTTCATGTGCCACACGGATATTCATAAAACTAATATATTTGATCCCTGTAATACCTTCCCTGTCTTTTGCAATCTCCCCTGCAATTCCAACCCGGTGACCACCCTCAATTGTAATATATCCCTGCCTTAGTTCCTCCTGGTATGCATACAGGGAATACTCGCTGATATAACTTAACATCTCTGCAATATCTGCGCCCGTTATTCTGTAACATGCTCTTGCATTCTGTACGCTTTCTCTGACACAGGCACACATTTCACCGTCCATATCCGTCAGATAACGTGTTTTCCCGGAATACGCAAGCTCGATTGGCTGTCCTGCCCGGATCCGGATTTCCTCAAGATCATTCAGCCACAGATTATTTTTTATTTTTTTTCTGATATGTACCGGAAACAAAACTTTTAGGTTTTCCATATGCCTCCTCCCTTTTCTTTTAATTCATTCTATGAGACAGGCTTATTTTTATGCATAAAAATACCGACCTGCCAAACGTAAGACTTTTCTTAACGTTTCGCCGCCGGTATTTTCTTTTATTTTTTATCTGTAATCCATTACAAGGAACATCGGTTTGATGGCTACGATTTCATCGTATTCCTCCTGTTCCACTACCACACTGGAATTTAACGCTTTTAAATCCTCTTTCAGCACTCTAAGTGCCGCCGGTATCGTCTCTGCGCGTCCTTCCTTTAAAATATCCTGCATCCTCTTTAGTACAACCGGATGTGCATAACATGCCGGAACCGGAAAATCAGGATATGTTTTGATATATTGTTCCATCTCGTCTACCGCATTTAATAACTGCTTTTCAATATAGCTTCTGTTATTATGTGACGTCGGCAGTACACTAGCACCGGAAAACAAAAAGATTGCTGCAAGACCGAACAAAAGGAAATAAATTCCAAATCCTGCGTGTGTAGCCAATGAATATATACCATACCCAAAAGCTCCAAGTCCCATCAGTGTAATTGCAAGTGCAACCCATTTGTATGCCGGATTACTCCGGTCATAAACTCTTTTCTTCTTAGCTGACTGACTCAGATTCAAATACAGATCTGTATCCTTATGAAGATATTTGATTGCATTATCGAGACAGCGGATATTTTTCTTTGCAGTTTCTGAAATATTTCCGATACGCTGCTTTTCTTCCATCCGCTTTGCCTTCTCCGCGAGTTTTTGCTCCGCAACCTCACTGTGCAACGGTATCTGCGGAAAGTTGACCTCCACATAAGCAAGCAGGCGGTCCACATCCTCCTCATGTTTAAAATTGCACTGCTTTTCTTTGCCATCATCATATTCAACCACGAGATAAGGCAGCGTGCCAAATGCACCTTTACCGGTAAATCCACCTTTACTCATCGCAATTCTTTTGAAAATACGCTTCACCGACTTCATCGGAACATAGTATCTTCTTTCTATGTAGAAACTGTTCAGATAAATGGCCTTCTTACCAACACCACATGGTCCAAATTTTCTGCATGTCTTTTTGTCTTCCGTCAATTCCATGTCGGGCAGTGACAGGTTGCCCAGTCTCTGTGGTTTCAACATCTTCCTCAGCTCCATTCCTGTATTACTTTTTATACCTGTTAAGCATCGCTGTCATGTATTACATTTTTGCCGGTTTCTTTGTTGCGTGGATAAAAATTCCCAAGAATACAACAGCCAGAATGATTCCCACCGGATATGCAACTGCTGTAGAGAATCCAAGGCACTCATCTGCGCAGAAGAAATAGGTCATGGATACGGCACTCATAAAGGTTGCCGGTACAGCCGTGATCCAGTAATTCTTTTTCTCACGGAACAGATACATGCTTGCCGTCCATAATACGATCATGGCAAGTGTCTGGTTCGTCCAGCTGAAATATCTCCATACAACCGCATAATCCAGATGTCCTACAAAAGCACCAACTGCAAGAAGCGGTACACAGAGTAACAGACGTTTCTGGATCTTATCCTGATCGATCTTAAACCAGTCTGCCAATACCAGACGTGCACTTCTGAATGCGGTATCACCAGATGTGATCGGGCAGACAATAACACCGATCATTGCAAGTGCTACACCAACGCTTCCCATTGTCTTGATACATACATCATAAATAGCTGCGGACTGTCCACCGGAAAGGATCTCTGCGAGTCCTGTGTTTAAACCACCTGTAACCTCATAAATAGAACATCCTGCTGCTGCCCAGATCAGAGCGATAACGCCCTCAGCAACCATTGCACCGTAAAATACGAAATGTCCCTGTTTCTCAGACTTCATACAACGTGCCATAAGTGGTGACTGTGTGGAATGGAATCCTGAGATTGCTCCACATGCTACTGTGATAAACATGAAACTCCAGATCGGTTTGCCATCCGGATGCATGTTACCGAAATGACTCCAGATCTCCGGCATCGTATATTCGGAATGTGTAAAAATACCAATGATAACACCCACCGCCATTATGATCAGGCAGATACCAAACAGCGGGTAAATACGTCCAATGATCTTATCAATAGAAATAAATGTTGCGATGAAATAATAAAGAAGAATGATCCACAGCCAGAACTCTGCGCTTGTGACAATTCCTGTCACACCACTGTTCTTAAACAGTGTAACGATAAGTCCTGCAGGTCCTACTGCGAAAACGGTACCTACCATAACAAGCAGTACAACACTGAATACACGCATGACATTCTTCATCACATTTCCAAGGTAGATACCACATACCTCTGAAATGGAAGCACCATCGTTACGTTCGGACAGCATACCAGAAAAGTAATCATGTACACCTCCTGCAAAGATGGTACCAAACGTGATCCACAAAAAGACAACTGGTCCCCAGAGAGCACCCTGCATAGCACCGAAGATCGGTCCTAATCCGGCAATGTTTAACAACTGCACCAAAAAGAGCTTCCATTCCGGCATGACAACATAGTCAACCCCATCGTTGATCCTTACTGCCGGTGTCTCTCTGTCATCCGGTGCGAATGTGTTCTCCACTACCTTACCATAAACAAAGTACCCACCAATTAATAACGCCAGGCAAATAAAAAAACTAATCATAATAACACCTCCCATATGTATAAATGCTAGTTTCTTATTGCTTACCCTTATTATAGTACTTATCACTTAAAATTCAATACGTTTTTTCATTTTTTTGTCTATTTTATACAATATCAACAATGTATTTTCGAAAAAAAAGAACCCTAAGCCAAATCCGGCTTACGGTTCTTTTTTCAATCTTAGTATCTTGTAGATGTATTAATCTGCAGACATTCAGAAACCTTCGTTTTTTCATTATAGCAATACACATATATGTATCCATAATTGTTTGACACTGTGATCTTCTTAGAGAAACTGGATTTATTTACTCTATAGTTATTATAACTTCCTGTTCCGGATGTCACATGAACGCTTGAGATCTTCCAGCCACTTTTCAGTTTGATGTCCAATTTTTGTTTTTTAAATGCCTTGTTCGTTCTAAGTACATCATTTTTATTAAATTTTGAAAGCAGGTTTGTTTTTCCGATTTTAAATGTCTTGCATGGATTGGTGTATTTTTTGACTGTAAATGTTGTTTTTAACTTTACACCTTTTACCGTACATGTGATCGTACTCTTTGCTTCTTTTTTGCCATACTCAACACGGATATAACCATCTCTTGCAGCAACCCTAATATTTTTGTTGCTGCTCTTTAATTTTTTGATCTCTTTTGCTTTGTTGCAGCCCATAATGCTGATTGTACTTGTGAAAGTATTTACATCTTTCCCTGGCTTATAGGTCACAACAGTCGCTGAATAAGGATTCACATAAACCCTTCCGCTTGCCGCCTGTACTTCAACGTTTCCCTGTGGTGCCACTGCACCGGCTGTCAGAGTCATCACAACCGCAAGTGCAAACGCAATTACCTTTTTGCTTAACTTTTTCATATTAATCCTCCTTGTTTTGCTCCTTGTTTTGCTTTTCAAAAACAGTATACCATATTTTCTTCTGACAGAAAATAAGACTTTTTTCCTACATACGCTCCGGTGCAGAGAATCCAAGCAGATCAATGCTGGTCTCAAGCACAGATTTCGTCAGTTCCAACAGACGGATATACGATTTCTGAACCGTCTCATCTTCCTCAGACATGATCTTTGTCTCATGATAGAAACTGTTGAATGCATTGGCAAGATCATAAATATAGGAACAGATCTTGTGCGGTGCCGTATCGGTAAATGCACCCTCGATCACTGCATTAAATTTGGACAGTTCTAACATCAGATTCTTCTCACTCTCAGAATGTGCTGCCGTGATCACTGAATTATCTGCGTTCTTTCCTAAATCATGATATTTGTGAAGAATCGACTTGATACGAACGATCGTATACAAAATGTATGGTCCTGTATTTCCCTCAAAAGAAGTAAATCTGTCGATATCAAAAATATAGTCTTTACTTGCCTGATTAGAAAGATCTCCATATTTGATTGCGGCAAGTGCAACTGTTTTTGCAGTTTCCTTTGCTTCTTCCTCGCTGATTCCAAGATTCTCTTTTGCCTTCTGGTTTTCGGTAATCTTCTTTAACATCTCATTATCAATCTCAGATACAAGATACTCTAAACGCATGACACCACCATCTCTGGTCTTAAACGGCTTTCCGTCCTTGCCGTTCATCGTACCGAATCCTAAGAATTTTAATTCGGTCTCCGGTTTCACCAGACCGGTCTTTCTTGCGCAGCGGAATACCTGTACGAAATGAAGTTCCTGTCTCTTATCTACCACATAAATAATCTCGTCCGGATCATAATCTTCCTCACGCCATACGATCGTTGCAAGATCGGTCGTATTATAGAGGGATGCACCGTCTGATTTTAAGATCATACACGGCGGGATCTCTTTCGTATCGGTATCTTCTTTCACATCGACAACCAATGCTCCGTCACTGACATAGGCAAAACCGTCATCTTTCATCTTCTGCACCATTGCCGGAATATAAGGCTGTGCATCGGATTCACCCTTCCAGAGTTCAAAAGATACGTTTAAATTCTCATAATTTTTCTTTAAGTCTGTCACAGACACGTTTAAGATATGGGAAAGTAATGCCTGATAGCCCTTTCTTCCATTCTGCAGCTCATAAGTTGCCTGCATGGCTGCCTCTTTGTATGCCTCATCCTCTTTTGACTTTTTACTTGCGGTCGGATAGATTTCCTCTAATTCAGAAATCGTAAACGGTGCTTCTTTCGGATATTCACCCTCGAAGTTTTCATCAAAATAGACAAGCTCCGGCTGACGCAGCTTTAACTCCGTAATGATCAGTCCCATCTGTAAGCCCCAGTCGCCTAAATGTACATCCCCGATCACCTTATGTCCGGCAAACTTGCCGATTCTTTTGATACTCTCACCGATGATTGCAGAACGTAAATGTCCGACATGAAGTGGCTTTGCTACATTTGGTCCGCCGTAATCGATCATGATCGTCTTAGGATTTTTTGCCTTCTCACATCCAAAACGGCCTTCATCTTTCTGCATATCTGCCACATAAGACGCTAAAAATGCTTCATCCAGCTTTAAATTTAAGAATCCCGGTTTTACGGATTCTGTCATGGAAAACATGGATGCCTCTGCAAGTTTTGCAGCAACCTCGTCTGCGATCATAAACGGTGCCTTTTTGTATTCTTTGGCAGCCGCCATTGCGCCGTTGCACTGATATTCACAAAGATCCGGTCTGTTAGATAAAGTAACCTTTCCATATTTTGCATCATAACCACAGTCTGTGAATGCTTTGGTCACTTCATCCGTAATCAAATCTAAGATTTTCTTCATTGTATTTTCCTTTCCATGCGGTATCACACCACTTTTTTCTTCTATTTATCCTCGTATCATTGTATACATTGCCGGAGAAATTGTCAAACAATAGTTTACGGCGGCAAAGACAACTGTCCCTGCCGCCGTAATTTCCAGACCTTGGTTTTAAAATAAACTTTTATTCGTTTTTAAAGATCACACTGCGGTAATTATTTAACACTTTATACGGGAGTTTGACACATTGAAATCCAAAAAAGTACCACAAAGCCTTGAAATAGGCTTATTTTTTTGTCA